>Ga0207641_10000079_pt1 | contig 141110 bp, 130 predicted proteins | sample KBSSwiS62_FD_184306 | JGI IMG/M metagenome (GOLD analysis project Ga0207641, IMG submission 184306) | Switchgrass rhizosphere microbial communities from Kellogg Biological Station, Michigan, USA - KBS Switchgrass S6-2 (SPAdes) (version 2) | ecosystem: Host-associated > Plants > Roots >... | reverse complement strand
GAAGCGGCTCAACCAACTCCCACTGTTCATTGCTCAATCCATGTCGATCCAAGATGGCTCTCCCTTCGCCAGTCTTGAATCCGATTTCCAACAAAATGGGAATCCCCTAAATGTCCACAGCCCTTAGATCGCCAGCTTTTGTTTTCTGCAAATAATCGTGCTTAGTGCGCCGAACAGGCAGCCTTTTCAAGCACCACGAGCCGCTCGCTGCAAACCGCATGGACCACGCGTCCAAGCTCCTCGACCTGTGTGCCCAGCCAGGTCAGTTCCTCTTCGCTGACGCGATAATGCTTGGAATACCGCGCCTTCACATAAGCGTCCTTGAGCTTCTCGAACATCGCCCGTTCCTTGCGCGTGTCGGACGGCCAGACATGCACAAGCCGCCGATCAATCCGCTCCGCCTGCGCGCGCAGAAAGGCGAGATTATGGACGTGGGGCACATAAAATGTGCAGACGAGGAGTACGCAGTTGTAAAGCCGTTCGGCAGCCTGATGAAAGTCGAATGCGGCGTCTTTCAAGAACCCTTGGTCCTGATAATATGTCGCGCCTTGGAAGCGCTTCATCGCTGAAGGAAACCACTCTTCAAAATACTCCCTGGCCATGGCGAGGGCCTGGTCCGGGGTCTTGGGCTTGGGGGTGTGGAGTTCGCTGTCATCGGCCTGGTAGAGGGCGATGCCGTCCTTCGCGACATCGATGAAGAAATAGCGCCCGTGGGCGAGGCCGTCATTCACCTCCTGCAGGGTGTGGACGATGAAGTTGACCGGCGTCCGCAGGGTCCGGGTGATCGCCCGCTCCCGGTTGAGCCGCTCCTCGGCTCGGGCCCAATAGGCGACCCGGTCGGCCAGCTCCTTCTGGTTGACGATGATCAGGAGATCGAAGTCGGACTGATAGCCCTTGGCGGTATGGGGTTCATCGACCCAGCCACCCCGGGCATAGCTGCCATAGAGTAAAATCTTGTGGATCCGCCCGAGCTTCTTCTTCCCCGTCGCCTCGCCGGTCGCATCGGCAAACTCCTCGAACAGGATCTGCACCACGCGCGCGAGCTCGCGTTGTTTGGCGGGCGGCAAATGATCAAGATCGCTACGCATGCATGACCCTCCTAGCGCGAGGATAGCGGGTCTGCCCAGAGGGGATGGATGAGAACTGGACCCGCTTTGGACGGGTCGCCGGTCATGGCGTGTCCAGTGCGCGGAACAGCCGGCGCAGCGCCATGGCCAGATGCTGCTCAACTGCGGGAACGGAGATGTTAAGCATCGCAGCGATCTGTCCATAGTCCATGCCCTGGGCTGCGTGACGGAACACGTGCGCATTGATGGGATCGAGGGTCCCGAGCGCTGCTTCCAGACGCTCGGGGTCGACCGGCGAATAGGCGCCGGCATCGCTCATTGATCTGCCTCCTGCGAGGGCAGGAAGGCCATGAGGTATTGCGCCGCCTTGCTGGCCGCGCTGGCCGCCCTGAAGATGGCGCGGTTGTCCTCCTTAAGTATCGCCAGCCAGGCGCCGATATAGTCGGCATGCCGGACGGTGGGGATAATGCCGAGCTCTGCGCAGAGGAAAGCAGAGGCCATCTCAGCGACCAGTTCCTCGCGGGCATACCAATGCTGGGGATCGATCGTGGCGATGCCGTGGAAACGATCAAGACGGCTGGCATGGCCAGAAAAATGCCCGAGCTCATGCAAGACCGTGCGGTACCAATCGATGCTCGCCCCGAATAGCTGCCGGCGGGGGACATGGATCTGGTCTGTGTTGGGGTCATAATAGGCCAGGGTCCCGCCGATCCGGATGTCCGCGCCCGTGGCTTTCACCAGCGTCTCGGCTTGCGGAACGATGACCTCGGGGCCGCGCAGGATGTCAGGGGCATGGATGTCCTCGGGCAGATCCACGCACTGGTCGATGTTAAACACCGTGAAGCGCTTCAGGAACGGGATCCGCCTGGGCTCACCGTCGGCGTTGACGCCATCCTCGCCCCCACCACCGCTATTCTTCGGCACGAAGCTGTCGGCATAGCAGATGCTGGTGCCGCTCTCGCCCTTGCGGACACTGCCGCCAAGCGCCATCGCTTGCCGGTAAGTGAGCCAGCGCTGCGTCTCATAGCCATGCCCGAACAGCGCGTTCCACAAGATAAGGACATTGATTCCTGAATAGCTTCTCCCGGTCGCTGCATTCCTTGGTATCCCGATCGCGGCATCGTCCGCCTGCCAGGGCTGGACCCAGGGCAGGCATCCTGCCTCCAGCTGGGCAATGATCATGGTGGTGACATCGTCATAGAGGCTCCGACCTGGCGCCTTGCTCTGATTGTCCATGGTAACTGCTTCAAACCTTCCTGCCTTTCACAGCACCGGCCCGCCGGAGGGTGGCGGGGGGTGGGCGGCAGGAGTGGACCGCAAGGCGCACCGAGGAAGGGGGGCTGCATTCCGCCAGGAACCGCAACGCAAGAGGAGGACCCGGCTTGTCCGGGTTGCAGCCCCCCACGGTGGGCCTATCGGGTAACGACGCCCACACCCCGCCACCCTGAGCGGTCCGCAACCTCGACGCCGCGCGGCAGCGCGACCGCCAAGAGGCCGCAAGGCCCCCCGTCATGCGATCGTCACGGGTACCGACGAGACGCGCGGCACGCGTGGCTCGGCCGACCATAGGGAGGTAGAGCGCGGCCGACCCGCAGGGGCGGGACGGCGAATGTTTGAAAGTCCCGAATCAGAGCTCAATGCCGTCAGCGCCGGAAAAAAGCGCGTCAAAAGGCGACAAACAGTCTCATGATCGCAAGCCGCGCAAAAAAATCAGATCCAAAATGAAGTCCACTTCAGTACCCCTCAGTACCCTTCAGTACCACTTGGGCACCTTTCGGGACTGATGCGGCCATTTTGGCGCCATCGGAGCGATCGACCCACTTGTACAAAAGATCCGACATATCCCACCTTCCGAGCTGGGGCCGTTTCAACCCTTAGCTCATGGACGATAGAGAATGTACAACAAGACCAGATTGATGCGGATAATGATCGCATCGGGCCGCACCGCGTTATTACAAGCGGCATGTACTGCGCGGCATCGCTGGGTTCATACTTATGATTGCTATCTACCGTCGCAGCAATCGGCATGGCGAGGGGCATTGCCACCCGCCCCGGCCGCGCTGTCGCACGGGCCCCTATTTCAGGTTGCTATCGCCGTAAGGCACGAGGCCCATGATTTTGCGACCCGCCAAAAGCATGTGGCGCGTCGAGCGTTTTTCCGGGCCTGGGTGAACGACTGTGCATGGCGGCAAACAATTGCGCACGATGCACGCGTTCCTGGTTCGTGCCTGGAAACAGCTGACCGCCGTCGAGGAAAGGTTATCCGATGACACAGGATCATCTTATCATCACGCAGATACCAGATCGCTTTTTGCGCATCGATGCGGTTCTTGATCGAACGGGTTTCAGCCGTGCAACCCTGTACCGAAAGGTCCAGCAAGGCACCTTCCCGAAACAAGTCCGCATTGCCGAACGCTGCGTTGGCTGGCGTGAATCCGCCATCAATGATTGGCAACGCAATCCATTTTTCTACACGGTCGGGTCTGCCCCCGACGCCCAACCGCAGGAATTGGTTGGCAGATAAAATATGCCTGTCCGCTTGGGCCGGGGGGCGGATGGCGCAGGGCGCCGATGACACATAATATGTCCGCATTGCGCAGCCGGCAGCTTGGATAAGCGGACCGCCTCCAATGACCGACGCATTTCCAGGAGGGCAGGGGGCGAAGCGCCGCTGCACCAGTCTTGCCATAAGGTCATGATGATGGCGGCAGGTTCCATCCAGACCAAGGACTGACTGGCGTCCTGGCGATCGACATCGAATGCGATAGCCTGCCCGCGCCAGATCGGACTGGCGGCCTTATGCATTCCGCAGGACGGGGCAGACTCGCATGGCGCAAGCCCATTGTGACGAGAACATCCCCCCAATGCTGGAGCATGACCCTGCGCGGGCCCAGATAGAGGGCGCTGTTGTAAACGCCACGCGTATCTTCGACAAAATGCGATAACGCCATTTCGATGCAATCGGGACTGTATCGCAGCGCTTCATTGGCCCAGGTGGACGCGACACGCCGCAGGCCGTGGACACTTTGCCGGCGGCGAAAGCCCAGCCGATAGCATGTGCTGATCATGGAGGCCTGGCTCAATGGCGCGATGCCGTCGCGCCCGGGAAAGACATGCGCCGTGGACCGTTGCTCGCGTAGCGACAGCAGCAGCCGCACTGCCTGACGAGACAGCGGCACCAGATGCTCCCGATGCGCCTTCATACGCTCGGCAGCTATCCTCCATAGCGGGTTTGACCCTTCGAGATCCTCAAATTCCGACCATGTCGCGCCGCGTGTCTCAGATGTCCGCGCCCAGGTGAGGAGAGTGAATATCAGCGCGTCTCTGGTAACCTCCCTGGATATCAGGTCGCTGGCGTCGCCTGAACCGCACACTGCTCTCAGAAAATCCGGAAATTCAGCAAAACCGACACGCGGCTGATGCCTGGGGCGGGGGCGGCGCCTGAGCGCGTCGCGCAGACTGGCCGTCGGATCCGCCTCCATCCAGCCATGCGCGATAGCGTAGCGGAATATCTGTCCGACCGCGCGCTTCATCTGGAGGGCGACCGTCAGCGCACCACGCTCCTCGATCTTGCGCAGAACCGTCAGCACCTCATACGGCGTGATGCGGGTGACGATTTTCTCCCCAAGCACGGGAAATATATCAAGCTCCAGCCGCGCCATCAGCCGGTTGGCGTAGAATGGCGAAAGGTTCTGTGCACGGCCTTGGTGCCAGCTGCGCGCAACGGCCTCAAACCGAAGCGAGGGTGCCGGGTTGATTTTGGCATCGGACATCAGATCGCGGCCCTGCGCCAGCGCTTGGAGCGCATCACTTCGCCTAACCCGGGCTTCGGCAAGCGACACGGCAGGATAACGACCGAAGCTGATCGTCCGTTGTTGACGGGCGACGCGGCATTTGAGGCGCCAGATCTTGGATCCGCTGGTCTGGACGGCGAGATACAGGCCGCCGCCGTCCCAGAGCTTGTAGGGTGCCTTGCCAGGCAGGGCATCACGGACTTCGGTCTCTGTCAGCAGCATGAGGGGCTTTCCTCTTTGGGTTGGGACCAGAAAATCCCGCAAAAAAATCCTGCTGGCAAACTGGCCACCTGATCCGTCCTGCACTTCCGAGCGCTGCTTTGCAGGCGAATGAGACAAGGTCGCTAGGCAAAAAGGGCGAAAATAATGAGTCTCAGACCGTATCGTGAGACTGTCCGAGCCCGGCTGAGACAGTCGTTGATGTTCTGCGTGGGGTCCTTGATGTCGCCAATAAAGCCCCGGAATACGCCCGACTCATGCCCGGTGTTGCGACGCCGCAGGCGAAATTGGCCGCTCGGCGTTGCCGCAATGCGCCCCTGCCGCTATGTCGACCCGCATGATATCTCGTAAGGGCAGGCGCATCATCGGGTTCGTCAGATACATCACCCCGAAACACGGCCCGGCGCGCCGGATTCCTCTGACATGTCCGACAAGGAGCCCGGTTCAGGGTTGAACATTCTCCGAGGGTGCATCACCATGGCCCGAATGACTGTTTTGAAGTTTCTTGGCCTGTCCTGCCTCGTCCTGCTCTCGGGCTGTGCGTCGATCGGCGATCTTTCCCTGACCACGGCGAATGACCGGATGCAGGTCGTGGACCTGCGCGAGCTGCCGCCCCCGTCCGGGGTTGATGTCTCGATGACTGACCGCGGCTACCGTATCGGCCCTTTTGACAAGCTCACGGTCGACGTGTTCCAGGTTCCGGAACTGAGCGACCGGCAGGTGCAGGCGGCGCCCGACGGGTCAATCGCCTTCCCCCTGATCGGCAGCATCGAGGCAGGGGGAATGACGACCGACGAGCTGGCGGCAATGGTGGCCGCGCGCTTGCGGGAAAGCTTTGTGAAGAACCCACAGGTCACGGTTTCGCTTCAGCAGACCGTCAGCCAGGTGGTCACGATCGACGGTGATGTGAACGAACCGGGTCTCTATCCGGTTGTTGGCCGGATGACTCTGCGCAAGGCGATCGCCTCGGCCAAGGGCGCCAAGGCGATAGCCAGGCTCGGGCGTGTCGCCCTCTATCGCAGGGTGAATGATCAGGACATGGCGGCTGTTTACAATCTGACCGCTATCTATCGCGGCAACTATGCGGAGCCGGAGATCTTTGCGGGCGACATGATTATCGTGGGAAGCGCGCAGACCGGTCGGATATTCACGGGGCTCAAGGCTCATAAGTCGCTGATGAGCGCTCCACTTGTGGTTGCCTTCAAGGCGGGCGAATAGCATGGCCCCGCGGATGCGTCCCCAACCCTTGCCCATCTCGCTCGCCCAGACGCTCATGCTGCGGCTCCGCCGGTTCGGCCGCGCGGCGTTGCGTGGCAAGGCGATCATCTTCAGCATCATCGCGACCTCGCTCGTGATTGGCGCAGTCGTGACGTTGATGATGAGCTCGCGCTTCACCGCGACGTCCAGGATCGAGGTCAGCCGCGATCAGAAAAAGATTGGCGGTCCACAAGGGGCGGATGCGGCCCAGGATAGCGATTTTTACAACACGCAATATTATCTGCTGCAGGCCCAGTCGCTCGCCATCCAAGTGGTTCGTACGATGAGGCTTGCGGAAAGGGACGATTTTTTCGCCGCACATGGTCTCTCAGCACCCGGCAAGCCGGAGGTGATCACGCTGGGCAAGGCGCCGCAATTCACGCCGCAGAATCGCGGCGAGCGGGAGCGCCTCGCGGTGCAGCTGCTCGAGGACAATATCGCTGTGAAGCCCATTCGGGGGGCGTCGCTGATCGATGTCAGCTACACCAGCCGCTCGCCGGTCTGGTCGGCCAAGGTGGTGAACGCCTGGATTGGGCAGTTCGTGAATTCGGCCGTCGAGCGTCGCATGATGGCGACCGCAGGCGCGCGCAAATATCTTCAGGGTCGGCTGGCAGAGCTGCGCACCCGCATCGAGCAGTCCGAGCGTAACGCCACGCTCTATGCCTCCATGTCAGGGATCATCCCGCTGGCGGCGGTAGACGGCCGGAGCAATGGCCGGGCGGACCAGACCCTGGCATCGACGGATTTTGCCGCACTGAATGACGCCTTACATCAAGCAATGGTCCGGCGTGCCGTCGTGGGCAGCCAGACAGGCGCTGACGGGGCGGGGACCTCCGACACCGCTGCCCAGACCCTTGCCATGCTGCGCGCCAATCGGGCGGAGGTCGCCGCTGATTATGCGCGGCTTTCCGCGCAATTTAAGCCGGCCTATCCGGCCCTTGCTGCGTCTGGCCGTCAGCTCAAGGCGCTGGATGACAGTATCGCTCGAGAAGAGGCCCGTATCAGGACCTCTGTTGCGTCCGAGGCGCAAAATGCGGCGCAGCTTGAACATCGGCTGCGCAAAGAAGTCAGCCAGTCGAAATCCCGGCTCGACAAGCAGAACCGCGACAGCGTCCAATATGATATCTATCGGCGTGATGCTGACACGAACCGCGCACTTTATGACGGCTATCTCGACCGTTACAAACAGCTGAGCGTCTCCGATGTCGGTGCAAACGACATCTCCGTCGTGGACCTTGCGCAGGTCCCAGAAAAGCCATCTTCGCCCAAGCTCTACGAAAATCTTGTGCTGGCGCTGCTGATCGGGGTGGCCCTTTCTCTCCTTGTGATTGCCATACTTGAGCGGACAGATAGCGGCGTCGAAGAGAATAGCGATATCCAGGAAATCCTGGGCATTCCGCTGCTCGGCACCACGCGTGACCAGCAGGACGCGGACCTACAGATGCTGCTGTCTGACCCCAAATCGGCGCTTTCGGAATCCTATCAGCGCATCTGGTCCCGCCTGCCCGAGGAACCGGGCGCGCTCATGGTCACGTCCACGCGGGAGGGTGAGGGGAAAAGCACGACCGCGCTCGGGGTCGCCATGGCGGCAGCCCGATCCGGCAAGAAGGTGCTGCTGGTAGACGCCGACATGCGCCGCCCGGTGCTGCATGACTATGTGCATGTCGACAATGATCGGGGGCTCAGCAACCTGCTGTCTGGTGACGACAATTGGAAGGCGGCGGTCCGCCGCACCAAGGCCGGCGGTGTGACGCTGCTGCCAGCGGGGCCGGTGCCGCCTGCCGCCTCGGAATTGTTGAATGGAGACCGGATGACGATCCTGGTGGCGCAGCTGTTGCAATCCTATGACCATGTCATTGTCGATACGCCGCCCCTCCTGGATCTGCAGGACGCACCGCTGTTGGCCCGCTCGGTGCAGGCGATCTTGTTCGTGGTCGAGGCAGGCGGAGCTGGCATTCGTTCGGTCCGGTCGGCGCTGGACCGGCTCGACGGCGTTGATGCGCCTATAGCCGGCGCGATCATGACCAAGCTTGGCGACGGTAATGCGCATTATCAGTATGATAAGCTATGATCTGACCATGATCCTTTTCCTGCTAACTCTTCTGATTGTGTGTGTTGCCGCAATACTTTACCCCTTCCTGATCTACCCGGCGCTGCTGCAAGGACTTCGGGTTCAGCCTGTCGCGCCGCGCTCGGGAGAGCGGCTGCATTCCGCGTCCCTGCTGTTCTGCGCCTATAATGAGTCGGCAGCGATGCCTGAGAAGATCGCCAATCTCGTTGCGATAAAGGCGGTGCATCCCGACTTGCAGATTCTGGCCTTTGACGACGGCTCATCGGATGATACCGCGCGGCAGCTCGCGGCACGATCCGACATTTTGACCTTGGTGCGTGGCAATCGGTCGGGAAAAGCGCATGGCATGAAGCGGCTGGCTGCCATGGCCACCGGGGACGTGTTAATCTTCACTGATGCGAATGTTGTCCTGACGCCAGAATCCGTCGCTAAGCTCTTGGCGTATTACCATGATGCCAGCGTCGGTGGGGTTCTGGGTTCGCTGCACTATGTCCAGGATGAAAGCAGTGCCACCGCGTCGGTCGGCCAGTCCTACTGGAAGCTTGAGGAACGCCTTAAAGACCTTGAGTCGCGCAGCGGCAATGTTCTGGGCGCAGACGGGTCCATCTTCTCAATCCGCCATGCTCTATATCCTGAGTTTCCCGATACCGTGCTAGACGATCTGACGGTCTCGATGGCGGTCATCTTTGCTGGAAAGCGGCTAATCAAAGTCTCTGACGTGGTCGCGCATGAGCGCCTCGTCGCCGGACGCAAGGATGAATATCGCCGCAAGGTTCGGATCGCGGCGCGCGCTTGGCACACCCACCTTTATCTCCGCCCACAGCTTCGCCGGATGCCCCTCATTGATCGCTTCAAATATGCGTCTCGAAAGATTGTGCGATGGTTTGGCGCTATATTCCTGCTTGTCGGCGGACTGGCAGCGCTCGGGCTCGCTGGTATGATCGACGTGCGGTTCGCCCTGGTCCTGGCGCTTGGGGGCGCGATCATGCTTAGTCTCGGACTGCTCAGCGACACCGGTATACTGGCCAAGGTCGCTGACATCGTGCTCGCCTATCTGGCGACCCTTCAGGGCATCATCCGGGCGATGCGGGGCAAGACCTTCGCTGTGTGGAATCCTGCGAAATCGCGATAGTTTCGGCTGCGGCGAACGGGGGCTGACTGTACCCTTCTGGCGCAATCCTTTCGCAACTGCGTCATCCCTCTCGCAAAGCGCGAGGACTGATGTATAGCGCGATTTAAGGGTCAGCCGGAGATAGACGTGATCACCATGAAGCGGGCGGCGAAAGCGGCCGGCAAGCATATGTCGAGGGCTGTTCTCGCCCTGCGCGCCGCGCTGGGCGCCAAGCCTGTGTTTCAATGCTCCGCCTGTGGAGCAGGGGTCGTCGGATTTTTCCGCTATGGCGACTGCGCCGACTGGGGCTGCCCGCGCTGCGGCGCTTCGCCACGCGAACGGCTGATGAACTATCTTGTCGATTCGGGCCGGTTGACGCTTACCGACGGAGCGATCCTCCACATGGCGCCCAATGAAGGCACGCTGGTCCGCCGGTTCGCCGCGGCATCGCACTATGTCCCCGCCGATCTTGACCCGTCCCGCTATCTGGAGGCCGGAGCGACCAGGGTCGACCTCATGGAGCTTGCCGATCGGGACCGGTTCGACCTTTTTTATGCCAGCCATGTCATGGAGCATGTGCCCGATGACGCCGCCGTCCTGTCCAATATTTTCCGTGCGCTCAAACCCGGCGGCGAAGCTTGGCTGATTGTGCCCCTGTGGGAAAAGCCGACCGAGGATGGCAGCTACGCCATGCCGCCGCGCGTGCGGGAGCAGCGCTTTGGCCAGTGGGACCATGTTCGCCAATATGGCATGGATTTTGCTGATCGCATCGCCGCCGCCGGCTTCGAAGTGGAAGCGATTGCCGCTACCGGCATCGATCCCGCCGTCCGCAAGCGCCACGCCTTGGGCGACATCCTTTTTCGTGCGCGCAAGCCCGCCATTATATCCCGGGGGAATGGCTGAATATGATGGTCAGCAGCGGCCTGCTCGCCCGCCTGGAACGCTCGCCGCGCGTGCTCGCGCTGGCCAAGCTGGCCAATGTCGGCATCACCATGATTTGGGGTTTCGCGGTCACTTATGTGTTCGTCCGCGCCCTGCCGCTGGCGGAATTTCAGGCGTTTCTTTTGCTGGTGGCGTTTGGCAACTTCACTGTCTCGGCGGAATTTGGCCTGACCAGCATCATCTACGCCCGATTGCGCCGCTATTGGCTGCGGCCCACGGGGGAAGCGGATGAGGATGATTTCCGCATGGAGGAGATCGGCTTTCTCTTCTTCCTGCTGATCGCCATGGTGGTCGTGGCCGGCCTGCTGCTCGGCGGGGCCATGCTTGCCGGCTGGGTCAGTACCGGCCTGCCGCTTCTCTTCTTCATCTATTTCCTGTCCTCCTGCATCAACCTGCCGTTATTGTTGGTGAAGCGCGGTCTGATGGCGACGGACCATAACCTGTTCTGGGAAATGCTGGATCTGGTGCGCCGGGGACTTACGCTGGTCGTGCTGCTCGCCGTCTTGGTCGGCTTCAACCTGACGCTGTCGGTCACGCTGCAACTGCTGCTCGCCGTCGCCGGCATCGGCATTGCGGGCATTCGCCTCCATCGCAGGGTCGGCATGACGAAGCGCCATTGGGTGGCCATCCGCCGTGGCGGTCGCCACGTGAAAGCGCGCTATTTGCGCGATATCGGCTCAACCATGTCGCTGACCCTCTCGGAAATGATGGCCTATAATGCGCCCTATTTCACGATCGCGATGGCGACCCATGATGCGCGGCCGATGCTTTTGTTCGATTTCACCTTCAAAATGACCCGTGCGCTGACGATGGTGTGCCGCGCGCTGATGGAGGCGGCGATGCCCGGCCTTACCGCGGCTTATTACGGCCATGCGCGGGACACATTCGCGAGGCTGCTGTTCCGAGCGCTGGGCGTCTGCGCGGGCGCTGCGATGGGCGCTGGCTTTGCGCTCGCTATCCTCGGCCAGTTTATCGTCAGGCATCTCTTCGATGGCAAGATCGAGATCGCCTATACGGAGATTGGCTTGATTGTCCTTCTGATGCTCACTTTGTCGACCATCTGTGTGTCCGTCTATCTTCAAGGCTCGCTCGGCCGCTTCTCGGTTGTGCTGAAACAGTCGATCCCGTTCCTCATCGGATCGCTGCTCAGCGTGCCCGTCGCGCTCTTGCTCGCGCCGATCATTGGCCTCAGCTTCTCGTTCACCTTCCTGGCCATCTATACGCTGGTGTTTGGCGGCACGGCTGCGCTGCACGGCATTTCCCTCGCGCGGCTGCTGCACGGGATGAAATCCGCGCAATGAAGCTCATGTCGTGAAGTTTGCGTCATGAAAGTCGCGATGGTCGATCCATCGTTGTTCACCGGGCGGTACGACGACGGTCTTTGCGCGGCGCTCGCAGCCCAAGGGCACCAGATTACCCTCTACGGGCGTCGGATGCGCGCCACCGACGCCGTGCAGCCCCATGGCTATGCCTATGCGCCGCGCTTTTTCGGTCTGAGCGAGCGCCTGCGTCCGCTAACCGGCGAAGGGAAGGCGTTCCGCGCAGTGAAGGTGGCGGAATATGGCATCGACTGCATGATGGGGCCGGTGGGAGAAATCGCCAGGGCGGACGCCGTCCATGTCCAGTGGCTGCCCTTCGCCGCCGCCGACCGTCACATGCTTAGCCGCCTGCGCGGCCGCACAGCGCTCATCCACACCGTTCACAACGCCACGCCCTATCATGGCGATGGCCGGATGGCGGCGCTGCAGGGCAGGGGCTATCGCCTGCTCCTTGACCAGTTTGACGCGCTGATCGCCCATGGCGAGCCGACGCGCGATGCGCTGATCCGCCAGGCGATCGATCCGGCGCTAATCCACATTGTCCCGCACCCGCCGATGCGTCTCGCGCGGGCCGATGCTGCGGGGCTCGCCGCCGTGCCTGATCCTGCGCTGCCGCGCATCCTCTTCTTTGGCACGATCCGGCCCTATAAGGGCTTCGACCTGCTGGTGGAGGCATGCCTGTCGCTGTGGAACGCCGGCCATTGCTTCGAGCTGGCGGTGGCGGGCAAGCCCTTCATGGACATTGCGCCGCTGCTGGCTGCGGTAAGTGCGGCGGGTCATGCCGACCGGCTCGTCCTGGACCTTGGCTTCCTGAAAGAACAGCGGCTCGACGCCCATCTGCGCAAGGCCGACATCATCGCCTTCCCTTATCGCCATATCGATTCGAGTGGCGCCTTCCTCTCCGCCTTGCATTATGGGACGGCGATGGTCGCATCGAACGCCGGCATGTTTCGTGGCCTGCCCGCCGATGCCGATGGCGAACCGGCCGTCTCGCTGGTAGAGGCGGGCGACGCAGCCGCGCTGGCCGATGCGCTCCTGCCCCTTGTCGGCAGCGGCACAGCGCGAGAGCAGGCGGGCGAAAGGGCAAGGCGGCTGGCGGAGAAGCTGGGCGATTGGGAGGATGTGGCGGTGCGAACGGCCAAAGTGTACGAAGCGGCGATAGCGCGCCAAGTCGCAAGAAAGGCGTCTGCCCGATGAGCGGCCGCATCCGCAGCGAGCTCTCGCGCCGCTGGCTGGCCGTGCGCCTTTCGGCGCTGGGCCGCGTCCATCAATATCCCGAGATATTGGCGCTGCGCCGTTTCCTCTCGGCCTTCGCCATCGACTGCGTGTTCGACGTCGGCGCGAACGTAGGTCAATATGGGACGATGCTGCGGCGGGAGGCGGGCTTTGCTGGCCAGATTTTGTCCTTCGAACCCAATCCGGACGTGTTCGCCCTACTGGCGAAGGCGGCGGCGTCGGACGCCAAATGGCATGTCTTCAACCTTGCCTTGTCCGATTTCGACGGCACGGCGGATTTCAACATCATGGCTGCCGACCAGTTCAGCTCGCTCGAACGGCCGGCCGAGGGTCTCGACGACATCTTCGTCGACCGCAACAAGGTGACCCGGACGGTGAAGATGGAATGCCGCCGCCTCGAAGGGCTGCTGCCCGATCTCATGGCAAAGCACAGCTTTTCCCGCCCTTTCCTGAAGATGGACACGCAGGGCCATGACCGCTCTGTCTGCGCCGGCGCGGGGGAGGCGCTGGGAACGATGCTCGGCCTCCAGACCGAACTCGCCGTCCGCCCGCTCTACCAAGGTGCGACTGGCTATCGCGAGATGATCGGATGGATGGAGGAGCGCGGCTTCGTGCCGTCTGCCTTCTTCGCCAACAATAAGGGGCATTTCCCCCTTCTGGTCGAGATGGACGGCATCTTCATCAGCAATGCCCTGGCCGACGCGCAGGCATGACGCCCGACTTGGTGGAATCCCCTTGGTCGATCGATCCCCGCCGCTTCTTCCTGGTCGGGGCGGGGGCAATCACCTTGTGGCTGCTGGCCGTGGTCTGCGTTCATTTTACCTTTGGCCATGGGCGGCAGATCACCCATATCCTGTTCCTGGATCAGGACTTTCCCGCGCTGTTGCTCGCCCTTGTCGGCCTCACCCTGTTCGCGCCGCTGGCCGGCGCCGCCCGGGTCGACCTGCCACCCCCCACCGCGCGCCTGGTCCTGCCGCTCATCCTCCTCTGCGCGCTGTGGAGCTGGGCCGGGCATTATTGGGTGTTCCAGGATTACGCCCTGTCCCGCGACGAGGAGGTGGCCGAGTTCGGTGCGGCCTATCTGCGCGACGGCCTGCTCTCCCGGCCGATCCCACCGGAATGGGTGGAGTATCGCCGCGCGATCATGCCCGAATTTTTCTCGCCCTTCGGCGCGGCCAGTCATTGGGCGTCCGCCTATCTGCCGGTCAACAGCGCCATCCGCGCCGCCTTTTGGCATCTGGGCGATCCCAACCTGGCCGGGCCGGCCCTGCTGGCGATCGGCCTGATCGCGCTGTGGCGGGTTGCGCTCCGGCTCTTCCCCGACCGGCCCGATGCGGTATGGGTGGCGCTGCTGCTCGCCTTTACCTCGGCCCAGCTTTCCGTCACGGCGATGACGCCCTATGCGATGACGGGCCATTTCGCCCTCAACATGGTCTGGCTGGCCCTTGTCCTGCGCGGCGGCTGGCTCGGTCATGGCGGCGCGGTGATTGTCGCCATAGTGGCTGCAGGCCTCCACCAATATCATTTCCCGCCGCTGTTTCTCGCGCCCTTCCTGCTCTGGATGCTGCTCGGCCGCCGCTGGGCAGCCTTTGCCATCCATTTCTTAGCGCTCCTCGCGCTGGTCGTCATCTGGGCGAAGCTGTGGCCCGGCTTCCTGCTGCACGAACTCGGACCCCCGGCGGACGTGCGCGCCTCGGCTGGCGTAGGTGACAAGGCCGCCAGCCTGCTTCGACGCATGGGCAACAAGTGGCAGCCCCTGTTCAACCTCAGCCGCTTCCTGGCCTGGAACAATATCCTGATGGCCCCCCTGGCGGTTCTCGCTATCGCCGCGATGAAATGGCGCAGCGCGCTACGGGGCGAAACCCTCGTCCTGCCGCTCGCCATCGGCTGCATCGCCGCCTGCGCTTTTGCCTTGTGGCAGGGTTATGGCTGGGGTTTCCGCTACGCCCATGGCTTAATCGGCCCCTTCTGCCTGCTTGCCGCCTATGGCTGGGTCAGGCTCGGCGCCCGCTCGCTCTGGCCAGTCGTCTTCGCCAGCGCGCTCGCTCTCGTCAGCGGAGCATTCCTCATCAGTCGTGCCCATGATTATGTCGCGCCCTATGCGGCCAGCCACCGCGCGATCCACGCCGCCAATGCCGATGTCGTCCTGGTCGACCCGCGCGGCGGCCTCTTCGCCACTGATCTCGTCCGGTCCGACCATGGCAACCTGCGGCGGCCCATGGTCATGAACCTGGCTGTGCTCACCCCGGCAGCCCTCGACCGCCTGTGCGCCGACTACTCCGTCCGCATCTTCGACCGCAGCGCCTTCGGCCCCCTCGGGGTCAGGCCGTCCCGCTGGCAGGCGGGCTATGTCGATACCCTGCGCGCGCACCTAGACGCCATCGGCTGCGGGCAGCGGCTGTAAACGCGATCTCGTCGAAGATATTGCCATATGGCATAAAACTCTATATATAATGCCATATGGAGAAAGCCATGCTGGCATTGCAGCCCGTTGAAACAAGCGCTCAGCCCTTCCGTTCAGAGCCTATTACACAGGCGGAGGCCGCCGCAATGTTCCGCGCGGCCCTCACCTTGTTCGGGAGATGGGACCTGACGGATGATCAGGCGGCGACCCTGATCGACATGCCGGTGCGCAGCTTTCGCCGGTGGAAGGCGGAGGGTCCCGGCCGCATCTCCCGTGACGGCAGCGCCCGGCTGTCCAACATCATGGGCATCCACAAGGCGCTGCGGATTCTCTTCTCGGACGCCCAGCGGGGCTGTGGCTGGATACGCGCTGCCAATGCCGCTTTCTCCGGCCGCAGCGCGCTCGACGTCATGCTCGGCGGCGAGCTCACCGACATCATGCGCGTGCGCCGCTATTTGGACGCGGAGCGCGGCGGCTGGTGACGCTGGCGGGCGATCTTTCCCTTGCCCGGGTTGCGTGGCAGGACGCCGTCAGGATCATCCGCAGCACCTTTCCGCCGATCGACCTGTTTGAGGACATTGCGGACCCATCTGACTGGCCGCTGCTGATTTCTGCGGAACAGAAGACCAATCCGCGCATCATGACGACGATCGGCAATCTCGATCTTGTCCCTGCCGAGCGCCGGGTGGGCGGGCAGGGCGCATCCTATCTCATGGCGCCCTTCACGCACATCAGCACGGATCGACCCAGCCGGTTCACGGATGGTGGACTGGGTGTACTTTACGCCGGGAACAGCTTTGAGACGGCCCTGTTCGAAACCATCCACCACCACGCCCGCTTCATGGCCCGCACCGGCGAAGCACCCGGCTGGACCTCGCAATTCCGGGAGATCATTCTGCGTATCGACGCTGACCTGTATGACCTGCGTGGGCAGTCGGCTGACCATCCTGCGCTAGACCCCACCAGCTATCAGGCGTCACAAAGCATGGGCATGGCGCTAAGGACCGTTGGGTCAAACGGCATCCTTTATCCAAGCGTCCGCCATTCCGGCGGCGAATGTGTGGGCCTCTTCTACCCGGACAGCGCATCGCAGCCCAGGCAGGGCCGGCATTTTGATTATCATTGGAATGGAAGAGCAGTCGATCTTGTGCGGGATGCAGGGTCCGGCGCCGTTTCCCGTGTCGTGAATGTGTCGGAGGCGTGACCGCTGGAACGCGCACGTTGCGCGAGGAAATATAACTAGTTATATAACTAGTCAGGAGGCAGTTGTGCGACATTGGCCGGTGCAGGATGCGAAGGCGCGTTTCAGCGAACTGCTGGATGCATGCGCGTCGGATGGACCGCAGATGGTGACGAAACGCGGCGTAGAAGCGGCCGTGCTGGTGCCCGCGTCGGAATGGCGGCGAATGCAGGATCGCGCTCGCCCGTCACTCAAGGAGCTTCTGCTCTCGCCGGATGGGAAGGGCGAACTGGCCATTCCATCCCGGGAACATCGGCGTCATCGCAGTCCGCCGGAGCTCTGATGTACCTGCTGGATACCAACGTGGTTTCGGAACTACGGAGGATCAAGCCACATGGAGGCGTTTTGCAATGGCTCCATGCGCAGGATGATGCGCACCTGCATCTGTCCGCCGTGACGCTCGGCGAAATCCAGACCGGTATTGAAATCACCCGCGCGCGCGATCCTGCCCGCGCCCGGGAAATCGAAATTTGGGCGGATGCAATCGCGCAAAGCTGGAATATCCTGCCGGTAGACGCCACCATCTACCGCCGCTGCGCAAGGCTGATGCACGGTCTGCCGGATCATCTCTATGAGGATGCGCTTATCGCGGCCACCGCCTTGAGCCATAATCTAACGGTCGTGACCCAAAACATAGCTGATTTTCGGGATTTCGGCGTGACATTGCTCAACCCGTTCGAACAATAATCCCAGTCACCTCGCCGGCCGCACCCCAATCGTCCTCATCATCGACGCCGACCTGCATGATCTGCGCGGGCCGTTTATGGACAGCCAATCTGATCAGTCCCAGCCGTTAGATTTCATCTCCGGCCGGCGGAGCTTCCCGTTTTGCCTTCTCAAGAAATGGCAGCATGTCGGCCGGGCTTGCGCTGCCAGCACGGCGCTTAAGAAAGTCAGACGCGGTTTCTACCACACCTATCTTTTGCGCGATGGCGACAGCAATCCATTGGTTCAGCGACACGCCATCCTCCTTCGCCAGCCGAACAGCGGCTGCTTTGACGGATGCCGGGAGCTTGAGCGGGTAGGATGCCTTGCTCATGAACGTAATTCCTTCAACAATTCTCCGGGTCTCAATACCCTTATCCCAAACCTCTCCGCACCACGGGCAAAGTCACGCACATTGTGGGTGATCAATGCATCGGCGCGGCCGTTAATTGCCGCCTCCAGGACCATCTCATCATTTGGGTCGGTAAGCTGCGGTCGCCATTGAAAACTTACGTCCACGGCTTCGCAAGCGCTGGCCAGGGCAGCAAGGAAGCGGTCAATGCCCTGCAATCCCAATTCGTGCACCAGCCGCTGTTCCGGCCGCTTAAGCACCGCCTCATATTCGAGAAAGAGCGCGGGCGTCGCCAGAAGGGTTATCCGGCCATGCGCCACTTCTCGCAAAACTGCGTTGCTGCCGCCAGACGCGCTTCTCAGTGCGGTCACAATAACATCGGTATCAAAGACGAGTCTTGGCATATCTCATAAGATATCATATTCTATGAGAAGTTTCAATAGGCTGTACGATCACCCCGCCGCCCGCACCGTAATCATCCAAACATCTGGCTGCGCGGCCAACCGCAACGGCACGCTGCTTGTTCCCACGCCGCCTGACACAATGATCGTCTTGCCGTCCACATCATAGCGCCCGCATGCATAGGGCAGCTTCTGCGGTACATAGACCGGCCCATAGAAGGGCAGCGCCACCTGCCCGCAATGGCTGTGCCCGGCCAGCACCAGCCCACGCCATCCACCCAGTTCCGTCACCGCATCGACATTGTGCGTCAGGAAAATCGGCGCGCCGCCCAGCGCCCGCATTGCCCTGACGGTGGCGGGAACGTCGGGCGCATTCTTAACGAAATCCGGGATGCCGCCGATCACCAGCGGCCCGCGCCGCACGGCCTCGTTCATCAACAGGCGGATGCCCGCATCCTTGAACCCCTGCAACAGCTTGGGGGCCGAACTGCCGTCCCGGTGCGACACCTCATGATTGCCCAGCACGGCGATCACACCCATCGGCGCATGCAGCCGTGCAAGCGGTGCGATCATCTCGCTGTTGCTGTATATTTTGCCGAAAGGCTTGTTCCGGCTGACATAATCCCCGCCCAGCAGGATCAGGTCCGGATGCATCCCATTCACCTGATCGAAGATGCGCTCCAGCCGCTCGGGCGAATTGTCCGGCCCGGAAAGATGGGTGTCGGTGATCAGCGCGATCTTCAGCGGCGTCTTTGGCGCGTCCGCAGGATAGGGCAGTATGACGTCGGTCGTCCGGATGACCGGCATCGACTGCGCCAACCAGAACATATAGCCGACCAGGCCAGCCAAGGCCGTGCCGACAAGAGCGCCGACCCATATCCAGCGAGGAATCCTCATTGCAGCTGGGGTGTCCGTTCAGAGCGTGGCGATCAGCGCCTGCGCATCGGCAGCAAAGCTAATCTGCGCGCCGCCTTCAACGATCCAGCATTCGCTTTCCCGCCAATCTTGCCCATCGATCGCGCCATGCCCGGCCAGCGGGATGAACCAGCTTTGCCCCTCCGGCAGCGTCAGACTCTCGCCCGCCGCCGGGGCGACCATATCCAGCGTGAAGGGCTTGTCCGCGCCTTCCAGCATCCGGGCGGCGCTGCCGGCAGGGAAAATCTGCTCGGCCATAGGGTAGGGGAATGCCTTCGCCACCGCCACGCCATCGTCCAGATGCAATTCACGCGGCCGCCCGTAGTCATACAGGCGATAGGTCACGTCATTGTTGAGCTGCACCTCGACTAGCGTCAAACCGCCGCCGATGGCATGAACAGTCCCGGCCGGAATATAGTAGAAGCTGCCCTTGGTGACCGGCTTCCAGTCCATCACTTGCTCAATAGACCCGTCCAGCGCCGCAGCCCGCAACGCCTCGGCGCTCAACGGCGTTTTGACGCCGATGCCAAGCACCGCGTCCGGCTCCGCATCCAATATGTACCAGCATTCTGACTTGCCGCCGGCTAGACCGCGCTCCCTGGCTTCCGCATCATTGGGATGGACCTGGATCGACAGCTTCTCGCTGGTGAAGATATATTTGACCAGCAGCGGCGGATGCCTGCCCTCCGGTCCGTCGAACCAGATTTCGCCGATCTGCTTTGTGTCGGGGTTGGGAAAGATCGCCGGAAGATCGGTTCGGCCCCACGGTTTTTCCACAGACTTTGTATGCAGCTTCACAGCGGTCACGGCGATGGCGTTCCTGTCGTCTCGTTGGCCTGTGCTGCCGGGGGCGCAGTCTCGCCCTTCACATAGACCCGTTTCCCGCCGATCCATGTCTCAATAACCTGAATGTTCCGTATCTCTGCCGGCCGCGTCATACTGATATCGCGGTCGATGAGCAGAAAATCCGCCCGTTCGCCGTGCGCCAGCGTGCCAAACCGGTCCTCGGCGAAGCCGGCATAGGCACCGCCGCGCGTGAAGGCGGTCAGCGCCTCCTCGAAGGTCAGCCGCTGCTCGGGCATCCATCCGCCTGCCGGTTCGCCCTTCGCATCCTCGCGCGTCATCGCTACCGATATGCCGGGGAAGGGGTTGGACGATTCAACCGGCACGTCGGACCCGAAAGCCAGGGGAACATGCGCGTTCAGCATGGTGCGCCACGCATAGGCCCCCTTGAGGCGCGCCTCGCCCATCCGAGCCGTCGCCATGCGCCAGTCTGACGCCTCATGCACGGGCTGCATGGACGCGATGGTCCCGTTCTGGGCAAAGCGGGGTAGGTCGACGGGATCGATAATCTGGGCATGTTCAACCCGCCAACGCCTGTCGCCCTTGTAGGTTTCCGAAAGCTCCGCGATGGCGTCCACCACCTCTGCATTGGCCTGGTCGCCAATGGCGTGGACGGCAACCTGAAACCCGTCCATGGCCGCCCGGCTCATGCTGTTGCGCAGCTGCGCGCCGGTCATCAGCGGCAGGCCGCGCTGGCCGGGCGCATCGCTATAGTCCGCCTTCAGCCACGCCCCGCGCGATCCCAGCGCGCCGTCCAGGTACAGCTTGACGCCGCCCATCCGCAGACGGTCGTCATACAGCCATGGGGTGGGAGCCGGCCCTGCGATGGCGACCATATTCTCGATGCCGCTGGCATAGACCATGATGCGCACGCGCAGTCTGTCCCTATCGCCCGCGCGGCGATAGGTCTGCCAGTCGTTCATGTCCGCGCCCATGTCGGCAATCGCGGTGATGCCCTGCGACAGCAGCAGATATTGCGCCTTCTCGAACGCCAGGTCGCGATCCTTGGGCGCCGGCGGCGGCACGACGCGGTCGATCAGCGCGCTGGCGGCGTCGACGAACACGCCTGCGGGTTTCCCGGCCGCCATCTCGATCCGGCCGCCTGTGGGCGTCTTGGTCGCGGGCGTTATCCCCGCCGCCTTCATCGCGGCGCTGTTCGCCCATCCGGCATGGCCATCGACCCGCTCCAGCCAGGTCGGGATGTCGCCGGTCACGGCGTCCAGTTCCGCTGCCGTCGGGAATCGGCCCAAGCCCCAGGTCTCCTGGTTCCATCCGCCTCCCAATATCCATTTGCGGCCCGGATTGTCCTTCACATAGGCGGCGATCTTCGCCTGCGCCTCGGCCAGCGACTTGGTCTCGCTCAGGTCCAGCGTCAGCAGGGAGAGGCCAAGCCCCATCACATGCCCGTGCGCGTCAATCAGGCCGGGAATCAGCGTGCGGCCCTGCCCATCCAGGCGAAAGCTATATGTGGGGGCAGGGGGCGTATTATCGCCCTTCTTCCGGCGCTTCTTCTCCGGGGGATGCGGCTCCTCGATCTTGCCCTGCACCAGCTTGGCGACCTTGCCCTGATCGTCAATGACCAAGCCATTGAAATATATAAGTTTTCCTTGCGTGTCGAGCGCGATGCCATTGACATTGTCCACCACCCCCGCCGCCATCAGCGGGCTAGCTATAAGCACACCCCCAACCACCGCACACTTCGCCGCAAACATCATGCGCGGGTAATCCGCCGGACCAGCGAGCTCGTGTCCTGCCGTCCGCCGCCCAGCGCCTGCACATCGGCATAGAATTGATCGACCATCGCTGTCACCGGCAATGTCGCTCCGCTCACCCGCGCCTCGTCCAGCGCCAGCCCCAGGTCCTTGCGCATCCAGTCGACCGCGAAGCCGAAGTCGAAACTGTCTTGCGCCATCGTCTTCCAGCGATTCTCCATCTGCCAGCTCTGCGCCGCCCCGCCGGAAATCGCCTCGAACACCTTTTCCAGATCCAGTTCCGCCGCCTGCGCGAAACGCAGACCCTCGGACACGCCCTGCAGCACGCCGGCGATGCAGATCTGGTTGACCATCTTGGTCGTCTGCCCCGCGCCCGCCGCGCCAACATGCACGATCCGCGCGGCATAGCATCCCATGGCGATTCCCGCCGCCGTTACCGCCGGCTCCGTACCGCCGCACATGATCGACAGCCTGCCATTCTCCGCGCCCGCCTGTCCGCCGGACACCGGCGCGTCAACGCAATGAATGCCCCGGCCCTCGCCCTCGACGAACAGCTGCCGGGCGATCCGCGCTGACACGGTCGTATGGTCGATGAACAGCGTCCCGCTGCCCATGCTGCGAAATGCGCCGTCCTTGCCCAGTGTGACGGCGGCCAGATCGTCGTCATTGCCCACGCAACTGATGACGATGTCCGCCCCCTGCGCCGCATGCGCGGGGCTGATCGCCACCGTGCCGCCATGCGCCTCGTTCCAGGCTTTGGCCTTGGCGATGGAGCGGTTGTAGACGCTGAGGTCATGCCCGGCCTTGGCCAGATGCCCGGCAATGGGTCCACCCATCACGCCGAGCCCGATAAATGCGATCTTTGCCATCCCTCCCGCATAAGGGCAGTTTTGCGGGAGAGCCAGCCCTTCTTGCCCGGTTTCCTCCCGGCGCATTATCGGTTAGGGGGCATCCCCATGAACACGCTCAGCAAGATCGAAAGCGCCCTGCCGCTCCCCGTCTCCGTCGATGACATATTGGCGGCTCGGGCGCGCATTTCGGGCGCGATTGTGCGGACGCCGACGCTGGTCAGCAAGACGCTGTCCGACATGCTGGGCGCCAAGGTGTATCTGAAGTTCGAGAACCTTCAGTTCACAGCGGCCTATAAGGAGCGCGGCGCGCTCAACCGCCTGCTCCTGCTGGACGACGCCGCGCGCGCCAAGGGCGTCATCGCCGCCTCCGCCGGCAATCATGCGCAGGGCCTGGCCTATCACGGCGCGCGTCTCGGCCTGCCGGTCACTATCGTCATGCCGCGCACCACGCCGACGGTGAAGGTGATGCAGACGGAGGGGCATGGCGCGACTGTCGTCCTGCATGGCGAGACCTTTGACGACGCCTATGCCCACGCTCGGTCGCTGGAGACCGAACGGGGCCTGACCTTCGTACACCCGTTCGACGAACCGGACATCATCGCCGGGCAGGGGACCGTTGCCCTCGAAATGCTGGAGGACGCTCCGGATATCGACACGCTGGCGATCCCCATCGGCGGAGGCGGCCTGTTCTCCGGCATGGGCACGGCCGCCCGCGCGATGAAGCCGGACATGCGGCTGATCGGTATCCAAGCCGAACTCTACCCGTCCATGTACGACCATATCAAAGGCGTTGACCTGCCATGCAGCGGCGACACGCTGGCGGAGGGCATCGCCGTCAAGCAACCGGGCCTTTTGACCCGCCGCTTCGTGGAGCGACTGGCCGATGACGTGGTGCTGGTCAGCGAGCGTAGCCTGGAACAGGCCGTCAGCCTGCTGCTGCAGATCGAGAAGACGGTGGTCGAGGGGGCGGGCGCCGCCGGTCTCGCCGCCATGCTCACGCATCGCGAGATGTTCGCCGGCCGCACGGTGGGCCTCGTCCTGTGCGGCGGCAATATCGACACGCGCCTGCTGGCGAATGTGCTGCTGCGCGATCTCGCCCGCTCGGGCCGCCTGGCGCGCTTGCGCATCCGGCTGCAGGATCGGCCCGGCGCGCTCTACCATGTCGCCCGCATCTTCGACGAGCAGCAGGTCAACATATTGGAGCTCGCGCACCAGCGCATCTTCACCAACCTGCCGGTCAAGGGCCTCAGCCTCGACGTGGAATGCGAAACCCGCGACGGGGACCATCTCCAGCGCCTGATCGTCGCCCTGCGCGAGGCGTCCTACGACGTCTCGCCGATCGAGGTGGCATAACTGCCCAAACCGTCCCGGCACGGGGAGTGAGAGCGGGACTCCGCCGGTTTATCGGCAGCATGAGGCCACGCGCGCGGGCGGGACTGCCACGAGAGATGGATTGCCGCCGTGCGGCTTTGGGCGCATCATCGCACGTGGCGGACATGGCTTGCCATCTGCTGTGTGGGAGGATGTATGGCAAGTCGGGCTGCGATAACGAGACTATTCCTGTGGCTGGCGGTGCTTGTCGGCGGACCTCTGGTGGGCGCAAAACTGTTCGACCTGCTCGTCCTTGCCGGCGCTTGGAGCGCCAATCCGCCGCAATCCCTTGCGATGATGCCCTATGGGAAGGCTTGGCCTGTCGACACCGGAGTTTTCTTCATTCCGTTTTCGGCGGCGATGCTGATCGCGGGTTTCGGCGCCTTGACCGCTGGCTGGAAGACGCCTTGGAGCTACCGTTGGCTTCTTTGTATTCCTTCGGTCGGCATTTTGCTTCTCCTAGTCCTCACCGTTGTGGCCTTCTGGCCAATGAACGCAGCCCTTTTCTACCACGGCATAGGGTCGCCGAAAGACACGATCACCGACGCGCAATCGATCGAGATGGCCCGGCACTGGGTTACGCTTGATTGGATAAGGGTCCTGGGCGCGACGGCTGCATTCGTCTCGGCATTAAGAGCGCTTACGCTACCCTGGCCCGCCGAGGTGGTGGCAAAGGATTCAGCGATTGTGCGCATTGGGCTTATAGTTGCCCTCGCTGGCGTAGCAGGTTTCGTCGTTTGGTTTATATCGAACCTGTAGGATGCATTCTCCTCGTCCTTGGGAAGAGCATTCTCAGGCTCCGCAGCTAAAGAAGGATGAGTTCCCTCGATAGCGTGCGTCTCTCTCCAAGCTGCGGTAGGCAGTGAGCTAGTGTGCTATCCTCTCTCAAAGGAGGGGAGGCAGGATGGTCCTTGCAGGCCGGCATGCCTTTTCATTGCTTCTGTCCTACATGCCCGGGCCGATGCTCTACTTCTCGCATGGAGCAGCAGTCCCTATCCGCCGCGCATGGTGTTCAGCCCAGGTCATGGATGCAACCCAACCGTGACTTATGTGAGACGCAGGTGCGACGCACATGCGACCTACATGAGACTCAAGTGCGACGTATATGCGACGCAAGTGAGACGCACATGGGACGTAGGTGCGACGCAAGTGGGACGCAGATGAGACTCACCTGCGACGCAGGTGCGACCTACATGCGACTTTCCCGGCCCAAACACGTCAAGACCCGCAACTTCCGCAACTTCGTTGGATTTTTCTCGCTTTTTGGCGGACGCTGGCTGGCTACGCATCCACAGCAAAAAAGCCCCCGGATCGTTCCGAAGGCCTCTTTGGTCTTTATTTCAGCAAGGCCCTCTAGAAGGCGTTGCGATGCACCAGCACGCGGAACGTCGCCATGATGATCATGATGTCGTTCAGCAGCGACCAGTTGGCGCGATATTCCAGATCGGCCTGCAGGCGGTTGGACAGATCTTCGCGAACCTCGGTGGCGCCGCGGAAGCCGCGGATCTGGGCAAGCCCGGTCAGGCCCGGCTTCACCGCATGACGATGGAAGTAACGGTCATCGATATCCCAGAACAGCAGGTTTTCTGCCCGCGATCCCACGGCATGGGGGCGGGGCCCGACGATGCTCATGCTGCCCAGCAGGACATTGAGGATCTGCGGCAGTTCGTCGATGCTGGTCTTGCGAATGAAATTGCCGACCCGCGTGATACGATCATCGTCGCGGCCTGCCGAGCGATTGCCCTGCGCGTCGCAGAGATCGACCCGCATGGAACGGAATTTGAGGATATGGAACGGCCGGTTGCCGCGCCCGATCCGCACCTGACGGAACAGGACGGGGCCGGGAGACTCCAGCTTGATCGCGAGCGCCACCAGCGCCATCGGAATGGCAAGGAACGGCAGGACGCTGACCACCAGCGCAACATCGAAAGCGCGCTTCATCAACCGGCTACGCAGTCCCATAGGCCCAGCGGAGACGACCATGGTGGAACTGTTACCGAGCTGGCACATGGATACCGCGCCCAGTTCGTCGAGTTCCGGTACGCAGAGTTCCGCGTCGATATCCAGCGCCTTGAGGACAAAGGCCCATTGCACGCGCCGCTCGGGCGGACAGGCAACGACCACTCGGTCGACATTATGAACGAAACTGCCCAGCCGCTGGATGTTGTTTGGGTCGCGGGTCGACGGCTGCAGTCCATAGGCGGCGGCATCGATGACGACCGCATCATAGCTTTCCGGCAGTGTGACGCCGTCGCGGATGATGAGCTCGGAAAAGGGATTGGTGCCCATCACGCGCCGGGTCAGGCGAATGAAGAACAGGCGCAGCGTCAGCAGGATGGGAACGCACATCACCGTAGCCATGCCGAAAACGAGGCGCGAGAAATCGGTGCTGGCCTTCAGGAAGAACACCATCAGCATCACGGTGCCGATCGTGAACAGGAACGCCATCACGGAGCGCTTGGCGCTGGTCCGGAAATCCCGAATCGCGTCAAGATCATAGGCTTTGCTGTTGAGGGCCGTTCCCAGATATACGGGCAGCGTGACAAACATCAGGGTCAACCACTGGTCCAACCCGTCAACGCCGTGACGGATATAGGCCGCAATGCCGAACGTCGCGATGATTGCCACGATCTCGCTGGCGAGCAGCGCGAACCGCAGCATGAGCCGCATCTGAAACTTGTTCCGGCTCCTGCTGTGGTCACTGGCTGGAACACTGTGATCACCGAAGGCATCACTGCCCACGGTGCCAGATAGTGTCCCGGCGTCGACCATAGCATTCTGGTTCCGGGCGCTTAATAGCATATAAATCCTCGCTGCCTTGCAGGAAGCGACCCCAATTCGCGCTACCATGCATGGGGTTCTTCGCTTATGCAATATTTTTAAAGACTTTATGAGCGACCAAAGGCTCGATTGAACAGATTTGGCACAGTCTGGCGTAAAAAGGTTAATGGATTTGGAGCATCAATGACAATCCTCGTCACGGGCGTCGCGGGCTTTATCGGTATGCATGTCGCCGACGCCCTCATGGCTGCCGGTCGCGCCGTCATAGGCATCGACAATATGAACGATTATTATACGGTCCGGCTCAAGCAGGATCGTATCGCTCAGTTGCAGGCGAAACACGGTGGACTGTTCTCATTCACGGCTTGCGACTTTGCCGACAATGCTGCGCTGGCGGCGGTGCTTGACGGGCATCTGGTTGAAAGCATCATCCATCTGGGCGCGCAGGCCGGCGTGCGGTACTCCCTGGAAAATCCCCATGCCTATGTGCAGTCGAACCTTGTCGGCCATGTGAACATATTGGAGCTAGCCCGACACCGGCAGGTCCGGCATCTGGTCTATGCGTCGTCCTCATCGGTCTATGGCGGCAATGACAGCCTGCCGTTTCGTGTGGAGGATCGCGCGGATCACCCCGTGTCGCTCTACGCCGCCACCAAGAAGGCGGACGAGTTGATGAGCGAAACCTACGCGCATCTGTATCGCACACCGCAGACCGGGCTGCGCTTCTTCACCGTCTATGGTCCGTGGGGACGACCGGACATGGCGATGTGGATCTTCACGAAGAAGATTTTGGCCGGCGATCCCATTCCCGTTTTCAACCATGGCAAGATGCAGCGGGACTTCACCTATATCGATGATATCGTTGCCGGGGTGATTTCTGCTCATGATAGTCCGCCACCGGATGATGGCGCGGAGAAGGCCGGGGGCAGCCGGTCTCCCCATCGCATATACAATATCGGCAACCATAAGCCCGAGGAGTTGATGCGTCTCATCGCGGTGGTGGAGGAGGCCTGCGGCAAAAAAGCTGTGATCGATTTGCTGCCGATGCAGCCGGGTGATGTCCATGCCACCTATGCGGACATCAGCGCGATCTCCGCCGATCTGGGTTTTCAACCAAAGACCACGATCGAAGAGGGCGTGCCGGAGTTCGTCTCTTGGTATCGACGCTATACGAATGCGTGACGCCGCCATGTGGCGACCTTTTTTGTAATTTGACGGAGTCGGGGCGTTGACGGGCGGGGTGATGAGATGATGTTAAGGGATTAGCCCTTATGGGCTGAGCAGCTTCTTGCAGGCTTTATTAGTAAATGGGCTTTTCATCACCGGGGGCGGGGGGCATAGTCGGGCAGTGACAGATGTTCGAGCCAGTTTAGAAGGGGTAGGCCGATGAGCGCCCCTTTTCGTTTCCCGCGATTTTTCGTAACCAATCCAAGCCCTTGTCCGTATCTTCCAGGCAGGAGCGAGCGGAAGGTGTTTACGGAACTTTCCGGGGATCACGCCGGCGAACTGAATGATGCCCTTGGCCGCATTGGTTTTCGCCGGAGCCAGAACGTCGCGTACCGCCCGAGCTGTGCGGATTGCTCGGCCTGTGTGTCCGTGCGCGTCGTCGCCAACGAATTTCGCCCTAATGCGACCCAGCGCAAGCTGATCCGCCGCAACAGGGATCTGGTCGTGACCGCCTGCAAGCCCTGGTCGACGGAAGAGCAATATGCGCTGCTTCAGCGCTATCTGCGCGCGCGTCATCCGGGCGGCGGCATGACCGAGATGGACGATATGGACTATGCCGACATGGTCGAGCAGACGCCGGTCGACAGCCATGTCATCGAATATCGGGAGCAGGGGACCGGTGGGCGTCCGGGTCGCCTCGTCGGCGCATGTCTTACGGATCGTCAGGCCGATGGCCTCTCGATGATCTACAGCTTCTTCGATCCCGATTTGGAAACCCGCCCGGGCATGGGCAATTTCATCATCATGGATCATATCCTGCGGGCGCGTGACGCCGGTCTTGCCTATGTTTATCTGGGCTATTGGGTCGAGGGATCAAAGCGGATGCAGTATAAGATTCGCTACCGACCGTTGGAGCGACTGGGCCGGGGCGGATGGACGCGCTTCGATCCGGACGAGCAGGTCGAGGCGATCCGCGACGTTTCCGCCGCCGGCGCATTACCGCCTGTCGAAGCAAGCGGCATTTTCCGGAAATAGGTCTTGATCCGGGCCTCAGCGATTAAACCACCAAGCCAGTTTTTATGTCATTAGCCTATATTCTTAACATCCGCAGCGAACAGTCTTGCTGCGATGAGTCCAAGTGCGACGGCGCACAGGAACGACTTCTTCCTCTTCAGTGGTGGTCGTAACCGTAGTACCGGGCTGGATTACAATCGTGGTTCCGGGTGCCGCATAATAGACGGTCGCGCTGGGAGGATAACCATATCCTGATCCGCTCATCCAATGCGGGCCGCCATGCGGTGGAGGCTGGCTTCCAGCGGCGGTGCCGTTGTAGGTGCCCTCATACGTCCCGCTGTAGACCCGGCCGTCATCTCCTCGCCAAGTCCCTCGCCACTCCCCATGATATTCCGCCGGTCCTGGATATTCGTTTGATGATATCACGCTGTCATCATAAGGGGCGGGCGGCCTCGATCCCGACGTTGGACCTTCCGGTGGGGCGGGATGGACGTGGGGCGTAGCCGAGGCGACGGAACGACTGAGATGCGGTTCCGGATCATAACCGCCCTCATAGCGCGACCAATCGATATCGCCACGACTGTCATACACTCTGCCATATTGGTCGGTCAGAACGGCATCGTCATAATAACGCGACCAGCCATAGCCATCGCCGGGGGCCGGAAGTCCGTAGGCGCCATAGTTTGCGATGTAAAAGCCGGGCTGTATCCAATATTGCGGCAGGGCGTATCCTCGGGCGGGACGGAGATAGGCAGACCAGCCACCGGGGGCGTCATGACCTGCGCGCCATTGCCCATTGATTCTTGGACCCCAGCGATGAACGACCCGTGGTGGCAACGGCGCTGTCCGGGGCGGCGCAGGTCGCGCCACGGGTTCGGCAGCGGCGATTGCTGGCAGAGTAAAATTGGAAAGGCTGGCGCAGATGCCGATGATCAATATGCCACGCATAGTCCGTTCCCCGGTCGCACAATGTGTGGGGCAAGCTGCCCCACACTGTTAACCGGTTGTTTAGCATCCGAGTTCCCCGGCTTCCAATGGGGCGCGACAACACTGTCCCAAAACAAAACAGCAGGAGGGGCAATGGGTCCGAGCCGAAAGGTTGTCAGATGAGGCGGCCAGATATCCGGCGGATCAGCGTTTCAAGCCCTGTCACGTCCTGTTCGTCAAAACGGGCTGGTTCAGGACTGTCGAGATCGAGGACGCCGATCAGATTGCCTTCGTGAACGATCGGCACCACGATTTCCGACCGGGAATCGGCGTCGCAGGCGATATGACCAGGGAAGGCATGGACATCCTCCACGCACTGGGTTTGGCGCGTTGATGCCGCCGTGCCGCACACGCCCTTGCCCATGGCGATCCGGATGCAGGCCGACTTTCCCTGAAATGGACCGAGAACGAGTTCGTCACCGATCAAACGGTAAAAGCCGACCCAGTTGAGGTCAGGCAGATATTGCCAGATGAGCGCGGACAGATTGGCCATATTGGCGATCGCGTCGCTCTCGCCCTCGGTAACAGCGACAGCCGCCTTGACCAGATCGTCATAGAGGACTGGTTTTGATGCCGAGGCGTCGTGGTGAAAGCTAAACATCCGTTCGATGTAGTGAGGGCGACGGCTCTCGTCACCCCCAGACTAGGTTCACTGGACTGTTATGATATTGCCATTTCCGGCGTTTCCCTCTGGCATAGGCAGACAGCATTCGGGCCGGCCCGGTTCCAAATCTGCGACATTTTCGCCGCGCAGGAATCTCTCCTTCCACACCTGCGTTTCGCCTTCTGACCTAAACACAGCGCGAGAAAGGTTCTTAAACGGGAGGAAATTGCCGTCAGCCTCCGTCTCGAACGCGCATTGCTGCATCCCCTGGCGAAGTTTCCCGTCGGGACCTCTCGCTCGATCCGCTCTGTACGCTAGGAATACCGAGCGCGGGCCGGGGCTGTCCCCAGACGGCTGAACGGCATAGCTCACTATTTCAAGTCCTGGTTCAGGCGGCAGCTTGAATCGGACATGCTGCTGACAGGCTCTGACAGCACCTGCGTCGCGTTTGGCGGTCATGGGAATGTTTTCCCATTCTGCCAGAACGAGTATTCCTCCCACGATGACCGTCGCGATCAATGCATAAAGCAGTGACGGCCAGGACGGGCTGTCCGATCCCGTATAAATGTCGCTCGGCTGCAGGATCAGGGGATTGAACCGGGGGGTGCCGCGCGCCATGCCTTTCAAGTGCACAGCCAGAGGGATAGGATCAAGGGCTATCGCCCGTTCTGTCTTATCCCAAAGAAATTATGCGCGTGGGTCACTCAATCGAGGCGAACCTTGCCGCGACCCTGCTTAACACCGCTCCGGGCCTTCTTCTCGTCTACACGACGGGCTTTGGCCGCTTTGCCGGGTTTGGTCGCTATGCGGCGTGCATCCCGCTCATGGGCCTTCACCAGCAAGGCATCGAGGCGGTCGCGGGCATCCTTCCGGTTGGCCTCCTGCGTGCGGAACTGCTGTGCCTGGATGACCAGTACCCCGGCGGCAGTCATGCGCGACCCGGCAAGCTCCTTCAGCTTGCGAAAAGCAAAAGGGGGCAGGCCCAGCTGGTAGATGTCCACCCGCAGTTGAACGGCCGTCGCCACTTTATTGACATTCTGCCCGCCCGGACCGCCGGCGGTGATGAACTTCTCTTCCAGCGCCTCTTCGGGAACGTCAAAGACCGGCATCGTCGATCAGTGTCGCTGGAAAGCCCGCGTCCACGAAACGGTCGGGCAGAGGCGCTGTGGCTTGCACCGGGGGTTTTGCGCCACGCGGAATGGACAGGAAACGGCTATGAAGGAGCATGGGTTCACCCGGTCTGCCATAGACTGGATCGCCAATGATGGCGGCGCCGAGACCGTGCAATGCATGAACCCGTATCTGATGGGTGCGGCCGGTCTCCGGCCGGAACGCGATGAGCGCGCGATCTTGATGCGTGCCGATCAATGTCCAATGCGTGGTTGCTGATTTCCCCTTTTTGTCGGGGACCATCCGCCAGCCTTCTTCCGCGCTGCTGATTTTCTTGAGCGGCAGGTCGATAGTGCCCATGTCGCCTTTTGGGACGCCATCGATGACCGCCAAATAGCGCTTTTCGACGGTTCCCGCTTCAAAGGCGGCGGTGAAGCGTTTGTGTGCCTTCGGATTGCGCGCGAGGAGCAGGCATCCGCTGGTGTCCCGGTCAAGCCGATGGACCGCAAGCGGCCAGCGCTGGAACCCGAACGTCAGTGAAGCCAGATGATTTTCCAGGCTCATCGCGCCGTCGCGCGGAGGATCGACCGGCAGTCCCGCAGGCTTGTCGATGATGATCGCCTCTCCGTCTATGAACAACACGCGGTCGGTAAGCAGGGTCAAGTCAGGTTCCGATAGATGGAGCAAATCGTCATTGGCCCGGCCATGGGGACAATTGACGCGGGTCGCGGTTGCTATAGGCACTTGCCATGGGCGGGGAAAGGGCTGCGGCCGCACAAAGGTTCGAATGGGTCGATGTGGCCCGGGGCATTGGCATCGTGGCAGTGGTCATCGGCCATGTGTGGAGCCGAGGTCTTCCGCATACGCTGACCTACAGCTTTCACATGCCGCTCTTTTTCCTGCTTTCGGGCTATCTGTTTCGACCCAAGCCGGTCGTGGCCTTTGCCCGCAGCCAGATCGTCTGGCAGGGCCTGTCCTATTGCGCTTTCCTCGCACTGCTCGTGATCGTCGATACGCTGATCGAGGGAAGCCGGGGCGGGCGTGGCATTTTCCATACCTGGCCTGACGATATCGGACGGCTGGCCTTTGGCGGATCGAAGCTGCGCGGGCCGTTCACGGTATTCTGGTTCCTGCCATGCCTGATCGTGGCGCGAATCCTGTTCAATGCGCTGGCGGCGCGTTTCCCCGATCCGCTCGCATATGCATGGGGGATAATTGCGCCGATAACGCTGGTCGTGGCTTATGTGATTGGCCGGGCGACGGATGTGTCACCCCTTGGCCTTCTGACCGTGCCCATGGCGCTGTTTCTGCTCTGGGCAGGGGCGGCGCTGAATGTTCTGGGATGGCGCAAATGGATGATGTGGGTGCTTGCGCCGCTATCGATGGCCGGATTGTTCTTCTTTCCGACGCTCAATATGAAAGCCGGCGATTATGGGTGGCCGCTTCTGTCGATGGGGGGCGCGATCGCGACATCGCTCCTGATTTTTCGGGCCAGCGATCTCTGGGCAACCGTCCTCAAGCCGTTTTCGGCGTTGGGGAAAGCATCACTGGTGATCATGTATATCCATGTGCCGGTGATCCATTATCTCTCTTACCTGCCGCGCCCGATCATTCTGGTGCTGGCGACGGCAATTCCGCTTGTCGCCTATTATCTGTTGAATCTCACCCGGCCGACGCGCGCGGTATTTCTGGGTCAGCCTAAATAAAAAGGGGCCGGCGGGCCGGCCCCTCCCGTTATAATCAGCCATGCACCTTGGTCGCGACTTCGGCGACGCGGCGACCCTGATAGCGGGCGCCTTCCAGTTCGGCTTCGCTTGGCTGACGGCTGCCGTCACCGCCGGCGATCGTCGTTGCCCCGTAGGGCGCGCCGCCAACCACTTCTTCATGACCCATCTGGCCTGCATGGCCGTAGTCGAGACCGACGATCACCATGCCGAAGTGCAGCAGGTTGGTGATGATCGAGAACAGGGTCGTCTCCTGCCCGCCATGCTGGCTGGCGGTCGAGGTGAACGCGCCGCCGATCTTGCCGTTCAATGCGCCCTTGGCCCACAGGCCGCCAGCCTGGTCGAGGAAGGCCGCCATCTGGCTGGACATGCGCCCGAAACGTGTGCCGGTACCGACGATGATCGCGTCATAATCGGCCAGTTCGGCGACGGTGGCGATGGGCGCGCTCTGATCGAGCTTGAAGTGTGCGCCCTTGGCGATCTCCTCGGGAACGGTTTCGGGGATGCGCTTCACATCGACGGTCGCGCCTGCCGAGCGTGCGCCCTCAGCGACGGCGTTCGCCATCGTTTCGATGTGACCATAGGAGGAATAATAGAGGACCAGAACTTTTGCCATGGAATGTCTCCTGCTGTGAAAAAGGGTGCCGCCCGCGCAAGGGAGGGGGAGGGCGCGCGGGCGGCTAGGCCTGTCGGGCCTATTCGTTGAAGATGTTATTGACTGTCGACCAGGACGATCTCGCTGTCCTCGATCGCCGTGATGGTGATAGGCTTCCCGCCCAGAATGGCGGCGCCGTCGCGGGCGTCGAAGACCTCGCCGTCGATCTCGACCTTGCCGGTGGCGGGGACGAGATAGAGATGGCGGCCCTCGGCGCTGTCATGGGTGATGCTCTCCCCGGCCTTGAGCGTGCCGCCGAGCAGCCGGGCGTCGGCGCGGATGCGCAGAGCCTCATTGTCATTGTCATAGCCGCTGGCCAGGACCGCGAGTTTGCCGGAACGATCGTCTTTGGGAAAAGGCTTGGCTCCCCAACTCGGCGCGCCGCCCCGTTCGCGGGGGATGATCCATATCTGGAAGAGGGTGGTGGTTTCATCCTCCAGATTATATTCGGCATGACGGACCCCGGTGCCGGCGCTCATCACCTGGACGTCGCCGGCGGCGGTGCGGCCGGTGTTACCCATGCTGTCCTTGTGCGTAATCGCACCGGTGCGGACATAGGTGATGATCTCCATGTCGCTGTGCGGATGGGGCGGGAAGCCGTTGCGGGCGGCGATCTCGTCATCGTTCCAGACCCGGATCGCACCCCAGCCCATGCGGGCGGGATCGTGATAGTCGGCAAAGGAAAAATGATGCCGGGCGTTGAGCCAGCCATGGTCGGCATGGCCGAGAGTGGCGAAGGCGCGTTTCTCAATCATGAGCTAAAATCCTTGTTCGATGTTAGCGGCGAAGTGTGTGCATGAATGCTCTGCGCCGCTTGATTTCCTCCTAGATAGGCGTCAGGATCGTTTCCGAAACAGGCAATGTTGAAACGGATTGTTTCCCTATGCGATTACCGGACTTCGAAGCCTGGGCGATGTTCGCCGCCGTGGTCGAGCATCGATCCTTCACCGACGCCGCCAAGGCGCTGTCGGTGTCGAAAGCGACTGTTTCCAAGGCTGTGGGCCGGCTGGAGCAGCATCTGGACACCAGCCTGTTCAGCCGCACCAGCCGCCGCCTGGCGCTGACCGAGAGCGGCCGGCGTCTGGCGGACCATGCCGCGCGGATCGTGGGCGAAGGGCTGGCGGCGGAGGAGGCTGCGCGCGACGAGATCACGGAACTGGCCGGGGTCGTGAAGTTGGCCGCGCCCATGACGTTCGGGCTGAAGCGCGTCGCGCCGATCGTCGCGGAATTCATGAAGGCGCATCCCCAGGTGACGGTCGACCTGCACCTTTCCGACGCGCATATCGACATTGTGGAGATGGGGCTGGACGCCACGTTGCGGGTGGCCGCCATGCCGGACAGTTCGCTGCGCGCGCGGCGGCTTGGCGATGTCCGGCTCTACATCGTCGCCTTACCCGCGTATCTGGACGAAAGGGGACGGCCAATCCATCCGTCGGATCTCGGCAACCATGACGGGTTGCTCTACAGCAACGCCAAGACGCCGGAGGTCTGGCGATTCAGTGGGCCGGGCGGGCAGGCCGTATCGGTGCAGTTGCGGCCACGCTTTTTGGCGAACAGCGGCGAGGCGATGCAGTCGGCGCTGTACGCGGGGCTGGGCGTCGCCATGCTGCCCGACTTCATCATCGGCGAGGATATAGCCAGCGGCAAGCTGGAAGCGATATTGCAGGAGTGGGCGCCGCCGCCCATCGGCCTGCATCTGGTGACGCCGCCCTCGCGCCTGCGGCCGGCGCGCGTGGAGGCTTTGCTGGATTTTCTGGCGACGCGGATCGGCGCGGAATGTCAGCAGCTCGGCGGCTGATACCCGCCGGGAGCAGGCGCGAACATCTGGCCCGTGCGGACATAGCGCACAACGCCGGGTGACGTGCCGGTGAAGGTCACCTTGAAGCTCTCATCCTTTTTGTCAGGGACGATCATACTCTCCACCGACTCCGCTTTTCCGCTTTCCTCGGCCTCCATCGTGCCATCATTGGAATAGGCGGTGGGAATGCCGTCGGCGATGATCGTCGGGCTGGACGGCGTCAGCGCCACAAGGGTCGACGTTTCGCAGGTGTAGCCCTGAAACGTGCCGCCGCCGCTGGCTACGATCACCGGAGCGCCCATTAGGTCGTCCCGCAATTTCCAGGATGGCGGCTGACCGAAAGAGCCGCCCGGTATCAGGTCCGGCCATGACCCGGACACGGCAAAGCCTGCCTCCGCCGGTTTCAGATAGGTGATGCCCAGAAGCCCGCCGCAGCCGTGGCAGTCGTCCCCGGTCGCGGTCGAAACAAGGACCCATTGATCGCCTACTTTTCGTAGATCAGCCGCGGAGACATGATATTTCTGGTCCTTCACGACAATATCCATCTTTGGAAAGGCGGTGGAAAATGCCGTGCTGAGGCGCTGGTCGGCAGAGAGGCGATCGGGGTCGAAGGCGGGGGCGGTCGTTACGGTCGCGTTTGACGTGATATCGTCCTGCGCGTTCGGAGTCGGTTGCCGTTCCGGGGAGCATCCAGCCAGGAAAATCGTCAGGATCGTTGGTAAAGATATGCGGTTCATCGCATTTTCCCACGCTTTCATGAGGTTAAGGTTTGTCGCCCACCGCCGTTAATCTTTCAAGACCGCAGATGGCGCGCATTTGCCCGGATGGTGCAGTTTTGCGGGCGTTATGGCGACTCCTGAAAAGTTTTTTCAGCTGACGTTAAGGTGATGAAAAGCGATTCGGCAGCGCGCGACTCGTGGACTCAGGCCACTTAGGTAAAAATTAACCTTTTGCGTTCATTGATGGTTTGGTTAATGGAATAGGGCCGATGCGGCTCCCGGTAGGGAACGCAATGGGGGTATTGGGGCGTTGTTGGGTCAACGCACTGTTAAGCAAGGGGCTGCATAATGCGCGTGCTGCTGATTGAAGACGAGCCGACAACGGCAAAGGCCATTGAGCTGATGCTGACGACAGAAGGCTTCAATGTCTACACGACGGATCTGGGCGAGGAAGGCCTCGATCTGGGTAAACTCTACGATTACGACATCATCTGTCTGGACCTGAACTTGCCGGATATGCACGGTTACGATGTGCTCAAGAAGCTCCGCGCTTCCAAGGTGCAGACGCCGGTTCTGATCCTGTCCGGCGTAGCGGAAATGGACAGCAAGGTCCGCTCCTTCGGCTTCGGCGCAGACGATTATGTCACTAAGCCTTTCCATCGCGAAGAACTGGTCGCCCGCATCCATGCTGTTGTGCGCCGTTCCAAGGGTCATTCACAGTCGGTCATCCGCACCGGCAAACTGGCGGTCAATCTGGACGCCAAGACGGTCGAGGTTGACGGCAATCGCGTCCACCTGACCGGTAAGGAATATGCGATGCTGGAGCTGCTTTCGCTCCGCAAGGGCACGACGCTGACCAAGGAAATGTTCCTGAACCACCTGTATGGCGGCATGGATGAGCCCGAACTCAAGATCATCGACGTCTTCATCTGCAAGCTGCGCAAGAAGTTGGCCCTGGCCTGCGGCGGCGAAAATTACATCGAGACCGTTTGGGGGCGCGGCTATGTGCTGCGCGATCCCGATGAGGATATCGAACTGGAATCCCGCGTCGCCTGATACGGCTGACGGGGTAGATTACTCCGGGGGTGGAAGAACCGGCGGTCCGAAAGGGTCGCCGGTTTTTGTTTTGGTCTGGGTGGTCTTTCTTTGGAGGCCGGCGATCACCGCGAGCGAGCGTTGTTACGCCATAAGCGTACTCCTGCGGAAGTAGGAGCCCAGGGCTCTCGGATCCTCCTTCACCCTGGGTTCCTGCGTTCGCAGGAACACATCCACTCTTAATAGCAGTCGCTAGCGTTTGCGCTTTCGCTCGACTTGCGCGCATAAGCTAAACAGGATATCTTACCTAAATCTTACTGGAGCATTCACCATGGGAGCGCACGAGCGCATCGTCACGACCGTTATTTCGACCAAGGGGCAGGTGATCTTGCCCAAGCTGATCCGCGAGCAACGGAATTGGGGGGCTGGCACTAAGCTGATTGTCGAAGATACGCCTGATGGCGTCCTTCTGAAATCCGTGCCGATTTACGCGCCAACGACGATGGATGCTGTCTTTGGTTCGCTGCCGCCTACCGGGCCTGCTCTGTCAATTGAGGACATGAACACTGTGATCGATCAAGAAGCAAAGCGACGTGCACGGGATTGATACCAACGTCGTTGTTCGGCTGCTGACGGCGGATGATGCCGGCCAGGCGCAGGCTGCGCGGCAGGCGGTGGAAGGCGGCAGCATTTTCCTGGGCGTTACAGTACTGCTGGAGGCCGAGTGGGTTTTGCGCGCGGGATATCATTTTGCGCCTGCCCAAATCGCGGGCGCCTTTCGCGGGTTGGCCGGCCTGCCGAACATGACTTTGGAAGAGCCGTCCCAAATCGCGGCGGCATTGGAATGGATGGAAGGCGGAATGGATTTCGCCGACGCTCTGCACCTTGCTCGATCTGGCCATTGCGAAACATTCCTGACCTTCGATCGCAAATTCGTCAGGCAGGCGGAGAAACTGGGCGGTCCAACCGTCGTAGCCCTGTAAGACCACACCACGCGATTATAAAAATAAGGCATTCGCTTTATTTATCGGCTGGTTGCGGACATAAAGGTGATCCCTTCCGGGTTTGAGAGGATCGCCGGCATGAACAGGATCGGGCTGGAGGCACAGGTGGTGCGCGAGCTTTCGCCTGGTAACGTCGTGCGGGCGGCGGCTGGTGCGGGGTTCGATATGGCGGGTGTATATATCGACCTGGATATGTGGACGCCTGCAATAACGCGGGACGTGCGCGCCGCCTTTGCGCAGACCGGTGTCGCGCCGCTGGAGGCGGAGGTCATCCGGCTGGGTGATTTGATTGATGATCGGGACCGGCGGATCATCGAGATTGCGGCGGAGATCGGCATGCCCTGCCTGATCGTCGTGGCGATGTCGCAGGATCCGGACAGGAACGCCGACCTGCTGGCGGTACTGGCGGCTTTATCTGCTGCCGTTGGAGTCCAGTCCGTGCTGGAGTTTGGCGCGTTCACGGCTGTGCCCGATGTGGATGCTGCCCTTGCCGCCGTGTCGCGCGCCGAGGGGCGGGCGGGCATACTGCCCGATCCGATCCATCTCGCCCGGGGCGGTGGGCTGCCTGCCGATCTGGCGCGCATTCCGGCGGCGCTCATGCCCTTCGCGCAGATATGCGACGCGGGGAACCCGCCGGCCGTCATGACGCCGGAATCCCTGTTGGAAGAGGCGCGGCATCATCGTCTGGACATTGGCGAGGGGACATTGCCCCTCGACGCCTATTTCCGCGCCTTGCCGGCCGGCATTCCGCTCAGCAACGAGGTGCGGTCGATCGCCTGGGAGAAGCGCTATCCCGACCCGTTCGAGCGCGCACAGGTGCTGGCCGCCAACATGCGCACGTGGCTGGAGCGCATGGGCGAGGAATAAATTCCTACCATAAACTTCTCACGATATGAGAGGCTTATGGAAGGTTCTTCATATAATTATGGACGCTCTCGCGCCCGCTATCAGTTCTTGCGGGCTTTGCGGGCGGCGTAGCGTGCGTCGCGCTGGGCCTTGAGCTCCGCGGCGTTCAGGAGCGGCTTGGCGGCGGCGACCCTGGCGGCTTCTTCAGCGGCAGCGGCCTCTTCTGCCTGTCTCTGCTTTTCTGCCTTGGCGAGTGCGCGGGCTTCTTCGCGGGCGGCGCGGGCTTCTGCCGCAGCGGCTTCCTTCGCGGCGGCGCGGGCCTGCCGCTCGGCTACGACAGCCGGGTCGATGGGTGGTTTGGCCCGCATTTTTTCGAGCATCTTCTGCTTGGCGCTCTGCGCCAATGCCGTGCGTTCGGCAAATCCGGGTTGCTTGTAGGCTACCATAGGGTCGTGAAATTCCTGTGTGTCGTTAGAGAGATGGAAGCGCAGGCCGACCCCGCTGGGCCGGCCTGCGCCTTTTTAGTGTCAGGCCGACTGCAGATTGACGGCGGACATCTTGCCGCGCTTGTCCTGCTCCAGCTCGTAGGAAACGCGCTGGTCCTTGTCGAGCGTGCGCATACCAGCGCGCTCAACGGCCGTGATGTGGACGAACGCGTCGTCGCCGCCGGATTCCGGGGCAATGAAGCCATAGCCCTTGTCGGCGTTGAAGAATTTGACTGTTCCGGTTATCATGTTGGGAGTCCTTTGCCCAATGGATTATGCGACACCGCAAGAGCGCAGCGTAGCAGCTACTGTATGGTTAGAATGGACAAAGGGAGGCGCTTTGCGGCCCCATATCCGTCGAAAACCGACGTGAGCAGCGCGGCTGTAGACCATTTTCAGCCGAATTGCAAAGACAGGCGATAATCGCGTCACGGCCCCGGCCTTATTGCCCGAACCTGGCTTCCCGCGCGATCCTGACCGCCTCGCGCGCCGCCGCCAGAAGCGCGCCGGATTTCGCCTCGCACTCTCGCTGCTCATAGACCGGATCGCTGTCTGCAACGATGCCTGCGCCTGCCTGCACATGCATGACGCCATCCTTCAGCACGGCGGTGCGCAGGACGATGCAGCTGTCCATATTGCCGTCCGGCCCGAAATAGCCGACCGCGCCGGCATAGGCGCCGCGCGTCTCGCTCTCCAGCTCGGCGATGATCTCGCAGGCGCGGACCTTGGGCGCGCCAGAGACGGTGCCGGCGGGGAACCCGGCGAACAGGGCGTCCAGCGCGTCCTTGCCCGGCGCGAGGCCGCCGACGACGTTGGAGACGATGTGCATGACGTGGCTGTAGAATTCGACCGTGTAGCTCTCCGTGACCTTTACCGTGCCGGGGGCGGCGACGCGGCCGACATCGTTGCGGCCAAGATCGAGCAGCATCAGATGCTCGGCGCGCTCCTTGGGATCGGCGAGCAGGCTCTCGCGGTTCGCGGCATCCTCGAGAGCCGTCTTGCCGCGCGGGCGAGTGCCGGCGATGGGGCGGATCGTGACTTCCCCGTCGCGCATGCGGACCAGGATCTCGGGGCTGGAGCCGATGAGCGCGAAGCCCGGCATGTCGAGATAATAGAGGAACGGGGACGGGTTAATGCGGCGGAGCGCGCGGTAGAGCGCGATCGGCGGCAGGGTGAAGGGGCTGGTGAAGCGCTGGGCGAGGACGACCTGAAAGATGTCGCCGGCGACGATATAGTCCTTCGCGCGGGCGACCATCTCGCCATAGCGGCCTTCCGGCAGGATCGGGGTGACGACGATGTCTTCGGGATCGGCGGACGGCGCGTCGGCGGGGATCGGCCCGGCAAGGCGCGCGGCGGCGGCGTCTATGCGGTCGAGGGCGGCGGCGATCGCCTTGTCGGGCTCGAGCGCTGCGTCGGCCCACACCGGCGCGACGAGGAAGAGGATGTCGGCGAGGCGGTCGAACACCAGGATGACGGTCGGGCGGACGAACAGCATGTCGGGCACACCGATGGGGTTTTCCGCCGGGCGGGGGAGTTTCTCGACAAGGCCGACCGTCTCATAGCCGGCATGGCCGACGAGGCAGGAAAGGGCGGGAGGAAGCTCGGGGTCGAGCTCCGCCCGGCATTGCGCGACGAGGGTGCGCAATTCGGCAAGCGCGCCGCCGGCAAGGGGGGCGAAGGCGTCGCGGTCGGTCGCCCAGCGCCGGTTGATCTCCGCTTTGTTGCCCACGGCGCGGAAGACGAGGTCGGGGGCGAGGCCGATCAGGCTGTAACGCCCGCGCACCGCGCCGCCCTCGACCGATTCGAGCAGGAAGTCGCCCCGGTCGGGTTCTATCAGTTTGAGGGCCGCGGAGATGGGTGTGTCGGTGTCGGCGATCTGCCGCCGCCAGACGAAGGCGGACTTGCCGGAAGCCAGCGCGTCGCGGGCGCGGTCTATCGCCTGACGGTCCGTATCGCGCATGCGGGGCGGCGGCTTACTGCTCGGCGCCATTGGCGCGGCGCAGGTCCTGCTTCACGCTGGTGACGACAGCCATATTGCGCACGGCCTTCAAGTCCTTCTCGATCGCCTTCTCGAACTGGGCGGCATATTCGTTGCCGATGACGCCGGCGAGCTGGCTGCGCACCTGCTCGACCAGTTCCGGCTGCTTGGCCGCATCGCCCTGCTGTACCTCGTCGAGCTGGACGAGGAAATAGCCGCGATCCTGGCCGATGGGCAGGGCCTTGATCGTACCCTTCGCCATATTGAACATCAGCGCGAGCGGGGGCGGCGGGGCCTTGTCGCCGCGCATCAGGTCGGCGCGGCGTCCGGCCGCCTTCTGCACCGGGGGCAGGGGCACACCGGCGGCGGCCATGGCCTCCTCCAGCTTGCCGCCCTTGGCGACCTTCGCGCGGATCTGTTCGGCGACGGCCTTTGCCTTGATGGCGCCCTGAGCGAGCTTGTACTGCGCCACGACCAGATCGCGGACCTTGGCGAGCGGCGGCGGGGCCGCGGCGGCGATATTGCCGACCTTCAGCAGGGCGTAGCGCTTGTCCTGCGTGATCGGCACGATCTGCGCGTCGTCATCGGCCGCCATGTCGAAGCCGGGCTTGAGCAAGGGCATGATGTCCGGACCCGCCTTGTACGCCTGATCCTCGACATTCTGGCCGGTCGAGACGAGCAGCGGCGTAGTCTCTATGGCGAGGCCGTTGTCCTTCGCCACCTCGTCAAAGGTCGCGCCATTGCCGACCTGATCCTCGATCTTGCCGGTGAAGTCCGACAGCAGCGCGTGCTCCTTCTGCCCGCGTAGCGTCTCGACGATCTTTGCGCGGACCTGGTCAAGGGTCTGAGCGGGCTTGCGATCGATGGCGGTGACGCGCAGCAGGCTCCAGCCGAGTGCGGCGCGCGCCGGGCCGATCAGGTCGCCCTGCGCTGCTGCAAAGCCCTGCGCGGCGGTCTGCGTCGAAGAGGCGGCGGCAAGTTGAGCCTGTGTCTGCCCCAGGAGAGTGGAGACCGAAAGGCCAGCAGCCTGTGCGGCGGCGGCGAGAGTCTTGCCGCCCTTCACGTCGGCGGCGATTGCCTTGGCGGCGGCCTCTGTGGGAAGGATCAACTGGTCGAAGCTGCGAGTCTCGGTCGCGGCATAGGCCGTCTTGTTCTGGTTGTAGTAAGCGGTGACCTCAGCGTCGCTCGGCTGCGCAGCGGCGGAGAAGCGGGACAGGTCGATTACCGCGTAGCGCAGGGCGCGGCGCTCCGGGATCGTGTAACGGACGGCATTGCTCTTGTAGAAGGCGCCAAGTTGCGCGTCTGTCGGCGCAGCGGTGGGCGCGAAAGCCTCCGCCGGAATGGCGGCGATGCGGCCCGCCCGGGCCTCCAGCAGGAGCGAGGCATAGGGCAGGACCATGCTGTCGGGCAGGCGGACGCCAAGCGTCGCGGGACCCACGACCTGCTTGCCCATCATCTCCTGTGAAATATCGTCGCGCAGCAGCTTCTCGCTGACATTCTGACCGGCCAACGCGCGGCGGAAAATATCCTGGCTAAAATTGCCGGACGCGTCCTGAAAGGCGGGGATCGCAGCGATCTGACCATCAACCATCCGCTTGCTGACGCTCATGCCTTCATTCTGTCCGAAGGCGTTAATGGCAAGACCGGCGACCAACTGGTCATAGACCTGATCCACGCCACCCTGCGCCAGGAAGGACGCGATCTGCGTGGTGGGTTCGGCCCGGCGCTGCTGCTCGAACACGCGCTGCGACCTGCTCTGCAGATCCGCCGCACTGAGCGTGGAGCTACCGACTTTCGCCGCGTTTCCGCCGGCGCCGCCGAAGAGGGTGGTGATGCCGCCGCCCTGGGTGTGGCCGGTGATATCGCCCATGGCGAAGGCGATGCCTATGATCGCCAGGAAGCCGAGGGCGATATACGCGCCGACCTTTGAACCAAGAAAACGGCGGAAAAAGCTGAGCATCTGGGGTCCGGAATTGCCTGTATCGTTACGGGTCACCCACTAGGACGCTTGGGGGGAAGCATCAAGCGGTTACTGGACATGCGGGTTTCAGGCGCTATCGCCCGTCACATCTTTCACCCCACTCGTGCAGGAGATTTGGGCATATGGGCAGGCGCAAGCTGGTAGTCGGCAACTGGAAAATGAACGGGCTGCGCGCCCAACTGCCGGAAATCGCGGCCATTGGCGAGGTTGCCGGGCAGCATCTGGCGGTCGAGGTAGGGCTATGCGTGCCAGCCACGCTGATCGAGGCGGCCAGCGGCGTATCGGGCGCGGCCTTCATCGGCGGGCAGGATTGCCACCAGAAGGCCAGCGGCGCGCACACCGGCTGCGTTTCCGCCGCCATGCTGAAGGAAGCGGGCGCGGGCTGGGTCATTGTCGGCCATAGCGAACGGCGCATGGACCAGGGCGAGAGCAACGCCGATATCGCCGCCAAGGCGCTGGCAGCCAAGGCTGAAGGGCTGAAGGTCATCCTGTGCGTGGGTGAGAGTCTGGACGTGCGGGACGCGGGCAATGCCGAGAATGTCGTGTCAGCGCAGTTGCTGGCGTCACTGCCCGACGGCGCGGCGGCGGACTGGCTTGCTATCGCCTATGAGCCGATCTGGGCGATCGGCACCGGGCGCATTCCGACGATGGAGGCGGTGGAGGCCATGCATGTCGCTCTGCGCGCCGCGCTGGCGTCGAAGATCGGCGGCGAGGCGGACGGGATGCGTATCCTCTATGGCGGGTCGATGAATGGCGAGAATGCTGCAGAATTGCTGGCGATCTTGGATGTGGACGGCGGGTTGGTCGGTGGAGCCAGCCTGACGGCGGGGAAGTTTGCGCCGGTTATTGCTGCGGCGGGGTGAGTAGGGAGCCCTGCTGATTAGCCCTCTCCCGCTTTCGCGGGAGAGGGAGGGACCCGTCGCGTAGCGATGGGAGGGTGAGGGCAAAGCGATCCTTTGGATCGCGCGGGCCAATGGCCCGCCCACCCTCATCCAACTGCGCCTAGTTCGCTTCGCTCTCAAGGCTGCGTATCCTTCTCCCGCAAGCGGGAGAAGGTTTGACAATTACCGACCCTTGCCGCCAGTCGGCTTGTAGGAGACGCGGGCGTCGCCGAGGGCGCTGACCGGCAGGTACAGGCCTTTTCCGAACGCCTGGATGACGCCGGTCTCGACCTTGTCGATGCGGGCGTTAATCGTGAAGTCGCCTTCCTGCTTGCGGTCAATGGCGCGCCTGATTTTGGCGAGCAGTTCGTCGATGTCGGACGCGAAATTCTGGACGAGCGCGCCGGCAATCATTTGTGACACGCCAGGGCTGATGCCGAGCGCGATCAGCAGATTACCGCCTACGCGGTCCGAATCGCCCATTACCGAGAGATCGGTGAAGCCGACCCGCGCCGATCCCGGCTGGTTTACGGGTTTTGCCGTGATCCAGATGACGCCATGGGTTTCCGCCACCGTGGCGGATGCGGGGCGGGCCGCGAGAGTTAGGCCAACGGCTATCCGGCCATTGTGGGTTCCATAGGCGACGACCTTTTCGAAGCGGGCGTTGACGGGACCAAGCCCGGGCAGGGCGAAGGGCCGCTGCGCTCGCTTTTTCAACGCGCGCAGGATGACGGGTTCCAGTTCCCGATAATCGGCGACGACGGGAATGAAGAAGCGAAAGCGGCTATCCGTTTTTGCCTTGGTGAGGGTGGGCAGGGGTGAAGGTTCGTTCGCCTCGGGCTTCGGTCCTACGAAGGTTTCCGTCAGCGCCTCAAGCCCGAGGGAGAGACGCAGTCGCCCCTTGTCCATGCGATAGCCGCCATAGATCAGCTTGCGCGGGGATACGCGCATCCAGACGGGCGGATTTTCGTGGTTCAACTCCAGGACTGTGAAGCTTTGCCGCCAGAGCGGCTCGACCTGCTGCTTGAGGTCTGCGCGCGCCAGCGCCTTGGGCAGGTCCGCCTCAAGCTTGCGGACAACGGGCCGCAGTTTCCCGTCCGCGCGCTCGGTGAAGGTGATGCGCTGCCCCAGGAAGTCGATGCCCGGTGGGGTAGTCCAGTCATATTGCAGGCGCACGGAGCCGCTGGGGCGCCATTTTGGGGTTAGGTCCAGCCTGATCCGGGCATGCGCCATGGCCGTGCCGGTCGCCGTTTCTCCCTTCAACACGCCTGCCACGTCGCGGGCGCTGATCTGGGCGTGGATGGGGACATCGGCGACGATATCCTGCCCGTCGCCACGCAAGCGAATTGGGCCGCGGGTGACGACGCCGACGATCGTGCAGCCGATGGCGGGCGTGACCGCGATCTCACGACCGAGCAGCTTGACCTTTTGCGGAGGAACGCAGCGTTCTTCCTTCTGGTCGATCGTCCAGAGCGTGCGGGGCATGGACCTTTCGATCGCGTCGCTCAGGATTTTCTGGTCGGCGTCGACCGGGACCGCGATGAGGGAATTCTGCTGCGGAATGGGAATGGGGTCGTCGACCCGGGGCGGCGGCTCGACCGGTTTGGGCTTGGAGCAGCCCGATAGCGCCGTCAGGGCGAGGAGGGTTGCGGTGAGGGCCGGGTGCGACAATCGGGACAGGGGGGACAGTTCGCGCCGTTGCATTCTCATATATCCTCCCCCTTTTCATCAGGAAGACTCCGCCGGGACCACCAGGTTCCTTGATCTGCCTCCCATCCTGACAAATTCCGGGTCGCAATCGGCATCATGGGGCGAAAAGCATTTGCGGGATCGCGTCCATTTGCGGAGAAGTGATTGGATCAGGACAGGAGGCGGACGATGCGCGTGATGGTGTTCGTGAAGGCGACGGATGACAGCGAGGAGGGGCATTCTCCCGAACCGTGGACCAGCGAGATGATGGCGGCGATGGGACGCTTCAACGACGAGTTGCGCGCGGCGGGCGTGCTGATCATGGCGGATGGCCTGACGCCGTCGACGCAGGGGAAGCGGGTGGCGTTCGACGGTCCCGGCCGCACTGTCATCGACGGGCCCTTCACGCCGGCGCGCGATCTGGTCGCGGGCTTCTGGCTGTGGGAGGTCAAGGATATGGACGAGGCGGTCGCCTGGGTGAAGCGCTGTCCCAACCCGATGCCGGGGCCGAGCGAGATCGAAATCCGGCCGTTTTACGAATAGGGAAGTTCAGGGGGCGGGCTCTTCCCACCCTGCGCCATTGCCCATCGCGCATATCGTCGCTATGTGGCCGCCAACGCTTTTCATAACCGGGTTATAGCCTCCGCATGTTCACTTTCCTCCTTGTCGTCCAGGCGATCATCGCCGCGATGCTGGTCACCGTCATCCTGATGCAACGGTCGGAGGGCGGCGGGCTCGGCATGGGCGGCAGCCCGTCCGGCTTCATGTCGGCGCGGGGCGCGGCGGATTTCCTGACCCGGTCGACGACAATTCTGGCCAGCCTGTTCGTCGGCCTGTCGATCGTCATGGCCGTCATCGCCTCTGTTCAGCATGCGCCGAGCACCATCGACACATCGCTGTCCAAGACGCAGACCCCCGCCGCAGCGGGCGGCGATGCGCCGCCGATCGCCGGGCAGGACCCGCTGGCCGGTGCGGCGCAGTCCGTCGGCAATACTGCCGCGCCGGCTGCGCCCGAGAAGAAGACCGGCAACGAGACGGTGCCGCTCGCAAACTGACCTTAACCGGCGGTTCGCACTTTTTTCCGACTATTTTTGCAGGCGGGCGGATTCGCGCGCTTGCCCAACAGCTTTGTTAGGGGCTAAGCCTTCATTCCCATGGCGCGGTATATATTCATAACCGGCGGCGTGGTCTCCTCGCTTGGCAAGGGCCTGATGGCCGCCAGTCTTGCAGCTTTGCTGCAGGCCAGAGGATATCGCGTGCGCATCCGGAAATTCGATCCCTATCTGAATGTCGATCCGGGCACGATGTCGCCCTATCAGCATGGCGAGGTATATGTGACCGACGACGGGGCCGAGACGGACCTCGACCTTGGCCATTATGAGCGGTTTACGGGCGTTCCTTCGCACCAGTCCGACAATGTGACGCAGGGGCGCATCTACCAGACGATAATCACCAAGGAGCGGCGTGGCGACTATCTGGGCGCGACGGTGCAGGTGATCCCGCATGTCACTGACGAGATCAAGGCGTTCGCCATGGCGGACACCGAGGACCTGGATTTCGTACTGTGCGAGATCGGCGGCACGGTGGGCGATATCGAGAGCCTGCCGTTCATGGAGGCGATCCGCCAGCTGCACAACGACCTGGGCCGTGGCCGGTCGATCTTCGTCCATGTGACGCTGGTCCCCTATATCGCGGCGGCGGGCGAACTGAAGACCAAGCCGACCCAGCACAGCGTGCGCGAGCTGACGTCGCTGGGCATTCAGCCCAACATTCTGCTGTGCCGGTGCGAGCAGCCTTTGCCGGACAGCGAGCGGGCGAAGATCGCCCTGTTCTGCAATGTGCGCAAGGAAGCGGTGATCCCCGCGCTTGACGCGTCCAGCATCTATTCCGTGCCGACCCAATATCATGCCGAGGGGCTGGACGAGGAAGTGCTTCGCGCCTTCGGCATTGACGGATCGCCAGAGCCCGTGCTGGACCGCTGGCTGGACATCATGGACCGTCAGGCCAATCCGGAGGGCGAGGTGACGATCGGCGTCGTCGGCAAATATGTCGGCCTGCCGGACGCGTACAAGTCGCTGCATGAGGCGCTGACCCATGGCGGCTTCGCCAATCGGGTGAAGGTCAATATCCGCTGGATCGACGCCGAGCTATTCGAGAAGGGCGAGGACCTTGCCGCCAGCCTGGAGCCGATGCACGGCATCCTGGTGCCGGGCGGATTCGGCGTGCGGGGCAGCGAGGGCAAGATCGCCAGCGTGCAGTTCGCGCGCGAGCGGGAGGTGCCGTTCTTCGGCATATGCCTGGGCATGCAGATGGCCTGTATCGAGGGCGCGCGGAATACGGCGGGGATCGCCGCCGCCTCCACCACCGAATTTGGCGAGACCAGCGAGCCGGTCGTCGGCCTGATTACCGAATGGATGGGCGCCGAAGGGCTGCAGACCCGCGCGGCGGGCGGCGACCTGGGCGGCACGATGCGGCTGGGCGCCTATCCGGCGAAACTGGCAGGCAACAGCGTCGTCGCCGGCATCTACCAGTCCGACGAGATTAGCGAGCGCCACCGGCACCGCTATGAGGTGAATGCCGGATATCGCGACGCACTGGAAAAGGGCGGGATGCTGTTTTCCGGCATGTCGCCGGACGGCACGCTGCCGGAAATCATCGAGCGGCCGGACCATCCCTGGTTTGTGGGCGTGCAGTTCCACCCGGAGCTGAAATCCAAGCCTTTCGATCCGCATCCGCTGTTCGCCAGCTTCATCGAGGCGGCGGTCAAGCATAGCCGGCTGGTTTAAGGCGCGGCCTTAAGCGTTCACCTACGTCCGTTCGTGTCGAGCGTAGTCGAGACACCGCGCGCAAGTGTCTCGACTACGCTCGACACGAACGGAGGTGGGAGACCCGGGCTACTAGCTAAAGTGCCTGTCCTTCGCGCCTGCACAACGGTGTTTGCTGGACAGGGCGCGGGGCGGCGATACAGTCGCGCCATGCATAAGACCCTGATCGCGAGCCTGATGCTCGCCACCGCGATTCCGTTCGCCTCCCCGGCGGTTGCCGCGACCGAATCGGCCCCTGACCTCACCGCGACGCGCGCCAAGATGGCGCGGATTGAGATGAAGCCGGACACCAGTTATCTCACCGCGGAGGAGCGGCAGGTGGTGAACCTGCTGATCCAGGCATCGAACAAGCTGTCCGAGGTCTATCTGCGTCAGAATTATGCGGAGAACCCGCAGGTGCGCTTGGCCATCTCCCGCAACCGGCGGGCGGACCAGCCGCAGTTGCTCGATATGTTCGACCTGATGGCGGGGCCATGGGATCGCCTGAACGAGGACGCGCCCTTCTGGGGCACGAAGCCGAAGCCTGCGGGCGGCGGCTATTATCCCGAGGACCTGACCAAGGCCGATCTGGACGCCTATATCGCCGCGCATCCGGCGGAGAAGGACGCGTTGCTCAGCCCCTATACCGTCGTGCGTCGCGAGGGCGGGAAGCTTATCACCATTCCCTATTCCAAGGCCTATGCCGAATGGCTGGAGCCGGCCGCGAAGCTGCTGGACCAGGCGGCGGCGATCACCACTAACGCCAGCCTAAAGACATTCCTGACCCTGCGCGCCAAGGCGTTCCGCACCGACGACTATTTCGAATCGGAACTGGCGTGGATGGATCTGAAGGACACGCCGATCGAGATCACCATCGGCCCCTACGAAAGCTATCGTGACGAGCTGTACGGGCAGAAGACGGCGTTCGAATCCTATGTAACGCTCCGCAATCCGAAAGCGTCGGCGGCGCTGGACAAATATAAGCATTACCTCCGCGACATGGAGGCGAACCTGCCGGTTCCGGAAACCTACAAGAATTTCCAGCGCGGTTTCGAGTCGCCGATCGCGGTCGTCGATCAGGTGCATGGCGGCGGCGAGAATGTGCCGGGCATCCAGACGGTCGCATTCAACCTGCCCAATGACGAGCGGGTGCGCGAGGCCAAGGGCGCCAAGAAGGTCATCTTGTCCAACGTGCTTGGCGCGAAGTTCGAGCGGATATTGAAGCCGATGGGCGCGCTGGTGCTGGTGCCTGAACAGGCGGCGCTGCTCTCCAAGACCTATATGGAGAATGAGACGCTGTTCCACGAACTGTCGCACAGCCTTGGGCCGGGGACGATCGTGAAGGACGGGCGCAAGACCACGGTCACCATGGAATTGAAGGAGCAGGCCTCCAGCCTTGAAGAGTGCAAGGCTGACGTCATGGGCGCATGGAATATCCTTTTCATGATGAAGAAGGGCGAGCTTCCCGCCGCCGAGCGCCCGCAACTGTACGCGACCTATCTGACCGGCATTTTCCGGGCGATGCGCTTTGGGCTGGGCGAGGCGCACGGGCAGGGGGCTGCCGCGCAATATACCTTCCTGCGTGAGCAGGGGGCGTTCTCCTGGGACGCGAAGGCCAAGCGCTATCGCGTCAATGACGAGAAGATGGAGGCGGCGCTTGGCGCGCTGGTCGCCGCTATCGTGAAGCTGCAGAGCGACGGGGATTATGAGGGCGTGAAGGCCTTCTATGCCCGCTATGCGAAGCTGGATGCTGAGGCGCAGGCGGTGATCGCGACGATGCAGGCGATCCCGGTGGATATCCAGCCGATCTATCCGGAGAAGATCTAGGGCGGATCGTCATTATCTGAATGGCGATCCGCCCTAGGATCGTCTTTTGCCAACCAATGAAAGGCCCGGTCTCAATCGGCTCTAACGATGTGCGATAATGGTATAGATGGGCGTGTCCCTGCCGCCGTAATTGAACTTGCGCCAGCTCACTTCAGAATTTTTAAAGCCCAGAATAGCCAGATATTCCTGGACCAGAAGCGGCGGAAGACGATGCCAGCCATCTGAAATACCCTTGGGCTTAAGATGACTGGGCATGAATTTCGAGCTTTTGCGAAACCGACTCATGAACCGGCTCCATGGCGATACGTCCGCAACGATCATTGTTTCCCTTGCGAGCCGCGCGCCATTTTGAAGCGCCAAGAATGGATCGCGCAGATGGAGCAAGATGCTGCCGTAAACGGCGACGTCGACAGGTCCTATTTCCTTCGGAATATTATATACAACGCCGTGCACCATGCGCGCGCGCGAGTTCATCGCCCGATGGCAAAACCAATAGCCGCTGTTGATAGCGCGTAGATGCTGGCGGCGTTGCTGGCGCATCGTGTCGTGATCATTTTCGAAGAATGGCACGATGTCCCAGTCATATTGATCCGAAAGGTCGAAAGACACGACCTCGGCGCCCTTCTGCTCCATATGATAGGTCAAGATGCCCGACGCCGCGCCGACATCCAGAACCCTGCGACCTGAAAAATCAAAATGACCTAAATACTCGTCTATCCGGCCTCGAAGGTCCCATTCGCCCGCAACCGTCCCGTGACCTGGAATGTCCATCGTATGGTAAAAGTAGCAGTCCTTGATCGACGATATGTCCCGGTGGGTGGCGTAGACGTCCTTGCCGTCGGCGTCTTGCTCGCCAAGATCTGTTCCGATTGCCATAATCCGTGTTCCCCGCCGGTGAGTTCGCTCCAGCGCATAGCCAGCCGATGTCGGCATTGCTAGGTCATAATCCGCCCGATTAATTAGCCTCTTAGCAGTCTTCAATCATGCACATGCACGGCCGTGTAAGGGATCTGCACATAGTTGAGGACCGAGCGGGCCGCGCGGCCCGCGCGCGTGCTGGTGGAGCCGAACAGCAGTTCGCCCACGTTGAGGCCGACGCCGAAGAAGATGCGGTGCTTGAGCGGGTCGCCCTGCGCCCGTTCCTTCGCGGTGAAGCCGCTGGCCATATAGCCCATATGCAATTCGACGAGGCGGAGCGGGCTGCTCTTGAAGCGGTCTATACCGGCGAGTTTGAAGGCCGCGAGATAGCGCTGTTGCCGGAAGTGCCGGGTGCCGTCGAAGGTGTAGACATCCGAGTTCGGCGTCACCAGCACGCGGAAGTCGAGCTTCTTTGCAAGGCCCGGCACCTCATGGCGGAGGATCGAGAAGGCCGCGCCGCCGGTGTTCATGACGACGTCCTGCAGCGAGAAGCCGCTGGTCTTCTTCAGTCCGTCATAGATTTCGCCATAAAGCATCAAACCTGACGCCAGGGCTGCCGCCGTGAGGGCGCTCCCAGGCGCATTGCCGTCCGTCTTGCGATCGATGCGCGCTCGCAGGATTTCGGCGAAGAGATAGGTGTCATAGGCATGGGCGAACTTGTCGAGGCCCATGTTGATGGTGCCCTTGCCGAAGAAGCCCTCATTCTGGAGGTGGAACTTCTTGCCGCCCATCGTGGCGATCTTTTCCACGTTGAGGACGGTCATGTAGGTCGCGGCGGCGGCGACTTCCCAGCGTACAGTGTGGAACTGGCTGCCGAAGGAGCGGAAGCGGGCGGCATTCTCCGGATATTTCTGGGGCTTGGGATCGCCGGGGCCATAGGTGATGGGCGCGTCGGGCGCGGGAGGCCCCTGGTCGATATTCGATCTGCCAGCCGCAGCGAAATCCAGGTCGTCGTCGGCGGGCGGACCCTGGCGAATGGACTGGGTAAAGGCATTGCCGCCGGGCTGGATGCCGCATGCGGCCCCTTCCCATGTCGACTGGCAGGGGCTGATGACCGTTTCGACGGTCGTATGCGCCTCAGCCGGTTTTGCCATCGCCCATCCCGCAATGAGCGCCCCGGATACCGCACACAGATGCCGCGCCGAAAACGATGCCCGCGCCTCACCGCGCACGCCAGCCAATGTGATAACCGCCAAAACAGAATCCCCGATCTGCAAAGATGGTTAACATCGCCAAGCGCGGCATCGCAACGCCAAAAATGACAGATTGGTGACATGATGCGCGGCTTGTCGCCGCCCGGATGGGTTAAGCGTTCATGGGCATGAAAAAAGGGGCCGCATTGCTGCGGCCCCCTTCCATTCACATCGATCGTGCGATCAGGCGGCGTCGCGGTTTGCGGCGATATCCACGACCTGACCACCATTGATGGCGATCTTCTTCGGCTTCATCGCTTCGGGCACTTCGCGGACCAGTTCGATCGTCAGCAGGCCATCGGAGAGACCGGCGCTGTCGACGCGGACGAAATCCGCCAGTTCGAAGCGGCGCTCAAAGCTGCGATTCGCGATGCCGACATGCAGGAACTTGGCGCGATCGGCGCCGGAAGTTTCCTCCTTGCGGCCGGTCACCTGCAGCAGATTCTGCTGGGCAGTGATGTCAAGCTCCTCGGCGCGGAATCCGGCGATAGCGAGGGTGACGCGATAACGGTCATCGCTGATCCGCTCGATATTGAAAGGGGGGTAATTGTCGCCCTGCGCCGCGCGGCTGTTTTCGATCAGGTCAAAGAGACGATCGAAGCCAACTGTGGAACGGCGATAGGGGGTGAGGTCAAAACCACGCATGTCATATCTCCAATGAGCATTATGAACCATGCCGGACCCAGAAACGCGGCGTCCGGCGATACTTGCATCCGATCCCGAAATGGCGACCGGACGATGCTGATATGGTTGGGGTTTTGCCGGGTTCAAGAGGATGGCGAGGACATCGCAATAATCGGGAAATGTGACATGGACGCAAAAGCGCCCGGACCGTTGCCGATCCGGGCGCTAATGGACGATTGCTCGTCTCCCCCTTGGTACCGCGTCAACCGAACCCTTAGCCCCCAAGCTCCGGATCGGGACTGCGATTTCCCTGAACCACGGCCGTTTGTGCCTGTGTTCCGAGGACTCTGCTATGACGCGGCGGGGGTCCTGTCATCACCAAAGTGGAGCTATGATTCATTTTGGAGTCATGCTGTGATTATTACGCAACAATCTGCATTACCTTGCCTGCTTAACGTCACGGACCTAGAGCGGCGTCAGATAATTACAGGATTGCCAGCGCCGACATGATTCTTTCGCGGTACGAACGGATGATTGCCAAGCGCTACCTGCTTCCGGGCAAGGGAGAGGGCTTCATCTTCTTGGTTGCAGGCATCAGCCTGGCCGCCGTCATGCTGGGCGTGGCGGCCCTGATCATCGTCATGAGCGTGATGAACGGGTTCCGCGCGGAGCTGTTCGAAAAGATCGTCGGCCTGAACGGCCATGCCGTCGTGCAGGGCTATAATGGCCGCCTGCCGGACTGGCGGGCCGTGCTGAAGGAAGCCAAGGCGACGCCGGGTGTTACGAGCGCCACGCCGCTGATCGAACAGCCGCTGCTCGGCGCCTTTCAGGGTCGGGTCGAGGCGCTGCTGGTGCGCGGCATGACCGTGGCCGATATCCGCAGCAACAAGACGATGAAGGTCCTGTCCGGCCGGCTGGACGCCTTGACGCCAAACAGCGGCAGGGTGGCGATCGGATCGCGGCTGGCGGAAAATCTGGGCATCACGCTGGGTAGCCGAATCACGATCATCAATCCGGCGGGACGATCGACCCCCTTCGGCACTGTGCCGCGCGAGATCAGCTATGAGGTCGCCGCGATCTTCGAGATCGGCGTCTATGACTATGACAAGGCGTTCGTGGTCATGCCGATGGAGGACGCGCAGACATTGCTGCTGATGGGCGATGTCGCGCAGATGATAGAGGTCGAGACGGTCAACCCGGATAAGGTGCAGGACATATTGGCGCCGCTGGCCGAGAAGGTGGCGGGGCGCGCCGAGGTACGGGACTGGCGGCAGATGAACGCCTCCCTGTTCGAGGCGCTGGCGGTCGAGCGGGTGGCGATGTTCGTGGTGCTGTCCATCATCGTGCTGGTCGCGGTGTTCAACATCCTCTCCTCGCTCATCATGCTGGTGCGCGCCAAGACACGGGACATCGCGATCCTGCGGACCATGGGCGCATCGCGTGGCGGCCTCATCAAGATATTCATGACGGTGGGCGTGACCATCGGCACGCTGGGCATGCTTGCGGGGATGGTGCTCGGTTTTACCTTCCTGTTCTTCCGCCAGGGCATGGTGAACGCCATCCAGTTCGTGACGGGGCAGAATCTGTGGGACCCGTCGATCCGTTTCCTGACGGAACTGCCCTCCAAGCCCGATCCGGTGGAGATCACGATCATCTGCCTGATGGCGCTGGTCTTCAGTTTCCTCGCCACGCTGTATCCAGCGTTCAAGGCCGCCAATACCGACCCCGTGCAGGTGCTGCGTTATGAGTGATGTCCTGAAAGTGACGGGGCTGACGCGCAGCTTCACGCAGGGCGGCGTTACGATCGACGTGCTGCGCGGCGTGGACCTGTCGGTCGGTCCGGGCGAGATTGTGGCGCTGCTGGGGCCGTCCGGGTCCGGCAAGTCGACGCTGTTGCAGGCCGTGGGGCTGCTGGAAGGCGGGTTCGAGGGATCGATCCTGATCGGTGGCGAAGAGGCGGCGAAGCTCGACAATGACGGGCGGACGCGGGTGCGGCGCGATTCGCTGGGCTTCGTCTATCAGTTCCACCATTTGCTGCCCGATTTCAACGCGGCGGAGAATGTCATCCTGCCGCAGATGATCCGGGACGTGGAGCCGGCAAAGGCGCGCGAGCGGGCGGACTCGCTGCTGACTTCGCTGGGGCTGGGGCATCGGCTGGATCACAGGCCGAGCCAGCTTTCAGGAGGCGAGCAGCAGCGGGTGGCGGTGGCGCGCGCGCTGGCGAACCGGCCTGCGCTGGTGCTGGCGGACGAGCCGACCGGCAATCTGGACGAGCGTACGGCGGATGTCGTGCTGGCAGAATTCCTGCGACTGGTGCGCGGCGAGGGATCGGCGGCGCTGGTGGCGACGCACAACGAGCGGCTGGCGGCGAAGATGGACCGGGTGGTCCGCCTGCACCAAGGTGTGCTGGAAACGCCCTTAAGCGGCGGCTGACGTCGCCTCGCGGATCGTCGCTACCAGAACCCGGTCGCGCCCTTCCGCCTTGGCCCGCAGCAGCGCGGCATCGGCTGCGCGCAACAGCGCTTCCGGGCGGCCATGGTCGGGGGCGGTGGCGACGCCGATCGACGCCGTGACGCCGCGCAGCACCTTCTTGCGATAATCGACCTTCAGATCGATTATCTTCTGCCGGATTTTCTCGGCCCGTTCGCGGGCGCGTTCCGTCGTGAAGCCGGGCATCAGCAGGACGAATTCCTCTCCGCCATAGCGGAAGGCCAACCCCTCTTCGCGCGTGGCATTGGCCAGCAACGCGCCCACGGCCCGCAGGACGGCGTCGCCGGCGTCATGGCCATTCTCGTCGTTGAAGCGCTTGAAATGATCGACGTCAACCATCAGGCAACTGAGCGGTGTGCCGTTGCGCTCCGCCTCCGCCGTGTGGGCGCGCAGCATTACGTCGAACTGTCGGCGATTGCCAAGGCCCGTCAGCGGATCGGCCATCGCCATGTCGCGCAGCGTGTCGCGCAGACGCAGGTTGGCGAGGGCAAGACCGATATTCTCCGCCAGCATCTCCAGATATTTCTCGGCCAGCGCGGCGCTCGCCTCGTCCGCATTCTCGCGCAGTTCGAAATAGAGCAGGCCGGTGGTTTCGCCCTGGGCCGTCAGCGGCACGCAGATCGGCCGGTGATACTCCGGCCCGTCCAAGTGGGCGCAGGGGATATCGATCAGTTCGCCTTCCGGTCGATGTGTCTGTCCGCGGCGCAAGGCCCAGCAGGCGTTGGGCGGAAATTCGATCCGCGAGTCACGCGGCGAAAGCCAGGTGCAGGCCTCCGCCATGCTGTTGCGTTGCTCGTCATAGATATAGAGCCGCCCGGCGAAGGCGGGCGCGATTTCCGGGGCGAAGCAGGCGACGACGCCGACCAGGTCGTCGCTGCTGCCGCAGCCCTGCAACCGTTGGGTCATGCGGGACAAGAGGTCGCGCATTGACCGATCGGCGTCGCGCTCGCGCTCCAGCCGTTGCCGTTCCAGCCCATTCTGGCGGAAGATGCCGATGGCCTGGGCCATGTCGCCAATCTCGTCCACCTGCGCGAGCTCGGGCAGGGGCACTTCGAAATCCTCGGCGGCCAGGCGCGAGACGACATCGCTGAGGCGCACCACCGGGCGCAGTATGCGCTGCTTCAGCACGAAATAGAGAACGCAGAGGAACAGGAGGGCGGTGATCCCGACCATGACTTCGGACACGGATCGCAGCGCCTTGGTCGCCTTGGTGGCTTCGGTGACCGCGCCTTCGGTGCGTTGGTCGATCATGAACTGGAAGCGGCCGATCTGGCTGTCGATCCGGTCCAGTTCCCGCTCATATTCGTTTCCGAACAAGATCTTGCGCGCATTGCCGGGTTCGCCAGACTGCATCGCGGATATCGCCGCCTGCTGTTCGTCCGACAGCGCATCGGTCCAGTGCAGGGCTTGGCGCAGCGCGTCGATTTCCGACGGGAGGGTGCCAACATCCTTGAAGTGGGACAGGCGCTCCTCGACATGGCGCAGACGGCCCATCTCGCCACGCCAGGCGGCGAGGTGCGCGGGATTGCCGCCGACGGCATAGTCGCGCGCCTGTTCCGTCAGGCGGAAGGCGTCGTCGCGCACATTGGAGGTGAGGGTGTCAAAGGCGGCGCGCTGCTCGACGGCGGCGCGTTCGCGGTCCTCGGCGCCGGAGGCCAACAGCATCGTCGTGCCCGACAGGACGGTGAGCAGGACGGTTGCGCCATACGCCCAGTTGGTGATCGTGGCTATCCTCATGGAACGGCTTATAGAGGACAGGCCCTGTCCAATGGTTAAGACCATGATCATATCGGACAGATCGGGCGGAGGCGGATATGACGACCCTGTATGATATGTCGGTGCGCAAGGCCGATGGCGGCGAACAGGCAATGGCGGACTATCGCGACAAGGTGCTGCTGATCGTCAATGTCGCCAGCCAATGTGGCTTCACGCCCCAATATGCGGGACTTGAGGCGCTGTACCGCGCACATCGTGACAGCGGGTTCGCGGTACTGGCGTTTCCGTGCAACCAGTTCGGCAAACAGGAACCGGGCAACGCCGAGGAGATCGCGAATTTCGCTCACCTACGACGTAAGCTTTCCGGTGTTCGGAAAGATTGAGGTCAATGGCCCCAAGGCCGATCCGCTCTATGTCTGGCTCAAGCGCCAGAAGGGGGGCCTGCTTGGGACGCAGGGGATCAAGTGGAACTTCACCAAATTTCTGATCGATCGGAACGGGGCGGTTGTTGACCGCTATGCGCCGCTGGTGAAGCCTGAGGGTATTGAGAGCGCCGTGAAGGCCCTTATTTAGCCAGAGCGGCCAGCTTCTCCGGACCGACTGCGGCGACAGCGGCTTTCAGTTCGTCGATATTGGCTGCGGAACCGCTGGCCTCGACCATGAAGCGGTTGGCGATCGTCGTGCCGAACTTGCCGTCATTGCTGCTCTTGTCCCAATTTTCCGTCACGATCTGACCGTTGACGGTCTGGGTCTTTTCATAGCTGGTTTCGGTCTGACGGCTGGAATTGACGTTCATCGCCGCGCCCATCCCGGCCAGCGCGCCCATGGCGGCCATGTCGGTGATTTCGACGCGGAAATTATGATCGCCCGCCTCATAGCGCGCCTCGGCATGGGAGCCGCCAGCGCCCAACCCAGCGCTGGAGATTTCCGTGCGCTTGTACCCGCCAATGGCGTCCGGCAGGAACGCCTGAAGCGCGGACGGATCGACCGCGCCGCTCTGGCCGGTCTTGGCGGCGACTTCCATTTTCTTTGCGGCTTCCTCCATCTTGGCGGAGGCGGCCTTCATCTTGTCGAGATCGACCTCACCCATGCCCGGAACGGTCACGGTGCCGGATTCCGTCCCGGCCATCGGCCCGATCGCGCCGCCGCCGATCATGGCGATCGGCGCCATGATGAGGCTGAGCAGCGTGTAGAGGACGATGCCGACCACCGCGCCGCAGATGACGGTGACGACAGTGTAGGTCATCGACTTGTCGGCAGGCGATTTCATGAGAACTGGCAGGCCGGTGTAGAGCAGATACAGGCTGTAGAGGCCGACGATGCCCAGCGCGGAAAGCGAGGGGATCAGCGAGAATATGCCGGCAAGCCACCCGGCGGTCGCGGAATAGACAGCGACCTTGAACGCCTGGACGCGATTGCTGGTCCCGCCGAAATTCGGCGCGAGGAAGTCGATGATGAAGGCGAGCAGGGCGACGCCCAGCAGGGCGAACACATATTGGGTGACCGCCATGCTGATCGAACTCATCAGCGAGGGCCGGTAATGGAAGCCCAGAGCGCCGAAGCCGAAGACCTGGCTGCCAATCAGCAGCGCGACCGCGGGGATCGCGGCAAGAATGAGGGTGTAATCCTTGAACAGGCTGGAGATCGTTGCCGGTTCAAGATCGATGACCGGCCATTCCTCCTTGGGTTTTAGGATGATGGCTTTCGCGCGATCGACTATGGATTTCGGCCGGGAAATCGGGTCGCCTTCGATCATTCTTCTTCTCCCCACTGACTATGCGCTTTTGATCCCACGAGAATGGGCCGAACGCAATGACCCGTAAGGGTAAGTCCCACTGTTTGAGTCTGTTTATCCCCGGATAGTTGACCGGCGGGGGTTACCCCGAATCGGGGGCGTTGCTACATTGGCTTCCATGCCCCACGCGCCCTTCGTCCCGCTTCGCGTCTTTTCCTGTTACACGATGCTCGACGGCGCGATGGAGCCCAAGGCCATCGCCAAGCAGGCCAAGGCGCTGGGCTTCCCCGCCGTCGCGCTGACCGATCGCAACGGCCTCTATGCGTCCATGGCCTTTTCCGACGGGTGCAAGGGCGAAGGCGTACAACCGGTGGTGGGCGCGATGCTGGGCGTCGCGCGGCCCGGACGGCCCGACAATGCCCCGATGGTGATCGACTGGCTGGCGCTCTACGCGCAGGACGCCAAGGGATATGACAATCTGTGCGCACTGGTGTCGATGGCGCATCTCGACCGGCCGATCGAGGAGCAGGCGCATGTGTCGATGGACGACCTGGAAGGACGCACGGATGGCGTGATAGCCCTGACGGCCGGGGGCGAGGGCGCTCTGGCGCGGCTGTTCGCGGAGGATCAGCCCGACGCGGCGATGGCGATCGCCGATCGGCTGGAGACGCTGTTCCCCGGGCGGCTCTATATCGAGATCGTCCGCAGGCTGGACCCGGTCGAGGGCAGGGCGGAGCCGCATTTGCTGGACCTTGCCTATGCGCGCGATCTGCCGCTGGTGGCGACCAACCCCACCTGCTTTGCCGAGCAGAGCTTCCATGAGGCGCATGACGTGATGCTGTGTATTGCGGACGGCGCCTATGTCGATAATGCCGACCGCAGGCGCAGTTCGCCCGACGCCTGGATGAAACCGGCGGCGGAAATGAAGCGGCTGTTCGAGGATTTGCCCGAGGCGCTGGCCAATACGCTGGTGGTGGCGCAGCGTTGCGCGGTCGCGGCGCCCAAGCGCAAGCCGATCCTGCCAAGCCTCGCCGGCGATCTGGAGGGCGAGGCACGGCAGTTGCGCGAAGACGCGGCGGCGGGGCTGGAAGCGCGGCTGGAGAAGCTGGGCATCGTCAGCGAGGAGGCGCGGCTGCCCTATCTGGAGCGGCTGACGTTCGAGACCGACATCATCATCCAGATGGGCTTTCCGGGATACTTCCTAATCGTTGCCGACTTCATCAAATGGGCGAAGGACAACGACATTCCGGTGGGGCCAGGGCGTGGTTCTGGTGCCGGTTCCGTGGTGGCGTGGGCGCTGACGATCACCGATCTCGATCCGTTGCAGCTTGGTTTGCTTTTCGAACGATTCCTCAATCCCGAGCGCGTGTCGATGCCCGACTTCGACATCGATTTCTGCGAAACCCGGCGTGGCGAGGTGATCCGATACGTCCAGAACAAATATGGCAGCGACCATGTGGCGCAGATCATCACCTTCGGTAAGCTGAAGGCGCGCGCCGTGCTCAAGGACACTGGCCGTGTGCTGCAGATGAGCTATGGCCAGGTCGACCGCCTCGCCAAGCTGGTGCCGAACCATCCGACCGATCCGTGGACGCTGGAGCGCACGATGAACGGCGTTACGGAGTTCGTGCAGGAATATAAGGGCGACGCGCAGGTCCGCCGTCTGATCGACTATGCGATGAAGCTGGAGGGTCTGCCCCGACACAGCTCCACCCATGCGGCGGGCGTGGTGATCGGCGACCGGCCGCTGTCGCAGCTGGTGCCGCTCTACCGCGATCCCCGGTCCGATATGCCGGTCACGCAGTTCGACATGAAATATGTCGAGGGTGCGGGCCTGGTGAAGTTCGACTTCCTTGGCCTCAAGACTCTGTCGGTGCTGCAGAAGGCGGTGCAGCTGCTCAAGAAGCGCGGCGTGACTGTCGATCTGGAAGCGCTCGCCTGGGACGATACCGCCGTCTACGACCTGCTGCAGCGGGGCGACACGGTGGGCGTGTTCCAGCTGGAATCCGAAGGCATGCGCAAGACGCTGGCGGCGGTGAAGCCGACGAGCTTTGGCGACATCATCGCGCTCGTCTCGCTCTATCGTCCGGGTCCGATGGACAATATCCCGATGTTCGGCCGCCGCAAGAACGGGCAGGAGAGCATCGAATATCCCCACATCCTGCTGAAACCGATCCTGGAAGAGACCTACGGCATCTTCGTCTATCAGGAACAGGTGATGCAGGCCGCGCAAATCCTGGCAGGCTATTCGCTGGGCGACGCCGACCTTCTGCGCCGCGCGATGGGCAAGAAGATCAAGGCGGAGATGGACGCGCAGCGCGAGCGCTTCGTGAAGGGCTGCGCCGAACGAAGCCAGATCGCGAAGGCCAAGGCGAACGAACTGTTCGATTTGATCGACAAGTTCGCCGGCTATGGCTTCAACAAGTCGCACGCGGCCGCCTATGCGCTGCTCGCCTATCATACAGCGTGGCTGAAGGCGCATTATCCGGCGGAATTCTATGCCGCGTCGATGGCGTACGACATCCATCTGACCGACAAGCTGACGGTGTTCGTGGACGATATGCGGCGCATGGGGCTGACCTGCCTGGCGCCCGACGTGAATGTAAGCGAGGCGGATTTCTCCGTGCAGGCGGTCGAATTGCCGGAGGGCGGCGATGACGCGCGGCTGGGCTTTGCCGTGCGCTATGCGCTGGGTGGCCTGAAAGGTGTGGGCGAGAAGGCGATGGAGGTGCTGGTCGCCGAGCGTGACGCCAATGGGCCGTTCCTCAGCCTCGACGATTTTGCCGATCGGGTGGAGCCGCGGCTGCTGAACCGGCGGCAGCTGGAAAGTCTGGCCGCTGCCGGCGCGTTTGAGGGGATTCATGCCGACCGGGCGGGCGTCCATGCGGCGGCGGAGACCATCCTGTCGGTGGCTGCGAGCGCGGCGGAGGCCCGGCAGAATGGGCAGGGCGGCCTGTTCGGCGGCGAGGAGATCGCCCATGCCGACGTGCGCATCCCACCGCACCAGACTTGGTCCAACGCAGACAGGATGGCGCAGGAGAAGGAGGCGTTCGGCTTCTATTTCTCGGCGCATCCCGTCGACCGCTATCGCCACATTGCCGAGGCGAAAGGCGTGCGCAGCTTCGGGGCGATCTGCGCCCAGCCGTCGAGCGAGGCGGGCGGGCGCACCAATGCGCTGATGGCGGCGCTGATCGAGGAAGTGCGCTGGCGCGATACGCGGCGCGGCGGGCGCTATGTTGCCGCGACCCTATCCGATGCGAGCGGGCAGTTCCAGGCAAGCTGTTTCGACGAGGATAGCTGCAAGCTGATCGAGGCGCTGTGGAAGGAGGGCGATTGCGCGCTGTTCACGGTGGAGCTGGACCGGCAGCCGGGCGAAGAAACCCCGCGCGTCACCATCCGGCTGGCGCAGGCGCTGGGGCAGATCGCCAATTCGGCGCGGATGGAATTGTGGATGGACGTGGCCGACGAGAGCGCCGTCACTCTCCTCGCGGGTATCATGGGCCGGAGCCGTGGCGGGAAAAGCGAGGCTTTCCTGCGGGCGCCGACGCCGGGCGGTGGCATGGCCGACATGTTCATCGGCGACGACTTCACGATCGACGCCGACCTTGTCGAGGCGATCGGCAATGTGCCGGGCGTCACGATCCACCGGTTCGAGACGATGCCCGTCAACAAGGACGGCTATCGCGTGCGGTCCCGCCGGTCGCAGATGCGGTCCGTCGTAGGGTTGCGGGCGGCGGGATAGACCCGGCGTCAGGGCGCTTGAGTCCCGGACCGTTCCGCCGCATCATCAGCCCATAAGGAGAGCGATGATGATAGGCGGGATGCAGGACTTCGCGCTGCGCATATCGACGTTGATCGATCATGCCGGGCAAGAGCATGGGGCGCGGCCAGTCGTCAGCCGCTATGCCGACGGCACGATCGAACGGAACTGCTGGGCGCAGGTCGCCCATGACGCGCGACGGGTGGCGCAGGCGCTGGAGCGGCTCGGTATCAAGCCCGGCGATCGGGTGGCGACGCTGGCGATGAACCATGGCCGCCATGTCGCGGCGTGGTATGGCGCGATCGGCATGGGCGGGGTGCTGCACACGATCAATCCCCGGCTGTTTGATGAGCAGATCGCCTATATCGCCAACCATGCGCAGGACAGGGTGCTGTTCTATGATGCGGTCTTTGCCCCGCTGGTCGAACGATTGAAGCCGCAACTGGGGTCGATTGCCCATTTCCTCTGCTTCGACGGTCCGGGGCCAGTCGAATATCATGACCTCATCGCCGCCGAGAGTGGCGACTATGCATGGGCGGAAGGTGACGAGCGCGAGCCGTGCATGCTATGTTACACCAGCGGGACGACAGGCAATCCGAAAGGGGTGCTCTTCTCTCATCGGTCGGCGGTGCTGCATGCCTTTGGCGGCATTCAGCCCGATTGTCTGGGGCTGGGAGCGGCGAGCGCCGTTCTGCCGGTCGTGCCGATGTTCCATGTCTGCGCCTGGGGCATCCCCTTCGCCACGGCGATGGCGGGGAGCAAGCTGGTGCTGAGCGCGACCAACGAACCAGAAGTGCTGTGCGACCTGATGAAGACGGAGCAGGTGACCCATAGCGCAGCGGTGCCGACCGTCTGGATGGGCATGCTGGCCCATGCCGATGCGACCGGTACCGCGCCCCCGCCCTTGCAGCGCGTGGTGATCGGCGGATCGGCCGCGCCGCGCGCGATGGTGTCGCGGCTGATGGACCTTGGCATTGGCGTCAGCCATTTATGGGGCATGACCGAACTGTCGCCGATCGGCACCGTTTCACGCAAGGGCGCCGATTTCGATGGTCTTTCGCGTGAGGAGCAGCTCGATCTGCTCGAATATCAGGGTGGCGCGCCCTATGGTGTGTCGATGCGGATCGTGGACGACGCCGGCGCTGAACTGCCCCGGGATGGGGTTAGCGCCGGTCGGCTTCAGGTGCGCGGCCCCTGGGTAATCGAGCGCTATTTTCAAGATGAAAGCGGGCCGGCCGTCGATGGCGATAACTGGTTCGACACGGGTGACGTGGCCGTCATCACGCCGGACGGCATGATGCGGATCACCGATCGCGCCAAGGACGTGATCAAGTCGGGCGGCGAGTGGATCAGTTCGGTGATCCTGGAGAATGAGGCGCTGGGGTGCCCCGGCGTGGCGGAGGCCGCCGCCATCGGTCTGCCTCACCCCAAATGGGACGAGCGGCCCCTGCTGATCGTGGTGCGCAAGCCGGGCGCGGACGTATGCGAAGCGCGTGTGCGCGAGCATTTGTCCGCCCATGTCGCAAAATGGTGGTTGCCCGACAGGATCATTTTTGCCGACAGCCTGCCGCATACGGCCACGGGCAAATTGCTCAAGACTGCGCTGCGCGCGCAATATGCGGATGTGGAACTGGCGGAATAGGGCGCTAGAACAGCCGCATCTGGGCGCCTTCCGGAGGGTGGAACAGATCGGTGCGCAGTTTCAGTCGGTCCCCGCCAAGGCCAAAGCGCGCCCGGGCCTTGTCGAAGCGGGTACGTAGCAACTGCGCCCAGATGCCCTGTCCGCGCATCCGGCTGCCGAAGTTGGGATCATTATCCTTTCCCCCGCGCAGATCGCGGATAATGCTCATCACCTTGCCCGCGCGATCGGGATAATAGGCATCAAGCCAGGCGCGGAAGAGCGGGGCGACCTCATGCGGCAGGCGTACGGGGATGAAGAAGGCGTCGCGCGCGCCGGCATCCGCCACCCGCTCCAGCAAGGCCTCCATCTCATGATCGGTGATGGCGGGGACGACCGGGGAGATCGACGCATAGACAGGGATGCCGGCGTCCGTGAGTTTCCGGATCGCGGCTATCCGGCGTTCCGGATGCGGCGCGCGGGGTTCCAGCGTCCGCGCGACCTTCGGGTCGAGACTGGTGACCGACAGCATAACGCCGACAAGCGTGTCGCGCGCCATATCCTCAAGCAAGTCGATGTCGCGCAAAACCCTGTCCGACTTGGTGGTGATGTAGAGCGGGTGCCGGGTTTCGGCCAGGATTTTGATGATCTGGCGGGTGATGCGCCAGTCCTTCTCGATCGGCTGATAGGGGTCGGTGTTCGTTCCCATGGCGATGGGCGTGACCTTATGACCCGGCTTCATCAGTTCGGATCGGAGCAGGGCGGGGGCGTCCGGCTTGGCAAAGAGCTTCGTTTCGAAATCGATGCCGGGCGAAAGGTCGTGATAGGCGTGGGTCGGCCGGGCGAAGCAATAGATGCAGCCATGCTCGCAGCCTCTGTAGGGATTGATCGACTGGTCGAAGGCGATGTCGGGCGAGGCGTTGCGGGTGATGATCGTGCGGGGGTGTTCGACGGTCACTATGGTCCGCAGTTTGGGGAGCGGGCCGTCGATGCTTTCCAGCGCGTCGAGCCAGTCACCGTCAGCCTCCCGACCCGGGAGGTGGAAGCGGGTGCTGGTGTCGTTGAGGGTCGCGCCGCGTCCGGAGGTTTTGGACATGAGTGGTGTAGAACATATGGGGAACGAAATGGCAAGTGGTGCGTCAGCACCCTGTTCACGCAAATTCGTCATCCCCGCGAAGGCGGGGACCCATCGCGCCCTAGGCGCATGGTGAGAGATGGGTTCCCGCCTGCGCGGGAATGACGATTTATGCCGTTACCGTGATTATGTGCCGCCCAACCTTATTGAGGCGAGTGTAACCCTGCCGCGCCTCAATCAGACCCTGCGGAAAACCCACTCGCCGCGCCAAGGCGGATGGGCGTGGTGCCCTTTGCGCCGGGAAATTTAGGCCACATGCCCTGAGCCATGCCGGTCAGGCAGTCGGCTGCGCCTTTGGCCTGGATCTGGTACATCCAGTAGTTCCGCATCACGATGTTCACATAGGCGCGGGTCTCGTAATAGGGCAGGGATTCGATGAACAGCAGCGGATCGCCGCCATCCTTCACCTGGCTGTTCCAACGCGATACGGGCAGCGGGCCGGCATTGTAGGCCGCCATCACCTTGGGCAGCAGGCCACCGGTCGCGCTCATGTCGCGCAACTGCTCCAGATAGCGCTGGCCATATTCCATGTTGGTGGACGGGGTGTAGAGCTGCGCGGTTCCGACAGCGCCGCCGGCGACATCGCCCGCCGTGCCGGGAAGCACCTGCATCAGGCCGACCGCGCCCGCCGGGCTGACCGCGTCGGCGCGGAAGCCCGATTCCTGCAGCGCATGGGCGTAGATCAGCGAAGGGTCGACCCGCCAGCCGCCGTCAGGCCGCCAGTGCGGCGCGGGGAAGCGAGCGAAGCTGGCCGGCTGCTTGCCGCCGGGGCCATTGTGCGCAAGCCAGAGCTGCGTCTGGGGCAGGTCGAGCGCGCTGGAGAGGCGCAGGAGCGCGGTATATTGGGCATTGCCGCCAAGCTGTGCCTGACGCCGGAGCGCCTGGTCGGCCAGGCCATTCTCGCCAATCTCGTTGAGGGCGATGGCGGCGCGGACGGCGGGACTGTCCTTCAGCACGCGCCAGTCGGCATCACCGAAGCGGCCCGAGCCTGCAGCGCCGAGCGGCATGCCCAGCGTTTCGCGAGCGAGCAGGCCGTAAAATGTCTCTTCGTTGCGCGCAGCGGTGCGCAGCAGGTTTTCGACCTTGGCGGGCTCTCCGCAGGCCATGTAGGCGCGCGCCGCCCAATAGGCCCCGGCGGACCGCATGTCGGCATTGCCGGCGAGCGCCGCCACATTGGCGAAGGAAGGCGCGGCCGCCTTGCAGTCATTCTGACGCCATGCCGCGAGGCCGGTCGTCCAGTGGGACTGAACCCGCCAGTCGCCGCCCGCGCCGCTTTCCAACGCCTTGCTGGCAAGACGGCGGGCATTGGTGTCGTCATTCTCGATATAATAGGACCAGGCGACACGTTGCCGCCATTCGGTCAGCCCTTCGGGCGTCAGCGTGCCGGCGGCGGCGTCGATCAGCGGTTCGGCTGCTCCGGGATTGTCCGCCTTGATCAGCGGCAGGATCTGTGTGCCGAGTGCCTGTGCGGCGAGGTCGGTTTTTACCGAGGGGATATATTCGCGGCGCGGGGCCGATCCCATCCAGACCAGCTTCTGCACGACGGGCATGTCCGGCAGTGTCTGCGCGCCGCGCTTCTGCGCCAGCTGGCCGAGCTTGTCGGCCTCCGGCAGCCAGTTGGAGGTGTTGAGCAGGGCGAGCAGGTCGAACAGCTCGACCTTCGGGGAATTCTTGCCGAGATAGATTTCCGAGAGGACGACGGGACGGAGCGGGTCCTTCTCGTCCATCTGGGCGATCAGCGCCTTCGCCTCGGTCCAGCGCGCGCCACGGATGGCAGCGAAGATTGATCGTGCGCGGATACGGTCGGCTTCGCTGAGCTGAGCGGGAGCGCCATCCTCCCGACCGGCCCCCAGGCCCGCTGCCGAAATGTCTGCAGACGCGAGCGCCGGCGCAACTGAGAGGGCGGTGAAAGACAGCAGGCAGGCAAGAACGGCACGGATCACGAAGGCAGGTCCTCAATCAAATATTGCAGGGCGCGCCAACTGTTCGCCTTTTCCTCCGGAAACCTGAGCAGGGACCGGGGGTGACGGCTGGCTATGGCAAGCACTGTGCCGCCCGGATGGTTAACGGACTGCAAACCAGACGGGCGCACGGGTAGCCCCGCCGCCAAAAGCGCACGGTTCGTCTTGTCGCCCAGCAAAAGGATGCGCCGGGGGGCGGCAAGGGCGATCTGATGCCGCATGCGGGTGGCCAGAAGCTGCATGTCCTGATCGTGCAGCATCCCACCGGGCGCGCGTGTCAGCGACAATGAGGCGAGATAGATATTCTGACGGGTCATGCCGATGGCCGCCAGCATGGCGTCGAACAGCAATCCGGCATCGCCTGAGAGCAGCGCGCCGCTCTCTCCATCCGCGGGATCGGGCATGTCGCAGATCACCATGACGGCGGCATTCTGGATGCCCGATGGAAGGATGCGCTGGTTGCCCCAGCCGCCTTCGTGCAGCGTCTTCTCGGTGGCGAGCCACGCATGGAAACGGTCGAGCGTATCGGGGAGGCTGATCTCCTGCTGCGCAGGCGATGGGGACTGACGCAATGCGGCAGGTGCGACGACGGGGCGAAGCCAGTTGACCGGCATCTCGCTGACGGCATGATCCACGCCCGCAAGCGCCCACCACGCCATAAGGGACTCAACGGCAGCCGCCGGTCCGTTTTCATACATTCCCCGCATCACCTGCACAGGGTCAGAGGTTGACGAGGGGGTCAAGAATGGCCATCGCCCAATCTGTCAGACCGTTGGATGGGTGCGGTGACCGGACGGCGTGCAGGCCGGGGTCATCGAGGAGGAGGAAATATGAGCGACCGGGAATCAATGCCCTATGACATCGTCATTGTGGGTGGTGGACCCGCCGGATTGTCTGCGGCGATCCGGTTGAAGCAGCTGGCGAACGAGGCGGGCAGCGAGCTGTCGGTCTGTGTCCTGGAAAAAGGGTCGGAAATCGGCGCCCATATCCTGTCAGGCGCGGTGATCGACCCCAAGGCGCTGGACGAGCTGATCCCCGACTGGCGGGAGCAGGGCTGCCCGCTGGCCGAGGTGCCGGTGACGGATAACCGCCACTGGATACTGACGAAGACCAAGCAGTTTTCGATGCCGCACATCATGACGCCGGGCTGGATGCACAATAAGGGCACCTATACCGGGTCGCTGGGCAATCTTTGCCGCTGGCTGGGCGAGCAGGCCGAAGGGCTGGGCGTCGAGATTTTTCCGGGCTTCGCGGCCGCCGAGATCCTCTATCATGACGATGGATCGGTGAAAGGCGTCGCGACCGGCGACATGGGCATCGCCCGCGATGGCGAGAAGAAGGGCGACTGGCAGCCGGGGCTGGAACTGCATGCCCGCTACACCTTCTTTGCCGAGGGCGCCCGTGGACACCTGACCAAGATCCTCAAGCGCCAGTTCGCGCTGGACGCGGACTGCGAGCCGCAGGTCTATGGCCTGGGTATGAAGGAATTGTGGGACATCGATCCCGACAAGCATCAGCCTGGACTTGTCATCCATACGCAAGGATGGCCGCTAACCGACGCCTATGGCGGTGGTTTCCTTTACCATCAGGCCAATGGCCAGGTGGCGTTGGGCTTTGTGGTAGGCCTCGGCTACCGCAACCCGCACCTCTATCCGTTCGAGGAATTTCAGCGCTGGAAGCAGCATCCCGCGATCCGGCAATATCTGGAGGGCGGTCGCCGTGTGTCCTATGGCGCGCGCGCAATCAATGAGGGCGGCTGGCAGTCGGTGCCAAAGCTGGAGTTCCCCGGCGGCGCGCTGATCGGCTGTTCGGCGGGCTTTGTGAACGTGCCGCGCATCAAGGGCACGCATACGGCGATGAAGTCGGGCATTTTGGCGGCGGAAGCGGCCTTCTCCGCCATCCTGGCCGACCGGACGAGCGACGAACTGACGGCCTATGGCGCGGCGGTGCGTGAGAGCTGGATCGCCGAGGAGCTGAAGCTGGTCAAAAATGCCGAGCCGGCCTTGTCGAAGTTCGGCAACACCATCGGCACACTGATCGCGGGCATCGACATGTGGATGCGCACGCTGAAGATCGGCCTGCCCTTTACGCTGAAGCATAAGCCCGACTACGCCAAGATCTGGCGCAAGGAGCATTGCAACAAGATCGATTATCCCAAGCCCGACGGGAAGATCAGCTTCGACCGCCTGTCTTCGGTGTTCCTGAGCAACACCAATCATGAGGAGGATCAGCCGGTCCACCTGCAGCTCAAGGACCCGTCCGTCCCGATCGCCTACAACCTGCCGCTCTATGACGAGCCGGCGCAACGCTATTGCCCCGCGGGTGTTTATGAAGTCGTCGGGCTTGACGAGGGGACGCCGCGTTTCCAGATCAATGCCCAGAACTGCGTCCACTGCAAGACGTGCGACATCAAGGACCCCACGCAGAACATCAACTGGGTGGTGCCGGAGGGCGGCGGAGGACCGAACTATCCCAATATGTAAGCGCCTGCCCCGTTTGACCGCCTTGCCGTTACTGGCGGCGGCGCTGTGTCCGGCGGCGGCCAATGCCGATGTGGATACGCCCGCGCTCAACGCCTATGCGCGGGCGCGGCTGGCCGATGGGGAAGGTGCGCTGAACCTGGCGGTCAGCAGTTACCGCCAGGCGCTGGCCATTGATCCGTCGAGCAAGGTCGTGGCGTTGCGGTCCTACCGTCAGGCGATCGAGAGCGGGGACAGGAAGTTGGCCCTGTCGTCGGCCTATATACTGGACCGCGCGAACGCCCTACCCAAGGACGGCGCGCTGCTGCTGACGGTCGATGCGCTTGACCGCAAGGACTGGGCGACGGCGCGCTTATTGTCGCGGCGGATGGTGAGCGAAGCGAATTTCGGCTTCCTCGCGCCTATTCTCGACAGCTGGATATCGATGGCAAGCGGCCCATATGCGCCGCCGGTGGCGGGCGAGGAAGGGCGCTTTGGCGCGCTGACCCAGCGCTATATCGACGAGCACCGGGCCTTGCAGCTGCTCTCCCAGAAACAGGCGGATGCGGCCATGCCCGCGATCGGTCAGGCGATCGCCATGGCCAGCAGCGGGGGCATGGGCATGCGGCTGGAATTCGCCACGCGGCTGGCGGCACTGGGGAAGAAGGACGAAGCGCTCGTTCTGCTGCCTGAGCAGGCGCCCGTGCTGGCCAACGCCCGTACCGAGATTGCACGCGGCAAGCGGCCGTCGGTCCAGCCGATCACGCCCGCCGAGGGCTTTGCCCGCCTGCTTGGCCGGCTGGGCGATGACCTGTCCACGACGGACTCGCGGTCGATCTCGCTGGTGCTGCTACGCATTGCGACCTTCGCCGACCCCGGCAATGCGGAATATCGCACCGGCGTGGCGCGGCAGCTCAGCGTGCAGCGGCATCCGGAAAGCGCCCTGACGGAAGCGGAAAAGGTGCCGCCGAAAAGCCCCTTCTATCTGGCGGCGCAGGATGTGCGCGTCGAGGCGCTGGCGGCGAGCGGCAGGGAAGATGAGGCCGTGGCGCTGGCCCGGCAGGTCGCGGCGCGTCCCGACGCTGGCGCAAGCGAGCAGACGCGGCTCGCCAATATCCTGGTCGACGGCAAGCAATATGACGCGGCCGTCGACGCCTATCGTGCGGCGAAAGCTCGTTACCCCGCCAACAGCGTACCGTGGACGCTCTATCTGCTGGAGGGCAGCGCGCTGGAGCGCGGCGGACGGTGGGATGAAGGTAAGGTCGCGCTGGAGAAGGCGGCGGCGCTTGCCCCGGAGGAGCCGGCAGTGCTGAATTATCTCGGCTATGCGCAGGTCGAGCGCGGGCAGAATGTCGAGGCGGCGCTGGCGCTGCTGGAGAAGGCCAGCCGGTTGAAGCCCGATGATCCCTCGATCACGGACTCCCTTGGCTGGGGCCGGTACAAGGCGGGCGACCCCAAGGGCGCGGTCATCGTTTTGGAAAAGGCGGCGGAGGCCGCGCCGGATGACGTCACGATCAACGAGCATCTTGGCGATGCGCTATGGACCGTCGGGCGCAGGTTCGAGGCGCGATACGCCTGGGCGGCGGCAAGCACCTTTGCCGACGCGGCTGATGCGGACCGGATCGGGCGGAAGATGCGCGAAGGGCTGAACGCGCGCGACGCGGCGCATTGATCCGGGGCCAGACGTGATCGAGGAAAAGGCCTACGCCAAGATCAACCTGGCGCTGCATGTCCGCAACCGGCGGCCGGATGGTTTTCACGAGTTGGAGAGCCTGTTTGCCTTTGCGGAGGAGGGCGATGTTCTGCGGGCGTCAGCGCGGGAGGATGGTGCGATCCACCTGACCATCGATGGCCCCTTCGCCGATGGACTGGATGCAGGACCCGACAATCTGGTGGTTAGGGCAGCGATCGCGCTACAGGCTGCGAGTGGTACGGGGCGGGGCGCCGACATTGTTCTGACCAAGAATTTGCCGATCGCCTCTGGAATCGGCGGCGGGTCCGCCGACGCGGCCGCGGCGCTTCGGTTGCTCGACAGGCTGTGGGACCTTCGTACCGGGGAAACGGGACTGCTGACCATTGCCGATCCGCTGGGGTCGGACGTGCCGGCCTGCGTCGTTAGCCAGACGCTGGTGGGCACGGGCAGGGGGGAGGCGCTGGACGTCCGCGAACTGCCCGGCCTGTCTGCCATGCCGCTGCTTCTGGTTAATCCCGGCGTCGCCCTGTCGACCGGGCTGGTCTTTCGGGGATGGGACGGGGTTGACCGGGGAGCGATGGATGCGTCCAGCTTGCAAGCGATCGTGACAGAGGGGCGCAATGACCTCCAGGCTCCCGCAGTTGCGCTCGTCCCCGAGATCGGCGCGGTGATCGCGCTCCTGTCCGCACTACCGGGCGTGGCGTTGACGCGCATGTCGGGTTCGGGCGCGACCTGTTTCGCCCTGTTCGATAATGAAGGTGCGCGCGACCGGGCGGCAGATCATATCAGGGCGATACATTCCGGATGGTGGGTGATGGCGACAAGGATAAGGGGCGCATGAGCGAAGCCTTCACGCTTTTGAAGGGTGGCGACACGCCGATCCTGATCGTCGGGGACCATGCGTCCAACCATGTGCCAGCGGATATCGATCTGGGCATCGATCCCGCCCTGCTTGACCAGCATGTCGCCATCGACATCGGCGTGGCGGAGGTCGCGGCGCTACTCGTGCAGTCCCTGTCCTGTTCCGCGATCCTTGGTGGCGCGTCACGGCTTGTCATCGATCTCAACCGGGAGCCCGATGCGCCCGGCCTTCTGCCCGTGACGAGCGACGGCCATGACATTGCGGGCAATCGCAGCGCCGATCTGGCCGAGCGGATGATCCGCTTTCATCATCCCTATCATCATGAAGTCGGCAGGCTGCTTGGCGGCATGACGTCACCCTTCATCCTGTCGTTGCACAGCTTCACGCCGGGCTTGGCCAGCAGGCCGGAGGAGATGCGTCCATGGGATATAGGCATCCTTTACAATCAGGATGACCGGGCGGCGCGCATCGCCATTCCCATGCTGGAGGCGGCGGGGCTCAAGGTCGGCGACCAACTGCCCTATTCGGGCGCGCTGTTGAACGCGACGATGAACCGGCATGCCGAAGTCAACGGCATTCCCTATCTCGGCGTTGAGATGCGGCAAGATCATGTCGCCGATGCCGCCGGATGGGATCGATTCGCAAAAATTTTGACACCAATTGTGAAATTATGCTGCGCAACCCTTGCATGATCCGATAATTTTTGGAAAGAGGCGCGCCGAAAGAAGGACCGTAAATGACTCACATATTCGACAAGTCAAAGCTCCCCAGCCGCTATGTTTCCGTCGGTCCGGAGCGCGCGCCGCAGCGCAGCTATTATTACGCCATGGGTCTGACCGAAGAAGAGATCGCCCGCCCGTTCGTGGGTATCGCGTCGGCAGGCAATGACAGCGCGCCATGCAACACCACGCTCGACATGCAGGCGGACTTCTGTCGCGAGGGCGTGAACGCCGCTGGCGGCATGCCGCGCCGGTTCAACACCATCACCGTGACTGACGGCATCGCCATGGGCCATCAGGGGATGAAGAGCTCGCTGGTCAGCCGCGAGGTCATTGCGGATTCGGTGGAACTGTCGGTGCGCGGGCATTGCTATGACGCGCTGGTGACCTTTGCCGGGTGCGACAAGTCGCTGCCGGGCATGATGATGGCGATGCTGCGGCTCAATGTGCCGTCGATCTTCGTTTATGGCGGATCGATCCTGCCCGGTCGCTATCAGGACCGTGACTTGACCGTTATCGACGTGTTCGAGGCGGTGGGTCGTTTCAGTGCTGGAAACTGCCCGCTTTCAGAAGTCAAGGCGATCGAGAAGGCGGCCTGTCCGGGCCATGGCGCATGTGGCGGCCAATATACCGCGAACACCATGGCGTGCGTCGGCGAGGCGATCGGTTTGTCCTTGCCGAACAGCAATATGGCGCCCGCTCCTTACAAGAGTCGTGAAGAGGTGGCTGTTGCTGCGGGCAAGCAGATCATGGAACTGCTGAAGCTCAACCTGCGCCCGCGCGATATCTGTACGCGTGAAGCGTTTGAGAATGCCGCGCGGATCGTCGCGGCCACCGGCGGATCGACCAACGGTGCGCTGCATTTGCCGGCGATGGCCAACGAGTGCGGCATTGCGTTCGATCTGTTCGACGTGGCCGAGATATTCAAGACGACGCCGTATATCGCCGACCTGAAGCCGGGCGGGCAGTATGTCGCCCGCGACATGTATGACGCCGGCGGTATCTACATGCTGATGAAGACGCTTGCGAACGAGGGCTTTTTGCATCTCGACTGCATGACGGTGACCGGCAAGACGCTGGGCGAGAATATCGACCAGGTCACCTGGAACCCGGATCAGAAGGTCATCTACGACGCCAAGACTCCAATTACGCCCACCGGTGGCGTGGTCGGCCTGAAGGGGTCGCTTGCTCCGGAAGGCGCGATCGTGAAGGTCGCGGGCATGAAGCGGCTGCAGTTCACCGGCACCGCCAAGGTCTACGAGCGCGAGGAGGACGCCTTCGCAGCGGTCGAGGCGCAGCAGATCGGCGATGGCGATGTGGTCGTCATTCGCTATGAAGGGCCGAAGGGCGGTCCGGGCATGCGCGAAATGCTGGCGACGACGGCGGCGCTCTATGGCCAGGGACTGGGCGAGAAGGTGGCGCTGATCACTGACGGACGCTTTTCCGGCGGCACGCGCGGTTTCTGCATCGGCCATGTCGGGCCGGAGGCGGCCGATGGCGGACCGATCGCACTGGTCGAGAATGGCGACCAGATCGCTATCGACGCGGAAGCCGGGACCATAGACCTGCTGGTGGACGAAGCCGTTCTGGCCGAACGCCGCAGCGCATGGAGGCCGCGGACGAACGACTATCAATCCGGGGCGCTCTGGCGCTATGCGCAGAATGTCGGTCCGGCCTATGAGGGGGCGGTGACGCACCCGGGGGCCAAGGCCGAGACGCATGTATTCGCGGATATTTAATGCAATCCTGCTGCTGATGTTGTCCGCCTGCCAGGGCGGAGACGGAAAAGCGGAAGGCGAGACCATTGCCTGCGCGATCGGCGCGGGCAGCGCTCTCGCGCCCGCCTGCCAGTTGGAACGGGGCAAAGATGCGGCCGGCGCGATTGTCACCATAAGACAACCGGATGGCGGATTCCGGCGGCTGCGGTCGGTCGCCGGCGTATGGGAGGCAGCCGACGGCGCTTTCGCCGCCGACAGCGTTGTGGCGGCCAACGGGCAGGTCGAAGTGACGGTGGCGGGGGATCGTTACCTGATGCCGGGACCGCACGCACCTGCAGACGCCAAATGACTAGTGGTATCGCGATCCTGACTGCCGACGAGATGCGCGCCGCCGAGCAGGCGGTGTTTGACAGCGGGGTCGCGCCTTACGACTTGATGGAGCGGGCCGGCGCGGCGGCGGCCGATATCATCTGGCGCGCGGCCGGTTCGCGTGACGTGCTGGTGCTGTGCGGGCCGGGAAATAATGGCGGGGATGGGTTCGTCATTGGACGCATATTGCGGGAGCGTGGTGTCCCCGTTCGGATAGCGGCGAGTGGTGAGAGCCGGACTGAGTCGTCGCTAAGGGCTAGGGAGCGCTGGGGTGGCCCTGTCGAGGCGTTGGCCGACGCGGCACCCGCGACTCAGCTTGTCGATGCGCTGTTCGGCATAGGGCTGTCGGGCGGTCTGGAGCCCGACCTGGTGGAGCGGCTGTGCGAATTGGTTGGGGCGGCGGACCGCAGCTATGCGATCGATGTGCCGAGCGGCGTCGATACGGATGGCGGGATGGCTCTGTCGGAGGTGCCGCATTTCGATATCTGCATAGCCTTGGGTGCGTTGAAGCCTGCCCATGTCCTGCAACCGGCGTCGGAGACATTCTCGCGACTGGTGTGTCTGGATATCGGCATATCGGTCGACAAGGCGAAGACGCATCTGCTCGCTCCCCCACAGATCGTGCCGCCGCCTGCCAATGCGCATAAATATACGCGGGGCCTAGTCGCGGTCGTGGCCGGAGAAATGGCCGGAGCGGGAATATTGTCCGCGTCGGCGGCGGCGCGATCCGGAGCCGGCTATGTCCGATATTTCGCCCCAGACCCGACGGACCGGCTGCCGAATGCTGTGGTTCGTGATCCGGGCGAAGTCGGCAAGGCGCTGGAGGACAAGCGGATCGCCGCGGTGCTTGTCGGTCCAGGGCTTGGCCGTTCGGACGAAGCGAAGGCGCGGTTGCAGGCGGCGGTGTCAGCAGGACATCCGTTGGTGGTGGATGCCGACGGTCTGTTGCTGTTGGAGGGGCCGGGCAATCTGCCCGCCGGGGCTATCGTGACGCCACATGAGGGCGAGTTCGTCAGCCTGTTCGGTGAGATTTCCGGCAGCAAGATCGAGCGAGCGCGCAAAGCGGCGGCGCTGACGCGGGGCGTGGTGGTTTACAAAGGTCCGGACACGGTGATCGCCGACGCCGACGGGCGCGTGGTGGTGGCGCAGACGGGACCAAGCTGGCTTTCGACGGCCGGGACGGGGGATGTGCTGGCGGGCCTATGCGCGGCGCGGCTTGCGGTGACGGGCGATCCTATCCGGGCGGCGCGTGAAGCTGTGTGGCTGCATGGGGATGCGGCCCGGCGGGCGGGCGCGGCGTTCGTTGCGGATGAACTGATCGCGCATATTCCTGCGGCCATTGCGGCGCGGCTGTCATGAGCGATTGCGGATTGATCGTGCGGATCGCCGCGAAGGGCGACGGCGTGACGGCAGACGGGCGGCATATGCCACTGAGCGCGCCTGGCGACCGGATTGGGGAAGATGGGGCGCTGATGCATGGGCCGGGGCATGCGGAGCCGCCTTGCCTCCATTTCCCGGAATGCGGCGGGTGTCAGCTCCAGCATGTGCAGGACGACGCCTACGCCCAATATGTGTCCGACAGGGTTGCAGGGGCGCTGGCCGGGCAGGGAATAAGCGCGCAAACGCTGCTGCCCGCCCGTATATCCCCGCCCGAAAGCCGACGCAGGGCCTCGCTGCGGGCGGTGCGGACCGGCAAGCGGGTGGAGATCGGTTTTTCCGCCGAGGGCAGCCACCGGATCGTCGACATGGAGATGTGCTGCATCCTCCATCCGAAGCTGTTCGCGCTGGTCGCCCCGCTCCGTACGCTGCTGAGGCCTATGATGGCGGACAAAGGCGCGGCGCATGTGCGGATGAGCCTGACCGATCAGGGCGTCGACCTGCTGCTGGAAGGGTTGAGCGTCGAGGGGCTGGCGGCGCGCGAGGCGCTGACGGATTTTGCGCGTGCGCAGGGTCTGGCGCGGCTGGTGCTGGATGACGGCTATGGGCAGCAGACCTGCTGGGAGCCTGAGCCGGTGACCGTGCGCTTCGGCGAGGTCGCGGTGGGTTTTCCGCCCTATGCTTTCCTGCAGGCAACGGCGGATGGCGAGGCGGCGCTGGCCGATGCCGTGCGTCCGGCGATCACAGATGCTGCCGCCTTTGCCGACCTGTTCTCCGGTCTCGGCACCTTCGCGCTGACGCTGGGCGCTGGTAAGGCGGTCTACGCGGCGGAGGCTGGACGTGACCTAGTGCTCGCGCTGAAATCGGCGGCCAATCGCGGTGGACGGAAACTGGCGGCTGACCATCGCGACCTGTTCCGGCGGCCTTTGTCGCCCGACGAACTCAACAGGTTCGGCGCGATCATCCTCGATCCGCCAAGGGCCGGAGCGCGGGAACAGGCCGCGCAACTGGCGATCAGCAAGGTCCCGGCGATCGGCTACATATCCTGCAATCCCGGCAGCTTTGCGCGGGATGCTGTCATCCTGACTGAAGGCGGCTACCGGCTGGAAAGCGTAAAGCCGGTCGGCCAGTTCCGCTGGTCGACCCATGTGGAACTGGCCGGGATATTCCGGCGGTAGGGCAGCCCGGCCTTACTGGCCGAGCTTCACCACATTGGCGCGGCGTGGCGCTTCGATTTCCTCGCGGTAGAGGCTCGCCATCGGCTCGTCGTCGAGTTCGATGATGGTCTCCGACGAGAAGCCGTTGAACCCGGTCCGCATGGCGGCGCCATAGGCTCCGAGCATGCCGATCTCGATATAGTCGCCGGCCTGCACGTCCGCGGGCAGCATGAACGGGCCGACCATATGATCCATGTCGTCACAGGTTGGACCGTAGAAGCTGAAGCCCTTCACCTCCGACTCGCTGTCCTCCTCGCGCAGCAGCGCGACGGGGAAACGCCAGCCGATATGGGCCGCGTCGAACAGCGCGCCATAGGCGCCGTCATTGATGTAGAGTTCGTCGCCACGGCGACGCTCGACGCGCACGATCAGCGAGGAATATTCCGCCGACAGCGCCCGGCCGGGCTCGCACCACAGTTCCGACGAGTAGGATACCGGCAGGCTTTCGAAACCGCGATGGATCGCGTCGAAATACAGCTCCAGCGCCGGAGGCTCCATGCCCGGATAGATGGACGGGAAACCGCCGCCGACATCGATGATGTCGACCGTGACCGCCGCCTCGACGATCGCGGCGCGCACGCGCTCGATCGCCTGGGTATAGGCGTGGGGCGTCATCGCCTGGCTGCCGACATGGAAGCAGATGCCCAGGGCATCGGCCGCTTGACGGGTCGCCATCAACAGTTCCTTGGTCTCGCCGATTTCCGCGCCGAACTTCGACGCGAGGCTCAGCTCCGAATATTCGGACGACACGCGAATGCGGACGCACAGTTCCAGATCGGTGGCGTCGCCGGTGGCGCGCATGATTTTTTCCAGCTCGTCGATCGTGTCGAGCGAGAAGGTGCGCACGCCATGGGTGTGATAGGCCTCGAAGATCGCTTCTTCCGCCTTCACCGGATGCATGAAGCACAGCTTGGCTTCCGGGAGGGTGCGGGCGACGAGCCGGACCTCGGCGATCGAGGCGACGTCGTAATGCGTAATTCCGCTATCCCAGAGCGTCCGGAGGAGTTCCGGCGATGGGTTGGCCTTCACGGCATAAAGCGAGCGCCCCGGAAACTTCTCGACGAAGAATCGGGCGGCGCGGGCTGCTGCCTGCGGGCGAATAAGCGTTACCGGGGCTGCCGGTTTGAGGGCAATTGCTACCCCCAGCGCGCTGGGATGCTCGTACAATTCAAGGGACCTCCAGTGTCGTTCAGCAGAAATAAGCTGCCTTGCGGTGGAAGTCCCATGGGGCAGCGGACGTGCGATATATGAGTAAGGGGGGGGCCTGTAAAGCGGCTGCGTAAAAAATTGTGTAACAAGAATGTCATGAAAGCCGATTCTTGAAATCCGCATAGCCAAAACGGCGAACCTCCCGCAGCGCGTCGGTGTCGCTGTTCCACAGCCAGATGCCGGGAAGCGGGACGCCGTTGAACATGGTCGTCTTGACCATGGAGTAATGCGCCTGATCGAGGAAAGCGATCCGCGCCCCCGGCTCGGCCGTGCCCGGAACGCGATAATCGCCGATAATATCGCCTGCGAGGCAGGAAGGGCCGCCAAGACGGGTCACCGGGCCATCGACAGGCTCGTGGAGCATGGCGGGCCTGTACGGGGCCTCTATGACGTCCGGCATGTGGCAGGTTGCCGATATGTCGGTGATGGCGACGGGCATCCCATTGTCGATGACGTCGAGCACTTCGCCGACCAGGATGCCCCCGTCCAGCGCCATCGCCTCGCCGGGTTCGAGATAGAGGTCTAGACCCGTTTCCTGGCGAATCTGGCGAATGAACTCGACCAGATCATCGCGCTGATAATCGGCTCGGGTGATATGGTGGCCGCCGCCCAGATTCAGCCATTTGAGTTGGCCATAATAGGGCGAGATCAGCGATTCGATCGATTCCCAGGTGCGTTCCAGTGGCAGGAAGTCCTGCTCGCACAGGGAATGGAAGTGCAGGCCCGAAACGCCTTCCAGATGCTCCGACTTCAGTTGCGTGATGGGAAAGCCGAGGCGGCTGTGCGGCTGGCAGGGGTCGTATTTCGCGACCTCGCCCTCGGCATGGAGCGGGTTGATGCGCAGGCCGATATCGAACGATTCGCCAGCCGCCCGTGCTGCATCGATCTGCGGGCGGAAACGGGCGATCTGGCCGGGACTGTTGAAGATGACATGATCGGAAATGCGCAGGATTTCCGGTAGGTCCTCCGCCTTATACCCCGCGCAATAGGTGGCGATCTCGCCGTGATACTCCTCGTCGGCAAGGCGCGCTTCGTAGAGGCCGGAGGCGCAGACGCCGTCGAGATATTCGCCGACAACAGACCCCAATGACCACATGGAAAAGGCCTTGAGCGCGCCGAGGACCTTCGCTCCGGAGCGGTCACGGACATCCTTGAGGATAGCGAGGTTGCGGCGAATCGCGGCCTCATCCACCACGAAGGCGGGCGAGGGAACGCGATAGAGGTCGAAGCGCGCAAAGGCGCCGGGATCGCCGGCTCTGGTTTCCATAATCACTCTCCGTCACCCCAGCGAAGGCTGGGGTCTCAGGCCATGCGGCACAATTTGGGGCACGAGATCCCAGCCTTCGCTGGGATGACGGCTGATTGGGGCGGCGACCGTTAGAAATCCAGCGGCGCGTCGAGTTCCTTCACCTGCCAGGGCAGGCCATGCTTGTTCAACATGTCCATGAACGGATCGGGATCGAACTGCTCGATGTTGAACACGCCAGCGCCGGACCATGCGCCGGTCAGCACCATCGCTGCGCCAATCATCGCCGGGACACCGGTGGTGTAGCTGACCGCCTGGTTGCCGGTCTCGGCAAAGGCTTCCTCATGGTCGCAGATGTTGAGGACATAGACGGTCTTCTGCTTGCCGTCCTTCATGCCGGTGGCGATGTCGCCGATATTCGTCTTGCCCTTGGTGGTGACGCCCAGCGAGGCGGGCTCGGGCAGCACGGCTTTCAGGAACTGCAAGGGGATGATCTCCCGGCCTTCGTACATGACCGGATCGATGCGGGTCATGCCGACATTCTGCAGCACTTCCAGATGCTTGAGATAGGCGTCGCCAAAGGTCATCCAGAAGCGGATACGTTTGATTTCAGGGTAGAATTTGGCAAGGCTCTCCAACTCCTCATGATACATGAGGTACATGTTCTTCTCGCCAACCTGATCGAACAGGAAGGGCTGCTTGTGGCTGAGCGCAGGTCCTTCGACCCATTCGCCGTTCGCCCAGTGGCGCGAGGGGGCGGTGACTTCGCGGATGTTGATTTCCGGGTTGAAGTTGGTCGCGAAATGCTGGCCATGGTCGCCGCCATTGCAGTCGAGAATGTCGAGCGTGTCGATGCTGTCGAGCAGGTGCTTCTTGATGTAGCTGGCAAAGACGCTGGTGACGCCGGGGTCGAAGCCGGAGCCGAGCAGGGCCATCAGGCCAGCTTCGCGGAAGCGATCCTGATAGGCCCACTGCCAGCCATATTCGAACTTTGCCTCGTCACGCGGCTCGTAATTGGCGGTGTCCATATAATGCACGCCGGTCTTCAGGCACGCGTCCATGATGGCCAGGTCCTGATAGGGGAGGGCCAGATTCACGACGAGCTTGGGCTGCACTTTCGCAATGAGGGCGGCGGTTTCCTCGACATTGTCGGCGTCGACCTGCGCGGTGGCGATGGTGACGCCGGTCCGGGCCTTCACCGATTCGGCGACGGCGTCGCACTTGGCGACGCGACGGCTGGCCAGGGTGATGTCACTAAATATGTCAGGGTTCATGGCCATCTTGTGGACCGCTACCGACCCGACGCCGCCTGCGCCGATGACAAGAACCTTGCTCAATGCCTATCTCCATGCTTGATCCGCGCGACGCGCGAAAGCGCCCATATAGGGATGTGACATGACAGCGCAAAGTCAGAGTGCGGCCCGTATCCCCGATAAGCACGGCGTAGAACGCGCGGCGGCTAAAATAGCTGCCATTCTGCCGCAGACGCCTCTGTTGCCGCTGGAGGTCAAGGGCGTGACCATCTGGTGCAAGGCGGAGTGCCTGCAGCCTATCGGCGCATTCAAGATACGCGGCGCATGGCACCGGCTGTCGGATATGACGGATGAGGAGCGCGCGGCCGGCGTTGTCGCCTTCTCCTCCGGCAATCATGCGCAGGGTGTGGCTTGGGCAGCGCGGCGGCTGGGGATGCCCGCGACGATCGTTATGCCAGCCGATGCGCCTGTAGCCAAAATGGCCTCCACGATAGCGCTCGGGGCCACCGTCGTGACTTACGACCGGATGACGGAAAGCCGGGAAGAGATTGCCGGGCGTTTGGCGATGGAAAAGGGCGCGGTGCTGGTGCCGAGCTTTGACGATCCCTGGGTGGTCGAGGGACAGGGGAGCGCTGGGGTCGAGATCGGCGCGCAGATACCGGGCGGTGTGGTCAGCCATCTGCTGATCCCCTGCGGCGGCGGCGGGCTGGCGAGCGGATGTGCCCTGGCCCTGCCCGATGCGCAGGTAACGATCGTGGAGCCGGAAGGCTGGGCCGACATGGGCGAATCGTTGCGGGCGGGGGATATCGTGCCCGTCGGGCCGAACCCGCCCTTCACCAGTTGCGACGCATTGCAGACGACGCGCGTCGCGCCTCTGACCTTCGGGATATTGCGGGATCGTGGTGCGAAGGGCGTGAGCGTGACAGAGGCCGAGATCGGCGAGGCCATGCGCGTTGCGATGACCCGGCTCGGTCTGGTTCTGGAACCGGGCGGCGCGGTTGCGCTGGCGGCGATCATCGCCGGCAAGGTCGCGCCGGTCGAGGGTATGGCGGTGCTGCTGTCCGGGCGGAATGTCGATCCGGGGCGGTTTCGCGTGATGACGGAGGCCTGAATAAGTCCTCCCCTCCGTTTGAGAGGGATTCCTAGCTGATCATCCGTTCCAGCGTTTCGATCACATCCGCCTCCTCCGCCGGCTTGTCCTTACGGATGCGGGAGATGCGGGGGAAGCGCATGGCGAGGCCGGATTTGTGGCGCTTGCTCTGATGGATGGAGTCAAAGGCGACCTCCAGGACCAGCGTCTTTTCGACCTCGCGCACCGGACCGAATGTCTTGACGGTGTTGGTTCGCACGAAGCGGTCCAGCCATTTCAACTCCTCGTCGGTGAAGCCGGAATAGGCCTTGCCGACCGGAAGCAGTTCGCCATCGGCATTCCAGCAGCCGAAGGTGTAGTCGGAATAGAATGACGAGCGTTTGCCGTGGCCGCGCTGTGCGTACATCATTACGCAGTCTGCCGTCAGCGGGTCGCGCTTCCACTTATACCACAGGCCCGTGCGGCGACCGGCGACATATGGGCTGTCGCGGCGTTTGAGCATTACGCCCTCGATTGCGGCGTCGCGGGCGCCAGCGCGGATGTCGCCAAGCGCCGCAAAATCCGGGGCTTCGATGATCGAGGATATGTCGAAGCGGGATGGGTCGAGTGACGTCATGAAGGCTTCGAGCCGGGCGCGCCGTTCGGTCCAGCCCAGCGCGCGCAGATCCTCCTCGCCGTCGAGCAAGATGTCGTAGAGGCGAACGAAGGCGGGATATTCGCCCAGCATCTTCGCCGAAACCGTCTTACGGCCCAGCCGCTGCTGCAGCGCGTTGAAGCTGGCGGCCGACCCGCCATGCGCCTCCGCCCCCTGCACTTCGCCCTTCACCAGCAATTCGCCGTCCAGCACGGCATGGCCGGAAAAGGCGTCGGCAATCTCTGGAAAGCTGCCGGTTATGTCGTCGCCTGCGCGACTGTAGAGGCGAGTCTCTTTGCCGGTGCCAACGATCTGGACGCGGATGCCGTCCCACTTCCATTCGGCGGCATAGTCGGCGAGGTCGACCGTGCCGTCCTCCAGCGGATGAGCGAGCATGAAGGGGCGGAAGAAGGGCGTACCTGCCGGGTCGGGGCGCTCCCCGCGCCCTTCCGCCCAATCGAACAGGGCGGAATAGGGCGGCGTGAGGGCGTGCCACACCTCCTCCACTTCATCGACGTCGAGACCGAACGCTTGGGCAAGGCCTGTCTTGGCAAGGCGGGCGGAGATGCCCACACGGAGCCCGCCGGTGGCGAGCTTCAGTAGGGCGAAGCGGCCACTGGCGTCGAGATGGTCCATCATGGCGGCGAGCGCGGCGGGCGCTCCGGCGCGGCTGAGGGAAGATAGTTGCTCGACGATGGCCCCGACCGTGAGCGAGCCGTCATCGATTTCGGCGGGCTGGTCCTCGCGCTTGGGCCAGAGCAGGGCGACGGTCTCGGCCAGGTCGCCGACATAATCGCGGCTCATCTCGAACAGGACGGGATCGACCCGCTCGCGGATCATGTCGCCGATCGCGGAGGCCTTGACCGCCTTCAGGTCGAGATTGCCGGTCAGCGCGGCAAGTGTCCAGCCCCGGTCGGGGTCGGGCGCGGTGCGCATGTAATCGGCGATCAGGTCCAGCTTTCCGTTGCGAGAGCGGGTGTAGACGAGGCCGTCGAGGAGTTGGGAAAATTGCCTCATATTCTATCTCGGTGCTCCTGCGAACGCAGGAGTCCAGTGTTCCAGGCGCAGCACCTGCGGCCCTGGACTCCTGCGTTCGCAGGAGCACTAAGGGAGGCGGAAACTTTCATCCTTCGTCCTCGTCTTCCTCATCCTCGCGGCCGACCAACGCCAGCGCCTTGGCGCGCATCTGGCGCATGGCGCACCAGTGGACCAGCGCGTCGTCGCGGCCATGGGTGACCCAGGTTTCGGACGGGGCGACCTCCAGGATCGTGCTGGTCAGCTCGTCCCAGTCGGCATGGTCGGAGATGATAAGCGGCAGCTCGACATTCTTCTGTCGTGCGCGCTGGCGCACGCGCATCCAGCCGGACGCCATGGCGGTGATCGGGTCGGGCAGGCGGCGGCTCCATCGGTCGTTGAGCGCCGAGGGTGGTGAGATCACGATGGAGCCGCGCATCTCTTTCGCATCGATGCCGGTCGCGAGGCGCAGCTCGCCCATCTCGATACCGAAATCCGTGTAAAGCGCGCACATCCGCTCCAGCGCGCCGTGGATATAGATGGGGTCGTTGTGCCCCCGCGCCCGCAACTCGCAGATGATCCGCTGCGCCTTGCCCAGCGCATAGGCGCCGACCAGCACGCAGCGATCGGGATTGGCGTGGAGCGCGCCCAGCAGCCGGTCCATCTCGCTGCCAGTGTCGGGATGGCGGAAGACGGGAAGGCCGAACGTCGCTTCCGTCACGAAGATGTCGCAAGGCGTGACCTCGAATGGCGCGCAGGTCGGATCGGGCCGGCGTTTATAGTCGCCGGTCACGATCACGCGCTCGCCCGCATGTTCCAGCAGGATCTGGGCAGAGCCGAGGACGTGGCCAGCCGGGATATAGCTGATGTCGACGCCGCCGATACGGACGGTCTCGCCATAGCCGACGGGGGTGCCCTCTGCCGTGCCATAGCGCAGCGCCATGATGGCCAGCGTCTCCCGTGTTGCCCAGACATGGCCATGCCCGCCGCGCGCATGATCGGCATGGCCATGAGTGACCAGCGCACGTTCGCGAGGGAGGGAAGGGTCTATCCAGGCGTCGGCCGGGCGGACGTAGATGCCGCTCGGGTGCGGTTCGATCCAGTGGGGTGTGGGCGGCATGCGTCCTCAATGTGGGGCGGCGATGATCGGTTCCGCAAGGGGGCTCACCGGTCGAAGAGAAATCGGTCGCCTATGCCCCCGCGCCAGCGCGTACCGCCGAAATGGCGAGCATACGGCGCGCGGTTTCCCGCTCCGCCATCACGATGTCCTGAACCCCCAGCTGCTGAAGATGGTCGACTTCCGCATCGGAATGCGCCCGCGCTATCACCCGGACGCCGGGTGCTATTTTCCTTGCACGCTGGAAGATTGCACCGGCCTCATAACCCTCCGGTATGGCGATCAGCATGGTTCCCGCATGGGCAATTCCGGCCGTCTCCAATATTCGGGATTCCACGGCATTGCCGCATATGACCTCAAAGCCGTCTTCAGTAGCGCGCGCTGCCTGGTCCGGTTGGTCCTCGATGATGATAAGCTGTCCGCGCCGCTGGCGCAGCTCCGCCGCGACGATGCTGCCGACCCGGCCATAGCCGATAAGGATCGTGTGGGCGTTGCGCGCCGGTAGTGGAGCAGGCTTGGCCTCCTGCTTTTCGTCTTCCTCCTCTGTTTCCTTTTTGGATGTGACGAAGGAGAACAGGAAGGGATTGGCGAAAATGGAAATCAGCGCGCTTGCCAGGATGATGTCGCGGGCGTCGGCGGGCAATATTCCCAGCCCGGTGCCTAGCGCTGCAAGGATGAAGGAAAACTCCCCGATCTGCGCGAGGCTGGCGGCAATGGTGATGGCGGTGCGCCCGGAATGGCGGAATGCGCGAACGATCGCATAGGCCGCGACCGATTTGCCGAACAGGATGATGGCGACCGCCGCGAGGAGCGCAAGGGGCTGAGCCAGTACGATGCCGGGATTGAAAAGCATCCCGACCGACACGAAGAACAAAACGGCAAAAGCGTCACGGAGCGGCAGCGTTTCTTCCGTCGCGCGTCGGCTGAGCGGGGTTTCGCCCAGGATCATCCCTGCGAAAAATGCGCCGAGGGCAAAGGAAACGTCGAACACCATTGCCGCACCGAACGCGACGCCGAGCGCGATCGCCAGCACGGCCAGGCGGAACAGTTCGCGCGATCCGGTATGGGCCACCCAATGGAGCGCGGCTGGAATGACGCGCCTTCCTATGACCAGCATCAGGGCAACGAAGCCGGTGACCTTGAGCAGGGTCAGGGCAAGCGTCTTTATGATTGCCGATATATCCCCGCTGGCCCCTTCGGCCATGATGTGGGCGAGGACGGGAAGCAGCACGAGTGCGAGGACCATCACCAGATCCTCTACGATCAGCCAGCCGATCGCTATGCGACCGCGCTCGGTATCCACCAAGTCGCGCCCCTGAAGCGCGCGCAGCAGGACGACGGTGCTGGCCACCGAAAGAGCGAGGCCAAACACAAGCCCGGCCATCAGGCTCCATCCCATGATCCAGCTCAATCCCATGCCCATCAAGGTTGCGGCGGCGATCTGCACGATCGCGCCGGGGATCGCGATTTTGCGCACAGCGAGTAGGTCGCGCAGGGAAAAATGCAGGCCGACCCCGAACATCAGCAGGATGACGCCGATCTCGGCCAGTTCATTGGCGAGTTTCGTGTCGGCGACGAAACCGGGCGTGAACGGGCCAACCAATATTCCGGCCAGCAGATAGCCGGCGATGGGCGAAATCTTCAGCCGATGGGCCAAGGAGCCCATCAGGAAGGCGACGACCAGACCGGCAACGATGGTTGCGATCAGTGGCGAATGGTGTGGCATGGGTGCTCCCCCAAACATTCAGACATAACAGCCGTGAGAAAATCATCGCCGGGATGCGAAATGGCGCGGATAAAATCGCCCGCACCCCGGTGACAACAGGCAGAATTATTCTGCAGTGACGGTAACCACAGCGGCCATAATCCCGGCAGCGCTGGCCATGCCCATCAAGACGGTCGGCATGAACCACCAAGGCGGTCTTTTGCGGTTTCTTCTCATGATGTCCCTCGTTCGATCGTTGGCCGAGGGCACTTCCGCGAAGTAGAAAATTCGGGGAAGATGCACGGAAACAGCGCGGCAAACGCTGTCTGGCCAAGGGAAGGAAAGGCGGCCAGAGCCGCCTGCCTGCATCAGGAGAGGGGAGGTCCCCGGGGGTAGATCGCGCTTAGAAGGCGCGAAAGCGGCACGGCATCATGCCATGCAATGATGCTGGGCACACGCCCGGCATCAGTGGCTGGCTGACCATCCACGGGGGCAAGCGGGGCTATTGCCTGGTCGTCGGGATATGGACCCGTATGCGGCACGGCCAGATTGTCGTCGCCCTTGCCCACAGCAATTTCGGCGTCGTGCAGCGACGCGATAGCCTTAGCTCTCAGGGCGACGACCGAGTTGGAGGGATTGAACGCCGAACCGCGAACCTCGCTACCGGGCAGGCCCGCGGGAACGGTCGCGCATAGAAGGACGGTGGCGAGGGCGAGCCAGAGCGCGCCGAGAAAAGGCAGTCTCTCTCCTAAGGGGTTCGATCCGGTCACGTCATTCCATCTACGTTTAAGGAGAGGGATATTGGGCGAACGCCTGAGGCGGACAATCGATCCGGACCATGACGATATCGGAACGAAGCATCCAGCCGCCCTCTTTTCTGCAATGGTCCGTGAGAATCATTGCGTTTGATGTAGCGCCTGCGTCGCCGCACTTTGCCGCCTCTCATCATTTCGAAGGCCGCCATGCTCCAAGATGCCGTATCACCTGCCATTGTCAGGCCAAACGAACCGGTTCTCCCCCGCAATTGCACTTTTGAACCCGATGACTGGGCGATCCTGGCTAAACACTGGTATCCCGTAGCCATGGTGCGCGAGCTTGGGTCGGCGCCGGTGGGGACGAAGCTGCTCGACCAGCCTCTGGTGGTCTATCGCGCCGGGGGAGAGACGGTCGTGGCCGCCGACATTTGCCCGCATCGGGGCGTTCCGCTCAGCCTTGGCGCGCAGACCGATGAGGGCGTGGTGTGCGCCTATCACGGCCTGCGTTTCGGCGCAGGCGGGCGCTGCACTCATGTGCCGGCAAGTCCGACGCGGGACATTCCCGACCGGATGCGGACGCAGACCTTCCCGAGCGTGGAGCGCTATGGCCTGATCTGGACTTGTCTGCTCCCAGAAGCGGACAGCCCAGCGCCCGGCGACATCGTCGCGATGCCGCACTGGGAGGATGCCGGGTTCCAGCAGATCGTCTGCCCGTGGATAGACATATTCGGCTTTGCGGGACGGCAGATGGAGGGCTTTCTGGACGTCGCGCATTTTGCCTTCGTCCACACCGATACGTTCGGCGACGCCAACAATGCCGAGGTGCCGCTCTACAAGGCGGTGCGCACGGATTACGGGTTTGAGGCGGAATATTGGAGCACGGTGGGCAACTATCCCATCGGGGTGGAGGGCCGGGGCGTACCGGACTTCAACTGGCTGCGCCATTTCCGGTGCCACCTGCCCTTTACGGCGACCCTGACGATCCATTTTCCGGGAACGGACCGGCTGGTCATCATGAATGCGGCCTCACCTGTGTCGGCTAAGGTCACGCGCCTCTTCGCGCCGATGGCCCGCAATTTCGACACCGATCTGCCGCTTCAGGATGTCTATGACTTCAACCTGCGCGTTTTCCATGAGGACAAGGCGATCGTGGAGGCGCAGATGCCCGAATGCCTGCCGCTCGATCCGATGATGGAGGCGCATATTCCGGCCGACATGAGTTCGCTCGCCTATCGGCGGGGCCTACGCGACATGGGGCTGAGCCGCTTCTTCACGGCCTGAAACGCTTAAAAGGAGGGCCGATCAGGCCGCCTGGGCTTCGCGCAGTTCCAGCCGGTCCCATATTTCCACCAGCGCGCTTACCAAATCCCGCATCATGCTCTCGTCATGGGCGGGGCCTGGGGTGAAGCGCAGGCGCTCCGTACCGCGTGGCACGGTGGGATAGTTGATGGGCTGCACATAGACGCCATATTCGGCGAGCAGGATGTCGCTGATCCGCTTCGCCTTCACCGGGTCGCCGACCATCAGGGGGACGATGTGGGTGGTGGACGGCATGACCGGCAGGCCGGCCTCCGCCATCAGGCGCTTGAGCCGGGCGGCGGATGCCTGCTGGCCCTCACGCTCCTCGCTCGACGCCTTGAGGTGCCGGACGCTGGCGAGCGCGCCTGCGACCAGAACCGGCGAGAGCGAGGTCGTGAAGATGAACCCCGGCGCATAGCTGCGGATCACGTCGACGATCATCTGGTCGGCGGCGATATAGCCGCCCATGACGCCGAACGCCTTGCCCAGCGTGCCTTCGATGATGGTCAGGCGGCCGGCAACCGCATCACGGTCGGAAATGCCGCCGCCGCGCGGGCCGTACATGCCCACCGCATGGACTTCGTCCAGATAGGTTAGGGCATTGAACTCGTCGGCCAGGTCGCAAAGCTCGGAGATCGGCGCGACGTCGCCATCCATCGAATAGACCGATTCGAAGGCGATCAGCTTGGGCGCTTCGGGATCGGCCGCGCTCAGCAGTTCGCGCAGATGCTCGACGTCATTGTGGCGGAACACCTGCTTCTCGCAGCCCGAATTGCGAATGCCCGCAATCATCGATGCGTGGTTCAGTTCGTCGGAAAAGATGATGCAACCGGGGAGGAGCTTTGCCAGCGTGGACAAAGTCGCCTCGTTGGAGACATAGCCGCTGGTGAACAGAAGCGCCGCTTCCTTGCCGTGAAGATCGGCAAGTTCGCTTTCCAGATCAACATGATAGTGGGTATTACCGCCGATGTTGCGGGTGCCGCCGGAGCCTGCGCCGACATCGTGCAGCGCCTCTTCCATTGCGGCGATGACCTTGGGATGCTGGCCCATGGCGAGATAGTCGTTGGAGCACCAGACGGTGATCGGTTTGGGTCCGTTATGGCCGTGGAAGCACCGCGCGTTGGGATATGCGCCCTTGTTGCGAAGGATGTCTATGAACACCCGATACCGGCCTTCGCCATGCAAACGCTCGATAGCCTGGCTGAAGATGTGTTTGTAATTCACGCCTTAATCCCGCTTCCTCAACCCCTGACCGGGGCGTTTATACGCTACGCTGAGGATTTTCCAGCGATAACAGTTCGCAACTTTATGGGGAATCCCGGTCACTGCAATCGGACATTTGGTCCATGTACCAAAAGGGGGCTTGTCTTACAGGCCCTCGATCCGGGACAGGCCATAGCCGGCGAGGGCAGGACGGAGCGCCTCCACGTCAGGGTCGAGCCGCGTGAACACGGCGATGCCATCCTGCGGGGAGGCAGGCCAGTCCTGGCCCTGCGTCAGATAGGCGATGCGTCGGGCGATGCCTGGGCCGCCATGGGTGAAGATCAAGGGCCGTGGACTGGCGGCTTCCAGTTCCTCCTGGACCAGCGGAAAATGGGTGCAGGCCAGGACGACGACATCCATGCGGTCCCCGCCGGGCTGGTCGAACAGACCGGCCAGAGCATCCTTTGCGATGGCGGGATCGAGCGGTTCGCCACGCAGCTTGGCCTCGGCCAGAGCGACCAGCGCCGCAGACCCGTGCCGCAGGATAAGGCAGTCCGCGCCATGTTCCGCCGCCAGCCGGTCGACATAGGGCTGCCGCACTGTCGCGTCCGTCCCCAGCACACCGATCACGCGGGTTTTCGACTGGAAGGCTGCGGGCTTGATGGCCGGAACCGTGCCCACGACAGGGATGTCGAGCGCCGAGCGGACGGCCGCCAGCGCGATGGTGGAGGCCGTGTTGCAGGCGATCACGGCCAGGCGCGGGCGATAGCGTTCCACGAGGCGGCCAAGGAGAGCGGGGACCCGGGCGGCGATTTCCGCCTCGCTCTTGGTGCCATAGGGAAAACCTGCGCGATCGGCGGCGTAGACCACCGGCGCATTGGGCAGGGCTTCGCAGGCCGGGCCAAGGATCGAAAGGCCACCGACGCCGGAATCGAAGAATAGTAGCGGGGCGTTGACGGGGACTGACATGGGTTGGTGATGTCGGGCGATGCTTGGCATGAGTCAACCTTTGGCACGAGTTTGCCGTTGCCCCGCCAGCCGTCGCCACTATGATCCGCCCGCAATCAATCCGGGGGACATTCATGCATTCGCTCTGGCAAGCTCCGGCACTGGTGCTGCTGATCGGCTATCTGTTGGGGTCTGTTCCCTTCGGACTTTTGCTCACGCGCCTGTCCGGCGGCGGCGACCTGCGGCAGATCGGGTCGGGCAATATCGGCGCGACTAACGTACTGCGCACCGGCAAAAAATGGCTGGCGGCGCTCACCCTATTGCTGGACCTCGGCAAGGGCGCAGCGGCGGTGGCGATCGGCGCGCATATCGTCGATGGCGGTGGGGCGATGGCGGGTGTCATGGCCTTTATCGGCCATTGCTACCCAATATGGTTGCGCTTTGCGGGCGGAAAGGGCGTGGCGACCATGATGGGCGTCGTCCTGGCGCTCTATTGGCCAAGCGGGCTTGTGTTTGCTGTGGTGTGGCTGGGCGCGCTCTATCTGCTGCGCTATTCCTCGGTGGGCGGCATGTCGGCCGCTCTCAGCGCGCCGTTCAGCGCGCTCGCCTTCGGCGCGGTGCAGTTCCTGCCGCCCTTTCTGGCCATGGGGCTGATAGTCCTATGGCGGCATCGGGCGAATATCGCGCGGCTGATGAAGGGGGAGGAACCCAAGGTCGGCAGAAAAGCGAAAGAGGCTGGCTGAGCGTGGACGCTGACCAGTTTGACCGGCTGCGCCTGATACGCTCGGCGCAGATCGGTCCGGTGACATTTCTGCAATTGCTGGCGCGGTTCGGCACGGCAGGGGCGGCGTTGAAGGCCTTGCCCGACCTTGCTGCCCGTGGCGGGGGCAAGGCGCCCCGCATCGCTTCGCTGGAAGAGGTGGAGCGCGAGGTCGCCGAGACGGCGCGGCTGGGCGCGCAGTATCTGTTCCTGGGCGATCCGAGCTATCCTGCGCTCCTTGGCGAGATAGAGAATCCGCCGCCTGCACTGATCTACCGGGGCCATATCGATCTGTTGGCGCGCCGTTGCGTCGGCATGGTCGGCGCGCGCAATGCATCGGCGGCGGCCTGTCGGTTTGCACGGACGCTGGCGCAGGAATTGGCAGGCCAGGCGACGGTGGTGTCCGGACTGGCGCGGGGCATCGACACGGCGGCGCATATCGGATCGCTCGGTGGCGGGACGGTCGCCGTGATCGCTGGCGGCATCGACGTGGTGTTTCCGCCGGAAAACGCGGAGCTTCAGGAAAAGATCGCCAATGATGGCCTGCTTTTGGCCGAGATGCGGCCCGGGACGCAGCCCCATGCCCGGCATTTCCCTTGGCGTAACCGCATCATTGCAGGGATCAGCGCAGGCACGGTGGTCGTGGAGGCTGCGCCGCGCTCTGGCTCGCTCATTACGGCGCGGCTGGCCGGGGAAGCGGGGCGCGAGGTGATGGCGGTGCCCGGATCGCCGCTCGATCCGCGCGCGCAGGGATGCAACCAGTTGATCCGGGAAGGCGCGACTCTGATCCAGTCGGCGGCCGATGTCCTGGAGGCGATCGGCCCCATCGATCCGCGCATGGTGCGGCAGGGACGGTCGGGCTTCGAAAGCGGTCCGGTCTCGCCAGATGCGGACGACCGCTCGCGGCGGTCGGTCACGGACCTGCTCGGCCCCGTTCCAGTCGCCATAGACGAACTCATCCGCCAGTCGGGGATTGTCCCGGCGATCGTCCAGACCATATTGCTGGAGCTTGAACTGGCCGGAAGGCTGGAGCGGCACGCCGGGGGACGGGTGAGCCTTATCTTCTAGCCGCTTGACGGCGGCCTCAACCCGTTTCCAGACTCGCGCGTACACGTAAGGGACCGATTCAGCACATCATGCAGCTAGTCATCGTAGAGTCGCCGGCGAAGGCGAAAACCATCGAGAAATATCTGGGCGGGGATTTCCACGTTCTGGCCTCCTATGGCCATATCCGTGATCTTCCGGCCAAGGACGGGTCGGTCAATCCCGACGACGGCTTCTCCATGTCGTGGGAGAATTACGGCGACAAGGGCAAGCAGCTCAAGGCCATATCGGACGCCGCCAAGGGCGCGAGCCGCCTGATCCTGGCGACTGACCCTGATCGTGAGGGCGAGGCGATCAGCTGGCATGTGCAGGAGGTGCTGCGCGCCAAGAAGGCGCTGCCTCAGACCGTCGACCGGGTAACGTTCAACGCCATCACTAAGACGGCGGTGCTGGACGCCATGGCGCATCCCCGCGCGCTGGATGAAGATCTGATCGACGCCTACCGCGCGCGCCGCGCGCTGGACTATCTGGTCGGTTTCACTCTCTCTCCTGTTCTGTGGCGCAAGCTGCCGGGCGCGAAATCGGCGGGCCGTGTGCAGTCCGTGGCGTTGCGGCTGGTGGTCGAGCGCGAGCGGGAGATTGAGAGCTTCACCGCGCAGGAATATTGGTCGGTCGCCGCCGAAATGGAGCAGGGTGGGCAGGGCTTCACCGCGCGCCTCACCAAGTGGAAGGGCGATAAGATCGACCGGCTGACGATCGGCAAGGAGGGCGACGCGCTCGCCGCCAAGGCCGATGTCGAGGCGGGGCGCTTCACGGTCGAGAAGGTCGAGACCAAGCCGGTGACGCGCAACCCGCCGCCGCCCTTCACCACCTCGACGATCCAGCAGGAGGCCGCCCGCAAGCTGGGCTTCTCCGCCAGCCACACGATGCGGATCGCGCAGCAGCTCTACGAGGATGGCGCGATCACCTATATGCGGACCGACGGCGTGCAGATGGACGGCAGCGCCATCTCCGCCGCGCGCAAGGCTATCGCGGATCGCTATGATGGCGGTTATGTGCCGGACAAACCGCGCATCTACCAGACCAAGGCCAAGAATGCGCAGGAAGCGCATGAGGCTATCCGCCCCACCGACTTCTCCCGCGACAAGGTGGGATCGGGCGATCATGCCCGTCTCTACGACCTTGTGTTCAAGCGCGCTCTGGCGAGCCAGATGGCGTCGGCGCGCATGGAGCGGACGACGATCGAACTGGTCGACGGCACCGGCCAGCATGCGCTGCGCGCCACCGGACAGGTTGTGATCTTCCCGGGATTTCTTGCCCTTTATGAAGAAGGTAGGGACGATTCCGAAGACGAGGACGGAAAATTGCTGCCGCGCCTGTCCGAAGGCGACGTGCCCGCCAAGAAGTCCGTAAGCGCCGAGCAGCATTTCACTCAGCCGCCGCCACGCTACAGCGAGGCGAGTCTGGTCAAGCGGCTTGAAGAACTGGGGATCGGTCGCCCTTCCACCTACGCCTCGACGCTTCAGGTCCTGAAGGACCGCGACTATGTGCGGATCGAGAAGAACCGTTTCTTTGCTGAGGAGAGCGGGCGGCTGGTGACGGCCTTCCTGGAGCGCTTCTTCGAACGCTATGTGTCTTACGACTTCACGGCGGGTCTTGAGGACGAGCTGGACGATATTTCCGGTGGCAGGGCGCAATGGCAGAAGGTGCTGGAAGCCTTCTGGCGCGACTTCAAGCCCAAGACCGAAGAGGTTATGGCCCAAAAGCCATCCGACATCACGGCCGAGATCGACCAGTTCCTGGCTCCCATGCTGTTCCCGCCCAAACCGGATGGCAGCGACCCGCGCCTTTGCCCCAATTGCGGCGAGGGCAGGCTGAGCCTGCGCGGCGGACGGTTTGGCGCGTTCATTGCCTGCTCCAACTATCCCGAGTGCAAATATACCCGCAAGTTCGGCCAGCCGGGTAGCGACGGCGCGGCGGATACGGGGCCCGAGGTCATCGGCCAGCATCCCGAGACTGGGCAGGACATCACCCGCAAGAGCGGCCGCTTCGGCCCCTATATCGAGATGGGCGAGGGCAAGGAGGCCAAGCGCGGCTCCATCCCCAAGGACCTGCCCGATGGCGAGATGACGCTGGATTGGGCGGTAAAGCTGCTCAGCCTGCCGCGCACGGTTGGCGACCATCCGGAAACGGGCAAGCCCATCGTCGCCAATATCGGCCGGTTCGGCCCCTATCTGCAGCATGACGGCAAATATGCGCGTCTGTCCGGCACGGCGGAAATCTTCGAGACTGGCATGAACGCCGCCGTCGCGAAGCTGGCCGATGCGGCGAATAAGGGGCCACGTGCGGGCGGATCGCGCGAGCCGCTCAAGGTGCTTGGCGCGCATCCGCGCACTGAGCTGGAAATCAAACTGATGGAGGGCCGCTACGGCGCCTATGTCACGGATGGCGCGACCAATGCGACCCTGCCCAAGACGGTCGATAAGGATCAGCTGACGTTGGAGGAAGCGGCGCAGCTGATCGATGCGCGCGCAGCGGCGGCTCCGGCCAAGAAGGGCAAGAAGAAGGCCGCTCCCAAAAAAGCTGCGGCCAAGAAAGCCCCCGCGAAAAAGGCGGCTCCGAAAACGAAGGCCAAAGCTGAGTAGGATGCGACCAAAGTCTAACGTCTTCCTGACGTTGGACTTTGGCATTTCACGCTTCCTTAAAGGCGATTTGGCATGCCTGACGCCCGCATATAGGGGCGTTGATGGTCTTGACGGGTAAGCGTTTCTTTAGGTGCGTAACGGCGCTGCTGCTCTGCATCGCCGCTCTTGCCGCGTTGCCTGCATCCGCCTGCACGGTGAACGGCACGGTCACCAACAATGTCGGTCCCTATTCACCGGCTGCGGTCAAGGCTGGCGCGGTCCCGGCGATCAGTAACCAGGCTGGACTGAGCTGCGGCTCTGCGGTGCTTGTCCTGCTGGGCGGCAGCTATATCCGGGCGACAGTCACCAGCGCGAACAATTTCCTGCTCAAGCCATCCAGTGGCGCAAACATCAGCTATACGGCTTCTGCCGATTCCGCAGCGACAGTGCCCATAACCCAGGGCGCTACCGTCGATTATATGCAGAACAACCTGTTGAATCTGCTTGGCCTTCTTGGCGGAAGTGACGCTGCTTTGCCATTCTTCATCAAGCCGTCGAGCAGCACGCTGGTCGCTCCGGGAACCTATAGCGACACAATCACCATCAACTGGAGCTGGCGTCTCTGTTCAGGCGTCTATGCGGCCGGCGCGTGCATTCTCGGCACGCTCGATCAAGGTACAGGCCAGTCAGTCATTACCGTCAACCTGACCGTCGCGCCGCAGAATATGACGATGGTCATGAGCACGGCGACCACTTGGGACAGCCTCAACACCACTACCAATCCCAAGGCGCTGCCGGGAAGCAAACGGCGGTCTTCGGTGGTGCTGACCAATCCGGACATCGTGCCGTTGGACAGCAACACGGTTTTCGTTATCGTACCGACGCCGGCGGGTACCTATATTGCGCTCGACGGTGACGGCAGCTCGGGCGGGGCCGCGATCCAGTTCGCGCAGGGCAACCCGACATCCGGCCTGACTTTCACCTACACGTCGCCAAGCAGCACCAGTGACAATGTCGAATTCTCGTCCGACGGCGGCAGTTCTTGGGGATACACGCCCGTATCAGGGGACGCTGCCAGTCAGTCGGCCGTCACCCATATCCGTCTGAAACCGCAGGGCATCATGGCGGCAGGGTCGTCGTTCAGCGTGTCGCTATCCAACGCCGTCAAATAGCGCCTATTTGCGCGGCGCCATGCCGCCAAAGGTGATGAGGCTCTCCGCGCCATTAGCCGCCACCGCCGCCACGCCGATGAAGGTGTCGTCCACGACGACGTCGAGAGTCGCGCCAGTCGCGCCCTTCACCATCCGGGAGTCGGTCCACCCGCGCGCATCGGCCCGCCGCCAGTAGATGCGATAGGCCGCAGCGCCCGGTACGGCGTCCCAGGCGACGTTGGTGGTCATGGAAAGCGCGCCGTCCAGGCTGACCGTGGCGGGGGCCGCAGGCGCGGCGGCCAGCGCTCTGATCGTCGCGACATTGAGGGCGGTCACCTTCGCGAGATAGGGGAAGTCCATGCCTTCCACCGTGTCGCCGAAGATGCGACCATTTTCCGTTCGCAGATTCTGGTGCTGTCTGTCGTAATTCTCGACCCCGACGGTGAAGCGAACGGCGGGGAAACCTAGGTCCAGAAATGGGGAATGATCGCCGCCCCGGCCGAAGCGGTCCGGTCGCCGGATGGCGAACACGTCGAGACCGATGGCCGGATTGCCCTTGGCGATCGCGCCGACCTTCTTGGCGAGCGCGCGCGACGGACCATCATCCTCGCCACCGATAGCGCGGCGGATCAGCGCCTGTTTCGGGTCCTCGGACGACCGCGCACCTTCGGAAAAGACACGGACCAGGCCATCGACGCGGGTGCCGTCCTGCCCGATGCTGTTGCCGACGATATCGTTGTTCAGCATCGCTCGGACCTGCCAGCCGCGCGCTTTGGCTGTGCGGGCGAGCAATTGCCCGCCCCACAGGCCTTGCTCTTCCCCGGACAGCAGGGCGTAGACGATTGTCGCCTCGAACTTCTGCCCTGCAAGCAGCCGCGCCGCCTCCATGACCAGGGAGCTGCCCGATCCGTCATCGTTCGCCCCGGGGGCGTCGCTGGTGATGTCCATCACGTCGGACACACGGCTGTCGATATGGCCGGCCACGATCACGACCTGGCTCGGATCGCCCGTGCCGGGTTGGATGGCGAGGACATCGGCGACTTCGACGCCATTTGGCGCGCGAGGTCCGGTGAACCGGTCGGCGATCGTTTCCACCTTAAGGCAGCCGCCGCAGCCCTTGCCGATCTTACTGAACTCGGCTGCTGCCCAGCGGCGCGCTGCGCCTATGCCGCGCTTCTTGTCCGTGGTGGACGACAACGTATGGCGGGTGCCGAAGCTGACCAGCTTTTCCACCGTCGCCTTCAGGCGCTCGGGGCTGGGTGCGGGCGGGCCTGATGGGGCCGGGGCGGCGGCCAGCAGGAGCAGGGGGAGCAGCGCTTTCATGACGTCATAGTGCCTCCAGTGCGGAGGCTGCGCAATATGGGGTCGTATATGGGTTCAGGCGCCCGTCGAAAGATACCAGCGATCAACACCTTCAAGGCCGATCGCCGTCAGGACGCCGCTGCGATAGGCCCCGGTATCGATGCCGATCCGGTTCACCTGCTCGTCCACATCGCCGGTGATGGTGTGGCCATGGACAACGACTTTGCCGTGGTGCGCCTTGTGATGCAGGAATTCCTGCCGGATCCAGCGCAGATCGCGCGGCTTTTGATCCGCCAATGGGACATCGGGCCGGATGCCCGCATGGACGAACAGATAGTCGCCGGCCTCGATCATATCCTCAAACCCGTCGATGAAATCGACATGGTCGGGGGGGATCGCATGCATCACCCAATCGGACAGGGCGCGGATGTCCATGCGGTCATAATCCTCCTCCTCCAAGCCATAGCTCAGGATCGTTTCGCGGCCGCCGATACGGCAGAAGAAGCGCAGGGCCTGGGAGTCTCCTCGGGCAGCGGCCACGAAGACCTCCTCATGATTGCCCTTCAGGAAGCGGATGGGCGCGTCATTCTGCGCCATGCGCATAGCGCCCTCAATGACCTGCCGGGAGTGAGGGCCTCGGTCGATGAGGTCACCCAGCAATATGATCTTGCTGGGCAGATGGTCGCGCGCGCCATGGTCTGCGCCGATCATGTCGAGCAGTTGCGCGAAAAGGTCGGCGCGGCCGTGAATGTCGCCGATCGCATAGACGCGCTGATCGCTACCCACGGACGGCGCGTCAGGGCCCGGACCGGACTCCATGACGGGGTCCGGTGCATCTTCACGCCGCTTTCGGAAAAAACTGAACATATGCAATATGTTCTACAGCATATGCCCGATGAGCCAAATATGAACGGGCGGGGCTTGGTCGGCGGCTTACAGTCGCGGAAGCGTGACCCCGCGCTGGCCCATATATTTGCCCGCCCGGTCGGCATAGCTGACCTCGCATGGCTCATTGCCTTGCAGGAACAGAAACTGGCAGGCGCCTTCATTGGCGTAGATTTTGGCGGGAAGCGGCGTCGTGTTGGAAAATTCCAGCGTCACATGCCCCTCCCAACCCGGCTCCAGCGGCGTGACGTTCACGATGATGCCGCAGCGGGCGTAAGTCGATTTGCCCAGGCAGATCACCAGCACGTCGCGCGGAATGCGGAAATATTCCACCGTGCGGGCAAGGGCGAAGCTGTTGGGCGGGATGATGCAGCAATCCGTCTTGCGGTCGACCAAGCTGTCGCCGTCGAAATCCTTGGGATCGACGATCGTGCTGTTCACATTGGTGAAAATCTTGAACTCGTCGGACACGCGGGCGTCATAGCCATAGGACGACAGGCCATAGCTGATGCAGCCGTCCCGCTTTTGCGCCTCCACGAACGGCTCGATCATACCCGTCTCCAGGGCCTGGGTGCGGATCCACTTGTCGGAAAGAATGGCCATGTGCGTCAGGCGTCCCTTGATTCAACGGTTGCGCGGGCGAAGCCGGAAGTGATGCCCAGATTGGCGGGGCCGAAGGCATGCGGCAAGAGGCCGGCGACGCTATGCTGCTGAACCGTATCGCCCTCCGCGCCTGCGCAAAGGATGGACAGGGTGCGTCCCGCCATCTGCTCCGCCTCGTTCAGTATCTGCCGGCAGCGGCCGCACGGGGTGATGACGGCGATGCCGCCGATCCGTCCGGATGTCTCGATCGCGCCGCCCGCGACGGCGATGGCCTCTATGTCGGCAAGGCGACCCTGCGCATTTGCGGCCGCGATCGCCACCGTCTCGGCGCAGAGCGACAGGCCATAGCTGGCATTTTCGAAATTGCTGCCTTGGATGATCGCGCCATCGGTCAGGCGCACCGCCGCGCCGACGACGAAACGGCTGTAGGGCGCGTGAGCATGATGCATGGCTGCGCGGGCCGACGCCACAAGCGCCTGTGCAGAGGGGGAGGGAGAGGAGTCTGTCATGGCGCCACGACATCCCATTCCACCGGCGCATCCACCCCGTCAAGGCGGCGGATCGTCGACGCGGTCCACATGACCCAGGGGCGTCCGGCATAATCGGGCTTCAGGAAATTGCGGTCGAGCCACAAGGTCCGGTAAATCCCGCCACCCACATCATATATGTCGTTGAAATCTTTCGATACCCGGACCAGCGCCGTCTTGCCGCTATTGGCCTCTATCAGGTTGAGGAAGGTGTTAAGGCTGGACAGCACGGCGTCGCGGCTTGGTCGGGCCGTGCAGTCCGGGGCCAGCGCCAGATGCACCACCGGCGGCAGGGCTGCGTTGTCGCGCGGCACGGTCGTCACGAACATGGTCGCCTGGTCGGCCGCCGGCGCGCACAGGGAAAAGGCGTGCATCGCGCCGTACCGCAGGCCGACCTTGCGCGCCCCCGCCCAGTTCGCTGCGAAGGCTGGGTCCCGGAACGTCGATCCCGACGAGGCCCGCATATAGACGAAATCCGCATGGCTGGCGCGCAGCGTGCCCCAGTCGAGCGTTCCGGTGGCGGAATCGACGGAAATGCCCTGCACAGGATAGTCCGTCCGGGAAGGCGTCCATCGGCAGGCGTACATCCAGGCGGCGGACGCCAGCGCAAGAACGGCAATGATGGCGAATGCGACCCGGAAAAGGGTGCCGCGATAGGTTGGCCGTCGCATCGATCAGCCTTTGATATGCAGGACGCACAGCAGGGTGAACAGCCGCCGGGCGGTGTCGAAATCCACCGTGATTTTCCCCTCAAGCCGCTCCTTCAATATTTCGGCGGCTTCGTTGTGGACGGCGCGGCGGGCCATATCGACGGTCTCGATCTGCTGGGCGGTCGCGTTGCGGATCGCCTGATAATAGCTGTCGCAGATCGCGAAATAGTCTTTGATCGCGCGCCGGAACCTGCCGAGGCCCAGGATGACCGCCTCCAGGGGCGTGCCGTCCTCCCGGTCGATCTCGATCGCCAGCCGGCCTTCCTCGACTCGCAGCCTGACCTTGTAAGGGCCTGCATAGCCGTCGGGCTGTTCCCTTAAGGGCGCAAAATGATTTTCCTCGAGAAGATCGAAGATTGCGATCCGCCGTTCCTGCTCGACATCGGCATTCCGCCAGATGATCGTTCGCTGGTCCAGCTCAATGTCTATGATGCGCGGATCGGCCATATGAGCGCACAGTCACTGCGGCGGAAGGGCCGGAATTGCAAGGGGCTGCGCGGTGGAAGGGGTAGTGTGGACCAGTTATCCACAGCTTGCCAACAGTCTGTTGGGCGACCTATCCACAGCCCTGTCATGCCTTTACCCTTGCCCGGCTGGGCCAAGAAGAGGATGAAGGGGCCATGGCCGAAACGATGAGAGTGTTGCAAGCAGCGGACCCCGCGCGTCCCGAACTCCCCCGAAATGTGGAGGCGGAGGCGGCGCTGCTTGGCGCGCTGATGATCGACAACCGAATCGCCGAGGATGTGCAGATGAAACTGCACGCCGAGCATTTCTTCGAACCGCTGCACGGCCGCATCTACGACGCGATCATGAAGCTGCTCGAGCGGAACATGATCGCCAACCCCGTGACGCTGAAGCCGTTGGTCGAGAATGATCCGGCGCTGAAGGAACTGGGCGGTCCGGCCTATCTGGCGCAACTGACCGGCAATGGCGCCGCGCTGATCGGCGCACGGGATTTCGCGTCGCAGATCTATGACCTTGCCTTGCTCCGGGAACTGGTGGGCGTCGGCCGGGAACTGGTCGAGAAGGCGCTGGACACCAGCGAGGATGTCGATCCGCGCGGGCAGATCGAGGCGGCCGAAGTCGCGCTCTACAAAGTGTCCGAAGGCGACGTCGAGACAGGATCGGTCAAGAGCTTCCTGCAGGCCAGCACCATGGCGGTGCAGATCGCCGAGCGCGCGCTTAACAGCGGCGGCCATCTTTCGGGCATCACGACCGGCATCAACAGCCTGAACGCCAAGATCGGCGGCCTGCACAATTCGGATCTCATGATCCTCGCCGGGCGACCCGGCATGGGCAAGACGTCGCTGGCGACCAACATCGCCTATAACGCCGCGTCGCGCTGGGTGCGGGACGATGCCGACGGGATCGATGCGGCGAAGAATATGGGCGCGCGCACGGCCTTCTTCAGCCTGGAAATGTCGGCCGATCAGCTGGCGACGCGCGTGCTGGCCGAACAGTCGGGCATTAGCGGCGAGGCGCTGCGCATGGGCCGTATCAGCCGGCAGGACTTCCAGAACCTATCGCGCGCCGCGCGCGAGCTTCAGGAACTGCCGCTCTATATCGACGACACGCCGGGGCTGACGATCGCGGCGCTGCGCACGCGGGCGCGGCGTTTGAAACGCCGCCACAATATCGGATTCATCGTCGTCGACTATCTCCAGTTGTTGCAGGGGACGGGCAAGGGCGGCGAGAACCGGGTGCAGGAAATTTCGGAAATTTCTCGTGGTCTCAAGACCTTGGCGAAGGAACTTCATGTCCCCGTACTGGCCCTGTCGCAGCTCAGTCGTGCGGTCGAGCAGCGCGAGGACAAGCGTCCGCAGCTATCGGATTTGCGCGAATCCGGATCGATCGAGCAGGACGCCGACATGGTCTGGTTCGTGTTCCGCGAGGATTATTACGAGGCGGCGAAGGAACCCAAGCCGGACGACGAGGCGGCCTATTCCGCGTGGAAAGAGAATATGGAGAAGATCTACGGCCTGGCCGAAGTGATCGTCGCCAAGCAGCGCCACGGTTCCACCGGCCGCATCCGCATGAAGTTCGACGCGAAGATCACGCGGTTCAGCGATCTGGCCGACGATGCCTATGCCGACATGAGCTACGAATAACCTACAGCCGGAAGCCGCGCGCGACCGCATAGGCGCATGTGCCCGCAATGGCGATACCGATCAGGGCCTTCCATGGCGACGTCGTGACGTCGGCGACCTGTTCGCCGGTGCGGCGGCGTCCATGGATCATCGGCCCGACGAGGTTCTGACGAAGCCGGACGGCATAGAAGAGGATCGCCACAACATGCAGCACGATCAGTGCGAGCAGCAGGTTGAAGACGATCCCATGAATGTCCGAGGCCAACCGTCCCTGGTCGAAGCTGACATAATCGGCGAGAGGACCTGACTCCAGCCCATCCACGTCCACCGCGAACAGCCCCGCCACGACCATCGCGACAAGGGTCGCCAGCATCAGGATGACGCTCCACCCACCGATGGGATTATGGCCGGGTGCTGGCACGTGCCGACCGCTCGCCTGCGATCGCAGATAGGACAAGGCGGCGGCTGGCCCTCGCAAGAATTGTGAGAAACGCGCCGTCCGTCCGCCGAAAAAGCCCCAATAGATGCGGAAGACCAGCAGTGCGAGGATGGCGTATCCCGACAGCCGGTGCCATTCCATCTCATGCCGCTCGCCGCTCCACCAGGAGAAGGCGATCAGCGGCAGGAGAAGCCAGTGGAACAGGCGGATCGGCGCGTCCCAGATCCGGGCGAGCCGTGTTCCGGGGGCGGGTGTGTCAGATGCGGTCATCGCGGCGTCAGGCAATCAGGTATCCTGGCGGAACTGGCGGTGGCAGGCGGCGCAAGTGCCGCCGGTCGCCTTCGCCTGCGCGCGGATGGCGTCGATATTGCCGCTGTTCATCACCGCGACCAGCTTGCCGGACTCGGCGATCAGCTTCGCCATCTGCGCGTCGAACGTCTTGCGGTCGGTCCAGATGTTCGGGAGCGCGTCGGTCTTGACGCCGGCCGTCGGCCCACTGCCAGCGGGAAACAGCTTCGGCTGTTCGCGCGCGGTCGCTGCGAGCGTCTGGGCGGCGGGGGACATGACAGCTTTGGCCGGCGCATCGGTCTTTAGCTGGTCGTTGATGGCCTTCATGGCCGCGCCCATTTTCTTGTAGCCCGCCTGCCGCGCAGCAATGGCTGCCTGTGGCGAGGGCGCGGCCGCCGGGGCGGCGGCAAGCGTGCCGGTGACCAGGAGCGCGGCGGGCGCTGCGATCAGGAAGAAGCGGGTGGTTCGTGAGATGGTCATGGGATTATCCAGCCTTTGATGGTCGAGAGTTATTTCGGTTGCGCGGATAGTGGCGATGGGGGCGCTTTGGTCGCGGCGTCGGCCATCTTGAGGTTCGACCGCGCGGGGAAGACCGTCAGGAAAATGCTCTTCACTTCGGTCAAGCCGTTGTTCGCCATGTCCGCTGCGGTCGCGCCGCGCTTGCTCTTGATGTCGGTCCGCGCGCCATGCGTCGCCAGCACCCGCATCATCGACTCCAATTCTGGCTGAATGCCGCCGCCGACCAGCAGGTGAAGCGGTGTCGCGCCATTCGCGTTGGCGACATTGGCGTCCGGCGCGAGGCTCAGTGCGAAATCGAGGGTCGCCGCGCTGCCGCCCTTCGCCGCCGCAAGCACGATGTTCGTGCCGTCCGCCGCCACGAATTGCGGCTTCGCGCCTGCCGCCAGCAGCAGCTTCATGGCTGCCTCCTGCCCATTGGCCGCCGCCACCAATAGCGGCGGCGTTGGCGGCACGGGTGGAGGAGGCATGCCGAAGTTCGCTTCCGTCACCCAGGTTATGCGCGACGGGCCAGTGAGGCCGTTTGGGTCCGCGCCTTTCGCCAAGAGCATGCTGATCAGCGCGGTGTCGCCACCCGCTGCTGCGCCGTGGAGCAGTTGATTGCCGTTGCGGTCCCGCTCCGCCACGTCCGCGCCACGCGCGACCATGAGCGCGGCCGCGCCGTAATTCTTCTGATAGATGGCCAGTTGCGCGGCGCTGGTGTTTTCCGGCCCCCGATAGTCCGTTTTCGCGCCCGCCGTGATCAATGCCTCGGTGCTTGGGACCGATCCGCTCTTGATGGCGAAGAAGAGCGGCGTGAAGCCCGCATGGGAAACGCGGTTCGAGTCGGCCCCGGCCTTCAGCAGCATCGCGACCGCCTCGGTCCGTCCGGATGCGGCGGCCCACATCAGCGGCGTCTGGCCACGGCTGTTGAGGCTGTCGGGGACGGCCCCGTCCGCCAGCATTCGCGCTACAGCCACGGAAGGCCCGAAACGCGCGCAGACTGCCAGCGGTGTCGCGCCGTCGGGCCTTGCAACACGCACCTTGGCGTGAGCGTCAAGCAACTGCATAATGATGTCTTCGCTCCCCAATTCGCAGGCGAGCGACAGCGGCGTGATCCCGTCTGCGTCCGCACGGTCGGGCGAGGCTCCCGCCGTGAGAAGGATCTGGACCATCGCGGGGTTCTGTATATTCACCGCCCAGGCCAGCGGCGTCGCGCCGAACGCGAGCTTCTCGTCGGGATCGGCATGCGCCGCCAAGGCGGCCTGCGCGCCGGCGATGTCATTTGCCTTGATCGCCTGCGCAAGGCCATGGTCGTCGCGGGCGGCGCGCGCCTCGGCCACGTCCGTACAGGCCAGTAGGGCCAGCAACGCCATTCCAAGGCGCATCCGCTCAGACACCGGCCAGATCCTTGAACGGCCCCGTGCTGTCGCCGAACGAAGTCGCGGGCACATCCAGCAGATGTAGAGAGGATAGCAGCAGGTTCGACATGGTCGTGCCTTTCTCGACCGTCATATGTCGGTTGCCCTTCACAAGTCCGCCGGCGACGATGACGGGAATGTCCATATGGTCATGCTCGTTCGGATCGCCGAAGGCAGACCCGCGCAGCACCAGCGTCCGGTCGAGCAGCGATCCCTCGCCATCCTTCACCTCCGTCATCCGCTGCAGATAATAGGCGAAATATTCCATATGATGCCTGTTGATCCGCGCCAGCTTCTCCTTCTTCTCCGGATTGTTGCCATGATGGCTGAGCATATGGTGGGAGTCCGGCACGCCGATTTCGGGATAAGTACGATTGCTTAGTTCCCGGCCGATCATGAAGCTGCTGACCCGCGTGATGTCCGCCTGCATCGCCAGCACCTGCAGGTCGATCATCATGCGGACATGCGCGTCGAAGGAATCCGGTATGCCGGCGGGGCGCTCCAGGCTGGCGGCTTGGCTGGACCCGCTGGACGTCATTGCCTTCTGGATGCGCTTTTCGATGTCGCGGGTCGCCTCCAGATATTCGTCCAGCTTGTGGCGGTCGCCCGCGCCCAGCTGGCCGGACAGGCGCGCGCTATCGTCCATGACGAAGTCCAGGATGCTCGATTGCCGCCGCAACTGGGCAAGGCGGCTCTGCTCGTCCAGTGCGTCGCCGTCGCCAAACAGGCGCTCGAATACGTCGCGCGGATTGGCGGTGACGGGCAGGGGCACGGTCGGGTTCCGCCAGGATATGCCGTTGGTATAGGCGCAGCTATAGCCGATGTCGCAACTGCCGAGCAGGCTCGCTTGGTCCATGCCCAACTCCAGGGAACTGAGCTGCGTCGTATCGCCCAGATGATTGGCGAACACCTGATCGGCGGAAATGGCGCAGCGTATGTCCGTGCCCTCCGTCTGCTTCACATGCGTGCCGGTCAGGAAGGCGGGGCAGGACCGGCCATGTCCCGCTGGCCGGTCACCCATCGCGGCGGCGCTGGGATGGCCTAGTCCGGTGACGACGGTGACATAGTTACGATGGGGGGCCAACGGCTCCAGCGTGGACGGCAGCGTCAGGACGCTTCCCTGTCCGGCAGGCACGAACTGGTCCATCATCATGCCGTTCGGGGAATAGAAGACCTGCAGCCGCTTCGGGCGGGCCGCGATGTCCGCTGCCTTTGCAGAGGGCATCATCGCCTCCAGAAAGGGCAGCGCCATCATCGTGCCGAGCCCACGCAGCATCGTCCGGCGGTCTAGCGGTTGCCGTCTGATTATCATCCCGGCGTCCTTTCTGGCTTGCTCATGGCTGGGGCGCCTTTCTCAGCGTGAACGGATCGCTCGTCACGATGCCTCGGATGATCGTCTGGATGCGGTAGCCGTCCGCCGCCGCGCCCTTGGAAATGGCGCGGACCGCCGGCATGTCCTGCGCGCCCACGCCCCGCGCCAGCGCATAGGTCAGCAGACGTTCGGTAAAGGCCTGCGTGAACTCGTCCTTCCGGTCGAGCAGGATTTTCTGGAGCCCGCCGATGCCGGAGAATTTCGTCCCCTCCGGCATGACGGCGGACGCGTCGATCGTCTGCCCGGCGTCCGTCAGGCGATAGGCCCCGACCGCGTCGAAATTCTCCAGACTGAAGCCCAGCGGGTCCATCTTGACGTGGCAGGCCGCGCAGACCGGGTTCTTGCGGTGCATCTCCAGTTGCTCGCGCGCCGTCAGCAGCCGTCCGTCATGCTTGTCCTGCAGAGCGGGCACATCGGGCGGCGGCGGTGGCGGGGGGGCCGCCAGCATATTGTCGAGGATCCACTTGCCCCGCTTCACCACCGACGTGTGGTTGCCATAGGAGGTGACGGTCAGGATGCTCGCCTGCCCCAGCAGCCCGCCCCGATGCGCGGACGGGTCCAGGCTGACGCGGCGCATGGCCGTGCCGTTGACGCCGCCTATGCCATAATGTTCGGCCAGCCGCTGGTTGAGGAATGTGTAGTCGGCGGCGATGAAGTCCAGCAGGCTGCGGTTGGTCCGCAGGACATAGCTGAAGAACATCTCCGTCTCCCGCGCCATGGCGGTCCGCAGCCGCGTGTCGAATTTCGGAAAGACGGTGATGTCCGGCCGCTGCTGGTCCAGATTGCGCAGATAGAGCCATTGCCCCGCGAAATTCTTTGTCAGCGCCTGCGCGCGCGGATCGGCGAGCATGCGCGTGATCTGCGCATCCATGACTGCCGGCTCATGCAACTGCCCCTTTTCCGCGACCTGCAGCAGCGTCTCGTCCGGAATGCTGCTCCACAGGAAGAAGGAGAGGCGGGATGCGAGTTCCAAGTCGCTGATGCGCTGGACGCTGCCGGGTGCCGCGCCCTTGGGACTTTGCTCGACAAGGAAAAGGAAGTGCGGGGACACGAGGATGGCCTCTACTGCAGCCTCGACGCCATGTTCGAAATCGGTGTCCTTCCGCCCCGATGCATAGACCCGCATCAGCGGCGTCATGTCGTCGGCGGTGACGGGGCGGCGATAGGCGCGGCGCGCCAGCATGGCGACGATGCGCCGGGCGCAGGCCTCTTCCGCCGAAACGCTCTTGGGATTGCACAGGAAAATCCGTTCCCGGCTCGGCGTCTTGCCGACGCCGGTGGGGGAGAAAGGCCCGGCCACGTCGATCTGGAGCACGTCGCGTGGGAAGTTCTGCTGCGAATAGCGGGGCGACAGGCGATAGGAAGGCACGTCGATCGTATTCACCCGCGCGCCGTCTACGGAGATATCGAGCGGCAGCATGACCGGCGCGTCGGTCGGCATCGGAACCTTGTCCAGGTCGTTGCGCAGCGTCTGCACGCTCTCGTCGGGCGCGATCTGGCGGCGGAAGGACAGGCCGATGACATGCGCTCCGGCTTTTAGGGGCAGGCGGACGCTCACCTTATCCTCCTTCAGCCGGTCCGTCTCATTGTTGGTGTTCGCGTTCAGCCACCCGCTGACCTCATAGGTCGCGTCATAGCGGGCATAATAGGTGACAACCCCGCCGCCGCGCGACCCGAGCGGCAGGGCGTCGCTGGCCTGTTCATTATAGGCGGGCCGGCCGGAATTCATCACCGACCCATCCTTTGGCACCTCATAGGATGTCACGAATTCCCGGCGCGACGTCAGGCCAGTCGCCATGCGGCCGACCTTGCCCGCGACCGCGACATAGCGATCCATCAATGTCGGCGAGACGCTCAGCACATCGGCGATATTGTCGAAGCCATAGCCGGAATTGTCCTGCGGCAGTTCGCGCGAGACATCGACGTCGAGCGCCAGCAGGTCGCGCACGGCATTGGCATATTCTACCCGGTTCAGGCGGCGGATCGTCGCCGGACCCGGATCGGGATGGGTGGCGGCATAGCTGTCCAGGGAGCTTTGGAGCCACTGCACGAAGGCCGCCCGCGCGGCGGGATCGGGCTGCGGCTTGTTGAGCGGCGGCATCTCGCCAAGGCTGGTCCGGCGCAGCACCTTTTCCCATTCCTCGACATTGGCCCCGTGCGACAGGTCGATGCCGCGCAGGTCCTCGATCGAGAGGTTGGCGATCATGTCCGTGTCATTGTGGCAACGCGAACAATAGTCCTCCAGCATCTTGGGTGGGGCATCGGGCGCGTCCACGCCGGCGAGCGCGGCGACCGGCTCCACATGGTCCGATTGGGCAAGGACCGACCCCGCAGCCACCAGCAGGCTGAAAGCAAGGGCAGCGCTGCGAAAATCAGGACGCCACTTCCGGCTCATCAACGTCGGTCCACTTACCCCGCGCGCGGTCACGCCGCCGCCATCGATGTACGACGGTCGGAGGCCTGCACTTCCACAACGCTCCCATGATTTTATGTGGCTGTTGCCCTATTTGGGAATATTCGCATCGTCCATTGCCGTTAACGGAACGAGTGAAGCGCAAAAATAGGCCGCCCCTCGGAAGCTAGTGATCGCTCAACCAATGCGGTCTAAATCAGATAGCGCGCGTACTCCCAACCTTATTTTTGCAACGCATCATGCTCATTATCGTCATTGAAGATCATGCCTGCCCCCTTCAGAACAGCCCGAAATCGGGGGTTTGGCATGATACGATCGATGATGGTGATGACAGCGCTGCTGGCTGGCGTTGCGCCCGTGACGGCGCGCACTCAGGGCGCACCCGTTTCGGATGAGGCGCGGACCGCTGCCTATGTCGACCGCATCGCCGACAGCCCGCCGCGCTTGCGCATGTTCCTCCAGGCGATGCCGAAGGGCGGCGACCTCCATAACCATGCGGGCGGCGCGAACTATGCCGAGGATTTCCTGCACTGGGCGGCAGCGGACGGGCTGTGCATCACGACCGACACTTACAAGGTCGTCGATCCGCCCTGCGATGCGCCGGGCCGCATACCCGCCAAGGGGCTGGAGAATGACTATCCCCGCTACAGCCGGGCGATAGACGCCCTGTCTACGCGCGGGTTTGAGGCGGGCGTGGGCGATCGCGAAGTGTCGGGTTATGATCGCTTCTTCGCCACGTTCGACGCCTTCTCCGCCGCCTCGCGCAAGAATATGGGCAAGGCGCTGGCCCTGACGCGTCAGCAGGCGGCCGCCGACCATGTGTCCTATCTCGAACTGGGCGCGGGCGCGCGGGCGTCGATGACGGTTGCCGCGCGGATGGGCGATACCGATCCCACCGATTTCGCGGCGCTCTCCGCCCGGCTGGCGCCCATCCTGCCAGACGCCGTCGCCAGCGTGCGCGCCGACTATGACGCCTATGAAGCAGAAATGGCGCAGATCGACGGCTGCAAGGGGGCGACGCCGGCTCCGGCCTGCAAGGTGGAGACGCGCTATCTCTACACCGCCTATCGCACCATCGCGCCGGCGCAGGTCTTCGCGCATCTCGCCTTGGCCTTTGCCGTGGCAGAGGCGGACCCGCGCTTTGTCGGAATCAACATTGCAGCGCCGGAGCATAATCCGATCGCGATACGCGACTATGCGCTGCACATGCGGATGATCGCCTATCTAAAGGCCCTGCATCCCAAAGTACCGATGTCGCTGCATGCCGGCGAGTTGACGCTGGGTCTTGTGCCGTCGCGCGATCTCGCTTTCCATATTCATGACGCGGTCACGGTGGCTGGCGCGCGCCGCATCGGCCATGGCATCGACATTGGCTATGAGACCGACGCGCCCGCCCTGCTGAAGCGCATGGCGCGCGACCAGATCGCCGTGGAGATCAACCTCACCAGCAATGCGGTGATCCTGGGCGTGAAGGGACGCGACCATCCCTTGTCCCTCTATCGGGAGGCCGGCGTGCCGGTTGTATTGTCCACCGATGATGAGGGCGTGTCGCGCAGCGACATGACGAACGAATATCTGCGCGCGGTGACCGAGCAGGGGCTGCGCTATGCCGAACTCAAACAGATGGCGCGCAACGGGCTGCACTACGCCTTCCTGCCCGGCGAGAGCCTGTGGCTGGATCGCCCCGGCGGCGCGCGCGTAAAGGCGTGCAGCGTCATCGAGGCGTCGACTTGCGCATCCTTCCTCGCCGCCAATCCGAAGGCTGCCAAGGAGCGACAGCTCGAGGCGAACTTTGCGGTGTTCGAGGCATCCCCGCGTTAGAACGAAATGACTTTACCTTGATCCGTTCGTCCCGAGCGAAGTCGAGGGACGCTGCGCAACATGTGTCTCGACTACGCTCGACACGAACGGCGGTTGAGAATCTGTCCCAAGTATCACGCGCTACGCAGCGGCGGGAACAGCCTCGACTGTCCGACCGGGCACGAACAGGTTCAGCACCACGGCAAGGATGGCGGCGGGCAGCACGCCCGATGTCAGCACGATCCGCAGCGTTTCGGGCAGGTGGGAAATCGCCTCCGGCTCAAGCTCCAGCCCGATCCCGATCGACAGGGACACGCCGAAGATTAGCATGTTCCGCTGGGTCCAGGCGACGCTTGCCAGCATGGACAGCGCCGCCGATGCGACCATGCCGAACATCACGATGACGCCGCCACCCAGCACCTCGATCGGGATGGTGGTGATCAGCGCGCCGATCTTGGGCGCTAGTCCGCACAGCATTAGGAAGATCGCCCCGATCGTCACGATATGCCGGCTCATGATGCCGGTGATGGCGATCAGCCCGACATTCTGGCTGAACGACGTGTTGGGCATCGCCCCGAACACGCCCGCGATCGCCGTCCCCACGCCATCGGCGCAGGTTGCGCCAATAAGTTCGCGGTCCGTGGCGGGGCGGCCCGCGCTGCTCTCGCAGATGGCCGACACGCCGCCGATGGATTCGATGGCGGAGATGAAGCCCATCAGCACGAAGCCCAGTATGGCCGACGCGGAGACCGCAAAGCCGAAGTGAAAGGGGGAGGGGACCATGAACCATCCCGCCGTCCCGACCGAGTCCAGGGACACCCGGCCCATCAGCGCGGCGGCGGCATAGCCTGCAATTAGGCCCAGCAGCACCGACGCTGTCGACCATATGCCCCGCCCATAGAAGCTGAGGCCCAGCGTCGTGAACACCACGATGCCCGCCAGCAGCCAGCTCGCTCCTGCGCCATAGGCCGGCGTGCCCTGCGCCGGCACGCCCCCGGCCGCATATTGAACGCCAACCCGCATCAGCGACAGGCCGATCATCAGTACGACCAGTCCCGTGATCATCGGCGGCAGGGCAAAGCGGATGCGCCCGATAAAGAAGCTGACGCAGGTGTGGAACAGCCCTCCGGCCACGGCGGCCGTCGTCAGTTGCGCCATCGCCGCGACGCCCTGTCCCGCGACGATCGGGATCATGACGGGAAGGAAGGCGAAGCTGGTCCCTTGCACGATCGGCAATCGCGCGCCCGCCGGGCCGACGCCGATCGTCTGGATCAACGTGGCGACGCCCGCGAACAGCATCGACATCTGGATCATGTAGATCAGCGCGCGGGGATCGGGCGAGCCGAACCCGAATCCGGCTGCTCCCGCGACGATGATCGCTGGCGTCAGGTTGCTGACGAACATCGCCAGCACATGCTGGATACCGAGCGGGATCGCGACGGCAAAGCCGGGAAAATAATCCGGGTCGCGCGCCTGCGCGGCGGTCATGACCCCGGCGTGGAGCGGCTGGGTCGCGCCTGCGTCCGGCGCTGGAAAATGCGTGACGGTCATGTGGAGCTCCGAAGGTTTTGTGACATCAGGCGAGGCTCATCAGACGGGTCAGGGACCGGTCCGCAGCGCGCAGCACATTGCTGCGGCTGACCTGCGCAAGGTCGCCGTCGCGCACCACGGCGCGTCCCTCCACGAAGACGTCCCGGGCCCCGGCTGGCGGGCTGAGGATCAGGCCGGCCACCCTGTCCCATGCGCCGAGCGATGGGATGTCGGACATGTCCCACACAGCGATGTCCGCGCGCTTGCCCGGTTCGATCGATCCGACATCATGGCGGCCCAATATCTGCGCGCCGCCCCGGGTGGCGAGATACAGCGCATCGCGTGGGTCGAACGCCTCTGCTCCGCCGACGGCGCGTTGCATCAGCATCGCCTGCCGCGCCTCCTGCAGCAGATGGCCGCTGTCGTTGGACGCCGACCCATCGACGCCGAGGCCGATCGGCACGGCCTGCTCCAACATGGCCTTCACTGGCGCGATGCCGGACCCCAGGCGACAGTTGGAACAGGGACAATGGGCAATCCCGGTCTTCGTGCGCGCGAACAGGGCGATCTCCTGCGCGTCGAGCTGGACGCAATGGGCGTGCCATACGTCCGGTCCCGTCCAGCCCAGATCCTCGACATACTGGCCGGGCCGGCAGCCGAAACGCTCCAGCGAGAAGGCGATGTCGTCGGCATCCTCGGCCAGATGCGTGTGAAGCATCACGCCCTTGTCGCGCGCCAGTAGGGCTGCGTCGCGCATCAGGTCCTGGCTGACCGAAAAGGGCGAGCAGGGCGCCGCTACCACCCGCACCATCGCGCCGTCGCTGGCGTCATGGAACCTGTCGATCACCCGGATCATGTCGCTCAGGATCGCGGCCTCATCCTCGACCAGGCTGTCGGGGGGCAGGCCGCCCGCGCTTTCCCCCACGCTCATCGCCCCGCGCGTCGGGTGGAAACGGATGCCGATCGCCTGCGCGGCGGCGATCGTGTCGTCCAGCGTCACGCCGTTGGGAAAGAGATAGAGATGGTCGGAGGATAGAGTGCATCCCGACAGTGCCAGTTCGGCAAGGCCTAACTGCGTCGCGGCGAACACATCGTCCGGCCGATATTGCGCCCAGATCGGATAGAGGCGCTTGAGCCAGCCGAACAGCGAAGCGTTGATCGCGCCGGGCAGCGCCCGCGTCAGCGTCTGGTAGAGATGGTGGTGGGTGTTGACGAGGCCGGGGGTGACGATGCAGCCGCTGGCGTCGATGACCTCGCCCGCATCGGCAAGATAGCCTTCCACCTCCGCCGCCGTCCCGACCGCCTCGATCACGCCATTCCGGAACGCCACGCCGCCGCCGGCAATCTCACGGCGCGCGTCATCCATGCAGACAAGGACATCGGCGTTCCGGATGACGGTGAGGCCCATCTTATTCGGGCACGGTCTTTTCGTAGCGATCCCAATGGCCGATCAGTTCGTCGATGACCTTCGATCCGACCATGTAGAGGCTTTCCAGCGCGGCCTTCATGCCGGAATAGCCCTCATTCTCGCTCAGCAGATAATGGGCGGCGTTGTCGCCAGGCGGCGGCATGGTGAAATTGCTGCCCGCGCGCAGCACCATGAAGCGGTTCTTGTCCACCCGCCCGATCCGGTCGAGATAGAGGATCGACTGATAAGTGCCCGTCTCCTCCATGGCCGAGGTGACAAACTCGCCCTTGCCCTGCGTCCAATATGTGACCCAGTCATTGGCCCAGTCGGTCATCAGCTTGCCGTGCCAGAATTTCATCGCGGCAAGCTGATCGCCCTTCAGGACGAAGGGCGGGCGTTGCGCCATGGGATAGCCGGTATAGCGCAGCCGCTCCTTGGTGATGGAGGGATCGTCGGGCAGCGTCATGTCCTTGGTCAGCCCATAGGCCCAGTCGCGCAAGCCACTGTTGATCTCGAAGATTTCGCCCTGTCCCACCGGCGGGCTGGGGTCGTTCGGACCCTTGCTGTGCAGCGGGAAATAACCCGACTTCCAGTCCTTGGGGATTTCGCGCGCGTCGATCTCATGCGCCAGGTCGCCATCGACCAGATAGCGCGCCCAGGCGGCCGAGCCGATCGAGGCGTCCTGCGGGTCGATCCCGGCGATGCCCGCGACCAGCCAGTAGGCGTGTGTCAGGTCGAACCGCTGATCGAGGCCAAGCGCCAGGGTGGCGGTCGCCGACTTGATGCTGCCCATGCCGGTGACGATGCCAAGGATCTGGCTGTCGGGGTTGTAATATAGGTCGTGATGGGACTGCGGAAAGGGGATCTGCGTGTCCAGACGCCGCCGCTCTTTCCACAGCTGAAACTCGCCGGGCGCGTCGCCCGTATCCTTGCCGATCTCGAACATGGAGACGACGACCACGCGGACGGGCAGGGGATGGGCGCATGCGCCTCCCGGTTTGCATGCTTCTATGCCCTTCGCCGCCGCGCGGGCTTCACCGTGCGCGCCCAAGCTAAGGACAAGGCCGGCGAGCATGATGGCTGAGGCCCAGAAGCGCATGACGTCATTCTTTCGTAACTTAGGGTGCGGACGGACCTCCGCCGCACGAAAAAGGGGCGCCGGCATGTCGCCAGCACCCCTCATCCGATTCATCAGAACTTGTAGGAAACCGTCGCCTGGAAGCTGCGCGGCCGTTCTGGCAGAACGATGGTGCTGCCGAACAATTCCGTGAAGTTGGCGCGGAAATATTTCTCGTTGGTCACGTTCTTCACCACCAGCCGGAACAGCCAGCTGTCCTTCTGGTAAGACGCGCCCAGATCAACCAGCGTATAGGCCGGCAGTTTGACCACCTGCGACTGGCCCGAAAATACCGAATCCACCTTCACGATGCTTCCGGAGAAGGCGAGGCCGTTGTCGAACGAGTATGTCCCCGTCAGCGAGTAGAGGTTCTTGGGTATGCCCGCGCGCGCCGCCGCCGCCTTGTTGGGGATTAACACCAGGCCGCCTTGCTGACCGCCATAGATCAGCGACGGATCGGAGACGTTGATCAGATCCTCGGCGCCGAAGAAGCTGAACGTCGTTCCAGCGTCCAGGAAGGTCAGGTTGGTGACGACCGTGTGGGTATATGCGCCGGTGAGCAGCAGATGCCTGTCCACCGACCAGCGGGCTTCCGCCTCGACGCCTTTGGTCTGCACCGACTGGTTCACCGTCGATGACTGGATGTCATGGTCGGTGCGCTCCTGCTTGTAGACCGAGACGGCGGCATAGAGCTTGCTGTCGAGCCAGCTGCCCTTGATGCCGGCTTCATACAGCTTGGATGCTGTAATGAAGGTCTTGCCGATCGCGGTGTCGGGATCGATTTCCGAACCTTGGCCTGCAATCACGGTCGACTGGCGCGAAGCGGTCACATAGGGGATGAGGCCGAGGGGCAGCTTGTAGGACGCGCTGCCATTCCAGGACCAGCCACCCTTGCTGCCCGATCCATTCCCTGTCACGCCGGCCGAAGTCTGCAGCTTTTCCAGGACGTTCGTCGATTTGACGTCCACCTGATCGTAGCGAAGGCCGCCGATCAGATCGAGGCCGAAGTTGAAGTCCAGGTCAACAAGGGCGGCCATGCCATAGTCGGTATAGTGGCCCTTGAGATAGTTGGTGAAATTACAATCGCACTCGGTGGAGAGCAGGCGATCGGACAGCGGCGTGTAGCCAACTGTCAGGTCGACGCGATGGAAATATTCGAAGTTGAAATCGTCGCCGTGCAGGAATTTGGTGTAGCGGATCGACGGCGACAGCTGGACCGAGAATTTGCCGATATCGTTCTTGTAGGTTTTCGAGGCGACGATCTTGTCCTCGATGACCCAGGATTTGTGGAATTGCGAGAAGCCGTAGGCATTCTCATTCATGTTGTCGATGCCGTCGTAGAACAGCTGGTTCTTGATCTCATACCCGCTGTCGGGTGCGAAGATGATATCGAAATATCCGGTCTTGGCGATATTATCCAGACGGTCGTTCTTGCCGGTGAGGACGTCCCTGCGGCTCAGCTTGGTCGTGCCGACATTGTCCAGCGCAAGCGGTGCCGAGCTTGAGTAGCAGGCGTCCGTGATGGAGGAGGCAAAGACGCCGCCGCCGCAGGCGAACCCGCCGAAGGGATTGAGGCCCTGGCCGGTGAGTTCCGACTGCGACAATTGACCATCGCCATTGGTGTCCAGCGGCTTGGCGGACCCGGTCAGGTAAGTGCCGTTATCGACCAAAGCCTGCGTCAGGCGGTTCCAGCCGCCATTCTGCTGACCCTTGTAGTTCTGGTACATGCCGCCAAATTCGATGCGCAGGTCATCGGTGACCTGATTGTCGAAAGCGGCCTGCAGCAGCGTCTGCTTGGTCGACATGTTGCGATAATAGCTGCCGGAATCTTCCATCTCGGCATACAGGCTGTAGCCGAACTCGGTGCCGCCCAGCTTGAGGGGGCCGCGGACCTGCGCCTTGAGGACGTTATAGTCCCAGCTTCCCCTTGTGTAGCTCATTTCCCCTTCGGCATGGTCCAGCAACGCGCCGCCCTGGACGCGCGCCGACTTCGGCACGAAGTTCATATAGCCGCCGGTCTTGGATGGGCCGTAGATGGGTGAGGACGGTCCGCGAACGATATCGATGCGCTCCGAAGCGCCAATGGGCGTCGGATAGTTGCCGGGGTTGTCGAGACGACGGACGCCGCGGAAATAGACCTCGCCGGGGGTGCCGCGAATGTCGAGCGCGCCGCCGACGCCAAAGAAGGAGTTGGTGAACGTACCGGGCGACTGCGCGACAAGGTCATAGATGTCGGTGATGCCGAAGCGTTCGATCTGCTCGCTGCTGATCGTGGACGCGGAGCGGGGCGTTTCGACCAGCGTTTTGTTGAAGCCGAAAACCGATCCGACATTAGTGACCGGAAGCGCCTCCAGCGCGCCAGTGACGACGATCTCGCCCTCCTGATCGTCGGCGGCGGCTTGCGGCGCGGCATCCTGCGCCCATACCGGCGTCGTCAGGGCGGTGCAGGACATCAGGCCTGCAGCAACGGCGAGAAGAGATTTCCGGAAATGCCCAAGCTGTGGCGTAGTGTCATTGAAAGACGGAGAGATGTGAAGTGTAGCCATCGGTATTATGCCCCCTTTTTAACAATGAAAACGCTGAAATTTCATGCGGTTTCACTGTCATTATTGTTCGATGTCTGCCTCTCCCGTTTTTCGATTATTGCAGTCTGTCGTCGTCATGCCGCTATTACGGCTGTAAAGATAAACCTAGCCTCTGCTTGGCTGGCGTTGCGCCTCCATTGTCCGGCGTGTCCGCGCCGATGGCATTGCAGGCAAAAACCATGACCCCGAGAAACCGTTCACATTTGCTCCGCTCGGTCGCGTGCGGGTGGTAAGCGTGCCGTATGCAGGTCAACGGATTGAAAAAATTTAGTATTTTTGCATGCGAAGGCCATTCCTTTCCCCTCAGAATGTCTCAACTGCATGTCCCCCTGGCCCCAAGAATCGATCGATCAAGCTCCGGATGGCTGGAGCGATCTGATACGGTCGTGAAATTAGGGACTTGACCTGATGCAATCAAATGCAATGAATTCGACGGAGTGTTGCAAAAAATAGGGTGCCCATGCCAGCCTTCTCCCGTTTCCTCCGTTATTTCGTCGCCGTGGGCAGGCTCGGCTCCATCCGGAAAGCTGCTGACGAGCTGCATGTCTCTGCATCTGCGATCGACCGACAAATCCTCAATGTCGAAGCGAATCTCGGCGTGCCGCTATTCGAACGGCTGCCGAGCGGCCTCCGGCTGACGGCCGCGGGCGAAATCATGATGGCCTCCGGAATGCGGTGGCAGAAGAACATGATCGATGTCCGCGCGCAGATAGAGGACTTGCGCGGCCTCAAACGCGGCCATGTCGACATCGCGGTGATCGACGCGCTGGCCAAGGGCTATATCCCCGCCGCCATCCAGTCCATCCACAGCCAGTATCCGGGCATCTCTATCGGCGTGAAGGTGCTGGAGAATGATCTGGTGCGCCGGGCGGTCGCCAATGGCGAGGTTGATCTCGGCATATTGTTCGAGCCGCAAACCTATCGCGACCTCGCCGTCCGATCGTTCGTCGATGTCGTCCTGGGTTTCGTGACGCCTCGCGGGCATCCGCTTGGCGCTCGGCGGGAGGCGCGCTTTTCCGCCTGCGTGGGATCGAAGCTCATCGTCCCCGAAGGACCGCTCGCCGTGTCCGAGCAGGTGGCGGTGCTGGAGGGCACGACTGGCGTCGAGATGGACAAGGCGGTTTCCTCCGACAATATCCAGATGATCACCTCCCTCATCACCCAGGGCGTGGGCGTCGGCATCATGACCTCCTTGGACGTCATCACCGAAGTGGGCAGGGGTATATTATCCTTCACGAAGATATCGGACCCCATATTGCGCCCGATGACCCTGGCGCTCTGCACCGCATCGGCTCGCACGCCATCCTATGCGGCCAGCATCGTCCTGCAGGAAATCGAGAACGGTTTTGCCCAGCTTGGCTATCCCATCTCGCTGGATGGCCCCCCGGCTTTGTAGAGATGCGCAGTTGGCGCGGCAGCCGATTGCCCAATCGCGGCGGAGCGGATAACCAAAATGCTTTCCGATACCGTCTGGATTCGCATCAATGACAACAACTGCCGAGCCTGAACTCTATTATATTTCCAACGACGGCTTCGCGGCAGACGTCAAGATCGTGGCGCAACAGGTCGAGGACGGCGCGTGGAAGCCCGATTTCGTCATCGGCATCGGCCGTGGCGGCCTAGTCCCGGCGGTCTATATTTCGCATCAGACGAATCTACCGATGTTGTCGATCGACCATAGTTCGAAGGTCCCCGGTTTTGCCGACGAGTTGCTCGCCAAGGTCGCGGCCAAGAGCGCGGCCGGCGTTCGCCTGCTATTCATCGACGACATCAACGACAGCGGCGGCACCATCGAATATGTCCGCCGCCTGCTGACCGACAGCGGTTGCGACAGCAGCAATCTGCGCTTCGCTGTCCTCATCAACAATAGCCGCTCGCGGGTTCAGGTCGACTATTGGGCGCAGATGATCGACCGGGATCAGGACAAGCGCTGGTTCGTCTTCCCGTGGGAATCGGTCGGCACGAAGGACACGATCCTGGAAGAGGCCGTATCGGTGCCGGAGCGCCTCGCCTGAGCGCCGGCAGCGCCCGGCGCATCTGCGTATTCCTGGGCTCGTCGCCCGGCCGCCTGCCGGTCTATCGGGAGGCGGCGGAACAGTTCGGGACCTTGCTGGCGCAACGCGGCATTGGCCTTGTTTATGGTGGTGGCACGGTCGGGCTGATGGGCGTCATCGCTGACGCGGCCTGCGCAGCCGGCGGCGAGGTGATCGGCGTGATTCCGCAGGCGCTGCGGGCGCGCGAACATGATCATCGCGGCATCAGTGAGCTCCACATCGTCGACACGATGCATGAGCGCAAGGCGATGATGGCCAGCCTCGCCGACGGCTTCGTCTGCCTTCCCGGCGGCATCGGCACGCTGGAGGAACTGTTCGAGGTGTGGACTTGGGCGCAGCTTGGCTATCATGACAAGCCCTGCGGCCTACTCGACGTGGCGGGCTTCTACACGCGCATGGCCGGCTTCATCGACCATGTCGTGGACGAAGGCTTCCTCAAACCCAACCACCGCGCCATGCTGCTGATCGAGCGCGAGCCGGAGGCAATGCTGAACCGCATGGCCCGCTATCTCGCCCCACCCACCGAGCACTGGATCGACGGGAAGGATGTGTAGAGCGTTACAAGATCATCCCAATCAATTCCGTTCGGGCTGAGCTTGTCGAAGCCCTGTCCTTTTTCGTAACGTTGAAAAGAAGGACAGCCCTTCGACAAGCTCAGGGGGAACGGATTTGATTGACCGCTCGATGCTCTAATCAGTTTGTCCCGCCATATAAGCGTCAACCCGCGCCAGATGCGCCGCAATGACCGCCTCCGGCAGGAACGCGCCGGTAAAGCTGTTGCGCGCCAGTGTCGCCAGTTGCGCCTTGCTCAGCCTCCGCGCCTCCGCAACCGCGCGGTAATTATCCGCCACATAGCCGCCGAAATAGGCCGGGTCATCCGAATTGACCGTCACGCGCAGGCCAAGCTCAAGCATTCGGTCGATGGGGTGGTCCTCTATCGCGTCGATCACGCACAGCTTCAGGTTGGACAGCGGACAGACGGTCAGCGTCATGCCCTCCGCCACCAGCCGGGCGACAAGGTCGTCGTCCTCCAGCGCGCGATTGCCATGGTCGATGCGGTCGACATGCAGGCCGTCCAGCGCCTGCCACACATAATCGGGCGGTCCTTCCTCGCCTGCGTGGGCGACAAGGCGCAGGCCATGGCCTGCCGCCGCAGCAAAGACCCGCGCGAATTTCTCCGGCGGATGCCCCACCTCGGAGGAATCGAGGCCGACGGCGCTTATCCTGTCCAGCCACGGCCCGGCCGCCTCCAGCGCCGCAAAGGCGTCCGCCTCGCTCAGATGCCGCAGGAAGCACAGGATCAGGCTGCTGCTCATGCCATGCCGACCCTGCGCCTGGGCCATCGCGGACAGCAGGCCCTCGATCACCACGGCGAAGGCTATGCCGCGCTCCATATGCGTCTGCGGATCGAACATGATTTCCGCATGGATGACGCCGTCCTGCGCCGCCCGGTCGAAATAGGCGGTCGCCAGATCGTGGAAATCCTGGCGCGTCTGCAGAACCTGCGCGCCGGCATAATAGATGTCGAGAAAGTCCTGCAGATTGCCGAACGCATAGGCCGCGCGCACCTCTTCGACGGAGGCATAGGGGATGGCGACCTTGTTCCGAGCAGCGAAGGCGAACATCTGCTCGGGCTCCAGACTGCCCTCGATATGGATGTGCAGCTCCGCCTTCGGCAGGCCGATGATGAAGTCGTCCATGCTGCTCATCTGTTCATATCCCTGTCCCACGCGCATTGCCCCATGATGTAGGTACGGCGGATGGCGCGGTCATCGCCCAATATTTGCAGCGCGAAAAGCCGCTCGGCAAGCGAGACGCCCTGCGTGCGGCGCGCCAGCAGCGGCGTGGCCGCGCTGTCCAGCACCACGAAGTCCGCCTCCTGTCCCGGGTCCAGCGCACCGATGCGATCGTCGACATGCAGCAGCGCCGCGCTGCCCGCCGTGGCGAGGTACAGGGCGCGGAAGGGATCGATGCTTGTCCCCCGCATTTGCCCCGCCTGATAGGCAAGGCCCGCCGTGTGCAGCATCGAGAAGGTCGTACCCGCACCGATATCGGTGCCCAGCCCCAGCCGCACCCCGTGCGCGTCCGCCTGCGCGAAATCAAAACAGCCGGACCCCAAGAAGAAATTGGAGCTGGGGCAGATCGCGATGCCCGCGCCGCTCTCCGCCAGCCGCGCGCAGGACCGGTCGGGCAGGTGCACGCCATGCGCAAAGACCGACCGTCCGCCCACCAGCCCGAACCGGTCATAGACGTCCAGATAGTCGCGCTGTTCGGGGAAGCGTTCGGCGACGGCGGCGATCTCTCTTGGGTTTTCCGCCAGATGGGTGTGGAGAAGCGTTTCGGGATGCTCCGCCAGCAAATCTCCGGCCACCTGCAACTGCGCATCGGTGGAGGTGAGGGCGAAGCGCGGCGTCACGGCATAGCCCAGCCGTCCCCGGCCGCGCCAATGCCGGATCAGCGCCTCGCTCTCCGCGCGCGCCGATTGCGGCGTATCGGCCAGACCGTCCGGCCCCAGGTCCATCAGCACCTTGCCGGAGACGATGCGCATATTCCGCGCGAGCGCCGCCTCGAACAGCGCGTCGACCGAATGGGCATGGACCGTGGGAAAGACGAGCGCGCTGGTTGTGCCGTTGCGCAGCAGCTCGTCCAGGAACAGCGTCGCCACGCGCTGCGCATGGGCGAGATCGGCAAAAGCCATCTCGGCGGGGAAGATATGGCGGTCCAGCCAGTCGAGCAGTTGCTCGCCATGCGCGGCGATGCGGTCCATCTGCGGATAATGGATATGCGCATCGACGAAGCCGGGGACGATCAGGCCCGGCAGGTGCCGGATCGCTAGGCCGGGATAACGGCTTGCCAGATCGGCATGGCTGCCACGCGCCACGACGATGCCGTCCTCGACGACCAGCAGTCCGTCGGGGTCGTGCCGCACCGCATCGGGGTCGTCCCGCGGATCGCGGGAAACCGACAGATATTCCCCACGGAAACCTTGCAAGCTCATGACGCGTCCAACTGCAGCAATTGGGCGAGGGTGGTGATGGCGATGACGTCAGGCTCCGCTGGCAGGAAGGATGGCATGCCGACCGGCATGGTCAGCCGGCTGCGGCCATAGGCCGATATGCCGTCGCGTTCGAGATGCGCATCAAACAGGTCCCGTTTTTCCGCCGAGCCTTCCAGCCCGACATAGGCGATGGACTGACGGGCGAGCGCAGCCCGCGCAAGCCGATAGTCGAGCGCCTGATCATGGGTGAGGATCAGGATCGCGGCATCGGCAGGGGCTTCGGCGATACACTGTTCCAGCGCCGCTTCGGGAACGATCACCACACCCTCGATCGTCTCGAACACAGGCCGCGTGTCGAACCACGCCAATTGGAATGGCAGCTTGGCGGCATGATAGGCAAAGGCCTGCCCGGCATGGCCCGCCCCAAACAGATAAAGCGGCCGCCGATATTGCCCCAGCCGTTCGGCAAAGCTTGCGCCTTCTCGCGGTTTGTCGCCGCGCGCCGAAAGAGGAGAGGGAAGGGCATGGTCGTCGACATGCCGCTCTATCCGTCCCGGCGTCAGGGTGGACACCAGCACGCGCCCGTCCGCTGCATGTCCAGTCCATCCCAGACCGGCCGGATCGACATGCTCGATCAGCAGGCGGACGCGGCCGCCGCAGCTCTGCCCCAGCAACGGCCCCAGCGGATAATCATGGATCTGCCAGCTGCCCCTGGCCTGTTTCAGCAGGGCGCGCGCCTGCTCGACGGCCTTCAGCTCCAGCTGTCCGCCGCCGATCGCGCCATGCAGAGCATCCTCGGTCACCAGCATCCGCGCGCCCGCGCCGCGCGGCGTCGATCCTTCGCTGGCGAGGATATGCACAAGGGCGGCGGGCGCCTTCCTCGGAATATCGCGCAGCCATGGCAGCCAGTCTATCATTCCACGCAACGCCCCGGGGCAATCACGATCATCCTCAGCTGCCCCGATAGGTCGAATAGCCATAGGGCGAGACAAGCAGCGGGACATGATAATGGGCGTCCGGCTCGGCGACGCCGAAATCAATGGCGACGATGTCGAGAAAGGGCGGCTCCGGCAGGATGACGCCGGCGTTGCGAAAATAGCCAGCAACCGAAAAGGCGATGCGATACACGCCGGGGTTGATCGCCGGCAGGCCGGGGCAGCGACCATCGCCATCCGTCTCGCCCGAAAACAGCAGATCGCCGCCGGCCGTCGTCAGCGCGATCGCCACCCCCGCCGCCGGGCGGCCATGGGTGGTGTCGAGCACATGGGTGGAAAGACTGCTCATGCCGCTGCATCCTTCTGGCGGGGCCAATCGCCAATGAATTCCACCTCGTCATAGGCGATCAGGTCGGCGATCAGCGTGTCGCGATCGTCCAGGAACAGTTGATCCGTCACGCCCCGCAGCAAACGCGGCAGCGCCGTCTGCAGGCCCGACAGCGCGGACGCCGACAAGCCAAGACTGATCAGCGCTGAATAGTTGAAGGCGAAAATGCCGTGCACGGCGTCCGCATCCGCGTCATGCTTCGGCAGCACCTCAAACCCCGCGCCAAGATAGGGGTGCGCGTCGATCAGCGCGTTAGCGCTGCCCGGCGGCGGCGTGAACCGGTCGGACCAGCGCGCGATCCGATCGGCGACCAGCGCCAGTTCGGGCCGCAGACCGGGGTCGCTGATCAGGCCGGTCGACAGCACCACGAAATCGAAGTCGTGGACACCCTGTGGCGTCGTCACCCGCACTATCTCGCCGATCTTCTCCACGGACAGCCATGGCGCACCTAGGTGCAGGGCAAAGGCCGGCCACGCCGCCGCGCGATCGAACGTGTCGTTGGTCGGCGGCTGGTTGTGGCCCAGGAATGACGTCATGACAGCATATTTCTCTGCCTCGCCCAGCGCCGGATAGCGTCCGGTAAAACCCACCTGCTCCATGAAGCGGATCGGGTTGATGCGTGGCAGCGTCTTGCGCCGGATGAACACATGCGCTTCCCCGACGCCCAGCGTCAGCGCCGCATTGGCATTGTCGAACGCCGATGCGCCGCCGCCCAATATGCCGAGCCGCTGGCCCTTGAGCGCGGCATAGTCGACCGGCTCGCTGGTGTGGGCATAGAGATGGCGGGGTAGGGCGTCGCGGATCATCGCGGGCGTATGCCATTCCCCGCCGCCCTGTATGCCGGTCGCCAATATGACCTTGCGCGTGACCAGCGGCGGCTGGCCGTCCAGATGCAGTCTATGGAGGCCATCGCCCAGCGGCTCCACCAGCGTCAGGCGCGTGTCGTTGCGCACCGGCAGGGCCAGCACCCGGCGATACCAGCGCAGATACGCCATCCAGTCGCCCCGGGCGATCTTGCCGACGGCCGCCCATCCGTCCGCGCCATGCTGCGCCTCCCACCAGGCGCGATAGGTGAGCGCCGGCACGCCGAAGTCGATGGGCGTCAGCTCTTTGGGCGTGCGCAGCGTGATCATCCGCGCATAGGTGTCCCAGGGGCCTTCAAGGCCCGCCGGATTCTCGTCGATGACCAGAATGTTGGACACCCGCTCGCGCATCAGCCCGAACGCCGCCGCGAGGCCACTCTGCCCACCGCCAACGATCACCGCGTCATAGGCATTCGCGTCGCTATACCCATGCGGGCGCGTCCAGTCCGGCCCGCCATGGCCGATCAACGCCAGCTGCCGCGCCAGCTCCGCCTCCAGCGCCGGGAGGCCGATCGCGCCGGTCACGCTATATCCTCCAGCCGCAGGCGCACGATCTCCCCGATCTGGGTGATCGCCGTCGCCACCTCCTGATCGCGGTCATTGTTCAGTCGCGCTTCCATCGCCGCCAGGATGCCCGCCTTGTCGGTCAGCCGCACGCAGATGATGAACGGAAAGTCGAAGCGGTCCTTGTATCGGTCGTTGAGGTCCCGGAACCTTGCAAACTCGTCCGGCGTCAGGCGGTCGAGCCCGGCGGACGCCTGTTCCGCCGCCGACGCGTCCGTCAGCGTGCGGTCGATCGCCGCCTTGCCCGCCAGCTCGGGATGCGCGCGGATCAGGGCGATCTGCTCGGCCTCGCTCGCCTCGGTCACCGCGCGCATCAGTCCCGCATGGACATCGGTGAAGGGCCGCAACCCGGCGGCGCGTTCGGTCACCCAGGGCGAATGCTCGAACAACGCGCCGTAGCGCAGGACAAAACCCGCCTCGTCGAGCGCATTGACCTCGTCCAGCGTCAATGGCTGCTCCCTTCCAGGCTGACATGGGCGGAGACGACCTTCCAGCCATCGGGGAATTTCACCCAGCTCTGGGTCTGGCGGCCTCGCCGCTCGCTATTCTCGCGAAAGAATTCGGCGTCGGCAGTGGCGAAGCTGTCCCCATAGACCGTGATGGCGACCTTGCCGAGCTTGCGCTGGGGCGACCCGCCGCGCCCTTTCCGGAACTCCCGGATTTCCTCGATGCCGTAAAGCACTTCGCCCACGCCATAGCGGTTAGTGGTCGGCGCATCGTGGAACAGCAGGTCCATGGCCGGAATATCGTCCTGCATCAACGCGCGCTCATATTCCTGAAAGGCGGCGGTCACTTCGGCAAGCAGGGCGGGATCGTCGATGGTCATGCGGGATATACCTCCATCCAGTGGCGGGCGATGTCGATGCGGCGCGCGACCCAGGCGTCGCCGGCGGCCATGACATGGTCGAGGAAGCGGGCGAGGGCGCGGGCGCGGGCAGGGCGGCCGGCGATGCGGCCATGCAGGCCGACGGACATCATCCGCCCGCCTTCCTCGCGAAGCTGGTCGAACGTGTCGCGCAGGTAGCGGAAGAACTGCTCGCCTTCGGTGAAGCCGTTAAAGGCGACCATCTTCATGTCGTTGACGTCGAGCGTATAGGGCACGATCAGTTGCGCCTTGCCGTGGCGATGGTCCCAATAGGGAAGATCGTCGGCATAGCTGTCCGCATCATACAGGAAGCCGCCTTCCTCCACGACCAGCCGGGCAGTGTTGGGCGATGTGCGGCCTTGATACCAGCCGAGCGGCCTGCTGCCCGTCACGCGCTGGTGGGTGGCGATGGCCTCCGCGATATGCGCGCGTTCGACCTCTTCCGGCACGGTCTGATAGTCGATCCATTTCAGGCCGTGGCTGGCAATCTCCCAGTCCGCCGCCAGCATCGCCGCGACGGCTTGCGGGTTCATCGCCAGCGCATTGGCCACGCCAAAGACCGTGACCGGCAGGCTCCGCGCCGTGAACAGGCGATGCAGCCGCCAGAATCCGGCGCGGCCGCCATATTCATACAGGCTCTCCATCGCCATCGCCCGGTCGGGATGGCTCTGCGCCCCCACCATTTCGGACAGGAAAGCCTCGGACCCCTGGTCGCCATTGAGGACGCTATTCTCCGCGCCTTCCTCATAATTCACGACGAACTGCACGGCGATGCGTGCCCCACCGGGCCAGCGAGGGTCGGGCGGGCTAGCGCCATAGCCGATGAGGTCGCGCGTCAAGATTTCGCCCCCCATCCAGAGATCCGTTCGTTTCGAGCGCAGTCGAGAAACCTCGCGCAACCGTTTCTCGACTGCGCTCGAAACGAACGGGAGGTGAGGCGGGAACTCATACGTCCCATGCCGCCATCGCCGCCGTCACCGCCTCGCCGGCCGGCAGCGCAAAACCTTCCATCCGCAGGCATGCCTCCAGCGCGCCAAGCGTGATCAGCACCTTATGCTTCGCGGCATTATATCCCATCGCCCCGATCCGCCAGATGCGCCCTTGCAGCGGGCCGAAGGCCGATCCGATCTCGATCTCAAAATGGGTGCGCATCGCCGTCCGCACCCGCTCGCCGTCAATGCCCTTGGGGATGTGAACGCCGGTCACATTGGTCATGCGATGCGCATCGTCGCCAAAGACCTGCAGACCCATGGCGCGCAGCCCCGCCGTCATGGCGCGTCCGGCGGCGGCATGACGGGCATAGCGCGCCTCCAGCCCTTCGCCCAGCATCACCCGCGCGCATTCCCGCGCCGCGTAGAGCATCGACGTCGCCTCGGTATGATGGTTGAGGCGCTTGTCCGACCAGTAATCCATGATCATCGCCAGGTCGAAATAGTTGGAGCCGATGCGCACGCCCGCGCCATCGATAATGTCGTCGCGGCGGATGCCCTGCTCGACATGGCGGCGGGCGGCGATATGGGCGGCGGCCTTGTCGGAAATGGTGATAGGGGCGGAGCCGGACGGTCCGCCGAGGCATTTCTGCAGGCCGCCGGTGACGACGTCCACGCCCCAGCGGTCGGCGGCGATCTCCATGCCGCCTATGGTGGCGGTCGCATCGACATAGCTGAGCGCGCCGGCTTGCACACAAAGCTCGCCCAGCCCGTCGAGCGGCTGCGCCATGGTCGTCGACGTATCGCCATGCACGCAGGCGACCAGCGTCGGCCCGCTGCGCGCGATCGCGGCGGCGATGGCGTCCATCGGCACGACCTCGCCCCAGGGCGCGTCCACGGTGTCGATCACCGCGCCGATGCGGCCGAGAATTTCCTTCAGCAGCAACCCGAAGCGGCCGAAGTCGATCACCAGCACCCGGTCGCCCGGCGCGACCAGACTGACCAGCGCCGCCTCTATTCCCGCGCGCGCTGTGCCGTCCACCAGCATCGTCCACTGGTTCTCCGTCCCGAAGATCGGCCGGTAGAGCGCCATGACCTGGTTCATGTATCCGGTCATTTCCGGGTCGAACTGGCCCAGCAGGTCCGCCGACATGGCGCGCAGCACGCGGGGATGGGCGTTGACCGGCCCCGGCCCCATCAGCAGGCGCTGGGGCGGATCGATCTCGCCGAAGAGCAGGGGGTCAAGCGTCGGCAAAGCGGGCTCCCAATCGATCGATGAAGCCCAGCATGGCGTTCAGCGCGACATCGGCGTCGGCCGGATCAACATGCTCGGCGGGGTTGTGGCTGACGCCGTCGCGGCACCGGATGAACAGCATCGCTGTGGGACACAGCGCTGCCATCACCATGGCGTCATGGCCCGCCCCGGACACGAGACGGAAGGGCCTGTGCCCCACGTCCGCGACGGCGGCGTCCATCAGGTCCATCAGCGCCGGGTCGCACGGGCTGGCGGGCAGGTCGTGGATCAGCGTCGCCGAGAATGCCAGTCCACGTATTTCTGCGATAGCGGACAGGCGCGCGAGAATCGCTTCCGCACCTCGGTCCCTTCGTTCGGCGTCCCCCGAGCGGATGTCTATGGTGAAGCCAACGCTCCCCGGAATGACGTTCGCGGCACCCGGCATCGCCTCGATCCGCCCGACCGTGGCGACCAGGTCGGAGGCGTCGTCACGGGCAATCGCCTCAATCGCCAGCATCATCTCCGCCGCCCCCGCCAGCGCATCCCGGCGCAGCGGCATGGACGTTGTGCCCGCATGCCCCGCCATGCCCGTCACTTTGGCCTGATAGCGCAATTGCGCCGCGATCCCCGTCACGGTGCCGACCGCCAGCCCCTCGGCCTCTAGCACCGGCCCCTGCTCGATATGCGCTTCGAGATAGGCGAGCGCCTGCGCATGTGCGGCGCTCAAATAATCCGTCATGCCAGCGGAGGCTGGCATCTCAGGAGAAACGCGATCCCCTTGAGGCCCGAGATGCCAGCCTTCGCTGGCATGACGATAGGCATGCAAGGCATCCGCCAACGTCACCCCATCCCCATCCGCCATCTCCAGCGCCCCAGCGTCCAGCGTCCCCGCCACCGCCCGGCTCGTCAGCATGGCTGCGGGAAAGCGCGACCCTTCCTCGTCGCCAAAGGCGATCACCTCGATCGGGAAAGGCATCCGCCTGTCCGCCACGTGCAGCGCCGCGACCGCCTCCACGCCTAGCATGATGCCGAGCGGCCCGTCATAGCGCCCCGCATCGCGCACGCTGTCGAGATGACTGCCGATCAGCAACGCGGGCGCGGATGGGTCTGCTCCCTCATATCGGCCGATCAGATTGGCGGCCGGATCGCGCCGCGTTGTCATGCCCGCCTCCGCCATCCAGCCGCCGAGCGCCTCCTGCGCGGCGGCAAAGGCGGGCGTCAGATAGCCGCGATAAAGACTCCCCTCCATGTCGCTATAGGGCGCCACGCCTAGCGCGTCGCACCGCGCCACGGCCCGCGCGCCGCCGGGCGTCTGGGGCACGAGGGTCACCATGTCGCGACCCCGCCGTCGCTGCGCGGATCGGTTGCCCCCTCCAGCAGGCCATCGGGATGCCGCACGATCGCCCCGGCATGCCCCATCGTCGCCGTCAGCGGACCGACCCGTTCGACATCATGGCCCGCCGCAGCCAGTGCGTCATAAAAGGCCGGATCGAATCCATCCTCCAGCTTCAGCGTCGTGCTGTCCTCGCCCCATGTGCGGCCGAGCAGCCAGCGCGGCGCGCTGATCGCCTGCTGCAGATCGACGCCGAAGCGGGCATAGCGGGTGAACAGCGCCGCCTGCGTCTGCGGCTGTCCTTCCCCGCCCATCGTGCCATAGGCCATCACCCGCCCGTCATCGAAACGCGCGAGCGCCGGGTTCAGAGTATGAAAGGGCTTCCTCCCCGGTTTCAAGGCATTCCAGCCGTTTTCTGCTAACTTGAATGAACTGCCGCGATTCTGCCAGGTAATGCCCGTCCGGGGCAGGACGATGCCCGAACCGAACTCGAAATAAGTGGACTGGATCGCGCTCACCATCCGCCCCTCGCTGTCGGCTGTGGCGAACCAGCAGGTGTCGCCCTGCGCGGACGGCTGCGGCCAGGGCAGCGCGCGCGCCGGATCGATCAGCGCGGCGATGCGGTCGAGTTCCGCGCGATCGGCCATCAACCCCTGAAAGTCGAAGTCGGTATAGGCTGGATCGCCGACATGACTGTCGCGCAGCAGAAAGGCCTGCTTCGTCGCCTCGACCAGCCCATGGACATGGTCGAACCCGTCCGCCGCGTCCGCGCGCAGCCGGTCGAACAGAGCCAGGATCATCAGCGACGCAAAGCCCTGCGTCGGCGGCGCGCTGTTATAGAGGCGAGCGCCGGCGATGCCCGTTTGCAGGGGGAGGGGCCGGGTCGCCCCATGCGCCGTCAGGTCCCCGCGTCCGACAGGGCTTCCCACCTCCGCTAGGTCCGCCACGATCAGGTCGGACAGGTCGCCATGGTAGAAACCGTCAACGCCGTCCTGCGCGATCATCTGCAGTGTCGTGGCAAGGGCCGGCTGACGCAGCAGGTCTCCCTCCCGCAGCGGGCGGCCCCCCGGCTCGAACATCGCGGCATAGGCGCCCGGCTGCCCGCGCAACTCGTCCCCCTTGGCTGCCGCGATTCCCGCGCCGCCCCGTGTGACGGCCACGCCGTAATGGGCGTGATGGATCGCGTCTCGCAGCAATCGGGAGAGCGGCAGGCTCCCGCCTTTCAGCACCGCCGCCCAGCCGGAAAGCGCGCCCGCGACGGTATTGGCGGCCAATGGTCCACGCGTAGGGATCGCATCATGCCCGGCATAGAGGGACAGGTCGGCGCGCGCCGCCGCCCCGCCACATCCATGCACGGAATGCACACGCCCGTCCGGTTCATGCACCAGGAAGAAACTGTCGCCGCCTATGCCGGTCATATGGGGATAGACCACCGCCAGCGCGGCCGCCACGGCGACCGCCGCTTCGGCCGCATTGCCGCCGTCCTTCAATACGTCGCACCCGGCCTGCGCCGCCAAATGGTGCGGCGCTGTCACCATGCCATGCCTGCCGCTGACTGTCGTAAGCGTCACCGCGTCAGTCCGCCAGCGCGGCGACGAAGGCGCGCACGACCTCGGCGGAATTGACTGACGCCAGGGTCATGAACGTGATCATCTGGTTCCCGCCCGCATCGCCCCCGGCAAGGTCTGACAGGCTGCGAAAGACGATGACGGGCACGTTGTTGGCATAGGCGACCTGCGCCACGGCGGCGCTTTCCATGTCGAGCACCCGCGCTTTCCAAGCGGTGTGGAGATAGTCCCGGAACTCGGCATTGTCGGCGAATACGCCCGCGCTGACGCCAGTTCCGCCCACGACGATCTTGGGCTCATGGGCCAGGCACCCCGGCGCGGGCGCGGGGGTGGGCGCATGCGCATAGCGCGATGCCGTACTCGTCACGCACCGCTGCAACGTCACGCTGGCGGCGACCTTGCGGGCGAGGGCGAGCAGGGTGGGGTCGACCGGCAAGGTATAATGGCGGCGCATCGGCTCGACGGCGTTGCCTACGCGCACGCCGCGCGCGAACATCATGCCGTAATTGGGCGGGGCCACCGCATCGACCGGCTCGGGCGTGACCCAGCCATCCTTCGTCTTGCGGGCGAAGGAGACCTCCAGATATTGCGCCCAGTCCTCCGGCACGATGACGTCGCCGATCGACAGATCCGGATCGACGCCCCCGGCGATGCCGGAAAAGACGATGCGCTTCACCGTGAAGCGGTCCAGCACAAGCTGGGTGTTCATCGCCGCGTTCACCATGCTGACATTGCTCTGCATCAGCAGCACCGGCTTGCCCGCCATCTTGCCAGTGACGAAGGTCATGCCGTTGATCTTGCGCTCGACCGGCTTGGCGATGGTATGGACCAGCGCATCCCATTCGGGGGAGAAGGCGGTCATCACGACCGTGCGGGGCGTCTTGTCGACCTTGCCCGCGGCCAGGGCCGGAACGGGAAGCGCCAGCAGCGCGAACGACAGAAAAAGCAATATGCGCATCATGCCCCTGCACTCATCCAGACGAGACGCACGACGAACAGGCCCGCGAGCAGAAGCAGGAACCAGTCCGATTTGGTCGCCTTGCCGCGCAGCAGCTTGAGCGCGGCATGGGCGGTGATGCCAAAGGCAAGGCCGTTGGCGATGGAGAAGGTCAGCGGGATCATCGCCACGGTCAGGAAGGCAGGGATGGCGGAATAGGGGTCCTCCCAATCCACCTCCGTCAGTGGCAGCAGCATCAGGCCGCCGACGATGATCAGCGCCGGCGCGGTGGCGGCCAGCGGGACGATCTGCGCATAGGGCGCGACGAACATGGTGATCAGGAACAGCAGTCCGGTGACCACGGCGGTCAGGCCCGTGCGCCCGCCCGTCTGCACGCCGGCCGCGCTCTCGACATAGCTGGTAACGGTGCTGGTGCCCGCCATCGATCCCACGACTGTTGCGACGGCATCCGTCATCAGGATGCGGTTGAGGCCCGGAATGCGCCCCGCCGCATCCATCAGGCCCGCCCGCTTCGTTACCGCGACCAGCGTACCGATATTGTCGAACAGGTCCACGAACAGGAAGACGAACAGGATCTCGACCAGACCAAGCCCATGGCTGCCGGTCAGGCCGAAGACGCCCGGCAGGTCGAGCTTGAAGGCCGTGCCCGTCAGCGCGGACAGGCTGTAGGGATCGGGCTTGATGACGACCAGGCCGATGAACCAGCCGATAAGGGTGGTGGCGACGATACCGATCAGCATCGCCCCGCGCACATTCCACACGCTCAGCGCACTGATCAGCAGCAGGCCGAACAGGGCAAGCGCCGCTCCAGGGTCCTTCAGATTGCCCAGCGCGACAAAGGTTGCCGGATTGGCGACGATGATTCCGGCATTTTTCAGGCCGATGAAGCCGATGAACAGCCCGATGCCGCCCGCAACCGCCGCGAAGAGATGGGTCGGGATGACGGCGACGATCATCTGCCGCACGCCCGTCAGGGTCAGGATCAGGAAGCATATGCCGGAAATGAAGACGCAGCCCAGCGCGATCGGCCATGGCACGCCCATCTGCTGGACCACGGTGAAGCTGAAATAGGCGTTGAGGCCCATGCCCGGCGCCAGCGCCAGCGGCGTGTTGGCGACCAGTCCCATCAGTATGGAGGCGAAGGCTGCCGCGAAGCAGGTCGCTGCCGCCACCGAAGCGACCGGCATGCCCGCCTGGCCCAGGATCGCCGGGTTGACCAGCACGATATAGGCCATCGTCAGGAAGGTGGTGAAGCCCGCCAGGATTTCCGTCCGCGTCGACGTGCCCCGTTCCGCCAGTTTGAAATAGCGGTCGAGCCGCCCGCTGCCCGTCTGCGTCATTCTGTGTCCCCCTGAAATGACCCTGGCTTTAATGACCCCGGCGGCGGCGTTACGCCGATCAGCCCTTTCTCCTCCAGCATCGCGGCATAGCCGAACAATGCCGTTTCTCCCCCTGGCCTGCCTATCAGTTGCAGCCCCAGCGGCAAGGCTCCCGGCCGAGATATCGGCACCGCCAATGACGGCAGGCCCATGAAGCTGATCGGCTGCGTATGGATGCCAAGCTCCGCCCGCGCCGGCTTCAACGCGCCGTCGATCATGATCTGCGGGTCCGCGACCGTTGGTGCGACGCACGGCGTTGCCGGGGCGATCAGCACGTCATGGTCAGCGATGCACTCCAGAACCCTCTGCTTATACTGCGCGCGAAAGGCCTGCGCCGCGTCGTAGAGCGTCTTTGGCAGCAGGGCGCCGGCCAGCAGGCGATCCCTGGTGGCCGGGTCGAACGCCATGGCGTAGCTGGCAAGGGCGTTGCGATGCAGCCGGCCCCCTTCGAACGCCGTGATCAGGAAGGCGGCTGAGCGCGCGCGCGCTATGTCCGGCAGGTCGATGACGGGCGCGTCCGGCGCTATTAGGTCCAGTGCGGCGCTTTGCGCGGGGTCGACATTCTCGGCGAATCGTCCGCCAAGCCGCGCCACCCGATACGCGCTCTCGGGCGGAACGGGCGCCGTGTCCGTCAGTACATGCCAGACACAGGCCATGTCCGCGATCGACAGGGTGAACGGACCCGCATCGTCGAAGCTGGCGGCGAAGGGAAACACGCCGCCCATGGGCAGCGCATCATGCGTCGGTTTCAGGCCATATATCCCGGTCAGGCTGGCGGGAACGCGCACCGATCCGTTGGTGTCGGAGCCGAGCGAGAAGGGCAGCAGTTCCGCTCCGACCACAGCCGCCGATCCTCCGGACGATCCACCTGCCAGCCGATCGAGATCGTGCGGATTGCGGGTCGTCCCATGCTGCGCATTGATCGTGGCGAAGCCATAGGCGAACTCGTCCATGTTGAGCGTCGCCGCCAGCACCGCGCCAGCGTCACGCAACCGCGCGACGGCCTGCGCGTCCGCAGCCGCCGGGGCCGCATTGGCATAGATGGCTGACCCGGCCGTGGTGGGCAGGCCCGCGACGTCGAACAGGTCCTTGACCCCATAGGGCACACCGGCCAGCGGGCCGGGATCGATGCCCTGCGCGATCTTCGCATCGACCGCCGCCGCTTCTCCCCGTGCGCGATCGGCAAGCAGGCGCGTCACGGCGACGAGCGGTCCGCTCCGCGCCTCCAGCCCGGCAAGGCATTGCTCGGTGACCTCTATCGCAGTGACCGTTTGGCTGCGGACTGCGGAGGCGATCGCGACCGCCGAGTTCAGACGCACCGGCTGTCGCTTTGTCCAAGGAGCAGTTCGGCATGGCTGTCCAGCAGCGCGAGGTTGGCGACGACGCCCGGCAGGCATGCCTGGGGTATCTCCATCTCCAGGGCCGCAGCGGCCGCGTCGATCTCTGCTTCATTGCGGGGGAGTCCCTGCGCCGATGCGGCGGGGGGAGAGACGTCCGTCATTCCGTGGAGCGTCCTTCCGATGCGCGCGCGGGGCGGCGGAATGGGCAAGCGGAAGGGCGGCGTGAGGACGAGGGACGCATTATGCGCCTATCAACCCGATTTCCCCCTACCGATCCAACGCAATGATCGGAACGGAACGTTGCATAAATGAGTGCGCTGCTTATGCCGCCGCCTGCGGACTGTCGCGCTCAGTCCAGGAAAAGCTGGCGGCGATAGAGCCTTGCGCTGGTCTGGAACAGCGCGCGGGTCGACGGTCCGGCCTTGTCGAGAAGGGCGTCGACTTTTTTGGGCAGGTTCCTCCCGTCTCCGTTGCTGTCCCCGTTGCCTTCATCAAAGGCCATCGCCCACTGGCCAAACTGCCGCTCGGCGACATGCTCCTCGCCCAGGATCACGATGCCATGATGGCGCGGATCGCTGGATATGCGCGCGTAGAGGTCCCGCACCACATCTTCCCGCCCTTCCAGAACCTGGACAAAGCGGCGGGAGTTGAACAGCAACAAGCCGGTAATGTCGATCAGGCTGTTGTATATGCTCGATTTTCTCTGGATCGCCAGGCAATCGGCATCGCTAATACCGTCCCGCGCGGTGCTGATAGAGGTAAGCTGGAAAAAGGACGGCATTCCCACATCATAACAGGGTCAAAACAACCTGCATTGATATGGATCAATCTCAGAAAACCGGCTGATTGGCAGGATCTTCCGGGTCGACGGTCGGAATCCGCGTATGGATGCCGCACTCCACCTTGTCCCATCCGCGCCAGCGTCCGGCGCGCGGGTCCTCGCCTTCCTGAACCTTGGACGTGCAGGGTTCGCAGCCAATCGACAGATAGCCCTGTGCCTCCAGCGGATGGCGGGGCAGGTCATGCTCGGCGAAATAGGCTTCCAGATCGGCCTTGGTCCAGTCGCCCAGCGGATTGAGCTTCAGCCGGCCATTCTCTATCTCGAACCGGGGGATGTTCTGGCGCGTCACCGACTGGAACGCCTTGCGGCCGGAAATCCAGCTATCCAGGCCTTCCTTGGCGCGCGCCATCGGTTCGACCTTGCGGATTTCGCAGCAGCCGTCCGGGTCATAGGACCAGCGCAGCCCGGTCTCGTCCTTCTTTTGGATCACGTCATGCTGCGGCGTAACCGTGAAGCTATTCTCGATGCCGAATTCCGACACCAGCGTATCGCGATAGTCCAGCGTCTCCGGAAACATCTTGAGCGTATCGACGAAGATCACCGGCACGGACGGGTCCGCCTGCGCGATCAGGTGCAGCAGCACCGCGCTCTCCGTGCCGAAGGACGATACGGTGGCGACATTGCCCAGCACGCCCTCAGCAAAGAGGGTGCGCAGCATTGGCAAGGTCTCTACGCCCGCGAACCGCGCGTTCAGCGCATCCGCGTCCGCCTGGGTAAAGGCGGGGCGGGCATCGATCACGTCACGCTTGCGGGCAGCGGCTTCAGCCATTTACTTTCTCCGGATGCCGCTTTGCCCACACGGGCGGACGGCCATCGATAGTCTTCTGATACACGTCGTCGTACCGCTCCAGCGACGTCTTCACGACGGCGTCGTCGAGCGGATGGTTGGGCTTGAACGCATCGAAGCCGCAGCGGCGCATGGCCGTCAGCTGGTCGACCAGCACATCGCCCACCGCGCGCAGCTCGCCTTCATAGCCCGCCTCACGCAGGATACGCGCCGCCGAATAGCCGCGCCCGTCGCCAAACGCGGGAAAGTTCACCTCCACCAGCGACAGGCGGTCGATATGCGGCAGCAATGCGCGCGCATCCTCGCCCGGCTCGATGCGGACGGCGGTGGCGTTGGTCTGGCCGGTGAAGGCCTCTACGGTGACAGCCGGCTCCTGCGCGGCTTCGCCAGTGCGGAAGGACAGGAACTCAGCCATAGATCGCCTCCTTGAAGGGCTTCATGCCAAGGCGGCGATAGGTGTCGAGGAACCGCTCGCCCTCCTGCCGCTCCGCCACATAGAGGTTGGTGACCTTCTCGATCGCGTCGACCACGCCGTCCTCGCCGAAGCCGGGGCCGGTGATCGTGCCGATGCTCGCATCCTCCGCGCCCGATCCGCCGAGCAGGAGCTGGTAATTCTCCACGCCCTTCCGGTCGACGCCCAATATGCCGATATGCCCGGCATGATGATGGCCGCAGGCATTGATGCAGCCGGAAATCTTCAGCTTCAGCTCGCCCAGGTCCCGCTGCCGCGCCGGGTCGGCGAAGCGGTCGGCGATCTTCTGCGCCACGGGAATCGCGCGCGCATTGGCCAGGCTGCAATAGTCGAGGCCCGGGCAGGCGATCATGTCGGTGATGAGATTGAGGTTGGACTCGCCAAGCCCCGCCTCGTCCAACTGCTGCCACAGCGCGTAGAGGTCCGCCTTCTTCACATAGGGCAGGACGATATTCTGCGCATGGGTGACGCGCACCTCGTCCAGCGAATAGCGCTCGGTGAGATCGGCGATCAGCTCGATCTGGTCGGCCGAAGCGTCGCCCGGGATGCCGCCCACCGGCTTCAGGCTGATATTAACGATCGCATAGCCGGGCTGCTTGTGGGTGACCACATTCTGGTCGAGCCACAGGGCGAAGTCGGGATCGGACCGGTCGACAGCGTCGGACAGGCCGGTCTCATAAGCCGGATCGGCGAAATAGGTGCGGATGCGCGCCAGCTCGGCGACGGGCGGATCGATGCCCAGCGTCTTCATATGCGCGAATTCTTCCTCGACCTGACGGCGATATTCGTCCGCGCCGATCTCATGGACCAGTATCTTGATCCGCGCCTTGTACTTGTTGTCGCGGCGGCCATAGCGATTGTAGACGCGCAGGCACGCCTCGGCATAGGAGATCAGCTCCTCCTCCGGCACGAAGTCCTTGATTTCCGGCGCAATCATCGGCGTGCGGCCCATGCCGCCGCCCACGAAGAATTTCGCGCCTACCTTGCCGTCGCGCTTCACCAGTTCGATGCCGATGTCGTGCAGGCGCATCGCCGCGCGATCTTCCGCGCTGGCGATGACGGCAATCTTGAACTTGCGCGGCAGGTAGGTGAATTCCGGATGGAATGTCGACCATTGGCGCAGCAGCTCCGCCCAGGGGCGCGGATCGGCGATCTCGTCGGCGGCCGCGCCGGCATATTGGTCCGAACTGATGTTGCGGATGCAATTGCCGCTGGTCTGGATGGCGTGCATCTCGACCGTCGCCAGCTCGGCCAGAATGTCGGCGGCGTCCTCCAGCTTGATCCAGTTATACTGGATGTTCTGACGGGTGGTGAAATGGCCGTAGCCCTTGTCATATTTGCGCGCGATATGCCCCAGCATCCGCATCTGCTTGCCCGACATCGTGCCATAGGGGACAGCGACGCGCAGCATATAGGCGTGCAGCTGGAGATAGAGGCCGTTCATCAGGCGCAGCGGCTTGAACTGGTCCTCGGTCATCTCCCCGGCAAGGCGGCGGCGCGCCTGGTCGCGGAATTCCTCCACGCGGGCGTCGACGATCTCCTGGTCATACTGGTCGTAACGATACATGGCTCAGGCCCTTACGATGGGAATGGCGGTGTTGATGGCAAGGTCGGCACGCACGGTCGGGCCGCTCGCCCGGATGCGCTCCTTGATGTGCAGGGGCAGGGGGCCGGACGCCGTCGCCTCGGCCTCCACGGAATAGCCCGCATTGACCTTCAGCGCGGCGCTCTCGCGCGCCAGTATGGCATCGGCCTCGCTTCCCGCATCGGCGGCCTCGCCGACATGGCGCGACCAGCCCGATCCCGTCCACCAGATTACGTCGCCGGACGCCAGGTCATTCCCAGTCAGCAAAATCACGCAAGGCTCTCCACATGGGCCGCAAAAGCGGTCAGTTTATCTTCGGCGTTGGACCGCAGCACAACCTCTCCGACCACGATCAGCGCCGGGCTCTTCACACCCTCGCGCACGACCATATCGCCCAGGTCAGCGAGCAGCGACCGCATCGCCCGGCTGTCGCCCCGCGTGCCTTTCTCCAGCACAGCGACGGGGGTGGCGGGCGACAGGCCGTCCGCCATCAGCTTGTCGGCGATGTCGGCGGCGGTGGCGACGCCCATATAGATGACGAGGGTGCGGCCCGCGCCCGCAAGGCCTGACCAGTCCTGATCTGTCAGGCCCTTGCACTGGCCGGCGACAAAGGTGACGGCGCTCGAAGCCTCACGGTGGGTCAGCGGCAACTGGGCCTCCGCGGCGCAGCCGACCGCGGCGCTGATGCCGGGGATAACCTCCACCGGCACGCCAGCAGCGCGGCACGCCTCGACCTCTTCGCCGCCCCGGCCGAAGATGAACGGATCGCCTCCCTTCAGGCGCACGACGTCCCGCCCGGCCAGCGCCTCGCTGACCAGCAGGGCGTTGATCTGATCCTGCGGCAGGGAATGGCGACTGCGGCTCTTGGCGACCGAAATGCGCTTTGCCTCAGCGGGGAGCATGTCGAGGATCGCCTGATCGACCAGCCCGTCATGCACGACCACCGAAGCGGCGCCCAGCAAACGCGCGGCGCGGACCGTCAGCAGCTCGGGATCGCCCGGGCCAGCGCCGACCAGATAAACCGTTCCAGACATACTACTCTTCATGCTGCCCAGATGCCCCCCGTCGCGCTGCATCGCAACGGAGAATGTATATGCGTGAGGCTAGTAAATGTTTCGTTGCTGGAAAGCCGAGACATTTTTGCGGGCGAGGGACGGTCCATGGCCTATTTTGTCCGTCATCCCTTTCCCTCTTTCCCGTCATCCCAGCGAAGGCTGGGATCTCAGGAGAGGAAGCGCCATTCGGCCTGATATCTCAGCCTTCGCTGGGATGACGAATGGAGTGGATGACCGACGCGGTTCGCCACAAAAAACCGCCGTCATCCCGGACTTGATCCGGGATCCATGAGCCTCAATCGCCGCCTGAATTTGCTACAGTCGAGCCAATGGATGCCGGGTCGAGCCCCACAACTGTCCGGGATTCACAATTTGAGTAGCAGTTGTGGCGTAAGGGGCCGTTTTGCGGGTGGAGTGGGAGGGGGCTTGGCGCGTCCTGACAGATCGAGCCGATGGAACAAGGCG
>Ga0207641_10000078_pt1 | contig 143842 bp, 123 predicted proteins | sample KBSSwiS62_FD_184306 | JGI IMG/M metagenome (GOLD analysis project Ga0207641, IMG submission 184306) | Switchgrass rhizosphere microbial communities from Kellogg Biological Station, Michigan, USA - KBS Switchgrass S6-2 (SPAdes) (version 2) | ecosystem: Host-associated > Plants > Roots >... | reverse complement strand
GTGTCCGTGGCCTTGTCAAACTCGAATGCGCCATAGCCCCATCCACCACTGTCAGCGAACTTCTTGCTGTCCTTCACCATGAAGTCGACGTCGTGAAGGTCACCGGCCACCAGCGGCTGGCCCGGCGCGATCTCATTCTTCTTCGCGACCCAGTGGATCTTCGCCATCCGGGCGCCGTCCGGGAATGGCTTGCCGTTGCCCGGAATACCGGCTTTGTACGCCTCGATCATGGCCGGGTTGCCGGTAATGACCGCCAGCTTGTCGCCGTTGTGGCTGATGGAAATGACCTGCCAGGTCTCATACCCCCGGAAGTCCGCAAACGCGAGCCCATTGGGCACCTTGACGGTGTACCGGTCCTGCGCGGAAATCGCCACACCCGTGGCCAACGCCGCGACACCCACTCCCATCAGCAGGCTCTTCAGTTTCATGGCCGCTATCTCCCCGTTGATTCGTTGGACAAGAAAATCGGTGAGATTGAGCCACGGCCCGGGAATTCCGATCCACTACACCAAGGTACTATTGATAGACGGCCGCGCTTCGTACGAACTCCCCCACCTGAACCTTCGGGAGACCACCGTGAGCTCACTGTCGATGCTGGCATGGCAGGTACGCCGGATTCAGGACTACGTCGATCGAAACATTACCGAGCCGATCAAGGTGAGCGAGTTGTGTGCGCTCGTGAATCGGACGCCTTCCCACTTTTCCCGGACCTTCAAACGTACTGTCGGTGTGAGTCCGCACGCCTACGTGTTGCGGCGCCGGATTCAACTCGCCTCGCAGCTGCTCGCCGGAAGCGAGATGCCCTTGAGTGAGGTTGCCCTGAACTGCGGGTTCGGTGATCAATCACATCTGTCCAACCGTTTCCGGGAACACAGTGGCATGACGCCGGCGGCGTGGCGACGCGCTCATGGCTTTCCCTTGCAGAGCGAAACGAGGAGCTCGTTATGAGCGACATGAAAGTTGAGGTCGTCGTCATTCCAGTGACCGACGTGGACCGAGCCAGGCAGTTCTACGGCGAGCGCCTCGGCTGGCGGCTGGATGCCGATTTCCCGGCCGGTGATGCGTTTCGAGTCGTCCAGCTCACGCCGCCCGGCTCACCGTGCTCGATTCATTTCGGCGTTGGTTTGACCACGGCGTCGCCGGGTTCATCCCGTGTGTATCTCGTTGTTTCGGACATCGTAAAGGCGCGCGACGAGCTCGCCGCGCGGGCTGTTGATATCAGCGAAGTTTCACATCGGGTGGCGTTGGGCAAGCCGAATGCGCCTGGGCCGCATCCACAGCGTCAGAGTTATTCCTCTTTCGCCTCATTCAGCGATCCGGATGGCAACACGTGGGTGTTGCAGGAAGTGACCATGCGGCTGCCGGGGCGGGTTGACTCGAACGATACCGCATTCAGCTCCGCAGCGGAGCTGGAAGGGTCACTGCGACGGGCCGCGGCGGCCCACGGTGAACACGAGAAACGCACGGGCAAGCACGATGAGGAATGGCCGAAGTGGTATGCCGAGTACATGGTCAAGGAGCAGGGCGGTCAGCCGCTGCCGACCTGACCCAACCGACCTGACCCAACCGACCTGACCCAACCGAGCTGACCCGCAACCGCCTGACTGGAGTTGACCCGCTTTGGTACACACCCGATAGTTAGAAATCGAGGTGTCTGCGCGAAAAGCTGCACTTCCTCAACCCGGTGCCGCTGCAGGAGATCTACGAGCGCTGGCTCGCCAAGTTTGAAAAGCCACGTCTCAAAGCACTCGCGGAGCTCAAACATCGGCTGGAGAAGCCCAATGGCTAGATCAACATTCGTCTATGTAACCTACATCCGCACGACGCAGGAAAGGCTATGGTCGGCACTGACGGAAAGGGAGTTCATGAAGCAATGGTGGTTCGGCAACTATTGCGAAAGCACCTGGCTGGCCGGTGGATTGTGGAAAAACGTTTATCCTGACGGACGTATTTCGGACTCCGGTGAGATTGTCGAAGCGGATCCGCCACGGCGCCTGGTGATTCGGTGGCGGCACCTGGACGAGCCGGAGCTGGCCGCGGAGGGTGACTCATACTGCACAATGGAAGTGGAGCCGTTCGGAACCGCGGTGAAGCTCTCTATCACTCACACTGTCGAGCGCGAACCATCGAGGCTCATCACCGCCCTGTCTGGTGGCTGGCCCAAGGTCCTTTCCAATCTCAAATCGCTGCTGGAAACGGGTTCGGCGACAATGAATGAGCCATATCCGGCGGCTGCGCCGCGTTGACCAAGACGCGCCGGCAAGCCCTGTGCTTTTGGGCGGGGAAGGATAGCGCCGACAACAAAGCTGTCGTGAGTGTCAATCAGGAGTCTTCTGCTGCTCGATGTATTGGCGCACGATGCTGATGGGCGCTCCGCCGCAGGAGGATGCGAAGTAGCTGGGCGACCAGAGCACGCCTTTCCAGTAGCGCTTGCGGATGTCAGGGCGCTGTTGGTGCAGCAAGCGACTGGAAACACCCTTGAGGCTGTTCACCAGCGCGGCGACGGCCACTTTGGGGCGATACTCCACGAGCAGGGCACATGGTCGTCTTCGCCGTCCATCTTCACCAGCGCAGCCTGCGCGTCCGAGCAGACGTCGGCGAAGATGCCGCGGTGGACGTCGATCGGGTCGGCGCGATCAACATTCTCAGGGCGGGACACGCCCGTTGCGCCTGTGAAGTGAGCGATGCAGATCGCCAGCAGCAGGAACCCGCCGAAGCGACTCAGGAGCACTCCGTGCTGCCTGAAGAGCGCCGTAGGAATCCCGCGCCTTCAGCACGGGAGGATGTCAAATCAGTACCAATACGTATGGGATGCACTGGCCGGCTCGCCTACGCTTGCGATCATGATCAGCGCAACCTCCGTAGACCCGTCACTGCTGGGGCGGTACGACCGGCCCGGCCCGCGTTATACGTCGTATCCAACCGCCCCTAACTTCTCCACTCGTTTCGGAGAGTCCGACTTCAGGCGCTTCGCTGAAATCGGACGAGCGAAGCCGCTGTCGCTCTATGTTCACGTTCCATTCTGCAGCAGCCCCTGTTTCTACTGCGGTTGTAACCGCGTCATCACGCGGTCGGCGGTTCGTGGCGAAGAGTATGTCAGGAGATTGCTCCAGGAGATCGACCGGGTAGGGTCTTTGTTTCAGGGGCGCTGGGTGGAGCAACTGCACTTTGGTGGAGGAACGCCGAACTGGCTCGCTCCCGAGCAACTCGCTGAAATCGTCGGCGCGCTGCGCCGCAAGTTCGAATTCGTGGAGCGGAGTGAAATCTCCATCGAAATCGACCCGCGTGCCCTGGCGAGCGGCGATATCCAGAAGCTCGCAGATATCGGCTTCAATCGGGTGAGCCTGGGTGTGCAGGATTTCGATCCTGACGTCCAACAGGCCGTCAATCGTCTGCAGACAATGGAACAGACGGTGTCGGCCATCGGTGATTGCAGGCGCGCCGGTATTCATTCCATCAACGTCGATCTGATGTACGGGTTACCTCGGCAGACAAAAGAGCGCTTTTATCAGACTTTAGAGACGATTCTGGTCATGCGGCCTTCGCGGCTGGCAATCTATGGCTATTCGCATCTGCCGAAAATGTTCAAGAGTCAGCGGCAGATCAACAGCGATGAGCTTCCGGACTCCGGGGAGAGAGTTGCGTTGCTCGGCATGGCCATAGAAATGCTGACTGCCGAAGGGTATCGATATATCGGCATGGATCACTTCGCTCTACCGGATGACGAGCTGACGCTCGCTCAGGACGCAGGCACGTTGCAGCGCAACTTCATGGGCTACACCACTCACGGCGGTAATGATCTGCTGGGCCTGGGAGTCAGTGCCATCAGTCACGTTGGTGACAGTTTCAGCCAGAATCCCAGGGATCTCGCGGCTTGGGAGCAGGCGATTGATTCCGGAGCGTTGCCGGTATGGCGCGGCCTCGCCCTCGATCAGGACGACGTCATCCGGGCTGATGTGATCAGCCGGATCATGTGTCAGGGTGATGTGGACATCGCTGCTATCGAACGGCGCTACGCGATCGATTTCTGGACTTACTTCGCTCGCGCGCGGGAGTTGCTGCAGTCCCTGGAGGCGGATGGCCTGGTGTGGGCGTGCTCCAGCCGGGTTGTGGCAAGCCCCAAGGGCAGGTTTTTCCTGCGCCAGATTGCAGCCTGCTTCGATCGATATCTGCCGGCGGATCCTCAGGCTTTGAGGGCCTCGTAAAAGGCGTCGATCAGCAGTGTTGCGGTAGCGCCGGCACTGACGAGGCTGGCCTGCATGTTATTCATCGTGAAGCCAAAGCCGACTCGCGCATCAGGATCCGCCATCCCCACCGAGCCTCCACCGCCTGCATGGCCAAAAGCACGGGGGTTGGGACTCAGCCGCGAATACCGGTGACTGCCGTCGCTCAACACGAAACCGAGTCCGAATCGCATCGGCACCCGTCCGCAAAACAGCTTCTCGGGTCCGGATGCTTCCTCCCTGGTGGCGCGTTCTATCGTTTCCGGTCGCAGGATGCGGATGCCGTCAATTTCCCCACCGCGCGCTAGCGCGCCGTAGATACGAGCGAGGGCGCGCGCAGTGCCATGCCCGTTAGCCGCGGGAATCTCGGCCTGGCGCCATTGCCTCGTGTTGACCGCATTCCGATCCTGTGGAGGATTGAGAAATGCAGCCCACTGCATCGTGCCGGGTTTCATCATCAGTTGCCCAAACTCCGCGAACCTCGGGTTGGGAGCGGGTGGCGCGGCAGGCTTGTTCCCGATCAGCGTGCTGTAGATGTCCGAAGTGCGTGAGTCGTGCTCCGCAGGCAGGCCAATGTGGAAATCGGCTCCCAGTGGTTCTGCGACATTTTTACGAAAGTAGCTTCCCAGGCTCTCGCCCGTGACTCGGCGCACCACCTCACCAACGAGGAAGCCGAAGGTAAACGGGTGGTATCCGTGTGCTTCGCCCGGTGTCCACCACGGCTCCTGCGCTGCCAGCGCGGCGCACATAACATCCCAGTCGTAAAGCGCGCCGTTGGGCAGCGGAACGCTGATGCCGCACAGGCCCGCCTTGTGGCTCAACAACCAACGGAGCGTGATGGCGTCTTTACCGGCGGTCGCGAACTCCGGCCAGTAGCGCGCAACCGGCGCTTCGATATCCAACAGACCCCGTTCGATCAGTTGGTGAGCGCAGATCGCGGTCATTCCCTTGGTAGTCGAGTAGACATTTACGAGAGTGTCCCGCTCCCACTCGCGGGTCCGCTGCAGATCGTAGTGGCCGCCCCACAGATCCACGACAGGCTGGCCATCCAACACGAATGAAACAGCCGCTCCGATTTCGACACCGGAATCAAAGCTGCGTTGAAACAGATCCCTGACCGTGTTGAAACGCTCGTCGCACGTGCCCTGTACTTCCTCCATAGGGCATGCTGTTTACAGCACCCGGGCGTGCCTGAACAGTCTGGCTGGATTTGGGAGCATGCAGTAGACTATCAGCAACAAATGGAGTTCGGCTGCGGATGATCAGCACCCTCGCGATCGCGAATTACCGGTCGATCCGCCAGATGGTTGTTCCCATGGCGCGCCTCAATGTGGTGACCGGGGCAAACGGCTCCGGCAAATCGAATCTGTACCGGGCTCTGCGCCTTCTGTCCGATACCGCCAGGGGCGGAGTCATCTCGACCCTCGCTCGCGAGGGAGGGTTCGAGTCGACTTTATGGGCTGGCCCGGAGGTGATCACTCGGGGAATGAAGTCCGGCGCGGTGCCCGTGCAGGGCGGCGGGTCGCGCCGCGAGCCGGTCAGTCTGAAGCTCGGCTTCTGCGACGAAACTGTCGGTTACAGCATCGACATCGGTTTGCCACCGCCGCAAAAGCCGCCGCCGGATCCGCCTTCGCCCTTCGAGCGCGATCCTGAAGTCAAGCGCGAGTGCATATTCGCAGCTCCCGTCTATCGTCCCAATTCGGTGTTGGTCGATCGGCGCAATGCGGTTGCGCGCATCAGAGACGACTCACGCGAGTGGTCGACGCTCACGACCTCACTGCAGAGTTTCGACAGTATGCTTTCAGAGATCAGTGACGCCCGGCGTGCTCCGGAAGTGACCTCCATAAGGGATACCGTACGCGCCTGGCGTTTCTACGATCACTTCAGAGTGGATCTCGATGCTCCGGCTCGGCAACCTGTTGTGGCGACCCGCACGCCAGTGCTCGCGGCGGACGGCCGTGACCTGGCGGCCGCATTGGAAACGATCCGCGAGATCGGCGACGGCCCGTCGCTCGCCAGCGCAATCGATGACGCGTTTCCCGGCGCTACCGCGTCTTCCGCGGGTGTTGACGGTCGCCTCAAACTCGAGTTCCAACAGCCGGGTCTCTTGAGGACTCTGTCAGCCGCGGAGTTGTCCGACGGAACAATCCGATATTTGTTGTGGGCCGCGGCGCTGATGACCCCTAGGCCACCGCCACTCATGGTGCTCAACGAACCCGAAACCAGCCTGCATCCGGACCTGTTGCCGGCGCTCGGCCGCCTGATCCGTCGTGCAGCCGGAAACACCCAGGTGTGGGTCGTGTCACACGCCTCGCGGCTCGTGGCTGCGTTGAAAGAAGATCCGGACTGCAACGCCATCGAGCTCGACAAAGCACTGGGCGAGTCAGTCATCGCCAGCCAGGGAGCACTGGAGGATCCGGTGTGGAAGTGGCCGGAGAGGTAGAGCGCCAATTGGCTGATCCCTCCCGCTCGAGAACCGCTGGTCGCAGTCCGAATGGCTCGGGCGTCACGCCGCGAATCCACAACCGCATGAGTCCGATCTCAACCTCGACGAACGCTGCATGCGCGCGGTCCTGCTCAGTAGGGAAGTAGAGCGCGTACGACTTCTTCCAGAGCCGCGTGACCGAGGCCGCGTCGCTTCGCAGCCGGGCGCTTCCTCCCAGGACCACGAACGCATCCTGCGCCGCATCCTGGAATATGAGTTGGACCGCAGGGTGCTGCTCGATCTCCGGAACCTTGTGGGAGCGAAGATCAGTCACGAAATGCACGGTCCAGTCCTCACCCGCCAGGATGCGGCCCATGGGCCGTGCACCTGACTGAGTGACCAACCAGCAACAGGGAACCCGGGACACCACCTCGGCCGCAGCATCCAGGAGAGTGTGTATTTCCATGGCAGTTACCTCCATCGGTTGGCCGTAGGATAGGTGATGTAGACTAAACAGTCTAGAACGGGTAGTCTAATTGCATGGGAAAGGCAATGTTCGAACCGGCGGATTTCCTTGCAGCCGCTCGTGCTCTCGCTTGCGAAGGTGGTCCCACTGCTGTCACGGTGGATGCCGTGATACAGCGTGTTGGCTCCCCCAAGGGTTCCTTCTATCATCGCTTCACCTCCCGCGACATTCTCATGGGCGAGCTGTGGCTCGAGTCGATCCTCGCTTTCCAGGCAGGGTTCATTGCAGCGATTGAGGCGAAGCAGGGACTGGCCGCGGCTTTGCATGCCGCGGTCTGGTCGCGAGCACATCTGGAAGAGGCGCGATTGTTGATGCTGTACGGCCGGCACGACTTCGTTGCAGGCGCATGGCCCGAGAAGCTCAGGAAGGGTGTGCGCGAGCAGGCCCGGCGATTTGAATCCTGCGTGGAGCAGTTTGCACGGGATGCATTCGGGCGTGCTGACGTGGCTTCACTGCGCCGCGCGATGTTTGTGCTTGCGGAAGCGCCGATCGCCGCCGTGAAGCCTCATCTGCAGCGGCGCGAAGCACCGCCGACTATAGTGGACGAGTTGATTACTTCAGTGTACCGGGCGATTGTGTCATGAGAGTGCTCGTTGCCGGGGCTACGGGTGCGGTCGGGCGGTCGCTGATACCCGAGCTGCGGCGCCGGGGGCACGAGGTGTTTGGCACCACTCGCAGCATGAGCAAGGCCGATGTTGTGAGCTCCAGCGGCGCGCAACCTGTACGCATGGACGGGCTGAATCAGGCGGAAGTGTTCGAAACGGTTCGCAGGTTGCAACCGCACGCCATCGTCCATCAGATGACGTCCCTGGCAAACTCCGGGAGCCTCCGGAACTTCGACAAAGTGTTTGAGCTGACCAACGAGCTACGAACGCGGGGAACCGAATATCTCATCGCCGCCGCCAGGCAGGCGGGCACGCGCCACATGATTGTTCAGAGCTTCACGGGGTGGCCGAATACCCGCCATGGCAGTGCGGTCAAAACTGAAGCCGACCCTCTCGATCCGACACCGCCGGCGACGATGAAGCGGACTTTGGATGCGATTCGTGAGCTCGAGCAGGCCGTGCTGGCGATCAGCGACATGCATGCAGTCGTTTTGCGCTACGGCGCGTTCTATGGACCGGGCACGCCGATCACCTCGGGCGGCGACATTGTGGAAATGGTTCGGCGGCGAAGATTTCCGATCATCGGCAATGGCGGCGGCATATGGTCGTTCATTCATATAGAAGACGTCGCGGCCGCCACCGTGCAGGCGCTGGAAAGCGGCGAGAATGGTGTTTACAACATCGTCGACGATGAGCCGGCGCCCGTTCGGGTGTGGCTGCCGGAGCTCGCGCTCATTCTCGACGCCAGACCGCCGATCTACCTGCCGGAGTGGATCGCCAGGCTCATGGTGGGAGAGTCGGTAGTGTCCATGATGACGCGCACACGCGGATCATCAAATGAAAAGGCCAGGCGGCGGCTGGGATGGACCCCGATCTATAGCAGTTGGCGCGAGGGATTCCGCAAGGAATTAGGTAAGCTCGCTCCTCGCCCCTGAAGCAGACGGAAACCAGATGCACGCTACTCACGACCTCAACTCACCCGCAGGCCCGCCAATCACGTTCGACGCTTTCCTGGCGGTGGACATCCGAGTGGGCACGATAGTGAACGCTGAGCCGTTTCCTGAGGCACGCAAACCCGCTCTGAAGCTCGTGATCGACTTCGGCCCGGTGATAGGTCGCAAGAAAAGCAGTGCACAGATCACCGAGCACTACACACCGGAGACGCTCATCGGCCGGCAGGTCGCGGCGGTGGTCAATTTTCCGCCGCGCCAGGTCGGCAAGTTCATGTCCGAGGTGTTGACCCTGGGTTTTGCCGATCCCGCCGGCGCCGTCGTGTTGTTCAAACCGGATCGGCCGGTGCCGGACGGCAGCCGCCTGTTCTGATGGCCGCTGTCCATGCAATCGGTTACATTGCATGGATGAGAACCACTTCAGGGTGCGCCGTCGTGGCGCTCTTGTGCGCCACTGCATCAGCCGCGGCCGTTGATACGAACTGGGCCAACTACGGAGCTCATCCCAGCCAGGACCGCTACTCCGACCTGACACAGATCAACAAGTTGAATGTCAGCAATCTCCGGTTGGCGTGGCGCTTCGAAATGGACCCGGCCGGTGACTCACAGACAAATCCGCTGGTAATTGACGAAGTCCTGTACGGATTCACGCCGGGTCTGCAGGTTGTAGCGCTGGACGCTGCCACGGGGCAGTTGCGATGGAAGTTCGATGCGGGCGTGCGCGGGATCGAGTTCGTCCCGGGGGCGCACTTCGCGGGCCCGAGCAGGGGCCTTACCTACGTCAGTCAGGGTGGGCAGAAGCGCCTGTTCGCAGGTGTGATGAACTATCTGTATGCCCTGAATCCAGCGACCGGCCAACCGATTCCGAGCTTCGGTGAAGGCGGGGTCATTGACCTTCGCAAGGACTTGCGGGGCGATTACAAACAGCACTACGTTGCCCTGACGTCGCCGGGAGTCGTTTACAAAGATCTCATCATTGTCGGGTTCCGGACTTCGGAAACCCTTCCCGCGCCGCCGGGAGATGTCAGAGCCTATGACGTGCGCACAGGCAAGCTGCGGTGGTCATTTCATACCATCCCTCACCCAGGCGAGCTCGGCGCAGACACATGGCCGGAAGATGCCCGGAAGGACGCGGGTGCCGCGAACAACTGGGCCGGAATGACATTGGATGTCCGGAAGGGCATCGTCTATGTTCCCACTGGATCGGCAGCACCTGATTTCTATGGCCACGACCGGGTTGGCAATGACCTCTTTGCCAACACGTTGCTGGCCCTCGATGCCGCGACAGGCAAGCGCATCTGGCACTTCCAGGGCGTGCATCACGACATCTGGGACCGGGATTTCCCGTCGCCGCCTTCACTTCTCACCGTGCACAGCAACGGTAAGCGGGTGGATGCGGTGGTGCAGGCGACCAAACAGGGCTACTTGTACGTGTTTGACCGGGCGACCGGTCGCCCGCTGTTTCCAATCGAAGAAATAAACGTACCGGCCAGCAATGTGCCCGGCGAAGTGGCCGCGCCGACCCAGCCGCGCCCCACGGCTCCGGAGCCGTTCGCCCGTCAGCGCCTGACACCTGACCTGTTGACTCAACGTACGCCCGAGGCCCACGCCTGGGCAGAAGAGCAATTCAAAACCTTCCGCAGCGAGGGCCAGTTTCTACCTCTGAGTGTTGGGAAACCCACCGTGTTTTTCCCAGGCTTCGATGGCGGAGCGGAGTGGGGCGGAATGGCGGTGGATCCCCGGGCAGGCATTGCGTACATCAATTCCAACGACATTGCCTGGACGGGCAGCCTTGTGGAGAGCGTCCAGGGTGGTGGTTTGTCAGCGTCAATCTATCAGTCACAATGCTCCGTCTGTCACGGCGTCGACAAGAAAGGGTCGCCGCCGGCATTCCCCTCGCTCGTTGGAATCGGTGAGCGTCTCAGCGCGGCGCAGATTGCGGATGTCATCCACACCGGCCGAGGTCGCATGCCCGCGTTCAGCAATATTCAGGGGCACATCCTGAGCAGCTTTGTCGAATATTTGCGTACGGGCCAGGAGCCAGTGCCGCCCACGCCGGCCGGCGACACCCGGCGCGAAATGGGTGCTTCATTGTTTTCCGCAGGGCGCCCGCAGCGTTACCGGTTCTCCGGTTACAGCCGGTTTCTGGACCCACAGGGTTATCCCGCGGTCGCTCCCCCCTGGGGCACGCTCAATGCCATCGACCTCAACACCGGGAAGTATCTGTGGCGCAGGCCTCTGGGCGAGTATCCGGAGCTACGGCAGCCTGATACGGGCAGCGAAAACTACGGTGGCCCGATCGTGACCGCTACGGGGGTGCTGTTCATCGGCGCCACCGTGTTTGATCACCAGTTGCGGGCATTTGATGCGGTCACCGGGGAGTTGTTGTGGCACGGGGATCTGCCGTACTCGGGCTGTGCCACGCCGGCAACCTATGTTGCCGGCGGCAGGCAATACGTTGTGATTGCAACCAACAACGCGCGCAATCTGAAGGGCCCCAAAGGTGCCGCCTACGTGGCCTATGCGCTACCCTGAGGTGGGAGGATCAACTGAAAGCGGGAGGTTGACCCGCAACGCCACCTGATGAGATCAGCGAGGGATTCAGCTCCAACCGCGCCAGATCGTCGGGAGTCATCGTCTTCACTCGAGCATCCGCCCCGGGTTGTTTGACAATGAGCAGCAGTCCGATCTGAATGAAAGCGCTGGGTGTCAACCGCAGAGCCTTGCGCAAGTCTTTCACCGCGTGCGCCTGCGCCGCCGGCAAATCCGCGGCCCGCAGCTCTACGGCCCGTTCCAACTTCCGCAGGCGTTCCGCCACATCCGCGATTGAGGGAGCCTCGCGGACATTCATGAACCAGGTTTTGAGCCAGAAGCCGCGCACTTCCCGAAATTCAAACGCGATTTCCAGGCCGAACGCCGCGGCGAGGTTGTTGATTGCGGTTGCGATGCTGTCTTGCGCCTGCGCGTCTTCCTCCGGCAGATAGACTCGTACGGGAAGGAGCCCACGGACTTCAATGGGCTCGTCATTGCCGTCCCAGACGTGCTTCCAGGACAGGTACTCCAGGACTTCAAAAATATTCTGTTGCCGGATCTGTTCGAACGGTGTGGCATCGGCCGCGCCCTTTCTGCTGGCCAGGAAGTGAAGCCTCGCCAGATGCTCGACTGCCGCGTTCGCGTACCGTGTGCTCATTGTTATCAGTCCGGCGATTGAGAGTGCTGGCTCGAGAGAATACATGGTCCGCCAACGCCTCAAAAGCTCGTTATTGTGTGGGTAACCTAACCATTGATGCATTGCGGCCCCTTCAGGTTTCGAGCATCTCCCGCACCCTGTTGGCGAGCGTCGACATCGCAAACGGCTTGGCCAGTACCTCCATGCCGGGTTCGAGGTGGCCACTGCCAACTGCCGCGTTCTCAGCATAGCCCGTGATAAACAGCACCTTGAGATCCTTGCGCCCGAGACGGGCGGCCTCCGCGAGCTGCCGTCCGTTCATGCCACCCGGCAATCCAACGTCTGTCACCAACAGGTGTACCGGCTTCCGGCCCGCCAGAATCTTCAGTGCGGCAGCGCCGTCGGCCGCTTCCAGTATGTTGTAGTAGTTTTCGGACAGAACTTCGGCAATGAGCATCCGGATGTCTTCTTCATCATCCACCACCAGGACCGTTTCGCCGAAGCCCCGCTCGACCAGATCGCTCGGTTTCGGTTCCTCTTCCGCCACGTCGCCCAGGTGCCGTGGGAAGTAAAGACACATGGTCGTGCCTTTGCCGGCTTCCGAGTAGATCCGGACCTGGCCACCGGACTGGCGCGCGAATCCATAGATCATGGACAGGCCGAGCCCGGTACCGCGTCCCATGGGTTTCGTCGTAAAGAAGGGATCGAAGGCGCGCGCGATCACATCCGGCGTCATTCCCGTGCCGGTGTCAGTAACACAGAGTGAAACATACTGACCGGGCGGCAGATCGCGTTCGCGTGCACTGCGGTCATCCAGCCATTTGTTCGCTGTCTCAATGGTCAGCTTGCCACCGTCGGGCATCGCATCCCGCGCGTTGATGCACAGGTTGAGCAGTGAGTTTTCCAGTTGGGAGGTATCGACGTGGACGGCCCACAGTCCGCCTGCTCCGACCACTTCCACGGACACATCGGGACCCATGGTCCTGCGGATGAGGTCTTCCATTCCCGCAATCAGGCGATTGATGTCGGTAGGCCGGGGATCCAGAGTCTGGCGCCGGGAGAACGCCAACAGGCGATGGGTGAGGGCGGCCGCGCGGGAAGCGGAATCCACGGCCATTTTGATGTACCGCTGCGCCTCGGGTATCCGCCCGGTTTCAATGCGGCGCTGAGCGCGTTCCAACGCACCGGTGATTCCCTGAAGGAGATTGTTGAAATCGTGGGCGATCCCGCCGGTGAGCTGACCTACCGCCTCCATTTTCTGCGACTGGCGCAGGGCTTCCTCGGTTCTTCGCAGTTGGCTCGTGCGTTCTTCCACGCGTTTTTCGAGCGTGGCGTTGATATCCTCGAGGGCAGCCGCCGCCTCCTTCTGTGCCGTGATATCCAACACCGTGCCGACGAAGCGGGTCGCGATGCCTTCCTCGAAGAAGGCCTGGCCGGTTGCCGCGACCCAACGCTCGATACCATCTGTCAGACCGATCGTACGGTATTCCGTATCGAAGGACCTCCTGATGGCGGGATCCAGGGCATCTCGCACCGCCTGGTCGGTCTGATCGCGGTCATCGGGATGCAGGCCCGCCAAAAATACCTGGTAGGTGATCGGTGCCTCGGGCGGCAAACCGAACAGTTCCCTGCAGCGCTCGTCCCAGACCAACTCGCCCGTGCCGGGATTGAAATCAAACGTGCCGATCTGCGCGGCGCGGGCCGCGAGAGCCAAGCGCTCTGCGCTTTCGCGTCGCGCCACCTCGTCGCGCACACGCTCAATATGAGCCCAGGAGCGCTCGGTCACATCGTGGATGAGTGCCAGCTCGTGGTCCGTCCATGCGTGAGCAAATTTGTGATGGATGGCCATCAACGCGGTGAGCCGGCCCTCCTTGACCAACGGCATGCAGATGGTGGCGCCAATCCCAATGTTCTGAAACGTCGCGGCTTCCTCAGGCGCGAGCTCTTTGAGATTGTCATTGATGATGAGTGGGCGGCCTGCCGACAGCTCGGTGACCGCCTCGCGCCCGAAATCCGCCAGGCTGTAATGACCCACAATGGAGACCGAGCCCGGTGCTGTCCAGTCGCCGCGAATGGTAAAGCCGTCCTGATCGGCATCCATGTCCGCGTAGGCGCAGATTGACGCGCTGAGATATTCGCCCACCATTCGTGTTGAGATGGCGAGGATCGCGTCGGCGTCCTGACTGGAGGCAATCGCGGCGCCGAGCTGGTCGAGAAATCGCAGGCGCGCTTCCTGAGCAACGGCCGCGCGCCGGGCCACCACGCGCTCGGTGGTCTCGACGACCACGGCGATCACACCTCCCGGCCGACCCGTTTCATCGATCACCGGGGAGTAAAACAGATCCATCCAGGCTTCTTCCGGCGTGCCCCGGCGGTTGAGCACGAGGCGTTCGTCCTTGAACTGCAAGGTGCCGCCGGCCATGCCGACGGCCATCACCCGGGTGTTCAGGTCGGCGGCCTCGGGCCAACCCTCCAGGACCTTTTTGCCGAGCAGGCCGGGATGCCGGTTGCCGGCGAATTCGCCGTAGGCATCGTTGTAGAGCATGATGCCGTCCGGGCCCCAGAGCAGCACGAGGGGAACCGGTGAGCGCAACATGAGACCGACGGTTGTCTCGAGGCTCGCGGGCCAGCCTTCGATAGGTCCGAGACTGTCGGTCCAGTCCCGCGCGCGGATGAGGCGCCCCATCTCGTTCGAACCCTCGGGCCTTTCATCTTCCAGAAAGGCATAAGGTGATTTGAGACCCAAGCTGCTGGCCGCCAACGTATCCCCCCAATCAGTCCGAGCACGATGGCTCGGCTATTCTAATGATCGGTGCGAGCATTGCGTTCCACGCAAAACGCCCATGGTTCAGCTATAGCCTTGATAATATGGATCCGGATGGCCGCATTTTCAGATTTCGCAGCGTTGGCACGTGCCGTTTGCTCCACGCCCATCGGGCTCCTCACCCTGGTCGGTGAAGACGTCGTCTGGTGCGCTGGCTCGGGCGACACGGAGCGCCTCGTTGTGCTGAGCCAAAGCGCCAGCGCTGAAGCGAAGGCCGGTTTCTTTGAGTCCCGCGCGCAGTCGATGTACTGCGCCGGGATCGTGCTCCTCACTCCAGGGGGAGAGGACCTCGGTCGCCTGTGTGTTCTGAATGATCAATCTGGCCCGGCAGTGACTGAGGAGCAGCGGGAGCTTCTGCGAGCACTCGGCGAACGAGTCATAGAGCACATCGAGTCGCGCCGGACATTGAGATGGCGAGCGCTGGGTCATCTCGCCGGCGGTATCGCACACGATATGAACAACGCGCTGCAGACGATTGTCGGTGCGCTGAGCACGGTCGAGAAGTTGATCGAGACCGATAACCTGGAGCGGACTGCGCGCTTTATTGCTGCCGGCCGGCGATCGGCCCAGCGTGGCGGCGAGCTGGCCCGCAGTCTGCAGCGGCTCGCGCGGTCCAAGCCGGACGGCGTGCAGTCCGTGGAGTTGAACTCTTTGCTCGTCTCGATGGAAGATCTGTTTCGACGTGTTTGCGGTGAACGCGCCACGCTGCAGCTCCAGCTATCCGAGGGAACGGCGGCAGTGACCTGTGATCCCAGCGAGTTGGAGAGTGTTCTGCTGAATCTCGCCATCGATGCGGTGCAGACGATTGTCGATACCGGCGAGCTCACGATCAGCACATACGAGTCACGAGTCATCTTCAGGGTGGAGGAGCGCAATGAAATACGAGCTGCATATCAATGGACAGGTACACCAGTTTGAGGCGCCGCCCGAGATGCCCTTGTTGTGGGTGTTGCGCGATGAGCTCGGTCTCGTGGGAACCAAGTACGGATGTGGCGCGGGCCTTTGTGGAGCCTGCACGGTTCATGTGAACGGCGCCGCCCAGCGCTCGTGCCAGACGCCCGTGGGAAGTCTGCGCAATGCCAGAATTACCACCATCGAGCACATTGGTGAAACAGCCGTGGGTGCCCGATTGCAGAAGGCCTGGCTGAAGGTGGATGTCATGCAATGTGGCTACTGCCAGGCCGGGCAGATCATGTCCGCGGCTGCCTTGCTCACGCACACTCCACGTCCCTCGCTCGAGCAGATCAACTCGGCGATGGCGGGAAATGTCTGTCGCTGCGCCTGTTACAACAGGATTCAGACCGCGATCCAGATCGCTGCCGGCACGCATGAGGAGTCAGACCATGTTGCCTGAAGCAATGAACATTGAGCTCAACAGACGCACCTTGCTGAAGACGGCCTTGCTGGCTGGGGGCGGATTTCTGCTGGAGGCGACTATTGCGCTGCAGGCGCGGACCGCCGCCGCGTCCGCTCCCGCGACCCTGTCGGCTTTTGTATCCATCACCCCCGATGGCATCGTGACCATCGTCTCGAAGAATCCCGAGATCGGCCAGGGCATCAAGACTTCGCTGCCCATGATGATCGCCGAAGAGTTGGATTGTGCCTGGGATCAGGTCCGTATCGAGCAGGCAGATGCCGATGCGAAACGCTATGGGCCCCAGGTCGCCGGCGGCAGTGAATCAACGCCAACCAACTGGTTGCCGATGCGCCAGGCGGGCGCCGCCGCGCGCGCCATGTTGGTTCAGGCCGCGGCCACTCAATGGAGTGTCAGTCCGGAGGAGTTGACCACCTCCAGGGGCCGGATCAATCACGCGGCATCCGGGCGCTCCGTGGGCTACGGAGAGGTTGCATCCAAGGCGGCGGTTCTGCCTGCGCCGGAGGTGGGGTCGCTGCGTCTCAAGGATCCGCGGCAGTTTACGATCATCGGCCAGCCGGTCGGTGGAATCGACAGCCCGAAGATCGTCAAGGGCAAACCGATCTTCGGTATCGATACGCGCCTGCCCGGCATGCTCTGCGCAGTGTATGAAGTCGCACCCGCTGCCGGAGGACGGCTCCTGAGTGTCGACGTGGAGGCAGCGAAAAAGCTGCCGGGCGTCAAGCAGGTTATCCCGATAACCGGTAACGGCGATGCCGTTCAGGGGCTGGCTGATGGCGTGGCCATTGTTGCCAGCAACTGGTGGCTGGCCAACCAGGCTCGCAAGCAACTCAACATCCAGTGGGATCTGTCGGCCGCAAAGGGGCACGACAGCAAGGCCTATCAGGAGAAGGCCGACGCAGCGTTTGCCGCGGGCAATGGTGAAGAGTTGCGCCGTGACGGTGATCCGGACGCTCGATTGGCGAGTGCGGCGCGGCGCGTAAAAGCCCGCTATCAATACCCGTTTATTGCACATGCGCCCATGGAGCCGCAGAACTGCACGGCTTTGTACAAAGACGGCAGGTTGGAAATCTGGGCGCCGACCCAGGCGCCGGGTAGCGGACTCACCATGATTCAGAAGGCGTTGGGAATCGATCCCGGCAACGTAACGCTGCATCTGACGCGCATGGGAGGTGGATTCGGGCGGCGGCTGATGAATGATTTCATGGTCCAGGCGGCCGCCGTGGCCAAGGCTGTGCCGGGAGTCCCGATCAAGCTGCTCTGGTCGCGCGAGGATGACATGCGCCGCGACTACTATCGGCCGGGTGGCTGGCACGAGTTTGAAGCCGGCATCGATGCGAGCGGCAAGCTCAGCGTATTCACCGATCACTTTGTGACCTTTGGCAAAGACGGCAAAGCCGCGCTCGCCGCGGATATGAGTGTCTCCATGATCCCTGCCGGGTTGGTCGGGCACCTTCGCTATGGACGCTCGATGATGCCGACGGTCGTTCGCACCGGTCCGTTGCGTGCTCCCCGCTCGAATGCCTTGTGTTTCGCTTCGCAATCGTTTCTGGATGAGGTTGCAGTGACCGCGGGCACGGACCTTCCATCGCTGATGTTGAGTATGTTGGAGGGAGAGCGCCGGGAAATCCCGCCGCTCGATGGGCGCGGTCCGCCGTTTGATACGGGTCGCGCGCGGGATGTGATTCAGAAGGTCGTCGAAACTTCCGACTGGAAGCGCAAGCCGCAGCAAGCCGGGCGGGCCAAGGGATTCGGTTTCTATTTCTGCCATCAGGGTTACTTCGCCGAAGTCGTCGAGGCGAGCGTGATCGAAGGCAACATTACGGTTCACAAGGTGTGGGTGGCCGGTGATGTCGGCAACCAGATCGTGAATCCCATGGGCGCGGAAAATCAGGTCAAAGGAGCGATCATCGATGGCCTGGCGCAGGCGTTGGCCGGTCAGGAGATCGAGTTTGTCGACGGGGTGACCCAACAGAGCAACCTGCATGACTTCCACCTGGCACGGATACATGCGACACCGCAGATCGAGATTGCGTGGGTGAAATCCGAGAAGCCGCCCACGGGCCTCGGTGAGCCGGCGTTGCCACCGGTCATTCCGGCGCTGACCAACGCGATCTTCGCTGTGACGGGGAACCGGATCCGCTCGCTGCCGGTTCGATTGAAGACGGCTTGAACGCCTTCAGGTCCGCGCTTGCCATGACTGCCGGTCCATTGAGGTTGCCCGGCCAGCACGAGGCCTCAAGGGTGCATGCGTGCGCCCTTGGTGATCTTGTCGACGATTTTCTTGTCGGCTCGCAGGCCTACGCCGACGACTTTCGCGGTTTCCGGGTTGCAGTCAGCCACGACCGCACGATTGGCGGCATCGTGACCCGTGGAGAACATCTCTTCGATGTACAGCGCATGGCGCACGCCGCGCTCGAGTGCCCGACGATGCACGTTTGCCATTGTCTCAGCGTCGGCAGCGAGCACGATCACCGGTTGTATGGATAGCGCATGGAAAGCATTGCCCGCGCTGTCGCGATACATTTCCCCGATGAGCCCGGGCGTGTCGCCGACCACACCGCTCATCATGAAAGCCGTGACGTTCAGCTTCTGCCAAACCTGCAGGTCTTCGCGCACCACGATGGCTATTTTTGTGTCGAACATTCCTGAACTGTAACCGTGTCCCCTCCAAACCGTATTGAACGATCGTGCAGGCCGCGGGATCGGATTTCACGCGCGCCCGTGCAGCCCGGAGTGGAGCGAATCGATGCGTATTTCACGGGTCATGCGTATGACCCGCATCGGCACGACTTCTATGCGATCGGGTACACGCTGAGCGGTGTCCAGTCATTCGTGTATCGCGGTGCTCGCGCCAACAGCGTGCGTGGCAATGTGATCGTGATCCATCCGGACGAAGTGCATGATGGCCGCGCCGGCGCCGAGCCCGGCTTCCGCTATCGCATGATCTACCTGCAGCCGGCGCTGGTGCGCGCCGCGCTCGACGGCAAGGCACGCAGCCTGCCTTTCATCCGCAACGTGTTGAGTCGGGATCGGCGTTTGTACGAAGCGCTGCTGCCGGCGTTTGCTGATATGACACGGCCGCTCGAGGAGTTGGAGCAAGATAACATCGTGGCCGCGATCTCGGATGCGTTGTTGGCGATGGATCCTTCGGCCCGTGTGGGTACGTCGAGCGATAAATTCTATTCCCGCGCCGCGATTGCCCGCGACTATCTCGACGCGTACTTTCGGAAATCGGTGACGTCGACGCAGCTGGAGCGCGAGACCGGTCTCGACCGCTACTCACTGGCCCGCGCCTTCCGCCGGCATTTTGGCACCAGTCCCTATCGTTATCTGACGATGCGCAGGCTCGATCGGGTACGGGCAACCCTGCGCACCGATTCTTCTCTCGCGGACGCCGCCTGCGATGCCGGCTTTGCGGATCAGAGCCACATGAGCCGGCAGTTCAAGCAGGCGTTTGGTTTGTCGCCCGGCCGCTGGCGCGAGCTCGATCGACCCGTTTGATCCGCGCCGACAGCCAGTCGAGCAGTGGCTTCTCAATCAGCCGATACACCAGCAAAGCAAAGCCGATGGTGGTTGCAAATGAAGCGATTACAAACATTACGGCGTGTGGGGTGTCCGCTGTGATGAGTCCGACGCGACGCCAGAGCACGCCAATGAATCCCAGCGCGAATATGTGGCTCAGGTAGATAGAGTAGCTCGCGTCACCCAGGAGCATCGGGAACCTCCGCAGTGCAACCCCGAAACGCTGCTCATACGCAACGACTCCGATCATGATAAAGGTCGCCGGCAGCACGTAGGGTATGGGGTCCTCGGTGGATACCAGGAGGCTGCTCAGAAGCAGGCCGAATCCACCCACGACCAACACTCCGATGGTCCATTTCGACAGGTGCGGTTGTCCCTGGAGATAGAAGTAGCCGATCAACATCCCCGTACAGAACTCCAGCATCCAGGCGCGCGACATCAGAAAGAAGAACGGACTCGTGCCGCGGTCGGGATCCGCGAGCCCGGCGAATACCGCGGCAATGAACACGAAGCTCACCAGGATCATGCGATAGCGCCGCGAGATCAGCAGCGCCAGCGCAAATACGCCGTAGAAGACCATCTCAACATTCAGCGTCCAGCCCGGATTCAGCAGCGGTTCGACACGACCACTGGCGGCGAGATAGGGTACGAACAGCAGGCTTTTCCACACGAGCTCGGCCGTGACCGGGGTGTGCTGGAAATAGTGCAGGTACGAGAACCCGAGCAGGGCCGCGGTCAGCAGCCAGTACAGAGGCACGATGCGGATCAGCCGCCGCGCGATGAAATCGCCCGGCCCGATCCGCTCCGTGGTAACCAGCATGATGAAGCCCGAAATCACGAAGAAGATGTGGACGCCCGCGCCGAGGCTCCTCGAGTCCAGAAACCGGTGGAATTCCAGGAAGGGTGTGTAGGCAGGGATCTGCAGGGTGATGTGGTAGTACACCACCATCAGCGCCGCTACTGCCCTAAGGTATTGGACGCCCAGGAGCTTGTGGCCACTCGACATCCCGCCATGCTAGCGGATTACCCGCGGACCGGAATACTCCGCATGTCTCAGATCCCCGACCCCGGGTTATTGCAGGAGTCCGAACTCCGCCACCCCCGTTGTCGTGGGTATAAATACCTTCCCGCCTGCGACGACCGCGGCATTGAACTTGTTGCCGACCCCGAAGTTGTCGCGGCCACCGGCTGCCTGGGTGCTGTTGTAAAGCTGGACTCCCAGGTTGGTTGCATCGTACGCATACAGGACACTTGGGTTCGCGGTCGTAAACGCCCAGACGATTCCGTTCGCAGTCCCGTTTGCCGAGACCACGGGAACGGCGCCCGGGTAACTGTAGACGTTGGCCGTCTGCGAGGTGGGTGAAGCGGACAGCCTGGCGGAGGTCAGCGTGAACGCCTCGATCCCGACATTTTTAGCGGAAATGTAGATTCTTCCATTAAACCAGGCCGGTGTGGAACGAACCTCCTGTCCTCCCTGGTCCACCTGCTGCCAGATGTTGTTTGTGGACGGGTTGAATTTACCCATGGCGTCGCGACGCACGACGTAGATGTTTCCGTCCTTGCCGGCGCCAAACCCGAGTTGCCGGGTTGTCCCGGTCGCATCTGTCACGTCTGGAAGCAGCATCGCCGAGCCGCTTCCGAAGTCGAGGTCCGCGTCCGATTCGCTGACCTCGTTCCACATGGCGAAGTAGTCCGCAACGGCCAGCGTATTGTTGGCGGTGCTGAGCTCGAGGAACGAGTTGCCGTAGTCCTGTTTCGAGGGGAAGCCGTTGGCATCGAGCGTCGGCTCGAAGACCCCATTGCCCGTCAGCAGATAGATAAACCCATTGCTGTCCGCCGCGGGAGCGCCACCGCTCTGCCAGATGGCGGGACCCTTATTGCCGCTGTTGGGCGCGATGTTGAGCACGCGGGTGCGCGCCAGAGTCGTTCCGTTGTAGGCGATGATCCAACCACCGTAGGGGAGGTTATCGCAGTGCGATGACCAGGTTGTATAGATCTCGCCATTCAGCAGCAGCAGGCCGGCACGCTCCAGGTATGCGCCGGGATCGAAAGTGTTGGTCCCGCCGGAAGCAGTTGGATACGTGGCCGTGATTTCCGTGGGACCGCTGAACAGCTCGCCGCCGGTTGTGACGTCAATCGCATGTATCCTGTTGTGATACCCGCCCGAGCTGTCACGCGAGGCCGAAACCACGTATAGGGCGCCATGAGGGCCGGCACTACGATCAATGACCGGGGTGGCAGTAACCCCGATCTCGGGGCTGATCAGCCCACAACTGCGGTTGTCGCTGGTCGTTTCGCCGGCGCCATTCAAGGTGACCTGCCACAGTTTGGCACCCGTGTCTGCATCATATGCATACAGCGAATTGTGCTCGGTCGCGAGGAAGACGACGTTGTGAGAGCTGCCGCCGACGTTGAGACCCGAGAGATACAACGGTTGCGCGAATATGGTGCCATCTCCAGGAAGCGAGCGCAGCCTGCCAAACGTTGCCGACCGCACATTCGCGGTGGTGAGTACCGTTTCCTTGGGATTGAGGCCGGTCCTCGCGAGGTCGTACTTATAGGTCGTCACGTCAACTGAGGATGGTGGCGGCGGCTGCGAACCTCCCGCGGACGTGATCGACACATTGTCGAACACCGCCGTATTCAATGCGCCGTTTGAGTGACTCGTGACGGCGAGTCCAACATACAGTTGTGCAGCCATGGGTACGCGGTAGGTACCGACAGGTGTCCATGTTGCGCCGTCGGGCGAGATAGACCCTGTGAACGTATCACCCGCGCGAGTCAGTTTGACCCAATACGGAGGGGACTTGATCTGCGCCGTCTTCGTGCTGACGGCGGATGCTCCGGTTCCAATTCGCGCCTCGAGGGTTGCAGGGTCGTTGAAGGGAATGACCATGGCGGCAAAACTGGATCCCGCGTTCAGGGTCTCCCGGAACATGACTCCGGCTTTGGCCCAGAAGTCGGTGTTGGTCTCGCTGACGACCCGGGCGATGATCGTGCCATCCCCTGTAAACAGCTGTGAATCGAACTGGAATGAATCCGCGGTGCCCCAGATATCGACGCCGGAGCCTTTCACGGTATAGGTGCTGCCGCTCAGGGAGGAAGAGCCCTTCGCCGTAACTCCTCCAATGTCGCCTCCGGTCAGTGTGCTCGGGCTTTGCGGGGTGGTCGCCGCGCTGAGAACGGCAGTCGGTGCTGACACGTTGGCCGGGACGGCAGCATCAAATGATGCGACCTGATAAGTGTAGGTCGTGCCGCTCGTCAGTCCGGAATCCGTGAAGGCGGTGCTGCCCTTGACAGTCGCGAACGGAGTGGTTGTGTTCCCGTTGCGATAGACATAGTAGCCGGCAACACCCGTGCCACCCGGCGCGGGCAAGTCAGTTGACGCAGTCCAGCCGATCGCGATGCTGCTGGTGGTCACGGCCGTGGTTTTCAGGCCCGTTGGAACCGTCGGTGCCTGTGTGTCGGGTGGGGGTGTCGTGCCACTGGCCAGCGCTTGAATTTCCGCGGCTGTCAAAACTCCACTGTACACGCGAACCTCGTCAATGCCGCCGTCGAACGGACGGGCCGTGTCGACGCTACGATTGCCGATGGCGAAAGGAGTGTCCGCATCCGACTCGGCCGTGCCCGAGCCGTTTGTGGCGGTACCGTCAGCAAGCACGCCATTGATGTAGATATGGATGTTTGACCCGCCGGCCGACCCATCCCAGGTGGCCGCAACATGTTGCCAGACATTGAGCTGGATGCTCGCAGTCGACGCCCGGGAGGGTGACGAGGTTGAAAAAGTATCAATGGCCAGCTTGATGCCGGCCGCGCCGTTCATGGCAAAGAGCCAACCACCATTGTTGTTGTCCTTGTCGATGATGCGGCCGCCGTTGCCGCCGCCGCCCGAGCGCGGTTTGATCCAGGCCGCGACGGTCATGCCATGGGTATACAGATCCGCGAGGCTCTCGGCGCCCGAGGCTGAAACGTATCCTCGTCCCCCGCTCGCGAAATTGAGGGCATTGCCGGACTCTCCGGCGATCCAACCTGGAGAGTTGATCAGAGTCCCGTTGTTGCCGGAACCGGAGCTGTCGGCCGCGGTGATGCCTTGTCCTTCATTGAAGCTCCAGAAGCCGACGAGTGTCGCGGCTGCCGCCGGTTGCGCGAACAGCGCACAGGTCAGAATTGCAAGGAAGAGTAAAGACCCACGGGACGACGCCTTCTTATGATTTTTCATACACCAACCCCTGGACGGTAGCTACACGCTAGCGCGGCGGTGTTGGAGTAGCAAGTTGATTTGATATTGCCTTACAACAACTCTTTTTCAGCCAAAGAGCGAAATTCGTCCGGGACGCTTTTGTCGAGGCTCAACACGACCGACCCGTAGCCGATGGCCTCCCAGCCAAAACGTTCACGGATCGTGTCTACCGCGCGGTCAGCCGCGCATCGCATCACGGCCCTCGGGCTGTCGAGCGGCAGCGCCAGTTGGAAATCGGTTTCTCTCATCAAATGCGTTACGCTGATGGCCAGCAACGAAATTTTCGATTCCCCGGGATGCTGGGCCAGCGCTGCCCGCACGAGCCCTTCGGCGGTTTCCGCCAGGGCCGCCGTTGTTGAAACGGGGGTGTCGAAAGTGGTGGAACGGGTAACGCAGCGCAGGTTGGCAAAGCGGACACGGACGGTAACTGTTCGTCCGGACAGGGATTTTGCCCTCAGCCGGGCGCTGATCCGATCGGCGAGATGACGCAGAGCGGGCCGATACACCCGGGGTTGCGCGGGTTGCAGACCCAGGGCCGATTGCGCCCCGGCGGATCGGGCCCGCCGCTGCGTCCTGATATCGCGCGGATCGCGATTCCAGGACAGCGCGGCCAGTTTCTCTCCCACCGCGCAACCCAGAAGCCGCTCCAGGGACTGTCCCGGCATCCGGGCCAGCTGTCCGATAGTGCGCACACCTGACTCAGCCAATCGCGCCTGGGTGACGGGGCCCACGCCCCACATGAGCTCAACGGGCAGATCGTGGAGGAATTCCAACTCGGTCAAAGGATCGACGACCACGAGACCGTCCGGCTTCGCCACCTGGGATGCGATTTTGGCCAGGTGCTTGGTGCGCGCCACGCCCACCGAAATCGCGAGTCCCAACTCCATCCGGACACGGCGGCGGATCGTGCGAGCAATTTCGGCAGGGTGCCCGAACAGATGCGTGCATCCAGCTACATCTGCGAAGGCTTCATCGATGGAAATGCGCTCGACCAGGGGCGTGTAGTCCGACACGATCCCGATGGCAGCATCCCCCAACCGCTGGTACTGGTCGAAACGACCTCTGACAAAAATCAGGTGCCGGCAAAGTTGGCGTGCCTGCCGTCCGGACATCCCGCTTTGAACGCCGAATCGCTTGGCTTCATAGGACGCCGCCAGCACGACGCCTCCGCCCACGGCAATGGGCTTCCCTCGCAGGGTGGGATCGAGCAACTGCTCTACCGAGGCATAAAAGGCATCGAGGTCCGCATGGAGGATGGTGGGTTCCATCTCAACCGCCGCCATACTGTATATAGATACAGTATGCACCGCGCCCACACGCGGCACAAGAGCGGGACGGGTGGCTCAGGCTTCGCGTTGCGAGCGCAGGGTATCGAGCTGTTGCTTCATGGCGCGACGCGCCGAATCGGCGGCCTTCTGATCCGTGATGTCGCGGTTGACTTCCAACACCAGCCACCGGCTGTTCCGCTGCGACAGCAGCGCCAGGCGTCCTTCGACCAGTACGGGACGTCCCGCCTGCGTGGTATGGGTCAACTCGCCGATCCAGACACCATAGCGGGAGAGGTTGTTTTCGAGATTCGTAACACCGTCCGCAAGTTGTGTCTTGAGCAGATCATGCGTGGTCTTGCCGAGCGCTTCTGCACGGGTGTATCCATAGAGCTGCTCCGCGGCCGCGTTCCAATAGATGATGCCGCGGCCATGCATCTCCCAGATGATAATGGCATCGTTGGTGAATTCCAGCAGTTGGGTATCCCAACGGTCCGGGTCGGGATCCACAAACTGCAGGCGGTATCCAACACCTCGCAGATTGACGATGTTCATGCCGTAAGGCGTGAGCCGCCGGCGCAGGCGATGTACGAGGATCTCAACCGCGGAGCTCGAAGCAGGGCCTTCGACGCCAAATTTCTGCGCGATCTCTCCTTTTCCGAGCACATTGGGAGAAGTCACGGCAAACATTTCCAGTAACGCTCGTTCTCGCGGCGTTACCTCCACGCGTTCGTCGTTGATGGTCACCATCGCGTCACCCGCGCGCATCAGAAGCGGCCCCAGCCGGATCTCGGCGGGAAGCTTCAATGCGGTGTGCCGCGCGATCGCATTCAAGCGCGCGCGCAATTCTGAAACTGCGAATGGCGCGGTGATGTAATCGTCCGCTCCCGCGTCGAGGCCCGCGACGCGGTCCTCCAGCAGAGCCATTTCACTGACGATGACAATTGGCGCGTGCGGGCGTCTTTCGCGGAAGGCCGTCACCACGGCGAAAGGCTGCGGGTCCGAGCTGGCGACTGAAACCAGCGCAACCTCGCAATCACCATGAGACCAGGCCGGCAGGGCGGTTTCGAACCCCGAATGGGTCACGACCTCGTGTCCGAACTCCAGCAGGAGGCGTCCCAGATCGGCAACGGCCGGCCGGTTGCCGGTAACCAGAATCCTCATGAACTTCGATTGCGCATGCTTTCCCCATGACAACAGCAAGCCCGAGCGTCGTCAAGGACTGAGGCCCGGGCTGAGCTTCTGCGCACCAGCGGGTCAGCGTCACTGACGTATGATCGCCCCTGATTCGTCGAAAGGGGCTCACATGTCGACGTTTACTCGCCGCGACCTCGTGCGGTTGGGCGCGATGGTCGCGGCAGCAACTACCGTCCGGGGCCTCGCCTCCACGCAGCCCCGGATGGCGGATCCGGCGGACCGCGGCTGGCCGATCCGTTCCCATCGCTGGATCCAGGTTGCCTTCACTGAAGATGATCCCGGCAACTACGATCCGGAATTCTGGCTGCGCTACTTCCAGGAGATTCGCGCCCAGGGCGCCTGTTTGAGCGCTGGCGGGGCCATTGCGTTTTATCCGACGGATGTCCCGTTTCATCACCGCAGCTCCTATCTGGGGACCCATGACAGCTTTGGTGAGATGGTCCGCGGTTGCCGCCGGCTCGGGATGGCTGTCATCGGCCGGGTCGATCCGCATTCAATCAACGAGGAAGCCTTCGCGGCCCATCCCGAGTGGGCTGCCCGCCTGGCAGACGGCAGCCCGATGCGACACTGGGCGGATCCCACCCGCTATGTGACCTGCGCGCACGGCCCCTATAACTTCGAGTTCATGCCGCAGGTCTTGCGGGAGATCGTCGATCGGTATCGCGTCGATGCGGTATTCGGCAATCGCTGGGATGGTCACATTGTTTGTCACTGTTCGAGCTGTCAACGCCTGTTCCGTGAGGCGACCGGCTTTGCCATTCCCGAAACCATGGACCCGGCGGACGAGACGCGTCGCGCCTACATGGTGTGGGAGAACGAGCACCTGTTCAGTCTCGTCGATCTGTGGACCGCAACCATCCGCAAATCCCACCCCGATGGATTCTTCATGCCCGGATCGAGCTCGCGTCCCCAGCCGCGCCTCGAGTTTGACCCGCGCCGCCTGGCTGCGATTCCTTTCATGACTGTTGACCGTCAGGGCAGGGCAGGCAACACCCCTGCGTGGATCAATGGGCGCAACGCCAAAGTGCACCGGGCATTCATGGGGAAGAAGCCGGTAACCAACATTTTCAGCATTGGCCTCGAGGAGCCGTCCCGTTGGAAGGATTCGGTCCAGAGCCCGGCTGAGATCCGCATGTGGCTCGCCGAGGGGATGGCGCAGGGCTTTCGCCCGTGGTTGTGCAAGTTCAATGCGAAGCCGTTCGACGAGCGTTGGATGCCCGTCGTTGCCGATGTCTATCGATGGCATGCCAACAATCAGCGCTACCTGGCTGCGGGCGACAACCTCGCGCGCGTGGCGATCGTCGTTTCAAACCAGACCACGGCGTTTTATGACAGAAAACAGGGCAGTGGCGAGATCGACAGTGCGCAGTTCGGTTTCTACCATGCGCTGATTGAATCCCGCATCCCGTTCGAGATCGTCGATGATCACTACTTCGATGCCGCCTCTGTGGCGAGATTCCGCGTATTGATTCTGCCCAACATCGCGGCACTCACGGAGCAGCAATGCCGCCAGCTCGTCGACTACGTCCACGGTGGCGGCCGGATCGTGGCGACTCACGAAACATCGCTGTACGACGAGTGGGGCGTGCAACGGCCGGATTTCGGCCTCAGTGAGTTGTTCGGTTGTTCGTATGCCGGCCGCACTGACAAGAACGTTCGCAACTCATACCTTGCAATCAAACCGGGCCATGTGCTGACCCGGGGGCTCGAGGATACACCCCGGATCATCGGGGCTACCGGATATGTGGCCGTGAAGTCCCATGACGGGGCGGTAACCTCTCCGATCATGTTGATACCGTCCTATCCCGATCTGCCCATGGAGAGTGTTTATCCGCGAGACACTTCCACCCGGACACCGATGGCCTATTGCCGGGAGCTCGGGCGAGGTCGTGTTGTCTATCTGCCGATGGATATCGACCGCTGCTTCTGGCAGGTCATGAGCCCGGATCATCTGTTGGTTTTGCGAAATGCGGTGCAATGGGCGGCCGACGAACAGCCGTTTGTCAGTGTCGCAGGTCCTGGCGTCGTCGATATCGCCTGCTGGCGCCAGCCTGATTGCATCACCATTCACCTGGTCAATCTCACCAATCCCATGCTGTTGCGGACACCGTTCCGCGAATTGATTCCGATGGGTCCGTATCGGATCGAGCTCACCCTGCCGCCGGGCGTCAGCGCACAAAAGGCCCGCTCGCTGGCGACGGGAACTGATCTGGCGGTGAGCTCGCGAGATGGGAAACTGACGCTGGAAGTGCCGAGTATCCTTCTGCACGAAGTGCTGGCCATTGTGTGACCGGCCACTCCTTTCCGGAAGAGCAGGCGCAGCAAGCGCGGCAGCCGCCCGTTGAACCGGGTTACCACGCACGACCGGGCGCTGTAACATGAGCACCCCGTGCGCTGGCCGAAGCTCTGCCTGAGCCAGACGCAATGGCGAAACTCATTACGGAGAGAGATCGATTTGGGTTCGGGTCAGAAGGTAGTGAGTGTGCTCGGCGCGCCCGTGAGGCGAATCTGGAGTTTGTTCAGCAAGCAGCCCTCGTGGCATGCACTTTTGGACTGGAAGACCTACTACCAGGCCGCGCTGCGGACAGACTCGCCTCACTCGATCGTTCAACACGGCGGCCCCTGGGTGGGCGATGCGGCCAGGCAGACCGAGCTGATTGACGCTCTGGGAGGCAGCCGCGCTGCCTCTATTGTTTGGGCGCCCCCGGGTTGTGGGAAAAGCCGTTTTGCCCTGGAGCTCGCGCGCCGGATCGAAAAGGGCGGTGAATGGCAGGTTGCGTTCGTTCCGCATGATGAGGCGGCTGTTCGCGGAGAGCTTCCCGAGCTCACCCGGCACAAGCGCATCGTCTTTGTTGTAGATGACGCCCACGATTGTCCGGATGTGGTCAAGCTTCTGGCAGCCACGTGCGCGTCCGCGCCTCGCGAAGCACCATTGCATCTCGTGTGTCTCACGAGATCGACTCGTCGTGCGCCCGTGAATCGCGTGTTGCAAAGTACATTTCCACCCGGCGCGGTTCAGGAGATCGATCTGGGGCGGCCTTCGGCGGCCCTCGTGCGAAGTCTCGTCGACCAGCTGCTGCCCAAGTCCTCTCCGCTCCATCGCGATACCATCGCGCGCTTCGTGCGGCAGTCCTACTTTCTGGCCGTGCTCACCTGCAACCTGCTGAGCCGCGAAAGCCGGCTGCCGCAATCCTTCCAGCGGCAGGACCTGCGCGATCGGGCGTGCCGCGAACCTCTGAAGGAAGCCGTGGGCGGGTTGTGTCTCATTGATGCGGCCACGCGCGCGCTGGGCGTTTATGCGGCGCTCGCTCCCGTAGCGAAGGCGCGCACTGACGTTCGGGATATGGCGGCCGAATTGAGCGGGGTCGCTCGGGAAAAGGTCGATTCGCTCATGGAGCGTATGCTCGCGGCCGGCCTGTTCCAGGACGACGGCCGCGGGTTGATTCGACCGGCGCCCGATCTGTTGGGCGATCTGATCCTCGAGGCTGCCTGCCTGGATCTGCAGGGCAGGCCCACTGCCTACAGCAAGCAGCTGTTGGAACGGCTGCTGGCGACTGATCCGGTTGCCACCATGATGAATTGTGGCGATCTCGGTCAGCTCTTTGGTGCTGACCCGGATACCGATCTCGTCAGTGGGCTGGTGTTGGACAGCGCCAGGACCGTTGCGGTCGACAACAAACGGAGCGTTCTCGCGCTCCTGAGGATGTGCCAGCCGCTCGCTGCGCGCCGCCCCGGCGCGATACTCCAACTCATCAACATTTTGGAGAAACGCGGCGTTCTGCATCGTACGCCGCAACCGCGGGAGCTGTTGGGTTCGGACAGCGTCGAGATGGGAGCACTTGGACTGCTGCTGCGCGCGAGCGAGGTTCAACTCGACATCGTCCCGGTAGCTTTACAATTGGGGCGCGATCTATATGGCGCCGCGCGCGGCGACGATTCGAGCTCCGACCACGTGCTCTCGGTGCTCCGTGAAATCTGCACATTTGAGAGCAGTCGTGGAGTCCCGCACGCACGTGCTGTCGTGAATGCCCTGAAGGCCTGGGTCTGCGAATCCGAAGTGGGCGCCGCGGTGTTGGCTTCCACCTTGAGCGCGCCCTTTCTGGCGCTGGATATGGAGACCAGGGAAGAGGGCGACGGTGGCCTGTCTGTTTCCCGAACGGGTTTGAGTCCGACTCCCGAAGTCTGGGAGGTACGGGATGTCGCCGCGGATACGGTTTCGCGCGCGATCATGCGTCCCGAATCCGTCGTGGAATATGTGGCTTTGGCAGCCCTGGAGCGCTATGCGCATACAGAAGTTGCCATGGACAGCGAGCAGGCCGGGCGGTGGCGTCCGCAATTGGCACGAGAGTTGGAAAAGCTCGCGAAGGCGGTCCGCGAAATCCCCACGGCAACGGACAAGTTACCCGTCTGGGCCGCCGCCGAGCTGCGCGGCTGGCACTGGTGGATGCAGAGCTCGGACGCCCTGCATGACGCCGGCAAGTCGATTCTGACTTCCATTCAGACCACTGATGCATATCAACTCTGGAAGGCGCTTCATTCGCAGCAGCTTCCGGTCGCGATTGTCGTACCTGAAGACGATAAGGTGCCCGCGGCCTCGCGTGTGGAACATTTCCACGCTCTCGGTGCTGCGCGCGAGGCCAGCGAGCGGGCACGACAGTTGTTTGATGCCCTGGATGGAAAGCATCCGGACCACGATTCCTGGCGCACGCTGTGGCGAGCCGTTGCCGGCCAGGTCCCGCCGATCCCCCTGCATCAGCAGGCGGGGGCCGTAATCGGAGAGTTTGCAAAAAGACATCCGGATGCGGCCTGGGTTTTTGTCACCGACGCCGAGGCGGAAGGTCCGCTGTTCCCGATCCTGCCCTTCCTGTTGGATGAGCTGGGCAAGCAGGATCCGGCGCGGCGCTCGGACGAGGCCGGTCGGGTGCTGGCCGGGACGCGCCTGGAAGAAGCCTGGCTGCAGGCGCTCGGCACGCCGCAGGAGTTGAGAGAGGGCGAGCGCAAGCTGCTCGCGCGGGCTCTGAATTCCTCCGACCCGGAACGGGCTCACTATTCCGCCCGGGCCCTCCTCAACTCCTGCGAGAGCAGTCCCGTTGAGGTGTTTGAAGCGGTATCTACAGCGATCGAACGCCATCCGGATGACGACGTGCTCTGGACGCTGATTCTGGAGCGCTTTGCTCAATGGGGGAGCGATGCTCCGGTTGAGTCAGTCGCGATAGTCGGCAACAGGCTCATCTCGCTCATGCGCAATCACAGCTCGCAGCTGCGATGGGGATTCCAACCGCACACGCGGCAGCTCGACAAGGTGCTCGCCATCCTGGCGTTTTCGAGTCCGGAACGCCTGCAGGACTGGGTACAACACCACTGGGGACGTCCTCGTACCAGCAGCAGCGCCTGGAACGACGAATCTCCCCTGAACCTGTCCCGGCTCAAAAGCTCAATGGCCGCGATCCGCAACTCGGACGTGGCGGACCGGTGGGTTGAGGCGCATGCCAACTGGATCAAGGGGCCCCGGTCGCTGGGTGAAACGGCTGCGCGCGGATTATCCGAGCTGTCCACTCTCGACAACCCGCACGTCGGCAAGCTGGCGAGCGATATCGCCGCCAATCCCACCGAAGGGCCGCTGCAATCCTTCACGGACTTTGTGGGTTATCAGGGGTCGAAGCGGGACTTCCCGACGCAGTCACTTGCGTTGTTGGAGATGTGGGCGCGTCATCCGTCGGCGTACGCAACGATGGACGAGGTGGTGGTTCGAGCTCTCGTGCGTCAAGCGGGCGTCCAAACTGTTGGCCACCGGATTCTGGCGGCCATCGAGGCACGTCGCGCTGCCGGCGAGGCTCCGCCACTGTTCTCCGCCAGCCTTGCCCGCGTGGAACGCGAGGTGCAGGAGGCGATGCACATGGCTCCTGGGTCTTGAAGTCTTCACTCACGCCGCAATTTAGGTCATTCTCGGCTTAGGGCGCGCGGCTTCGGTGGGCGGCACGCGCTGGCATTTGAGCCCACGGCAACTGAAGGAGGTGATCCAAGTGTCAAATAGAAACGTTGGTTCGGTCGCGTCTCTGGGCGCACTGGTTGGTAGCGAGGCTCACCGTTAAGCGGTACCTCGTGCTGGCCGGAAGGCCATAGAGGGATGCGCGCAGGCGTTCGTCACGCGCGCGACCGGGTCCAACGGATGGACGCTCCGATGCAGTTGCTGTGGGATTACCTTGGTCCTACGGACTAATGCTCGAGCAGGAACGGCGGGGCCCGCGGGGGCTCCGCCGTTTTCTTATGTAACAACATCATTCATTGCATCTTTTCCGTGGCGTTGAAGTCTGCCAACTGAGCGTCGAAGGCGCGCTTGAACGCGGGCCTTGCTTCGCCCCGGGCGACGTAGGCGGAGAGGTTCGGATATTCCGCCAATATTCCCGAGCTCTTCAACCTGCGCATCACGGCTATCATCATCAGGTCACCGGCGGTGAATGCGCCGTCGAGCCAGTCGGCATCGCCGAGCCGGGTGGAGAGGTCGCGTAGCCGGCCACGGAGCCGATCGTCGAGCATGGCCTGGCGTTCTGCAAACCATGGCTTGTCGCGCTCGAAGATCGTCGCCATGCTGCGTTCAACTATCGGCGGCTCCATTGTGCTGAGCGCGGCAAACATCCATGTGATGGCGCGTGCCCGCGCATTTGCATCACCTGGCAGCAGACCCGCATGGCCTTGCGCGATATGGAACACGATCGAGCCCGACTCGAACAGCGTGAGCTCATCGTCCTGGTACGCCGGGATCTGACCGAATGGGTGAATGGACCGATGCGCCGGTTCCTTCAGCTCACTGATGGAGCGAAGGCGGACTTCATATGGCTGGCCGGCTTCTTCCAGCGCCCAGCGAACGGGCATGTCGCGCCCCAGCCCCTGGCCTCGATCAGGTGACCGCGCAAACGCAGTGATAGTGGGTTTCATGTGCAGGCTCCGCGTGAATGTCTATACGTTCACTGTATAGACGATCCGCCGGACCGGGGTTGGACAAAAGGTCTGAGATTATTTGGCGGGCCCGTGCATCGGTCACTATGGCCGTCGTGCTGCGTCTATTGCGGCGGCCAATCGCCACATCCCCGCCCGGATCGCCGCCGAGCTGCACGAACCGAACCCCAGCACCAGCGCATTCGATCTTTCACCGCCGCCGTAGTAGTAGGCCGCGAGTGGCATCACCTCGATGTTGCGCGCTCTGGCTTCTATGAAAACCCGTTCGGCATCAACTTCCTCCAGATCGGCCACTGCGTGCATGCCGGAGTGCACGGGACGAAGGCGTAATGGAACGCCAGTGCGATCTACCGCTGCCTGTAGGGTGTGCAGCCGTTCCGCATACTCGGCCTGCATGCGACGGACGTGCCGCTGGTAATGGCCGCGCGTCATGAATTCGGAAAGGATCATTTGTTCCAGCATCGGCGGGTGCACATCGCTGGCCATTCGCGCCCGTATGAAGCCGTCCACCAGATCGCTTGGAACGATCAGGAAACCCAGGCGCAGGGCGGGAAACAGGGTCTTGCTGAAGGTCCCTGCGTAAATGACGCGGCCGTCCGGATCGAGCGCATGCAGGCAGGGCAGAGGCTGAGCGTCGTACCGGAAGTTGCAGTCGTAGTCATCTTCCAGGATCCACGACAACGAGTTGGTGGCCCAGGAGAGCAGGCTCTGCCGCCGTGGCAGGCTCATCGGTACGCCGGTTGGAAACTGATGTGACGGCGTTACATACGCCAGGCGGGCATCGATCCGCTCCGGTTGGTGTTGGTCGATGATCATTCCCTCGTGATCGACGGGCATACATACAGAGCTGGCGCCCGCTGACTGAAGAGCAGCATGCGCGCCCGGATAGCCGGGATCTTCGATCCAGACAGGATCGCCAACATCGAGCAGAAGATGAAAGACGAGGTCAATGCCCCGTTGGGCGCCGGCAACGACGAGTACCTGCTGTGGGTCGCAGCTGGTGCCCCGCGAGCGGATCTGCTCGGCGATTGCTTCGCGCAACCGCGGCAGACCCGGCAGGTTGGAGTAATCCAACCCCTGGGGTGACAAGGAACGCACGCACTGGCGCGCGATCTGTGACCACAGCCGAACTGGAAACAGGTCAACCGCCGGGGTACCCAATCGAAAGGGACGGGGTGAGACAGGTCCCCGGCGATCGGGTCCCCGGGTTTGCGCCAATGACCGCCCGCGCGCCGAGAGCAGGGGATGTTTCGCTGCGGCAACGGCCCGGATGATCTGTCGATCCGGCTGTGAGTCCGGCAATACTTTCGCAATGTATATGCCGGACCCCTGACGCGGCACAATGTAGCCTTCCGCCTTCAACTGCTCGAAAGCCAACAACACCGTCGTCCGGGAGACCCCCAGATCTGCCGCGAGCGCCCGGGTCGATGGCAACCTGCCGTCAGTGTTGATCGAGCCGTTGACGATCGACCTGCGGATGCACAGGTAGATCTGGTCCTGCAGCGTCTGGCCGCAGGAGGGCTCGATGCGGATCGGCAGTGTGACCGTCCTGGCCATGGCTTTCGCTTCCTTGCTCGGGCAGATCTTGCACCCCGGATCAGAGCAGTGAAAGGGCTATCGCACGTGCGAGTGCTTCGTGTCCCGCATCGTTCGGATGCAGATTGTCGGGAGCGGCATACGCTGGCAACAGCCGGGCCGGGTGGGTCGGGTCACGCAGTGCCAGGTCGTAGTCGGCTACGCCATCAAACTCGTGGCTCGTTCTCACCCAGTGGTTGATGGCCAGTCGCTTGGCTTCGTTCTCAGGCGTGTGAGTGTTGGGGAACGTGGTGCCTTCATTGGGCGAGATCGTGGCCCCGTAGACTTTGAGTCCCTGTGCACGCGCCTGTTTGATCAGTTGCCGTATTCCGGCAATGATTTCGTCAGCGCTGGCGAGCTGGGTCGGGTCTCCAACAGCCGTGGGAAATATGATGTCGCCCAGGCCGAGTGCGAGCACCACATGCGAGATTCCCGCCGCATTCAACACGTCGCGCTGGAAACGCGACAGGCCGCTCGGTCCGCAGAAATCCCGCAGCAGGCGGCCGCACCCTGTTGACTGATTCAACACGGCCATTTGTGGAGGCAGGAACCGGGGATTGAACCAGCGCGACAGGTCGTCCGTTGCGCGGCGATTCGCGTCCTGCGTGGTGGTGCCTCCCTCGCTGACGGAGTCGCCAAAGACCGCGAGCACGGGAACCCTGCTTTTCGTCTGTACTTCGACGAAGGTCAGCCAGTAGCGCGAAGTTTCCGGGTCACCCTGGGTCGGAAAGTCGACCGCGGCGCTGAAGTCTCCAGGGCCGGAGACAAACGCGGATTGAGTGGCATTCTGGTGATAGGTGGCAGGTCCGGTGTTTTGCGGGACGAACAGGCTGATTGCGAGACTGGTGTTTGAGGGAACGCTGAGATTGACCGGGTCGCTGACTGCAACCGCGCCCGCCGGAATGACAACGGAGCCCTGGCCGCCGAACGTCAGGGTTCGATCCGATTGCGGCACGATCGAGGCGCCCGTGGATTGCACGGCCATGTGCGCAGATCCGATGATCAGGGCGCCGGCGCCGTATTCGTTGGATAGTTTTACGCGCATGCGGGAACCGCCCGCGCTGATATAGACTATCTGCCGTACTGTCTGGTTTTCGAATGACCGGGATGCACCGAACGCGCTGCCGTCCGCCATCGGCGGGACGCTCCATGTCGCAATCCAGTGCGGATTGCCAAAGTCAGTGCCCTGGGCTCGTGCCGCGGAGGGGCCTGTAACCCCGATGAGAACCAGAATGCTGGTAATGACTAAGAAAATGCAGCGTCGCGTGCTGCGTGTCAGTTTGTCCATGACTTCCTGTCTCCTTGACGTTCGATGACAGGAAGGGAGTCTGCATAGCACCGACCACCGCTGGGTAGCTCCACTTCGATGCAGTGGGATAAAGCCACATTCCCAACACCGCGAGCTATACGACAGACTCTACTTTTGCACAATCGCGAACTGAGGATGCCCGCTCACCGCTTCGTGCCAGGAGGTATCGCTGGGGAGGCTCCCATGAGGCGCCTGAGCGTCACTACGGCGCCATTTCGCCAACCATTCCGCACCGAGCATCTCATGCGGGTGTTCTGCAGCAGCCGCGACCGGAGACAGACCGATGGTCGTTTCCGTTTTCGGGCCGGTGCCGCGGCCCCTGGCAATATGAAAGCCGGCAGCCAACATCGCCGCGCGCACGCTGGTCGAGTTTGTATAGGTGAACAGCTCCACCTTCCTGGGTCCGCACACCAACGCCAGCTCGCGAAACGCCGCCAGCGTCCACAGTGAGCTGTCGGCCTTGAAGGAGAATGGATCGAAGAAAATGATATCGGGTGGGGGTGCCTGGAACTTCCGCGCCGCGAAGTCACCGGACTGCAGCAGCCACTCGATCGTCCCCGTGCGGTTGATCCAGCGGCCACTCGACAGCAACTTTTTCGGAGCGGCGTGGTGCAGGTGCGTGAACAACCCGATATTGGCCAGCGCGAGCTGCAATGAATCCAGATCATTCTCGAAGCTGACGAGCGTCATGGAGCGTTGCAGCTGAGGTGCGCTTTCGACTGCCAGGATCGCGGCCATGGCGTTGGCCGCGGCGCCTAATCCAACATCCCAGACGACGAGGGGCGCATCCGCGGGCGCAGCTAAGCGTTCGACGAGCCGGGACTGCTCCACATACAACGACCGCGCTTCCTCAACCGGATTGTTGATGGAGTGCATCACCTCGCCTGATGTCTTATCCCGTATGAATCCTACTCCGTCCCGTTCTATGACTTCATATCGACCGCGCGTCAGCTTGAGTTTGCGCCGCGTGGCCTTGGTCACGTGCGTGACCCCTTTGCCGTAGCTGTCACGAGCGTCGAGAACAGCGCGTTGCGAGTTATAAAACGAAAGCCAGGTTCCTGCGAGAATGTGCTCGCGCATCGTGCGCGTCAACTTCAGGTAGAAATGGATGTTATGCAGCGCCAGCAGTTGCCAGAGCTGGCTCTCATGTACGCGCAGCAGATGAAAGAGATACGCAATGGAGTGGGTTTTGCAGGTATAGCAATGGCAGGCGGGGTCTATCGGTCCGTCTTTATCCCGATAAGCGCCACGCCGCAGATCGCGTCGACCCTGGCTGGTGAACGCTACGCCTTGTTGCGCAAGTGATGTTGGCAGAATGCAGTCGAACATATCGACGCCGCGATGGACGGCCTCGAGGATGTCCAGGGGAGTTCCCACTCCCATCAGATACCGTGGCCGATCCTGCGGAAGTAACTCGGTGACGGTGGCCGTGCATTCTTCACGCTGTGCACTGCTTTCACCGACTGCAAGACCGCCAACGGCGTACCCGTCAAATGGCATGTCAGTGATGACGCGGGCACTTTCGATACGCAGATCGAGGTAAGTGGCGCCTTGCACGATGCCGAATATCGCCTGTGACGAATCACCGCGTGCAGCCAGGCTGCGACGTGCCCACCGATGAGTCAGCTCCATCGCGCCGCGAGCGATGTTGTGTTCCACGGTCGATGGCACACACTGATCGAGCACCATCATGATGTCGGAGCCGATGATCTTCTGTGCCTCGATGCTGCGCTCCGGGCTCAACTGCAGCAGCGTGTTATCGACATAGCTGCGAAATTCGGCGTAATCCTCCTGCATGGTGCGGCTGCCCGGCAGAGAAAATATTTGAAAGCCGCCGGAGTCGGTCAATACCGAGCGGGGCCAGTTCACGAAGCCGTGGATTCCGCCGAATTTCTCCAGGATTTCAACACGCGGTTGCAGCATCAGGTGGTAGGTGTTGGCGAGCAGCACCTGGGCGCCGCTCTCGAGCAGGTCTTCGCGTCGCTGTGACCGGACGGGCCCGTGGGTGCCGACCGGCATGAAAGTGGGCGTCAGAACTTCGTTATGCGCGGTCGTAAAGCGTGCTGCTCGTGCCTGGGAGCCGCGAGCCGTGGCTTCCAGCTGAAAATGCAATCGATTCATGAAGTCCCGTTCGCCATGCCCTTCTGCGTAAGGTAGCAGAGGTTTTGAACGTTTCCCTGTTGGGGTCGACTGCTGTCGGGTATTCGCGGGAATCGTCACGGCGGCACTCCGCGGCGGTAATGAGCTCGTCGTGAACGAGCATCAAAGCGTCGCTTCGAGACTTCATTGATTCAACCGCGAGCGAACTGTTTACGCACGCGAAGCCCGTGCCATAGCCCGCCGGAGTGGCAGCGCTGGGTTACATCGCTGATTCGACTGAGAAAAGCGTTGCGCGCCGTTCCTGCCCCCCTGACGGCGATCCCGTACAGTTGAAATTGAGCGGGGTGCGCCAGATAATGGCGTCGAAGATAGCGCTACCACAGTGCTGGTTTTTTATGGGGGCGGCATGAAAATAGTGTGTAAGTGTGGCCTGGACTGCACTGACTTTTGCAGCCAGCATGCGATTCCGCTGAACGCGCGGTTCGCCTGTCCGGACTGCGATTCTCCTTTGACGGCGTCCGGCTCGCAGGGTGCTGCGCAACCTGCCGGTATCAGTGTTACCGAGCGCATGGCTGAGGATGCTGTCAGCGCCTGAGTCAGCTACCGTTAGTGAACAGCTCCGAGCCCAACGCCGCGTGGCGGTCGAGCGCGCGGCTCGAGGGCGCTTGGACGATGCCGACTCCTGTGGCCGCCTTCTCAGATTGACCGGCCGCCGCTCAATACACGAGGTTGCCGTGAGCGCAGTCACATCTCATGGAATCGCTCTCGCGTAGCGTTCCAGACATCGTCTCCCAAGGACGGGTCTGTCATGCGGTGTGTTGCCATAATGTCCTTCGTTATCGCGTTGTGCGGTTGCGCCGGTACCAGCTCAGTCAAACACGGTGTTCGAGTCACCCGCAATCCTGCCGACGTCGAGCATTGCAAGCACATCGGTGCAGTTCAGAGTGTGCCTCCCTATTCGCTGCCAGGCGAAGATCTCGAGCGGATTCGTAATCGAGCCATCGAGGTCGGTGCCGATACCGTTCTAGTCGAGCGCTCGCGCCGTGAGTCAGTTTCCGGCATTGCATTTCGCTGTCGCGCATCGTGAGAGTTGACGCGCGTAATCCTGGACTCTATTCAGCCTGGCAGGTTGGTCGACGTCTGGGCCTGACCTAACGACTCACGCGCCGTCGAATTGTTTTTCCCCCTAGTTAGTCTCGGCTGCCCAGGCTTCGGCATCGGCGCCAGCCGCGATCCGTAGCGGAGAAGTTGGGTCGGTCGCTGCACGCCAGACCCCCACGGCGACATCATGAGGCCTGGTCGTTGGTGATGAGGTGTCTTGAAACCCGGCCACCACTTTTTTCACCAGATCGCCGTAGGCTTCGAGATCGAGGCCGTGCATATTGCGTCGCGCGTTCTCGCTGAAGCGAGTGGCGGGCGAACGCCCTGGGAGAACCAGGCGCATGCGAACTCCAAATGGCTCGAGCTCGACCGCCATCGATTCGGTGAACGCGTTCACTGCCGCTTTGCTCGCGCGATAGGCGGCAATGAGCGGAAGTGGCCTCAGTGTCACGCTCGATGTTACGTTTACAACAACACCGGATCTGCGCTCCCGCAGCTGTGGCACGAATGCCTGAGTCATCGCCATCGTGCCGAAAGTGTTGGTCTCGAAGAGCTCCCGTACCGTCGTCATCGGAGTGACTTCGGCGGGAGAAGCGGCGCCAAAACCTGCGTTGTTGACCAGCACGTCGATCTGACCGGCCGCGGATACCAAATCTCGAATGCTCTGCGGATCTGTTACGTCCAAAGCAAGCAACTGCAGCCGCTCCGATGATGGAAGCACGTCCTGGCGCACCGTGCGCATAGTCGCAATGACGTGCCAGCCCTGCGCGTGGAAGTGTCGGGCAACCTCGAGGCCGAAGCCGGATGAACAGCCGGTCACTAAAACTCTCTTCAAGGGATCACCTGCAAAGGATTGACGTTGAACACACGGTAGCCTCACCGGGTCGGACGCACTACAATCTGGAGTCCGGTATTCATTTGCAGGAGTCCGGTGATGACCGATCCCTTGGCCGAGGTGGTGACGCTCCTTCAGCCGCACGCTCGATTCTCCAAGCTCGTCCTGGGAGCGGGTCCGTGGCGCGTCAGCCGCTCGGATGCCGGCCAACCGTTCTACTGCGTTCTCCTGGAGGGCAGGTGCCGCATCACCGTGGACGGTCGTGAGCTGGTTGAGCTGACGTCGGGAGATTTCGCGCTCATCCCCGAGACCTACGGGATCGCCGTGTCCAGCCTCGATGCACCCGCAGGCCTCGAGACCCTTCAGCCGATCGCGCTCGGGAACAATGAATACAGGGTCGGTTCGCCGGATGCACCCGTGGACGTTCGGATGCTGGTAGGCCACTGTAGCTTCGGCTCGCCGGATGCGTCGCTGTTGGTCTCGTTGTTACCGCGGTTCGTTCATGTCCGCGGGGAGCAACGACTCGCTAACCTCGTGCAGCTGGTACGCGACGAATCGCGCGAGCAGAGGCCGGCACGCGATGTTGTGCTCGCGAGGTTGCTGGAAGTGCTGCTCATTGAAGCGCTGAGATCGACCTCAGGAACCAACGCATCACCGGGTCTGGTGCGGGGACTCGCCGATTCTCGCTTGTCCGCCGCGCTTCGAGTCATGCACAAACGTCCGGCACATGACTGGACGGTGGTCGAACTGGCTAAGGAAGCGGCGCTTTCGCGTTCGACTTTTTTTGAGCGCTTCAGCCGGGCGGTGGGCGTAGCTCCCATGCAATACCTGCTCGGGTGGCGAATGGCTCTCGCTAAGGACTTTCTGCGCCGGAGGGAAGGTGGAGTGGCAGAGGTCGCGGAGCGCGTCGGCTACAGTTCGGCCAGTACCTTCAGTGTTGCCTTCACTCGATATGTTGGCCGCCCGCCAACACAGTACGCCCGGGAGCAGTCAGCGTCGGACGCGGCCTGAGGGGGCCGGTTTGTTGCGAGTGCGCTATGGTATGCTCGGGGGAGAAAGCTCGACCTTGGCTTTAAACCCCTGTGATTTGATGGCCGCTCAGTGTGCGTCACCCCCGTCCCCTTATAGACGATTTCGTTAGTTTGTGAACACGCCGTGCGAGCCACAACGGGATTTCTTGATACCGGTACGGGCGCACCGCGGCCACTCGTGAATATGATTCATCCCATGAAGACACTTGCCAGACACTCAGTTGCGCTGACTCTAACGATCGTGGCGTTCCTGACTCTCCCGGGATGCAGTACAACAGGCGGTACTGCCGAAATTGAGCCCCCGGTGATTGAGCCCGCGAAGGAACTGCCAGCCGCGCAACCGGCTCCCGTTGCCGATACGGGTTCGAAGCAGGAAGAAGGTGAGGTTCCACTGGCCGTTGCCGAGTCGGAGAAACCCGAAACTGCTCCTCCCAAGGAGGTCGTCGTTCACGGCCCCCGGAGCCGTCATGAGAAGATCCATGACTTCGTGGCCGAAGCGCAGGTGATGCTCCGGGACGTCGAGCTCCAATACGTCCTCACTGGAAACGGGAAGAAGCAGGTGCTGCGCGGACGGCCGGTCGCGTTTGCGCTCTGGAGCGAAACCAAGCAGGAGTGGTCAATCGCCCAAATCGAGCTTCCGCGTCCCCCGATCAAGTGGAAACCCGGTGGGAGGCCCCTGCCATTTCGCACTCTCACGCCGGGCATCCAGGCGACGCATGTGAAAGGCACTGGTGCCGAGCGGCTGATGTTCACCTTCTCTCGAAACGGGGATCCGTTGAAGGTTTACGGACGCAAGTTCCCCGTATTCGACAACGCCCTCATCAAGCACAAGCAGTGGGGTGCTGTTGCCGCAACCGCGAAGCCGATTGTCTACCTGCCGTTCACCGAAGACACCTTCGATCCGGCTTTCGTCGCCAGCGGCAAGGAGTTTCTGGTTGCCACGGCGGGCAAGGCGATTGAGGAGCTGCGTGTCGCGAAGGTGCCGAGTGCCGCCTTCCCCGGAGAGCTGCTCGCGGATGTCATTCCGCCGCAAGTCATCACGACCCTCGCGGTCATCGAGCAGACCGATGATGGCGACTACCTGGAAAAGCAGGCTCTCGCCTTCGACGACGTACTGAGCCAGTACGGGCTGAAGAGGGACGAGGCCTTTCGGTATAGCGTCTCGAACGCGAAAGCGTTGGGACCCATGCAATTCACCAACCGTAAAGGAAACGGGACCTACTCGATCGTGGTGAGACGCTGCCCTGGCGCAAAGCTCGACCCGATCTTCGAGCGCGGCGCGACGAATCTGCTCAATGCCATGAAGGCGGCCGTTTGCCTGCTGGATCTCGATCTGGCGGGAATGCGGGAGGATATCCGGGTGGCGTATCGGGCCAACCCTGACGTGCTGGGCATCTTTCCGGTCGCCGCTTACAACGGCGGATCCCGTAACGTCACGAAGCTCTACCGTGTCCTGACGAAGATGAAGGTCAACCTCGACGAACTGACTCGGCCGGGCGTGCAGGCCGCGGGAGGTTCGGTGACCTGCCCCTGTGTCTGGAAGGTGAAAGGCACCGAGACGCTTCCGCTGTCGATCCCGAAATACAACAACGAGAATCGCTGGTACATCGAAAAGTATCAGAGCATCGTGAGCCTGTTTGGTAGTGCCAGGCCCTCGGCATTTGTGCAGCCCTCTGTCGGCCTCAGTCAATGACCACGAGGCCGGCCTTGCGGTGCGGCCTCGCCTCGACTGTTCACAGGGCCAAGGCCGTGCTGTTATTGGGCATGGTCGCCACTGGGCTCCTGACTACTGACTCCTTCGCGTCGTCCTCGCCGGACGAGACCGAAGTCATAATCGAGGTAGCTGGTGGACAGAAGTCACAAGGCTTCCGCGGCTCATTTTCAGTCCCGGAAAACCGCCATAAGAAAACCAGCCGACGCATCACGCTGACCTATGTCCGATTGCCGGCCACAGCCACTTCCGCCGGAGCGCCGATTGTGTATCTGGCCGGCGGTCCAGGAGCCTCGGGAATCGACGCCATCCGCTACCGATACGCCGCCTTCAGCGCACTGCGTCGCTACGGCGATGTGATTGCATTGGATCAACGTGGCACCGGAGCCTCAAACGACCTGCCAACGTGCCGGTCGCGCGAAATTCTTCCTTCCAACCGTGAATCATCGGACAAACAGTTTTCCAAGACCCAGCGCACCGTACTTTCCGAATGTTTCGCATTCTGGAAGAGCCAGGGGGTCGATCTGGCCGCGTACAACACTCGCGAGAATGCGTTGGACCTCGAGGATCTGCGCCGGCACCTCGGAACCGACAAGCTCGTCCTTTGGGGTACCTCGTACGGGGCGCAATTGGCGCTGGCTGCAATCCGGGAGCTCCCGGACCACATAGACAAAGTAGTGCTATCCAGCGTCCGCGGCCTGGACCAGAACTGGAAGCTGCCGGCCACTCTCGAGCCCTATCTCGATCGCTTGCAGCGAGCCGTCGACGCACAGCCGGGCGCTCGCGCACTTTATGGCGACATTCGGGAATTGATTCGCACAGTACACGCGGCCCTGGATATTTCGCCGGTTTCGGTAACCCTGAAGGGCAGCAACGGCGCACCGGTCGCATATCTTCTGCATCGGCGGGATATGCAGTTGCTGGCGATGTCACTGATCGCAGACCCGAGCGGCGCGGCACGCATGCTGAACATCTACAGAGCGCTGGATCAACACCAGGATCCGGCGATCGACCGGATACCCACGCGGCTTCTGCCCGATCATCTCGTCGCGCCCGGGCAACCGGTATCGCTGCAATGCATGCCGATACTTACGAACATTGCTTCGGGCATCAGCCGCGGGCGGCGCAAAGCTGTGCTTGCGCAGACTCCTGGCAGCCTGTTCGGTGAGTATCTGGACCCGACGCGGCAATACGACGGCATCGCGGCGGCACTGGATGTTGGTGTTGATTTTCGAAAGACACCGATCAGCTCGATCCCAACGCTCGTATTCAGCGGAACCCTCGACGGCAGGACCGTGCTCGAGGAGCAGCGTGAGGCCACTCTGGGCCTCACTTGGGCAACCCGGATCACAGTGGAGAACGCCGGCCACAATCTGTTTGATTCACTCACACCCGAAATGTTGTCGGCTCTCGACCAGTTCATGACGAACCGGCCTGTCGAGCCAACCGACATTATCGTGGCCGCACCGCGGTTTGTGCCCGACGGTCGTCAACCTTGACCATCTGACTACTCGGCAACCACCCGACCCAGCAGCAGTCCGCCCAGGGTTGCGGCACAAGCGATTGCGATGTAGAGCATGATCAGGCCGGTTGCGTTCGGTTGACTCAGTAACCAGGCAAATATGAGCGGGGCGATCGCGCCGCCCACCAGTCCCGCCAGGGTGTATCCCAGGGAGCTTCCGGTGGATCTCAGTCTTGCGGGAAACTGCTCGGCAATGAACGCAGCCTGCGGGCCGTACATGAGAGAGTGACAAACCAACCCACCCACGACGCCGATCAGCAGGCCCGGAAAGTCGTGTACCAGGGCGAAGAATCCGCCGCTCCAGGCGGCACCCACGATCGCACCGATCGCGTAGATGCGTTTGCGTCCAAAGCGGTCCGAGCACCAGCCTGACAGCGGAATCAAAGCGATCTGGAGCGCGGAACCGGCGAGGACGGCCGCCACCGCCTGAGCTCGACTCAGACCCAGGCGCTGCGTGGCGTAGGTGAGTACAAAGACCGCAAACAAGGCGTAGATCACGTCGGGGCCGATCCGTGAGAGGATGACCGCGAGCAGCGCGCGTTTCTGTGTCGAAACAACTTCGGTCACGGGTGCCTTCGGACGCTCGCCGCGTGCTGCGATCTCCCGGAAGACGGGGGTTTCCTCCAATTGGGATCGAATCCACAGGCCGAAACACACCAATACGGCCGAGAACAGAAAGGCCATTCGCCATCCCCAGCTGAGCAGGTCGTGCTCTGACAAACTCACGGCGAGCACACCCAACACGCCGTTGGCGAGGAGGGTGCCCACGGGTGGGCCAATCTGCGCTGCTGATGCCCAGAACCCGCGCTCAGCCCGCTGGCTCAACTCGCTGGTGATCAACACCGCGCTGCCCCATTCGCCGCCCACTCCAATGCCCTGCGCGAATCGAAGCACGACGAGCAGGGCGGGCGCCCACCATCCGACTCGATTGTAGGTGGGCAACAAACCCATGAGAAACGTCGCAATGCCGACCACGAGGAGAGTAACTACCAGCACTCGCCGACGGCCGATGAGATCGCCGAGGCGTCCAAACACGATCCCGCCCAAGGGTCTGGCGAAAAAGCCAATGGCGTACGTTGCGAATGCCTGCAGAACCCCGGTCAGTGGATCCTGTTGGGCGAAGAAAATCTGTCCAAAAAGCAATGCCGCGGCGGAGCTGTAGACTGCGAAATCGTAGTATTCGAGGGAGGTTCCCGACAGGCTGGCTACAAACGCCTTGCGCAACGCCAGTTGCTGCCGGCGCGCAGGAGTCATCATGCTCTCATCAGGCTTCAACACAACCATCGGGTACCCGCTTCGGGTTATAACGTCGCGGCCGCGCGCGCGGCCTCGTTGTAGTCGCCGGAGAGCATGCGTAGCCGGGCAGCCGTCTCCGACAGAGAGTCCTCGCTGATCCCTCCTGCCTTGACGCTGTCAACCAGTAGGCGTTCCCGCACGTCACGATAAGTGTCGCAGAAGGTTATACCGGCCTTGGTGGCTTCCACCATCTTCTCCTTGCCCGCGCGATGCGAGCGGACGAGACCGGACTTTTGCAGCTTGCTGATTGCGTAGTTCGCGAGGTAGGCATCCTCGATGTGCAGCACCAGGAGGATTTCCATGAATCGCTTCGGGCGGTCGCGATGCCGGACGGTGTGCAGGATCAAGACCTCGAGCGGACTCAGTTGCACGCCAGCGGCCGCCGCGCAACGCACCATCCATTTCTGAAAGGCGTTGTAGGCGAGTGTCAGGCTGAATTCCAACTCCGACAGCGCGGGCGAGGCGCCGCTGGCGAGGTGGGCCGCGGAGACGATCGGACGTGGCTTGGATTTTCGCGTCATGGGGTTGCTGGTGCTATTCATATCATATTGACAAATTATAAATGATTTATAAATGTGTCGTCCTGTCAAAAGGGGATGCGCATGGCTGGCTGGCAATTCTGGATCGATCGGGGCGGCACCTTTACGGATGTCGTGGCCCTGAGCCCTGCAGGGGCGTTGTCGACCGCGAAGGTCTTGAGCGAGAACCCCGAGCGATACGCGGATGCCGCGACCGCCGGTATCCGCCTGGCCCTGGGTCTGCCTCTGGAGGCAGCGATCCCGGAAGGTCTGGTCCGTGAGGTCAAGATGGGTACGACGGTGGCGACCAATGCGCTTCTCGAGCGAAAGGGGGCGCGGACGCTGCTGTTGGTCGATCGTGGATTCCGGGACTTGCTGCGGATCGGGCATCAGACGCGCCCGCGCCTGTTTGATCTGAACGTTCGATTGCCCGAGCCGCTGTATGAGGGCGTGGAGGAGGTCGGTGGGCGTGTGACCGTGGAGGGGGAACTGCTCAGCACCCTGGACGAGCGCGCGCTGCTGGCCACGCTGTCGGCTCGCAAGGCGCAGGGGTTCGAGGCCTGTGCGATCGCCTTGATCCACGGTTGGAAATACCCGCGGACGGAACAGCGCCTCGAGGCGCTCGCACGCTCAGCCGGGTTCCGACAGGTCTCGGTCAGCCACCAGGTCAGTCCTCTCGTTGGGCTGGTTTCCCGAGCGGGTACAACCGTTGTGGATGCATATCTGTCCCCGGTGCTGCGGCGCTACGTGGACCGGGTCTCGGCGGACCTGAAAAAAACACCCCTCTATTTCATGCAGTCCAATGGCGGCTTGGCGGCGGCCACTGAATTCCAAGGCAAGGATGCGATTCTGTCCGGCCCGGCAGGTGGAGTCGTCGGGGCCGCCCGTACGGCAGAGGCGGTTGGCGAAAAGCGCATCATCGCTTTCGACATGGGAGGCACCTCGACCGATGTATCGCTCTATGACGGCGCGTTCGAGCGTGTGTTCGACGCCGAGGTAGCGGGTGTTCAAATGCGCGTCCCCATGATGGCTGTCGAGACCGTAGCGGCTGGTGGCGGTTCGATCCTGCGCTTCGATGGTGCTCGATTTCGCGTAGGCCCTGAGAGTGCCGGAGCGGCCCCTGGTCCAGCCGGCTACCGACGCGGAGGACCGCTCACCATCACCGATGCGAATATTCTGTGTGGCAAGCTCGTTCCTGCCCATTTTCCCGCCATATTTGGCCCGCGGGGGGATCAGCCCCTGGATGCAGCGACCGTAGCGCAGAAGTTTGCAGCGCTCGCAGGGGAAGTTGGAAACCCCGAGCCGCGCGACGTGGCAGAAGGTTTCCTGCGAATTGCGGTGGCCAACATGGCTGCCGCGATCAAACGCGTCGCGCTCGAGCGCGGGCGGGACGCGGCTGAGTTCACCCTTCAATGCTTTGGTGGCGCGGCTGGCCAGCACGCCTGTCTCGTCGCCGATGAGCTGGGAATGAAGCGTGTGCTCATACACCCCCTGGCGGGAGTTCTGTCCGCCTATGGGATTGGCCTTGCGGATCAGACAGTGACTCGTCAGGCGGCGCTCGAGATCCCCCTGGACGAGTCTCACGCTGATGCTATACGCGAAGCTGCGGAGCGGATGAGGCACGAGGCAATCGGAGCCCTTGGAGACGGTGAGGCTCGGGGAATCCGTGCCGTGATCACCGCGCACCTGAAATACAATGGCACAGACACGGCACTGGAAGTGCCATTCGGTGCGACCGCACGCATGCGGGACTCTTTCGAGCAGGCGCATCGACTGCGATTCGGCTTCGTCACGCCCGATCGTCCTGTGATCGTCGATAGTCTCGTGGTGGAAGCCATCAAACCTGGGCGGGCGCTTCAGCCCGCAGCCCCTCCGGCCTCCAGGTCATCCAGCAGGTTGGATGACGTCGAGATCTGGACGGGAGGCCGCGCGCACAGCGCTTCGGTTCATGACCGTGTGCACCTGCAGCCTGGCGACCGCATCTCCGGCCCCGCGCTCATTCGAGAGGCCATCGCAACGACCGTAGTCGAACCGGGTTGGATCGCGGAGGTACTCGAGGGTGGCGAGTTACTCTTGACTTGCCTCAACTCCACGCGCCGATCAACACCCGATCCGTCACGAGCGGATCCTGTGTTTCTCGAGCTGTTCAACAATCTCTACATGGGTGTCGCCGAACAGATGGGAGCGGTGTTACGTAACACATCGACCAGCGTCAATATCAAGGAACGGTTGGACTTCTCCTGCGCCGTCTTCGACTCGACCGGCGCCCTCGTCGCGAACGCTCCGCATGTGCCGGTGCACTTGGGATCCATGGGCGACAGTGTGCGTACCGTGTTGGCTCGGCGCGGCGCTACGCTGCGTCCGGGGAGTGCGGTGGTACTCAACAATCCATTCAATGGCGGTACCCATCTACCGGATGTGACTGTGGTGACGCCGGTGTTTGATGAGTCAGGCACTGAGATCCGATTCTTTGTTGCCAATCGCGGCCATCACGCAGACATCGGCGGAACTACACCCGGTTCCATGCCACCCAACTCGAGACTGCTCGAAGAAGAAGGTGTTGTCATCGATGATTTTCTCCTGGTGGAGAACGGTCGGTTCCGTGAAACGGAGTTTCGTGAGCTCATCCTTTCCGGAGCGCATCCGGCTCGTAGCCCGGATGTGAACATTGCGGACATCAAGGCTCAACTGGCAGCAAACGAGGCTGGCGCACGCGAATTGAATCATTTGACGCAACGTTATGGATGGAACCTGTTGCGCGCATATATGGGCCATGTCATGGCGAACGCCGAAGAGAGCGTGCGTCGCGTCATCGATCGGATCGGCGACGGCCGGTTTCATTACCGAATGGATGATGGCGCGGATCTAATGGTGACTGTATCGGTGGATCGCACGGCGCGGGAAGCGGTGATCGATTTCACGGGTACGAGCGCCGAACGTGAGGGTAACTTCAATGCACCCCCTGCGATTGCGCGCGCGGCGGTTCTGTACGTGTTCCGGTGTCTGGTCGGTGATGATCTGCCGCTCAATGACGGGTGCATGAAGCCCCTGCGGATCATCACGCCGCCCGGCAGCTTCCTCTGCCCGACCCCAGGCCGTGCCGTGGTGGCGGGCAATACGGAAGTGAGCCAGGCAATCTGCAATGCCTTGTTGGGAGCGTTGGGGGTGGTTGCGAGCGCGCAGGCCACGATGAACAACTTCCTGTTCGGCAACGAGCGTTATCAATACTACGAAACCATTGGTGGTGGGACCGGAGCAGGGCCGGGGTTCGCGGGCACCGGACCCGTGCAGAGCCATATGACTAACACCCGCATCACCGATGTTGAGGTGTTGGAGCTTCGGTATCCAGTTCGGCTGGAGCGCTTTGCAGTCCGTGAGGGCTCAGGAGGCCGGGGGCGATGGCACGGAGGAAACGGAGCGGTAAGGGCGGTCCGCGTTCTCGAACCCATGACGGCGACCGTGGTTGGCTCGCGTCGGACAGTTCCACCTTTCGGCCTTGCAGGCGGCGCGCCCGGTGCGGCTGGAACTCAACGCGTGGAACGCGCGGACGGGACGGTGGTCCCTCTATCGGGCACCGAGCAGGTGCATCTCGAGCGCGGCGATCTGATTGTGATCGAAACACCCGGGGGCGGAGGGTTTGGGTCCGCCGATAAACCTTGATTTATTAAATTTATAGTTTAAAAATACAAGGATCTTTTTAAAGGGATCCTCGTATTTGAGACGTATAATCGAGTCGGCTCTGCTGGATTGGAAGGCGGCAGGCCGTCGTAAGCCATTGATTTTAATGGGTGCTCGGCAGGTCGGCAAAACCTGGACGATCGAGCGGTTCGGGCGGGCTCAATTCCAGCAGGTGGTCAAGGTCGACCTGGAGAAGCGCCGCGATGTCCATGGGGTTTTCCAGGGGAATCTCGATAGCAAGACTGTCTTGTCACAACTGTCCGTCGCCTTTGGGCGCCGCATCGTCCCCGGCGAGACGCTGCTCTTTTTGGACGAAATTCAGACCTGCCCTCGGGCGTTGACGGCCTTGCGTTACTTGTACGAAGAGGTGCCGGAACTGCACGTCATTGCCGCTGGCTCATTGTTGGAATTCGCACTCGGGGACATTTCCTTTCCGGTGGGTAGGGTGCAGTTCCTCAACATGTATCCGCTCACTTTCGCCGAATTCGTACTGGCGGTGGGCAATGAGCCTTTGTTCGATGTTTTACAGCGCCCGCCCGCTGCGCTGCCCGAGGTGACGCATCGGGTGCTCCTCGAGCACTTGCGTAATTACTTCTTCGTCGGCGGCATGCCGGAGGCAGTGGCCGCTTTTCGCGACGGCGCATCGTTGCTCGACGCGTTCGAGGTGCACGAGGAAATCATCGAAGCCTACCGGCAGGATTTCGGCAAGTACGCACCGCGTGCGGATAAGCAGGCGCTCGACCGCGTGTTGGCGAGCTGCGCTGCCAGCGTGGGTGAGCGGATAAAGTATTCCACTCTAGCGGAGGGTTACTCCAATCCGACGCTTCACAAAGCATTCGATCTGCTGTGCATGGCTCAGGTGCTGCATCGTATCCCTGCCGTCTCTAATCCGGTGTTACCTTTGGCTGCGAGTGCCAATGCCCGGAAATTCAAGGCTTCGGTGGTCGATATCGGCCTCATGCAGCGACTCTCCCACGTCCCGGTTGATGTCGAGATCCGGCATGCGAACCTCCTCTCGATCTATCGAGGGAAGCTCGCCGAGCAATTCGTGGCCCAGGAGCTGACGGCTCTCCAGAACCGGGAGCTGTACTACTGGGCACGGGAGGAGCGCGGCAGCTCGGCCGAAGTTGATTACCTGTTGCGCAAGCACGGGGACGTCTATCCGATCGAAGTCAAGTCGGGCGAGGGCGGCACGATGCGCAGCATGCACCTGTTGCTGAAAGCGTATCCCGGCATCAAACAGGGCTTGGTGCTCTACAGTGGGATTTACGGAGCGCAGCCCGAGCAGAAGCTCCGATTTCTTCCTTTGTATTTCGCCGGCTCTCTGTGCCACTCTTGATGTCCGCCGCGCACCCTGGTCAATCCCTCAGCTCTACTTCCGCCTCGATCTCGACCGGTACGTCGAAGGGAAGGCCGGCGATGCCGATGGCGACGCGGGCATGTCGACCTACATCGTTACCAAACACATCGTAGACGAGGCGTGAAGCGCCATTGATCACGCTCGGGTAGTCACGGAATTCCGACGTGGCGCTCACCATGCCGTACAGCCGAACCCACGCGGCAATGCGGTCCAGCGTGCCGAGCTCGCGCGTGAGACTCGCGAAAATACCCAGCATCGCGCGCGCCGCGCACGCCTGGGCTTGCTCCAGCGTGACTTGCGCGCCGACGCGCCCGTAAGGACCGGACACAGCGCCGGATTCATCCAGTGGCAGATGTCCGGAGATCATGACTCGACGGCCCACGACCCGTACGAATTCCGCATAGACCGTAACTCCGGGGCCGAGGACGCGCGGCCCGGAGTCGCCGGCCGATCCCCATGGTTGCGGCAACTGGATTCCCAGCGTGGCCAAGCGCATTGTGGGCGTCATTTCACTCGCGATATTCATGTGTCACCTCGTGCAGGCAGTTTGCCTGGAAACGGCAGGGACAAGTTTCGGCGGCGGCCGAAATCTGCGAGGGAGCCAATGTGACAGGAGCATACGATGGAGGACTACTATCGCCTTGCCGAGTTTGCCGCCTTGCTTGGCGAGCCGCAGCGCGCTCGAATCGTCGTGGCCCTGATGGACGGAACAGCATTGCCCGCGGGTGAGCTGGCGCGTCAATCGGGGATAGCGGCATCGACCGCGAGTGGGCACCTCGCCTTGCTCGTGAGCGGCGGAATCCTATCCGTCGAGCGTCACGGTCGGCACCGCTACTATCGCATCTCTGATCACAACATCGCGGCGGCGCTGGAGTCGCTGGCAGCCATGCTCCCGCCGCAAAAGGCGAAGTACCGTTCGGATGCGCGCATGCGACTGGCGTCGGCGCGTACCTGCTACGACCATCTCGCAGGTGATCTCGGCGTCAGATGGACGGAGGCGCTGTTGGCCCGTGGTGTACTGTTAGACAAAGGGCTGCACTATCAATTGAACCCGCAGAAAGTGGCGGCCCTGCGCGCAATGGGCTTCGAGTTGCAAGATCCGCACAGGGTCGATGCAGCGCTGCTCGGCAAGAAGTGTCTCGATTGCACGCAGAGGCGTCATCATGTGGGAGGCGTACTGGGCGCGCTGTTGGCTCGCGAGCTCTTTCGTATGGAATGGGTTCGACGGACCCGCGGCGATCGCTCGCTGCGGGTGATGCCTCGCGGTCGCGCCCAGTTCCAGAGGCATTTCGCTCTCTCGTTGTGAGGGTCCGCCCGCCCACGCCGCAGCAGGTGCCAGCGCGTCGAGGCTCTACTGCATATGTTGCCCGCCATTGATCGCTATGTTGGCGCCAGTGACGAAAGCCGCTTCCTCGCTCGCAAGATAGGCCACGAGTCCGGCCACCTCCTCGGGCTTGCCGAGCCTGCCCATGGGAATCTGCGGGATGATCTTGGACTCCAGTATGTCATGCGGGATGGCAGTGACCATGGCGGTTCCGATGTAGCCGGGCGAGATCGTGTTCACTGTCACGCCCTTGCGTGCCACCTCGAGCGACAGCGCCTTGGTGAAGCCATGCATGCCCGCTTTCGCGGCCGAGTAATTTGTCTGCCCGAACGCTCCCTTCTGGCCGTTTACAGACGAGATATTGATGACCCGGCCCCAGCCCCGGTCGGTCATGCCGTCACAAACCTGCTTGGTCATGTTGAAACACGAGTCCAGGTTGGTATGCATGACCGCTTCCCAGTTGATCCGGTCCATCTTCCGAAACGTCATATCCCGTGTTACACCGGCGTTGTTGACCAGTACGTCCACCGGACCGATCTCGTCGCGCACCTTTTTGAGACAGGCGACACAGGAGTCCCAGTCGCTGACGTCACAAGGGTAGGCGTGAAAATCGTGGCCATCCTCGCGCATCTGTCTCAGCCATTGTTCGGTCTTGGTGTTTGCAGGTGAGTAAGTCGTAACGACGGTGTACCCGAGTGCGGCGAGCTTCACGCAGATCGCCTCTCCGAGGCCGCCCATGCCGCCGGTTACCAGTGCAACTCTTTTCTTGCTGTCCACTTGAGATCTCCTGGCGCGTCGAGCGCCAACAATCGCTGACGCGGCTATTAGCGCTCGACCGCCAGCGCAACGCCCATACCACCGCCCACACAGAGGCTTGCAAGCCCTTTGCGCGCATTCCGGCGGACCATTTCGTGCAGCAACGTGACCAGAATCCGGCAGCCGGAAGCGCCGATCGGATGTCCGATGGCAATGGCTCCGCCGTTCACGTTGACGCGCGTCGTATCCCAGCCCATCTGGCGATTCACGGCGATCGCTTGTGCCGCGAATGCCTCGTTGATCTCCAGGAGATCCAACTCATGTGCAGACCATTGCGCCTTGCGCAAACAAATGTTGCTCGAGGGGACCGGGCCCATCCCCATGATCTTCGGGTCCAATCCCGCAGTGGAGTACGCCGCAATGCGAGCCAGCGGCTCGAGCCCGAACTCGCTTGCCCTCCTGGCAGACATCAACATCACGGCAGCCGCGCCATCGTTGATTCCCGATGCATTCCCCGCAGTGACGGTTCCGTCCTTGTTGAAGGCTGGTTTCAGACCAGCGAGTGACTCAACAGTTGTCCCGGGACGTATGTACTCGTCTGTATCGAAATACGTCGTCCCTTTCTTGGTTGCGATCTCCACCGCGGTAATCTCTTCCTTGAACCGACCGGCTTTTTGAGCGGCTTCCGCCTTCTGTTGGGACGCTGCCGCGAATTCGTCCTGTTCGCCCCTGGAGATATCGTATTTCGTGGCGACGTTCTCAGCCGTTACCCCCATGTGATACTGGTTGTAGGCGTCCCACAGGCCATCGACGATCATGCTGTCGACGAGCTTTGCATCGCCCATGCGGAACCCATCTCTGGATCCGCTGAGCACGTGGGCGGAGGCGCTCATATTCTCCTGGCCGCCGGCAATCACGATATCGGCATCGCCGCATCGGATCGCCTGCGCCGCCAGCTGCACGGCTTTCAGCCCGCTGCCGCAAACCTGCCCGATGGTGACGGCCGGCACCGTATCCGGCAGTCCGGCAGCAATGACGGCCTGGCGGGCCGGGTTCTGTCCGCAACCGGCCGTCAGGACCTGGCCGAGAATCACCTCGGAGATCTGCTCGCCGTTGACACCGGTCTTGGCCAACAGGGCTTTGATCACGTGAGCCCCGAGCGCGGATGCGGCAACCTTGGCAAGACCACCGCCGAACTTGCCCACGGCGGTGCGCTGTGCGGCAACGATTACAACATCGTTCATGTTAGAAGAACCCCAGTGCTTTCGGTGAGTAGCTGACGAGCAGATTCTTCGTCTGCTGATAGTGGTCCAGCATCATCTTGTGCGTTTCGCGACCGATACCGGACTGTTTGTAGCCGCCGAAAGCCGCGTGCGCTGGATAGGCGTGATAGCAGTTGGTCCAGACGCGGCCGGCTTGAATGGCGCGACCCATGCGGTAACACGTGTTGATATCACGCGACCACACGCCGGCGCCCAGGCCGTAGAGTGTATCGTTCGCAATCTCGAGGGCCTCATCTTGATCCTTGAAGGTTGTGACCGACACAACCGGGCCGAAGATTTCCTCCTGAAACACACGCATCTTGTTGTGCCCGCGCAGTACCGTTGGCTGCACGTAATAGCCGTCTTCCAGGCCACTGTTGATCCGTGCGCGCCCGCCGCCTGCCAGTACTTTCGCTCCCTCCTTGCGACCGATATCGAGATAGGAGAGGATCTTTTCCAACTGATCGTTGGACGCCTGGGCACCGATCATCGTGGTTGGATCGAGCGGATCGCCCTGCTTGATGCTGGCCACGCGCGCGAGGGCTCGTTCAATGAACCGGTCGTAAATGGATTCCTCGATCAGGGCGCGTGACGGGCAGGTGCAGACCTCACCCTGGTTGAGCGCGAACATGACAAAGCCCTCGATGGCCTTGTTGAAGTAGTCGTCATCCTTCGCGCACACGTCGGCGAAGAAGATGTTGGGTGATTTGCCGCCGAGCTCGAGGGTCACGGGGATGATGTTCTCGGAGGCATATTGCATGATGAGCCGACCGGTGGTCGTCTCGCCCGTAAAGGCCACTTTCGCAATGCGCTTGCTGGTGGCAAGCGGCTTGCCGGCTTCCACGCCGAAGCCATTGACGACATTGAGCACGCCGGGTGGCAGCAGGTCGCCGATGATTTCGAGGGCGGTCAGTATTGACAGGGGCGTCTGTTCGGCCGGCTTCATGATCACGCAATTGCCGGCGGCCAGGGCGGGTGCGAGCTTCCAGGCTGCCATCAGGAGCGGGAAGTTCCACGGGATGATCTGCGCAACGACCCCGAGTGGCTCGTGATAGTGATAGGCCACGGTATCTTCGTCGACTTCACCGATCGAGCCTTCCTGGGAGCGCACACAACTGGCGAAGTAGCGGAAATGATCGATTGCCAGGGGCAGGTCGGCGGCGCGCGTCTCGCGAATCGGCTTGCCGTTGTCCCAGGTCTCCACCGTGGCCAGGTAGTCGAGCTTCTCTTCGAGCCGGTCGGCGATCTTGTTGAGAACCCGCGCCCGTTCTGCCGCAGAGGTTCGCGCCCACCCCGACTTTGCCGCATGCGCAGCATCCAACGCGAGCTCGATGTCCTGGGCATTGGAGCGTGGGATCTCACACAGGGCGTGCCCCGTCACCGGTGTTATGTTTTCGAAGTATTGGCCGCTGAGCGGTGGCACCCAACGTCCGCCGATATAGTTGGCATAACGCTTCTTGAGGTTGATATGCACTTGACCGTGCGTGCTCGGATCGATCGTCGCGGTGCTCACGTTGGTTCCCCTTTCGAGATTTCTCCGCGGCGACTGTGCCGCGCAGGTTGTGTTGCAAGGGCTGTGCCAGCAGCGGACGGTGTGTAATCGAAGCGAGTCGTGATCTGCCGTGTTACGAAACGGAACACCTGCTGCAAAAGGCTGTTCAGGGACTGACCGATGTCAGGCCTTCCGCCGCGAAGAGCGAAGATGCGGGCCGATATTGCGTAATCTACCTATTTGCCCTGGTGCCCCACGGGGATAGAGTGACTATGAGGGGGTATCAGCATGGCTCGACTCGCGCAGACTACATCGGCTCCGCAGTCCCATCAGCCTGGTGAAGAGCGGCCTTCCGTCGTCGCTTCATGGCACGAGCGCGCGCGTCAGCTGGGGCTCAGTGAACAGGTTCTGCCTGACTTCGGCTCGGTCTCGCGGGCGGAGCTCACACGGCTCGCGGATCAACATCGCTCGCTTTACACGCACGCCGTACCCGTCATGGAGATGCTCCATGAGCAGATTCAGAACACCCACAGCATGGTGGTCCTCACGGACGCCGGGGGACTGATCCTGCACACGTTGGGTGATTCGGACTTTCTCGAAAAGGCGAATCGGGTGGCGCTGCGCCCGGGTGTCAACTGGTCGGAAGGGAGCAAGGGTACCAACGCCATAGGCACGGCTCTCACGGAAGCGCGACCCACACTCGTTCATGGCAGCGAGCATTTTCTAACCGCCAACCGCTTCCTGACCTGCTCGTGCTCGCCTATCCGCGACCCGAATGGCCGTCCGATTGGTACTCTGGATGTGTCTGGAGTCAGGGAAAGCTACCACGCACACACCATGGCGCTGGTGCGGATGTCGACCCGGCTGATCGAGAATCATCTGTTTGTGGACCGATTCAACCAGGCCGTACGCATTCACTTCCATCCGCGGCCCGAGTTTCTGGGGACGATGAGCGAAGGCATCGTTGCATTTGACGAAAGCGGACGCTTCATCGCTGCGAACCAGGTGGGGCAGGCGATGCTCGGATTATCGGCCGACGAGCTCCTGGCGCATACGTTGCCATCCCTGTTTGGTGCGACGCTCGTCAGCCTGATCGACCGTTCGCGGACCGCCAACCCCTGCGTTCTGAGTCTGTGTCTGCACAACGGAATCCGGGTCAGCGCGCGTGCGCGGCTGTGCGCTCCAGCGACGCCTCTGACCCTCTCATCGAGTCGCCAGGCAGACTCGAAGAGTACCGGCCAGTTGGCTCCAAAAGGCGTGTACACACTGAAAGACCTGGATATGGGCGACCCGGCCGTCGCCCGGGTCCTCGAACGTGTGCGCAAAGTGCAGCGTCACGAAATTCCAATCATGATCCTGGGTGACACCGGGACCGGTAAAGAGGTGCTGGCCCAGGCAATCCACAACGAATCTCACCGCAAAGAGAAACCCTTCGTTGCCGTAGATTGTGCTTCGATTCCGGAGTCGCTCATCGAGGCAGAGCTCTTCGGCTACGAAGAGGGTGCATTCACCGGCGCGCGCCGCAAGGGCAGTCATGGAAAGATTCTCATGGCCAATGGCGGCACGTTGTTTCTGGATGAAATAGGTGACATGCCGCTGTCGCTGCAGACGCGCCTGCTGCGCGTCCTGCAGGAGCGGACCGTAACGCCTCTCGGTAGTAACAGAGCGGTCGCGGTCAATATCGCTGTGATTTGCGCAACTCACCGTAACGTGCGTGAAATGATCCAACGCGGCGAATTTCGCGAGGATCTGTATTATCGCCTGAATGGACTGGTGGTGCGCCTTCCGTCCTTGCGCGATCGATGTGACATTGCAATCCTGGTCGAGCGAATCCTGGCAAGAGAATGTGCGGTCACGACGCCACTGACGGTCTCGGACGAAGTATTGGGTCTTTTCCGCCGGTATCGCTGGCCGGGGAACGTGCGGCAGTTGGCCAATGTGTTGCGCACTGCATCTGTCATGGCGGCTGACGATGGAGATACGATCCAGCGTCATCATCTGCCCGAAGACTTCATGGAGGACTTTCTTGGCGAACAGCTCCTGGCGGTTGGCAACTCCGCAGGTGCTCAGCCCACACCTATCCCCACCGCGGGTATCCCGTGGACCCACGCGGCGGCAACCGAACTTTCGCACGCTGCGCCACCCGAACCTGACGCATCTACGCTCAGGACCTTACATGACTCCGCGATCCGATCCGCGCTGATTCAGTTCGGCGGTAATGTGTCTGCCGCAGCGCGCTCGCTCGGTGTGTCACGCAACACGGTTTATCGCGTCCTGCGCGCGACCGGTTGTGTCGAAACGGAACAGCTCGATCCCGTCAGCTGATCAACTGCTCACTGGATAAACACTACGCCTGGCGTGTCGTTCGTCTTCGGCGGCCCCGGAAGTCTCGGGCCCCTGGCATGCAGCTTGCAACCAGATTGCAGGCGCGAATCTTCGATCTCTCCGGCAGTACGAGCAAGGGCAGGTCTCAACATGAATACAACATATCCAACACCCAGGCGATTTCAGTCTTCGACAGACGCCCGGGTCTATGAGCAGGATTGCCGTGAGGCCCGGGACGCTCCGGATGCATTCTGGGGGAAGGTAGGTCAACGTCTGTCCTGGAGCAAACCCTTCAGCAGCGTGATGAATGTCTCTTTCCAACAGAAGGATTTCCGGATCCGCTGGTACGAGGATGGGGAGCTCAACGTCAGCGCGAACTGTCTCGACCGTCACCTGGGGAGCCAGGCTGACAAGCCGGCCATCATCTGGGAGGGCGACAGCCCGGATCGCTCACGCACGCTGACTTATGGCGAGCTTCATGAGCAGGTTTGCCGTCTCGCCAACGGATTAACGGCCTTGGGTGTGGGCCCAGGCGACAGAGTTGTCATCTACCTGCCCATGATTCCCGAGGCGGCCGTCGCAATGCTGGCCTGTGCGCGAATCGGCGCGGTTCATTCCGTCGTGTTTGCGGGATTTTCTCCCGAAGCGCTCGCCAGCCGCATAGCTGATTGTGGAGCCAAGATCGTCATTACCGCGGATGAGGGCTTGCGTGCCGGCAAACGTGTACCGCTCAAACAGAATGTCGATCGGGCGTTGGCAACGCACGAACTACCGTCTATTCAGACTGTTATTGTCGTGCGCCACACCGGCGCGGAAATCAATCAGGTCGCGGGCCGCGATTACGTCTACGAAGAGCTGGTAGCGAAGTCCGCGCCGCAATGTCCCGCGCCGCCGTTCAATGCCGAGCACCCTCTCTTTATTCTTTACACCTCCGGTTCGACCGGCAAACCCAAAGGAGCTCTGCATTCTTCGGGGGGTTATCTGGTGTACGCCGCGTACACGACCGAGACCGTGTTTGGACTTCGCAAGGATGACATCTTCTGGTGCACGGCCGATGTCGGTTGGATAACGGGCCATACCTACATTGTGTACGGTCCTCTGGCAAACGGGGCGACCGTGGTGATGTTCGAAGGTGTGCCGACGTTTCCGGATCCAGGCAGATACTGGCAGGTCTGCGACAAGCACGCGGTGACGGTCTTTTACTCATCTCCCACGGCAATCCGGGCGCTCATACGGGAAGGTGATGAATGGGTGACCCGATCGTCGCGACGTACGCTTCGGCTGCTCGGCTCCGTCGGTGAGCCGATCAACCCGGGTGCCTGGGAGTGGTACTACCGGGTGGTGGGCGAGCAGCGCTGTCCTGTTGTCGACACCTGGTGGCAAACGGAAACCGGAGGGATTCTCATTGCACCGATGGCCGGCATCACCGACCTGAAGCCGGGGTCGGCGACCCTGCCGCTGCCCGGAATACGGCCCATGTTGCTCAGCAACGAGGGCCAGGTTCTCGAAGGACCCAACGAGGGCAACCTCGTACTCGCCGGCAGTTGGCCGGGGCAGATGCGGACTGTTTATGGAGACCCGCAACGGTTCTTTGACACCTACTTCGCGGCATTTCCCGGCTACTACACCACCGGCGACGGGGCACGGCGTGACGAGGATGGATATTTCTGGATCACGGGTCGTGTCGACGATGTAATCAACGTGGCGGGTCATCGACTGGGAACGGCTGAAATCGAAAGCGCGTTGGTTACTCATGCGGCTGTGGCGGAGGCGGCCGTCGTTGGTTGTCCCCATGACATCAAGGGGCAGGGCGTCTATGCCTTTGTCACACTGAAAGCCACGACGGAACCCTCGGAAGCGCTGCAGCGCGAGTTGCGTGAAGTAGTGCGTTGTCAGATTGGACCTATCGCGACGCCCGAGGCGATTCACTGGGCGCCCGGCCTGCCCAAGACGCGCTCTGGAAAGATCATGCGGCGCGTGCTTCGCAAGATCGCTGCCGATGAGTCTGATCAGATCGGCGATGTTTCCACGTTGGCCGATCCCGGTGTCGTGCCTCGGCTGGTCGAGTCCAGACCGGGCACTGCGGGGTCCGACAAGAGCAGGTAGGCATGATGATCAAAATCACAGTTCTATATCCCAACGCGCCCGCAGCGCAGTTCGACATGGAGTACTACGTCAACAAACACATGCCGATGGTGCGACAGAAGTGCGCGCCGGAGTGCCGCCGAATCGCCGCCGAGAGCGGCGTTGCAGGTGGCACACCGGGCTCCCTTCCTCCCTATATCGCCGTCGGCCATCTTACTTTCGATTCCGTAGAGGCTTTTCAGAAGGCATTCATTCCCCATGCACCCGAAATCCTGGCCGACATCCCCAACTACACCAACACGCAACCGATCATTCAGATCAGCGAGGTCGCGTTATGAGGTGATCACGGTGCGTCCAACACTCGAGCAGGACACGCTCGATCTGTTGGAGCAGCAGAGCGAGCGCCACCGAGCCCAGCTCGGACTTCAGGAGCTGTTCGAGTCCGGCGTAGCCGGCGACCTGACGGGTTGATCAGGAGCGAGCCCGCAGCCAGGAGCAGATCATGCGCGGCACGCTCTGTCCGGCTCGTCGGCTCACGTAGAGTCCGACGTGGCCGGTATCGAGCGCGTGCTCCGTGTAGTCCCGGGTTCCGAGGTGCTTTCCCAATGCGGTCGTGGCGGAGGGCGGTACGATGTGATCCTGGGTCCCGTAAATGTTCAGAACAGGTTGTCCTACCTTCCGGAGGCTGATCGGGCGCGAGTGCAGGCGTAGCGATCCCCGTACCAACCTGTTCTCCTGGTAGAACCATTGCACGAACTGACGGGCGGCCGTTGCGGCCTGGTCGGGGCTGTCGCAGATCCACTGCTCCATTCGCCCGAAGAGCTCGAGGGCACGACCGTCGGCGGCCTGATCCAACAGCGCGACATACTTCTGATGCATGAGCCGGAACGGACTCAGCGCCATGAACATGGCGGTCAACAATCCGCCGTGCAGATTGCCGGAGCGCGTGAGCAACCCCATGTCCAGATATCGCGCCCACTTGGTGAGCAGGTTCTCCGGCGTGTGAAAGTCCACGGGCGTGGCGATCAGTACCAGGTTCGCGATCTGCCGTGGGTGCAGCGCGCAGTAGCACAGGCTCAGAGTGCCTCCCTGGCAAACGCCGATGAGATTCAGATTCCGGACGTGCTCCGATTTCAGCACATGGTCGACACAGCCGGCGAGATACCGCTCGAGATAGTCACTCAACGAGATCGTGCGATCGTTCGCATCGGGGTACCCCCAGTCGATGAGGTAGACCTCCAGGCCCGCTGCCAACAGGTTGCGTATCAGTGAATGGTCCGGCCGTATATCCAACACATGGGGGCGGTTCACCAGGGAAAAGCAGATCAGCACCGGTTGCACCGGTGCAGCCTGCACGAATGGCAGTGGGCGGTATCGATACAACACAACTGTGTCCCGCTGCCACACCGGATCTCGCAATGAGCAGCCTGCGGCGCCGCGCGGGGCGTGGGGGAGGGGAGTCGCGGGAAGGGCTCCCGGCCCTATCCCCGGCGGAGGCTCGATTCCACCGGCCAACCCCGCGGCCCATGATGGTCCGACTCCGCCGGCAGGGTCGCGCGCAGAAGAGGGTTCGACTGCGCCGGTCAGAAGGTCGCATGCCGTGTTGATTCCCTCGGCCTGCGCCCTGCAAAACTCATCTCTACGGACGACAGCGGCGTACGCCTCCTCGGCGCAATCAGTCCAGAGATCATAGAGGTGCCGCAGGTCGTGCGGCGCGAGGCTTCCGGCTGTGTCAGCGGTGCGCGCGGCGAATTTCGCGGCAATCTCGCGCACGAGAGTGTTCCGCCAGCCGGCCAGCTGTGTCTGTGAGCGTGCCCAGCGCGCCAGCAGCTCTTCCCTAGTAGTCATAATAATGCGACGCAAGAGGACAAAATGTGGGAAATATCCGGTAAATATGGGCAGACTTTTTGCACCGCATACATTACCATCAGCGCCATGACGGAAGAACGCGTAATTCGTAAATATGCCAATCGCCGCCTCTATGACGCCGCGGATAGTCGCCACGTCACTCTGGAGGACATACGCAGGATGATCGGGAGCGGCGAGCGGGTCAAAGTCGTGGATGACCCGACCGGTGAGGATGTCACCCGGTCCATTCTCCTGCAGATCATTGCGAATCAGGAGCAGTTTGGCACGCCCGTGCTGAGTACGCAGCTCCTGGAAGCGATCATTCGTTTCTATGGCAACCCTGTACAGGAGATGTTGAGCCAATATCTCGAACAGAGCGTCGGGGGGCTGTTGCGTCAGCAGGAGATGATGCGGGCAGAGATGGCCAAAGTGCTCGAGTCACCTTTCGCGCCCGTGGCTGACATGGCCCGGCAGAACATGGAGCTGTGGGCCAAGATGCAAGCGTCCATGGTGTCTGCATTCACATCTGGAGCAAACACGACGCGCGGCGGGGCCAGCTCCTCGTCCACGGGTAATTCCCGACAGGCGGCTGATCAGACCCACGACTCCGCCGAGACCGCACGAAGCGGGACCGGTACCTCGCAAAACTCTGCTGGCCCGCGCAAGCGGGGCCGCCCCCGCAAACGGCGCGGTTGATCGAGCGGCCCGACCTGCGCATTCCATCGGGCTCAAAACGTTGAACCTGACACCCATCCCCCAAGGAGTATTCGATCGTGGATCTGAAAGGCAAAGCTGTGGTCATCACCGGCGCGGGGCGCGGCATCGGTCGTGCGATCGCGTTGTATCTGGCAGAGCGCGGAGCAGATCTCGCTCTGATGGATATGACGGCGGCGGATATCGACGAGACCGCCGCGCTCTGCGCGCGTGAGCACATCACCGTGCGCGGTTATGTCGCCAACGTGGCGGACGAAACGGCGGTCGTCAGCGCTCTGGATCAGGTAGTCGAGGACTTCGGCAGGCTGGACGGCCTGGTGAATAACGCGGGCATCGTCCGCGACTCGCTGCTCGTCAAAGTGAAGGACGGCGAGATCGTGGGAAAAATGACCTTGGCGCAGTGGCAGGCCGTCATTGATGTCAACCTGACCGGCGTATTCTTATGTGGGCGCGAAGCGGCCGAGCGCATGATCAGGCTCAAACGCGGCGGTGTCATCGTCAACATCTCGAGCATCTCGCGTGCCGGCAACCCGGGTCAAACCAACTACAGCGCGGCCAAGGCCGGTGTTGCGTCAATGACTGTCGCCTGGGCCCGCGAGCTGGCGCGCTATCAGATTCGGGTGGGCGCGGTCGCGCCCGGGTTCATCCAAACACCAATGGTCGCCGGCATGAAGCCCGAGGCCCTCGCGAAGGTCACGGCGCCCGTACCCCTGCAGCGGCTGGGCGAGCCGGCAGAGATTGCTCAGGCGGTCGGGTTCATTTTCGCGAATGAGTTCTTTACCGGACGCTGCCTGGAGGTGGATGGCGGGTTGCGCCTCTGATTGTGTATGCAGTGCAAAATAATGGCATACGGATATTCGAGATTATAATCAGAAAAATCAGCGAGATAAGCTTACGTATAAATACGTAGTATTTTCTCTTGCACTGCATACAAATTCCTGTAGAGTGTGCTTCGTACCCTACGTTTCGAGCCATACCACAGGAGTGTCCTCATGACCGACCGAACCTTTGATCCCAACACCTGGTTGGATGCCTACCGGGAGACCTTTGCCTCCGTGCACAAGTCACAGGAGGAAGGCTTCAAGGCTGTCGAGCGCTTCGCCCGCTTCCAGTACGCGGTTGCCGGCGATTGCCTCGAGGCGGGCATTGCCCAGACCCAGGCCGCCCTGGCGGCCAAGACCCTTCCGGATCTGCTGAACAAACATACGGAGCTCGGCACCAAGCTGGGCGAGAAGCTGCGCGCGCGTGCGCAGGAGTTCGCAACGCTCGCTTCGGAGGCGCAAAGCTCGGTTGCCGCGTTCGCGACTGAAGCGGCCACCCGCGCCAGCCCCTCTGCGAAGAAGGCCGCGTAATGGCCAGCCAGGCAGGAGCGGCTGAAGAGCCGCTCCGCGCCTCGAGCGAGGCGGACCTGAAAAAGGAGCTGCACCGGCAACTGCTTGCACAGCTTGCGATGGTGACCGGTGGAATGGCGCCAAATGACTATCTGCAGGCCTGGTGGAGCTGGTATCTCAATCTCACCCACGAGCCGGCCCAGCAGCTCAATCTGCTGCAGAGTGCGTTCGCAAAGAGCCTGGACACCTGGCAATTCGCCGTTCAGGCCGCCGCGGGCAAAGCGACTGACACCCCGCAGACCGCAGCGGGCTTCAGCGACCCGGCCTGGCAGGTCTGGCCATTCAACTTCATGGCGAAGAGCTACACCAACTGGGCCGCCTGGATGCAGGAAGCGCTCACGGCAGGTGGCCGGGCGCCGGCCGGGGATCGCAACCGCATACGCTTCCTCACCGAGCAATTCCTGGCGGCCGCTTCTCCGGCCAACTTTCTGCACACCAACCCCGAACTGCTCAACAAGACCGTCGCCGAGTCCGGTCAGAACCTCGTCAGGGGATTCAAACACTGGATCGAGGACGCGGAAAGTGCGCTGACCGGGCGTCGCTCGAAGGCGGGGCAGGAGTTCAGAGTTGGGCGCGATGTCGCCGTCACACCAGGCAAGGTCGTGTTCCGCAACCGGCTCATCGAGCTGATCCAATACTCTCCGTGTACTGAGAACGTGTATGCCGAGCCCGTGTTGATCACGCCTGCCTGGATCATGAAGTATTACATCCTGGATCTTTCACCGCGCAACTCGCTGGTGCGTTACCTGGTGGAGCAGGGCCACACCGTCTTCATGATCTCCTGGAAGAATCCAACCGCTGTCGACCGGGACCTCGGCATGGACGATTACGTGCAGTTGGGTTTCAAGGACGCACTGCGGGTCGTGAACGACATCGTACCGAACAGAAAGGTCCACGGAGTTGGCTACTGTATTGGCGGTACCTTGCTTTCCATAGGCGCGGCGCTTCTGGGCGGCGTACACGACGAGCGTCTTGCTTCGGTGACATTGCTGGCCGCACTGACAGACTTCAGCGAACCGGGCGAGCTGTCGGTGTTCATCAGTCCGAATCAGCTGCAAATGCTCGAAGCCGTGATGCACCGGGCCGGCGTGCTCGAGAGCGAGCGCATGGGTGCCGCATTCATGTTGCTGCGCTCGCGCGATCTGCTTTGGACGCCCGCGGTGGATACCTACATCCGGGGCGAGCGGATGAAGACGAACGATCTGATGGCGTGGAATGCGGACGGAACCCGCATGCCATGGCGGATGCATAGCGAATACCTGAATCGCCTGTATCTCGAGAATGAGCTGGCCAAAGGCCAGTTTACGGTTGGTCAGCAGACGGCCGACCTCAAATCCATTCGCGTGCCGATGTTTGTTGTTGGCACCGAGACGGATCATGTGGCCCCCTGGCGGTCTGTTTATAAAGTGCGCGAGCTCACGAGGTCACCCGATTACACGTTTCTGCTGACGAACGGCGGCCACAATGCCGGGATCGTGAGTGGACCCGTCCATCCGAAGCGGCGCTACCGCGTGCTCAACTGGCCGAATGCAACCGACATACAGACCGCTGATGATTGGCAACGGGCCGCGCCACTGAGCCATGGCTCCTGGTGGCCCGAGTGGCAGCGGTGGCTCGCTGCCCACTCCGATCCGCAGCAGCAGTCCCCGCCCAAGCTCGGGTGGCCGGGTGCCGAAGAGCCCGTGTTGGGAGATGCCCCGGGCACGTACGTATTGGAATGATTCATTCGTTGTGACCTTTGGCGACGGTCAACTCCTCACGTACAAAAAACGCCGCGCGCATGAAGTGCGCGGCGCCCCAGAGCGCCACCACCGCCGATGCGGCAATCGCATAACGCAATGAGTCGGTACCCAGGCCATAGTGGTTGATCAGGCGGTCACTGATCATGCCGGTGACCAGGGGGCCGAGCCCCAAACCAACAATATTGACAACCAACGCGAGCACCGCTGAGGTAAATGCACGCAGGGTTGCCGGCACCAGTAACTGTCCGGTCGCCACCAGAGGTGCCAGGAACGAGCTGAGAAACATCGCCGGCAGAAAGCCCGCCAGCAGCGACAATTGCGCGCTTGCGGTGAAATACTGAATCATCATCACCGGCACGGCGGCCAGCGCCGCGATCGCTGGCACCCACATGTACCATCGCGCATCGCGCCGTCCGAGCCGGTCGGTGAGGGCGCCTCCGAGATAAACTCCCAGCCCGCCGCCGATTCCGGACAGCAACGCCAGGTGCCCCGCAATTTCCGACATCGATAAGCCGAAAACGCGGTTGTAGAACGGCGCATTCCAGTTGAGGGTTGCATACAGCGTAAAGTCAACCAGCGCGCCGCCAAGAGTTGCGTGACGAAAGGCGCGCAGCGACCACAAAGTTCGCACAGCCACCGCCCAAGTCGGCTGTTTGCCCGGGGCGGCTGCATCCATTGCGCCCCGTTGCGGCTCACGCACCGTCAGTAGTACCAGCGGCACCAGCGCGAGCCCGCATAAACCCAGAACCGCAAACGCCTGACGCCAGCCAAGAGAGGTACTGAGCCAACCACCCGCAACAAATCCCAACATGGTGCCGATGGGAAAAGTGAGCGTCCACAGACCGATTGCGGTGGCGCGTTGTGCCCGTGGGAAGTAATCGGAAATCAGGGAGTGGCTGGTGGGCGCACAGCCCGCTTCACCGAATGCAACTCCCATCCGCGTGATCGCAAGAGTGACCATGCCGATGGCAAGTCCGCAGGCGCCGGTCATGACGCTCCATACTCCCAGCGCTCCGGCAATCAACATTGTGCGATTGCTGCGATCCGCCAGGCGCGCGATGGGTAATGCCATCGAGGTGTACAGCAGCGCAAAAGCGAGCCCCGTAAGAGCCCCGAGCTGCGTGTCACTCAGGCCCAATTCGCGCTTGATGGGAATCTGCAGAATGGCCAGGCTCTGGCGGTCGATGTAGTTGAATAATCCGATCACAATCAACACGCCCAGCACGTACCACTTGCGCCAGGGTGCGGCCACTGCGGCCGTCGGCGGCGCGGAAACGGAGCTGTCCAAGGCAGGTATCCCCTCGTGGCATATTGAAAACCGACCGGTCGGTCGATATGCTAATTGCGGCCGGTGAATGATACAAGGCGGCCTGAGGGGGAGGCGGATGCGCGAATTTCGAGATCGGGTGGCCGTGGTGACCGGGGGCGGCAGCGGAATCGGTGCGGCGCTGTGCTGGCGTTGGGCCCGGGCCGGCATGAAAGTGGTGGTTGCGGATATCGACCTGGCCGCCGCGGAGCGCATCAGCACTGCCCTCGAAGCCGCGGAACACGAGGCGATAGCTGCCAAGGTCGATGTATCCCGGGCCGCAGAGGTCGAGCAACTGGCGCTGCTTGCCTACCGCACGTACGGCTCGGTCGATTTACTGTGCAACAACGCCGGCGTCGTACCGAGTGGCCGGTATCGGCCGATATGGGAATATCCGCTGGAAGATTGGCAGTGGGCTCTGGATGTGAACCTGATGGGTGTCGTGCATGGCATCCGTAGTTTCGTACCGCGCATGTTGGAGCAGAAGACTCCGGCACACATTGTGAATACCGCCTCGGTCGCCGGCCTGGTCAGTGGCGCCGGCTCGCCTGTTTACAGCGCCTCCAAGCATGCAGTGGTGCGCGCCACTGAGGCGCTGTATGCCTCTTTGCGCGACCTCGGTGCCCCGATCGGCGTGACCATGTTGTGCCCCGGCCTGGTCAATACCCGCATCTATGAATCGGAGCGCAACCGTCCTGACAATCTGCGGCCAACTGGCGGCGCGGCTGCCGAAGTTCCCGAATTACAGGCCGTGGCCGCGGAGCTGTACGCTCACGCGCTGAGCCCCGAAGCGGTGGCCGAACAGGTATTTGACGCGGTGAACGCGGACCGTCTGTACCAGATCACCTCGGATCGATACGACGATGCCATCCGCGACCGAGCCGATGCGATGCTCGCGCGACGCAATCCGGTATTTCCGAGCTTACTCGATCTATCGCTGCGCGATCGGCGAACCTGATCATGACTTCAAACAAGGGCCGGCGGCTTGCCGACAAAGTAGCGCTCATCACCGGTGGCGCCTCGGGAATCGGCTGGGCCGCGGCGGAACGCTTTGCGCAGGAAGGTGCGGTTGTCATTGTTGCCGATCGGGACGCCGACAAACTGAAAGACTGCGCGAGTGCGTTGCGCGCTCATGGTAACGAGCATCGTGTCGTCCATTTGGACGTGACACTCGAAGATGATTGGAAACGCGTGGTTGGGGAAGTCGATACAACATTCGGTCGTTTGGACGTGCTCGTCAACAACGCGGGTTATGGTTCTTTCCTGACGATCGACGCCACGACGCTCCAGGAATGGCGTGCACTCATGGCAGTCAATCTGGACAGCGTGTTTCTCGGCACGAAGTACGCTCTGCCGCTGCTTGCGCGTGCCGGCAATGCGTCGATAATCAACATGTCTTCAATTCGTGGCCTCGTGGCAGGCCACGGTACCGCTGCCTACAGCGCCGCGAAGGCGGGCGTACGCCTGTTCACCAAAGCCACTGCGCTGGAGTGCGCCACGCTGGGCAACGGTGTACGTGCCAACTCAGTACATCCCGGCCAGATTGAGACGCCGTTGCTGAAAAAAGCGATGGCCGACTCCGGTCGTCTGCAGAGCACCCTGGAGCGGATTCCCGTGGGGCGCCTCGGTCAGCCGCTGGAAATTGCCGATGCGTTGGTGTTTCTGGCCAGCGATGAGTCGACCTTCATGACCGGATCCGAAGTGGTTATCGACGGGGGATACACGGCGCAATGACTTCCCATCCATTACTACCACTGCAAGTGCAGGCCGACTATCGCCGAAAGGGGTATTGGGAAGGGATCACGCTCGCCGAAGTCGTGGCCGGACATGCCGCGAAACATCCGGAGCGTGCCGCGATCGTCGGACCTGTCCCGCTGACCTATTCAGAGCTGTACACACGTGCGCGTCGCTTGGCGGGCTACCTCGTCGATGCAGGCGTGCAGCCAGGTGAATTCCTGCTGGCGGTTCAATCCAACTCCTGGCAGGGAGTGGTGCTGTCAGTGGGCGCATCGGTGGCCGGCATTGCGCTCAGTCCGTTGTCATCCCGTGTTTCGCCCACATTGGCACTGAATCTGTTCGAACAGGTGGGCTGCCGCGGAGTGTTGCTGGAAAGTGATTTGTTGCAACGACCGGAGTGGCGCGAACTGTTCGATGCCTTGCGTACCCGTGCAAGCTGCCGACACGTCCTGCTGAGCGGCCCGGTTGCGAATGATTTGCCACAGTACGGCTCGCTACCGACTCTCGAACACGCTTGTACAACAGGCCGCGAGATATCGCAGCGGGCCAAGGATCCGAGCCGACCCGCGCTCGTGTTGACCACGGGCGGCAGCACCGGAGTGCCCAAGAGCGTAGTGCATTGTGAGGAAGCGCTGATTTTCGCCGGCCGCAGCTTCGGTCGCAGCACTGACTTCACGGCAGACGATGTCTACGTAGCGTTCGGACCGTATGGGCATGCCAGCGGTTCGGTATTCGATGTGTACATGCCCTTGTTGAGTGGCGCGTCGATTCTGCCCAACGCCCGTTGGAAGGCCCAGCCCGTAGCAGAGGCCATTTCACGTTATGGCGGCACCTATTGCATAACAGTCGGTACGCATGTGTTTGACATGCTTGCCCTGGAGAGTGGCACCGAACCGTTACTGAAATCCATGCGCCTGGTGGTATCGGGAGCCGGACCGGATCACCTGTTCGTAGACGCGGAGCGGCGTTTCGGCTTCCGTGTCGTGCGCGATTACGGATTGTCTGAATGTCTGGGGCACGCGCCCGGACGACCCGGCGACGCCGCTGAGGTGCGCCTGCACAAAGATGGCGTGCCATTTCCCGGGCACGAATACCGTATTACGGAGCCCGGCACCCTCAATCCCGTCCCCCTCGGACAGGCCGGTGAGTACGTCTGCCGCGGGCCGTCATTGTTCATGGGTTATTTCGGCCAGCCGGAGCTCACACGGGCGGCCCTGACAGAGGATGGTTTCTACCGGACCGGGGATTTGATGATCGCCACCGAGGATGGTTACCTCTCCTGTGCAGGCCGTATCAAAGATGTGATCCGCCGTGGCGGCCTGCAGATCGATGTGCTCGAGATGGAGCGGTTGCTGGCCGAGCACGCGAAGATCGCCGAAGTCGTCGTCGTCGGCATTGCACATCCGCGCCTGGGCGAGCAGGCGGTGATTGTCGCGATTGCGAAGGTCGATTCCGACAGGCCACGCCTCGAGGATCTGGTCGCGCACCTGGTCGAGCGGGGCTTGCCCAGGGAATGCCTGCCCGAACGGCTCGTTTTCACCGCAACTCTGCCGCGCACGGAATGGGGCAAATTCAACCGTGTTGAGTTGCGCAAATGGCTGGCAGAACAACCCGTCGCAGAAAGTCGTCCGACATGATTGACAACCGACCGGTCGGTCGATAGGTTGAGCAGGGATGTCACCGTCACCCGAAAATGATTCCGCGCAGTCGCGCGCCCCGCAAAAATACCTCGGCGACGTCGGTGAGGTGCGGGCGAACGTACGCTTCGATGAGCAACGCCTCGATTCGTGGCTGCGCAGTGCCTTGCCGGACGGCTATCGCGGTCCACTGCGGGTGCAGCAGTTTGATGGCGGCCAATCGAATCCCACCTACCTGTTGGAAACCCCGGCACACAAATATGTGCTGCGCCGCAAACCTCCGGGCACGCTGTTGAAATCCGCGCACGCGGTCGATCGTGAGTTCCGGGTGCTGCGGGCATTATGGGAGCAGGGGTTTCCGGTGCCCGAGCCGCTCGTGTTGTGCGAGGACAAATCGGTCATCGGCACCATGTTCTATGTCATGCGTCACGTCGCGGGTCGCATATTCTGGGATTGCGCGATGCCGGACCTGGCGCCGGCCGAACGTGCAGCGATCTTCGATTCGGCCAATGCGACGCTCGCACGTCTGCATCTTTTGGATCCGGCCAAGGTGGGATTGCAGGACTTCGGGCGCCCCGGCAACTACTTCGCGCGGCAGATTGCCCGCTGGTCGCAGCAGTATGAAGCCGCCAGGACGGATGACATTGCCGAAATGGATCAGCTCATGGCCTGGCTGCCCGGCGCCGTGCCCGCCGAAGCTGACACGGCGCGCCTCATTCACGGCGACTATTCGTTTCACAACCTGTTGATTCATCCCAGCGAGCCGCGGGTCGTTGCGGTCATCGACTGGGAGCTGTCGACACTGGGGCACCCCTTGGGCGATCTCACCTATCACATGATGGAGTGGTATCGCCCGGCGGGTGTCGACCTGCGCGGCACGCTTGCAGGGCGGGACCTGGGCGCGCTGGGTATTCCCGATTTCGCGGACTATGCCGCCCGCTATTGCGAGCGAACCGGATTTTCGGTGCAGGGAAACTGGGGATTCTATCGCGCCTACAACCTGTTCCGGGTGGCGGCCATCATTCAAGGCGTGGTGCGCCGCATGCAGACCGGCAACGCCGCTTCCAGCAATGCCGCGGAACTTGCTGCGCGCGTGCGGCCGTTGGCCCGAGCCGGATGGCTGGAAGCTCGTACGGCCGGGGCAACATAACTTACATACAACGAGGTGTTCATCGTGGTCGAGAAAGATGTAATTCAATACGAGGTGGCCGATGACGGGATTTGCACCATCTGGCTGAATCGCCCTCACAAGCGCAATTGCGTCAGTCCGCAATTACTACGGGAACTCGAGGTCGCGGTCGATCGTGCCCACGATGACCCAAAGGCGTTGGCCGTGGTATTTCGCGGTCGTGGCAACACGTTCTGCTCCGGTGCGGATCTCGATCAGTTGGTGAGTCCGGTATTGCACGCCTCCTCGACCTCGCTGCAGCTGGCTATCGACTCGGCACGGACCTACGACAAGATTTTCAACATGCGCAAGCCGACCATCGCCGCGGTTGAAGGCTACGCGGTGGCGGGCGGTTTCGAGCTGATGATTTCCTGCGATTTCGCGCTGGCCACCTCCGAGGCCCGCATCGGTGACTTCCACATTCGCCGCGCACTGTTCGGTGGCGCCGGCCCGATCTATCGTCTGCCGCGCATGATCGGCATGCGCCGCTCCAAGGAACTGATGTTGACGGGCAAACTGCTGAGCGGCGATCAGTGCGCCGAATGGGGTTTGGTCAATGCCGCGGCCCCGCAGGCCGGGTTCGATGCGCTCATAAAGGAATTCTGTGCGCCGTTGATTGACAAGAGCCCGTTCTGTATGTGGATGACGAAGATGGCGGTGAACCGCGGACTCGACGCCGACACCAACTCGCTGATCACCCTGGAAACGATGACGTGTAATGTCGTACACCATTCGGAAGACGCCAAAGAAGGTGTAAAGGCATTCCTGGAGAAGCGCACTCCGGTCTGGACCGGGCGCTGAGCGGCCGCGGCGCATGCAATGGCAACTGTAGATGCAAGTGACGTACGCGCTGGCTTCGAGCTGGACGCTGTGCGCCTCGAGCACTACCTTGCCGAGCATGTTCCCGGTTTCCGGGGACCTCTGACTGTCAGGCAGTTCAGGGGTGGGCAATCCAACCCCACCTACCTGTTGGATACGCCACGGAGGCGGTATGTGTTGCGGCGGAAACCGCCCGGGCCATTGCCTGCGTCCGCGCACGCTGTTGATCGAGAGTACCGTGTCATGCGAGCGCTCGAGGCCGAAACCTCAGTGCCCGTACCCAATATGTTGACGTTGTGCACCGATGATGGGGTGATCGGCAGTTGGTTCTATGTGATGGGGCACATTGACGGGCGTGTGTTCTGGGATACGTCATTTCCGGAAGTTCCGTCAGCAGAGCATGCACGGTACTTTGATGCGATGAATGGCGCGCTCGCGAGCCTGCACAACATCGATCCTGCCGCAGTCGGACTGGGTGACTTCGGCAAGCCGGGCAGCTATTTCGCGCGGCAGATCAGCCGCTGGTCCAGACAATATACGGCGGACACCGATGCGGGACGGGTGCCCGATCTCGAGCGCGTGATTGAATGGCTCAGCGGGCACATTCCTCCGGGGGAGGAGGTCAGAGTGGTGCACGGTGATTATCGTTGCGACAACCTGATCTTTCATCCCACTGAAGCGCGGGTGTTGGCCGTCCTGGATTGGGAATTGTCCACACTCGGGCATCCGCTGGCCGACTTCGGCTACCACCTGATGATGTACCGCATGCCCACGCTGGCTGTTTCCGGACTGCTCGGGAGAGACTTGCATGCACTGGGAATTCCATCGGAACGTGACTATGTAGCTACGTATTGCGACCGCACGCGCCGCGCCGGAATAGAACATCTGGAGTTTTATGTAGCGTTCAACCAATTCCGTTTCGCAGCGATTTTGCACGGCATACGCGGTCGGGTACTCCGGGGTAATGCGGTGAGTGAGCGGGCACGCGAATACGCTCGTCACGTCGAGGCGGTAGCCGGATATGCATGGCAGACCGCCCTGCAGGCCGGCCAGGCTTAGCCATGCAGCGTTCGATTGACACCCAGTTGTTCGAATGGCCCTCAGGCGACCCGCATCTCATTGGCAGTGAGTGCCGGAGCTGCGGCGTGGTGAGCTTTCCACGTCAGGCAAGTTGCCCGCGCTGCTGCGGATCGGATGTCGGCCTGCGGCGGCTCGGCAATGTGGGTCAGTTGTGGACCTGGACCACCCAGGAGTTCGCGCCCAAGTCGCCGCCGTATGCAGTGACTCCGTTTACACCTTTTCAGTTGGGCTATGTCGAGCTGCCGGGAGAAGTGATCATCGAGTCGCGCATTCTCGGCGACAGGGCCGCGCTGCAGATCGGCCTGGCGATGGAGCTCACCTTTGTGCCCTTGTTTACCGACGCCAACGGCGACGAGGTCATCTGTTTCGCATTCCGGCCGCTGGGGAAGAGCTCATGAGCAGCGCCGTTTCCATCATCGGGATCGGGATCCATCCCTTCGGTCGGACGCCACAACGAAGCGGCCTGGAGCAAGGCGTGGTGGCCGCACGAGCTGCGCTGGCGGACGCCGGCATTTCCTGGAAGGACGTGCAGTACGCATTCGGTGGCAGCAGCAGCGCAGGTAACGCCGACACGATGGTGAGTCGGTTGGGCTTAACCGGCCTGCCGTTCATCAATGTCGCGAATGGTTGCGCCACCGGGGGCAGCGCGCTGTTGGGTGCGTATATGGCACTCAGCTCGGGCCAGGCCGATGTGGCGTTGGCTGTCGGCTTCGACAAACATGAGCCTGGCGCGTTTGCAGTGGACCCTTGCGAGTGGGGCTTGGGTAACTGGTATGGCGAGTCGGGTCTCGCACTGACAACCCAGTTCTTCGCGCTCAAGCTGAAGCGCTACATGCACGAGTTCGGCATCACCGACGATTCGTTGGTGCGCGTCGCCGTCAAAGCGTTTGCAAATGGCGCGCTCAATCCAAATGCCTGGCGCCGCACGGCACTTGGCTTTGAGGACATTGCCCGTTCGCCAATGCTCAATGACCCATTGCGCAAATACATGTTCTGTTCGCCTGCTGAAGGCGCTGTGGCCCTGGTGCTTGCGAATGCAGCGGCGGTGCGCAAGTTCGGTGGCAAGGCGATCACGTTGCGGGCAGCCGCCATTCGCACGCGCAACTTCGGTTCATTTGAGGTGTTCAGCCCGTCCTTGGCCCTGCAGCGCGCGCCGTCGCCTTCGGTGATGGCTTCGCGTGCAGCTTACGAAATGGCCGGTGTTGGTCCCGAGGACGTTGACGTTGCGCAACTGCAGGACACCGAATCCGGCGCCGAGATCATGCACATGGCCGAGAACGGTTTTTGTCAGGACGGCGAGCAGGAGGCCCTGTTGTCCGCTGGAGCGACGACCATTCAGGGTCGCTTACCCGTCAATACCGATGGCGGGTGTCTTGCCAACGGGGAGCCGATCGGCGCATCCGGCCTGCGTCAGGTTCACGAGTTGTGTCTGCAATTGCGAGGCGATGCCGGCGCGCGCCAGGTGCCGAAGCCGCCGCGCATTGGTTATTCCCATGTGTACGGTGCTCCGGGAGTCAGCGCGGTGACGATACTGGGAGTGTGATGACTATGAACTTCGATCAGTCCGAAAAATCCAGACAGTGGTTCGAGCGCGTGAGCCGCTTCATGGATGAGCACATCTACCCGGCGGTTCCGGTCTACGCCCAACAGTTGGAGCGCATCGATCGGTGGACCGAGATTCCGGCGATTTTCGAGGAGCTGAAGGGCAAGGCGCGGGCGGCGGGTCTGTGGAACATGTTCATGCCGCCATCCGAGCACGATGATGAGTTTTTCACGAGTGTCGGGCTCACGAACGTCGAATACGCGCCCATCGCAGAATTGATGGGGCGCGTCTCATTCGCGTCGGAAGTCTTCAATTGCATGGCGCCCGACACCGGCAACATGGAGGTGTTGCATCGCTACGGCACGCCCGAACAGAAGCGCCGCTGGATGTTGCCGTTGGCCAATGGTGAAACCCGCTCGTCATTTCTGATGACTGAGCCGAATGTCGCCTCCTCGGATGCCCGCAATATCCGGACTGAGATCCGGCGTGAGGGCGATGAATACGTGATCAACGGCCGGAAGTGGTGGTCCTCCGGTGCCGGCCATCCGCACTGTGGCTTCTTCATCCTGATGGGCAAAACGGATCCCGCGGCTGCGACCTATCGCCAGCAGTCGATGATTATCGTGCCTCCAGATGCGCCGGGCGTGCAGATTGTGCGCCATCTGCCCGTGTTCGGTTACGACCACGCGCCGCATGGTCATTTTGAAGTGAAGCTCGACCAGGTGCGGGTACCGGCGGAAAACCTGTTGCTGGGCGAGGGTCGTGGTTTTGAAATTGCCCAGGGACGACTCGGCCCGGGACGCATTCACCACACCATGCGCACGCTCGCCTCCGCGGAAGTGGCGCTGGAGAGAATCTGCGTACGGCTGCAATCTCGCACTGCATTCGGCAAGAAGATATCCGAGCACTCGGTATGGGAGCAGCGGATCGCCGAGGCTCGTATCGATATTGAGATGGCGCGGCTGTTGTGTCTGAAAGCCGCGCACATGATGGACACTGTCGGTAACAAGACGGCGCGCGCGGAGATAGCGATGATCAAAGTCGCGGCTCCGCGCATCGCCCTGCGCATCATTGATGAGGCGATTCAGGCCTTCGGAGGGGCCGGTGTGTGCGAAGACTTCGGGCTCGCAAGAATGTACGCGAATACACGCATCGTGCGGCTCACCGACGGCCCCGACGAAGTGCATTGCCGGCAGATTGCACAGATCGAGCTCGCCAAACATGTCGACAAAACCGACGCCGACGTCAAGGGCTTTTCCTGATCATGAGCAAGGCCATCGCGCGCAGGAGCCCGCGTAAGAGCAGCAGCAAGCTGACAGCCACGGCGCATGATGACAAGCGCCAGGAAATCATCGAGCGCTGCGCCGATCTGTTTGATGGCGGCAGCTATCACCGCTCGACCATGCAGATGCTGGCGAACGAAGTCGGGCTGGGAAAGCCGACGCTATATCATTACTTCCGCAGCAAGACAGAGATCCTCTATGCCATTCATCAACAGCATATCGGGGTTCTCATCGATGGATTGAACCGCGAGCAGGCCCGCGGGGCGACCCCTGATGGGATGCTCGTCCATGCGTGCCGCCACATCCTGGATGAGATTGCCCGACATCCGGGTTACGTCCGCGCGTTCTTCGAACACTACGCCGAGCTCGACGAGCCCATGCGGACTGAAATCCGCCGCCGGCGGCGCGAGTATTTCACGAAAGTCTGCGGCATTCTCGCCTCAGGTGTCGCGATCGGCGCGTTTCGCAAATGCGACATCGAGCTGACCGCGTACGGCTTTCTGGGCATGTGTAGTTGGGCGTACCAATGGTACCCCGGGATGCCCGACAGGCGCTCGACTCAGGAGCTGGCAGAATCGCTCTGCAAGACGTTTCTGCAGGGACTCAATGAACCCCGCGGTCCTCGCGCATGAGCTCCGATGTCTGGCAGCGCGCTGAACAACTTCGTGGCGAGATTCGCGAATTTGTCCGTACGACCATGCCTTCGGACATTCTGCGCAAGAGCTCGCAACACCTGACGCTCAACAAGGATGAGTATGTGCGCTGGATGCAGGCGTTGCAGAGCCGCGGGTGGGCAGTGGGGCACTGGCCTTCCGAATATGGCGGCCTCGGCTGGTCCACGCTGGAACGATTCGTGTTCGAAGACGAGTTGGGCCGTGCCGGCTGTCCATGGATCATTCCATTCGGCGTGAAATATGTCGGTCCAGTGATCTACACGTTCGGCAGCGAGGCGCAGAAGCAGCGCTTCCTGCCGCCCATCGTCGCGGCACGGGAATGGTGGGCACAAGGTTATTCCGAGCCGGACGCAGGCTCCGATCTCTCGGGTCTGCGCACCACCGCAATCCGCGATGGCGATCACTACATCGTCAACGGCCAGAAGGCCTGGACCACCTACGCCCAATGGGCGGACTGGATGTTTTGTCTCGTGCGCACTTCGCGTGAAGCGCGCCCTCAACAGGGTATTTCATTTCTGTTGATCGACATGCGCAGCGCGGGTGTGTCCGTGCAGCCGGTGCGCACCATGGACATGTGTCATCACGTCAACGAAGTCTGGTTGCAAAATGTACGTGTACCGGTGGCCAACCGCGTTGGTGCGGAGGGCGACGGGTGGGCGTTGGCCAGGTTCCTGCTCGTCAATGAGCGCACGTATGGTTCGGGCCTGGGCGAATCGAAGTTTGCGCTCGAGCGTCTCGAGGCGCTCGCCGCCAAACAGAACAACGCGCCACTGCACGCGCGCATAGTGGAGCTCGACCTGCGCCTGCTTGCCCTGGAATGCGTGTCTTATCAGACACTCGCGGACATGATGACGGGCGTGGAAACGGGTGGTGAAGCATCGCTGCTGAAGGTGCGTGCTTCCGAGATGTACCAGGACATCCTGGAAGCGACAGTGGATGCGCTGGGTTATGCGGGCATAGCTTTCGACGCCGAAACTCTCCATGGCGAAGCCCCACCCCCGTTGGGGCCGGACGATGCCGGAGGAATAGTTCGCTACCACCTGTACAATCGTGCTGCGACGATTTACGGCGGCTCGGCGGAGATCCAACGCAATATCATCGCGAAGTCGGTGTTGGGGTTGTGACCTCGACCTTCTCCATCGATGCGGCGGCGGCCGGTGGCACGGACGAGATGGTCGCTCTGTTGCGCGAGAGCATCGAGCGCTACACCGCCGACAACTATTCGTTCGAGCAACGTTGGGCAGCACTGCGCAGTGCGCGCCGCTATAGCGAGAAAGCCTGGTCCGACTACGCGGCACTGGGTTGGCTGGCCCTGCGGTTACCCGAGGACTCGGGTGGTCTCGCCGCGCGAGCGACCGCTACGGCGCCACTCATGGAAGCCGTGGGCGCGAAATTGTTGTTGGAGCCGATTCTGGCCAGCGTCATTCTTTGTACGGGCCTGGTGTTGAAGCGCGCATCCGCGTCACAGCGATCCGAGATATTACCGAGACTCGCGGACGGCTCGCTGCGCTTGGCGCTGGCACATGAGGAGTCCTTGCAGGCCGGTGCACCGACGAGCTGTGCCTGTGAATATCGACAAGGTGTTTTGTACGGAAACAAGGTCGCCGTGTTACACGGCGATTGCGCCGATCAATTCATTGTTTCGGCAAAAAATATCGACGCCGGCGGCAATTTGTCGCTATTCCTGGTCGACGCCACCGCGCCGGGCGTGGCACGCCGTGCCTTCCCGTTGCTCGATGGCCGGGGCGCCGCCAATTTGAGCTTCGTGGGAGCTGCGGCACAGTCGTTTGAGCCCGCCGCACTGGACGCGGATGCCGAGGCGCTCGCCGAATGTATGCAGGAAGCTGCCGTGGCGCTGTGTAGCGAAGCCTTCGGCGTGATCCGTGTGCTGAATGCGACGACTCTGCAATATCTGAAAGTACGTAAGCAATTCGGCAAGACCATTGGCAGTAATCAAGCACTCCAGCACCGCATGGTGGAAATGTACATGCTCGAGCAGGAAGTGCGCGCATTCACGCTGTCGGCACAGCGTGCCTTGATGGCGGGTGAGGGCGCGCGCGCACGCATCATCAGCGGAGCACGCGCATTTACCTGCGGCGCGGTGCGCCACATCGCAGCCGAAGCAGTCCAGATGCATGGCGGCATCGGCATCACCGACGAGCTCGATGTGAGTCACTACTACCGACGCGCGCAGGTGGTCAGTACTTTGTTCGGCAATCGGGATTTCCACCTGGCCCGGTTTGGCGTCCAATCGGGTTCCCGTCACAGTTGACGACCGACCGTACGGTCGAGTAGTGTTGACTGTACGCACCCGCGAGGCATCCGCACTTCCGTCGCCCGAAGCCCAATGAGTTAGAAAAAACTGTAGAGGGGGAATCATGGTTCGTGAATCCAAAGTGGCCATGTTGCTGTTGTCAACATCGCTTGCAGCCAGCACGCTGCTGCCGCCCGTGGCCCGGGCTGAGGCTGCATCCGAGGCGGCGGATGCCGCTGCGGAACCTGGGGAACTGCAGGAGGTTGTTGTCTCTGCACGCTTGCGCGCGGAGCGCTGGGTGGATGTACCGGTGGCCGTTACCGCGGCGACCCCCGAGCAGCTCCGTCAATACAACCTGACTTCCATGGCGAACATCAGGCTCGTCGCGCCTGAAATTACCCTGGATCGCGGTTTTACCGGCTCAGGCACCTCGGTGTCGATGCGCGGCGTCAGCTCCTCGAGCCTGGACGCGGGCCTCGAACAATCGATCCTGTTGGTTTTCGACGGCATGGAAATGAGCCGCGGCCGCATTCTCAACGATGCGCTGTTCGATGTGGCGAGCATCGAGGTGATGAAGGGACCGCAGGCGCTGTTCTTCGGCAAGAACTCCCCCGGTGGCGTGGTTGCGGTCAAGTCGGCGGATCCAACACGGGAATTTTCCGGTTTTGCGCGGGTGGGCTATGAGCTCACCAGCAACCATACGCGCTCGTTCGAAGGGGCTGTTTCCGGTCCTGTCACCGACAGCCTGGGATTTCGCGTGGCCGGCTTCGCGAGCAAGAGCGACGGCTACATTGAAAATCAGGACACCGGTGTGCCGGATCTCATCCGTACAGCGGCCTCGGGCAGTACGTTCGTTCCGGCGGCGCAGCCGGACCTGGGCGCGGAGGAAAAGGAGGCGGTGCGCCTGACGTTGAAATACGATCCCGGCACGCAATTCGACGCCGATTTCAAGTTGCTGCTGAGCCGTTACCGGGGCCAGAGTCTGCAGAGTTTCGACGAGGTCATGGCATGTCCCGCGGGCCGTACCCAGCCTGTGACCACCGGCGGGATCGTTGATCCCAACGGCGATTGCCACCTCAATGACAAGTCGTCGCAGGGCTGGCTGTCGCAGGCCATCGTCAACTCCTGGCCGGAGGTCAGTAAGTACGACGATGGCCGTCCCTTCAGCAAGGACGACACCGTCATGCCCACTCTGACGCTCAATTACAAGCTCGCGGCCGTGAATCTGACCTCGATTACCGGTCTGTATCACTACGACTACGTGAGCCAGGGTAATGCCGACAGTACGTCGTACTCGTACTTCTGGTCCTACAGCGACGAAAAGAACAACAGCTATTATCAGGAGCTGCGCGCAGTCACCGCTCTGGACGGCATTATCAATTTCGCCGGCGGCGGGCACTATGAATACAATGACCGTACCTTGTACGTCGGTGGGGCGAACGGACCGAACCGGCTGGATCCGGCGACAGGCCGTTACAACCTCTACGACAATGAGCAACACAACAAGAGCCACGCCGAGTCGGTCTTCGGCCAGGCGATCCTGAAGCTTCCCGGTCGCGTGGAGTTGACCGGGGGCGGTCGTTATACGAGGGAGAACAAATCACTGGACTCCTTCAACAAGTACGTCAACCCGAACGGGGTCGGCGTTGCGAGCTATCTGCCCCAGGGCCGGGTGATAGCCGGTAGCAAGAGCGAGAACAATTTTTCACCGGAAGCCACTCTGTCCTGGCATGCAACCGATGAAGTGCTGTTGTACGGTGCGTACAAGACTGGTTATCTGTCGGGTGGGTTTTCGAACCCAGGTACGTTGTCGTCCATCTCGACGCTTCAGACGCTGTCATACAACGCTGAGAAGGCCAAGGGGTTCGAAGGCGGTATCAAGGCTTCCCTGCTCGACAACAGGCTGACAGGATCGCTGACCGCGTTTCGCTACAAGTACGAGGGTCTTCCGCTGACCTCGTTGATTGCGCTGAGCTCCACGGCGGTGACGTTCGTGACGCAGAACGCGGCCAGTACCATCACTCGCGGAGTCGAGTTTGAGACCAGCTGGCGTCCGGTCACCGGTCTCACTTTCCGGGGTTCGGCGAGCTACGACCAGGCGTACTTCGAGGAATTCGACGCGGCGCAGTGTTACACGGGTCAGACCGTTGCCCAGGGCTGTGTCGCCGCTCCCGTGACCGGAGCGAAGACTCAGAACCTGTCCGGCCGGCCCTTGTACCGGGCGCCGAAGTGGCTGCTGACCAGTGGCGCCGCGTATGACTTCGCGGTGACCAGCGGTCTGCGTCTGGCCGTGAACGGCGATCTGAGATTCACATCCGGGTACTACACCGGCCTGAATCTCAATCCGCTGTCCTATCAGAGTAATTTTACGACCTTCAATTCCGGCATCCGTTTGAGTCCGGACAGCGACCGGTGGTCAATTGCAGTCATCGGGCGCAACCTGAGCAATCGCCGGTACGGCACGCTGGGCGTGGACAAACCGGGTGGCCTGGGCGAGGTATACACGGTGGCCGGAGAGCCGCGCGTAGTGCTCCTGCAGGGCGAGGCGAGATTCTGATAGCGTCGCCGTAATGACTGGATCCGAATCTCTCGGCTGCGATCTGCTAGTGCTCGGCGCCGGCATGGCGGGGTTGTCCGCCGCCGGCTTTGCCGCGGAACGCGGAGCCCGGGTGATTGTGATCGAGAAGGCGAAGAGCATCGGCGGATCGGCCCTGCTTTCGGGTGGAGTGCTGTGGACAGCCACTTCCCCGGGGCGCATGCAGCTTTATGGTGGCGGCCGGCCTGGTTTGGGAGATGTGGTTCTGCGTAACTACGCAGCGGGGCTCGAGTGGCTGCGCCGGCGCGGCGTCGCAATCTCACCGGGACTGAGCGTATTGCACGGCCGCGGCTATCAGATCGACATCCTCGATCATCTGCGCGGTTGCGGGCATCTGGTGGAGCAGCATGGTGGTCATGTCGTGTTGGATACGCAGACCAGCAAGCTGCTGACGGACACCGGAGGTGCAGTCATCGGTGCCCAGACTGTTTATGAGGACGGCACGATCGACATACGTGCAAAGGCCACGCTGCTGGCAACGGGGGGCTACCAGAACTCTGCGGAGCTGCGGGCCCGGTATATTCATGCGAACGCGCGCGACAAACTGTTGTTGCGTTCCAATCCTCATAGCAGCGGTGATGGCATGAGTCTCGCGAGCGCTGTCGGCGCCGAAGTGCGCGGATCCAATCCAGGCTTTTACGGGCACCTGGTCAGCGAGTCACCGGATTGGGGACGGCCACACCTCAACACCCTGTTATCCCAGTATCACAGCGATCATGCGCTGCTGTTGAATGAAGCGGGCCTGCGTTTCTGTGACGAGTCACTGGGCGATCACACCAACACCAACCAGGTCGTGACCCAGGCGAACGCCCGGGCGATCTGCTTTTGGGACGCCGCTGTACATCGGGCGAATGCCACGACGGCCATCGTCAAGGGAACCGAAGCGGTCGACAAGATGCAGATTGCGCTCCAACATGGAGGCAACGGCTGCGTCGCGGGCACTCTTGGGGAGATCGGCGAGTTTGCGAACCGCCAGGGCTTTGATGGGGCCCGGTTGCACCGCTCGATCGATGACTATAACCAGCGCTGCCGTAGCGGCTGGGAGACGTTGCAACCGGCCCGCGCCGAGAATTGCGCTGCGCTCGACGAGCCGCCCTTTTATGCGCTCGTTGTGCGTCCCGCCATCACGCACACTCACGGTGGATTGAGCGTGGATGCGACTGCGCGCGTGCTGAAAACCGATGGTTCGGCGGTGTCAGGTCTGTTCGCCGCGGGAGCCGACGCGGGTGATGTGTACGGGATCGGGTACGCCGGTGGCCTTGCTCTGGCGCTTACCTACGGGATTCAGGCTGTGCGCTCTGCTGAATTGGGTGCCGATTGAAAGATTTACTGCAACCGGGGTTTACCCGCGATCTCTTTCGCCTCGACGGTCGGGTTGCTCTGATCATCGGAGGCAGGGGCACCCTGGCCGAGGTGATGGCAACGACTCTGGCGGATCTCGGCTGCGATGTTGCTCTGGCCTCCCGGCGCGAATCCGACTGTGATCAGATCGCGACGAATGTGGCCGCCCGTTTTGGGCGCCGTGCGATCGGGCTCCGGTGCGATGTTGCAAGCGAAGCTGAGATTGAACAGACCGTTGCGCGGGTGACGGAGCAACTGGGAGACATCGGTATTCTCATCAACAACGCGGGAGCGTCGTGGTGGGGTTTGCCGCAGGACATCCCTCTGTCAGGTTGGAAAAAAGTGATTGATGTCAATCTGACCGGCACATTCCTCGCCAGCCGGCACGTTGCCCGTCGCATGATTGCCCGCGGCGGCGGCGCCATCATCAATATCGCCTCGGTGGGCGCATTTCTGTCGTATGTGCCCGAAGCGGGCCAGGTCGTGCCTTACACGACCACCAAAGCCGCCATTGTGCATCTGACACAGGACCTTGCCGCCCAATGGGCGGCTCATGGCATCCGTGTAAATGCGATAGCACCCGGCTCGGTGGAGGGTGGCATGACCGACACGCTGACTGAGGAAGTGCAGCAGCGACTGTTATCACGAATTCTGTTGCGGCGATTTGCACGACCGGTCGAAGTTGCCGGGGCGGTCGCGCTGCTTGCGTCGGATGCGGGCAGCTTCATCACCGGTGAAACGCTTCTGGTGGATGGCGGACAATCGATAGGTTGAGTTACCAATGAGAGAAGCAGTTATCGTATCGACCGCGCGCTCGCCAATCGGGAAAGCGTACCGCGGTGCATTGAATGCAACTTTATCGCCGACGCTGGCAGGGGAGGTGATCCGTGCAGCAGTCGAACGCGCGGGCATTCAGCCTCGCGACGTCGAGGATGTCGTGCTCGGTTCAGCGCTCCAGATGGGGTGCCAGACAATGAACATCGGGAGGCTGGCTGCTCTGCGCGCGGGCCTCCCCGTCACGGTGCCCGGGATGTCGGTCGACCGGCAATGCGCCAGTGGGCTGATGGCGATTTCGCTGGCGGCGCGGCAGATCGTCCACGAAGGTATGCAGATCGCCGTTGGGGGTGGCGTAGATTCCATCAGCCAGGTTCAGACTGACCGGCTCTGGATCCAACAGGATCCATCGCTGCTCGACATGCATCCTGCCGCCTACATGGCCATGATCGATACGGCCGAAATTGTTTCACGGCGTTATCACGTGAGTCGCGAGGCGCAGGACACTTACGCGCTGCAGAGTCAGCGGCGGACCGCGGCGGCTATCGCGGAGGGGCGATTTGATTCTGAAATCATCCCGATCAGGACCTCGATGGCCGTGACCGACAAGCAGACCAAGGTCGTTACTTTCAAGGAAGTCACGCTCACACAGGATGAGGGCGTGCGCGCTGACACCACGTTGGAGGGTCTCGCTGCTCTGAAGCCGGTTCGCGGTGAGGGACATTGCGTGACTGCCGGCAATGCCAGCCAGCTGTCGGATGGTGCTTCTGCAGTGGTGCTGATGGAACGGCAGGAGGCGCAGCGCCGTGGGATTTCCCCACTTGGAATCTACCGCGGCATGGCCGTCGCAGGCCTCGAGCCCGACGAGATGGGTATCGGACCCGTCTATGCTGTTCCCAAGCTGCTGGCCCGGCACGGCCTCTCCATCGATGACATCGGGCTGTGGGAATTGAACGAAGCTTTCGCGGTTCAGGTGTTGTACTGCCGTGACAAGCTGGGCATTCCCGACGAGCGGCTCAATGTCAATGGCGGTGCAATCGCGCTGGGTCATCCGTACGGCATGTCGGGCGCACGTCTCGCAGCACATGCATTGATCGAGGGTCGCCGCCGCGCCGCGCGTTATGTCGTGGTTACGATGTGCGTGGGCGGCGGCATGGGCGCCGCCGGCCTGTTTGAAGTGATGTGAGACCGGTGTGTTTGCACGGTGCCCACGTTCACTCCGTCAGTGCCGGGCTGGAGATCATCCCACCTCCATCGATGATGATGCACTGGCCGGTTATATAACGCCCTGCAGCGCTGCTGAGGAAGACGACCGCGCCTGCGACGTCGTCAGGTTCGCCGAGCCGGCGCAGCGGTGTCGAGGCTTCCGCGGAGCGGGCGATCTTGGGGTTCTGCCACAGGGCGCGCGCAAAGTCTGTTTTGATGAGGCCCGGAGCCACGCAGTTGACCCTGACATTGCGTGGGCCGAGCTCTACCGCAAGGTTGCGCGCGAGTTGCAGATCCGCCGCCTTGGAGATGTTGTAAGCGCCGATCAGAGGACTACCCTGCATTCCACCGATGGAAGACACAAGAGTGATCGCTCCGTCCCCACGCTCAGCCATTTCAGGAGCGACGAGCTGGATGAGCCAGTGGTTGGACAGGATGTTGTTGTCCAGGATTTTGCGGAACTGCTCGTCCTTGATGCCGGACAGCGGGCCGAAATGAACGTTGGTTGCGGCGTTACAGACCAGGATATCGATCTTGCTGAATGCTTCGCGGGTGCGTTCCACGAGCCGGACCAGATCGTCCTTCGACGAAATATTGGCCGCGACGGCGATTGCGGTGCCGGGGCCGTGCGTCGCGTTGATCGCAGCTGCGACTTCGTCGACGGCGCTTTGCGTGCGGGACGAAACCACGACTTTCGCGCCCTGGTCGGCCAGCCGTTCGGCAATGGCGCGGCCTATGCCCCGCGAGGAGCCGGTGATGATGGCTACGCGGCCGGTCAGGTCGAACAGGGTCGGTTTGTTCATGGCCAATGCTTCCGGTGATGGATCGTCCGTTGGCAATGATAACACTATAGCGAGGAATGATCATGTTTGAAGGGCAGTGCCTGCGCGTCGGACTGCGGGCCGATGGTTTTGCGGAGCTATGTTTCGATCGGCGCGGTGAGGCGATCAACAAGTTTGATGTTCGAACCGTGGACGAGTTGCAGTCTGCTACGCAGGCTATTCGGGCGGCAGGCAGCGCGCGCGGTGTGCTGGTCACCAGTGCGAAAGATACCTTCATTGTCGGTGCGGACATCTTTGAGTTCACGGCGTTGTTCGCGAAGTCGGTGGAGGAAATCGAAGCGTACATCGCGAGGCAGAACGCGGTGTTTACCGCCTTCGAAGATCTGGATCTGCCGAGTGTCGCCGCCATCAACGGACTTGCGCTCGGCGGCGGCCTGGAGATGGCACTGGCGGCCGATGCGCGGGTGATGTCGGAGACTGCGCAGGTAGGTGTTCCGGAGGTGTCTCTCGGGATCTTTCCCGGTTTTGGTGGCACGGTTCGTTTGCCACGCGTGACCCATGCTGCGGCGGCCATCGAGTGGATTACTAGCGGCAAGCCGCAAAGTGCACGGACCGCTTTGGAATCAGGTGCAGTGGAAGCGGTCGTTGCGCCCCACGCGCTGCTGGGTGCAGCTGTCGAGCGCCTCGAATTTCTCGTGGCTTCGGATGAGTGGCGTACGCGTCGTCGACGGCGGCACGGGCCGTTCCAGGCCGATGCGGCAGCCTTCCAACGAGCCGAGGCAGCGGCGGCCAGGACAGCAGCCCACCAGCCGGCGGCGCTTGCGGCAATCGAGTTGTTGAAACGTGCGGCACCCCTGTCTCGCGACGCGGCACTGCAGCTCGAGCACCATGAATTCGCGAAGATCGCACGCACGCAGGCTGCAGCCTCACTGGTCCAACTGTTTATCAACGATCAGGCAATCAAGAAGAAAGGCAAGGCATACGCAAAGATTGCACGCAAGGTGCAACGGGCGGCAGTTCTCGGCGCGGGCATCATGGGGGGCGGCATCGCGTACACTTCCGCGGTGCGTGGAATTCCGGTGGTGATGAAGGATATCTCGCAGAAGGCCCTCGACCTGGGCATCGCGGAGGCCGGAAAGCTTCTGAACAAACAGGTCAGCTCAGGACGAATGCAGTCTGAAAAGGCGGACGCGGTGCTGGCCTCGATCCGGCCGACGCTCGACTATGTCAGCTTCGAATCGGCGGATGTCGTGATCGAGGCGGTAATCGAAAACATTGAGGTCAAGAAGAAGGTTCTCGCTGAGGTCGAACAGCGCGTTGGCAATGATGCGATCATTGCATCAAATACTTCGTCGCTGTCGATTGCGGAGATGGCTCGGGGGCTGCGGCGGCCGGAAAACTTCGTCGGCATGCATTTCTTCAACCCCGTACCGGTGATGCCGCTGGTAGAGGTGATTCGCGGCCCGCTGACCAGCGAGGCTGCCGCCGCCGCGGTGGCGGGCTACGCCAGTGCGATGGGCAAGACGCCCGTCGTGGTCAGGGAGTGTCCGGGATTTCTCGTCAACCGTATTCTGACTCCCTACATGGTCGGATTTCTGCGCGCGATTCACGATGGGGCGGACTACCTCGCCGTTGATCGCGTGATGGAAAGCTTCGGTTGGCCCATGGGGCCGGCCTATCTGCAGGACGTGGTTGGACTGGATACACTGCTGCATGTCCTCAGAGTGATTTCTGACGGGTTCACCCCTCGAATGCGGCTGGACTTTCCCCATGCGGTGGAGCTGTTCGTGCAGCACGGGCGGCTCGGGCAGAAAAGCGGCAGCGGATTCTACCGTTATGACGTCGATCCGACCGGCAAGCCAAAAAAGTCGATCGATTCGCGCACGGCACCGTTGCTCGCGAGCATCCAACCGCACGGTCCCCAGTCCCTTTCCGACCCGGAGTTGCTGGAGCGGCTGATGTTACCGATGATCGTCGAGGCCGCGCGCTGCCTGGAAGAGGGCATCGCGGAGTCCGCTGGCGAAGTTGATATGAGCCTGGTGTTGGGCCTTGGCTTTCCCCGTTACGCCGGCGGACCTTTGAAGTACGCGGATTGGTTGGGGATGGAGCACGTAGTGGAGCGCTGCGACAAGTACAAAGCGCTCGGGCGGATATACGAGCCAACCGACGGCATGCGAGCGGCAGCGGCCGCGGGTACTCGCTTCTACGACGGGACCAGCCGGGCAGTGGCCGCATCGTGATGACCCACGGCACAGATACCTCAGATCGGGGCCGCGTATTGGCCGCCCGTGTCGAGTCCTTCGTGCGGGAAGTGATCATCCCCCACGAACGTGATCCGCGTTGCGGTCCGCACGGACCCTCGGAAGAGTTTGTTCATGAAATGAGGGGCTGGGCCCGCGATGCGGGACTTCTGACCCCGCACATTCTCGCCGACGGCAGTCATCTAACGCACCGAGAGACGGCGCTCGTGTTACGTGCCGCAGGTTTGTCACCATTGGGACCCGTTGCACTCAACGTTGCCGCACCTGACGAGGGCAACATGTTTCTGCTCGGACGAGTCGCTTCGCCGGACCAGAAGGCGCGCTTTCTCCAACCGCTCATCAACGGCAGTAAGCGCTCGGCCTTTTTCATGACCGAGCCCGCTGGGGAGGGCGGTGCCGGTTCCGATCCCTCCATGCTGAAAACTACGGCGCGGCGTGACGGGGACTACTGGATCGTGAACGGTAGAAAGGCCTTCATCACGGGCGCTCGCGGCGCAGGCGTGGGCATTGTGATGGCCAGGTCGGAAGAGGGCGCAACTTTATTTCTGGTCGATCTGCCGGACCCGGCGATTCACATCGAGCGTGTCCTGGATACCATCGACAGCTCGATGCCTGGCGGTCATGCCGTTGTCCGGATCGAGAATCTGCGCGTCGCTGCCGGCCAGGTGCTCGGTGAAAGCGGTGCGGGTTTCAAATATGCCCAGGTCCGCCTCGCGCCGGCGCGACTGACCCATTGCATGCGTTGGCTCGGAGCTTGCGTGCGCGCACAGCAGATTGCGTCCGAGTACGCCGTCAAGCGGCAGGCATTCGGCAAGCCGCTGATCGAGCACGAGGGTGTTGGATTCATGCTGGCTGACAATCGCATTGAAATGAAGCAGGCGGAGTTGATGATCGATTGGTGCGCCGACGTACTCGACAGCGGTGCCGCCGGCACAGTGGAGTCGTCTATGACCAAGGTGGCGGTGTCGGAGGCGTTGTTCCGGGTCGCTGACCGATGCGTGCAGGTCATGGGCGGCATCGGTGTGAGCGGGGATACCGTCGTGGAGCAGGTGTTCCGTGAGATTCGTGCTTTCCGTATCTATGACGGTCCGACCGAAGTTCACAAATGGTCTTTGGCGAAGAAAATCCGCGATGAGGTTTTGAAGGCGGCAGGCGGAGTCATGAGCCGTTGACTCGCAAGGCGGTATAGCCCGCACCCGCAATGGCATCCTGAAGCTGCTTCGGGTCCACATCGGTCGACTCAATCGTCACGAGGCGCTTGGCTCGATCGATGGTAAACCGGGCGTGGCCGTCCACGGACTGCAACGCCTTGGTAATCGTGCTGACGCAGTGGCCGCAAGTCATGTCTTTAACTTCGAATTCAATCATGGAATGTCTCCGTCGTCTCTTTGATGAATCCTCGAGGGATGATGCTACTGTCGACCTTCCCACCATGGGAATGTCAATAGGTGATTGGCCGGACATCATTCGGCTGGGATTTGCAACGTAATTCCCTTGACCTTCCAACGATGGTAAGGGTCAGACTGCCGGCTCATCGGAAGAACCGCAGCGAAGAGATTTCCATGAGTACAGCGCTTATACCTGCAGGGACGGCACCCTCGGAGCTCGAGTTGCCCATTGAAGGTATGACTTGCGCATCGTGCGTGGCCAGGGTGGAGAAAGCACTGCTGAAGGTTCCCGGCGTATTGGCCGCCTCGGTGAACCTGGCGACCGAAAAGGCCTGGGTCACGGCGGCCGGCACCGTGTCATTCGCGGCATTGGCAGCCGCTATCGACAAGGCCGGATACGCTGTCAGGCCGGTCGTGGCCGGATACGCCGGCGATCCCGTCGAGGCTGGATACGCAGCCGGTCCGATCGAGGCCGGATACGCCGGCGGTCCCGTCGAGGCTGGATACGCAGCCGGTCCGGTCAACGCCGGATCCACTGTGCCCGCTTCAATGGGCCTTCCGCCATGGTGGCCGGTGCTCGTGGGCACGTTGCTGACGCTTCCGCTGATGCTACCGATGTTCTTGCAGCTCTTCGGCCTCGACTGGACTCTGGATGGCTGGGCGCAACTCACATTGGCGACGCCGGTGCAGTTTTGGCTGGGGGCGCGCTTCTATCGTGCCGGCTGGAAGGCCGTGAAGGCGGGCACCGGCAACATGGATCTACTGGTCGCGCTCGGCACGAGCGCGGCGTACGGGCTTTCCGTTTACCTGTTGTGGAAGCATGCCGGACACGGCATGTCGCATCTGTATTTCGAGGCCTCGGCTGCGGTCATCACACTGGTGTTGCTCGGCAAATGGTTGGAATCCCGTGCGAAGCGGCAGACTGCCGATGCGATTCGTGCACTGAATGAATTGCGGCCGACTGTCGCCCGAGTGCTGGTGGACAGCGTCGAAATCTCGACACCGATCGAACATGTCGCGGTGAGTGACATCGTAGTCGTCCGCCCCGGAGAGCGGGTGCCGGTGGATGGCGAAGTGATTGACGGCCGCAGTCACGTCAATGAGTCGCTCATCACCGGTGAGAGCCTGCCGGTAGCCAAGGCCGTGGGCGACAAGGTCACCGGCGGCTCGATCAACGAGGAAGGTCTGCTGCATGTCCGCACACTGGCGATCGGCGCCGAAACCACGCTCGCCAGGATTATTCGCATGGTGGAGTCGGCCCAGGCAGCGAAGGCGCCGATTCAACGTGTCGTCGACAGGGTGAGCGCACTCTTCGTCCCCGCAGTCCTCGCCATCGCACTACTGACATTCGTCGGTTGGTTCCTGTACAGCGGGGATTGGGAGCAGGCGTTGATCAGTGCGGTGGCGGTGCTCGTCATCGCTTGCCCCTGCGCGCTCGGCCTGGCCACGCCGACGGCCATCATGGCCGGGACTGGTGTTGCCGCGCGCCACGGCATTCTGATCAAGGATGCCGAAGCGTTGGAAGTGGCGCATTCGGTGACCACCGTGGCGTTCGACAAGACGGGCACGCTGACCGAAGGCAAGCCATCGCTGGCCGCAATCGAAGCTGCCAACGGTGGCAATCCGGATGAGGTGTTACAACTTGCCGCCGCACTGCAGAAGACCAATGACCATCCGCTTGCACATGCAGTGATGGAGAAGACTCGGACCCAACGTATTACCGTGCCGCTGGCGCACGAGGCCCGGGCCCTGCCAGGCCGCGGTGTGGCGGCCATCGTCGGGGGCCGACACCTATTGCTGGGTAGTACGCGGTTGATGGACGAAGAGGGGGCTGATCCCGGCGGGCTGCGGTCCGTGGCATTGCGCCTCGAGGGGGAGGGACGCACCATCTCCTGGCTGCTGGCTCGGGAGAACCAACAATCACAGGTGTTGGGGTTGCTGGCCTTTGGCGACACAATCAAGCCCACGTCGTACGCGGCCGTCGCGCGGCTGCGCGAGCTCGGCGTCCGGACGGTGATGCTGACTGGTGACAACCAGGGCAGTGCGAACGCCGTGGCGCAAGAGCTGGGCATCGATGAGGTCCGCGCACAGTTGTTGCCCGGTGACAAGGCCAACATCGTGCAGGAACTGCGCAAGCAGGGCCACATCGTGGCGATGGTCGGTGATGGATTGAATGACGCGCCCTCTCTGGCAGCGGCGGATGTTGGTTTGTCGATGTCGACGGGCACCGATGTGGCGATGGAGGCGGCGAGTATCACCCTGATGCGAGGGGACCCGCGGCTGGTGGCGGATTCATTCGACGTCTCCCGCCGGACCTACTCGAAGATCAAACAAGGTTTGTTCTGGGCGTTCGCGTACAACGTGCTGGGCATTCCCCTGGCGGCCTTCAGTCTGCTGAACCCCGTTATAGCCGGAGCGGCCATGGCATTCAGCAGCGTGAGCGTCGTTACCAATGCACTGACGTTGCGCCGCTGGCGCGGCACCGCGACCGGGGCGGGCGGCGCCGGCTCGACTAAAGGAACCTGACAATGAACATCGGCGAAGCAGCCTCTGCCTCGGGCGTCTCCGCGAAAATGATCCGGCACTATGAAGGTGTTGGGCTGTTACCTCCGGCGAATCGCACGGTGAGCGGCTACCGGCAGTACAGCGACAAGGACGTGAGCACGCTGCGGTTTATCCGCCACTGTCGGGACCTCGGTTTCTCGCTCGGGCAGATTGGCGAACTGCTCGATCTGTGGCAGAACCGCAAGCGTTCCAGTCGGCAGGTCAAGGCGCTGGCCCAGGCGCATATCGCGGAGCTGAACGAAAAGCTGAAAGAGCTCCAGGAGATGAGATCCACGCTCGAGCATCTGGTGCACTGTTGCAATGGCGATGACCGCCCAGACTGCCCCATCATCGAGTCGCTCGCGTCCGATACAGCCATGCAAGAGCGGACCACCACCGCCCCAGCCCGCAAAAAACTGTCCGACAAGCGGCCCATCCGTTGACGCGGCTCAATCCGGCAGTGTTGCGTTGGAAGTGATCGCAAACCGGGTCTTTACTCCTCCCGGTGGCGTCAGACCCGGTCGGCTGGCGGGTTGTCCGCCGCCCACCCAAACATCCACCTGACCTGGGATGATGCGATGTTTCCCGCTGACATCGACGACACTGATGTCCCGGTCGCGCAGCGTGAATTCCACGGTCTTTCTCTCGCCCCCGGCGAGGTGAATCCGCTGGAAGCCTTGCAAAGCGCGCAGCGGCGCGCCCTGTATCCCTGAATGGGTGAGATATAACTGAACAACTTCATCGCCGGCGACGGGACCTGAATTTGTGACATCAACGGAAACTGTCACGTTGTCGGTTGCTGTCACGTCCGTCTTGCTTACGCGGCCATTCGAGTAGCCGAATGTTGTGAAGCTCAGGCCATATCCGAACGGATACAATGGCTCGCCTGCGAAGTACCGATAGGTCCGCCTGCTCATGGAGTAGTCGTCAAACGGCGGAAGTTGATCCACTGATTTGTAAAACGTCACCGGCAGGCGACCGGCGGGACTGAAATCGCCCGCCAACAGAGCGGCCACGGCGGTGCCACCCTGTTCCCCCGGATACCAGGCTTCAACAATCGCCGGCACATGCTGGTCTGCCCAATTGATGCCGAGTGCGCTGCCGTTCATGAGCACGAGAACGGTCGGCTTGCCGACCGCCTGCACTCGCTGCAGCAGTTGCTCCTGGGGCGCCGGGAGATCCAGGCTCGTGCGATCGCCACCTGCGAATCCCGCGGCGTTCACTTTCATCTCCTCACCTTCGATGTGGGCGGTAAGTCCCGCGACCACGACCACGAGATCGGCTCCGCGTGCAGTCTCAACTGCTTTGTCAGCTGATGAGTCAGGCTCCACCAGTTTGGTTCCTCGCACGTAGACTACCTTCGACTGCGGGAAACGTGCGCGAATGCCCGCGAGAACCGTGACGGGTCGCGAAGGCGTTCCGTTATAGTTCCCGACGAGTGCATCCAGGTCGTCGGCGTTTGCGCCGATTACGGCGATGACGCGGGGCGTCTTTTTCAGAGGCAACAGGCCGTCACTGTTCTTCAAGAGTACGAGAGACTCCTTGGCCATCTGAAGCGCGACTCCACGGTGTGCCGGAGTATCGTATTGCGAGGCTGGAATTTTGCTGTAGACGTTGCCGGCCGGCGGATCAAACATCCCGAGCCTGATGCGTGCGGTGAACAGGCGAGTCAGCGCTCGATCGAGCACGGACTCCGACAGCAGGCCGTGACGAACGGCGCCCACGATGGCCGTGGGCTCAGTGCTCATGTTGTTGCGGTAGTCACCGCAGATGAGGTCCATCCCCGCCTCGAAAGCGGCCGTGACACCGGCCTCCGCGCTGGGAGCGAATTTGTGGCCGTCCGGGATAAAGATGTCCGCAGCGGCGCCACAGTCGGATACAACGTACCCCTGAAATCCCCAATCCTTGCGCAGATGCTCCTGTAAGAGCGTGCCATTCGCGCAGGCGGGTTCCCCGTTGATGGCGTTGTAAGCACACATGACAGATTGTGCCTTTGCCTCCATCACCGTGGCTCGAAATGCCGGCAGGTAGGTGTCCTCCAGATCATGCCGTGAGACATGCACGTCCGCCGTGTGCCGGGTGGATTCGGGGCCGCTGTGCACCGCGAAATGCTTTGGAGTGGCGATGGCCTTCAGGTACTTCGGGTCGCTGCCCTGCAGCTCCGAGACGAAAGAGACCCCCAGCCGCGACGTGAGGAAAGGGTCTTCGCCATAGGTTTCCTGGCCGCGACCCCAACGGGGGTCACGAAAGATATTGATGTTGGGTGACCAGACCGTGAGTCCGCGATACCAGTCGGTGCCTCCATTGGGATGCACCTTCTCTACATACTTTGCCCGAAATTCAGTACCGAGAACCTCGGCAGCCTGGTGCATCAAGGGAACGTCCCAGGTGGCGGCCATTCCGATGGCCTGCGGGAACACCGTCGCGATGTCCGCACGGGCAACGCCATGCAGGCCTTCGTTCCACCAGTTGTATTGGGGAATGCCGAGCCGCGCGATTTCCGGCGCCGTATGACCGAGCTGCGACGCTTTCTCTTCCAGCGTCATGTTGGCAATCAGCGCTCGCGCACGCGCCTCGGGGGGCAGAGACGGGTCTTTGAACCTGGCCAGCGAGGGAGGCGCTGTCTGCGCGTCGGCTGTCATGAGAGCGGATGCCAGCATTGCGATGACAGTAATGGCTGAGGTCACATAAATCTTCATCTGTCCCCCCTGATCGGTGCGTCCGGCCGGTACCTGGATGATAGCGCTACCAGGTGGCAGGAATCCATGTCGAGCGCCGGCCTGGCATCAAATGCTTTGCCCCTCACGCACGCGCGATTGCTGCGAAACGTCATCCTGTTGCGGTCCACAAGACAGTTTATTTGAACTGGCGCACTTAATCTCAACACGGTACTGATAGAACACATCGGTTGAGCCGGTTAAACCGGCGCCAGGGCGGTTTGAGCGCCGCGAGCCCCATTCAACTCGAGAGGTTACCCATGGCAAGTAAAACCGCCCGAATACCCGCCGGTCGAAAGATCGCAGTCGATTCACTGCAACTGACCGAAATGCAGGCCAAGCTGGAGGCCATTGGCAAAACCCAGGCGATCATCGAGTTTCGGCTGGACGGTACCATTCTGACAGCGAACGAGAATTTCCTGCGCACCCTCGGCTACGAGCTCGCCGAGATACAGGGCCAACATCACAGCATGTTCGTCGAGCCCGAGTATCGTGACAGCGCCGAATACAAGCGATTCTGGGAGCGGCTGGCACGCGGTGAGTACGATTCGGGCCAGTACAAGCGCCTCGCCAAGGGCGGCCGTACTGTCTGGATCCAGGGCAGTTACAACCCGATCTTCGGTCCGGACGGCAAAGCGTTCAAGGTGGTCAAATACGCCACTGACGTAACCGCGCAGGTGCTTGCGGAAGCGGAGCGCAAGGGCCAGTTGGAAGCCATCAACCGCGCGCAGGCCGTTATCGAATTCACACTCTCGGGGATCGTCCTCGGGGCGAACGACAACTTCCTCAACGTTCTGGGGTACAGACTGGACGAAGTCCGCGGCCAACACCACGGCATGTTCGTCGAGCCCGCGTACCGCGCGAGCGATGACTACCGGCGCTTCTGGGAAAAGCTGGCCCGGGGCGAATTCGATTCGGGTCAATATAAGCGCCTGGGCAAGGGTGGCCGGGAGTTGTGGTTGCAGGCGAGTTACAACCCGATTTTCGATGGCAGTGGCAAACCCGTGAAAGTGGTCAAGTACGCCACGGACATCACGGCGCAGGTTCGCTCGAGTCACGAGATGCAGCAGTCGGTGGAGCAAACGGAGCACATCATCCGGGCGGCCATCGACGGGGACCTGTCGCGCCGGCTCAGTTCAGCCTCCCAGAGCGGCGATTTGTTGAAAATGAGCAATGCGATCAATTCGTTGCTGGAAAGCGTGTCTGACATCGTCTCCCGGGTGAAGAATGCGGCCCGTGAGGTTCTACGGGGCGCCGAGGAAATCTCTCAGGGCAACGCCAACCTGTCGCAACGTACCGAAGAGCAGTCCTCGTCTCTCGAGGAAACCGCCTCATCCATGGAGCAGATGACCTCCACCGTGAAACAGAACGCGGACAATGCCGGCCAGGCGAATCAACTGGCCACCGCGGCGCGCGACCAGGCAGAGAAGGGCGGCGCGGTGGTGGGCAATGCGGTTCGGGCGATGACGGAGATCAATGATTCCTCCAAGAAGATCGCCGACATCATCGGTGTCATCGATGAGATTGCCTTCCAGACCAATCTTCTGGCTCTGAATGCCGCTGTCGAGGCGGCGCGAGCGGGCGAACAGGGGCGGGGGTTCGCCGTGGTGGCCACCGAGGTGCGCAGTCTCGCCGGTCGCTCGGCAAAGGCCGCCAAGGAGATCAAGGATCTCATCCAGGATTCCGTGCGCAAAGTAGGTGATGGCTCCTTGTTGGTCACTCAGTCGGGTGAGACGTTGGAGCAGATCGTGATCTCGGTAAAGAAGGTCTCTGACATCGTGGCGGAGATTGCCGCTGCGTCCCGGGAGCAGTCCTCCGGGATCGAGCAGGTGAACAAGGCAGTGATGCAGATGGATCAGATGACTCAGCAGAATGCCGCGCTGGTCGAGCAGGCGACGGCTGCGTCCCAATCGATGGCGGATCAGGCGCGTGACCTCACTACGATGATCGGGAAATATCGGGTGGGCGAGTCAGAGGCCGCAGGTTCGGCGGCCAGTCCCGCGGCATCAGCGGAAAGACGCTCGTCCAACCGTCCGCTCAGCGGCAAGTCATCCGCGCCGAAACCGTCGGAACAGCAGGCACCAGCGGTGGAACCGTCCGCCGCACGGCTCAAGTTGGTCGGCAGCAATGCGGCTGATTGGCGTGAATTCTAACTGTTGAGATCCTGCAGCGATAGCAGGCGGGAACGCCGTCAGTAGCGTCCGAGCGAATATTCCCTCATCGCACGCAGTCTCCCCAAAAGTCACAGGTGTTCTGTGCACCTCAGGGAGTCGAGCGTCATGAACAGCAGATCGACCGTGGCCCTCTTTGTATGGATCGCTTTGCAGGCCGGCCAGTCCGCGCATTCCGCGGTACCGCCGGCCACCGAAGCGCCCACCGGGTTCGATACTCCGACCCTGGTATCCACTCCGGGCGCAAAAAGCTCGAGCAACGGCCTCGCCGAACCACCGGGTGACACGTACGTCCGCGACCAACAGGTGTACGAGACCCAGAAAGATGTAACCACCGGACTCGGCCCGACCTTCAATGCCCGAGCGTGTGCCGAGTGTCATCAAAATCCTGTCAGTGGCGGCGCCAGTCAGTTCACCGAGTTGCGCGTCGGCCATCGCGATTCGAGCGGCGCCTTCGTGAATCCTACGATACCGATCGACGACGGCGCGGCGAGCATCGCGGGACGATCCATCGTCAATGATCGGGCCGTCGTCCCGGAAGCACAGGAGCACATCCCCGACTCAGAACATATCCGTGCTTTGCGCGCGGCACTCAATACTCTGGGAGACGGGTTTGTAGAAGCCATTGACGACTCGACACTGATGGCCATTGCCGCCGAGCAGCCTCGGCGCTCGAGGGGTTTGATTCACGGCGAGCCCGTTGAAGTGCCCCTGTTTGAAGCCCCGGGATCGACCCGGATCGGGCGCTTTGGTTGGAAGGATCAACACAGCAGCCTGCTGTCTTTTGTCGCCGATGCCTACTTGAATGAAATGGGAATCACGAGCCGATTGCGTCCCAAGGACACGACCACCATCGGCAAGGTCACCCAGGATCCGGAGGACGTGCCGGATGCACTCGGCCTGGAAGACATCGATCACTTCACTCAATTCATCCGGGGCACCAAGGCTCCGCCTCGCGACGCAACACTTGCAGCGAGCCCTGCCGCGGTTGCAGGAGAACGAATCTTCCATGCGGTTGGTTGTGGCGTGTGTCATGTAGGAAGAATCGTCACTGCTCCCACCGGGACCCTGATCGATGGCGGTACATTTGCTGTTCCCGAGGCGCTGGGGAACAAGATTATCCACCCCTACAGCGATTTCCTGCTGCATGATATCGGAACGGGCGATGGCATCGTCCAAGCCGGGCCGCAAGACACCGCGAATAAACTGCGCACCCCGCCTCTTTGGGGTTTGCGGACGCGCCCGCGATACATGCACGACCTGAGGTCACTGACGCTGACCGATGCGATCGAACGTCATCGCGGCGAAGCGGAGATTGTGAGTCTCGAGTTCCGATTCCTGAGCGCGACCGAGAAACAGCAGTTGATCACTTTTCTCAACTCGCTTTGACACAGCCCGTTGAAGTACGCCTACTTGCCGCTGTTCGCCGGGGAAATTACACGTCCGTACTCCGAGGCGCGTCCGAAGCGGTCGAACATGCGGTAGGCAGCACGTGAGATCTGAGCGATGGCTTCTTCTGCGTCCCGCTCGTTGCGCAAATATGTCGTCATGACGCAAATGACGTAAGGTCGACTCGCAAAAATAACACCCGAGTCGTTGCGGACACCTTCGAGGGAGCCGGGTTTGTTGGCGATCTTCAGATCCTCCGGCAGATAGCGCGGAATCCAACTGTCCTTGGGCGTGGTCAATACCTTGAAGAAATCATCGGTGAGGGCCCGGTTGAACACCTTGCTGTGAAATAAACTCTCCAGGAGGGTCATCATCTCTCGCGGTGTAGCGACGTTTTCCCGACCCTCGCCCGCAGCTTTGAGATCCATCATCTTGCGGCGCAGGCGCATCTGATGCAGGCCGAGACCCTCCAGCAACGAATTCACATTTTCCATCCCCAGCCGGTCGATCAGCACATTGGCAGCGGAGTTGTCGCTGACAGCGACCACCATGGTGGCGAGGTCGCGGTTGGTAACGCGTGTGACTCCGGGTGTGAGTCCGCCCATGATGTGACTATCCGCCACCAGGTCGGCGGCATCGACTGTGTATGGATCGTCGAGTTTGTGATTTCCTGCCTGATGTTGCCGGTAGAGCTCTGCGAGCACGGCGATCTTGATGGAGCTGGCCTGCGGGAGGACTTCGTCCGGGTTGAGGAAAAAAGTATGGCCCGTGGTGAGATCTTCGATGGCCACCCCCATGACCCCGTCGAGGTGCGCATCGATTTCGCGAATCTCGGTCTCGAGCTTGCGCCAGAGAACAGTCTCTTTGTCTGTGGTTGCAATTTTCGGGCAGCACGGCGGCGCCGCTTGAGCCACGGTAACGGCCATCATGATCGTGACGAGGCAGCACCGGTGTAATATTTCGCGCATTGGCTGATACGTCCTTTGGGCAGCGAGGGCTCGGGCGAATTTGCCACAATCTGCCCGAATTGCATCCGGTTGGCGCCCCAATCGGCGTTCAATCTACTCCTTGGAAATCGGAACGACCGAGGGCGATCGATGCATCCTTACTCAGGCAAGCGGTTCCTGGACTTGATGGCGGCAGGCACGGCATGTCTGATATTTGCACCGCTCGCGGCCGCAATAGCGCTGGCGACGTGGTTCGAGGACGGCGGACCGCCATTGTTTTTGCAGACCCGTGTCGGCCAGCGACGTCAGCCGTTCACGGTCTTCAAATTCAGGACCATGCGTGATCAGCAAGTCACGCGCGTTGGCCGTTGGCTGCGTCAGACCGGGCTGGATGAATTGCCGCAGTTCATCAATGTCTGCCGGGGGGAAATGAGTGTCATCGGTCCCCGGCCACTCACTGCTGAAGACGTGCGGCGTCTTGGCTGGGCCGATCGCAGTCACGAGTGGCGGTTCGCGGCGCGGCCGGGAGTTACCGGGCTATCACAGCTTCTCGCGGGCAGAAGCGCTCGCTACAGCCGCCGGCTCGAGCGCCTCTATCTCAGCCGCCAGAGTTTCTCGTTCGACCTGCGGCTCATTGCACTGTCCTTCGCCGTGAACCTGGTGGGCAAACGTACGGTGCGCCATTGGCTGTCGCACACGACTGGCAGATCCAACTAAACCGAGACGAGCGAGCCCGGCTTTTCCTGCGCGGCTGGCGAATAACACTTCCGGTCCCTTTGAAGCGGCACCGTGCCGGCGTATGTTCGCCAGTCCATGACCTTCGCATTACCGAGCCGTCGATGGGCGAGCTGAGTCCTCTGGACCGCTGGTTCGCTGCTGAAATTCTGCCCCACGAGGCGGCCCTGCAGCGCTTTCTCAGCCGCGCGTGCCACAACCGGGCCGAAGTCCCGGACCTGCGCCAGGAAGTGTATGTGCGGGTCTACGAGAGCGCGCAGCGCGCACTGCCGTCCGCGCCGAAGTCCTTTCTGTTCGCGACCGCCCGGAACCTTCTGATTGACCGCCGCCGGCGGGAGCGCATCGTCTCAATCGACTACACGCAGGATCTGGACGCCCTGAACGTCCTGGTAGACGAGATTTCACCTGAACAGCGATTGAGTGCCCGACAGGAGTTGCGGCGTCTGGCGCACGCGCTCGACCAGCTTTCCGATAACTGCCGCGCCGTGATCTGGCTGCGCAGGGTGGAGGGCCTGTCACAGCGAGAGGCATCCGAGAAGCTCGGAATGAACGAGGGAGCGTTGGAGGGCTACGTGTCCCGCGGTGTGCGGGCTCTGGCGAAGGCGGTATTTGGCACGGAGGAGTTGGTCAATCAGCGCGCCGGCGAGGGGCGCGAGAAAGAGTCTGATGGCGAGTGCAATCATGGATAGCGAAGCTGTTGAACGCGAGGCGGCGGACTGGTTCGCGAGGCGCGAGAGTGAGTCCTGGACCTCCGCCGACGAGACGCTGTTTGATGACTGGCTGACGCAGAGGACTGCTCACCGCATTGCTTTCATCCGTCTTCAGTCGGCATGGCAGCGGATCGGAAGACTCAGAGCCCTCGGTGCCGGCATGGCCGAGGGCGTCATTCCGCCACGTGGCTCGCTGCTCGAAAGTCCTCTCAACGAGGTGCCCGGAGGTGAACGGTCGCAACCTGAAGAGCGTGCCTCCGAGGCACCGCGTCCGGCCCGGCGACCTGCCGCACGGCGTTGGATTGCTCTTGCAGCCTCAATACTACTCGCGCTCGTGTCCGGCGTTTATGTGTTCCAAGCGGGTCTGCTGGACAGCAATCGGTACTCCACCCGTATTGGAACCATGGAGTCCGTCACGTTGGCCGACGGATCGAGATTGACGCTCAACACTGACAGCCGCATTCGCGTGGCCGTGGAGCCGCAACACCGCCAGATCGACCTCGATAAAGGTGAGGCTTTTTTTGAAGTGGCCAACGACCCGCACCGTCCGTTTGTGGTGAGAGCAGGGCGCAAGCGCGTCATCGCGTTGGGGACGAAGTTCTCCGTCCGTCGCGACGGTGATGAGGTTCTGGTCGCCGTTACCGAGGGCAAGGTTCGAGTCGAGGACGAATCGATCCCCGCCCCGGGTCAGGCCACGGAAGTCCTGTTGGGCGCAGGCAGCATTGCCCGGTCGGCCCGCGGGCAGGTGTTGGTCCGCGACGGCGCCGGCCCGGAAGTGGATCGGCTTCTGAGCTGGCGTAGCGGCTACCTCGTCTTCCGCAACTCCACGCTCGAGGATGCGGTTGCGGAGTTCAACCGGTACAACACCCGCAAAATAGTGATCGCCGACCCTCGGATCGGCAGCATCCGTATTGGCGGCAATTTCCGCTCCGGCAACACGGAGGCTTTTCTGTGGCTGTTACAGACTGGCTTCCCGGTGTCGGTTGACAGTAGTGGCGAGCGCGTAGTTCTCAAATCGCGCTGAAGTCCACGCGGTATTCCATTTTGTTCTGGCGCGGCGCGCAGGATTCGGGCTTGCCACTCGTCCTGTTGAGAAGACAACACCCATAGCGCCTTACAAAAGAGCTTCAGGGAGGAATCAATGCTCAATCGCACGACGCGTGCAACGTGTCTTGCCTTTCTATGTGCCGCGCTGCTCAGCGGACCGGCGCTCGCCGACACCGAACGCGCGATGGACATCTCCGCGGGCGATCTCGCAACCGCGCTGCAGAGATTGGCGCAACAGGCCGGAATCGAGCTCATCTACTCAGTTGACCAGATAAGGGGGCTGCGGACGCAAGGAGTGCACGGCCGGTACACCACCGAAACAGCGCTTCACAAGTTGCTGGAAGGGACCAACCTGCGGGTCACGGTCCATTCGAGTGGCGCCATGTTGATTGCGCCACCGCCTGCGGACGATGCAGCGCGAGCGCTCGTTACGGACGACCCCGCCGCTACCGCCGACCGGATTCTCGAGGAAGTGGTCATAACCGGCACCCACATCCGCGGCGTGCGCAACGAAACCAGCCCCATTGTCTCCCTCGATCAGACCTATATCGCACGCTCCGGCTACACGACAATGACTCAACTCGTACAGTCGCTGCCGATGAATTTTGCGGGCGGCTTCTCCGGCGCCTCCGAAACCGCTTCCTTCGGCAATGCCCCGGCCTCAGGCCAGAACCTGAACCGCGGCACGGGACTCAACATCCACGGGCTCGGATCGTTGTCGACCCTGACTCTCATCAACGGGCGCCGGGTTGCGCCCGCGGCCGAGGGCCAGTTTGTCGACATCAGCAACATTCCACTCACGGCCGTCGATCGGGTGGAGATCCTGACCGATGGAGCGTCGGCCATTTACGGCGCCGATGCGATCGGCGGAGTCGTCAATATCATCCTGCGCAAGGACTTCGAAGGCGCCGAGACCCAGGTGGGCGCCGGTATGGCCACCCGCGGGGGCAATTCGAGCCTGCGGCTCTCCCAGACCCTCGGCAAGAGCTGGTCGGGTGGCAATGCGTTGCTGGTAGCCCAGTTCTACGAGCGCGACCCGCTCGATGCCCGCGACCGGGATTTCATTGTCGATGCCGGGGGAGCGCCACCTGACGGCCCCACCTACCTGTTGCCCAAACGCAATGACAAAACACTGGTTTTCAACATCAACCAGGCACTGCCCGGGCATTTCGACCTGACCGGCAACCTGATCTATTCGCGCGAGAAGGTTCACCAGGCGGCGACCGACGCCACCGCCACTCAGCAGACCAACTCGCCGAGCACCGATCAATGGAGCGCCCTGGTGGGCTTGGGCTACCAGCCGTTCGGCGACTGGCGTTTCGAGCTCGACGCCAACGCTTCGCAGATGAAGACCTTGACCGACTTCACCTACATCGACCTGCCAACCCGAACGATCACGTTTCTGATTGACAACTACCGCGACAAATTCGACCTGTGGATGACGGAAATCAAGGCGGACGGCTCCGTGTTCGACGTCCCGGCGGGTAAGGTGCGGCTCGCGGTGGGCGGTTCCTATCGGCACGACAAGAGTCATGCGGATCGGGACTGGATCATTCCCGCGCGGGGTTATCAGTTGCATGCGGATGACAGCCGCAGCGTGCGCTCAGCGTATGCCGAATTGTTTATACCCGTGGTGTCCCGGGAGCAGTCGGTTCCGATCGCCCGCCGCATCGATGTGTCCCTCGCCGCACGGTACGACGACTACTCTGACTTTGGCAGCACCACGAACCCGAAGGTCGGCCTGGTATGGACTCCCCTGGAGGGAGTGGATATCCGCGCGAGCTATGGCAAGTCATTCAGGGCGCCCACGGTTTACGAAAAATCGCTGTTCACCCGGGCCCTGGAGATCGATAACACGACCATCACGGGCCTGGACGGCGACCCGGTTCCCATCTTCTTCCTGACGGGAAGCGCGCCGCTCACAGCGGAGAAATCCCGCAATTTCTCCCTGGGCACGACTTTGAAGTCCGAACGGCTGCCGGGCGCCGAGCTGTCCGCGACCTACTTCAACATCAATTACAGCGGCCGCATTTCAGCCCCTCCCTTTGACGATGGGATGCTGTTCAATCGCGGCGAGTTCGGCAGCCTGATCACGGAAATTCCGAACGATGCCGCCGCCCAGTCCTATCTGGATGCCGCGTTGGCCAAAGGTGCGACATTTCGAGACCTGACGGGCACGGGCGCCGCTGGAGTTCGTTACGTGTTCGACGGGCGCCAGCAGAATGCGGCGACGAGCAAGATCGACGGCTTCGACGTGTCGGGCCTGTACGAGTTTCAATATGCGAGTAACACGTACGATGTCGATGTCAGCTATAGCCGGTTGAATAAGATCCGTACGACTCTTCTGGCAGACACGACACCGATTGAGGCGGTCAACACGTACGAACAGCCGCTGAAGAATCGCATGCGTGCCATGGGAACCTGGATACGCGGTGGATTTACCTCCACCGCTGCCCTCAACTACTCCAACTCCTACGTCAATGCCGGCGTGTTGCCCCGTGAGCGCATCAAAGCCTGGGCCACCGTTGATCTGAATCTGGCGTATGACTTCAGCCACCTGCGGACCTCAGGTCCCCTGGATGGCTTCAGGATTGCTTTGAGCATCACCAATCTCTTCGATGTGAACCCTCCTTACGCCACGGACCCGTTCTTCTCCATGGGCTTCGATGTCTTCAACGCCGATGCCGTGGGCCGTTACACCACCCTCCAACTCACAAAGCGCTGGTAATGAAACTCAGTCGACGCGATTTCGCGGCCGGAGCCGCGATGCTGACCGCCCTGTCTTCGCGGGCGGCGACACCGGGCTCTGCGCCTGCCTCGAGCCAGAAGATTGACGGGCTCAGGTGGCGTCCGTATTCCGGCACCATGGCCATTGACGCGATGGGCGGCTTCGGTCGCATCGGCGGCAAGGACGACGGGACGTATTCTGACTTGGAGCTTGCGGACGTACGCGCCAGTGGCCTGACGGCGGTTCGCCTGAGTCTGGCGCCGGAAGGCGCGTTCTGGTTCAACGACGCGGCATTTCAGACTACGCTGCGGCGTATCTCCGAATGCGACCGGAGCGTTCTGTCCTATCCCGACGTCTTCACTCGCATTCTCAGCGGCGCCGATTTCGGCCGGGCGCATCGCGAGCGGAAAGTCGGTTTGATTTATGGCTTTCAGGAAACCTCTCCCATCGGTGAGGACCTCGACCGTATTGAGGTCTTCCACAAAGCGGGCGTGCGGCTCATCCAACTCACTCACAACCGCCGCAATCTGGTGGGTGACGGGTCGATGGAGCCCGGCAATGCCGGCATCAGCAACCTCGGTCACAAGATCATCGAGGGGCTGAACGCATCGCGAATTGTCGTAGACGTAGCACACGGCAGCCGCCGGACCATGAATGAAGGCATCGCGGCATCGAAGTCCCCGGCCATCATCAGCCACACGGGCTGTGCGGCTCTGTCAGATCACCCGCGCTGCGCTCCGGATGAGACATTGCGACTGATGGCTGATCGAGGCGGTGTGGCTGGGATCATCTTCTGGCCCTACCTGCGCAAGGACACTCAGCCGATGGCGATAGACGTCATCCGGCACATCGAGCACGCCATCAACGTATGCGGTGAGGATCATGTCGGCATCGGCACCGACGGTACGGTGTCCGCATTCGATCGCACTGCGGAGTTTGAGACCGAAAACCGTGCCGCGATCGAGGACATGGTGAAGCAGGGCATATTCGAAGCCGGCCGGCCGCGCGACCTGTATATGTTCATACCCGATCTCAATGATGTGCGCCGCTTCGAGATCCTCGGTGCAATGCTCGCAACGCGAGGTCACTCCGACACGCGCATAGCCAAAATCCTCGGCGGCAACTTCGCGCGCGTCATGAGCGAGGTGTGGGGATTCGCCTGAGCGGATGGGCGTCTGGCTGCTACCGACCCTGGCCCAGGCGGAAGTCGCGGGCCCATTCGGCCGTCGCGCGCAGGCCGCCGAACGGATAGAAATGCAACAGGACCTGGCCGTGTCTGGCGGGATCCAACCCGCGGACGTAATCTTCAATCAGTCGGTCGGGTCCGGCGGTGGAGAGCAGTTTTGTCAGGGAGAGGCCATACTTCTTCATGACGTTGCCCGAGGCGGCCACGCCGCAGCGCGCGGCGAAGGCCAGCAACCGCTTGACGCTGGCCGGTCCCGGAACCCCCACGCGAACCAGTGCATGAATGCCCGCCGCCCGCACACCCTCCAGCCAGTCGAGGACGGGTTGCGCAGCAAAGGCAAACTGGGTGACGACGACAAATTCGTGGCCCCGTTCGAGCAGGGCTGCCTGTTTCTGCAGTTTGGCCCGCCATAGCGCCTCATCCGCGATATCCGGGTGCCCCTCGGGGTAGCCCGCGATGCCGATTCGCCGAATGCCATATTTCGCCAGCAGCCCGCTTTGGATGATGGCCAGTGCGTCCTCGTAGGGACCCATCGGCTGCGCGGGGTCACCCGCCACTACGAACGCATGGTCGGTCCCGACTTCCTGTTGTAGCCCGCACAGAAAGTCCTCGAGTTCCTGCTGTGATCGCAGGCGGCGTGCCGATATGTGTGGAATGGGTAGAAATCCCAACTCCCGCACCCGCTTCGCCGCTGCAATCCGCATTTCGAAGGTTTCACCCGGCAGGAAAGTGATCGGGATCCGGGTGCCCGGCGGGATGAGGTCCGCCGCTTCCTCGAGTTGTGCGATGTCCCTGGCCGTCATCTCGATGGAATAGTTTCCGAGCAGGGCGCACCGGGGTCGCGATGCTTCCAATTCGGCTGTCATGGGCATTTACCGATCCATCCCGCTTGCATGGGCTTCGCGCAGTGCGCGCACCGACAAGAGTTGCTTCCGGGCGACCGGTAGTCAATCGAAGAGTTGTTATACGAGGTATAGATGAAGCTGATAGCTGTCAGCGACCGCCATGTTGGCGTTGGTGTTGGCTGAAATGACGCGGGAGGACGGCGTGGACGACATCCATCGTGCCGAACACTTTCACGTCATGGGTTGTCGCGGCCCAGCGCGCGAAGTATCGCTTCCTGCCGTGCATCCTCAATTGTCACCAACACTGCATTGGTATCGGCTGCCGACTCATCGCGTGCAAAGACTCCGGTGAGCGGTCGCTCCGCCGTCAGTTCCCCCTGCTCGAAAAGGCTCCACATTTCCAGCGCAAACTCCGTGGCAAGAAGTTCGGGGGCGAAACGTCCCATCGTGCCTCGAATGTTGTTGACGTCCCGTTCGAGCATGGCCAGTGCGCCATTATTGCCGGCCGCATTGACGACTTGTGGAAAGTCGATGATGACCGGCCCATGAGGAGCCACGAGAACATTGAACTCCGAAAGATCGCCGTGAACGAGTCCGATGCTCAGCATGCGAACTATTTGCCGGATCAGAACGTCGTGATACTCACGTGCTCGATCTGAGGAAAGCTCAATCTCAGCGAGCCGCGGAGCGGGGTTGCCGGCTTCATCCGTCACCAGCTCCATGAGCAGTACGTCGTTGAAATAGCCATAGGGCTTCGGTACGCGGACTTCAGCTGCATGGAGTTGGTAGAGCGCGTCCACCTCGGCGTTCTTCCACGCCGCTTCCTGCTCTTTGCGCCCGAAGCGCGTGCTCTTGCTCATGGCCCGCATCTGGCGGCTGCCGCGCACCTTGCGACCTTCCTGATAATGCGCCCGCCGCTGGAAGCTTCGCTGTCCCATGTCACGATAAACTTTCGCGCATCGTGTCTGGCCGCCGGAGCGAACCAGGTAAACAGTTGCCTCCTTGCCGCTTTTCAGGGGGCGTATGACTTCGTCGATGACACCGTCATCGATCAGGGGCTGCAGTGCTTCGGGTGTTTTCATCTCATATCGCGGGAATGGGCCCGATTTGAATTCCGGCTAGGCAGCCCCAATGTCGCGGCTGAACCTCGCGGTGCGCCAAAAACAACGACTCCGCGCCGCGAGGCGTATCATCGAGCCCATAGTGGCTCTCAAATCAAATCACAAATCGGATCTAAGCTATTGAATTATATTGTATTGATGGTGCCCGGGAGAGGACTCGAACCTCCACGGTGTTACCCGCTAGTACCTGAAACTAGTGCGTCTACCAATTCCGCCACCCGGGCAGGGAAGGGAAGGCGGCGCAATCTACGCACGGGGTACGGAGCTGTCAATTGAAAGCGCGCAGAAGTAAGTACGGCGCCGGGAAAAGAGGCGACAAAAGTTCCTCCGGCGAGAGCTCCCGCAGGGGCGGGGCGCAGAGCGGCAAGGCGGGATCGGCCAGCCCGAAGGTATCCAGGGGGCCCGGCGTCCGCGCATCCGGCCGAGGAGCTGAGCGCACGAGCGATCGCGCTTTGGGCAAAGGAAAAGGCCGGGCAGACCAGGTAGGTCGCGATGGCGGCTCACGGCTGCCCGAGCGCATCGGCGGTGCCCCTGGGCCTAAGGGCGGCGTCGGTGCATTCGAGCGAGCGGGCAAAGGTCTCGTGCTGAAAGGCCGCGAGAAAGCCCATGTCGGCAGCGTGGTCGAAGGCACAGTGAGCGCGAACCGCGCTGGCTACGGGTTCCTGCGCGTCGAGGGGATGAAGGACAGCGTCTTCATCCCACCTAAAGAGATGAACGGCGTCATGCACGGCGACCGTCTCAAGGTGAAGCTGGCTCAGGACTCCAGCGATCGCTGGCTGGGGACGGTTGAGGGAGTCGTCTCGAGAGGTGTCAAAGAATTCCTCGGGACCGTGGACGTTCAAGGCCGCAATGCGTGGGTCAACGCGGCGGATCGTCGGCTCCAGCTGCACTGTGCCGTGTCACACGGCGACCTGAACGGAGCGAAGAGCCGCGATTGGGTCATCGCTCGTATCACGAAGCACGCAAACTCGATTGCGCCCGCGCAAGCGGTCGTAGTGAAGCGCCTGGACCCCGACCGTCCAGTGGAGCTCGCTACCGAGTCGGCGATCGCTCGTTTCGACCTGCCGCACGATTTTTCATCCGCGGCGCTCCGCGAAGCTCAGAGCTGGGGCGACCACGTTGATCCTGCTGAGTCCGATCGACGGGAAGACCTTCGTTCAATTCCGCTTGTAACAATCGACGGTGAGACTGCACGCGATTTTGATGACGCGGTGTATGCCGAACCTCACGACGATGGTTTCCGGCTGATCGTCGCGATTGCGGACGTTAGTCATTACGTCCGGCCGGACAGTGCTCTCGACAACGAGGCACGCGAGCGTGGGACGTCAGTGTACTTCCCCACGCGGGTGATTCCGATGTTGCCGCACGCACTATCGGACAACTTGTGCTCGTTAGCACCGCATGTTGATCGTCTGTGTTTTGCAGCAGACATGCTCATTGCGAAGAATGGGGCCCTGAAGGCGTCACGCTTCTATCCTGCGGTAATGCGGTCCGCAGCGCGGCTGACCTACAACCAAGCGTACGAAGCATTGTTCGAAGGCAGGCCGGCGGCCCGTGAAGAATTAGGGCCACTCGTCGCGAGACTTTTGCCTCTTGTTGACGTGTATAAAGCGCTGCTGAAAGCACGTGGTCGACGCGGAGCATTGGACTTCGACGCGGCCGAAGCTGAGTTTGTGATCGACTCGAGCGAGCGCGTGAAGGCGATTGAGATGCGCGCGCGTAACGATGCGCATCGAATGATCGAAGAGTGCATGATCATGGCGAACGTTGCGACGGCGCAGGAGCTTTCGCGCAAGCGTACGCCAACGCTTTACCGAGTCCATGGTCAGCCTGAAGAGATCAAATTGGAGCGTCTGCAAACGACGCTGCATGCGCTGGGTGTTGATGTTCAGATTCCTGAGACGGTCACTACGCGGGACCTGCAGGCGATCACCAAGCGGCTCGGAAGCTCGGAGGCGCGGCCGTTCATTGAATCGCTGGTTGTTCGGGCCATGCCGCAGGCGGTCTATCAACCGACGAACATCGGTCACTTCGGGTTAGCGCTCACGCATTACGCGCATTTCACCTCGCCGATTCGGCGTTACCCGGACCTTGTTGTTCATCGCACGCTAAAGGCACTCATCGGAGCACCCGGCGGATCGGCCGTCCAGTACGGCAACGATGAGTTGGAGGCCATGGGCGAGACGAATTCGAAGTTGGAGAAGCGCGCCGACGAAGCTGATCGCTATGTCGCGACTTTCCTCAAGTGTACCTATCTGCGTGAGCGGATCGGGCAAACCTTCCATGGCATCATCACGACCGTGGTCGAGTTCGGTTGCTTCGTGCAGATCCTGGATGTAGGGGTGGACGGGTTACTGCACCTCGACAACCTGCGAGATGATGAATACGAAATGGAAGACGATGGACATGCATGGACGGGGCGTCGCACCGGACGAAGGTTACGGACGGGTGCTCACATCCGAGTCATCGTGACATCGGTGAACCCGATTGAAGGGCTCATTGACCTGGATCTGGTTGAAGACGCTTGAAGAACACTGAGAAGAAAACCGAGACAATCTACGGAGTACATGCAGTCAGGGTGTTGTTGGACAAACACCCTGAGCGTGTTGTGACGGTGCGCCTCGCCGAGAAGCGGGACGATCCGCGCATCAGGGAAATCGAGGAGCTCGCCCGGAAAAAAAGTCGCCCGGTTCAGCGCATAGACACGAATGCATTGAAGTCGCTGGGCGATGTTGCCCACCAGGGTGTTGTCGCTGAGATAACCCCCTTGCCTCCGTGGTCGGAGGACGACCTGCTCGAAGCATTGCAGACCGCGAAGGATCCGTTGCTGTTGGCCTTGGATGGGGTCCAGGACCCTCACAACCTCGGGGCGTGCCTGCGTACAGCGGACGCTTGCGGGGCGTTGGCTGTCATCGTGCCGCGGGACCGGGCTGCGCAGGTCAATGCCACCGTAAGGAAGGTAGCAGTGGGTGCGGCTGAAACGACGCCGGTTGTGGCGGTGACGAATTTGGTCCGCACGCTGAAATTGCTCAAAGAGGCGAACCTTTGGATAGTGGGCGCTGACGCGGAAGGAGCTAAGCTGGCCCATGAAGCAGACCTGAAGGGTGGCACGGTGCTGGTTCTCGGCGCGGAAGGGTCAGGGTTGCGCCACCTGACCAGGCAGACGTGCGACTGGATGGTACGGCTGCCCCAGCTGGGGACGGTGGAGAGCCTGAACGTTTCGGTGGCTGCTGGAATGCTGCTTTATGAGGCAGTAAGGCAGCGGATGGCCCCCGGCGCCGCGGTTGCCAGCGCGAGCCCCCGCCAGTAGTGGCCGTCGCGCGAGCGCGGCGGCAGCCCACGGCAGCGCAAGGGCCGCAGTCCCAAAGGCCCGCGCGCGTAACAGCCACCCAAAGCTGGCGCCCCCGACCCGGCTTGTGTACCATTCGCGCCCCCTATTGCCCGGGCGCCCCCAAAGGCCCGACGCCATAGGCTCCTTGCCGCACCTAGCAAAGCCTCGCGACGGGCGGCTCCCCAATCCGTAAGGAGGAAACCATGAGGCATTACGAGATCGTTTTTCTCGTCCATCCCGATCAGAGCGAGCAGGTGCCCGCCATGATCGAGCGCTACAAGGGCATGATTGCCGGCGGCGAAGGCCGCGTGCATCGCCTCGAAGACTGGGGTCGACGTCAGTTGACCTATCCCATCGCCAAAGTCCACAAGGCGCACTACGTTCTCATGAACATCGAGTGCGACCAGAAGACCCTCAACGATCTGACCGGCGCATTCCGCTTCAGCGATGCCGTCCTGCGTCACCTCGTGGTCAACATGGACGAAGCAGTCACCGAGCCTTCACCGATGGCCAAGGCCGCGGACGAAGAGGGTGATGGCGGCCGCCGTCGCGATCGTCGCGATGATGGTGATGACGATGGTGACCGTCCGCCGCGCCGCGTGCGTGACGATGCGCCTAGTGATGACGATGACAGTCCTGCAGGTGACAACGTCTAAAGCGCGAAACGCGCGCATTGGCGAAGTAACCATATCGGCGAAGTCACGGGGTACCAGCCCCGACGGCGCCGGCAGCAGCAGCCGCGGCACTGGTGAAAGCTCCGGTGCCAGCAGCGACTGACTAACGAGTAGAGGATTCAGAACATGGCAATGAGCAGAGATCGTTCCGGCGGCCCGAGCGGCGGCGGAAATGGTGGCGGATTCGGCGGCGGCGGTGGCGGTGACCGCGGCGGGTTCGGCGGCGGTGGTGGTGACCGCGGCGGAGACCGTGGTGGCGGAGGCGGCGGTGGTCGTTTCTCACGCCGCAAGAAGTTCTGCCGCTTCACGGCCGAAGGCGTCAAGTACATTGACTACAAAGATCTGGCCACGTTGAAGGGTTACGTCACGGAGACGGGCAAGATCGTCCCCAGCCGCATCACGGGCACGAAGTCGTTCTACCAGCGCCAGCTCGCGGTTGCGATCAAGCGCGCACGCTTCCTCGCCCTGCTGCCGTACACCGACCAGCATTGAGGCGCAGCAAATGGACATCATTCTTCTCCAGAAAGTCGCCAACCTGGGCAACATTGGCGATCGCGTCAAAGTGAAGTCCGGCTTCGGGCGCAACTACCTGCTCCCGTCTGGCAAGGCCACCCTGGCTACTCCGGACAACATCAAGCGCTTCGAGGCGCGCCGTGCGGAGTTGGAAAAGGCTGCGCACGAGCAGCTCTCGTCCGCTGAACAGCGCGCCGAACAGTTGAAGGAGTTCAAGCTCGTGATCCCGTCGAAGGCGGGTACCGAGGGCAAGCTCTTCGGCTCCATCGGCACGGCGGACATCGCGGAAGCCGCGACCAAGGCCGGCATCAAGATCGAGCGCAGCGAAGTTCGTCTTCCGAACGGGGCTCTGCGTACGGTCGGCGACCATTCGGTGGTTCTGCATCTGCATGCAGACATCGATGTGCCGCTGGCAGTGACGATCGTCGCCGAAGAGTAAGTAAGCACCGGTGGCCGGTCCCGGCAAAACGCGTCGCGATCGCGAGTCCGTCGTGTTTTCGCTGGCGGACGCACCGCTGCCACCACACTCCGTTGAAGCAGAGCAGGCCGTCCTGGGCGGCCTGCTTCTCGACACGTCCGCCTGGGACAACGTCGCTGACGTTATTATCCCGGAAGACTTCTACCGCCCTGATCACAAGCTGATCTTCCAGGCCATCGCCGCGCTCGCGACGACCTCCAAACCCTCCGACGTCGTAACAGTCGTCGGTGAGTTGGAACGACGCAGTGAGTTGGAACAAGCCGGTGGCCTCGCTTACGTGGGCTCCCTTGCTCGCGAAACCCCCACGGCAGCCAACGTTCGCGCCTACGCGGACATCGTGCGCGAGCGTTCGATCCTGCGCCAGTTGGTGACGGCCGGCACTGAAATCGCCGGCGCTGTTTTCAACAATGACGGCGAAACCGCGCGTGAGCTGGTCGACAAGGCCGAGCAGAAAGTGTTTGAGATCGCGGAAATGGGTTTCCGCGGCAAGGGCGGAGCACAGCCCGTACGCTCGCTTCTGCCGGGCGTCATCGATCAGATTGACGAGGCGTTCGCCAACCCGGACAAGCTGCGTGGATTGCCGACAGGCTTCACCGACTTCGACAAGATGACCGGCGGCCTGCGACCCGGCGACCTGGTGATCATCGCCGGACGCCCGTCCATGGGTAAATCAACATTCGCCGTCAACATGGCCGAATACGCCGCGCTCCACCCGCGCGAGAAGCCCGCATCCGTCGCGATCTTCAGCCTGGAAATGCCCTCCGAGCAGATCATCACGCGTATGTTGTCCTCCATCGGAGGCGTCCCGCTCCAAAACCTGCGCAGTGGCAAGATCTCCGACGACGACTGGGTGCGCATCACGAGCGCGACCAGCCAACTCTCCGAGGCAAAGATCTTCATCGACGAGACTCCCGCGTTGTCGCCGATGGAGCTGAGAGCCAGGGCCCGCCGCGTCAAACGCGAACACGGCCTGGATCTGATTCTCGTCGACTACCTGCAGCTCATGCAGGTGCCGGGCAACAAGGAGAGCCGCGCCACCGAAATCGGCGAAATCTCCCGCGGCCTCAAGATCCTGGCGAAAGAGCTGTCATGTCCCGTTATCGCGCTGTCACAGTTGAATCGCAGTGTTGAACAGCGCGAGAACAAGAAACCTGTCATGTCAGACCTGCGCGAATGCGTGACGGGCGACACTCTGGTTTGCCTGGCTGACGGGCGGCGCGTACCGATTCAGGATCTCGTGGGCCAGACTCCCGAAGTCGTCTCGATGACCCAGGACGGTCGTTTGACGCGAGCGAAGTCCGACTTGGTGTGGAAGGTGGGCAAAAAGCCTGTCTACGAGCTGAAGCTGGCAAGCGGTCGGAAGATCCGTGCGACGGGCAAGCACAGGCTATATGCCTCGTTCGGCTGGCAGCGCGTCGATGACCTGCGCATGGGTGATCGCCTCGCAATTGCGCGCCAGATTCCCGAGCCGGTGCAGCCCGAAACCTGGCCTGATGACCGGGTGATTTTGCTGGCGCACCTCATCGGCGATGGAAGCTATCCCGTACATCAGCCAATGCGATACACGACCGCCTCCGAAGCCTGCAGTGAGGCTGTGCGCCGAGCGGCTGAAAACGAATTCGGAATGACCGTGAATCGTCACGCCGGCCGCGGGAACTGGCACCAGTTGGTGCTGTCCGGTAACGGCAACCGTTGGAAGCCCGCCGGCGTAAACCTGTGGCTGCGCGAGCTGGGCATCTATGGTCAGCGCTCATTGCAGAAGCGTGTGCCGGCAGCGGTGTTCAAGCTCTCAAACGAGCAGATCGCATTGTTCCTGCGGCATTTGTGGGCGACGGACGGAACGATTTCCCCTCGCGCTCCCGGTCAGCGGGGTGGCCATGGAGTGCACTTCTGCACCTGCAGCCGTGGATTGGCGGATGACGTGGCAGCACTTCTGCTGCGCCTCGGTATCGTCGCCCGAATTCAAACAGTGACCTCCGGCTACAAGAATCCGGTCCACATGGTCTGGGTGCACGGGGTTGAAAAGCAGACAACGTTCCTGGCGAAGGTCGGTAGCTTCGGTCCGCGGGTGGCCCCGGCGGAAAGGCTTCTGGCGGCGCTCGTCGGCGTAAAAGCCAACACCAACGTGGACACGGTTCCGATGGAAATGGTGTGGCGGACGCGCTTTCTCATGCAGCAGCAGGGGATCTCGCGTCGTGAGATGAGTGTTATGTTGGGGCAGACGAATGTCAGCTTCAAGCATGCCCCGTCTCGCCCCTTGATGGCGAAGTACGGCCAAATCCTCGATGATCACCTGCTGAAAGAGGCTGCGTCCAGCGACATATTCTGGGATACCATTGTTGCTGTCGAGCCTGTTGGCGAAGAGGATGTGTTTGATCTAACAGTACCTGACACGTCATGTTGGTTGGCTGATGGTGTTGTTAGTCATAACTCGGGTAGCATAGAGCAGGATGCAGACATGATCCTGTTGATCTACCGCGAAGAAGTCTACGACCGCCAGACGACGAAAAAGGGCATTGCCGAAATCGACCTCGTCAAACACCGTAACGGTGAAATCGGCACCTTTGTACTGACCTTCCAGGGTCAGTTCACCCGCTTCGCGAACTACGTCCCCGACACCTACGGCGACGGAGTCCTGAGGTGAACCGGCTCATAAGAGCCGTCATCGATACACGTGCCCTGCGGCACAACCTGCGGACCATTCGCGAGCGCGCAAAAGGCGCCAGAGTCATGGCAGTGGTCAAGGCCAACGCCTATGGCCACGGCCTCATCCCAACAGCCCTCGCTCTCGCGGAAGCCGATGCATTCGCGGTCGCGCGCCTCGAAGAGGGACTGGCTCTACGGGCAGCCGGAATCACCCAACCCATCGTGTTGCTGGAAGGCGTATTCGCAGCAGAGCACCTGTTGGAAGCCGCGCGCCACGGCTTCGATCTCGTCGTCCACGACCCTCTGCAGATCGAGTTGCTCGAGGAATACAATGGATCGGCGCGTTTCATTGTCTGGATCAAAATAGATACCGGCATGAACCGCCTCGGCTTCCGGCCGGAGGACTTCCCAACGGCCCTCCAACGCATCAAACAGATGCGACCCGCCGCGCTGGAAATTCGGCTTCTCACTCACCTGGCGCGTGCCGACGAAAGCGACGACACCATGACGCGCGAGCAGCTCAATCGGTTCAAAGACGCAACCGAAGGGCTAAAAGACGATCACGCAACGAGCATCGCCAACTCAGCCGGCTTATTCGGCAGGCTGCATCTCCAACAAGATTGGGTCCGGCCTGGCCTGGCCCTCTATGGCGCCTCACCCTTCGAGGACAGAACCGCGGCTGAGTTGGGGCTGCACCCGGTCATGAGCCTGGAGACCTCCGTCATTGCGACCCGCAAGGTTCTCAAAGGCGAGACCGTCGGCTACGGCGGCACTTGGAAGGCGTCCCACGACTCAACCATAGCCATCATCGCCGCCGGCTATGGTGACGGAATCACACGCAACCTGGCAGGCGGAACCCCCATCCTCATCAACGGCCAACGCGCCCCACTGGTGGGACGCGTCTCAATGGACATGATCGCCGTGGATGTAACGCACACGCAGGGCGTCCACGTTGGAACGCCAGTAGTGCTCTGGGGAGTAGGGCTGCCCGTGGAGGAAATCGCCCGCTACGCGGCAACGATTCCCTATGAGTTGTTATGCGGCGTGAGCCAACGAGTCCCGCTGGAGCTGCGCTAGGGCCGCGCCCCGCGGCAGGCGGCCCCACGTACTGACGGCCCAGCGAGCATCAGCTAACGAAAAACCCCATCTTCACGCCCGCCAACTGAATGACATCATTGTCAGCCAGCCGGGTAGCCTGGGCGCCAATGGCTGTGCCATTGAGCAACGGATAGTCGTCCACCTTGCCGCTGTCGACATGGACGATGAAGTAGCCTTCCGCCCGGCGAGTGATCGCCGCGACCTGGACACCCGGACGGCCGAGCGTCGTCAAAGCTTTGTTCAGCTCGAGCTCGCGACCCGCAAAGGCACCCGACAGCACCTGCAGCTTCGCCTTTTTCAGCGCAGCGGAAGAAGCGGCGGTGTCATTCAGCGCGCGAACCTTGCCCGTGGCCGAAATAGAAGGCGAGACCTTCTCAGCCGCCTCGCTTGCAGCACGTACCTTTTCCACCGGCCGTGACGACGGCTGAATCACCATCGTCTTTTCAAATTCATCCTGCGCCTCGTCGTCCTCGACGAACCGCAACTGATGGTGCCCGACCGTCACCACATCGCCATGCTGCAAAGCATGCTTCTTGATCAGCTTGCCGTTGACGTACGTGCCGTTCGTGCTGTTCAGATCCTCGAGAAACGAATCATTGAGGATGTTGATGATCAAAGAGTGATGACCGCTGACGGCGGCATTGTCGATGCGGATGTCATTGTCAGGGAGGCGGCCGATCGTGTACCGCTCCTTGTTCATGTTGTATTCCGCCATCACCTGGCCATCCAGGCTCAAGACCAACCTTGCCATGTGCGTAGCCTCTGTCAGCCGAACCAGCCGAGGATCTTGTCAAAAATTCGAGTTTTAGCCGGAAATGCGTCCAGCACCGTGGCCATGACAACAGAGACGTTATCCCGGCCTCCATTGTCATTCGCCAGTTGAATCAATTGCTTGGCGACCGTATCCAGATTATCACTAAAGGTGTTTATGGTTAAATGAATATCTTCATCTTCAACCATATCGGACAGGCCGTCCGAGCACAGCATGTAGGCATCGCCCTTCTGGACGACGGACTCCTGAATCTCCACGTCCACGTTGGGCTCGACGCCCAGCGCCCGTGTAACGTAGTTCTTATTGGCCGCGCGCTGCGCTTCTTCCGCGGAGTAGAAGCCACGGTCCACCAGCTCCTGCAGTAGCGAGTGGTCCATCGTGACCTGCTCGAGCTTGTCGCTTCGCTGGCGGTACAGGCGGGAGTCGCCCACGTGGGCGATAGTCACCCGGTTGTCGAAAAACAGCGCAGCAACCACCGTGGTCCCCATGCCTTCGCATTGGGGCTGAGTGCGCGCCGTCTGATAAATGATCTTGTTGGCTCGATGAATGGCATCGCGCAGGATGATGGTCGGCCGGGACAGGCCGGATTCGCGATCCTGCACGTTCAAATCCTGCAGCTCGACCTGCTCACGGACGAGATTGACGATGGTCTTGACGGCGATACCGCTGGCGACCTCGCCGGCGTTGTAACCGCCCATGCCATCCGCCAATACGAGCAGACCGATGTCAGCATCGAATGCAATTGTGTCCTCATTGTGCTCGCGGACCTTACCGGTGTCGGTCAATCCAACGAAACGCAACCTGCCTTTCAGGCTCATGCTCCGCCCTGACCTTCATACGGCCCACAAACTGTGATACGTGTCACTTTCCCGTCCCCGGTTCGAGCCGGCATACGCTAGCATTGGTCGCGATGCAGTGCAGGCGACCGGTCACAAACTCGTCATTTCCGTGATCGGGCATGGCCGCGCATCCTAACCAGTTGAAACCCAAGCGGATAGATGGCTCGTACCAGTCCTGTCTTCGTCTGTAGTGCCTGCCAGGGTGAAACCCCCAAGTGGCAAGGCCAATGTCCCTTGTGCGGGGAGTGGAACACCCTCGAGCAGCGGGCGGCTCCCGTGGGCCGGGCCGCGCGCAGGGGGGCAGCCCTGAGCGCGGCGATTTCCAACGCCGCGCCGCGCCGGCTGGAAACCGCCGTGGGGGATATCGGTAAGCGGCTCACAACGGGCCATGAAGAGCTCGACCGGGTCATGGGTGGCGGCATCGTACCCGGATCGGTGACCCTGTTGGGAGGAGATCCGGGCATCGGCAAGTCGACACTGCTGCTGCAGGTCGCGGCAGCCGTTGCGTCAACCAACGGCGTGCTGTACGCGAGTGGTGAGGAGTCCGTATCCCAGATCGCGGCCCGCGCCCAGCGGCTGGGTCTCGAAGGCACGCTCGAAGTCGTCGCCGAATCCAATCTGGAAACCATTCTCACTCTTGCAACGGAACGCAAGGGAACGTTGCTCATCGTTGATTCCATCCAGACCATCGAATCGAACACCGTCGACACCAGCCCTGGGGCGGTCGCGCAGTTGCGCGAATGTACTGCAGAGCTCGTCCGCTTTGCCAAGTCGACTGCAACAGCGGTCATCATCATCGGCCACGTCACGAAGGAGGGCGCTATCGCCGGCCCGCGGATGCTCGAGCATCTCGTGGACACGGTGCTGTACTTCGAGAGCGAAGCGGGCAGCCGCTTCCGCATCGTGCGCTCGACGAAGAATCGCTTCGGCGCGGTGAACGAGCTGGGATTCTTCGCGATGGCCGAAAGCGGCCTGAAAGAAGTGCGTAACCCTTCGGCGATTTTCCTCTCGCGCGCCACCGACCCGGCCGCCGGCAGCATCGTAACGGTGACACGGGACGGCGGCCGCCCGTTGCTCATAGAGCTGCAGGCGTTGGTGGACCGGATGAGATTTGGTGCACCGCGGCGTGTCGCGCAGGGGCTGGATTCCAACCGCGTGGCCATGTTGCTGGCGGTCATGAACCGCCATGCGCAGGTGTCACTGCAGGAGCACGATGTGTTTGTGAATGTCGTGGGCGGTGTCCGTATCAACGAGACCGGTTGGGATCTGCCAGTCGTCCTGGCGCTCGCTTCCAGCCTCACTGACAGGATCATACCCAACTCGCTCATCTCTTTTGGCGAGTTGGGGCTGACCGGCGAGGTCCGGCCCGTGGCCTATGGTGAAGAGCGATTGCGCGAAGCACACAAACAGGGCTTCAGGATAGCGATCGTGCCTAAGGAGAATGCTCCCCGTAAATCACTCGACGGCTTGACGGTGATACCCGTCGGCCGGGTAGGGGAGGCGTTGGAAGCAGCGTTCAACCGGTCGCAGTGACCTCGTCAACCGCCGGTGCATGAATCCGCACCGTCCGGATGGCGTTATCGGCAATCTGCAGGACCTCGAACTGGTAGTCCCCAACCTTCAAAGTGGTGCCCGGGTCGGGGATGGTCTCCAGTTGCTCCAGCAACAGCCCGTTGATGGTTTTGGGTCCGTCGGTGGGCAAGTGCCATTGCAACGCCCGGTTCAGGGCCCGGATGGTTGCGCTCGCATTGACAATGTAGACCCCCGGCCGCTCGGGGTGGATGTCACGGTGTGTGATGGTGGCCGGGTCGGTCGTGAACTCGCCGACAATCTCCTCCAGGATATCTTCCAACGTGACCAGGCCCTCGATGTCACCGTACTCGTTGACCACGAAGGCCAGGCGCCGGCGGTTGCGTTGGAATTGTGAAAGCTGGACTGTAAGAGCCGTGCTCTCGGGTACGAAGTAGGGCTCCCGGCTGCTGGCCACTTCAATGAGCCGCTCGCGCGTGAGCGTACCCCGCGCCAACTCCTGCGCCACCCGCTTCATGTGCAGGATCCCGAGGAGTTTGTCCAACTCCCCATCATAGACGGGCAATCGTGTATGCGGTGTCTGACGCAACTGGTCCAGTATGTCGTCCCAGTTCTCCTGCACATCAATCGCCGAGATTTCCTGCCGCGGGATCATGATGTCGTTCACCGTCACCTGCCCGAGATCCAGGATCGACAACAGCATCTGCCGGTGCCGCGCGGGAATCAGCGGACCTGCTTCCGCCACCACCGTGCGCAGCTCTTCAGTGTTGAGCGCCTGATCGGCCCGTGAAATCCTGCCAACACCGAAGATTCTCAACAGCCCGTAGGCCATCCTGTTGGTCAGCCACAGAGCCGGGCGGGCGACGAGCACCAGCACCAGGTAGATCCGTGCCGCGCCCAGGGCCACCAGCTCCGGGTAGGTGGCGGCGTAGATCTTCGGCGTGAGCTCGCAGAACACGATCACGACGACCGTCAGCGCAAACCCCGTGACCGGAATCGCCCACTCGTACCCGGTCCGCTGCGCGAGGATGGTTGCCACCGAGGAGGCAAAAACGCTGGCGGCCGCCAGGATGACCAGGTTCGCCCCCAGCCAGTCATCCGGCTTCTGCAACAGCGCTTCCAGCACTTTCGCCGTTTTCTGCCCGTGCTGCGCCCGGTGCTTGATCCGGTAGCGGTTGACGGACAGCATCGCCACTTCCGTGCCGGATGAAAATGCAATGATTACCAGTAGAAAAAGCAGCGCAAACAGCAAGGCACTCGACGGGGCGTCGTCCAAGGCAGCGTTCCTCGATCTGAACTGATCCTGCTTCGGACTATAATCGACGTCCGCTGTCCAAGTTCACCGCACCGGTTACCTCATGTTCGACAATCTGACCGCCCGCCTCACCCGGACCATTGAAAATTTGCGGGGCCGGGGCCGAATCACCGAAGACAACATCGGCGAGGCCATGCGCGAAGTGCGCGTCGCCCTGCTCGAGGCGGACGTTGCGCTGCCGGTCATCAAGACCTTCATAGATTCCGTCAAGGCCAAGGCACTGGGTGCCGAAGTCGCGTCCAGCCTGACGCCGGGTCAGGCGTTCATTGGCATCATCCACCAGGAGCTCGTGCAGCTCATGGGTGGCCCCCGCGCAGGTATCAACCTTCGGGCGCAACCACCGATTGTTGTCCTCCTGGCGGGCCTGCAGGGCGCGGGTAAGACCACGACCGCCGCGAAATTGGCGCGCTGGCTCATCGAGCGTGAAAAGAAGCGCGTGCTGCTGGTCAGCACAGACGTTCGCCGCCCCGCCGCAATGTTGCAGCTGGAGCGATTGGCTCAGCAGGTGGGTGCTGATTACTTTGCTGCCAGTGCGTCGGACCCGCCAGCGAACATTGCCAGTGCAGCCGTAGACGCTGCAAAACGAGGCGTTTTCGATGTATTGATTGTTGATACCGCGGGCCGACTCCATGTGGACGAGAGCCTGATGGCTGAGGTGCGCGATATTGACTCCGCGGTCCATGCCGCCGAGCGCCTGTTCGTTGTCGATGCCATGGCCGGTCAGGACGCGGTCAACGCGGCTCGCGCATTCGGCGCAGCCCTGGATCTGACCGGCGTCATTCTGACGAAGGCTGATGGTGACGCCCGCGGCGGTGGCGCGCTGTCAGTTCGCCAGATCACGGGCAAGCCCATCGTATTTATCGGCGTCGGCGAAAAAACCGAAGCCCTGGAGCCGTTCGACCCCGAGCGCATGGCCTCGCGGATTCTCGGCATGGGCGACGTCGTCAGCCTGGTCGAGCAGGTTCATCGCCAGGTCGACACCCAGGAAGCCGAGCGCCTGGCCAAGAAGGTCGTCAAAGGCAAAGGCTTTGATATGGCCGACCTCAAGAGCCAGCTCGAGCAGCTTCAGAAGATGGGGGGCGTCGGTGCCCTCATGGACAAGCTTCCAGCCGCGGCAACCCAGAAAGCGGGGGCCATCAATGCCGAGCAGGGCGACCGGGACCTCCGGCGCCAGATCGCGATCATCAATTCCATGACCCGCAAGGAACGACGAACTCCTGCCATCATTGACGGATCGCGCCGCCGCCGCATTGCCGCAGGCTCCGGCACCCAGGTCCAGGACGTGAACCGCCTCCTGAAGCAATTCATGGAGATGCAGCGGGTCATGAAGAGCATGAAAGGCGGCAAGCTGCGCCAGCTCATGAGCGCATTGAAAGGGGGCATGGGAGGGGGGCCGCCACCCGGGTTCCCCGGGCGGTAAGCTACTGAAAAGAAAACCCGCCAGCCTCTTTCAGTGGAAACGAAAGGCACGTAGAATCCGCGCTCTTTTTTGGGCCGGGTCAAACCCCCGGTCCGTACCGAACGAGAGAACTGGATAATGGTAACCATTCGCCTAACGCGGCGCGGGGCGCGCAATCAGCCTTTCTACCACGTGGTGGTAACCGACAGCCGCAAGCGGCAAGGCGGCCTGAGCCTGGAGCACGTGGGTTTTTTCAACCCGATCGCGCGCAAGAGCGAGCCGAAACTGAAGCTGGATCTGCCGCGGATTGATTATTGGGTCAGCAAGGGCGCTCAGCAGTCCGAACGCGTGCGCTCGCTCGTTGCTTCCTACCGGAAGCAGGCGACGGCCTGACGGAAGCGGGCAGCCGCCTGTCCGCGCGTTGGGTGGAGCTCGGGCGTATTGGCGCCCCCTTCGGCGTCAAGGGCTGGGTGCATGTTGACTCCTACACCGATCCGCCGGATGGCCTGCTCGAATATCCACAATGGGTATTACGCGGCGGCTCAGGCGAGCGTGTAACGCGTAAGTTGGTCGAAGGACACCCGCATGGCGACCGGTTGGTCGCGCGGTTGGACGGGATAGAGGATCGCGATGCCGCGGCAAGACTGACGGGCAGCGTGATCGAGGTGCAGCGGGCTGACATGCCATCGCTCAGGAAGCGCGAACATTATCGCGCTGACCTGGTTGGACTGTCGGTACGCAACCTGGAAGGTGTTGATATGGGTCATGTCGCGCAATTTGTTGACGCGCCGACGGGCCCGGTGATGGTGGTGAAGGATGCTGAGGGACGGGAGCACTGGGTGCTCGCCACCCGGGAGTATCTGCGCAAAGTCGAGATGGACGCGGGATTGATCCTCGTGGATTGGCCGCTGGATCTCGAATAAAGGCACGTCGTGCACGTTGAAGTGGTCACGCTGTTTCCGGAAATGATCAGCGGGGCGCTGAAGTTCGGCATCGTGGGCCGTGCGCTGGATCGGGGTTTACTGAGCGTCGGGACAGAAGATCCGCGCTCGCATACGACCGATCCTCATCGCACGGTGGATGACCGGCCGTATGGCGGTGGTCCCGGGATGGTGCTCAAACCGGAGCCCATGCTGGCGGCGATCGGCGCGGCGCGGGCGAGGCTTCCGGAAGGCAGTCCGCGGATTTATCTGTCAGCGCAGGGCGAGCCCTTCGGGCAGCGACAGGCGCAGCAGTTGGCCGCGTTGCCCGGGTTCCTGCTGGTGGCAGGACGGTATGAAGGTTTGGATGAGCGCGCCCTGGCGCTCGGCATAGATCGGGAGTTGTCGCTCGGAGACTATGTGGTCTCGGGTGGCGAGCTGCCGGCGCTGGTGGTGATCGACGCGGTGGCGCGATTGTTACCCGGTGCGTTGGGCGATGAGCGTTCGAGTGTCGAGGAGTCGTTTACCGCGGGTCTGCTCGACTGGCCGCACTACACGCGGCCGGAAGTTTTCGCGGGAATGGCGGTGCCGCCGGTGTTGTTGTCAGGCAATCATGCCGACATCCGCCGCTGGCGGTTGCAGCAGGCGGTGGGGCGGACGTGGTTGCGGCGGCCGGACCTGATTGCCGCGAACCCACTCGCGCCCGAGGCGAGCAAGTTACTGAATGAGTTTCTCACCGCACGGGCGGTGAGTACGACCAAATGATTGGGTCACCGCATGAGCGGTGAACATCGAGGATGACGAATATGAGCAAGATTACTCAGGAACTGGAAAAAGCACGCATGACCCGCGAGGTCCCGGACTTCAAGCCCGGTGACACCGTGATCGTGAACGTAAAGGTGGTCGAAGGTGACCGCGAGCGCGTCCAGGCTTACGAAGGTGTCGTGATTGCCATCAGCAATCGCGGACTCAACTCCTCCTTCACCGTGCGGAAGATTTCGCACGGCGAGGGTGTCGAGCGCGTCTTCCAGACCTACAGCCCGGCGATCAGCGACATCTCGATCAAGCGCCGTGGCAGCGTTCGCCGCGCGAAGCTGTACTACCTGCGTGACCTGTCGGGTAAGGCCGCTCGAATCGAAGAGAAGATCTAAGGCCCTGGGCGGACGGCCGGAGGCCGCAACTTGCAAATCGTCCGGGCGATTCTGTGGGCACTGTGGCGTGGCCTGGATGTGCTGCGCCGGTTCCTGCACCTGATCTTCCTGCTGGTCGTGTTTGGGTTTGTATTCGGCGCGCTGCGCGTGTCGCTGCCCAACGTGCCTTCGAAAGCGGCCCTGCTGGTCGCACCCGAGGGCCAGCTCGTCGAGCAGATGTCGGGCGATCCGCTCGGACGGGCCTTCCAGGAAGCCCGTGGGCAGGGGCATCCCGAAACCCTGCTGTGGGATGTCGTCGACTCCATCCGCTACGCCGCGAAGGACAAGCGCATCCCCGTCCTCGCCATCGACCTCGAGAAGTTTGACGGCGCCGGCCAGCCCACACTCGAGGAATTCGCCAGGGCCATCCGCGAATTCCGCGCTTCGGGCAAGAAGGTGATTGCCTTCGGTACCGAGCTCACCCAGGACCGTTACTACATTGCCGCCCAGGCCGATGAGATCTACCTCGATCCGCTCGGCTTCGTGCTCCTCGACGGCTACGGCCGCTACCGGATGTTCTTCAAAGAGGTGCTCGACAAGATCGGTGTCGACATCAATGTCTTCCGCGTAGGTGCGTTCAAGAGCGCGGTCGAGGCGTATACCCGGACTGACATGTCGCCGGAGGATAAGGAGGAAAGTCTCGCTTACCTCAACGCGCTCTGGTCCAACTATCAGACGGCAATGACACGCGCACGGAAGCTGCCTTCCGATGCGATCTCGACTTACGTCAATACACTCGCGAAGAAGGTGCCCGCGGCTGGCGGAAACGCAGCGCAGGTTGCCTTGCAGGCCGGCCTCGTGACAGGCATCAAGTCACGTCAGGAAGTCGAGCGCCGGTTGATCGACCTCGTCGGTCAGGACGAATCCGATGCGTCGTTCCAGAACGTGCATCTGCAGGACTATGTGCGGATCGCGCATGCCGAGAAGAAGCTCCACGGCGATGGCAAGAAACATGTTGGTGTGATTGTTGCCGCAGGCGAAATCCTGGATGGGGACCAACCGCCAGGCACCATCGGTGGCGATACCACTGCGCGGCTGATCCGGCAGGCGCGGTTGGATAAGGATGTGTCGGCCGTTGTTTTGCGCGTAGACAGCCCGGGTGGGAGTGTGCTCGCTTCTGAACATATCTACCGGGAGCTGCAGGCTTTGCGCGCGGCGGGTAAGCCGGTGGTGGTCTCGATGGGTGACCTGGCCGCATCCGGCGGGTACTACATCTCCGCTCCGGCCGATGAGATCTGGGCCAGCCCGGCCACGCTGACGGGCTCGATCGGTATCTTTGCCATCATCCCAACGGTTGATAAGACGCTGACCAAGATCGGTGTCAACGTCGATGGTGTTGGCACGAATCCTCTCGCATCGCAGATGCGCATCGACCGTCCTCTGGGCCCGGAAGCTCGCGCGTTGTTGCAGGCTGAGATCGAGCGCGGCTACGACGTGTTCCTGGAGCGTGTCTCCACGGGCCGCAAGAAGACCCGCGAGCAGATTGATTCCATCGCGCAGGGGCGGGTCTGGGCAGGCGTCGACGCCCTGAAGCTGGGTCTGGTCGACGGATTGGGTTCGTTCGACGACGCCACCAAGGCGGCGGCTCGCCGGGCCAAGCTGAAAGATTACGAAGTTGAGTTCATGGAGCCGGAGTTGTCCTGGGCCCAGGAGCTCGTGCTGAGTTTGAAGACCCGCGCGGTGAAGGCGCTGGTGTCCTCATCCGTGGGTGCTTCCTTGAACCCGCTCGGCCCGGTGGCCAAGCGGTTGGATCCGCTGACGCGGCAGGTGGAGATGCTGAACCGCTTCTCCGAACCTAACCGCGTGTACGCCTACTGCTTCTGCACCGCCGACTGATCTCGCACGGCGGCGACGCTTTACAGCGTCGCCCAGTCGAGGATGACCTTACCCGACTTGCCTGATCCCATGGTCTCAAATCCCTTCAGGTACTCCTGGATGGGAAAATGATGCGTGATGATGGGTTGCAGGTTGAGCCCGCTCTGCAGGAGCGAGGACATCTTGTACCAGGTCTCAAACATCTCGCGCCCGTAGATGCCCTTCAGGGTCAGGCCCTTGAAGATGACCTGGTTCCAGTCGATCGCCGTCTCCTCCGGCGGAATGCCTAAGATCGCAATCGACCCGCCATGCCGCATCGTCCGCAACATCTCGCGAAACGCAGTGGCGTTCCCCGACATCTCGAGCCCGACGTCGAATCCTTCCTTCATTCCCAACTCTTTCATCGTGTCATCGAGATTTTCTCTTGTGACATTGATGGCGCGCGAAGCACCCATCTTGCGAGCCAGGTCCAGCCGGTAGTCGTTTACGTCGGTAATGACGACATGGCGGGCTCCAACAAAGCGAGCAATCGAGACCGCCATGATGCCGATCGGGCCGGCACCCGTGATCAGCACGTCTTCACCCACCATGTCGAAAGCCAACGCCGTGTGAGTTGCGTTGCCGAACGGATCCAGGATCGACGCAACATCGTCGGTAATGGAGTCGGGCAGCTTGAAAGTGTTGATCGCGGGAATTGACAGGTACTGCGCGAACGCTCCGGGGCGGTTCACACCCACTCCCACGGTGTTGCGGCACAGATGCCGGCTGCCGGCCCGGCAGTTACGGCAGTAGCCGCAGGTGATGTGCCCTTCGCCGGAGACGCGGTCGCCGATCTCGAGGCCGCGCACTTCCGAGCCCATCTCGACCACTTTCCCGCAGTATTCGTGGCCGACGGCCATGGGCACCGGGATCGTCTTCTGTGCCCACGCATCCCACTTGTAGATGTGCATGTCAGTCCCGCAGATCGCGGTCTTGGCGATTTCAATCAGCACATCGTTGTGGCCGACCTTCGGCTCCGGGATGTCATCCAGCCAGATGCCGGGGGTCGCCTCTTTCTTGACGAGAGCTTTCAATTAATCACTCCGAGTTCCTTTCCAACGGTCTTAAATGCATCTATGGCGCGATCCAACTGCTCCCGTGTCAGGGCCGCCGACATCTGGGTACGGATGCGGGCCTGTCCCTTCGGGACGACGGGAAATGAAAATCCGATGACATACACGCCGCGTTGCAACAGTTGCTCGGCCATGCGGCCGGCGAGGGCGGCATCGCCCAGCATCACTGGAATGATGGGGTGCTCGCCGGGTTTGAGATTGAATCCCGCCTTGGTGAGCCCGGCGCGGAATTGGCGGGCATTCTCAAACAGTTGGCCACGCAATTCCGGCGTGTTTTCCAGCAGGTCCAAAACCCGCAGGCTGACACCGGCAACCACCGGCGGAATGCTGTTGGAGAACAGGTAGGGGCGGGAGCGATTGCGCAGCCAGTCGATGACTTCCTTGCGCGAAGAGATGAAGCCGCCGCTCGCACCGCCCAGGGCTTTGCCCAGAGTGCTGGTGACGATGTCGACGCGCCGCGCCACGCCGCAATGCTCCGGTGTGCCCCGGCCCGTGGGCCCCATGAAGCCGGTTGCATGCGAGTCATCGACCATGACCAGCGCGTCATATTTGTCCGCAAGGTCACAAATGGCTTTCAGGTTCGCGATGGTGCCATCCATGGAAAACACGCCGTCGGTCGCAATGAGCCGCGTCCGGGCCGATTGCGTCGCCTTCAGAGCGTTTTCCAGCTCATTCATGTCGTTGTTGGCATAGCGATGTCGCTGCGCTTTGCATAACCTGATGCCATCAATGATGCTGGCATGGTTGAGCGCATCCGAGATGATGGCGTCATTCTCGTCCAGCAGGGTCTCAAACAGGCCGCCGTTGGCATCGAAACAGGAGGAGTAGAGGATGGTGTCCTCGGTTCCCAGGAACTTGCTCAGGCGCTCCTCGAGCTGCTTGTGAACACTCTGTGTTCCACAGATGAAGCGAACGGAGGCCATGCCATAACCGTAGCGATCGATGGCACGGTGCGCCGCTTCCCGCATGGCCGCATGATTGGCGAGGCCAAGATAGTTGTTCGCACAGAGGTTCAGGACATCGCGGTCGCCCGTTCTGACCAGGCCCCCCTGGGGGCCCGCGAGGACACGCTCACTCTTGTACAGGCCCTGTTCCTTCAGACCCGCGAGATCGGCTCGCAACCGTTCAATGAAAGCTGGATTCATGGCTTCAATTATACTCTTCAGGCATGAGCGAAGCTGCCAATGAAACCGGCCCGGGCGCTGCGCGGATCGACCGCTGGCTGTTCGGAGTACGACTGTTTAAATCGCGATCGCTGGCCGCGGATGCGGTGAGCGGTGGCAAGGTCCACATCAACCACGGGCGTGTGAAACCGTCACGGGAGGTTGAGGTGGGCGATACCGTAACCTTCACGCGTGGTTCGGTTGTGTTCGAGTGCGTGGTGAGCGCGATCCCGCTGCGGCGGGGGCCGGCCGCCGAGGCGGCGCGATGTTATGACGAAACGGCCGCCAGCAAGGCGCGCCGCGAGGAGTTTTCGGCTCGCATGAAGGTGGCCGCGGCATTGACCCCGCGGCCCATCGAGCGCCCGGACAAGCACGACCGCAAGGCGCTCAGGCGCTTGAGAGGCCGCGATTAGTCTTCTCGTCGGCGCGCTCGGCGCGCCGCTACATGGACGGGGTCGCGCTTGCGCGATCCCCGTGGGAGTTTGGCCGCAGGCCATGATATGACGCTCAGCGTTTTTGACATTTTCAAAGTCGGCATCGGCCCGTCGAGCTCCCACACCATGGGCCCGATGCGCGCCGCGCGCGAGTTCGTGGTTGGCTTGAAGCGGGACGGACTGCTCGCGGCCACGAGCCAGATCGCAGTCCGCCTGTACGGCTCCCTGGCACTCACCGGCATCGGCCACGGCACCGACCGGGCCGTCCTGGCTGGCCTCGAAGGCGCTGAGCCTGAGACCGTCGACCCTGACAGCATCGAGCCGATCATCCGTCGCGTCCGGACGGATGGACGCATCAAACTGCTCGGCGAGCACGAGATTGCCTTCGATGAGCCGATGCAACTTCTGTTCATGCGCCATGAGACCCTGCCACGCCATTCCAACGGCATGCGGTTCACTGCGCTGACCGCAGATTCGCGCGTGTTGCGCGAGGAAGATTATTACTCCATCGGTGGCGGTTTCATCGTCCGCGGCGATGAGACCGAAGCCAGCGGCGTGTTCGCAAACAAAATCCCGCCGTACCCATTCAACTCGGGAGCCGAGCTGCTCGCCAAGTGCAAGGAGAATGGGTTGGAGTTGTATGAGCTCATCCTCGCCAACGAACGCACCTGGCGCTCGGAGGAGGAGGTTCGCGCGGGCCTGTTGCACTTGTGGAAGGTCATGCAGCAGTGTGTGGAGCGAGGCTTCCATCAGACGGGACATCTTCCCGGCGTCCTGAAGGTCCGTCGCCGTGCACCGAAGATGTATCGCGTGCTGACGGAAGGCAAAGGCTCGTCAGCCCTCGAAGCGTTGGATTGGGTAAATGCGTTTGCTTTGGCGGTAAACGAAGAGAACGCCGCGGGCGGCCGTGTCGTCACAGCCCCCACCAACGGCGCTGCCGGCATCGTCCCCGCAGTCATGCACTATTACGCACGCTTTGAGCCGGGCGCCAACGAAGCGGGGATCATGCGCTTCCTGTTGTGCGCCGCGGCGATGGGCATGCTCTACAAGCGCAATGCTTCCATCTCGGGTGCGGAGATGGGTTGCATGGGAGAGGTGGGTGTTGCCTGCTCCATGGCAGCGGCGGGCCTGGTCGCGGCCCTGCACGGCACCAACGAGCAGATTGAGAACGCCGCCGAGATCGGCATGGAACACAACCTGGGCCTGACATGTGACCCGGTCGCCGGGCTCGTACAGATTCCCTGTATCGAGAGAAACGCCATGGGCTCCGTGAAGGCCATCAACGCCGCCCGGCTCGCCATGCGTGGCGATGGGACGCACAAGGTGTCGCTGGACCAGGTGATTGCGACGATGAAGCAGACGGGTCTGGACATGCAGACCATCTACAAGGAGACCTCCCAGGGAGGCCTGGCGGTCAACGTCCCTGAGTGCTGATCTGACTGGAGCGGCTCAGTCGCGGGCCGAGCCACAGGCGGTTCCATTGCCAGGCGAGCGGCCCTCAGGCCCAGAGTGCAAACAACCCAACAGGTGGTGTCTCGGCCAGCGATTCCTGGAGGCTGCCTGCAGCAACGCCTGCCCAACTGTTTGTGTCGAATGTGAAGGAGCAGGCTGCGGCGGTCGTGAGATTGCCGATGCCTCGGTTGGGGGCGAGCAGGGCAGCTACTTCGGAGATGCCGGGGTTGTGACCGATGATCATCAGGTGCGGGATGCGTGGACCGGTTGATCGTACGATCCTGAGAATCTCATCCGCCGGCGCCAGGTACAGCGATTCTTCGGCGCGGATGTTCCGGGCACTGATGCTCAGCTCCCGGGCAACCATCTCAGCGGTTTGTTCTGCCCGGCGGGCGTTGCTCGCCAGCAGGCTGTCGGGTACGAGCTGCAATTCCAACAGCCGGCGCCCCATGGCTTCGGCTTCGGACATGCCCCGGCGGTTCAACGGCCGGTCGAAGTCTGTGATCTGCGGGTCCTTCCACTGTGCATTCGCATGGCGCATGAGCGTCAGGCGCTTCAAACAGGGTTCTCCACCAGGATGCGGCCGTTTTCTATCCGCACGTTGTAGGTCCGCAAAGGTTCATAGGCGGGGGGAGTGAGAGCCTCGCCGGTACGCGCGCAGAAGTGCGCACCGTGCCGCGGGCAGATGATCTGACATTCCTCCACTTCCGCGCCCTCCAACGGCTCGCCGTCATGTGTACAACGGTCTTCTACTGCGTAGAGTTGACTCCCACAGCGTACGACAAGAAGGGCGAGGCCGTCGATATCGGCGGAAAAAGATTTTTGATCATCGAGTGAGTCGGCGGCGCCGACATCCACCCAATCGGCGCTCAAAACATCCCCGTCTGGAGGCGGGCGGCCTCGGACATCATGCTCTGGTTCCAGGGCGGATCGAAGGTCAACTCAACGTTGGCGGTGCTCACGGTCGGAATGCGCTGCACTTTATCTTTGACATCCTCCACCAGCACTTCACCCATTCCGCAACCGGGGGCGGTCAGTGTCATGGTGATGTCGATTGCGCGGGTACCATCCGCATTGGCGGTCACGTTGCAATCGTAGACCAGCCCCAGGTCCACGATGTTGATCGGGATCTCGGGATCGAAGCAGGAACGCATCTGATCCCAGGCCAGCTTTTTGACATCCTCTTCAGTGGCATTGGGGGGCAGCTCCGGCGCCCTGGCAGCCTCTTTACCGATGGCGTCCGCATTCTCGCCGGCAATTCGAAACAGGTTGCCCTCGATGTAGACCGTGAAGCTGCCACCCAGCGCCTGGGTAATGTAGCCCGCCTGACCGGGCTTCAATTTCACTTCCACACCAGCGGGCACGATCACAGCCGGGACTTCCCGGTTGACCACAAACGGTTCGTTTTCGTGACTACGCATCGCTTACTCCGTCGACACCGTGGCGCCGCCCTTGTCCAAGGCAGCGTTCAACGTGTGCCAGCACAGGCTCGCGCATTTGACACGGGCAGGGTACTCACGCACACCGGACAGTGCTGCGAGCTTGCCCAGGGACGAATCGGCGATGGCATCCTGCTTCGTCAGCAGCGAGTGCACCTTGTCGAACAACCCGCCGATCTGCGACTTGTCCTTACCTTTGATAGCTTCCGTCATGAGAGAGGCGGAGGCAGTTGAGATGGCGCAACCCTTGCCTTCAAAACGGATGTCCTCGACGCGATTGCCGTCCATCTTCAGAAACACCGTCAATCGGTCGCCGCAAAGCGGGTTGTGCCCGTCGGCCTGAGCGTCCGAAGGTTCCAGCTTCCCGAAGTTGCGGGGTCGCTTGTTGTGATCCAGGATCACATCGCGATACAGCTCTTTCAGATCCATCAACCAAACACCTCGCGCGCCTTGCCGAGCGCCGCCACCAGGCTCTTGACGTCGTCCTCGGTGTTGTAGACCGCGAACGAGGCGCGCACCGTAGCGGGCAAGCCGAGGAACGTCATCAGCGGCATGGCGCAATGGTGGCCGGTGCGCACTGCAACACCTTCATGATCCAGAATCGTGCCCAGGTCATGCGGATGGACTCCGTCCATGACAAACGACACGATTGAAGCCTTATTGGGGGCAGTTCCGATGAGTTGAACCCCCGGTATCTTCTGAAGCTCGGCGCTGGCCAGCTCCACGAGGTGGTGCTCATGAGCGGCAATGGCGTCGAGACCTAAGCTCTCGATGTAGTCCATGGCCGCGGCGAGGCCAATGACCCCGGAGATGTTCGGCGTGCCGGCTTCGAACTTGGCGGGCAGATCGTTGTACGTGGTCTTTTCGAAAGACACCGTCAGGATCATGTCACCGCCGCCCTGCCACGGTGGCATGGACTGCAGCAGCTCTTCGCGGCCATAGAGGACGCCGATGCCGGTCGGTCCGTAGATTTTGTGGCCGGAGAAGGCATAGAAGTCGCAACCCAGGGCGCGGACGTCGACATGGGAGTGGGGGACAGCCTGGGCGCCGTCGATCAACACCACGGCACCCTGGGCGTGCGCGGCGTCTACGATCTTCTTCACGGGCAGGATGGTGCCCAGTGCGTTTGAAACGTGAGCGACGGCGACGATCCTGGTGCGCGGTGACAGCAGTCGCTGGTATTCCTCGAAGAGGAACTCGCCGCGCGTGTTGATCGGGGCCACCTTCAATGTGGCGCCGGTCTGCTCGCAGACCATCTGCCAGGGAACGATGTTGGCGTGGTGCTCGAGGGCGCTGACGATGATCTCATCGCCGGCCTTCAGGCGGGGACGGGCATACGATTGCGCGACGAGATTGATGGCTTCCGTTGTGCCACGGACAAAAATGACTTCCTTGGTGGAGCGGGCGTTAATGAAACGCCGCACGCGCTCGCGCGCGCCTTCAAAGGCCTCGGTTGCAGCCTGACTGAGGGCGTGGACGCCACGGTGGATGTTGGCATGCGAGTGCGTTTCGTATTCCTCGACGGCACGCAACACCGCGATCGGACGCTGAGAGGAGGCGCCGCTGTCCAGGTAGACCAGCGGGCGGCCGTTGACCGTCCGGTCGAGAATGGGGAAGTCCCGACGGACGCGCTCGACGTCCAGCGCCGGAGTCTTAGCGACCTGAGAGGCGGTTGCAGCCATTACGAATTCTCCAGTTTCGGCCCGGTGGGCGCGACAGCGAGCGGAGCTTGCGACGCTGCCAGCGCGGCGGACTCATTCAATTGGCCCGCCAGGCTCGCCTCGATCTGCCGCCGCAGCTCGGGCACCTCGATCTTGCTGACCACGTCTTCCAGGAACGCCCACTTCAGCAGGCGCAGGGCTGTATCACGGTCCAACCCGCGGGACAGCAGATAAAACAACATGTTGTCGTCCAACTTACCGGCGGTCGCACCGTGGTTGCACCGGACATCATCCGTGTAGATTTCCAACTGCGGCCGGACATCGATCTCCGCGTCAGTTCCGGCAAGCAACCCGCGCAAAGACTGACTGGAATCACTGCCGTGAGCCCCTTTGCGGACGACCACCTTTCCGTTGAATGCAACGCGCGCGCGACCACCTGCAATTCCACGGAAACTCTGGTCAGTCCGTGCATTAGGAGCTACATGCTCAACCAACGCAAAGGTGTCGTGGACTTGGTTCTTTCCACCTACCGAGGCACCAAACACGCCCACTTCCGACCGTTCGCCCAGGAGTTGAACCTGCACGGTGGATCGAGCGGAGAGGGCGCCCAGGTTCACCATGTGCACCTGGTACTTGGCATTCTCCGCGAGCTTCACAGTCAACGTGTCGAACCAGATGGCGCGGGCGCCAGTCTGCTGGACGCGGTAATGCTGAACATTCGCGTCGCGGGCAACCTCGACATCAACGGCGCAGTTGATGAAGTTGGCATCGCTGCCGAGGCTGATGTGCCGCTCGATCAGGCCAACGCGAGCGTTGGCATCGACTTTGAAGTGGATGCGCGGATAAGAAGCGCCAGCCTTGGCTTCCGCGGTGGCGACAAACACCAGCTCAACGCAGATCGGGCAGTCGGTGCCACGAGCAACGTTGATTTGCACACCGTCAGTGGCAAATGCGGCATTGAGAAGCGCAAACCGCAGGTCGCCCGCCGACGCAACGCCGTTGGCCGCACCTGCACCGGCGCGGTCGGTTGTCACGTGCGCGGACACCGCCGGGGCAACGTCGCGCGAGGCTGGACCCACCGCGACTTTCGCGCTGCCAGCCTCGATCGCGCGGGGGCTGGCGGCGTACGTTGTGACCGTGACGCCTGACTGCGCGTTGACGGACGACAGGGCGGCGTCAAACACGCCGTCGACAAACACGTAGCGTGACTTGCCAATCGCGGTCGGGAGATCGCTGGCCTCGATGGCCGGACGGGCTTCCGTGGAAGGCGGGGCGAAGCGCACCTTTTCCAGCGGCCGCAGGTTCACATACTTCCAGTTCTCGTCGCGCGAAGTTGGAAGTCCAACCTCCGACAGCGCGGCGAGCGCCCGGTGACGTTGGGGATCGGCGGCCGCATCGCCGGCGTTCGCACGCGCGGCGTTCGCAGGCCCGGCGTTCGCAGGCCCGGCGTTCGCGAATCCGGCCGCCGCGAACTCAGCGGCAATGCGTGAGATCAGCGGACTGGCCGGGACAGCAGCCAGCTTCGGGGTTGCCTGAGAGGCGCTCATCAGGCTGCCTCTTCAATGACCCAGTCGTAGCCGCGCTTTTCGAGCTCCAACGCCAGGGTCTTGTCGCCGCTGCGGGCAATCCTGCCGCGTACCAACACGTGGACGTGATCCGGCACCACGTAATCGAGCAACCGCTGATAGTGAGTGACGAGCACCACCGACCGGTCCGGTGAACGCAGCGTGTTGACTCCGTTCGAGACAACCTTCAGCGCATCGATGTCCAGGCCGGAGTCCGTTTCATCCAGCACGGCGAGCTTGGGCTCCAGCACCAACATCTGGAGAATTTCGTTGCGCTTCTTCTCGCCGCCCGAAAATCCTTCATTGACGCCGCGCGACAGAAAGCTCTCATCCATCTTCATGAGCTTCATCTTCTCGCGCACGAGCGTCAGGAACTCGAACGCATCCACTTCGGGCTGGCCGCGATGCTTGCGTGCGGCATTAAACGCCGCCTTCAGCAGGTAGACATTGTTGACGCCCGGGATTTCAACCGGGTACTGGAAGCCGAGAAACACACCTTCGTGTGCCCGCTCTTCAGGTTCCAACGCCAGCAAGTCCTTGCCATCGAGCGTCACGGAGCCCGCGGTGACCGTATAGCCCGGACGTCCGGCCAGGACGTGGGCGAGGGTGCTCTTTCCGGAGCCATTGGGGCCCATGATTGCATGCACCTCACCGGTCGGAACCTCGAGGCTCAATCCGTTGAGGACTTTGTTGTCGCCGACGGCGACGTGCAGATTGTCAATTTTCAACATAACTGTTCAGCCCACTGCGCCTTCCAGGCTCACGGCGAGCAGCGCCTGTGCTTCAACCGCGAACTCCATCGGCAGCTCTTTGAATACCGATTTGCAGAAACCACTCACGATCATGTTGACCGCGTCCTCGTGCGCAATCCCGCGCTGCACGCAATAGAACAACTGGTCATCGCTGATGCGCGAAGTGCTGGCTTCGTGCTCCACCGTGGCGGAGGGATTTTTCACCTCCATGTAGGGGAAGGTGTGTGCTCCACACTTGCCGCCCATCAACAACGAGTCGCACTGGGTGAAATTGCGCGCGCCTGCAGCGCTAGGCAGGATCTTCACCAGTCCACGATAGGTGTTTTGACCGTGACCGGCCGAGATACCCTTCGAGACGATGGTGCTGCGAGTGTTCTTACCGATATGAATCATCTTCGTACCGGTATCCGCCTGCTGATAGTTGTTTACTGTCGCGACGGAATAAAACTCGCCGATTGAGCCTTCACCGCGCAGTACGCAGCTGGGATACTTCCAGGTGATGGCCGAGCCGGTTTCCACCTGCGTCCAGGAGATGCGCGAGTTGCGGCCGCGGCATTCACCGCGCTTGGTTACAAAGTTGTAAATGCCGCCGACGCCATTGGCATCGCCGGGATACCAGTTCTGGACGGTCGAGTACTTGATGTAGGCATCATCCAACGCCACCAGCTCGACGACGGCCGCATGGAGCTGATTCTCGTCGCGCATCGGCGCCGTGCAGCCCTCGAGGTAGCTGACCTGGGCACCGGCGTCGGCAATGATGAGCGTGCGTTCAAACTGACCGGTCTTCGCTGCGTTGATGCGGAAGTAAGTCGAAAGCTCCATCGGGCAACGGACGCCCTTCGGCACATACACGAAGGAGCCGTCCGTAAACACTGCGGAATTCAAGGCCGCGAAGAAATTGTCGGACGTCGGTACAACGGTGCCGAGATACTCCTCGATCAGGTGGGGATGAGTCTGAACCGCCTCGGAGAACGGGCAGAACACCACTCCGGCCGCCGCCAACCGATCCTTGAAGGTCGTGGCGACGGATACGCTGTCAAACACTGCATCAACGGCAACACCAGCCAGGCGCGCCCGTTCATGAAGCGGCACACCCAGCTTCGCATAGGTCTCCAGCAGCTTCGGATCGACCTCGTCCAGGCTCTTCGGGCCGTCCGTTTTCTTCTTCGGAGCGGAGTAGTACGAGATGGCCTGATAGTCGATCGGCGCGATGTTGACGTGCGCCCAATTCGGCTGCGGCATGGTCAGCCAATGGCGCAGCGCCTTGAGCCGCCATTCCGTGAGAAACGCAGGCTCATTCTTCTTGCGGGAGATCATCCGCACGACATCTTCGTCGAGACCGGGCGGTACCGTGTCGGATTCAATATCGGTGACAAAGCCGTGCCGATAGCCACGGTCCATCAAACTTTCGAGCTGTTCTGCCGTCTCACTCATGTCGAATCACTCCAGGCCGGCCAACGCCACGGCTGGCCGCCGTCTTCATCTCTCGGTCGAGCTCCGGCAACCCGACTTGCGTGGGATCGATGCCCGCAAGCTGTGCCAGGCTCACTTCGTACAGGGAACGCCGGATCGCGAGGTTCAGCCGTTGCCACACCTTGCCTACGTGACATGTTGCTTCGAGGTCACAATTACCATGACCTACCGAACAATCCGTCAGGGCGACCGGGCCTTCCAATGCATCCAGGATGGCCGCGGCACTGATCTGGGTGGCTGGCTTGGCCAACTGGTAGCCGCCATGCAGGCCCCGGGTAGAGGCCACGAGCCCCGCACGCTGCAGCTGCTTGAGGAGCTTGCTGACCGTGGGAGCCGCCACTCGGGTCTGCTCGGCCAGCGCCGCCGCGGTATGCAAATGCTCCGGATCCTGGGCCAGGGCGGCCAGGATCACGGTGGCGTAGTCAGTGAGCTTACTGATTCTCAGCATACAGGACCATTTTAGTACTCTTTGTCGCCCATTCCAAGCACCAAGCGCGGGCTGTACCGTAATTACAACCGTAGCCATGCCCCGGAAGGGCGAGAACTTAAATGGGGGCGGATTTGCTATTCTTCAGGATCGACACAGTGAACCGGAGATTCGAATAATGAACGGCGGTGAGCTCGCAAAGATTGCGCAGGCAATGGTGGTCAAGAACAAGGGGATTTTGGCCGCGGACGAGAGCTCGAGCACGATCAAAAAGCGGTTCGACAGCATCAAGCTGGAGTCGACCGAAGAGCATCGCCGCAGCTATCGCGAGATGCTGTTTACGGCCCCCGGAGCTGCGGATTACATCAGTGGCGTCATCCTGTATGACGAGACGATTCGACAGAAGGCGAAGGACGGCACGCCGTTCCCCGAGTTGCTGACAAAGAAAGGCATCATCCCCGGGATCAAAGTCGATACCGGCGCGAAGCCGCTGGCAGGTTTCAAAGGCGAGACCATTACCGAGGGTCTCGATGGCTTGCGTGAGCGCCTGGTTGAGTACCACAAGCTGGGTGCCCGCTTCGCGAAGTGGCGCGCGGTGATCGATATCGCCGACGGTATTCCAACTCCATTTGCCATCGAGGCGAATGCGCACGCGCTGGCCCGTTACGCCGCGCTCTGCCAGGAAAACAACATTGTGCCGATCGTCGAGCCGGAAGTCCTGATGGACGGCGGCCACTCCATCGAGCGCTGTGAGGAAGTCACCAGCGCCGTGTTGCAAACCGTATTCAACCAGTTGTTCGAGCATCGCATCCTGCTGGAAGGCATGGTGTTGAAGCCCAACATGGTCATCTCCGGAAAGAAGGCCGCCAACCGCGCGAATGCGGAGCAGGTGGCGGCCGCCACTGTACGGACTCTCAAACGCCACGTGCCGCCTGCGGTGCCGGGAATCGCATTCCTGTCGGGTGGTCAATCCTCAGCGGAAGCCACTTTGCACCTGTCGCTCATGAACAAATCGGGCCCGCTGCCTTGGTCGCTGACATTCAGCTATGGCCGCGCATTGCAGGACGACGCTCTGAAGACCTGGGGTGGTAGCGCAGCCAACTTTGCTGCCGGTCAGAAGGAAATGGCGAAGCGCGCGAAGCTCAACAGCCTCGCTACCACGGGCAGCTATCAGTCCTCCATGGAGAGCCAGGCCGCCTGAGGCGACCCAGCACAGCGCGTGAGAGAATCTGTTCCGCTCAAATATGCGTCTTCGGCGCAGGCTGATGACGCAGTTGTCGACGTGCGCGATGCGCACTACGAAGTCGACGGCCGCGCCATCTTCAACGGACTCAACATAACCGCTCGCCGTGGCCGCATCACCGCTGTGATGGGACCGAGCGGCACGGGCAAGACAACACTTCTGCGCCTCATCACGGCCCAGATCGCCGCCAGCTCCGGCAGTGTGACGGTGCTCGGCCAGGACCTCGGCAAGGCGGATACAGCCCAGATCTACAGCCTGCGCAGGCGGATGGGCATGCTGTTCCAGAACGGCGCGCTTTTGACCGACATGAGCGTGTTTGAGAACGTAGCTTTCCCGGTGCGGGAGAACACGGACCTGCCCGAACCGCTGATCCGCAGGCTGGTGTTGGCCAAGCTGCAGGCGGTGGGCCTGCGCGGCGCGGCGGAGCTGTCGCCGGGCGAGTTGTCAGGTGGCATGGCGCGGCGTGTAGCACTGGCTCGCGCGATTGTCATGGATCCTGAAGTTCTGATCTACGATGAGCCGTTTGTCGGCCTGGACCCCATCTCCATGGGTGTCATCCTGCGCCTGATCAAACAGATGAATGTCGCGTTGGGTATTACCAGCGTGGTTGTTTCCCATGACGTGAAGGAGCTCGCAACCATCGCGGACGACAGTTACCTGTTGTCAGGCGGCAAGGTGGTTGCCAGCGGGACGCCGCAGGAGCTCGACCGGAGCGAATCGCAGATCGTGCACCAGTTCATGAGCGGCGAAGCCGACGGACCGGTGGCCTTTCATTACCCGGCTCCTGATTATTTCGAGCAACTGCTCACGGGCGAGGAACCATGAGCAACGGCCGTGAAGACAACTTTATCGTTGGCGGCATACGCCGGATGGGCGCGAATTTCCTGTTCCTGTTCCGGCTGCTGGGGCAGAGCGTGCCGGCGCTCGGACGGCCCGGCCTGATCATCGCGCAGATCTACAACGCGGGCGGCCGCTCGCTCATCATCATCATGTTGTGCGGACTGTTTGTCGGCATGGTGTTGGGATTGCAGGGCTTTCAGCTGCTGCAGCGGTTCGGCTCGGAGGAGGCGCTCGGCTCGGCCGCGGCTCTTGGCCTCATCAAGGAGCTGGGTCCCGTGGTGACGGCGCTGTTGTTTGCCGGCCGCGCGGGAACTGCGCTGACATCGGAAATCGGCCTGATGCGGGCCACGGATCAGCTCACGGCCATGGAAATCATGTCCGTGGATCCGCTGCGTTATGTCGCAGCCCCACGGTTCCTCGGCGGCGTGATTGCAATGCCGCTGCTTGCCGCCATATTCAGCGTGATAGGCCTGTTCGGCGCTCAGCTCATCGGCGTTCAGCTGATGCACGTGGATCAGGGCGCGTTCTGGTCGCAACTGCAGGGCTCCGTGGGAATGCGGGACATCAACGAAGGTCTGGTGAAAAGCGCCGTCTTCGGAATCAGTTGCAGCCTGATTGCGGTCCACGAGGGCTACAACGCGGCTCCCACCGCGGCGGGTGTGGGGCTCGCGACGACGCGGACGGTGGTCGCATCGTCCGTGATGACGTTGCTGCTCGATTATGTTCTCACAGCATTTTTTCTCTAGGGGCGAGCCATGCGTGCCAATCGAACACTGGAAATCGGGACGGGGATGTTCGTCCTGCTGGGCTTCGCGGCGCTGTTTTTCCTCACCACCCAGTTGCCCAGCAGCGGCGTCAAGCTCGGGGGCGGGAAAAACGGGTACCACGTCACGGCCGAGTTCGACAACATCGGGGATCTGAAGGTGGGCTCGCCCGTTACTATCGCAGGTGTCCGCGTGGGTGATGTGAGCGGAATCCGCTTCGATCCCAAGTCGTTCAAAGCGGTGGTGTCGTTGCGGATCGACAAGCAGTACAACCAGATCCCGGATGACAGCTTTGCCAGCATCCAGACCCAGGGGTTGCTGGGGGGCAAATACATCGGTTTCAGCCCGGGTGGCTCGGACACGAATCTCAAGGACGGCGGCCGGGTCGAGCAGACCCAGTCGGCCATTGTGTTGGAGAGCCTGATCAACAAGCTGTTTGCCAGCTTCGCCGACAAGTCCGGCGGCAACGGTGGCGCTGGTGGCAATCAGGGGGGCAACGGCGGTAACGATCAGGGCAGCGGCAACAACAGTCAGCAGCAAGGAACCAAGAAATGAAACTTTCGACGCTTCTCGCGGCAGGCGCATTGATCGCCGGCTCGGCTCTCAATTGCGATCTCGTCATGGCGCAGGCGGCACCTGCACCGGCCGCGGCCAACGCGACCGCCCAGCAACCCAGCGAAATCGTGCAGGCTTCGGCCCAGGGCATCCTGAAGGACCTGGACGCCAACCGGGACATGTACAAGAAGGATCCCTCCAAGGTGTCCGCGCTGGTAGACAAATACCTGCTGCCGAATTTCGACACTGAATATGCGGCGCGGCTCGTGCTGGCAAAGTACTGGCGCACGGCGACGGATGATCAGAAGAAGCGCTTCATTGATGCCTTCTATCATTCGCTGTTGAGCAACTACGGCAGTGCGTTGGCTGAATTCACCGCTGATCGTTTGAAAGTGTTTCCCACGAATGTCTCGCCTACGGATGACCATGCGACGGTCCGCACCGAGGTCAAGCGTGACAACGGCGACCGCATCGCCGTCAACTACGAGCTGCGCAAGGAGCCGACCGGCTGGAAGGCTTATGACGTCAATATTGACGGAATCAGCTACGTGAAAAGCTATCGCGAGGACTTCGGCACACAGATTGACCAGAAGGGCATCGAGTCGGTGATCACCCGCCTGCAGAAGGGCGAAAAGCCCGACAGCATCAAGAAGACCACGGACAAGACCTCGTGAGGGAAGAGGCCGCGGCGCCTGTTGAGCTGACTGAAAGCGCGCCGGGGCAATTCCTGGTGCGCGGCCCCCTCACATTTGCCACGGCCCGGCTGGCTCGCGAGACCGGGCTGACGGTGTTTGGATCCGCCAGCTCCCGGGATCTGCAGGTTGATTGCAGTGGGATTACGGCTTCAGACAGTGCCGGGATGACCGTGTTGTTGGATTGGCTGTCCTGTGCCAAGCGCAACGGCCGCTCGCTGCATTACGGGAATCTGCCCCAGCAGGTGCAGGCGATCGCGCACATCAGTGACGTGCTCGATCTGCTGGAAAAGGGCGTCTAACACGCCCATCGGCATCCGGCCATTGGGCTCGGGCGCCGGAGCGTTTACTTCGGCGGTTCTGGCGGAGGCGTCGTCGGTGGGGTGGACTTATCATCATCCCCGCCTGACTCCTCGATGATCCGCTTCTCTTCGTCCAGCCGTTCCTGTTCCTGCTTCTTGCGATCCTCATCCGACAGCTTGCCGTCGGTGACCTCGTACTGCCGGCGTTGCAGGTAGGCATTCCTCAGGAATGCGTAGGGATCATACGACTCGTCCAGCAACCGGTCCTGTGGCAACAGGCGATAGCGGATGTCGATCACTTCCACGCCGTAGATGCCGTAGCGGATGTAGTTGTTGTTGACGTAACTGAGCGGGCTCATGAAGCCGTCGCCGATCCGGCCGATACCATCCCGCACATCCGACGGTCCGAGAATCGGAATCATGAGGTACGGACCGGGATGAGCTCCCCAGTATCCGAATGTCTGCCCGAGATCCTCGCCGTTCTTCTGCAGTCCTACCCGGGTGGCAGGATCGAACAGGCCACCGATGCCCACGGTCGAATTCAACAGGAAGCGGCCGGTGTCCGAGCCGAATCCCTTGAGCTTCAATTGCAGCAGGTCGTTCGCCATGGTGATCGGATAGAACAGGTTGTCCATGAAGTTGGACACGCCCGTGCGCACGGGACCCGGCACTACCTTCTGATAACCGCGTGCCACGGGGCGCGCGATCGCATGGTCGAGTGCCATGTTGACCTTGAAGGTCGTGCGATTCACTCGCTCCCAGGGGTCCCGGGGGTCGCGTTTGGAGTTGGGTGGAAGGGACGCGCACCCGAACGCGCTGAGGCAGGCGAGGGCAAGCAGAGTGACCCGGGCTGTTTTGTGCATCGTTTGACGAGACCTGCGTAGTGCGGCTTATGAGCTATAGCGCCGCCGTGTGCCAATAGTGCCGCGATTGTACCAGCAGTGTCAGGTCGTGCGGCCGATCCACCCCGGATGGGGGAGCCGCTACATCGGGCTAATCGGGCCTGCTCCCTTTGGGAGAGGGCTTCGGCGATGACCCGTTCGGCAGATGCGACCGGCCGCCGCTACACAAGGTTACCCAGGCGTTACTGCGTGTTACTTACGCGCCGCAACCGCGAGTTCTGCAGGTATTCGCGCACTTCATCCAGCCGTGCCTGGTAGCGCGCGCGTTGTACCGAGCTCAGGTTGGGAGTCGACAGGGCCA
>Ga0207641_10000077_pt1 | contig 144978 bp, 119 predicted proteins | sample KBSSwiS62_FD_184306 | JGI IMG/M metagenome (GOLD analysis project Ga0207641, IMG submission 184306) | Switchgrass rhizosphere microbial communities from Kellogg Biological Station, Michigan, USA - KBS Switchgrass S6-2 (SPAdes) (version 2) | ecosystem: Host-associated > Plants > Roots >... | reverse complement strand
GTCTGGGCCGTGTCTCAGTCCCAGTGTGGCTGATCGTCCTCTCAGACCAGCTACCCATCGTTGCCTTGGTAGGCCGTTACCCCACCAACAAGCTAATGGGCCGCGAGCCCCTCCCAATGCGGAGGCCGAAGCTTCCTTTAGCGAACAGACTTAAATCTGTGCGCCACATCCGGTATTAGCCCGAGTTTCCTCGGGTTGTCCCGGTCATCGGGGCAGGTTACTCACGTGTTACTCACCCGTTCGCGGCTTTGCCCCAGGGCAAGCCCTGGTTCGTCGCACCACTTGCATGTGTTAAGCACGCCGCCAGCGTTCGTCCTGAGCCAGGATCAAACTCTCCGTGAAGGTACTTCTTACAGAGAGCTGTCATGCCTGGCAATTGCAAAGTCGCCGGGTACACATACTCGGCGACCGGCATGACGGGTAAATCAGACCACCCGGCGCGCTGGCGCACCGAGTGGATCGGGCTCAAACATCCCCGCGGACACGAATGTCTGCGGGGTGCACGCTGCTCAGTTTTCAAAGACCGCTGCGCCTTGACGGCGGGACTCGCCGCCCGTCACGCATGGGCCAGGCACCAGGCCTTGCCCAGAAGGACGAAGGAGTATAGCGCTGCGGCGGAGGTTTGCCTAGCGGCTGGCGCGAAGGCGGCGGAAGCGGCGCTTGCCCAGCTGCAGGACACGGCCGTCGAGCGCTTCTGGAGCCAAATCCAGCGTATCGGACGCGATCGGCTCGCCGTCGAGCTTGGCGCCCCCCTGTTGGATCAGGCGTCGCGCCTCGCTGGAGCTGATCTCAAAAGCGCCGGCCATCAGCAGGGGTAGGTGGACCTGACCGCCGTCGTCACCGACGAAAGGCGCCAAGTCCAGTTCCTCGACCTGGTCGGGTGCCTGCCGCTCGACGAAGAGGCGGTTGAAGTGCGCCTCGGCGGCAACCCCGGCCTGATCGTCGTGGAAGCGCTCGACGATGCCACGGGCGAGGGCGCGCTTGGCCTCGTTGGGCTGCGTGCCCGCCTCGGGTTCGGCTCCAAGCACAAGCCGGTAGTAGTCGGGCATCGCCTCGTCGGGGATCCGCATCACCTTGCCGAACATCTCCTCCGGAGCCTCAGTCACGCCGACGTAGTTGCCCAGCGACTTGCTCATCTTCTGCGTGCCATCAGTCCCGACCAGGATCGGCATCGTCATCACCGACTGCGGCTTCTGGCCATAGGCGGACTGGATGTCGCGGCCGAAGAGCAGGTTGAACTTCTGATCGGTCCCCCCCAGCTCGACGTCAGCCTCGACCGCGACCGAGTCGTAGCCCTGCAGCAACGGGTAGAGCAGCTCCAGCGCCGCGATCGGCGCTCCCGCCGCGAGGCGCTTCTGGAAGTCGTCGCGCTCGATCAGGCGCGCCACCGTCGTCTGGGCCAGCAGCCCCAGCAGCTCCTCGGGGGCCATGCGCAGCCACTCGCTGTTGAAGCGAACCTCGGTGCGCTCGCGGTCGAGCAGCTTGAAGGCCTGCTCCTGGTAGGTGGCGGCGTTGGCCTCGATCTCCTCCGGCGAGGGCATCGGCCGCTGAGCCGAACGGCCGCTTGGATCGCCGACCCGCGCGGTGAAGTCGCCGACGATCAGCACGACCTGGTGCCCGGCCGCCTGGAACTCGCGCAGCTTCTCGAGCACGACCGTGTGGCCGAGGTGGATGTCGGGGGTGGTCGGGTCGATCCCCAGCTTTACCCGCAGCGGCCGCCCGGCGTCGAGCTGCTCCTGCAGCATCCCCGCCGGCAGCACGTCGACCGCGTTACGCGTCAGGTCCGCCATTGCGCCAATGCTAGACTGCCGCCTCCGCTCGACGGCCTTTCGTGCGCCGAGCCTCGACCCCCTCGATGGCACTCGGAACAAAGCTCCGCCGGCGGGGCGACGCAGCCGCGCCGCCTGCACCGCCGACTCCTTCACCCAAGCCCGCCAGGCCGCGGCTGAAGAAGCTGCGCATCCTCTTCGTCCTGCTTGGCCTCGCCGTCCTTGCCCTGGTCTCAATGATCTTCGGGATGATGGCGGCCGTCTCCCAGGATCTGCCGGCGATCTACAACTTCGCCCAGTACAAGGCCTCGAAAAACAGTGTCGTCGTCGACGCCTCTGGGGAACCGATCGGGACGCTGACTAGCGACCAGAACAAGATCCTGCTCACCTCCGGGCAGATCTCCCCCAACATCAAGAACGCGGTGGTCTCGATCGAGGACTCGCGCTTCTACGAACACAACGGCGTCGACTTCCAAGGGATCGGCCGCGCCCTGGTCAAGGACATCCTCAGCCAGAGCGCCCAACAGGGCGCTTCGACGATCACCGAGCAGTTCGTCAAGAACGCGCTCGAAGCCGAAGGCAGCCGCACCGTCTTCGAGAAGTTCCGCGAGGCGGCGCTGGCCTATCGGCTGGAGCGCCACTGGACCAAGGACAAAATCCTCACCGAGTACCTCAACACGATCTACTTCGGCGAGGGCGCCTACGGGATCGAGGCCGCTGCCCGCACTTACTTCGGCAAGGCTCACCCCGGCTGCGGCACTCCGACTGAGCCGTGCGCCTCCGTGCTCGAGCCCTGGGAGGCGGCCACGCTGGCGGCGATCATCGCCTCCCCTTCGGCCTTCGACCCGAAGGTCTATCCGGAAAACGCGCTCGGGCGCCGCAACCTGGTGCTGGAAAAAATGTATGAACAGGACTACATAACCCAGGAACAGTTCGAAGAAGGGCGTCAGCAGGCGCTGCCCCCTCCCGACGACATCGAGCCACCCAAGCTCGATTCCAAGGCCCCCTACTTCACCGCTTGGCTGCGCCAGCAGTTGGTCGAACGCTACGGCGCCTCAAAGGCCTTCTTCGGCGGCCTGAAAGTGAAGTCGACGCTCGACCTGCGCCTCCAGGGCGCGGCCGAAGAAGCTGTCAACTCCTACCTCGGCTACTCGCCGGCGACCGCCTCGGTCGTGGTGCTCGACAACAAGAACGCCGGCGTCAAGGCGATGGTCGGCGGGCCCAACTTCGAAACCAAGCCCTTCAACCTCGCCACGCAGGGCCATCGCCAACCCGGCTCCTCGATCAAGCCCTTCACGCTGATCACCGCGCTCGAAGAGGGCATCTCCCCGTACACGACCTTCGAATCGGCGCCGCAATTCATTCACTACGGCAAGAACAACGAAGAAGTCTTCGAAGTGAACAACGACGAGGACTCCTACCTCGGCTCCTGCGACATCGTCTGCGCGACGACCTACTCGGACAACTCGATCTACGCGCAGCTTGGGCTCGAAGCCCTGAAGGGAAAGACGATCCAGGACCGCACCCACTCGATCGCCGGCACGATCCACAAGGCGGGCTACGAGGATCCGATCTCGACCAACCCCTCGATGGTGCTCGGCGGTCTCGAAGTCGGGGTAACCCCGCTGGGCTGGGCCTATGCCTACTCGACGATCGGCAACAACGGCGACCGGGTCAGCGGCACCCTGGCCCCGCGGCCGGGCGACAGCCCCGTCGCCTACACCCAGGTCACCGACCGCGACGGCCACACGATCCGCGACGGCGACAACGACTCAATCCACACCCAGGTGATCTCAGAAGGCGTCGCCGAAGAAGCGAAGAGCATCCTCGAAACGGTGGTCAGCAGCGGCACCGGCACCAACGCCCAGATCGGCGCCTCGGGCCAGTGGGGCAAGACCGGCACGACCGAGAATAACGGCGACGCCTGGTTCTGCGGCGGCGTCGAAGATGAAGTGACCGCCTGCGTCTGGGTCGGCTACGCCGACACGACGACGCCGATGACGACCCTCTACAACGGCGGCCCGGTGATGGGCGGCACCTTCCCGGCGCTGATCTGGGCCAGCGTGATCTCCGCCTGGGAGGACATCAAGGCCGAAAGGGCCGCCGAAACCAAGGAAGGGAAGGAAGGCAAGGGCAGCTCCGGCTCGTCGTCGGGCTCGACCTACACGGCGCCGGAATCCTCGGGCGAAACGGAAGTCGCGCCGGAACCCGAAGCGAGCGAACCGGCCGAAGAAGCTGCACCCGAAGCAGCGGAAGCCGCGGAACCGGCCGAACCGGCGGCGCCCGCGCCGAGCGAAGCAGCGCCGTCGACCGGCGGCGGCGTCACCGCGGGCTAGCCGAGACCGGCCGCGGCTTCGACACGTAGGGACTGTCGGCGGCGGAGAAGCGCCAGGGCCGCTCGACCGCTTTGGTGATGCCGATCCTCGGGCCGGTGACAACCTCCGTCCTCCAGTCATCCGCGGGCGCCAGCAACAGGAAAGGGTCGAGAGAGAGATCGGCGTCGTTGGCATTGAGCCCGATGCCGAGAGCCTCGGTCAGCTTGCCGGGGCCGGAGCAGAGCTCAAGCTCGGAGCGGCCACCGCGGCGAGCCTGCATCGCCTCGACGCCGGCGGTCGGCTGCAGCGCGCGGATCAGCACCGCAGCCGCCTCACCCTCGGGTTCGCTGACGAAATTGAGCAGGCTGTGGATGCCGTAGGAGAGGTAGACGTAAGAGCGGCCCGGCGGGCCGAACAGCACCTCGGTCCGATCGGTCAACCCCACGTAGGCATGACAAGCGGGGTCGTCGCGCTCGTAGCTCTCGGTCTCAACGATCACACCGCCGCAGCCGTCGTAGAAGAGCCGGCAGCCGATCAGCTCGCGCGCGACGAGGTGGACCGAGCGGTTGAAGAAGGCCAGATCGAGGCGCTCGCCCTCGGCTGTGACCGCCTTGCTCAAGAGCGCTCTTCGAGTGCCCTCGCCTTGACCGCAGCGAGGGTCTCGCCCGCCTGTTGGATCTGCACTGCCAGCGGCGCGGAACCGGTTCCGCCCTCGATCCGCTTCGACTCCAGCCAACTGCTGCGCTGCAGCACCTCGTAGAAGGACCCGTCGAGATGCTCGGAGCGAGCGCTCAGCTCGTCCTGGCTCAGCTCGGAAAGCGCCTTGCCCTGGCCGACGGCGTCGCGGACCAGGCCGCCGACGATTCCATGCGCCTCGCGAAACGGCACGCCCCGGCGCACCAGCAGATCAGCGATCTCAGTGGCGGCGAGCATCTCGTCACCGGACGCCTGCTCAAGCCGCTCGCGATCGAACTCAATCCCGGCGAGCATGCCCGCGGTGGCGTCTAGGCAGGACTCGATCGTGTCGATCGCATCGAAGAGCGGCTCCTTGTCCTCCTGCATGTCCTTGCCGTAGGTAAGGGGCAGAGCGTGCATCGTCCCCAGCAAAGTCGCGTAGGAGGCGGCGACCCGCGGGCTCTTCGCCCGCAGCAGCTCGGCCGAGTCGGGATTGACCTTCTGCGGCATGATCGAGGAGCCCGAGGAGAAGGACTCGTCGAGCTGGCAAAAGCCGAACTCGGTGCTCGACCAGATGACGATTTCCGAGCCGAGGCGAGAGAGGTGCATCGCGCAGGTCGAGGCGGCGGCCAGGTAGTCGAGGACGAAGTCGCGGTTGGAGGCGCCGTCGATCGAGTTATGGGTGACGTGCTCGAAGCCGAGGTCGCCGGCGACCGCGTTGCGATCGATCTCCCAGTTAACCCCGGCCAGGGCGCCGGAGCCGAGCGGCATCACCGAGGCGCTGTCGAGGGCGAACTGGAAGCGCAGCACGTCGCGGGCAAGCATCCAAAAGTAGGCGAGCAGGTGGTGGCCGAGGTAGACCGGCTGGGCGCGCTGCAGGTGGGTGTAACCGGGCATCGGCCAGTCACGGTGGCGCTCGGCCAGCCCTAGCAGCCGCTCCATCGCCGCCCCCGCGAGCTCGATCCCCCGCAGCGAGTGGGCCTGCACGACCATCGCCACGTCTGTGGCCACCTGGTCGTTGCGCGAGCGACCGGTGTGGAGCTTGCCGGCAAGCGGCCCGACCTCCTCGCCGAGCAGGCGCTCGACCGCCATGTGGATATCCTCGTCGGCATCGTCGAACTCGAAGCCGTGCTTGCCCATGCGGACGCGGACACGCTCTAGACCGGAGTCGATCTGCTCCAGCTCGGAGTCATCGAGGACGCCGATGTCACGCAGGCCGCGAGCGTGTGCCTGCGACTGGTCGATGTCGTAGGGCGCCAGCCGCCAATCGAACTCGATCGAGCGGTTGATCCGCCAGAAGCGGGGGTCGGGATCTTTGCGGAAGCGAGACATCAGCTGATCGATTCGGCGAGAGCCTCGCATACCCGGCTGACCTGCGACTCGCTCATCGTCGGGAAGAAGGGCAGCGCCAGCGAACGGGCCGAGGCCGCTTCGGCGACGGGGAACTGGCCCTCGCCGTAGCCGAGCTCGCGCAGGTGGGGAAAGAGGTGGATGCAGGGCAGGTAGGCCTTGCTGGCAACGCCGAGATCGGCGAGACGGGCGATGGTCGCGTCCCGGTCGACCCCATCCGGAAGCTGGACGGCATAGACGAACCAGCTCCGCCGCTCCTGCCCCCGACCGGCAATCGGCACCACACCCCCCCGGTGAGTTCGTGTTTCATCGCGGTATGCGCCACTAACCACGAAGTCAGCCGTGGAGAGGGCGGCTTCGTATAGCGAGGCGACGCGGGCGCGGGCGGACAGCATCTCGTCGAGCTTCTCCAGTTGCGCTACGCCCAGGGCGGCGGCGAGGTCGGAGAGGCGGTAGTTGAAGCCGAGGCGGTCGTGGTCGAGCCAGCCCATGTCGGTGGCCCGGCCCTGGTTGCGCTCGCTGCGCAGGCGGGCTGCGACGGCGGCGTCAGTGGGGACGATCATGCCCCCCTCCCCCGTGGTCAGCTGCTTGTTGGCGTAGAAGGCAAAGGTGGCCAGGCTGCCGCGGGCGCCGACCCTGCGACCCTCGGAATCGACCGCGCCGAGGGCCTGGCAGGCGTCCTCGAGCAGGCCGAGACCGTGCTTGCGCGCAAGCGTCTCCAGCTCGGGCATCGCCGCCGGGTAACCGAAGATGTGGATCGGCAGGATGCCCTTGGTGCGCTCGCCGATCGCCGCGCCAGCCGCATCCGGGTCGAGGTTGAGCGTCACCGGGTCGACGTCGCAGAAGACCGGTTTGACCCCCTCGTAGAGCAGGCAGTTGGCGGAGGCGACGAAGGTGAAGGGGCTGGTCAGGACCTCGTTTCCGGGCCCCCAGCCGAGCGCCCGCACGCCGAGGTGCAACGCGCTCGTGCCGCTGGAGACGGCGACGGCGTCCTCGACCCCGAGCCAGGCGGCGAACTCGCGCTCGAAGCGCTCCCCCATCGGCCCCAGCGAGAGCCGCCCCGAGCGCAAAACCTCAAGCACCAACTCCTCCTCCCGCCCCCCCACCTCGGGCCGCGCCAGCGGAATCTCGGCCGACGGGCCGCTTTCGTGACCCATCGTCACGTTTCCGGCCCGTCGGCGGCGGCGGGCTGGAAGGCGTAGGCGAGCGAGTCGACCAGCGCCTCCCAGGAGGCCTCGATGATGTTCTCCGAGACGCCGATCGTGCCCCACTCGCGCTTGCCGTCGGTGGAGTCGAGCAGCACCCGGGTGACCGCGCCGGTGCCGTGGGCCTCGTCGAGGATCCGCACCTTGTAGTTGGTCAGCTCGATCTCGCGCAGGTGCGGGTGGCGGGCGCCGATCGCCGCCCGCAGGGCGGTATCGAGAGCGTTGACCGGCCCGTTGCCCTCGGCCACCTCGACGTAGCGCTCGCCGTCGACTTTGACCTTGATCGTCGCCTCGGTCTCGACCGCGCCGCCCTCGCGCTTCTCGGTGGTGACGCGGAAGCTCTCCAGCTCGAAGAGCGGCTCGTAGACACCGGCCTCGCGGCGCAACAGCAGCTCGAAGGAGGCCTGGGCCGCCTCGTAGTGGTAGCCGCGGTGCTCGCGCTCCTTCAGCCGCTCGATTGCCTTGGCGGCGGCGGCGTCCTCGAGCTCCAGCCCAGCGCGCTCGGCCTGGCTGCGGATCGTCGCCTTGCCGGAGAGCTCGGAGGCGAGGATGTCGCGCTCATTACCGACCTCGGCCGGGTCAAGATGCTCAAAGGTGCTGGCGTCGGCGGCCACACCCGCCGCGTGCATGCCCGCCTTGTGGGCGAAGGCGTTGCGGCCGACGTAGGCGCGGTCGGGGTTCGGCGTCATGTTGCAGAGGTCGTCGAGGTAGTGCGAGGTCGGGGTCAGGCTGGCCAGCTGCTCCTCGCTGACGACCTCGAAGCCCATCTTCAGCTGCAGCGCCGGCAGGATCGAAGCGAGGTTGGCGTTGCCGCAACGCTCGCCGTAGCCGTTGACGCAGCCCTGGACCAGGCGGGCGCCGGCGCCAACCGCGGCAAGCGAGTTGGCGACCGCGCACTCGGCGTCGTTATGGGTGTGGATGCCGACCTCGACCGCGCCGCCGAGATCGGCAACCACGGCAGCCGTGACTTCGGCGACGAAGGACGGCAGGCTGCCGCCGTTGGTGTCGCAGAGGGTGACGTTCTCGACACCGGCGTCGGCGGCGGCGCGAACGCATTCGAGCGCGTAGCCCGGGTCGTCGCGGTAGCCGTCGAAGAAGTGCTCGGCATCGAAGACCGGGCGCTTCCCCTGCGCTTTGCAGAAGGCGAAGGAGTCGGCGATCATCGCCAGGTTCTCCTCGTCGGAGACCTTCGTCACCTTCTCCAGGTGCAGGCGCCAGCTCTTGCCGACCAGGCAGACAACCGGGGCAAACGAGGAGACGAGGACGGCGAGCGCCTCGTCGTCCTCGGCCTTACGGTCGCGACGCCGGGTCATGCCGAAGGCGGCGATCGTCGCCTGGCCGAGCTCGAGGTCAGCGAGCAGCTTGAACAGCTCGGCCTCCTTGGGGTTGGAGCTGGGAAACCCGGCCTCGATGAAGTGGACGCCAAGCCCGTCGAGCGCCTGGACGACCTTGAGCTTCTCGCCCACGGAGAGCGACATGCCCTGCCCGCCCATGCCGTCCCGCAGGGTGGTGTCGTAGAGCTTTACCTGTTCCATCTGATGCCTTTCGCTTCGAGAGATCGGGGGGTGGGCCTGTTGGCCCGAACGCACGGCATCACCGCGCCAGCCGCTAGGCGGCTGCGGTAATTCGCCCGATTGCCTCGAAACGGCGCTGCATCAGGAACTGACCTTACTCGGCTCGTCCGCTCCGGCCGGGACCTCGACGAAGTCGAGCCACTCGAGGTACTCCTCGGCACGACCGTGCAGGGCGTCGACGAATTTCGCCTGCACGTGGCGGGTGATCTCGCCCGGCTCGCCGATCGGGTGGTCGTCGATCTCGCGCACGGGCACCAGCTCGGCGGCTGTCCCGGTAAGGAAGATCTCCTCCGCCAGGTAGAGCTCGGCGCGGGCGATGTCGCGCTCGACCACGGTGTAGCCGAGGTCACGGGCGATCTGGATCACCGACTTGCGGTTGATCCCGTCGAGGATCGAGGCGACGTGCGGCGGGGTGACGATCTGCCCGTCGCGGACCAGGAAGATGTTCTCGCCAGAGCCCTCGCAGACGAAGCCACGCTCGTCGAGCAGGATCGCCTCCTCATAACCGGCGTTGGTCGACTCGGTCTTGGCCAGGATCGAGTTGAGGTACTGGCCCGAGGCCTTGGCGTGCGGGATCAGCCCACCAGGGCCGATCCGGCGCCAGCTCGAGACCTTGGCGCGGATGCCGTGCTTCTGGCCCTCCTCGCCGAGGTAGGCGCCCCAGGGGAAGGCGGCGATGATCAGGTCGACCGGGGCGTCGGTCGCGTAGAGGCCAAGGCTGCCATAGCCGCGGAAGGCAAGCGGGCGGATGTAGCAGGAGCCGAGCCCGTTGCGGCGGATCAGCTCGCGCGTCGCCTCGGCGATCTCCTCGGTCGAGTAGGGCAGGCCGAGGTAGTAGAGCTCGGCCGATTTAGCCAGCCGATCGAGGTGGTCGTTGTGCCTGAACACAGCCGGGCCACGCTCGGTCTCATAGCAGCGGACACCCTCGAAGACACCCGTGCCGTAGTGCAGGGCGTGGCTGAGGACATGCACTTTCGCGTCCTCCCAGGCGACGAACTCGCCGTTCTGCCAAATCAACTCAGCCTGCTCCATGTTGGGAGAAGTATGCCCGATAGCGCAAGGGCATTCGCGCCAAGTCGAGAAGAGACCCGGCAAACCGAAAAGGAGACCCCATGATCGCCGTTGTTCGCAGCAAACTGACCTACTCAAACGTGATCGCCACGATGGCGCTCTTCATCGCCCTTGGCGGCGTCGCCGTCGCCGCCGGCCTACCGCGCAACAGCGTCGGGGCAAATCAGCTGAAGCGGGGCGCCGTCACCGCGGCCAAGATCCGCAAGCAGGCCGTGAACAGCGCCAAGCTGGCGCCCAAGTCGGTGATTAGCGGCAAGCTCGCCGAAAACTCCGTCGGCCCCGGCAATATCGGCAACGGCGCGGTGACGACGGCCAAGCTCGCCGCCAACTCGGTGATCGCCTCGACGATCAAGAACAGCGTGATCACGACGAACAAGCTGAATAACGAAGCGGTGACGACGGCCAAGCTCGGCAAGGAATCGGTTACGACTCCGACCCTGGGCAACGAATCCGTATCGAGCGCCAAGCTCGGTAAAGGATCCGTCACCGCAGCAAAGCTGAGCGACGAAATCGGCCCGCTGATCGGCACGCTGAAGAGCGGGCAGACGCTGCGGGGGATGTTCAACCTCGGCGGTGGCACGGGCGACGCGGCTCAGTTCGGCCAGTCCTTCCAGTTCCCGCTGCTGAATACGCCCACGGTCAACATCGTCGATCCTCCAACTGCGACGACGACCGCCTGTCCCGGGCTTTCCGGCGGCGCCGGGCAGACACCGCAGGCTGCGGCCGGCCAGCTCTGCATCTACGTCACCAACAGGGTCAACCTCGCGGCACTGGGGCTGACCGTCCCCGGAGCCTCGCTGACCAGGCTGGGCTTCGGCATCGAAGCAATCGGCGAAGGCGGCGGGAACTTCTCGGGCGCCGGCCAGTGGGCGGTGACGGCGCCCTAGGCGCCGAGCTCGGCCAGCACGGCCTCGGTCACCTCATCGGTGCCAACCGCGGTCTCTCCCTCGCCCGCCAGGTCCGGGGTGCGGAGGCCGCGGTCGAGTACCGCGTCGACCGCTGACTCGATCCGACCGGCCTCGTCGGGCCGGTCGAGGCCGTGGCGCAGCATCATCGCCGCGGAGAGGAAGGTCGCGAGCGGGTTGGCGATGCCCTGGCCGGCGATGTCGGGGGCGGAGCCGTGGACGGGCTCGAAGAGACCCGGCTCGCCGTCAGCGCCGAGGCTGGCCGAGGGCAGCATTCCCAGCGAGCCGGTCAGCATCGCCGACTCGTCGCTGAGGATGTCGCCGAAGAGGTTCTCGGTGACGATCACGTCGAAGTCGGCCGGCCTGGAGACGAGCTGCATCGCCGCGTTGTCGACCAGCAGGTGGTCGAGCTGTACGTCGGGATAGTCAGGGGCGACGCGGCCGACCACCTCGCGCCAGAGACGTGAGGTCTCGAGCACGTTGGCCTTGTCGACCGAGGTGACGCGCGGCTTGCGGTCCGCGCCCTCGGCCCGACGCTGAGCGGCCTCGAACCCGACCCGGGCGATCCGCTCGATCTCCGCCGCCGAGTACTCGCAGGTGTCGTGGGCGGTATCGCCGTCGCGACCGCTGTCGCCGAAGTAGATGCCACCGGTGAGCTCGCGGACGACGAGAAGGTCGGTCCCGGCGATGCGGTCCTGCTTCAGCGGACTGGCGCCGACCAGAGCTGGGCTGGGCCGCACCGGGCGCAGGTTCGCGTAGAGCCCCATTCCCTTGCGCAACCCGAGCAGGCCCTGCTCGGGACGGGGGGCGTTGGGGTCTGTCGTATCCCACTGCGGGCCCCCGACGGCACCGAGGAGGACGGCATCGGCGGCGCGACAGGCCTCGAGCACCTCGTCGGTCAGTGCGGTGCCGTGAGCATCGATCGAGCAGCCGCCCATCAGGCGCTGGTCGAACTCGAACTCACCCAGTGACTCGAGCAGCCGGCGTGCGGCAGCGACGATTTCGGGGCCAATCCCGTCGCCGGCCAACAGGACTATGCGGGGGGCGCTCATCGAGGCGGCACTCTACGCACCTTCACTGGATACGAGGTCCTTGATTCAGCCCGCTACGCGGGCCTCGATGTTGAGCCGCACGTAGTCGAGCGTCAGTGGCTCGGGCGACTGGGCCAGCACCGCTTCGGCGAACGGCTGGCGCTTCCCCTCGGGCAGGCGGGCGAGATGCGGCCCCAGGGTCGCGGTCATCGTGAAGCGCAGCGGGTCCGGCGGCGTCACCGGCTTGGGCTCGAGCCAGCAGTGCGCCTCGGCGAAGCCGGCCTCGCGCAGGCGCTCCTCCGTCTCCCCGGGCGCGGCGAAGTTCCACATCAGTGTCACGCCGCCGAAGTGCTCTTTGTACTCGGGGCGGGTGGCGACGGCAGCGATCGCCTTCGCGTGCTCGGCGACGTTGCCGCGGCCGCCGCACTGGGCGACGAGGCGCCCGCCCGGCTTCAGCGCCGCATACAGGCGGGCGAAGAGCGCGTCGTGGTCGAGGACCCAGTGAAACGTCGCGGTCGAAAAGACCAGGTCGGTTGGCTCCGTGACCTCCAGCTCGGCGAGATCGGCAACGAGGTACTTGGCGCTATCTCCCAGTCGCTCACGCGCCTTCTCGACCATCGCTTCGGAGGCGTCGACGGCGAGGACGCTGCCGTCCGGTAGTCGCTTCGCCAGCTCTTCGGTCACCCGGCCGGAGCCGCAACCAGCGTCGAGCGCGGCCTCGTCTCCCTTCAGCTCGAGCCGCTCCAGAACCTCCATCCCCCAGCTGAGCTGGGGGTCGGAGATCGCGTCGTAGGTCTCCGCGTCCCACTCGCGCGGACCGCTGTTCATCGCGCCAGCCATGCGGTCCCTCCTCAGAGCGCCGTCGTCACCGGGCCATGCTCGGCGCCGCCACCGCCCTCGAAGGCGTCGATCGCACCGGCGTTCTCCAAGGTGATGCCAATGTCGTCAAGGCCATTGAGCAGCCTGTGCTTGACGTCGGGCTCGACCTCGAATTTGAAGACGCCGGCCGCGCAGGTGACCGTCTCGTCGTCAACGTCGATCCGCGCCTCGCCCGCCTCGGCGACGGCGCGACAGTGCTCCTCGTCGAGGATCGCCGGCAGCAGGCCGACCTTGGTGCAGTTGGAATAGAAGATGTCGGCGAAGGACGGGGCGACGATCGCCTCGAAGCCAAAATCCTCCAGCGCCCAGGGGGCGTGCTCGCGCGACGAGCCGCAGCCGAAGTTGGCCCCGGTGACGAGGATCGGGTTCGGCTCCAGCTCGATCTCGCCGTCGCGGATCCAGTCGTAGAAGAGGAACTCGCCGAAGCCGGTCCGCTCGACCCGCTTGAGGAACTGCTTGGGGATGATCTGGTCGGTGTCGACGTCGGCGCGGTCCAGCACCGAAACACTGCCCTCGATCACGTCTATCGGCCTCATCTTCAGCTCCAATCCCTGATGTCGACGAAATGACCCTCGATCGCCGCCGCGGCGGCCATCTTCGGGCTGACCAGGTGGGTGCGCCCACCCTTGCCCTGGCGACCCTCGAAGTTGCGGTTCGAGGTCGAGGCGCAGCGCTCACCCTCGATCAGGATGTCGGGGTTCATGCCGAGGCACATCGAGCATCCTGCCTCACGCCATTCGAAGCCAGCGGAGCGGAAGACCTCGTGCAGCCCCTCCGCTTCGGCGTCGGTCTTCACCTGCTGAGAGCCAGGCACGACCATCGCCCGCACCGAGCTGGCCACCTTGCGGCCGTCGACCACCTCGGCCGCCTCGCGCAGATCCTCGATCCGCGAGTTGGTGCAGGAGCCGATGAAGACGCGTTCCGGCGCTACCTCGGTCATCGGCGTGCCCGCCTCCAGGCCCATGTAGGTGAGGGCGCGCTCGGCCGACTCGCGGTCAGCTGGCGAGTCCATCTGCGCCGGGTCGGGAACGGAGTCGGTCACCTGAACGACCATGCCGGGGTTGGTGCCCCAGGTCACCATCGGCGAGATCGCCGCGGCGTCGACGTCGACGTCGGTATCAAAGCTGGCGCCCTCGTCGCTGGGCAGCTGGTGCCAGCGCTCGACCGCGGCCTCGAAGTCCGCCGGGGCGGCGGCGCGTCCCCGCACCCACTCGAAGGTCTTCTCATCCGGCGCGATCATGCCCGCCCGGCCGCCACCCTCGATTGTCATGTTGCAGATCGTCATCCGGCCCGGCATCGAGAGCGCCTCGATTGCAGGCCCGGCGTACTCGACAGCGTGGCCGACCATGCCACCAGTGCCGAGGCGGCCGATCGTCGCCAGGATCAGGTCCTTGGGGGTGACACCGGCTCCCAGCTCACCGCTATAGGAGATCCGCATTGTCTTCGGCCGCTTCTGGACCAGGCACTGGGTCGCCAGCACGTGCTCCACCTCGGAAGTGCCGATGCCGAAGGCCAAGGCGCCGAAGGCGCCGTGGGTGGACGTGTGGCTGTCGCCGCAGACGATCGTCATCCCCGGCTGGGTCACGCCCAGCTCGGGGCCGATCACGTGGACAATCCCCTGGCGATCGGAGCCCAGCGAGTAGATCGGGATACCGAACTCCTCGCAGTTGCGCTCCAGCGTTTCGACCTGAACCCGCGAGAGCTCGTCGGCGATCAGGCGCGCCGCCATCGTTCCGTCGGTGGGGACGTTGTGGTCGGCGGTGGCGATCGTCTTGTCGGCGCGACGCACTTTGCGCCCGGCCAGGCGCAGGCCGTCGAAGGCCTGGGGAGAGGTGACCTCGTGGACCAAGTGCAGGTCGATGTAGATCAGACCGTCGGAGACCTCGTGCGCTTCCCAGAGCTTGTCGAACATCGTTTGCGGCATTTTGGGTCTGCTCCTAACTCCGGCGCAAGCCGGCGGCGATCACGGCGAGGAAGCGCGTTGGCTCCTCGCCTTCGTTCTCAAAATGATGCGGAAGATCAGCATCGAAGGTGACGCAGTCGCCCTCGCCCAGCTCGTGGCGGGTGCCGTCGACAATCAAGGCCAGCGTGCCCGCCAGGACCACGGCGGTCTCGCGGCTGCCCGGCTCGTGCATCGGCGGGTCGGCGCGCCCCCCGGTGGTTGCACCGGCGTCCAGCGTGTGCAGAGAAACGTCAGCCCGCTGCCCCGGCAGCGGCGGCGTCAGCTCCTCGAAGCGATGCCCCCCGCGCTCCAGCAGTCGCCGGTCGCCGGCGCGGCTGACCGCGACGTGCTCGCCCTCGTCCAAGCGCAGCAGCTGCGAGAGGGTCAGCTCCAACCCTGCGGCGATCTTCGCCGCCACCGCCAGGGTCGGGCTCGTCTCCCCCCGCTCGACCTGGGAGATCATCGGCGCGCTTACGCCGGAACGCTCTCCCAGCTCGCGCAGCGAGAGGCTCATCGCCTCGCGCAGAGAATGAACCCGATAGCCGATCGCGGGCGCCCCCGCCCCACTTGACGCTGGAGTGCTCAAGCGCTCCCTCATGGCCTTGCTCGTGGTCGGCGACATTCTCGTACGTTATCACGTACGCTTGTAATGCATCAATCTCCTGAGGTCGTTTGCGATCCGCTTCGGCTCGTCGTGGAGTTGCCTCCAGGTGATCCTCACCACGCGCCAACCCTCGGCCTGTAGCCGGCGGTCCCGGTCGCGGTCTGACTCGAATGCAGAGCGGGTTTCATGAGCTGACCGGCTGTCGAGCTCAACGATCAATCCCCGTTCCCGCCAGAGACAGTCCACCTCGATCCACTCTCCCCCTATATGCAGCCGAGCGTTGAGATGTGGCCTGGGCAGCCTGAACCGGTCCAGAAGCGGAAGGAAGAGCTCCTCTAGATCGCTGCGCGTAAAGCCAACCGTTCGACCGAGGCGTTCCAGGCAGAGGCGCAGATTTGCGTTGCCACGATGACCTGGATGGCGAGCGAGCAGGACAGGTAGGGATAGGCGATCCCAAAGGCGTCGGTACTCGGCCTCGCGGATCGCCGCCTCGAGGCGATCGATAGAAGAGAGCCCGGCGTAGTCGAAGAGGGACCGGTGAGCTGACGTGACCGGAATGCCATTTCGCACCGTGACCTCATCCGGGGGCAAATGGGCACAGTGACGGCGGATCAGGACGCGCGAGCGGACATCCCTCGGCGTGGTGACTTCGATCGCACCGCTGAACGATGCGATCCCCCAGAGCGCCGCAGCCGAGCGGTGACTGAGGACCGCACCCGCGCCGCAGGCCAATACCGCAGCCATCCAGCGTCCCTCCCGGGAGAGAAGCCGATGGCCCAAGGCATAGACGCCCGGATGCAGTCGGTGCAGGCGACCGACACGGAGGCCGTTGTCAATGGCGTTGCTCCCCATCCCCGCCTCGATCAGCTGCCGCCGCGCCACCACCCCATGCTGCCGCTCCGCCAGCGCCACAATGCGCCCCCACCGGTCGCGAGTCTGCATTCGCCCCCGCTGAGCGGGGGTGAATGCAGACTCGGCGGGCATGGGGCGATGGTGCCGCCCGGGACGCTACGGATGGTGCGCGGCGTTTAAGGAATCTGTGACGTCATGGGCCCGGTGTGTGTTCCACGGCGGCCTCGGACGTCAGGGCCTCGGCCTCGCGGATTGCGGCGCCCTCTAGGGCGTTGGACAGGGCGCGGACGTAGGCGCGAGCTGAGGCCTCGAGGATGTCGGTGGCCACGCCTTGGCCGGTTGCCAGGCGACCAGCGGCTCGCAGCATCACGGTGACCTGGCCGAGGGCGTCCTCTCCCCCGGTCACCGCCTCGACCGTGTACTGGCGCAGCTCGCACTCGGTTCCGGTCGCCTCCTGGATCGCGCGGAAGATCGCGTCGACGGGGCCGTCGCCGCTCGACTCGCCCACGGCCTCCTCGCCGGAAGGCATCTTCACCGCGACGCGGGCCAGTGGCTCGCGTCGCGAGCCGGCCTCCACCTCGAACCAGGCCAGCTCATGTGCATCATCCTTCTCCCGCATCTCATCGGAGACGATCGCCTCCAGGTCCAGCGCGGTGACCTGCTTCTTGCGGTCGGCTATCTCCTTGAAGCGCTTGAAAGCCGCGTTGAGGGCGTTGCCCTCGACCTTGAAGCCCAGCTGATCCAGAGCGTCGCGCAGGGCGTGGCGGCCGGAGTGCTTGCCCAGCACGATCGAGTTCGACTCCAGGCCGACCTCGGTCGCGTCCATGATCTCGTAGGTGGTGCGCTCCTTCAGCACGCCGTCCTGGTGGATGCCGGACTCGTGGGCAAAGGCGTTGCGACCGACAATCGCCTTGTTGGGCTGGATCGCATAGCCGGTCAGGCGCGAGACCATGCGGCTGGTGCGGGCCAGCTCGCGGGTCTGGATTCCAGTGTTGAGACCGTGCACGTCCTCGCGGGTGCGGACCAGCATCACGATCTCCTCCAGTGAGCAGTTGCCGGCTCGCTCGCCAATTCCGTTGACGGCGCACTCGACCTGACGGGCGCCAGCCAACACCCCCGCGTAGGAGTTGGCCACAGCCAGGCCCAGATCGTCGTGACAGTGGACGGACAACTCCACCTCACGCAGCCCGGGCACCAACTCATACAGCCGCCGGAAGTACTCGGCGTACTCCTCGGGCGTGGTGTAGCCGACCGTGTCGGGAATGTTGATCACGGTGGCCCCCTCTTCGACCGCGATAGCGCAGACCTCGGCGGTGAACTCGATATCGGCGCGGGTCGCGTCCATCGGCGAAAACTCAACGTCCTCGCAGTAGGACTTGGCCAGGGTCACGGCGGCACGCGCCTGCCCCTTGACGTCATCACGGTCGGTCTGCAGCTGGTGCTCGATGTGGATGTCGGAGGTGGAGATGAAGGTGTGAATGCGAGGGCGCGCCGCGTCCTTGATCGCCCCCCAGGCCGCATCGATGTCGGCCTTGTGAGTTCGAGCCAGGCCGCAGATCACCGCACCCTCGACCCCGCGGGCGATCGCCTCGACGGCCTCGAAATCGCCTGGTGAGGTGATTGGAAAGCCGGCCTCGATCACGTCAACCCCCAGGCGGGCGAGCTGCTGCGCGATCTCAACCTTCTCCGCCGTGTTCAGCGAGATCCCAGGAGACTGCTCCCCGTCTCGCAGTGTGGTGTCAAAGATGTGGACGCGATTGGCGTCGGCTGTTGAAGACACTGTTCCTTCTCCTTCTCTAATTCGCTCGAATGACCTTGTCTCTCGCGGCTATCGCGCCGCCCAGCGCTATTCCCCCCGAGGGGGGAGGAGAAGGAGAAGCGCGAGGCTGTGATGCCGGTACGTCATTCGGTTGCCTCAGCTTAGCGTAGGCTGCCCGCATCGCAAGCGAGGCATCCGCAAGCACCATCCCCCGCTCGACCTGGTTTGCCCTCTTCGCGATGGGCATCGCCGTGGTGGTGATCGCCAATGACTTCTCCGCGATCAATGTCGCTCTGCCGACGATGGAGAAGGACTTCCACACCAACATCAACACGATCCAGTGGGTTGTCAACGCCTACGCCCTCACCTTCGGCGTGATGATCGTCACCGGCGGGCGCCTTGCCGACATGTTCGGGCGCCGCAACGCCTTCTTCCTCGGCACCGCGATCTTCGCCTCGATGTCCGCGCTCGGCGGCGCGGCCCAGACGGAGACCTGGCTGATCGCGACCCGCACCCTGATGGGGATCGGCGGAGCGCTGATGTGGCCGGCGATCCTCGGCATGACCTACGCCCTGCTGCCCGAAGACAAGGCCGGCCTGGCCGGCGGGATCATCATCGGCGCCGCCGGGCTAGGCAACGCGATCGGGCCGCTGATCGGCGGCGTGCTCACCGACGCCCTCAGCTGGCGCTGGATCTTCTTCCTCAACGTGCCGATCTCGGCCTTTGCCGTGCTCGTCACCTACCGCCTGGTCAAAGTCACCGAGCCCGACAAAGGCAAGCAGCGAATCGATTACCCGGGGATCGCGACGATCTCGGTCGGCCTTGTCTCGCTGCTTGTCGCCCTCGACCAGATCGACGACTGGGGCTTCGGCGACCCGAGGGTGATCGGCCTGCTGGCGCTCTCCGCGATCCTGCTGATTGCCTTCGTGCCGATCGAGCGCCGGGCGGGCGCAAGCGCCTTGATTCCAAGGGCGGTGATGGCCAACGAGAGCTTCCGTGCCTCCTGCCTGGCGATCCTGCTGATGTCAGCGACCTTCTTCGCCGCGCTGCTCTACCTGCCGCAGTTCATGCAGCACCAGCTCGGCTACTCGCCGCTGGAGGCGGGCGTCGGTCTACTGCCCTTCCTCGCCACCTTCGCCGCGGTCTCCTTCGTCGCCGGCCCGCTTTACGAGCGACTTGGGGCAAAGCTGCTGGCAACGGTGGGCGCCGCCTGCATCACGATCTCGCCCTTCATCTTCTCGCTCGTCGCCTCGCGTTCCAGCTATGCCTCGCTGATCCCCGGCATGGTCGTGCTCGGCATCGGGATCGGCAGCTTCTACCCGACCGCGACAACCGCGGGAGTCACCTCGGTGGACGAATCGCAGACCAGCCTTGCCGGCGGCATCGTCTACATGTTCCAGATCGCCGGCGGCTCGATCGGCCTGGGACTGACGACAACGGTGTTTTCGGCACAGGCCTCGTTCGCCGACGGCATCCAGGCCGCGTTCAGGCTCGATGCCGCCCTCTCCCTGGCCGGTTTCCTGGTCGCGCTGCTCTTCGTCGGCGGCCGCGTTTTCGGACGGCGAGCCAGCGCAGAGGCCTCTGCCTAGAGTCGCCGCATCTCCTGGTGGATGCTGTTTTCGCCAGAGCCGCCGTCGATCGTGTCGTCGCCGAAACCGCCGCGCAGCACGTCGTTGCCGGTGCCGCCGAGGATCCAATCGTTACCCGGACCACCGAAGATCAGGTCGTCACCGGCACGCCCGGCCAGGCGATCGTTGCCCTCGCCACCGATCAGCTTGTCGGCGCCGCTGCCGCCGGTCAGGTTGTCGCGACCGGGGCCGCCACGCATCGTCACCGGGATCTCCACCGCGCGCGAGACCGCAACCGTGTCGTCACCGGGACCGGCGTTGACTTCGAAGCCGGCAACCGCGGGGGCTCTGCAGATCAGCTCATTCGGGTTCCCAGCTGCGTTTTCGCAAATCGTTCCCCCGACTTCCAGCGGCACGGCGGAATCGATCACGTAGCTGTAGCCATCGGGGGTGAGCCAGATGTGGATCATGTTCTGGGCCGTGCCACCGGCCAGCACCACCGTGTAGGAGGTGGTTTCCGCGCGTGCGACCGTGGCAGCTTGGGCCGCCAGGATCGCCAGCAAGATCAAGATCACCCTCTTCATTTTCAAATCGCCCTACCCGAGCCCGGCGGGACGCCTACTGTGGAAACAACACGACCTTGCCGACGTTGCGGCGCTGGGCGATGAATTCGTGCGCCTCTCCAGCGCGCTCGAAGGGGAAAGACCCGGCGACCACCGGCTCGAGCCGGCCCGCCTCGAGATCGGCCATCAGCGGCTCGGTGACGCGATCGAGGCTGCCCTCGCGGTCCCACCACTTGAGCATGTTGAGGCCGAAGATGCCCTTGTTCTCGTTCATCAGCGCCAGGCTCTTCCACCAGGGGATCGTCGCCAGCGGCATCTTGAGCAGGCTTTTCAGCGCGGCGGGAATGTCGCGACCGCTTTCCTTCGAAGCCTCGGACAGCCCGTACATGACCATGCGACCGCCGGGTCGCAGCAGGCGGTAGTCCTTGCGGAAGGAGGTGGGGCCGAGGGCGTCGATGATCAGGTCAACGCCCTCGCCGTCGGTAAGGCGCAAGGTCTCCTGCTCGAAGTCCTGGTTGCGATAGTCGATCGGGTGGGCGACCCCCTGGGCGCGGATCGCCTCATGCTTGGTGGGCGAGGCGGTGCCGTAGATCTCAGCGCCGACGTTGCGAGCGATCTGGGTAGCGGCGATGCCGACGCCACCAGCCGCAGCGTGGATCAAGACACGATTGCCCTCGCGCAGGCTGCCCATGACGATCAGCGCTGCGTAGGCCGTGCCGTAGTTGACCGGGAACGCCGCCCCCTGCTCGAAGCTGAGCCGCTCGGGCAACGGCAGCACCTGCGCCACGGGGACGGTGACGAGCTCGGCCTGACCGCCGAAGCGGGTGCCGGCCATGACCCGATCGCCGACCGCGTGATCGCTGACGCCGCTGCCCACGGACTCGACCACACCCGCCACCTCATAACCCATCACGCATGGTGGTTTCGGCGCATCGGGATAGAGGCCGACCCGCGCCATCGTGTCGGCGAAGTTGATTCCCGCTGCCTTGACCGCGATCCGCACCTCGCCGGGGCCGAACGGTGGATCTGGGCGCTCCTGGACCTGGAGCACGTCGAACCCACCGTTCCCTGTCTGGACAAGTGCCTTCACCAGCGACAGCCTACTCGGCCAAAGACGAAGGGCTAAAGATCGACTGAGCGGCCGATCGAGAAGCCATCGAGCTCGAGAATCTTCGCGATCGTCTCGTCGTTGACCGGCGCATCGGTGGTGAGCGCCATGACCGCGAGCTCGCCGTCCTCTTCGACGCCAACCGCGGCGGAGACGATGTTGACCCCCTCCTCGCCGAACATCGTGCCGACCCTGCCGATCATCCCGGGCCGATCCGCGTAGCGGAACACCGCGATGTGCTCGGCGAAGGGAAGGTAGAAGCTGCCGCCCCAAACCGAGACGAGATAGGGCTCGTTGCGAGGCCCGACACCGGTGCCGGCAACCTCGACCTCGTCGTCGCCGGAGCGAAGGCGGACGGTGACCAGCTCGGTGAAGTCCTCGGAGCTCGTCTCCTTGGTCTCGACCAGATCGATGCCCCGTTCCTCGGTCAACTGCGGGGCGTTGACCAGATTCACCGGCTCCTCGGTGTGGCCGGAAAGGATTCCAACCAGGACCGCGATGCCGAGCAGGCGAGTGTCGTGCTGGGCGAGCTTGCCGCGGAACTCGACCGAGACGCGATCGACCGAGCCCTCGACGAGCCCCTCGGCCAGGCGGCCAAGCTTTTCGCAGAGCGGCACGAAGGGCGCGAGCGCCTCCATCTCCTCGGGACGCACCGCGGCGATGTTGACCGCGTTGGTGACCACTGCGCCGGTCAGCGCCGCGGTCACCTGCTCCGCCGTGACGATGCCGGCACGATCCTGGGCCTCCGCGGTGGAAGCGCCGAGGTGCGGCGTCACGACCACGTCCTCGCGGGCGAAGATCGGGTGCTCGGTGAAGGGCTCGGCGGGGAAGACATCGAGCGCGGCGCCGGCGACCTTGCCTGACTCGAGGCCGGCGAGCAGCGCGTCGAGATCGACCAGCTCGCCACGGGCGCAGTTGACGATGCGCACGCCCTGCTTCATCGCCTCGATCGCCTCGGCGTCGATCAGGTTGACTGTCTCCGGCGTCTTCGGCACGTGCACGGTGACAACGTCGGCGCGCCCGAAGAGCTCCTCGAGGCTCTCGACGCCATCCACGCCCAGCTCTCGGAAGCGCTCCGCGGTAACGAACTTGTCGAAGGCGATCACGTCCATATCGAAGGCCTGGGCGCGCTTGGCGACGAGCTGGCCGATACGGCCGAAGCCGACGATCCCGATCGTCTTGCCGTAGAGCTCGGCGCCCTTGTACTTGGCGCGGTCCCAGCGACCGTCGACGAGGGCGCCGTGGGCCTGCGGAACGTTGCGGTAGAGAGCGAGGGCGAGAGCAAGGGTGTGCTCAGCGGCGGCAACTGAGTTCGATTCGGGCGCGTTGGCGACGACGATGCCGCGGCGCGTGGCGGCCGGGATGTCGACGTTGTCGACGCCGGTGCCGGCGCGGCCGATCACCTTGAGGTTCGTCGCCTTCTCGATCAGCTCCGGCGTCATCTTGGTCGCCGAGCGGATCAGGATCGCGTCGTAGCCACCGATTGCCTCGCCGAGCTCCTCGTCGGACATCTCCAAGCCCAGATCGACGTCGAAGTTCTCGCGCAGCAGCTCGACGCCGGAATCAGCGATCTTCTCCTTGACCAGGACCTTCACGCGCGGGCCTCCGCGACGTTCTCGATAACCCAGTCGATGCAGGCGGTCAGCGCCTCCACGTCGGCCGGCTCGACCGCCGGGAACATGCCGATGCGCAGCTGGTTGCGGCCGAGCTTGCGGTAGGGCTCGGTGTCGACGATGCCGTTGGCGCGCAGGGTCGCGGCGATGACCGAGGCGTCAACCGAGGCGTCGAAGTCGATCGTGCCGACAACCAGCGAGCGCTTCGCCGGGTCGATGACGAAGGGCGAGGCGAAGTCCGACCGATCGGCCCAGCCGTAGAGGTGACCGGAAGAGGCCGAGGTGCGCTCCACGCACCAATCGAGGCCGCCGCCGGCCAGCATCCACTCGACCTGGTCGGCGAGCAGCAGCAGGGTGGCGAGGGCTGGCGTGTTGTAGGTCTGCTCCTTGCGCGAGTTCTCCAGCGCCGTCTGCAGCGAGAGGAAGCCCGGCTGCCAGCGGCCCTCGGCGCCGTCGAGATCCTCGATCCTCGCGATCGCGGCCGGGCTGAGCAGCGCCAGCCAGAGGCCGCCGTCGGAAGCAAAGCCCTTCTGGGGAGCGAAGTAGTAGGCGTCGGCCTGGGCGACGTCGACCGGCAGCCCCCCGGCGCCGGACGTGGCGTCGATGAGCACGAGAGCGTCTCCGGCCCCCTCGGGACGCGCAACCGGGACCATCACCCCGGTTGAAGTCTCGTTGTGGGCCCAGGCGATCACGTCGGCCGCCGGGTCGGCGGCCGGGGCGGGGGCGTCGCCGGGATCGGCCTCGACCAGGATCGGATCGCCGAGAAAGGGCGCACCTGCAGTCGCCTTGGCGAACTTCTGCGAGAACTCGCCATAGATCAGGTGGAGCGCGCGGTCGCGCACCATCCAGGCCGTAGCGGCGTCCCAGAAGGCGGTCGTGCCGCCATTGCCGAGAGCGACCTCGTAGCCGTCGGGCAGGGAGAAAAGCTCCCCCAGGCCCGAGCGAACCCGCCCGACCAGATCCCTGACGGGTTTCTGACGATGCGAGGTGCCCATCAGCGCCGACTGCTCGGCCAACTTCGCCAGCGCCTCCGGACGCATCTTGGACGGTCCGCAACCAAAGCGCCCATCGGCCGGCTTGAGCTCGGCGGGAATCTGGGCTGTGCTTGTGGCTGAGGTCATGGTGGTGAGCGCTGGGCAAACGATGGGCGGCGCGGGCGGCCTAAGTTATCGACCCTCGCGGGTGGACCTCGTGCAGGCCCGCGGCGTAAGCTCCTCGGCCATGAGCGAGACCACTGAGCAGGTGACGAAAGGCGACGGCTACGCCGTTGCAAACCTCAGCGACCTCGGCGACGGGCCGGGCTTCCGCAAGATCCGCAAGGAGCTGGGCGTCACCGCGTTCGGCGTCAACGCGATCGTGCTGCCGCCCTCCTACTCGACCGGCGGCCACTACCACGACGAGCAGGAGGAGCTGTATTTCCTCCACAGCGGCCAGATCGCGATCGAGTTCGGCGACGGCTCCAAACATGAGCTGACCCCCGGCGGCCTGGCCTGGGTCGACGCTTCGACCGTGCGCAAGCTGCACAACCTCAGCGACTCCGAAGACGCGGTCTACGTGATCGTTGGCGGCAAGGACGGCTACGTCGGGCGCGACGGCAAACTGCCCGAGGGCGAGACGAGATTCGGCGCGGACGGGCCTCCTGGGGCTTAGAACCCCGGCGCCCGAAGCTCCTAACTCAAATCCGATCTGAGGGCCTTAGGCCAAGCAGGTCGGTGGACGCAGGGAGCGTGGCGTGCTCTGCACGCGAGCGACTGAGGACGCCGAGATGCGCCGGCCTCAGGCCCTCAGATCAGAACTCCTGATCGACCCAGGGCATCATGTCGCGGAGATCCTTGCCGACCTTCTCGACCTGGTGGCCCTTGCCCTCCTCCCGCATGCGGGAGAGGTTCTCGCCGCCGGCGCGGTTCTCAGCGATCCACTCACGGGCGAACTCGCCCGACTGGATCTCGCCGAGGATCTCCTTCATCGCCGCGCGGGACTCCTCGCCGATCACCCGTTTACCGCGGGTCATGTCGCCGTACTCGGCGGTGTTGGAGATCGAGTAGCGCATGCCCTGGATCCCCTTCTCATACATCAGGTCGGCGATCAGCTTGAGCTCGTGCAGGCACTCGAAGTAGGCCAGGCGCGGGTCGTAGCCGGCCTCGACCAGGGTCTCGAAACCGGCGCGAACCAGCTCGCTGGCGCCACCACAGAGGACGGCCTGCTCGCCGAAGAGGTCGGTCTCGCACTCGTCCTTGAAGGTCGTCTCGATCACCGCGGCGCGGCCGCCACCGATGCCGGAGGCATAGGCGAGGACGAGGTCGTGGGCGCTGCCGCTAGCGTCCTGGTGGACGGCCATCAGACAGGGCACGCCGTTGCCTTCCTCGTACTGGCGCCGGACCAGGTGGCCGGGGCCCTTGGGGGCGACCATGCCGACGTCGACGCCCGCCGGCGGAGCGATCTGGTCGAAGTGGATCGCGAAGCCGTGGGCGAAGAGCAGCAGGTTGCCGGGCGCGATGCCGTCGGCGATGTCGGACTGCCAGATCTCCGCCTGCTTCTCGTCGGGCAGCAGGATCATCACCACGTCGCCACGACTGGCGGCTTCGGCGATGTCGAGCACCTCGAGGCCGGCGGTTTCGGCCTTGGCACGGCTGGAGGAATCGGCCCGCAGGCCGACGACGACGTCGACCCCGGAGTCCTTCAGATTGAGCGCATGGGCGTGCCCCTGGGAGCCGTATCCAAGGATGGCGACGGTCTTGCCCTCGAGCAACGAGAGGTCGGCGTCCGAGTCGTAGAAGATGTCCTTCTTGGTGTCGTCTGGCATGGTCGGGCAGGCTACCGGAGCGCCCTGCGCATCAGCTTGCCGGAGGGCGTGCGTGGCAATGCCGCCGCCAGCTCGACGCGCTTGGGCACCTTGAATCCGGCCAGTGACTCCGCGCAGTGGCGGCGCAGCTCGTCGGGAGTGGCTTCGGAGCCTTCGATCAGCACGACCACCGCCGTCACCGCCTGCTGCCACTCGGGATCCTCGCGCCCGACCACAGCTGCGTCGGCCACCTCGGGGTGGCGCAGCAGCACTTTCTCGACTTCGGCCGGGATGACGTTCTCGCCGCCGGTGACGATCATGTCGTCGATGCGGTCGTCGACATAGAGGAAGCCCTCCTCGTCGATGCGGCCCAGATCGCCGGTGTGCAGCCAGCCGTCGGCGTCGGCGCGCCCGGGCGCCACGGTCGGCCCCTGGACGAGGATCTCGCCGTCCTGGATGCGCAGATGGGTGGTGAGCAGCGGCCGCCCGGCGGAGCCGAGCTTGCGCTGCGCGTCGGCGGGGGCCAGCGTGGTCACCTGCGAGCAGGTCTCGGTGAGACCGTAGGTCTGCACCACGGTGGCACCGCGGCCGACCGCTTGCTCGAGCCGATCCTCGGGGACCGGCCCGCCGCCAATCAGGATCGCGCGCGGGCCGGAGAGGTCGACGCCGGCGTCCAGCAACCGGGCGAGCATCGTCGCGACCAGAGAGACGACGGTGATCCGGTCATCGCGCAGCGCCTCGGCCACCCGATCGGTGTCGAAACCGTCGTGGATCACCGCGGTGGTGCCGTAGATGACCGAACGCATGACGATCCCGAGGCCAGAGATGTGGCTGAGCGGCAGGCAGCAGAGCCAGCGGTCCTCGGGCTCGACCCCGATGTTGAAGGCCGAGGCGACAGCGCTCCAGAGGAAGTTGCCGTAGGTGAGGCCGATCGGGCGGGGAGCGCCCGTGCTGCCACTGGTCAGCACCTTGCAGGCAAGATCGTCCATGTCGTGCTCGCCGAGCAGCGGCAGGTCAGCCTCGGTCTGGGTCAGCTCGCCCGCGTCGTCGAGGTCGATCGCCGGCTCCTCCACCGCGATCACCGCCGCCCGCTCCTCGGCCGAGAGCCGTGGGCTCAGCGGCAGCAGGATCGCCCCGGCCTTCATCAGCGCGTGGATCATCACCACCTGCTCGCGGCGAGGGTGCATGGTCAGCGCCGCGGTCGAGTCGCGGCGCACGCCGTGCGCGGTAAGTCGCCGCGCCACCCAGGTTGCCTCCGCCTCGAGCTCGGCGTAGGTGACCTCGGAGCCGTCCGCGACTAGTGCGGTCCGCTCCGGGCAGCTCTGCGATCTCTGGGCCAGCCAGTTATCGAGTTTCATCGACGGGATATCGTGCCCATCATGCCCAAACGCCACAAACAAGCACCCTCCGCAGATGCTCTCTACGCGCCGATCGAGTGGCAGAGCCTCGGTGAATACGAGGACATTCGCTATGAGGTTGCGGACGGAATCGCCAAGATCGCGATCGACCGGCCGCAGGTCCTCAACGCCTTCCGACCCCAAACGCTGATCGAGATATCCGCCGCGCTGGAGCTCGCTCGCGAGGACACCGAGGTCGGCGTGGTGATCCTCACCGGAGCCGGGACGAAGGCATTCTGCTCCGGCGGCGACCAGCGGGTCCGCGGCGACACGGGGTACGTCGCCGAGGGCGCCTCGCTCGGCCGCTTCCACGTAACCGACCTGCAGGTACAGATGCGGCGCCTGCCCAAGCCGGTGGTGGCGATGGTTGCCGGCTATGCGGTGGGCGGCGGCCACATCTTGCACGTCTGTTGTGACATGACGATCGCCGGCGACAACGCGGTGTTCGGGCAAACTGGGCCGCGGGTCGGCTCCTGGGACGGTGGCTTCGGCGCCTCGCTCCTGCGCGATCTCGTTGGCACCAAGAAGGCGAAGGAGTTCTGGCTGCTCTGCCGCCAGTACGACGCCGAGGAGGCCCTCGAGATGGGCCTGGTCAACAGCGTCGTTCCACTCGACCGCCTCGAAGCGGAGACGGTCGCCTGCTGCCGAGAGATGCTTGCCCTCTCCCCCTTCGCCCTGCGCCTGGTCAAGTCCAGCTTCAACGCCCATGAGGACGGCTACGCCGGACTCCAGCAGCTGGCTCACGACACCAACCTGCTCTTCTACGGCAGCGACGAGGCTCGCGAGGGCCGCGAGGCGTTCAAGGAAAAGCGCCAGCCGGACTTCTCGAAGTACCCTCGACGGCCATGAACGCCGTCACGCCGGGGGGCGAGCGATGAGGATCTGGTTGATGGCGGCGCGCCCGCGCACGCTGCCGGCAGCGATAGCGCCGGTGCTGGTCGGCACCGCGGCAGCGGTCGAATGGGCCGGCAAGCTGCCCAGGGCGGGGGCTTTCATCGCCGCCCTGATCGGCTCGGTCTTCATCCAGATCGGAACGAATCTGGCCAACGACTATTCCGACGCGCGGCGCGGAGCCGACACCGCGGACCGCCTCGGGCCGGTGAGGGTGACCTCAGCCGGGCTGGTGACGCCGCGACGAGTCCTCAACGCGACCTGGATCGCCTTCGGCGTGGCGATCGCCTGCGGCATCTACCTGGCCGCCGTGGCGGGCATCGTGATCCTGCTGATCGGGGCGCTCTCGATCGCCGCCGGGGTGCTCTACACCGGTGGACCACGGCCGTATGGCTACGCGGGGCTCGGAGAGGTCTTCGTCTTCCTCTTCTTCGGCCTGGTCGCCGTCAACGGCTCCTACTACGTGCAGCTCGAACAACTCGACGCGCTGCCGCTGGGCCTCTCGATCGCGCTTGGCTTCCTCGCCACGGCGATCCTCGTCGTCAACAACGTGCGTGACCTCGAGACGGATCGACGGGCCGGAAAGATGACGCTTGCCGTACGGATGGGGCGCCACAACGCCGTCGTGCTCTACCGGATGCTGGTTCTCGGCGCTTTCGTCGTCCTGCCGATCGCCCTGGTGGGGGGCGAAGGCAGCCTGCTACCGCTGATCGGCCTGCTGGCATTGCCGATGGCGGTCGGGCCGATGCGGACGATGACCAACCGCACCGACGGCCCCTCTCTCAACGGCGCCCTCGCCGCCACGGGTGCCCTGCTCGCCGTCTTCAGCCTGCTGGTCTCCGCGGGCCTGCTGCTCGCCAGCTAGAGCCGAACTGCATCAAATTCTCCTCCTGCCAGATCGAGAATTTGATGCAGTTCGAGGCGAGGACGGCGGGGCGGGCGTGCGAGGCTATGGGGGTGAAGATCGCAACGGTCGAGGTCATTCCCTACGCGCTTCCCTTCCGCGAGCCGTACGTGACGGCGCGTGGGCGCCTCGAGCAGCGTGAGATGGTCTTGTTGCGGCTGGGATCCGAGGAGGGGCTGGTCGGGCTCGGCGAAGCCGTGCCGCTCTCATTGCGCGGCGGGGCGGCGTTGAGGCAAGTGGTCGCAGAGCTGGAGCGGCTTGGCGAGCGCGACTCGCTGGATGAGGCGACGCTGCGTGGCGACGCCGTCGCCCTCTCCCCTCCGGCGCGCTGCGCAGCGCTGACCGCGCTGCTCGACCTGCGGGGACGCAAAGCCGCGGCCGAGGGTACGGCGAGCCCAACCGCCGCCAGCCCGGTCGAGTGCAATGCGACGCTGGTCGCCGGCGAGCCTTCTGCCGTTGCTGCGGATGCGCTGCGATGGGCCGAAGACGGCTTCACTAGCTTCAAGCTGAAGCTGGGAACCAACGAGGACATCGGCCAGGTCATTGCCGTGCGCCGGGCACTGGGACCGGAGGTGCGGATCAGGGTCGACGTCAACGGCGCCTGGAGCGTGCCGTTGGCCAAGCTGATGATGAAGGCGCTGGAGCCGCTCGACGTCGAGCTGGTCGAGCAGCCGGTCGCCAGTCTCGAGGAAGCGGCTGAGGTTGCCAAAGGCACCCGGGTGCCGATCGCCGGCGATGAGAGCATCGAGACCCCGGCCGATGCCGAGCGCGCGGTGGCGCTGGACGCCTGCGCTCTCACCGGCCTGAAGCTCTCCAAGGTGGGCGGGCCGGAGGCGGCGATCGAGATCGCCGAGGTGCTGCCTGCGTATGTCTCCAGCGCGCTGGACGGGCCGGTTGGGATCGCCGCCGCGGCCCAGGTTGCGCAAACCCTCTCCGAGGGACGCGGGAGCAACGGGGCAGAGCTGGCCCACGGCCTGGCTACGCAGCGCCTCTTCTCTTCGACGGTCGCCGCGGTTGAGTGTGAGCTGCGGGGCGGGATGCTGCACCCTCCGGACGGACCCGGGCTGGGCGTCGAGATAGACGAGGCAGCCCTTAAAGCGCACCGGATCTAGTCAACTCGGGGCCAACTACTCTCCCTGCATAGGCGATCAAGGCGCCAATAGGCTGCCTTGGATGGACGCCACAAACGCCAACACCGCCCTTGCCTCGGCCTTCGTCGAGGAGCTTGCGCGAGGCGGCGTAAGCCAGGCGGTGATCTCGCCCGGCTCGCGCTCGACGCCGCTCGCGGTGGCGCTCTGGCGCCAGCCGGAGATCGATGTGACGGTGATCCTCGACGAGCGCTCCGCGGCCTTCTTCGCCCTGGGCGCCGCCCAGGCGAGCAGCGCTCCAGTCGCGATGCTCTGCACCTCGGGCACAGCCGCCGCCAACTACCACCCGGCGATCTGCGAGGCCGACGAGTCGGCGGTGCCGCTGCTGGCACTCAGCGCCGACCGGCCGCCCGAGCTGCGTGGGATCGGCGCCGGGCAGACGATCGACCAGCTGAAGCTCTACGGCTCCTCGGTGCGCTGGTTCTGCGAAGTCGGCACCCAGGCGGCAGACGATCAGGGGCTGCTGCATTACCGCTCGGTCGCCTGCCGGGCGCTGGCGGCCGCGCGCGGCGAGCCGCGGCCGGGGCCGGTCCACCTCAACCTCCCCTGGCGCGAGCCGCTCGCCCCGGCCGCAGTCGAGGGCGCTGTAACGGCCACCGATCCGCTGGCGCTTGCGGGGCGCGACGAGCGACCGCTGACCGCGGTTACGCCAATCGACATGGAGCCTTCGAGCTTCCTGCTCGACGAGGTCGCCGGCCACATCGCCGGCGCCCGCGCGGGGGTGATCGTCGCCGGCCGCCAGCTCGATCCCGAGCTGCGCGAACCGCTGGCTCATCTCGCTCGGGCTGCCAGCTTCCCGATCCTCGCCGAGCCGACCTCGCAACTCCGCTGCGGGCCACACGATCGCTCCCATGTCGTCAGCGCCTACGACCACCTGCTTCGGGATGAGTCATTCCGCGAGTCCGTGAAGCCAGACCTCATCCTGCGCTTTGGCGAGATGCCGACCAGCAAGCCCTTGCGCGAGTGGCTGGCCGAATCGGGCGCTGACCAGATCGTCATCGACCCACGCGGGGGCTGGAACGAGCCGACCCGCAGGGCAGCCGCCATTCTGCGCGCCGACCCGACCGAGCTGGCTGCCGGCTGGACAGCCCGCATCGGCGACGCTGGACGGTCGGCTCCTTCCAGATGGTTGGAGGCCGAGCAAGCGGCGTGCGAGACCCTGAAGTCGGAGCTGGGCCGGCTCGACGAGCTGACCGAGCCGGGCCTCCATCTTGCCCTCGGACAGGCCCACAGCGACGGCGACCTCGTCTACACCGCTTCGAGCATGCCGATCCGCGACCAGGAGGCGTTCCTGCCGGCGACCTCGACCGACGCCCTCTTCCTCTGCAACCGCGGCGCCAACGGAATCGACGGTCTGATCTCCTCTGGCATCGGTGCCGCTCGGGCCAGCGGCCGCTCGACCACGATCGTCACCGGTGACCTCGGCCTGCTCCACGACGTCGGCGGTCTCGCCGCCCTGCGCGACGTCTCCACCCCGGTCCGCATCGTCGTCATCGACAACGACGGCGGCGGCATCTTCGGCTTCCTCCCCCAGGCCAAGTCGCTTCCACAGGCGGAGTTCGAGGCGCTGCTGGGAACCCCGCGCGGGGTCAACACCGGCAAGGCGGCCGACCTCTTCGGGCTTCCCCATCGCGAGCTCGGGACCCTCGCGGAGCTGCCGGCAGCCCTGCTGAGCGGCAGCGGGCTGATCGAGGTCAAGGTCGACCGCGAGGCGAACGTCGATCTGCACCGTCGCCTCGCGGCCGTGGTCGCCGATTCTCTCGCCTAGTAGCGCCGGCGAAGCATGGGGCTACCCTGCTTCGATGGGTGAAGACCGTGGTGGACGCATCCACTCGATGGATGCGCTCAGGGCATCGACGATGCTTCTACTCGTTCCCGTCCACGCGGCCGGCCTTCTCGCCATCAATGGACGACCCGGAGCCTGGGCGACCTCGATCTTCTGGCTGGTCCACGTCTTTCGCCTGCCCCTTTTCTTCACTATGTCGGGCTTCTTCCTCGCCTTGCTGCTGTCACGGCGCGGGCTTGGCTCGACCTTTCGCAACCGCTCCCTGCGAATAGTCGTGCCGCTCGCAGTTGGCCTGGTGACGCTAGTACCGCTGCTCGTCGCCACCGGCCAGGCGACAGGCACAGCTATATCGGACGGCGATGCCGGCAACAGCGCTTTCAATATCCAGCCTTCATTCCTCTGGTTCCTCTGGTACTTGCTGATCCTCGACGGCATCGCCTTCACCACCTACCTACTGGCGCCACGGATGCTAAGCCGGCTGGGTGACGGCATGCACAGGACGGTCGCAAGTCCGCTCATCGGCATCGCTCTTCTTGCGGTTCCAACCGCCTGCATGCTTTGGTTCCAGCCACGCTGGTTCGTGGCGCCGGCGACCGACACCTTCGTCCCCAGCCCATCGGCGCTTGTCTACTACGCCCTTTTCTTCGCCCTCGGCGCGACGCTCTGCGTGCACCGGGGGTTGGTCGAGGCGGCCAAACGCGACGCCTGGAAGTGGTCAGCGTGCGCGGTGGTGGCAACCCTTCCCGCCGGACTTCTGTTCACGTTCCAAAACTCTCCCGAGCTGGGCGGCCGGATCGAGGTGCGCGGCGCTGCGCTGCTGATCTACGCAGTTGCAACCTGGACCAGCCTGATGGCCCTCGTCGGCCTGGCCAGTCGTTATCTGAGCCAACCCCGCCCAGCCTTCAGATATATGGCTGACTCCTCCTACTGGATCTACCTGTCGCACCTGGCGCCGATGGTGCTGCTCGTCGCGCTGGTCGCTGAGAGCGGCCTTGCGACCCCGCTCCAATTCGCGTTCGTCACGGTCGGCTCGCTAGCCGCTTCGCTCGCCACCTATCCCTTTTTGGTCCGTTACACGGCGATCGGCCGCGTGCTGAATGGGCCCCGCCAGCGAAAGAACACCAGAAAGAAGAGCGAGGCCGAGCCCCGACCGGCGTTCGCCCGCCCGTGGTAGGCAGGGGCTCTACTCCGCAAGAAGCGGAAGCAGAGCCCCCAACTTGATCTCGGTCTCAGCCAACTCCGCAGCGGGATCGGAGCCGGCGACGACGCCGACGCCGGCGTAGAGGCGGGCCTCGCGGTCGCGCAGCAGGGCGCTGCGGAGGGCAACGCAGAACTCGCCATCTTCGGTCGCGTCCATCCAGCCGACCGGGCCGGCGTACCAGCCACGGTCCATACGCTCGAGCTCGGCGATCGCCGCGGCGGCGGCCGGCCAGGGCTCGCCTCCCACGGCGGGCGTGGGATGCAGAATTCCCGCCAGCTCAACCGCCGAGCGGGGCTCGGCGAGCTGGGCGACGATCGGGGTTGCGAGGTGCTGAATATTGGCCACCTTGACGATCTCCGGCTCGGGCGCAGGCTGGACCCATACCGCGTGCGGTCGCAAGATCCGGGCGATTCGCTCGGCGACGATGGCGTGCTCGCGGCGGTCCTTGTCGCTGCGTAGGAGCTGCTCACCCAGATGGTCGTCGACAGCCGGGTCGGAACTGCGCCGGGTGGAGCCGGCAAGGGCGACAGTGGAGACGCTGGCCCCCGAGCGCCGCAACAGCAACTCCGGACTGGCGCCGATGAAGGCGGCCTCGGGTGTACCGCAGCAGAAGCAGAAGCAGGCGGAGAACTGCTCGCGCATCGCGCCGAAGAGGGCCGCCGGATCGTGGGCGGCGCCGGCGATGGCGAGCACCTCTCGGGCCAAGACGATCTTCGACATCTCCCTCGCCTCAATCCTTTCGGTGGCGGCAGAGATGGTGCCTTCGAAGTCGCTCGGCTGGCGAACGCTGCTGATCTCGACGCGAGAGGTCGGATGCGGGTCGAGCAACGGCAGCGGGTCGGCGCGCAAGCCCCCCAACCTCGCCTTGACAGCGCGCTCCCTCTCCTCCGGGTCATCGCCCGGACGGACAACCGCGTTGACGGTGAGAAACGTCTCGCTGCCGCTGCGGCAGAGCGAGAGCTCCGGTAACACCATCGAGGCCGGCGCAAGAGAGGCCCAGGGCGACGAGCCGCCCCCCTCGGGGTCGAAGGCGAAGCCGCCGACCCAAACGGCGCCTGCGCCCGCTGGCAGGCCGGGTGGCTCGTCGACGATCGCATCACCGCCCAGGCACCCGCGAGCGACATCACTGAAGCGACTCGAGCCACGGGAGGTCGCCTCCTGGGCAACTCCGAGGGCGGCTAGAGCAAACTCACGATCTGGCTGCTCCCAACAGAACCAGCGATCAGATGCCAATCGCGAGGCGAAGACCGCAGCATAGGGATCGACTCCCTCGACCGCTGTTGTGAAGCTGACAACCGTTTTCCGCCGGCGGGCGAGAGCGCGATCGATCGCCGGTCGCAGGCCGCCGAGGAGAGGCTCACTCAGCGCCACGGGCTATTGCGATCTCTCCCGTGCGGACCATCTCTATGAGGCCGTGGGGGCGGATCATCCGCTCGAAGGCCTCGATCTTGTCGGCGGAGCCGGTGACCTCGATCGTCATCGTGCGCCGGGCGACGTCGACGATCTTGGCGCGGAAAATCTCGGCGAACTGGATGATCTCGGCGCGATTCTCGACCGCGGCGGAGACTTTGAACATCGCCATCTCGCGGGCGACGGTCTCCTCCGGCTCCATGTCGCGGATCTTCAGCACGTTGACCAGCTTGTGCAGCTGCTTAGTCACCTGGTCGATCGGGTGCACGGCGCCGTCGAGGGTGAGGGTGATGCGCGAGATGCTGGGGTCGTCGGTCGGCCCGACGGCGAGCGTGTCGATGTTGAAGCCGCGGCGGGAGAAGAGACCGGCGACGCGCGCCAGCACCCCTGGCTTGTTCTCGACCAGGATCGAGAGGATGTGTTTTCGCCCGCTGAGCTGCCCGGGAACGCGCAGCTCCTCGAGTTTGACCAGCTCTGGAGTGCCGGCCTCCATCAGCCCACCATGTCCCTTGCCGCGGCGCCAGCGGGAATCATCGGGAAGCAGTTCTCCTCGGGAGAGACGCGCACATCGAGCAGCACCGGCCCCTCGGTCTCCAGCGCCTTGACCATCGTCTCCTCGAGGTCGGCGGAGTCCTCACAGCGCAGGCCGGTGGCGCCGAAGGCCTCGGCCAGCTTGACCCAGTCGGGACTCGGGCCCATCTCGACCGAGCTGTAGCGGCGGTCCCAGAAGAGCTCCTGCCACTGGCGGACCATGCCCATGTAGCCGTTGTTCATCAGGAAGACCTTGACCGGGATCTCCTGGGAGACGCAGGTCGCCAGCTCTTGACAGTTCATGATCAGGCTGCCGTCACCGGCGAGGCAGACGACGCTCTCCTCGGGGCAGGCGACCTTGGCGCCCACCGCAGCGGGAAGGCCGAAGCCCATCGTCCCCAGGCCGCCGGAGTTGATCCAGCGGCGGGGCTTGTCGAAGCCGTAGTACTGCGCCGCCCACATCTGGTGCTGGCCGACGTCGGAGGTGATGATCGCGTCGCCCTGGGTCGCGCGGTGCATCGCCTCGATCATGAACTGCGGCTTGATCTCGCCGTCCTTGCCCTCGTCGTAGCGCAGCGGGAACTCGTCCTGCCAGGCCTTGATCTGCCGCCACCAGCCCTCGAGCCGCGAGGGGTCGGTCTGCAGCGCCCGGTACTCCCGGGTCAGCTCGGGCAGGACCAGCTTGGCGTCGCCGACGATCGGGATGTGGGCGGGGACGTTCTTGGAGATCTCCGCCGGATCGACGTCGATGTGGATGAACTTGGCGTGCGGGGCGAACTCGGAGAGTTTGCCGGTGATCCGGTCGTCGAAGCGGGCGCCGATCGCGACGATTAGATCGGCCTCGTCCATCGCGTAGTTGGCGGCGCGGGTGCCGTGCATGCCGAGCATCCCCAGCCACTGCTCGCCCGAGGCCGGGTAGGAGCCGAGGCCCATCAGGGTCGAGGTGATCGGAAAGCGGTCGGCGGCGACCAGCTCGCGCAGCTCCTCGGAGGCGTTGGCGTTGATCACTCCGCCCCCCGTGTAGAGGATCGGCCGGCGGGCGTTGGCGATCGCCTTGGCGGCGATGCGGATCTGCTTGATGTTGCCGCCGTGCGGCGGCTTGTAGCCGGCGAGCTCGACCGGCTCGGTGCGCGGCACGTAGTCGATGTCGGCGCGGGAGAGATCCTGGGGGATGTCGAGCAGCACCGGCCCAGGTCGGCCGGTCGAGGCAACGTGGAAGGCCTCGTGGACGTACTCGGGGATCTGGCGCGGATCGGTCGCCTGGAAGGAGTGCTTGACGAAGGGCAGCGTGGCGCCGAGGATGTCGGCCTCCTGGAAGCCGTCGGTGCCGATCAGCTCGGTGCGCACCTGGCCGGTGATGAAGACGGTCGGCACCGAGTCGAGCATCGCGTCGGCGATCGCGGTGACCAGGTTGGTCGCCCCCGGCCCGGAGGTCGCAAAGGCGACGCCGACTTTGCCCGAGGCCTTGGCGTATCCCTCCGCGGCATGGCCCCCACCCTGCTCGTGGCGCACCTGGATGTGGCGGAAGTCGGCATCGACCAAGGCGTCGTAGGTGGGCAGGTTCGCCCCACCGGGGATGCCGAAGACGTGCTCCACGCCCTCGGCCTTCAAAGATTGCATCAACGCGTCGGCAGCTCTCATCGGAATCGCGATGGTACCAGCGGGCCTATGCCTGCCACGCAGGCGATTTAGACAGGCTCCTAGAGCTGGACGGGCGCGCCTGGGCTCCAGCGCGTCTTGGGATCGATCGAGGACTCGATGACGCGATTCTTGTAGCGCTCGATCGTGTGGATCATCGACTCGACCAGCTCCTCGCCCAGCAGCGTCGGCTGCAGGCCGAGGTCGAGCAGCTTGGTGTGGATCGCGTTGTAGTAGTGCTCCTCCTTCTCAACCCGCGGGTTCTCGACGTGCTGGATCTCGACCGAGTAGCCGAGGTGCTCACCGGCATGCTTGACCAGCCGGGCAAGCTCGAGCACCGAGAACTGCTCGGTGAACTGGTTGAAGACGCGGAATTCGCCGCGCTCGGCGGGGTTCGCGGCAGCGAGCTCGACGCAGGCGAGCGTGTCGCGGATGTTGAGGAAGCCGCGCGTCTGGGTGCCGGCGCCGTAGACGGTGAGCGGATGGCCGATCACCGCCTGCAGACAGAAGCGGTTGAGCACTGTGCCGAAGACCTCGTCGTAATCGAAGCGGGTGATCAGGCGCTCGTCGCGGGCGCTCTGCTCGGTCTCGATTCCGTAGACGACGCCCTGGTTGAGGTCGGTGGCGCGCAGGCCCCAGGTGCGGCAGGCGAAGTGGATGTTGGTCGAGTCGTGGACCTTCGAGCAGTGGTACAGCGACGCGGGCAGCTTCGGGAACGGCAGGGTGTCCTTGCGCCCCTTGTGCTCGATCTCGATGTAGCCCTCCTCGATATCGATGTCGGGCTGGCCGTACTCGCCCATCGTGCCGAGCTTGACCAGGTGGCAATCGGGCACGTGGTCGCGGATCGCGAAGAGCAGGTTGAGGTTGCCGATCACGTTGGCGTACTGGGTCTCGACCGCCTTCTCCCGCGAGGCCATCGAGTAGGGCGCTGAGGCCTGCTGGCCGTAGTGGATGACGGCCTCGGGGCGAACCTCGGCGATCACGCCGTCGAGGAAATCGCCGTCCTCGACCGGCCCGACGAAGCTGCGGATCTCCTCCCCTGAAAGCTCCTTCCAGGCAGCGATACGCTCGTCGAGGCCGGCAATCGGCGTCAGCGAGCCAGTGCCGGCCTCTTCGTGCCAGCGGCGGCGGGAGAAATTGTCGACGACCGCAACCTCGTGTCCGCGGGCCGAGAAGCTCATCGCAGTCGGCCAGCCCAGGTAGCCGTCGCCCCCGAGGATGAGGACGCGCATAGGTCGCGGCAGGGTACCGAACGGGGGCGACATAGCATCCGGCCGATGGCCGGTCTCATAGAGCGTAACGGCGGCAGGACCGGACTCATCGCCCTGCTTGTCATCCTCCTGCTCGGCCTCGGGCTGAGGGTCAACGAGGCCTGGGATGGACGGTCACCCGTATTCGATGCGACCGCCTACGCCACGATCGCCGCCAACCTCGACCGGGGAGAGGGCTTCAGCCTCGGCTCGCGGGCAACACAGCCGGAAGCAACTACTCACCCCGGCCTGCCGCTCTTTGCCGCTGGGCTCTACAAGCTCACGGGTGGAGCCCACGAACGCTTCGCACGCCTGGTCCTGGCGTTGATCAGCGCGCTCTCCGTCCTTTTCACCTACCTGATCGGACGCCGCCTGTCGGGTCCCGCCTCCGGTCTGATCGGCGCCGGCGCGATTGCGATCTACCCGGCGCTGCTCGAGTACCAGGGGATGTTGATGGGTGAGCCGCTGGCGGCGGCGCTGCTCTCGGGGGCGGTGCTGGCGGCGTTTTGGGCGGCGGGCCATGCGTTTCAGGCGCGCGGGTCCTGTCCCGGGGCAGGAGGGCCTGCGGGCGGGCCACGGTCCGTCCTCGACCCCTCTGCCCCGCGTCACCCGCGCGAGAGATGGCTCTTGCCCGGAGTCCTATTCGGGCTGCTGGCGCTGGTCCGGCCGGAGTACCTCGCGGTCGCCTTGCTTGTGAGCTTGGTGGTGCTCGCCAAGGATGTGAGGGTCGATTGGCGCAGATCGCTGGCTCCTGCGGCAATCCTGCTCGGGGGGGTCGCGATCGTCGTCGTGCCTTGGACGGTTCGCAATGCGATCGCGTTGGATCGGTTTGTGCCGATCTCCACGGGCGGGGGGCAGGTGCTGTTTGCCGGGACCTACCTACCGTCGGATGGCGACCCCGAAAAGGTCGGCGCCGAGGTGGTCGAGCGACATCCGGCGCTCTTCGCGCCTGCGGCTGCACAGCGCCTGCGGCTCGAGCAGATCCTGGCGCGGCTGGCGAACCAGCGCTACCCCGGCACGGAAACCGACAGGGCGCTGTCGCGGATGGGGAAGGAACAGCTCTGGGACGACATCTCCGAAGAGCCACTCGAATATGCCGGCTTCGTCGCGACCAAGGTTGGACGGATCTGGTCGCATGGCCCTCGGGATGTGATGCGCCAGCCCGCCTGGGAGCTGCTGCACTGGGCGCTCGTTGCCTTCGGGCTGCTCGGCCTGATCGTGCTCGCCGCTCAGCGGCGTTGGGAGGCACTCCTGCTGGCGACGATCTTCGTCGCGATCACGGCGATCAGCGCCCTGCTCGTCGCCTCGCCCCGTCGGGTACTGGTGATGATGCCCCTGGTCGCGGCCCTTGCCGGCGTCGGAGCAAGCACAACCCAGGCGTGGATGCGAGAACGCATCCGACATTGACCCCACTCCACTGTGGTGAATGTCGGATGCGCTCGCAGCCGACCTCGCCGGATAGCCTGCCGCGATGGATTCGCTGAAGCGCTGGCTGCACGGAGTGCCGGAGCGCCACGGGCGGCGGACTCTGATCGCGCTTGCGGCGATCCTCGTGCTCGGCTTCGGGCTGCGCGCCTACCGCGTGGTCGAGCCGCTGCCCACGCCGGGTGACGACGCGCACGCCTATTACGCGCTCTCCAAGGCTCTCTATACAGAAGGAAGCTTCGGCGGGCCGACCTTCCACGATTCGAGCGACTGGTCACCGGGGGCGCCGCTGCTCTATGCCGCCGGCTTCTACGCGACCGGCGGCGCCCGCGAAGGGACGGCGCGGATCCTCGAGCTGCTGCTCGGACTGGCGGCAATCGTCGTCGTCTACCTGCTGGGCAAGCGGATCGCCTGTCGACCCGCCGGGCTATTGGCGGCGTTCGGCGTCGCCGTCTACCCACCGTTCATCCACTCCGTCGGCGCCCTCTACAGCGAGCCTCCCGCACTCTTCACACTGCCGGCCGCGGTTCTGGCGTTTCTCTGGGCATCGGATCCAAGGCCAGCCGACTCGGCGCGCGGGTCCTGTCCCGGGGCAGGGGGGCCTGCGGGCGGGCCACGGTCCGTCCTCGACCCCCCTGCCCCGCGTTACCCGCGCGTCAGGTGGCTGGTACCAGGCCTGTTGTTCGGAGCAACCTCGCTGATCCGACCGGAGTACCTCATCGTCGGGATAGCGTTTGGTGGACTGGCGCTGATACGAGTCGGCCGCGACCGAGGCTGGAAGCCCGGCCTCACTGCCGCGGCGCTCCTGGTTATCGCGATGCTGTTGCCGATTGTCCCCTGGGCGATCCGCAACCAGATCGTCCTCCATCGCACCGTGCCGATCTCCACCGGCGGTGGCAAGGCTCTCTACGTCGGCACCTTCCTCCCCGCCGACGGCGAATATCAGCGGGTCAAGGCGATCCTCGCCGAGCGCTACCTGCACCGCGATCTGGACCCCCACTCAGAAGCCCTGGAAAAGGTCGACCCGACGCCGCTCTTCAACCGCGTCGCCGCGCGCTACCCGGAACTTCCGCGCGACTCGGCCCTGGGCAAGATCGGCAAGCAGAACTTCTCCCACTACTTCGGCGAAGACCCGATCGAATACGCGGCGATGACCGTGCGCAAGACCTGGCGGATGTGGAGATCGGGGATCGGTGAAGCGATGGAAAGCGACGCCGGCCGGGTCGTGCAGACCCTGATCGTCGCGCTGGCGCTGGCCGGACTAGGCGTGCTCGCCTGGCGCCGCTGGTGGTGGGAGCTGGTCGCAATGGTGACTCCGCTAATCCTCGTCACCACCGTGGGGGCGATCTCACTAGCGGCCCCCCGCCGCAACGAGGTGCTGATGACGCTGATCTTCCCGCTGGCCGCGGCCGCACTCTCACGGGGGACGGCAGCCGTATTGTCCAGCGGGGAATGGCGCTCTACGCAGGTATCTTCCCCACCGAACTGACCGCGCTGCGCAGCGCCGGGCTTCTGTTCGGCCTCGCGCTGATCGCCTACGCGCTGATCCGCCGTCGCTCGCTGCGCAACGCCGACGTGCTGATCCTGCTCGCCGCTGGGCTTGGCCTGGCCCTGGTCTCGGGCACCGAAATCACCGACAAGCTGCTCTCCGCCTTCTCCTTCGAGAAGGGCAACGGCGGCCGCATCCTCGGCCTGGCCGTTTTCGCAATCTTCATCCTCTTCCTACTGATCCTGCGGGCGCTCTCCCAGGGCGCGCGCAACTCCCGTCAGCTCTCGGCCGCACTCGAGGGCCTCGCCTGGGAGGAGTTCCGCCAGGCGAAGCTGCCCGAGCGCTTCCGCGGCAAGATCGCGATCCTCGTCCCCGCCTACAACGAGGCCGAGAACATCGGCTACGTGCTCGATCTGATGCCGACCGAGGTCTGCGGCACGCCAACCGCAGTGCTCGTCGTCGACGACGGCTCGCGCGACGGCACAGGCGACGTCGCCGCCGAGCACGGGGCGGCCGTCGCGCGCCATGTGACCAACCGCGGGGGCGGCGCGGCGCTGCGGACCGGCTATCGCCTGATGGTCGAATCGGGCGCTGAGATCGTCGTCACCCTCGACGCCGACGGCCAGCACCTGCCCTCGGAGATGGAGCGCCTGGTCAAACCGGTCCTCGACGGCGAAGTCGACGTCGCCCATGGCTCGCGCGTGCTCGGCGAGGCCGATCGCAACCATTTCGCCCGCGAGCTCGGCATCGTCTTCTTCAACCGCGTCGTCTCATTCATCACCCGCACCCACGTCACCGACTGCTCCAACGGCTATCGCGCCGTGCGAACCACCGTCCTGCCGCAGCTAGTCCTGCGCCAGGAGCAATTCCACACTTCCGAGTTCATGATCGAGGCGATCAAGCGGGGCATCCCGGCCAAGGAGGTTCCGATCACGGTTGAGCGCCGCCTCCATGGCCACTCGAAGAAGCCCGCCGTGGTCCGCTACGGCCTCGGCTTCGCCAACGCGATCGTCAGGACCTGGCTGCGCTAGTGCGAGCCGCGCCGATGCGGCTCAAGCGCGAGGCGGGGCGAGCGGATGGTCTCGCTTCCGGATAGCAGCACCCTGAAAGTGGAGGCGCCGTCCAGATGGACGGAAAAGCGAGCCAGGCAATGGCGGTCGAGCCGCTTGACGCCGACCCGTTTTCCGCCCCGGTTGAGCCGTACCCGATCGCCGGCGTGGCCGGCGCAGGGAGTCACCCGCGCGACGAGCTCGAGGCCGGATCCGGCCGGGTGCGCGCGCAGTCGCAGTCGCAGTCGCAGAGCCCGCCGTTTGCGCTCGACGCCGAGGCTAGGGCCGGTCGGCGCCGAGGCTGTCGCCAGCGGGCAGGCGACGCGCGTCGCGCCAACCAGGCGGTAGACGGTCCCTTCATTCGAGGCCACGTAGAGACGTCCGCAGGCGTCTTCCCCGAACGAGCTTGGCTTGCCGACCGTGAGCCCCTCGAAGCGATCGCCACTGGCACGGCCGCCGGGAACACTCGGCAGGAGCAGCGAACGGATCTTCTCCGAGCAATAGTCCGTGTAGAGGTAGCGACCGTAGAGATCGCCAAGGGTCGGATCGCGCACCACGTAGCCGCCGATGATCGAGCAGCCACTTGCCGAGCCGTCGCCTGGTTCTTTGTGTGGGTAGTCGAATACGGGTTCGGCGAAGCCACTCACCGAGCTGCACGCCGGCTCAGGGTCGGGGTAGGCGATGAAGCCCTCGCGACAGTTCCAGCCGTAGTTGGCCGCGGCGCCGCCGACCGCGCCGATCGCGGGGCTCGACGCGAAATCGACCTCCTCGCGCGCTTCCTGGCCGACGTCGGCGATCACGGTGTCGCCGGTCGTGCGATCGAAGGAGAAGCGCCAGGGGTTGCGCAGGCCGTAGGCCCAGATCTCGGCGCTGCCCGGGCCGCCCGCGAACGGATTCCCCGGGGGGATCGAGTAAGCCGGTGATTGCCCTGGATGGGGGTCGATGCGGAGGATCTTGCCGAGCAAAACAGCGGTGTCCTGGCCGCTTTCAAGCGGGTCGCCCCCGCCGCCACCGTCGCCGAGGGAGATGTACAGGTAGCCGTCGGGACCGAACTGCAGCTGCCCGCCGTTGTGGTTGGGGTTTGCGGCGTGGCCGACGCTGAGGATCGGTTCGCGGATCGAGGTGCCGCCGGCGCCGGGACGAAAGGAATCGACGTGAACGTCGCCTTCGGCTCCACCGGCGACCGGAGTGCCCGTGTAGGCGGCGTAGAAACGGCCGCTGCTATCGAAGTCCGGCGCCGGGGCGATCGAGAGCAGCCCGCGCTCGGATTCGCAGCAGCTGACCAGCGGACCCAGGTCGGCGATCTTGGTGACGACGCCCTGGCTCATTTCCTCCACCGCGCCTTCGCGCTCGACGACGAGCAGGCGTTCTGCGTTGCTCGGATCGGAGGTGACGAAGATCGGCTGTTTGAATTTGCCGATCGGCTCCAGCGTTGCCGCACCCGCCGGAGCTCCGCACTGCAGGCAGAGAAAAGCGCTCAAGACCGCGACCAAAATCGAGCGACGCACGTGACCTCCTAGTTGGGAACCGCGGTCAGTCACTACCCAAGGGCGGCTCTTAACCAACCCCGGGGTGACGAACTTCAGCTGGGTCGGGAAGGTAGAGGTCGGTGCCGCAGCGGGGGCAAACCTGGACATAAAGCTTGACCGCCTTGTGGCAGTTGGGGCACTGGCGTTCGGGTTCGTTCCTCTCGGAGCGGTAGAGGACTACGGCGATCAGACCGAGGCCCGGCAGCACGGTGCCGACCAGTAGCCAGACCCAGAAGGAGCTGCCCTTGCCCTTGGCGATGATCGCCGTGGCTAGGCCGAAGAAGAAGGCGATGACGGGGTACTCGAATCCCATGGCCCTATTGTCTCCTCCAGGCGCTGGGGATGCCCAATTGAGCCGACCTCGGAGATGTCGCGGCGAAACGGCAGACTGGCGGTCCAGTCGATCACGGCGCGCGCCTTGCGGGCGACACCCGGGATCTGGCTCATGTGGTAGGTCCGGGCCATCCACCAGGCCGGAAAGCCACGGAAGGTGCGCCCGCCGACCTTGCCGACGGCCTTGTAGCGGCCGAGATTGACGAAGGAGGCATTGCCGCGGTACTCGAAGGGGCGGGGGCTGCCGACCCCCAGCTCGGCGGCGATGTTGTGAGCGGCAACCGGCCCCTGGCGCACGGCGTGCTGGGCAGTCGGCGGACAGAGGCCGCCACGCGGGTCCGGGGCAGCGGCGCAGTCGCCAATCGCCCAGACCGACTCCATGCCCTTCACCCGCAGGTGGTCGTCAACGGGCACGCGGCCGCGCTCGTCGAGCGGCAGCGAGAGCCGGCGCAGGCTCGGGTGCGGAGCCACCCCCGCGGTCCAGACCACGGTGCGGGTCGGCAACGTCTCGCCGGTGGCGATGCGGGCGCTGTCGGCGCGCACCTCCTCCAAGGTCGTGCCGAGACGGATGTCGATGCCGCGGCCACGCAACTCGCGCAGCGCGTAATCAGCCAACTCGGCGTCGATCTCGGGCAGAACCCGGTCACTTGCCTCGACCAGCATCCAGCGCATGCCATGCAGGCGGGCGCGCGGATAGCTCTCGATCGCATCGGCGGCGAAGTCCTGCAGCTCGGCGAGCGCCTCGAGGCCCGCGTAGCCGCCGCCGACAAAGACGTAGGTGAGCAGCTCGTCGCGACGGGCAGCATCGTCGGTTGCGTTGGCCGCCTCCAGGGTCTCGATCACGTGATTGCGCAGCCAGATCGCATCGGCGAGGCTCTTGAAACCGATCGCGTGCTCGGAAAGCCCCGGCACCGGCAGGACCCGCGAGACAGAGCCCAACGCCAAGAGAAGCTGGTCGTAAGGCAGCTGCTCGACATCGCCCTCGCGGGTGCGCAGCTCGACTGTCTTCGCGACCGAGTCGTGAGCGCCGATCGTGCCCAGCCGCAGGTAGGTCCGGCTGAGGATCTCCCGCAGCGGCGTGACGACGTGGCGAGGCTCCAGCGTCCCCGCCGCCGCCTCCGGCAGGAACGGCGTGTAGAGCATGAAGTTGGCGTCGTTGACCAAGACCAGCCGAGTCGACTGCCGCGGCAGGATCCGCTCCAGCTCCCGCGCAGCCATCGCCCCGCCAAAACCTCCACCGGCGATGACGACATTCCAGGCCATGCCTCAACTTAGCACTTTGTAACAAGATGTCACAAAGTGTCTAAACGCACTTTCAAGAGCGGCGACGCAAAAGCCCCGATGTAGCGATAAAGTTTCTCCCACACTGTGTGTTCACTTGAACGGCCCCGGGGCACTTCTCCCGGGGCCGTTTCTTTGTTCGCCCCCCTTGCGAACCTAGAAACCCAGCTTCTGCCTGATCAGGCGGTTTACCTCGCCGCCGTCGGCGCGGCCCTTGGTCTCCTTCATCACGGCGCCGACGATGGCGCCGATCGCCTTTTGGTTGCCGGAGCGGATCTGCTCGGCGGCCTCCGGATTGGAGTCGACGGCGGCGGCGACTATCGCCTCGAGCTCGCCGCTGTCTGAGATCTGGGCCAGGCCCTCTCGGTCGACGATCGAGACCGGGTCCCCGCCCTCGGTGACCATCGCCGCCAGCACGGTCTTGCCACTGCCGTGGGAGATCTTCTTCTCCTGGACCAGGATCACCAGTGCCGCCAGAGCGGCAGGCTCGACCTTGGACTCCGCAGCGCTCGCCTCGTCCCCGTCTGCGCGCAGCGCTGCGGCCAGCTCGCCGATGACCCAGTTGGCGACCACGCGCGGCTCGACCTCGCCGGCCCCCTTCAAGGTCTGCTCGAAGTAATCCGCTGTCTCGGGATCGCCCGCCAGCAGCGCCGCGGCGTCATCGGACAGCCCGAGCTGCTCGCGGTAGCGCTCGATCCGCGCCGCCGGCAGCTCCGGCAGCGACTCGCGGGCCTCGCGCAGCATCTCCTCGCTCGGCACCAGCGGCACCAGGTCCGGCTCGGGGAAGTAGCGGTAGTCGTGCGCCTCCTCCTTGGAGCGCAACGGGGTCAGGCTTCCGTCACTCGGGTTGAAGTGCAGCGTCTCCTGGGCCACCGTCCCCCCCGCCTCGATCAGCTCACGCTGGCGCGCCAGCTCGGCTTCGATCCCGCGCTCGAGGAAGCGGAAGCTGTTCATGTTCTTTAGCTCGGTCTTCGTCCCCAGCTCCTCGCTGCCAACCGGCCGCACCGAGATGTTGCCGTCGACGCGCAGGCTGCCCTCCTCCATGTTGACGTCGGAGACGCCGAGCTGGCGCACCGTCTCGCGCAGTAGCCGCGCCCAGGACGCCGCTTCGGCGGCGCTGCGCAGGTCGGGCTCGGTGACGATCTCGACCAGCGGCGTGCCGCCGCGGTTGAAGTCGACCAGCGAGGCGCTGGAGCCGTGGATACGGCCCGAGTCCCCGACGTGAATCGTCTTCGCCGCGTCCTCCTCGAGGTGGGCGCGGTGGATGCGGATGTCGCCGAGACGGCCGGCGCCGGCGATCGGAATGTCGTACTGGCTGATTTGGTAGGCCTTGGGACTGTCCGGATAGAAGTAGTTCTTGCGGTGGAAGATCGAGCGCGGGGCGACCTCGCAGTCCAGCGCCGCGGCGATCTGCAGCGCGAAGCGGACCGCCTGCTCGTTGGTCACCGGCAGCACGCCCGGATGGGCAAGGCAGATCGGGCAGGTATGGACGTTCGGCTCGTCCCCAAACGAGAGCTCGCAGCCGCAAAACATCTTCGTCCGCGTCGCCAACTGAACGTGAATCTCCAGCCCAATAACCGCCTCCAGCTCAGCCACCAGTCACCTCCTCGCTTCCGGTGCGCTTTATCTGGTCTATGGCCGGAAAAGGCGCACCGGAAGGGCGGGGCTCGAAGCCGATCGCCTGCTCTAGGGCATAGGCAGCGTCGAGCAGCTTCTGCTCGCCGAAGGCCGGGGCGGCGATCTGGAAGCCGACCGGCAGTTGCGGACCGCCTCCTGCGGGCTCGGCTAGCCCAGCGGGAATCGAGATCGCCGGGATGCCGGCGAGGCTCATCGGCACGGTGAAGAAGTCGTTGAGGTACATCGCCAGCGGATCGGCGGTCTTCTCGCCGAGACCGAAGGCGACCGAGGGCGAAGTCGGGGTGACGACGAAGTCGACCGCCGCGAAGGCCGTGGAGAAGTCCTCGGCGATGCGCGTGCGGACCTTCTGAGCCTGTCCGTAGTAGGCGTCGTAGTAGCCGGAGGAGAGCGCGTAGGTGCCGAGCATGATGCGGCGCTTGACCTCGGCGCCAAAGCCCTGCGCGCGGGTTGTCTCGTACATCTCGGTCAGGTCACCGTCGGTCTGCGCCCGCACTCCGTAGCGAACTCCGTCGTAGCGAGCCAGGTTGGAGGAGGCCTCCGCCGGGGCGATCACGTAGTAGGCGGAGATCCCGTGCTCGGCATGGGGCAGGGAGATCTCAGCGATCTCGCCACCCAGCTGCTCAATCTTCGCCAGCGTCGCCTCGAAGACCTCGCGCACCCCGGGCACGATCGCATCGCGGGCCAGGTCGGCCGGCACGCCGAAGCGCAGCCCTTGGAGATCCTCGCGATCGGGCAGACGCGGCGCCTCGGCAAGGCCAACCGAGGTCGAGTCACAGGGGTCGGCCCCCTGCAGAATGGCCAGCAGCAGCGCAGCGTCGCCGACATCACGGGTCAGCGGTCCGCACTGATCCAACGAAGAGGCGAAGGCGATCATCCCGTAGCGCGAGATCGCCCCATAGGTGGGCTTCAGCCCGACGATTCCGCAGAGCGCCGCCGGCTGGCGAATCGAGCCGCCGGTGTCGGTGCCGATCGCCCAGGGCGCCAAGCCGCCGGCGACAGCGGCCGCCGAGCCACCTGAAGAGCCGCCGGGAACGCGACTGCGGTCCCATGGGTTGAGCACCGGCCCGTAGGCGGAATTCTCGTTGGAGGAGCCCATCGCGAACTCGTCCATGTTGGTCTTGCCGAGGATCGGCGCCCCCGCTTCGATCAGCCGCTGCACGGCGGTCGAGGTGTAGGGAGGTCGGTATCCCTCGAGGATCCGCGATCCGGCCGTGGTCGGCACACCCTCGGTGCAGAAGATGTCCTTGACCGCGATCGGCGCCACGCAGGGTCGCTCGACCGCGATCGCCTCGCTGCCGCCATCCTCCTCGCGCCAGAGGTAGACGTTCAGCTCGTCACCCGCAGCCGCCTCCGCCCATGCCCTGCCGTACTCGGCCGCGGAGAGGTCGCCCGCACACATCGCCCGGTGGGCCTCGAGGGCCGTCAGATCGAGCATGTCCACCATCTAGGCCTCGGCCTGTGGCGAGGGAACTCGAAACGCCCCGTCGACCGGATCGGGCGCAGAGGCGAGCGCCGCCTGCGGGGAAAGGCTCTGATGGGGCACGTCGGCGCGCAGGACGTTCTCCAGCTCGACCACGTGGGAGGTCGGCTCGACCCCCTCGAGGTCCAGCCCCGAGATCCGGTCGACGTGCTCGAGAATCCCCGAAAGCTCACCGGCCATCGTCTCGACCTCGGCATCCGAAAGGCCCAGGCGAGCTAGCTTCGCCACGTGCAGTACCTGCTCTCGCTCGATCACGGCGGCCGATTCTAGGCGTCCGGCAAGTTAGAGTCCGCGCCGGGATGAGGGGAGAGACGGCAGAGAAGTTCGTGGTCCTGAGCCTGCGGCTTCTCGCGCTCAGCTTCGCCGTCGTCGGCATCCTCTTCATCGCCGCTCCCAACGGGGTCGGCGACGTGATCTCCGACTTCGGCGACTCGCTCGGCAGCTTCACCCGCGCCCCGCACACCGAGGAGCAGCTCTGGCTGGCGCTCGCCTTCGCCTACATGGTCCTGATCACCGGCATCTGCCTGGTCGCCCAGGCCGACGTCGTCCGTTACCGCCCGCTGCTGCTCCTCCTCGCCGCCGGCAAGACCGCCTCCTCACTGGGATCGCTCGGCTTCTACCTCTTCGACCAGGACGTTTTCATCTACCTGCTGAATTTCCTCGTCGACGGCTTCCTGGCGTTGCTGGCGCTCTGGCTCTGGTCCCTTGTCGGTCGGGTCGGTCGCGCCCCCGACTGACAGCGCCCGCCGGGGCTCTCAACCGCCGAGCAGCGCACCCTGAGCAGGATCTGCGAGGCGATGGCGCCCGGCCTCGACGGCCTGCCGAGGGCCGAGCGCGATGTCGACGTCTCCGCTCCTGTGGCCGCCTTCCTGCACTCGGTATCGCCCCGGGTCCTGGCCCGGCTCAGGCTCGGGCTGAAGGTCTTCGAGCTGCTTCCCTTCCCCTGGCGCTTCAGTCGTCTCGACCTCGCCGCCCGCGAGGACTTCCTACGCCGCATGGAGGGGTCCCGCTTCAGCGTCTACCACGAGCTGCTGCTGATGGGCAAGGTCCTGACCACGCTCGGCTACGCGGTCGTGCCGGAGGTGGAGGAGCGGATCGGCGTCGAGACCAGCTGCCGCCTCGCCGACGGCTCGCTGCCGGAGCCCGCGGGCCCGCTGGGCGACACCGCCCCCGACGGCGAGGGCGAGGAATGCGACGTGGTGATCGTCGGCTCCGGGGCCGGTGGCGCCGTTGCCGCCGCGACCCTTGCCGAAGCCGGGCTAGACGTGATCGTGCTCGAGGCCGGCCAGAGCTACGAGCGCGACAGCTACCCGAGCGATCCGCTCGAGGCGATCGCCTCGCTCTACCGCGACGGCGGCCTGACGATCGCCGAAGGGCGGCCGCCAATTCCCGTGCCGGTCGCGCGAACCGTCGGCGGCACCACCGTGGTCAACTCCGGCACCTGCTTCCGCGCCCCGCAGCCGGTGCTCGAGGACTGGCGTAATCGCTTCGGCATCCCCTGGGCAACCGACCTCGGGGCCGCCTACGCCGAGGCCGAGGACTTTCTGCGCGTCACCCCGGTCGACCCCGAGCGGATGGGACGCAACGGCCAGCTGGCGATGGAGGGAGCGGCAGCACTGAGCGCCTCGGGCGGACCGATATCGCGCAACGCCGGCAACTGCGTGCAGTGCAGCTCCTGCCCGTTTGGCTGCGAGATCGACGCCAAGCGCGGCATGCACGTCAGCTACCTGCCCCGCGCGGTGGCGGCGGGAGCAAGGCTCCGCGCCGGCGTCGACGCCCGCCGCGTCCTGGTCGAGGATGGGCGCGCAGTGGGAGTCCACTGCGCCACTGCCGCCGACGGGACTCAAAGCGATCCATATGGCAGCTTTGAGTCCCGTCGGCGGCGGTATGTGGTTCGAGCGCGTCGGGGGGTGGTGGTCGCTGGCGGTGCTCTGGGGACTCCGGAGCTGTTGCTGCGCTCCGGACTGGGCGGCGGCCAGGTCGGCCGCAACCTCCACATCCACCCCGCCTGCTGGGTCGGCGCCCGCTATGAGGAGGAGGTACGAGGCTGGGACGGCGTCATGCAGAGCTACTACATCGACCAGTGGGAGCCACAGCGACTCCTGCTCGAGGCCACCTTCACCCCCCTGGCCTTCGGCGGCGCCTGGCTGCATGGCACCGGCCGCGAGCACCAACGCTCGATGCTCGAATTCGGCCACGTCGGCTCAATCGGCGTCCACCTCTCCGACGCCTCCGGCGGCCGCGTCAAGCTAGGCAGCGACCGCTCTCTCCGCGCCAGCTACAAGCTCACGAGAGCCGATACCGATCGCTTGACCTTCGGCATAGCCCGCGCCGCCGAAATCCACTTCGCCGCCGGCGCCAAGGAGGTCTTCCCCAACATCCCCCGCGCCGGCGTCCTCACCCCCAAGCTCCTCCCCCAGTTCGAAGCCACCCAGTTCAAGCCCTCAGAGCTGCGCCTGGAGGCCTTTCACCCAATGGGCACCGCCCGGATAGCGGCCTCCGAAGCTGAAGGAGCCTGCGCAGCCGACGGCTCAGTCAACGGCGTTAAGAGTCTCTACGTCGCCGATGCGTCCCTCTTCCCCACCTCCGTCGGCGTCAACCCGATGATGACGGTCATCGCCTTCGCCACACACATAGCGCGCAAGCTCACCGAGAAGAGGGACGGGTGACCCCTCCCAAAACACTCAAGAGCGGCCTGCGGCCGCTCGTTTTGGGAGGGGTCACCCGTCCCTCCCACACCATCCGCTAGCCGTTCGGCGGCGGAGGAGGTGGCGGTGGCGGAGAGCTCGACGTAGGTGGCGGAGGCGGTGGCGCCTGGGAGGAATGCTGCGGCGGCGGAGATGGTGCGCCACCACCGGAGAGACGATCGGCCGCATCACCGAAGGTGATCCCTTCTTCTTTCATCGTGCTGTAGCCGCCGAAAGCAATCCCGCCCGCCGCGACCAGGCCGAGGAAGATGCCGAGACTGAGGGTCGCGTCGACTGAAACGCCGCCAAAGCTGTCGAAGCTCGGCGGATCGATGATGCGGAAGAGGATCAGCAGCACTGAGATCACGCCGAGGACGGTGACCAACGTGCTCATCGGGACGGGCGGCTCGAAGGTGGAATCGGAGAGCCGAAGCGCCACTGTGCCCAGCGCCGCGACGATTGCCAGCAGAAGGACGATTGGGATGAACTCGAGGGCATCCCAGGCGTTGCCGCCGGCTCCGGGCACGCTGCCCGAGAAGCCGCCTACGCCGGAGACTTCAACTCCAAACCAGTTGAAGAACATGAATATGAAGAGCAAAATCGCCGAGACGCCGGCGATTTTCTCCCCTGGGCTGAGCCTGTCGACGTCCATCTGCACATCCCTCCGAGGGCCGGGGACTAAGGTCGGCCCGACACTACACCCGCATGCGGGCGGCAGCCAACGTATTTACGAGCAGCATTGCGACCGTCATCGGACCGACTCCGCCCGGCACGGGCGTGATCGCGCCAGCAACCTCCACCGCCGCGTCGAAGTCCACGTCGCCGCGGAGGCCCGCGTCGGTGCGATTGATCCCGACGTCGATTACGGTGGCGCCGGGCTTGACGGCGTCGGCGCCAAGCAGCTCGGGAACCCCGACCGCAGCAACCAGCACGTCGGCCCGACTGCATACCGCGGGCAAATCCCTGGTCCGCGAGTGGCAGCTGGTCACGGTTGCATTCGCCGCCAGAAGCAGGCGGGCCACCGGCACGCCAACCAGCTTCGAGCGGCCGACCACGACCGCCTCGGCCCCCTCCAGCGCCACTCCCTCGTGGCGGAGCAGCTCCATCACCCCAGCCGGTGTGCACGAGACCAGGCCCGGCATGCCGTGGGCGAGCAGGCCGGCGTTGACGGGAGTGAGACCGTCGACGTCCTTACCGGGATCGATCGCAGCAACGATCCGGTCGGGATCGATCTGCTCGGGAAGTGGAAGCTGGACGAGAATGCCGTCGACGTCCTGGTCCAGATTGAGCTCTGCGACCAGCTTCAGCAGCTCATCCTCGCTGGTCGCGGCCGCAAGGCCGTGGTGACGAGAACGCATTCCCACCTCCTCGCAGGCGCGGTGCTTGCCGCTGACGTAAACCTCTGAGGCGGGGTCGTCGCCGACGATCACCGTGACGAGGACCGGGGTGCGCCCGTGCTCCGCCTCGAAGGCGGCAACTTCGCCGGCCACGCGGCTCCGCACTCCCGCCGCCACCGCTTTCCCGTCGATGATCCGCGCCGCCATCCTCAGCGCCTCCTGATCGGCGCGTAGTCGGCCATCAGCTTGCGCTCGCTGCCGTCGCTGGCAAAACGCACGACGACCACCCCGCCCGGCTCGACCGCGGTGACGACGCCCTCACCGAAGCTGGCGTGGACGACGTCGTCTCCGGCGCCGAGCTGCAGGGTCGTGCCGGAGTCGATCGGCGCCGTCGTCTCAACCGAGGACGACTCCCAACCGATGCCAGTGGCGTGGCCGGGAGCGCTCGAGTGGCGCTCGGTCAGCTCCGCCGGCAGCTCATCGACGAAGCGCGAGGGAAGGTTGCGCTCGGCCCGTCCGAAGAGACGCCGCTCGCGCGCCCAGGTCATGTAGAGGCGCTGGCGGGCGCGGGTGATGCCGACGTAACAGAGCCGCCGCTCCTCCTCTTCTCCCCCCTCTTCCAGCGCTCGCATATGGGGAAAGGCGCCGTCCTCGCAGCCAACGATGAAGACCGTGTCGTACTCCAGCCCCTTGGCGTTGTGCAGGGTCATCAGGGTGATCAGCGACTGTTCGTCCTTCAGCTCATCCTGCTGGGTGTAGAGGGAGATCTGCTGCAGGTACTCCTCCAGGGGGGCAAACTCGCTCTGCCCCTCGGTCTCTCGCTCGATGTCGAACTCGCCGGCCCCTGCGACCAGGGCCTCGAGGTTCTCGGCCCGACCCTCCGCCTCGATCGTGCGCTCGGCGGCGAGGGCGTCCAGATAGCCGACCTCGCTCAAGACCGCCTCGAGCAGCCCCGCCACCGAGCCTTCCTCCTCGGCCCGTTCGCGCAGCCCCGCCATCGTCTCGTGAAAGCGCGTCACCGCCTTGATCGCCTTGGCGCTGAGCCCGGGGACCTCCTCGGCTCGTTCCGCCACTTCCCAGATCGCCTGCCCGGTGGTGTTGGCGTGCGAGGCAAGCCGGCCCTGGCTGGTGTCGCCGATCCCGCGCCGCGGCACGTTGATGATGCGGGCAAAGGAGACCTGATCGGCCGGGTTGGCAAGCAGGCTGAGGTAGGCGATGGCGTCCTTGATCTCGGCCCGTTCGTAGAACTTCGTTCCGCCGATCACCTGGTAGGGAAGGTCGAAGCGATTGAGCGTGTCCTCAAGCACCCGGCTCATCGCGTTGGTGCGGTAGAAGACGGCGACGTCCTCACGCTCGACGTTCTCCTCCTCGGCGAGGCGCCCGATCTCACCCGCCACCCAACGCGCCTCCTCCTGCTCGTCGGAGAGCTCGGAGAGCTGCACCGGCGCGCCCCCGGCGATGTCGGTCCAGAGCTGCTTCGGTCGTCGCTCGCGATTGCGCTCGACCACCGCATTTGCGGCGGAGAGGATGGTCTGGGTCGAGCGGTAGTTCTGCTCAAGTTTGACTATCTCGGCCTCGGGGAAGTCGCGCTCGAAGTCGAGGATGTTGCGGATGTCGGCGTGCCTGAAGCCGTAGATCGACTGGTCCTCGTCGCCGACGACCATCAGGTTGCCGTGCTCCGAGGTCAGCAGCTGCAGCATCCGGTACTGGGCGTGGTTGGTGTCCTGGTACTCGTCGACGAGCACGTGACGGAAGGTGCGGCGCCAGCGTTCGCGCACCTCCTTGAAGAGCTCGAGGGCGTTGACGGTGCGGACCAGGAGGTCGTCGAAGTCCATCGCGTTGGCCTCGAGCATGCGCTTCTCGTAGAGCTCGTAAGCTGCAGCGGCCGTTTCCTCGAAAACGCTGCCCTGAGCCTGGGCGTAGGCCGCCGCGTCGATGAGTTTGTTCTTGGCGCCGGAGATCTGTGAGCGGATCGCCCGCGGCGGATAGCGTTTCGGGTCGATTCCCAGCTCGGTCATCGCCCGTCTCAGCATCCGCAGCGAGTCGGACTCGTCGTAGATGGTGAAGTTGCGCGAGTAGCCGAGCCGCTCGGCGTCAACGCGCAGCATGCGGGCGCAGGACGAGTGGAAGGTCGTCACCCACATCGCCCGGACCGAGCGGCCGACCAGGTCCCCGACCCGCTCGCGCATCTCGCTCGCCGCCTTGTTGGTGAAGGTGATCGCAAGGATCTCTCCGGGACGGGCGGCACCGGTGGCCAGCAGGTAGGCGATGCGGTGGGTCAGGACGCGGGTCTTGCCCGAGCCAGCACCGGCAAGGACGAGCAACGGCCCCTCGCCGTGGCGAACCGCCTGGCGCTGAGGATCGTTGAGGCCGGCGAGGAGGCGCTCGGCGCGATCGGCACCGGCCTCGATCGGCGCTCCCTCGGACTCAGGAGAGGTCTCGAACTCGGTCTGCAGCATCGCCTCCGAGCATAGCCACGCCCCCGGTCTGCCCGACGATCTCCATCCGCATCACGGTTGCCTGGAAATACGCTGGAACCGTGATGCGCAAGTGGTTCAACCGCCGGCTGACGAGCGGCCGGTACGCTCGCGCAGCTCGGTCTCCGGGCGATCGGAGGAATCGGCGCCGTCAAGCGCTGCCAACCGTTGCTCGAGCGCGGCGATTCGCTGTGAAAGCGTCTTGATCGCCTCGGCGATCGGGTCGGGCAGATGGATCCAGTCGGCGTCGGGGCCTTCGATCCGCTTGCCGTCGACTTTGACCGGGTGGCCAGGGTTACCAACCACGGTGGCGCCAGGCGGCACGTCCTCGACCACAACCGTGTTCGCGCCGATCTTGGCGCCGTCACCAACCGCAATCGGACCGAGCAGCTTGGCGCCGGAGCCGACGGTGACGTTGTCGCCGAGCGTCGGGTGGCGCTTGCCCCGCTGAAAGCCCGTGCCGCCGAGAGTCACCCCTTGGTAGAGCGTCACCCGGGTGCCTATTTCGGCGGTCTCGCCGATCACGACGCCGGCGCCGTGGTCGATGAAGAACTCGCGGCCAATCTGCGCCGCCGGATGGATCTCGACCCCGGTGACCGAACGGGTCAGGTAGGCGAGCACCCGGGGCGCAACGGGCACCCCGGCCCCCAGCAGAGCATGGGCGAAGCGGTGGGCGAGCAACGCCTGTACGCCGGCCCAGCTGAGCAGGATCTCGAGGGTCGAGACGCCCTGGGCGGCGGGATCACGGTCACGCGCCGCGGCGACATCGGCGCGAACCTCCGAGACCAGCCTCTTCCACCCGCTCATGGTGAGAAGAAGGGTAGGGACACGTAGCGCTCGCCCGAATCACAGACGATCGTCACCACCCGCTTGCCGGCCAGCTCGGGCCGCGCCGCAACCTCCAGGGCCGCCTTGATGTTGGCCCCCGCGGAGATGCCGGCGAGGATCCCGTCGCGCTGGGCGGCGAGCCGGGCGGTCTCCAGCGCGTCCTCGTCGTCGACCGAGATGACCTCGTCGATCACCGCGCGGTCGAGTACCGCGGGGACGAAGCCGGCGCCGATCCCCTGGATCTTGTGCGGGCCCGGAACGCCACCGGAGAGAACCGGCGACGTCGCCGGCTCGACCGCGACGATCAGGGTGTCGGGACTGCGCTCGCGCAGCATCCGTCCGACTCCGGTGATCGTGCCGCCGGTGCCAACCCCGGCGACGAAAGCGCCGATCTCGCCGTCGGTGTCGCGCCAGATCTCCTCAGCAGTGGTGCGCTGGTGCACCTCCGGATTCGCCGGGTTGGAGAACTGCTGCGGCATGAACCCCTTGCGTTGCTCACGGATCGCTTCCGCCAGCTCGACCGCCTCGGTCATCCCGCCCAGCGAGGGCGTCTCCCGCACCTCGGCCCCATAGGCACGCAGCAACTTCGAGCGCTCGCGGCTCATCCCCTCCGGCAGCGTGAGAATCAGCTCGTAGCCGCGCGCCGCGCAGACCATCGCCAGCGCTATCCCGGTGTTGCCGCTGGTCGGCTCAACGATCACCGATTTCCCGGCCTCGATCAGCCCGTCGCGCTCGGCCGCGTCGATCATCGCGACCCCAATCCGGTCCTTGACCGAGCCACCCGGGTTGAGGTACTCGAGCTTGGCGCAGACCTCCCCGCCCAGGCTCTCGCCCAGCCGCGAGAGCGAAACCAGGGGCGTGTCGCCCACGGCAGCGGCAGCCGTTGGCCGAATGCTCATCGACAGCCACCTCGCACGTTCACACCCGCGAGCCTATGACCTCCCCGATTCCCGCTGCGGCCCGATCTAGATGAAGTACATGCCTGAGCCGGCGGCCTCGGCCTCGCGGCGCGCGACTTCGGCGATCGTGGTCTGACCGAAAACCTTGCGCAGGGCGGTGACTCCCTCGGCCCAGATGCCGCCGGCCTCGTCGGCCTCCTGGCCGACCTTGCCGTCCAGTGCCTGCACAACCTCGAGCACGGTGATCTCCTCGGCGGGTTTGGAGAGCGTGTAACCCCCTTTCATCCCGCGGTGGCTGGTCAGCAGGCCACCGCGGCGCAGGGTCGAGAAGAGCTGCTCGAGGAACTGCTCGGGAATACCACGGCGCTCGGCCAACTCCTTGATCGGGACCGGCCGCTCACCGGAGCGAGCCAGCTCCGCCATCGCGACCACGGCGTAGCGCGACTTCGAGGTAATTGAGATCACTGGCCATTTTCTACCGCACGAACCGGACCGGGCTGGGTTAGGATCGGAGACGAGGTGGGCTCCAGGGCTGACGATGGAGCCGTCAGCGAATCCCGAGAGATCGGAATGCGGTCCTGAGCGAGCGTCCCCAATGCCTAGTTATCGACGGCCACCCGGTCGTCCGCCTTGGCCTGCGCTGGGCCCTGCAGGACAACTTCGAGATCCAGGAGGCGACCAGCCGCCACGAGGGAGTCGAGCTGGTCCGGGACATCGGCAGGTTCGACGTCGCCATCGTCGACATGCGCCGCTGGACCGATGGCGCCCACGCCGAACCGATCGGCGCCACCGAGACGATCCGCGCCCTGCTCAAAACGGAACCGGGCCTCGGCATCGTCGCCCACGGCGAGCGCGCCGAGCGCCACCTTGCCAGCGCCGCGATGCAGGCCGGCGCCAGCGCTTACGTATCCCGCACCGCCAGCACCGAACTGCTCAAACAGGCCGTGTACGCCGCCCTTGCCCAGGAGCGCTTTGTCGACCCGGCGGTGCCCCCACGGGGCAGCCGCGGCAAGTTGACCAAGCGCCAGCGGGAAATCCTCCAGATGCTCGCCAATGGCGAATCGACCACGGTCGCCGCCCGCGAGCTCGACCTCAGCGAAGAAACGATCAAGACCCACACTAAGAATGCCCTGGCGCGATTGGGGGCAAGGAACAGAACTCACGCGGTGGCCATCGCCCTGCGCGAGTCACTGATCGAGTAGTCCCGCGCCCGGCCGCGGCCGGGCAGCTCGGCCTTAGATCCAGCCGCGATCGCGGGCGGTGAGGACGGCCTGCGCCCGATCGACAGCGCCGATCTTGCCGTAGACGTTGTGAAGATGGGTGCGGATGGTCGAGACGGAGAGCTGCATTTCGCCGGCGATCTGCTTGTAGACCATGCCCTCGGAGAGGAGCCGCAGGACATCGAGCTCGCGGGCCGAGAGCGGGCATGGCTCCGAGACGCGCGAGCAGTCACCACCGGCGTAAGGCAGCTCGTAGAGCAGGTCGCGCAGGCCTTCAGGGGAGAAGCCGCAACGCTTGGCAGAGGCATGCAGCCGTTCCGGTGAAACCGCCTCGCCCTGTGCGTAGTGAGCAACCATGTCGGCGGTCGCGACCACCGCGGCCAGGCCTTCCGCGTCATCGGCATGGTGGCGCTCGATCGCCACCGCGATCCGCTGTGGCAGGTTCCAGCGTCGGGCCAGCACACCACCGACCAAGGCGTGGTCGATGCCGAGCCGGTCTCGTTCCTCGCGCAGGCGCAACTCCGGCGGCTTGACCACCGCGTCGAGATGACCGCGATCGCCGGGGTGCAGGTTGGCGATCACCAACCGCCCGACATCGTGCAGGAGCGAGGCCACGGCAAGTTCGTCGCGGTCCTCCCAGCCGATCGCGCGGCCGATCTCCTCGGCGGCCTGCTGGGTGGCAAGGGCGTGGACGCGGAATCGCTCGGGGCGCATCTCCCGCCCGCCGTTGGTCTCGAAGAAGTCAAAGACGGGGGCGGTGCCGGCGATCGCCAGCACACCGGAGGGCTTGAGGATCTCGATCGCCCCCGGGACGCTGCCGACAGAGCCGGCGCCACCGCTGCGATTGGCAAAGCGAAGTACGGAGATGGCAAGGCCGACGTCGGACTCGACCGTTTCGACCAGATCACCGAGGCGGGACGTCTCGGCGGTTGCCGCCTGCATGACCCGGGCACGGGACTCCATCAGGACGGGAAATTTCTCGACCGCCTCGAAAGCGGCGGCAAGACGAGCGCCGGGGGCCGGCTTGCCGCCGTTGCGGCGTGCGGCGTCGGCTTTTACCTTGCCGTTGCTGTGGGGTTTCGTGGTCTGCATGGCCAAAAGCAAGCTCCGCAAAGCTCATCGGCAGCAAAGGACGCACGGTTTAGCCCCACCATCCCCAAAATTAAGGTCGAGATAGCGGCAATTTGTCCAAATGGGAGAGGCGAGCTACTGGCGATTGTCCGTCAGGAACGGAGCCGAGCCAGCGCCGCGTCGATGCGCGAGAGCGATTCCTCGCGCCCCAGGACGGCAAGCGACTCGAAGATCCCCGGCGAGATCGAGGTTCCGGTGATCGCAACCCTGATCGGTTGGAAAACCTTGCCCGGCTTGGCGTCGAGCTGCTCCGGCAGCGGCGCGAGCGCCACCTCGATCGCCGCGGGATCGAATTCCGCGACAGCTTCCAGCGCCGCCCGGGAGGCTTCCAACGCCGCGGGGGCCCCGTCCTTCATCACCTTGCCCCAAGCTTTTTCGTCCTCTACTGGGGATTCGAAGAGGAAGCGAATCAGCGGCCAGACCTCCTCCAGCGTCTGGGCTTTCTCCTGAGCGATCCCGCAAGCTGCGCGTAGGCGGTCGTCGGCTTCGCGCCCGAGGTATCGGGCAACCGCCGCGGTGTACTCCTCCAGCGGCATCTCGCGCATGAAGCGGCCGTTGACCCAGCGCAGCTTCTTCTCATCGAAGATCGCCGCCGCCTTGCCGACGTCCTCGATCCGGAAGCGCTTGACCAGCTCCTCGGTGGACATCAGCGTCGTGTCGTCGTCGGTACCCCAGCCGAGCAGGGCCAGGTAGTTGCGAACGGCGGCGGGCAGGTAGCCGGCCTCGCGCAGCTCCTGCACCGAGGCGGCGCCGTGGCGCTTGGAGAGCTTCTTGCCGTCCGGGCCGTGCAGCAGCGGCAGGTGCGCGTACCGGGGCGGCTCATAACCAAGAGCAGCGAGGACGAGCAGTTGCTTGGGGGTGTTGGAGAGATGGTCGTCACCGCGCACCACCTCGCTGACCCCCATCTCGGCGTCGTCGACGGCGACGGCGAAGTTGTAGAGCACCGAGTCGTCGCCACGGGCGATGACGAAGTCGTCGTAGCTGCGGTTGGGGAAGCTGACCGGCCCGCGGATCACGTCCTCGACCACGGTCTCCCCGTCGTCGGGGACCCGCAAGCGCACCGCGGCCCCCGGCTCCGCGACCGCCTCACCCCGATAGCCGCGATCGGCCCCGTGCGCGGCCTTCCAGGCCTCGACCTCCTTAGCGGTGGCCGAATCGCGGTACGCGGCGCCGGAATCGAGCAACCGCTGCAATGCTGCCGCATGGCTCTCGGAGCGCGAGGTCTGCGAGACAGGCCCCTCGTCCCAGTCCAGCTCGAGCCAGCGCAGCGCGTCGAGAATCTGCTCGACGTTCTCCTCGGTCGAGCGCTCGCGGTCGGTGTCCTCGATCCGCAGGATCAGCTGGCCGCCACCATGGCGCGCGGCGAGCCAGTTGTACAGGGCCGTCCTGGCGCCGCCGATGTGCAGGGCACCGGTGGGCGACGGGGCGAATCGGAGGCGGAGGGAAGGGTCTTCGGACACTTTGACGATCGGCGCGCATGCTTCCACATTCGCTGGTGTCGCCGAGCGGCTCGGTCCCCACGAGCCAATTCTCAGCGAATCGTCTGCAACTGGGGATTGCTCGCCAGCAGCATTTGTGTGAAGACGAAGTTGAAAGCGCCAACCCCCATCAGCGCGATCACCACGGCGTCATTGACCCCCTTGCCGACGCCCGCGGCGCCGCCCGAGACAGTCATCCCTTTGTAGCAGCAGACGATTGCGACGATCGCGCCGAACAGCATGCACTTGATCACCGAGCCGGCGAGGTCGAGGATCGAGGCGTTGGTCATCAGGGTCTCGAAGAAGCCACCGAGCGATTCGTGGTTGAGAAGCTCGGTAAGCACGCCGCTGGTCAGCCCCGCGACCAGGGCGAAGATGTCGAGCAGGCCCGTGATCAACATCAGCGCCAGGAAGCGCGGCACGACGAGGTTCTTGATCGGGTCCACACCGAGAACCTGCAGCGCGTCCAGCTCCTCGCGGATCTTTCGCGATCCGAGATCGGCGGTGATCGCGCTGCCGGCGGCGCCGAGGACGACGATCGCGGTGACGAACGGGGCGAACTCGCGGATCGCAGCGAGGACGAAAAAGCCGCCGAGCCGGTCAAGCGAGCCGATCAGCTTGAGGAACCCGCCAGCCTGCAGTCCGGGCGCACCGAGGCTGACCGCGATCATCGAAACCATCAGCGGAAACCAACACACCTGCAGGGCGCGTAGGAACTGATCGATGAACTCCTCGCCGTAGGGATATGGAGGGCGAAGCGCCGAGAGGACGGTCCTCACGGTGAGGATCACCATGCTGCCCATCTGCTCGAAGAATGACTTCGCCGGCAGCAGCGCTTCGACCATCTGGACCCCTCCTTTCCCAGCCCCTTTGCCAAATCCGACCTGCCCTGGCCTCGGCAGGCGCAACCCGCCGCGGCCAAGCGAAGGTCTATCAGCGGCGAGACGGCAAAAAGTGCACCATCGGGGTCCAATTCAGGCCCCGAAATGGGACCTCGCGGAGCATGCCCGCCGGCTAGCCGGCGGGCTGCGTCAGCAGCTCCACGCGCAGGGCGATATCCAGCTCCGCCCGGCACGTGTCGAGTTGCCGGCCGATCGCCTCCTCGATCCTTCGCAGGCGGCGCTGCACCGTGTGGCGGTCGACGCCAAGCGTTGCGGCCGTCGATGCGGCGTTGTAGTCGAGGGAGACGTAGGTGCGCAACGTCTCCCGCAGCGTCTCGGCATCGCGGCACTCTTCCAGCGGTCGCAGGTAGGCCTCGACGAGAAATCTCCGCATCTCCTCATCGCGCATCAGCGCTGCCGAGAGCACGACGTCGGAGCAGCGGGTGAGCCGCTGCGGCCTGCGCAGCATCACCGCCAGCGCGGTCTGGGCTTCCTGGTGGGTGAGGCGCCAGCCATCGGCGCCCTCTCGCGGCTCCCCCACCGCCAGCGACACGTCTGTACGAGCGCCGGATAGCACGGAGCGCTCCAGCTCGGCGAAGGGGACGGCCCGTTTCGCCCCGAGCCAGATCCACGCGGTCTCGGTGGCGCGGGGCAAAAAGAGGAGCTGGCAACCGAGTCGCTCTGCCAGCTCCCGAGCAAACAGCTCTGGCTTCGGGCCCACCGCGACGGCGCCGAGATGCCAAGCCTCGAGCTCGTACCCCAACTCAGGTGCGTCCAACGACTCGCCTGCGAGCAGCCTCGCTACGCAGCTCGCAACGCGCTTCGCGGGCGAGCGGTCCAAGCGCGCGACCTCGTCCTCGTACTCAGTCGCGATCGCTTCCATGAGCTGGCCGCCGTGCTGGGTCTGGATGCTCGCCAGGTACGGAAGGGCCTCGGGAGGGAGGTCGGCGAGCTCTTCGCTCAGAAACTCGAGGAGCGTGCTGGTGACGGAATAGAAGCCCCGCATAACCGCGTCCAGAGGCACGTCGTTGCGGGCCCAGAAGCGGATCTGCGCCACCGCGGCCGGCGAGAGGCCAGGCGTCCAATCGGCTCCCCCTTCGATCGCTGTGGCGAGGACGTCAACGCCACTGCGCGCGAATGCCTGCAGCCCGGCATACCCTTCCGGACCGGCGTTGAGCACAGGCTCGATGTCCAGACCCTTGTCGACGATCGCCCGTTCGACATCCGGCGAGCGGGCCCGCAGCAGCTCAACCAGCAGACCGCGCAGCGCGTCGAGCGAGTCCGCTTGATCATTCCCAGTCGATGGACACACGAGGGCGGCGAGGCTAGGCGCCGTGGCGAGCCATGTCAACTTGCGGATGGCTCCATAGGATGCGGAGCCGATGTTGATCGGCGCGCATGTCTCCACGTCCGGGGGGCTGGACAAAGCGATCGAGCGGGGAACGGCGCTCGGCTGCGAATCGATCCAGATCTTCAACCAGAGCCCGCGGATGTGGCGGCCGACCAAATACGGGCCGGACGATTTCGAGGCTTTTCGCACGGCGATGGACGACTCGCCGATCGAAGCGGTGGTGATCCACGCCGTCTACCTGATCAACTGCGCCAGCAAAGACAAAGAGCTGCGGAAGAAATCACAGGCCTCGCTGGCCCACGCGCTGCGGATCGGCGACGCAATCGGCGCCGCCGGTGTCGTCCTGCATCCGGGTGCACAGGTCAAAGAGCCGCTCGGCCCGTCGATGAAGCGGGCGGGGAAAACGATTGCAGCGGCGCTGAAGGAAAGTGAGAGCTGCCCGCTGCTGCTCGAGCAGACCGCCGGCCACAAAGGCCTACTCGGCCGCGATTTCGACCAGACCGCCGAGCTGATTGGGCTGGCCGGCAGCGGCAAGCGCCTCGGCCTCTGCCTCGACTCCTGCCACCTCTTCGTCCAGGGCTACGACGTCACCGACGAAGAGCACCTGTCCGCGGTCGTCGACGAAGCTGACGCCAAGGTCGGTCTCGACCGGCTCCAGTGCCTCCACGTCAACGACGCCGCTGCCCCCCTCGGCTCCTGCCGCGACCGCCACGCCAACCTCGGTAAGGGCGAAATGGGCAAACAGGGCCTGGCCGCCTTCCTCTCCGAGCCCCGCTTCGAGGGGCTGCCAGCAACCCTGGAGACACCGGGCCCCGCCAAGAAAGGCGCCGACCGCAAAGAAGTCACAGCCGCCAGGCGCCTCCGCAAAACAGGTCTGAGACGCCGCGCCAGGTAATGCTGTTCAGCTTCTTTAAGCAGCAAGGTTGACCCTCGTCGCCTGACGACCACCGTGGACAGAGGAGCCCGGTCGGGCTCCTCTCCTCGCGAACTTCTAGGCAGGCGACGAGGGCCGCTTGCGCGACCCCCGCTCTCCCGCCGTCAAATTTTCGCTTCAGCTACTGAACGTGGACGCCGGAGATCGCGCGGGAGATGACCAGGCGCTGGATCTCGGAGGTGCCCTCGAAGATCGTGTAAATCTTCGCGTCGCGGTGCATCCGCTCGACCGGGAACTCCCGGGTGTAGCCATTGCCGCCGAGAATCTGAATCGCCCGCTCGGTCGACCAGACGGCGACCTCGCCGGCCTTGAGCTTCGACATCGAGCCCTCGGCGTTCTCGAATTTCTGGCCGGTACGACCCATCCAGGCGGCGCGCCAGACGAGCAGCCGGGCGGCGTCGATCTCCAGCTTCATGTCGGCGAGGGTGAAGGCGATCGACTGGTTCTCGATGATCGCCCGGCCGAACTGCTGGCGCTCTTTGGCGTAGTCGAGGGCATACTCGTAGGCAGCACGGGCGATGCCAAGCGCCTGCGCGCCGACCGTCGGCCGGCTCGCCTCGAAGGTCTGCATCGCCGCCTGCGACTTGGAGCGCTTGCCCTCGCGGACGCGGGCGAGGCGTTCGTCGAGCTTCTCTTTCCCACCGAGCAGGCAAGAGCCTGGGATGCGGCAGTCGTCGAGGTGGACGTCGGCGGTGTGGGAAGCGCGCAAGCCGTGCTTCTTGACCTTGGCGCCCTGCTCGCAGCCCTTGGTCCCGGGCGGGATCACGAAGGCGGCGTGGCCGCGCGAGCGCAGCTCGCGGTCGACCGTGGCAATCACCACGTGGACATCGGCGATACCGCCGTTGGTCGCCCAGGCCTTCTGGCCGTTCAGCACCCACTCGTCGGTCGCCTCGTCGTACTTGGCGGTGGTGCGGATCGCCGACACGTCAGAGCCGGCGTCCGGCTCCGAGGAGCAGAAAGCGGCGACCTTGGGATCGTCGGCGGTGCCGAAGCACTGCGGGATCCACTCGCCCATCTGCTCGGGGGTTCCCTGCCCGAAGATCGCTGCGACTGCCAAGGAGGTGCCCATGATCGCCATGCCGATGCCGGCGTCGCCCCAGAAGAGCTCCTCGTTGGCGATCGGCAGGGTCAGCCCGGTCTCGTCAGCCCAGAACTGGCCCAGCGCTTCGAAGCCGTAGAGGCCGATCTTGGCGGCCTCCTGGATCACCGGCCAGGGCGTCTCCTCGCGCTCGTCCCATTCCTCCGCGGCGGGACGGACGACCTTCTCGGAGAAGCCGTGCACCCACTCGCGGATGTCCTTCTGGTCCTGGTTCAACTCGAGGGTGAACTTGGGACCGTCGGCGGAAGCGCCGTCCGTATTCCCGGCCGCCTCGGCCACCAGCTTCTCTGCCTCTGCCACTGCTGAATTCTCAGTCATATTTCGAGAATTCTACACGGAACCATGTCGTGATTCCAGCCCTCACACACGCGGTGTAACGCATTTCGGTCCCCGTGGAACCAGAAAACGTTTCACTGCAGGCGGAGCGGTGAGGGATCAGACGTCGCGGAGGTCGAAGGCCTTGATGCCCTCGGGGCCGCCGTCGTCGCAATCGAAGAAGCGGCGGTTGACGCAGTCGTAGGACTCGCCGGAGCCCTCGTAGGCGCGCTCTACCGCGAACTGGCAATGCGGCAGCGAGTCACCCGTCATCTTCACCCCGCCGAAGCCGCCCGGCTGCAGGACGGCGTCGAGCTCGACCTTGGCGGCGAAGACATCCTGCATGCAGCCGACGTACTGAATGCCGTTGAGCATGTCGACGAAGCTGTAGAGATAACGGCAGCGCATCTCTACACAACCGCGCGGCTCGACCATCTTGTCGCAGAAGGAGCGGCACTGGCGACACTCACCGGTCTTCTCGCGGATAACGGTCATGGATGAAGTCTAGGGACGCGAGACCGCGAAAACCAAGGTTTTGACTGGCTAAGCGGCCAGGGCCGCTGAGCCGAGAACGTGGTCCAGCTCGCTCTGGAGCCTGCCCGAAGGGCGCACGCGAAACCCCTCGCCGCACTGCAGCACGGTCGTCTCACCATTGCCGCTGCTGACCGTAAGGTGGACCTCCGTCTCCCCCTTGTGATGTTCGAGCACCGCCTTCAGCTCCTCGAGCAAAGCGTCGGAGAGCATGCCCGCGTCGACCGGGACCTGGAAGGGGCCCGTGTTCGCGGCGGCCACGGCAGGGGCAGCGGCGATTTCGGCGGCATCGGGCTCGAAGCGCTCCGCCTCCTGCACGACGAGCTTGGTCTCACCGCGATCCTTGTGGTCGAGACGACCGCGGACGACGACGATCGCGTCGGGGGCGATCACCCCTGCGCTCTCGGCCTCGTCGGCCTTGAAGACCAGCAGCTCGACCTGACCCTCGACGTCGTCAAGGGTGGCGAACATCATCTGGCTGCCGCTCTTGGTGCGGATCTTCTTGCAGTCGGTGACGATGCCGCCGACGGTCACCCAGGAACCGTCCTGCTTCCTGGCCAGGTCGGCGAGGCTGCAATCGACCCGGGCGCGCAGCGCCCCCCGCACCTCGGTCAATGGATGCTCGGAGAGATACGTCCCCAGCGTCTCCTTCTCCATCGCCAGCAGCTCGGCGCGCTCGAACTCCTCGCCCGAGATCGGCGGCCGGTGGTGAGCCTGGGTGGCGTGGGCGCCGGCGTCGGTCTCCTCGCCGAAGTCGAAGATCGAGCCCTGGCCGAGCTGCGCGTCCTCCTGCGCCTTTTGACCGGCGGACTGGGCCGAGGGCAGCGCCTCCAGCATCCCCTTGCGAGTGGCTCGGGTCGAGTCGAGGGCACCGCACTTGATCAGGCATTCGATCGCTCGTTTGTTGACCGCGCGCGAATCGACCCGCTCGCAGAAGTCCCAGATCGAGGCGATCGGGCTGTCCTCGCGGGCGCGCAGGATTGCCTCGACCGCGGCGTGGCCGACGTTCTTGACCGCGTCGAGGCCGAAGCGAATCGCCTTCTCGGAGACGACGAAGCTGTGGTCGGAGGAGTTGACGTCGGGGGGCAGTACCTCGATCCCCATCTCCTCGCAGCGGTTGACGAAAAAAGGCACCTTGTCCTTGGTGTTCATCACCGAGGAGATCACGGCGGCCATGTACTCGGCCGGGTAGTTCGCCTTGAGGTAGGCGGTGCGGTAGGAGATCAGCCCGTAGCAGGCGGCGTGGGACTTGTTGAACGAGTAGTCAGCGGCGGCTTCGTTCAGCTTCCAGAGATCGGCGGCGACGCTCGGGGCGGTATTGGATTCCGCCAGCCCCTGCATGAATTTGTCTTTCATCGTCGCCATCAGCTCGCGCTTCTTCTTGCCGATCGCCTTGCGCAGATCGTCCGCCTCGGCACCGGAGAAGCCGGCCATCTCGCGGGCGATCGCCATCAGCTGCTCCTGGTAGACGACGCAGCCGTGGGTCTCCTCGGTGATCGCGCGCAGGCGCGGGTCGGGATAGCGCACCGTCGAGGGATCCTTCTTGCCCTTGGCGTAGGCGGGGATGTAGGCCATCGCGCCGGGCCGGTACAGCGCGCCGAGCGCGACCAGGTCGGCGAACTCGGTCGGCCCGACCTTGCGCAGCGCGTCGCGCATCCCCTCCGACTCGAACTGGAAGACGCCGGTCGAGTCGCCGCGGGCGAGCATCTCGTAGGTCGTGGCGTCGTCGATCGGGATCGCCTCCATGTCGATCTCCTCACCGCGCGAGCGGCGGATGATGTCGATCGCGTCCTCGATCACGTCGAGGTTGCGCAGGCCGAGGAAGTCCATCTTCAGCAGCCCGATCTCCTCGATCGGCCCCATCGAGTACTGGGTCACGATCTTGTACTGGCGCTCGGCCTTGCCGGTTCCGTTGCCACTGCCGTTGGTGGCGGCGGGAGCGGTCTTGTCCTCGGCCAGCTGCAGCGGCACCACCTCCTGCAGGGGGCGGTCGGCGATCACCACCGCGGCGGCGTGGATCGAGTTGTTGCGGATGATCCCCTCGAGGCCCTGGGCGACGTCGATGATCCGCTTCGCGTCGGGCTCGGCGTCGTAGGTCTTCTTCAGCTCCTGGCCGGCCTTAAGGCATTCGGCGAAGGAGGGGCTGCGACCCATGATCGGCTCAGGGATCTGCTTGGCCAGGCGGTCGCCGCTGCCGTAGTCGAAACCGAGCACGCGGGCGGCGTCGCGGGTTGCGGCGCGCGGCGCCATCTTGCCGAAGGTGATGATCTGGGCAACCGATTCGCGGCCGTACTTGTCGCCGACGTAGCGGATCATCCGCTCGCGGCCGCGGACTGAAAAGTCGATGTCGATGTCGGGCATCGATTTGCGACCGGGGTTGAGGAAGCGCTCGAAGAGCAGATCTTCGGCGAGCGGGTCGATGTCGGTGATCGTCAGCGCGTAGGCAACGATCGAGCCCGCCGCCGAGCCGCGGCCGGGGCCGACCGCGATGCCGTTGTCCTTGGCGTAGCGGACGAAGTCCCAGACAATCAGGAAGTAGGACGGGAAACCCATCTCTTCGATCACGCCAAGCTCGAACTCCATCCGCTCGACCGCCTCGGCCGGGGGCGGGTCGCCGTAGCGCGCCCGTAGGCCCTCCTCGGCGATCCGTCGCAGCATCGCCTCCGGCTCCTCGCCGTCGGGGGTCGGGTAGCGCGGCAGCAGCAGCTTGCCCAGCTCGATCTCGGCGTTGCAGCGCTCGGCGATCTCGAGCGTGGTCGGCACCGCCTCCGGCCACTCGGCGAAGGACTCCGCCATTTCCTCGGAATCCTTGAGGTAGAACTCGTTGGTGTCGAAGCTCATCTTCGGCGCTTCCAGGGTCGACTTGGTCTGCACGCAGAGCAGCGCCGCGTGGTTGTCGAAGTCCTCGCGTCGCAGATAGTGGACGTCGGCGGTGCCGACCAGCGGCCGGCCCAGCTCGCGGGCGAAGCGGACGATCCCCTCGTTCGCCTTGTCCTGCTCGGGAATGCCGTTCTTCTGCACCTCGAAGTAGACCTGCTCTGGGCCGAAGGCCTGGATCAGGTCGTCGAGGTGGGCGCGAGCGTCATCGGGGCGCTCCTCGATCAGGCGCCGGCAGAAGCGCGACTGCAGGCAGCCGGTGAGGGCGATCACGCCCTCGGAGTGAGCGGCGAGCATCTCCATGTCGACGTTGGCCTTGCCACGCGAGAAGCCTTCGAGGAAGCCGGCCGAGGTGAGCTTGACCAGGTTGGCGAGACCGGTATCGCTCTCGGCCAGCAGAGTGAGGTGGTTGCGCTCGTATTTCGGCTTCTCTTTGAGCGTCTTGACGTCGTCGACGAAGTAGGCCTCAAAGCCGGCGATCGGCTTGATCCCGTGCTTCTGGCAGGCCTTGAAGAGGTCGACGGCGCCGTTCATCACGCCGTGGTCGGTCAGACCGAGAGCCGGCTGCCCCATCTCCGCCGCACGCGCCGCCATCGCATCGATCTTGCAGGCGCCATCGAGCAGCGAGTACTCGCTGTGGGCATGGAGATGGACGGCGGAAGCGCTACTCACGGGCTGCGTCGATCATGCCAAGCAGCTCAGATGGAGCGGCTGGCTTTTCCGCGTCTTCCGTGCACCTTCCGTGTCTATTTTTGCTCGGTGGGGGGAGGAGCGTGGGCGTCCTCCAGTCGAATTGATGTCGCACGCGCCCGCTTTGCAGGCGCTTGGCTCCAGAGGAGGAGCGCGGCTTCGCCGCGCGGGAACCGGATTGCATTTCCGCCGCCTGCGGCGACATTCGACTGGAGGACGCCCACGCTCCTCTTCTCGACACGTCCTAGAAAAGAACCGAGCTCCAAAACGCGTGTGGGCTTCCAAGCTTAGGAAGCTTCAAGCCGCGAGGGAACTTGACGCTTCCCTGCCTGAAGCTTCGAAGCTTGGGGTAATTCGAGAGGGGCTGGCGGGTGCGCCTCTGCGGGAATGTCGCGAAGCGGCGGAAATGCAATCTGATATTTGCGCGGCGATAGCCGCGCTCCTACTCAGTCGCTAAGCGAGCGAAGCTCGCGTGCGACATCAATTCCCGCAGAGGCGCACCCGCCAGCCCCCGTCCGCGGAAATATCGACCGCTACGAAGGAACTACCCACAGACCCAAGCGCTGGATCCTGAGTCGGCCCAGATTTCGGCCGCGATACGATCCTGTTCGGCCTTCGGCGCATTTTGAGGGGCGCCGCGTCCGCCGTAGAGCTCCCAGGTCGAGGGCAGGATCTGGTAGGCGCCGCCGGCGCCGCTGGAGGGGTTGAGGGCGCCGTAGTTGCCGCCCGACTCGCACATCACGATGTAGGAGGGGATCGAGAAGGGGCCGCCGAGCCAGCGTTCGACGGTGCTTTCGGCTTCGGCGGCGCTGATCCGTTCGGCTGCCGCGGCCTTGGCCTGCTGGATGTCGCTGACCCAGCCACCGATCTGCGATTTCAGGGTCGCGAGCGAGGCGGCGCGGGCGGCGGCGACGGAATGCAGCTGCGCAGCTGCTGCCTCGGCGTTCTGGCGGACCGAGCTGATTTCGGCACGAGCGGCGGCGAGGCGATCGTTGTAGGCGTCGACCCTGGCCTTCAGGGCGGCAACCCGCTTCAGCGCCACGGTGACCGAGCGGCGGACCTGCTCGACCCTGCTCGCGAGGGCGGAATCGGACTGCTGGATCTGCTCGAGGTATTCGGTCCTGGTCGTCAGTTCGTCGAAGCTGCTGGAAGTGAGGATCACGCTTGCGGTGCTCGGCGAGCCACTCTCGTAGATCGCCACCAGCCGCGAGGCGAGGGCGCCACGGGCGCGTCGCAGGCGCCTCTTCTCCGCCGCGAGCCGGCGTTGGGTTCGCTGCACCTCGCCGGCCAGCCGTTCCGCCCGCTGCTCGCCGCTGGCAAGCAGCGAAGTCAGCTTCTGCTCGCGGGCGCTGGCCGCGGCGGCTTCCTGCTGAGCAGCCGCGAGTTCGCCCTGGGCGGCCTGCAGCTTCGAAGCGATCGAACTGGCTTCACCTCGCGCCGCCGAGACCTTGGCCTGCAGCGAACCGATGTCCGCCGCGCTGGAAGCGGCGACCGGGAGCAGAGCGATGGCAAGCATCGCGCAGGCGAAAGCGGCGAGGCGCGGACGGCCTCCTGCCTTTGTCGCGAGGTTTGGCACCACGAAGCAGACGAGACTACGGACTTTGTGAGCAAACCCTCACAGGTTGTCGATAAGCCGCAATGGATCTTGCGACCACAGTCCCCCGGCTTAGCCCTCGGGCACGTTGCGACTGGCGAAATAGGCGGCGATGCCGATCGCCACTGCGGCGAGGCCGGTGCCGATCCGGATCTGCCTGCGGTAGCTGTGCCGGACGTAAAAGACGACCGTCTTCACCACCAGCTTTCCGATTGCCGCGTACATCAGTCGCCCTCCTCTACCCGCCGTTGCCTGATCCGATACGCCATCCGCGATTGCAGCGACCAGAGCTCGATGAAACCGGGTGAGGCGGTCTGTGAGAAGAGACCACCGGACTCGGCGAAGGAGGCGAGGTCGGCGTCGTAGACGGCGTTGGGCGAGCTGCGCGTCACGACCCGCGCACTGCCCTTGAAGAGCTTGAGGCCGATGGTCCCGGTGACCTGGGCGTTGACCGCGTCCATGTAGGCATCGAGGTCGGTGCGCAGCGGCTCCCACCAGAGACCGGCGTAGACGAGGTAGGCCCACTTCTGGTCGAGGGTCGGCTTGAGCTGGTTCTGGTGGATCGTGCCGACCAGCTTCTCCAGCTCCTGGTGGGCGGTGAGCAGGATCGCCGCGGCCGGCGCCTCGTAGATGTCGCGCACCTTGAGGCCGACGATGCGGTCCTCGATGTGATCGACGATGCCGACGCCGTGGCGGCAGCCGATCTCGGCGGCGCGTTCGATCAGGTCGACCGGACTGAGACGCTCGCCGTTGAGGGCGACCGGGACGCCGGCCTCGAACTCGACCTCGACCACCTCGGCCTCGTCGGGAGCCTGCTCGGGCCGGGTGACCAGCTGGAAGACGTCGTCCTCGGGGGCGTGGTCGAGGTCCTCGATCCAGCGTCCCTCGGATGAGCGACCCCAGAGATTGTCGTCGATCGAGTAGGGGGCGACCTCGGTCCCGCCCTTGACCGGGATGCCGTGCTCACGGGCGTAGGCGATCTCCTCCTCGCGACCCATCTGCCAGGAGCGCACCGGCGCGATCGTCCTCAACTCGGGCGCCAGCGTCGCCACGGTGGCCTCGATCCGAACCTGGTCATTGCCCTTGCCAGTGCAGCCGTGGGCGATCGTGTCGCAGCCGGTCCGGCGCGCGTAGTCGACGGCGAGCTTGGCGATCAGGGGGCGCCCCAGCGCCGTGAAGAGCGGGTAGCCGCCGCCGTAGAGGGCGTTGGCCTTGATCGCCGGCAGGACATAGGACGCGGCAAACTCCTCGCGCGCATCGACCACGTGACACTCGAGCGCGCCAAGCCGTATCGCCTTGTCCTCGATCACGCCGTAGTCCTCGCCGGGCTGACCGAGGTTGACGGTGAGGCAGACGACCTCGGCCTCGTAGGAGTCCTGGATCCACTTCAGCATCACGCTGGTGTCGAGCCCGCCCGAGTAGAGCAGCAGGACGCGCTGCACCTCGGCCGGGTCGGCCTCGTAGCTGGCGGTGCGCAGATCTGCGGGAGAGTCGGGCGCCACTACGGTGCTGGGACTCCGCCGCTGCCGTTTTCTTCAGTGGTCGGCGTCGTGGTGGTCGGTTCTGTCGTCGTCGTCGGTTCCGTGGTGGTTTCGGTCGTCGTCGGTTCCGTGGTCTCCGTGGTCGAGCCCGTCGTCTCGGTGGTCGAGTCGGTGGTCGGCGTAGTCGTGGTGGTGACCGTGGACGGCGTGGATGTCGTGCTGCTGCCGCTGTCGTCGTTGGCGATGACGAGGATCGCGATCACCAGGCCGACGATCACCGCGATCAGGCCGGCGATCAGCAGGCGCATGTTGCCGTGGGGGCGGTGTGGCTCGGGTTCGGGCTGCCCCATCAACCGGGTCGGGTCCTCGTGCATCGCTACTCCTCCCTCGTGCATCGCTACTCCTCCTCAGGTCCAAGTATCGCGTCGAGGATCTCGCTGGTGTCCTCGATATCGAAGCCGCTTTGCAGACGCTGCTGGATCTCCTGCCGGCTGCTGCCGGAGACCGCCATCTGGGTGGCAAGCAGGCGGGCGCCGGAGGAGCCTGAGCGTTGACCGGGGGTCGGCTCCAGCGCCGGTGCAGCCTCCACCGGTTTCAGGTGCGGCTCGCGGCGCGGGGCCGACTGCGGGTCGAGCTCGTCGGCGAGGGCGCGCAGCCGCTCGGCGACGATCCGATCGGCGCGGGCGCCGGCGTCGAGGAGCTGGCGGCGGGCCTGCTCCTCGGCATCGTCGATCACCTTTGCCGCGGCCTTCTCCGCCGCCTCGACGATCGCCGCCAGGCGCTCGGCGGTGCTGCTGGTCAGCGCGCGTGGCTCGGGTGGACGCTTCTGTGAGCTCATCGCGCGTAGCTTAGGAGCGCAGCGTCGATCGCGGCGACGGCCCCTTCGATTTGGGCCGAATCGACCGTCAGCGGGGGCAGCAGGCGGAGCGTCTGCGGCTCGGGAACGTTGACGATCAGGCCGCGTTCGAGCAGATCGGCGCCGATCGCTGCCGCATCGAGGCCAGCATCCAACCCCACGCCGAGCATCAGGCCGCGGCCGCGCACCTCGCGCACGCTGTCGAGGGCCAGCAGGGCGTCGCGGAGCTGGGCGCCGAGCTCGCGCACGCGGCGCAGCAGCGTCGGGTCATCGACGATCTCGAGCACCGCAAGAGCAGCGACGCAGGCGAGCGGCCCGCCGGCGAAGGTCGAGCCGTGATCACCCGGCTCCAGGACCTCGCCGGCCTCGGGCGTGGTCAGGCAGGCGCCGATCGGCATCCCGCCCCCCAGCGCCTTGGCGCCGGTGAGGACGTCCGGGCGCACGGGCGTTTGCTCGTAGGCCCAGAGTGATCCGGTGCGCCCGACGCCGGTCTGGATCTCGTCGAGGATCAGCAGCGCCCCGACCTCGTCGCAGGCCTCCCGGGCGGCCAGCAGCGTCTCGTCGCCGAGCGGGTAGATGCCGGACTCGCCCTGGATCGACTCGATCAGGACCGCCGCGGTGCTCTCTCCCACCGCTTTGCGAAGTGCCGCGGGATCGTCGAAGGGGACCGAGCGGAAGCCGGGAAGCATCGGCCCCAGATCGGGGTCGGCGGCGAGCCCCGGCGTCGCCGAGAGGGCGCCGTAGGTGCGGCCGTGGAAGTCGCGCTCGAAGCTGAGGATCTCGGGCGCCTCGATGCCGCGCCGGTGGGCGTGCTTGCGGGCGATCTTGATCGCGCACTCGTTGGCCTCGGCGCCGGAGTTGCAGAAGAAGACGCGGCCGCCGAGACTCGACTCGGAAAGGCGCTCGGCGAGGCGCACCATCGGCTCGGTGTAGAAGAGGTTGGAGGTGTGCATCAGCCGGCCGGCCTGCTCGCGCACGGCCTCGACCACGTCGGGGTTGCAGTGGCCGACCGAGCAGACCGAAATGCCGGCGAGGAAGTCGAGGTACTCGCGGCCCTCGGCGTCCCAGAGCAGAGCGCCCTCGCCGCGAACGAACTCGACCGGCGCCCTTTTGTAGGTCCGCATCAGGTAGCGCTGCTCGAGCGCCTGCAGGTCGGTGAGGTTCATGGCGTCACCATCGTGCCAATGCCGGCATCGGTGAAGAGCTCGACCAGCAGCGAGTGGGGCTTGCGGCCGTCGATGATGTGGGCCGACTGGGCGCCACCGCGGATCGCGTCGACGCAGGCGCCGAGCTTGGGGCGCATGCCGCCGTCGATCGCCGGCAGCTGCTGCTCGACCTCCTCGACCGTGGCGCGGGAGATCAGCGAGCCCTCGTCGCCGGCATCGGCGAGCCAACCCTCGACGTCGGTGAGGAAGATCGCCTTGTGGGCGCCGAGGGCGGCGGCGACCTTGCCGGCGGCCTCGTCGGCGTTGACGTTGTAGGACTGACCGGAGCGGTCGGCGGCAGAAGAGGCGACCACCGGGATGTAATCGGCGGCGATGTGGTTGAGCACGTCGACGTCGACCCGCTCAATCGAGCCGACGAAGCCGACCTGCTCGGCGTTGGCGACCGGCGAGACCTCGAACAGCGAGCCGTCCTCGCCGGAGAGTCCGACGGCGGGCTGGCCGTGCCGGTTGAGCCGCTGCACGATGTCCGAGTTGAGCTTGCCGAGCAGAACCATCTTCGCCACCTCTACGGTGTCCGCATCGGAGACCCGCAGCCCCTCGTGGAAACGCACCTCCATGCCGAGGCGTTCCATGTACTCGGTGATCTCGGGGCCACCGCCGTGCACGACGATCGGATTGAGGCCGACGTACTTGAGCAGGACGACATCGGTGGCAAACGCCTCGCGCAGGTCCTCGTCGCGCATCGCGGCGCCGCCGTACTTGATCACGATCGTGCGACCGTGGAACTCGCGGATGTAGGGCAGCGCCTCCATCAGCGTCTCGACGCTGACCCCGGCGGCCCGCGACTGTGGCGCCTGCTCGGTCATCGCTGCCCTCCTTTGCTCGATGGGTTCATGTCCCAGGGCGCGAAAACCAAGCAGGTCGGGGGATGCAGGGCGGGCGGCACGGGGAGCGCACTCTTGTGCGTGACCCGAGCCAACCGAACGAAGACCCCGAGATGCGCCGGTTTGCAGCGTCCTGGATTCATGTCGTGTACTCGGCGTTGATCCGCACGTACTCGTAGCCAAGGTCGGAGAACCAGACGTGGGCGCTGTGCTCGCCGCGGTCCAGCCGCAGGCCGATCTCCGCCTCGGAAACATCCTCGGCGAGCTCGGCGTTGTCGATGTTCTCGGCGCCGATCTCCTCCAGGTCCTCGCCTGCCAGGGCCATGCCAGCCGCCTGGGCAATCCGGCCCCAGTTGGGATCGCGGCCGAACAGCGCCGTCTTGACCAGGGGCGAGTTGGCGATCGCGCGGGCGACCCGCTCGGCCTCGTCGGCCGAGGCGGCACCGTCAACCTGCACCCGACCGACCCGCGAGGAGCCCTCGCCGTCGGCGACGACCTCGATCGCCAGCTGCAGCAGGACGGCCTCGAGCAAGCCCTCGGGCAGCGGCATGCCGGCGGCGCCGGTCGCCTGCAGGAGCACGGTGTCGTTGGTGCTCATCTGACCGTCGACCGTGATCCGCTCAAAGGAAGCGTCGCTCGCCGCGCGTAGAGCCGCATCGGGGTTATCGACCACGGCATCGGTCTGCACGAAGCAGAGCATCGTCGCCATTCCGGGCTGAATCATGCCGCCGCCCTTGGCCTGGGCCGAGAGGGTGACCCCGCCGGCCCGCAGGACGCAGCGCTTTGGCCAGCGGTCGGTGGTGAGGATCGCATCGGAGAAGACCGTGCCGCCAGCCTCGGAAAGACTCCCAGCCGCATCGCCGATGCCGCCGAGGACGGCATCGATCGGCAGGGGCACGCCGATCACGCCGGTCTCGGCAACGGCGACGGCCTGGGGCCGCAGACCCAGCTTCGCCGCCGCCTCATCGCACATCGCAACCGCGTCGGCATAGCCCTGCGCGCCGGTCTCGGCGTTGGCGTTGCCGGCGTTGACCACGGCCGCGCGGATCGCGCCCTGCTCGCAACGCTCGCGACAGACCCGCACCGGCGCCGCCGCCGAGGCGTTGCGGGTCAGCAGGATCGCCGAGGAAACCGCCTCCGCATCACAGACGATCAGCCCGACGTCGGTCTTGCCACCGCCCTTGAGCCCGCAGTGGGCGCCGCCGGCCCGAAAGCCGGGCGCGAGCCCGGCCGGGTCGAGCTCCTCAACCCCAGCGGGAGGCGTGACCCAACGCGACCTGAAGAACCCCCCGCTCACCGGACCGCCTTCCGGTGCGCTTTATGTGGGTATGGGCCGGAAAAGGCGCACCGGAAGCTCATTGGAGACCCTCTGTCTCGTCGAGGCCGAGCATCAGGTTGAGGTTCTGGATGCCCTGGCCGGAGGCGCCCTTCCAGAGGTTGTCGATGGCTGAGAAGGCGAGTACACGGCCGCGCTCCTCGACCGTGACGTAGACGTGGCACTCGTTCGTATCGCGCACGTCGCGCAGGCCGGGTGGACCGTCGACGACGTGGACGAAGGGCTCCTCCGCATAGCGCTCGCGGTAGAGCGCCTGAACCTCGTCCCTGGAAATCGGCTCCGTCGTCTGCGCGTAGCAACTGGTCAGCTCGCCCTGGTCTAGCGGCAGCAGGTGCGGCACGAAGGTCACCGGCGCCGGGCTGCCCAGCGCCGCCAGCTCCTGCTCGATCTCGGGCCGGTGGCGGTGCCCCTCGGTCTTGTAGGCGAAGGCGTTCTCGTCCATCGAGACGTAGTGCATCGCGTCGCCACCGCCGCGGCCGGCGCCGGAGACGCCCTGCTTGGCATCGATGACGACGTCGGCGAGCAGGCCGCGCTCGGCCAACGGCGCCAGCGCGAGCACACTCGCGGTCGGGTAACAACCGGGCGTCGCCACCAGCTCCGCCTCGCGCAGCTGCTCGCGGTAGATCTCGGTAAGGCCGTAAACAGCCCCGTCGAGCAGCTCCGGCGCCCCGTGCTCGCCGTACCAGCGCTCGTATGTCGGCAGATCGCGCAGGCGAAAGTCAGCAGAGAGGTCGACGACGAGCGCGCCGAGGCCACGCAGCGCCGCGACCGCGGGCGCTGAGGCGCCGTGCGGGTAGGCGACGATCGCCGCGTCGATGCCCTCGATCCGGTCGAGGTCGAGCTCGGTCAGCTCCAGCGGCACCCGATAACGCGGGTAGAGCCGGTCGAGCCGGGTGCCGGCGTCGCTGCGGGAGGTGATCGTGACCAGCTCCAGCTTCGGGTGGCGCCAGACAATCTGCGCCGCCAGGGCGCCAGTGAAGCCGGAGGCCCCGGCGACCAGGACCCGCGCGGCGGGATCGCCGTCGAGCGGCTGTGTGGGCAGATCAGCCACGGAGCGACCCTCCGATCTGCGCCAGCTCGGCCTCGATCGCGGCGCGCTTGGCGGAGACCTCGTCGTCGGTGAGCGTGCGATCCGGCGCCCTGAACTCCAGTCGCAAGGCAAGGCTCTTCCTGCCCTCGCCGACCTGCTCGCCCTCGTAGAGGTCGAAGACCTCGGCCGAGCGGAGGTGCTCTCCACCGGCGGCGAGCACCGTGCTCCGCAACTGATCGGCGCCGATCTCGCTCGGCAGGACGACGGCAATGTCCTGATTGACGGCCGGGAAGCTGGTCACATCCTCGAAGACCTCCTCGCCGGCGCTGGAGACGGCGACCAAGGCGGCCAGGTCGACTTCGAAAGCGACGGCTGCCTCGACATCCCAGGCCCGACAGACCAACGGGTGTAGCTCGCCGATCCAGCCGGCCGCGGTTCCGCCGACGCTGATCGTCGCCGAGCGGCCGGGATGCAGGAACGGCTGCTCTCCGGGCTCGCAGGCGATTGCGCTGCCAAGCTGCCCGGCGAGCGCCTCGACGACCCCCTTGAGGGCGAAGAAGTCGGGCGACCCGCCACCCCCGCGCCAGGACCTGGCCGTCAGCGGCCCAGCCGCGAGACAGCCGATCCGGTGCGGCTCGCGATCGGGCGCCGGCCGCTCGCCCGGAAATGAACCGCCAAGCGCATCGAATCTGCTTTTACCCCCGCTATCGGGGGGTGAAGGCAGATTCGACGATCCGGGCAGGTAGACGCGGGCGGACTCGAAGATCGAGATGCGGTCGGCGCTGCGGGCCTGGTTGCGCTGGGCCACGTCCAGCAGCGATCCGAGCAGGGTGGTGCGCATCACCGACTGGTCCTCGGACAGTGGGTTGGAGAGGACGATGCCGTTGGCGCGCGGGTCGTCCGCGGGGATCCGCAACCGCCCGGTCTCACCCGGGTCGGTGAAGCTCCAGCCGACGACTTCGTCGAAGCCGAGGTCACGCATCGCGTCCTCGGCGCGGCGACGCAGGCGTTGCTCGCGGGTCAGGCCCCCCACCCGCCCGGCGACCGCCGGCAGGGTGCTCGGCAGGTGCTCATCGAGACCGTGGACGCGGCCGACCTCCTCGATCAGGTCGACCTCACGGGTGACGTCGTAGTGGCGATCGGGTGGCACCGTTACCTCCAGGTCCTCGCCGCTGAGCTCGACTCCGAAGCCGAGCCGCTCCAGATAGGCGACCTGGCTGTCCTGGTCGATCGGCATCCCGAGCAGACCCTCGACCCGCTCGCCACGCAAGGTCAACTTCCGCGGCGCCGGGATATCGGCGGCGACGTCGATCGTCCCCGGGACGAGCCTGGCGCCGCAGAGCTCGACCATCAGCCGCGAAGCGATTACCTGCGCCCGCAGGCAGAGGTCGGGGTGAAGCTGCTTCTCGAAACGCGATGAAGCCTCCGAGCGCAGGCCCAGCAGGCGTGAGGTGCGCAGGATGTTGGTGCCGTTCCAGGTGGCGACCTCGAGCAGGACGCTGGTCGTCTCCGCTGAGACCTCGGAGACCTGCCCGCCCATGATCCCGGCGATCCCGGAAGGCCCGTTGTCGTCGCAGACCAGCACGGTCTCGGCATCGAAGGTGCGCTCGACATCGTCCAGCGTGGTCATCCTCTCGCCGTCGTTTGCGGCCCGCACCGTAAGCGCCCCGCCCGGGACCTTGTCGAGGTCGAAGGCGTGCAGCGGCTGCGCGGTCAACAGCATCACGTAGTTGGTGATGTCGACGACGTTGTTGATCGAGCGCTGCCCCGCGGCCGCGAGCCGCGCCTGCAGCCAGGCGGGCGAGGGGGCAATCGTCACGCCGGTGAAGACGCGAGCGGTGAAGCGTGGGCAGAGCTGCGGCACCTCGACAGCTACCGAGGCGAAGTCGTTGACATCGCCCTCGCCCCCGGGGGCGGCATCCTCCGCCCAAGGCTCGGCCCCGAGCGGAGCGGCGCTGATCGCGTGCACCTCTCGGGCAACCCCGTAGATGCCGAAGCAGTCGACCCGGTTCGGCGTCACCTCGAGCTCCAGCACCGGCTCGGCGATCGGCAGCACCTCGGCCAGCGGCGTGCCCGGGGCGAGCCGATCGTCCTCGAGCACGAGGATCCCGGGCGGCCCCTCCCCCAGCTCGAGCTCAGCGGCGGCGCAGATCATCCCGAGGGACTCGACCCCGCGCAACTTTGCCTTGCCGATCTTGTGACCGCCGGGCAGGGTCGCTCCGGGGAGCGCCACCGGCACGGTCTGTCCGGCGGCCACGTTGGGAGCGCCGCAGACGATCGTGCGCTCGCCGTCGCCGGTATCGACCGTGCAAACCCTGAGCCGGTCGGCGTTGGGGTGCGGCTCGGCGCTGAGGACCCTGCCGACGACGAAGCCGTCGGCCGCGGGTGGGCCGACCGTGCCGACCCGCTCGACCTCGGTCCCGGTCATCGCCAGCCGCTCGGCCAATGCCTGCGGCTCGATCCCGGGATCGCAGTACTCGCGCAGCCATGAGTACGGAACCCTCATGAGAACTGCTCCAGCACCCGCACGTCGTTGTCGAAGAAACGCCGCAGGTCGGGGACGCCGTGGCGCAGCATCGCGATCCGCTCGACCCCCATGCCGAAGGCGAAGCCCTGCACCCGCTCGGGGTCGTAGCCGTTGGACTCGACGAAGCCGAGCACGTTGGGATCGACCATGCCGGCGCCGCCGACCTCGATCCAGCCGATGCCCTTACAGAGATTGCAGCGGGCGCCGTCCGCCAGCGCCCCCGTACCGTCGCACTGGAAGCAGGAGACGTCGAACTCGACGCTGGGCTCGGTGAAGGGAAAGAAGTGCGGCCGCATGCGCGCCTTGCGCGCGCCGCCGAAGATCGCCCGCAACATCTCGTCGAGCGTCCCCTGCAGATCGGCAAGCGTGATCCCCTCGCCGATCGCCAGCCCCTCGACCTGGTGGAACATCGGGCTGTGGGTGGCATCGGAATCGCGACGGTAGACCTTGCCGGGGGCGATCATGAAGATCGGCGGCGGCTGTGACTCCATGCTGCGGATCTGCACCGGGGAGGTGTGGGTGCGCAACAGCACCTCCGGATCGGACTGCACGTAGAAGGTGTCCTGCAGCATCCGCGCCGGGTGGCCGGGTGGGTGATTGAGCGCGGTGAAGTTGTAGTAGTCGTGCTCGACCTCGGGCCCCTCCATCACCTTGTAACCGAGACCAACCATCACGTCCTCGATTTGCCGCGTCGTGCGGTTGATCAGGTGGATGTGGCCGACCGACCGGGCAGGCGCGCCGGGCAGGGTGACGTCGACGCGATCCTCCGTGAGCCGCGACTCGAGCTCACTGGCGTCGAGCGACCCGGCACCGGACTCGATCAGCGCCTCCAGCTCCTTGCGCGCCTTGTTGGCACTGGCGCCAACCCTGCCCCGTTCCTCGGCGGGCAGCTCGGCGATCCCGCGCAGAATCGTGGTCAGCTCGGCCTTGCGGCCGAGGTAACGGACCCGCAGCTCCTCCAGCTCGGCGGTGCTTGCGGCGCTGTCGATCGCCGCGGCAGCCTCGACCCTGATCTCCTCGATCCGCTCAAGCATCAGGTGAGGCCTCCGGCATAGCGGGCGACGATATCCGCTCGGCGCAAATCGCAGCCACGGCGGCGACGTTGAGTGACTCGGCGCCGCCGGGGCGCAGCGGGATCGTCACCTGGGCATCGCATTCGCCGAGCACCTCATCGGGCAAACCCTCGCGCTCGGCGCCGAGGCAGAGCGTCGCCGCGCCCTGCAGCGACCCGGGCCCCTCACCACCATGGGCAACAAGGGCGGCCCGCGGCGCTGGCGTCTCCGCGACCGTGGCCCGGGCGACCGGTTGGGCAAAGATCGAACCCATGCTGGCCCGCACCGCCTTCGGCGAGAACGGGTCGGCACAACCGGGACCGAGCACGACGGTGCCGTCCAGCAGCGCGTGGGCAGTGCGAATGATCGTGCCGACGTTGCCGGGGTCCCCGACACCATGCAAGTAGAGGCAGGGCGAGCTGCCCGGATCGGACCAGCGCTGCGGCCAAATCGCGATCGCCCGCGTGCCCGAGCCGAGGGTCGAGACCTCAGCGAGCAGCGCGGGATCGACCTCCTCGCCACCGAGGTCGCTGCCCGCGGCGGTGAGCAGGGTGCGCGGCTCGACGCCCGCGGCGAGCCCTGCCTCCACCAGGTCCTCGCCCTCGCTGAGGAAAGCGCCCTCGCGCTCGCGATGCTTGCGCTCGCGCAGCTTGCGCACCAGCTTCAGCTTCTCGTTTTGGGGGCTCTCAATCATCTCTGCTCTGTTCTGGTCGGTCGTTTCTTCTCCTGGAACGAAAAAGCGGGCCGTGAAGACGGCCCGCCCGGGAAAGTGGAGTCTTGGCTGCGGCTTAGGCGGCCGCACCCTCCCGGGCTAGCTCGACAAATCGGCGGAAGGCATCGCGGTCGGTGACGGCGATGTCGGCAAGCATCTTGCGGTTCACCTCGACCCCGGCCCCGTTGAGGCCGTGGATCAGTTCGGAGTAGCTCATGCCCTCCAGCCGTGCGGCGGCGTTGATGCGGGTGATCCAGAGCCGGCGGAACTCGCGCTTGCGGTTGCGCCGGTCGCGGTAGGCGTACATCCCCGAGCGCTGCACCTGCTCTTTGGCGAAACGGTAGGAGGAGTGCTTGCGCCCGTAATAGCCTTTCGCTTCTTTCAGCACCTTGCGGCGCTTCTTGCGCGCGTGGACTGAGCGTTTTACCCGGCTCACTTGCCACCTCCGAGCAGATGCCGCACCGTCTTGGTGTCAGACGGAGCGATCTCCACCGGCCGTGCCATCCGCCGCTTGCGCTTCGGTGACTTCTTCTCGAGGATGTGGCTCGAGTAGGCCCGCCGCCCGCGCAGCTTGCCCGTCGCGGTCTTGCGGAAACGCTTCTTGGCGCCGGAGTGAGTTTTCATCTTGGGCATCGGGTTCGCTATTGAAGCAGACCGGCGCGCCTGAGCGCTCGCTCTATTGCAGGTGGAAGCCGCGCCCGCAGGTACTGTGGCGCCGAATGCGCATCGTCTACGTGGTCGGAACGCGACCGAACTTCGTCAAGACCGCCCCGGTTATCGGCGCTTTGCGGGCTCGATTGCCCGCGGCGCGACACCTGATCGTCCACACCGGGCAGCACTACGACCGGCTGATGTCCGAGGTCTTCCTCGAGGAGCTCGGCGTGCCGGCGCCCGACCACATGCTCGAGGTCGGCTCGGGCAGCCACGCGCAGCAGACGGCGCGCGTAATGGAACGGCTGGAGCCGATTCTCGACGAGGAGCAGCCCGATCTGGTGATGGTGCCGGGTGACGTCAACTCGACCCTGGCGGCGGCGCTGACTGCGGCAAAGCTGCAGATTCCCGTCGCCCACATCGAGGCCGGCCTGCGCAGCTTCGACCGCACGATGCCGGAGGAGCTCAATCGCATCGTTACCGACCAGCTCTCCGACCATCTCTTCATCCACAGTCCTGAGGCCAACGACAACCTGCACGCCGAGGGCATCCCCGCCAAGCGGATCCACCTGGTCGGCAACACGATGATCGACACGCTGGTGGCCTTGGAAGAGCGCTTTCGTGCCACGGACACGGCACGGCGACTCGGCGTCGAGGCGGGCGAGTTCGTACTCGCCACACTGCACCGCCCGGCTCTTGTCGACGGCCGGCTGCTGCCGGAGACGATCGCGCAGCTCGCGGCGCTGGCCCACGAGATGCCCGTCGTCTTCCCGGTCCACCCGCGCACGCGGGCGATGATGGAGGCGACCGAGTCCGACCACCCCGGCCTGCTGCTCACCGAGCCGCTCGGTTACCTCGACTTCCTCTCGCTGCTGGCGGATGCCGGCGCCGTGCTGACCGATTCAGGCGGCATCCAGGAGGAGACGACCTACCTCGGTATCCCCTGCTTCACCCTGCGCGGCAACACCGAGCGCCCGATCACGATCAGCGCCGGCACCAACACCCTGCTCGGTCTCGACCCCGCCGCGATCGCAACGATCCCGTCCGCCCTGGCCGAGCGCCCCGCCGAGCCCTCGGAGCCGCCGCCGCTCTGGGACGGACGCGCAGCGGAGCGGATTGCGGAAGTGGTCGCGGACTTCGAGAAGAGCTAGGCCGCAGCGGCGTCGTCGCCAGACTCCTCCGCGGCGGGCTCAGCCTCCGCGGTCGGCTCCTCATCGGTGGCTTTCCTTCGGCCGCGGGCTCCTCGACCGCGGCCTTCTCCTCATCGCCAGCCGGCTTCTCCTCCGCGGCCGCAGGTGCCTCTTTCGCGGCGGGGGCCTCGGGCGCCTCTGCCTCTTTGGCGACGGCGGGTTTCTCCTCTGTGCCCGCCTCATCCTCGGCATCGACTTTCGCGGCCTCTTTACCCGGGGCTAGCAGCATGCTCATGTTGCGGCCTTCCTGCAGCGGCGCCGACTCGATCACGGCGAGGCCGTCGAGATCCTCGAAGAGACGTTGCAGCAGCGCCCTGCCCCGCTCCGGGTGAGCCTGCTCGCGACCGCGGAACATGATCGTGATCTTGACCTTGTCCTGGTGGCGCAGGAAGCGCTCGACGTGGCCCTTCTTGGTTTCGTAGTCGTGGTTGGCGATCTTCGGCCGCAGCTTGATCTCGCGAATGTTGACCTGCTGCTGGTGCTTGCGCGCCTGCTTTTGCTTCTGCTCCTGCTCGTACTTGTACTTCGAGTAGTCGAGCAGGCGGGTGACCGGCGGTTTCGAGTTGGGGGCGACCTCGACCAAGTCGAGGTCGGCGTCCTGGGCGCGTTTGAGCGCCTCGTTGATCTCGACGACACCGAGCTGCTCCCCTTCCGCCCCGATCAGACGGACTTTGGGAACCCGGATCCGCTCGTTGATCCGAGTCGTGTCGCGCTCTGGTGGGCGCCGGTCGAACCTACGCGGAACCGGCACTATCTAAGCGAGTGGTGGAGCTTCAAGAGGACGAGAGGTAGGGACCGTGGCACGGGACGCTCAGCGGCGCGGGGTGTTTGGCGTGCCTGCGATCAAGTGTCCGGAGTATAGACAGCAGACGGGGCTTGGCAACCGCTCGGGGTCAGGTTGTTTCGCTCTCGGCCCGCACGCGAGCGGCGAACTCGCCCGCGGGCATGGCTCCCAGCTCGCCGTGCTCGTGCGAGCGAACCGCCACCGCCCCGGCATCCTGCTCGCGGTCGCCGACGACCAGCATGTAGGGAAAACGGCCCAGCTCGGCGTCGCGGATCTTCTTGCCGACCGACTCCGAGCGCTCGTCGGTATCGATCCGCACGCCGGCCTCGCGCAACTCGGCGGCGACGCGCTCGGCGTACTCGTTGTGACGGTCGGAGACCGGCAGGACGATCGCCTGCACCGGCGCCAGCCAGACCGGGAAGCGACCGGCGTAGTGCTCGATCAGGATGCCGGCGAAGCGCTCCATCGAGCCGAGCAGGGCGCGGTGGATCATCACCGGCCGGTGATTGGCGTCGTCGGCGCCGACGTAGGTGAGGTCGAAGCGCTCGGGCATCTGGAAGTCGAGCTGACAGGTGCCGCATTGCCAGGAGCGGCCGAGCGCGTCGGTGACGTGGAAGTCGATCTTGGGCCCGTAGAAGGCGCCGTCGCCGGGGTTGAGCTCGTACTCGCGGCCCTGGCGCTCGAGCGCCTCGGTCAGCGCCGCCTCCGCCTTGTCCCACTGCTCCTCGGACCCCATCGACTTATCGGGCCGGGTCGAGAGCTCGACCCGCACGTCCTCGAAGCCGAAGCGCGCGTAGAGCTCGTCGATCGCCGCGCAGATGTCCGCCACCTCGTCGGCGATCTGCTCTTCGGTGCAGTAGACGTGGGCGTCGTCCTGGGTGAAGGCCCGCACCCGCAGCAGTCCGTGCAGGACCCCCTCGCGCTCGTTGCGCGAGACCCGGCCGAACTCGGCCAGGCGCAGCGGCAGCTCGCGGTAGGAGTGGCGCTCGGAGTCGAAGACGAGGCAGGCGCCGGGGCAGTTCATCGGCCGCAGCGCCAGTCGCTTCTCGTCGGACTGCATGAAGTACATGTCGTCGCGGTAGTTCTCCCAGTGCCCGGAGCGGTGCCAGAGCTCCTCGTCGAGCACCTGCGGAGTGGCGATCTCCTTGTAGCCGCGCTTGCGCAGCTGGGCCTGGACCTGGTCCTCGATCAGGTGCAGCAGGGTGGTGCCGTTGGGCAGCCAGAAGGGCATCCCCGGCGCCTCCTCGCGCAGCATGAAGATGCCGAGCTGAGGGCCGAGGCGGCGGTGGTCGCGGGCCTTGGCCTGCTCGATCAGCTCCAGGTGCTTGTTCAGATCCTTCTTCAAGAAAAAGGCTGTGCCGTAGATCCGGGTCAGCATCTGGCGCTTCTCGTCGCCGCGCCAGTAGGCGCCCGCGAGCGAGCTGAGCTTGATCGCCTTGATCCGCCCGGTCGAGGGGCCGTGGGGGCCGCGACAGAGATCCTCGAAGGGGCCGTTGCGGTAGAGCGAGACGGTCTCGACGCCTTCTTTCTCGATCAGGTCCTTGATCAGCTCGACCTTGTAGTCCTCGCCCTGGCTCTCAAAGATGCCGATCGCCTCGGCAACCGGCACGTCACGACGCGAGAACTCCTCGTCGGCCTCGATGTGGGCGCGCATCGCCGCCTCGATCTTCTCCAGGTCGGCGTCGGTCACCTTGACGTCGTCGGGAAAGTCGAAGTCGTAGTAGAAGCCGTTCTCGATCGCCGGCCCAATCGTCACCTTCGTCCCCGGGTAGAGCTCCTGCACCGCCTCGGCCATCACGTGGGCGGCGTCATGACGGATCAGCTCCAGCGCCTCGGGATCGCGGTCGGTGAGGATCGCGATCTCAGCGCCGTCGGGAAGCGGCGCCGAGAGGTCGCGCAGCTCGTCGCCAACCCGGATCGCCAGCGCGGCCTTGGCCAGCCCCGGCCCGATCGCAGCCGCCGCATCGGCGCCCGAAGCGCCCTCGGCCAGCTCCAACGGCGTCCCGTCGGGCAGGGTGACAGTGATCTTCCGGGTCGCCGCCTCGATCCGGCCATGCTACCCACGCACCCGCAACGCGCCATCGCCCGGGGCCACCCCGGTGACTTCGTGTTTCGTCGCGCTATCCGAGACAAAACACGAACTCAGCCGGCAGATGGCACGAGGTCAGCTAGCGGGGCGGGCCTTGGCGGGCCTGGCGGACGGCTATCAGGGGGCAGGGGCTCTCGACGTGGATCGGGGCGACTCGCTTCCAGAGGACGTAGGGACTGGCGAGGCGGACAACGCGGAAGCCGCGGAACGGTGGTCGTCCCGAATCGCCTTCGACGACGACGAAGCGGACACCTGGTGGAGGATTGGAGCCGGCTTCGTCGCTCGACTCGATGCAGACACGGCCGCCGCGGAGCTCCCAGGCGATGTACGGGGTGCCGTGTTCATCGGCGAGCAGTTGCCGTGAGGCGAGAGCGAGGGTCGGCCCTTCACCGACGGTCGAGCGCAGCCCGGTCAGGGCGGGGCTGTAGGTGGTGGGGCCCACCGGTGCGTTGGCAAGCGCCAGCAGGGAGCAACCACCTGCCGCGAGCAGGTACAGCCAGGCGACCGGCCGGCGCAGCAACGGCAACACGATCACCAGCACTGCCACTGGCGCACCGATCTCGATTGCCTTGGCCGCCGTATAGGGAGTGCCGCCGATCCGCGCGGCGGCGTAGGCGAGCACGGCGGCGGCGAGGCCGGCGATGAGGGCCGTCTCGCGGCGGCGCCAGCAGAGGAAGAGCCCGTAGACGAGCAGGATCGCGGCAAAGGCGGCGCCGAGGTAGTAGCCGAGCGCGGGCACGGCGCCGGCGCCTGGAGTGAGGCGGAAGTCGCCCGAGGGCCAGATGCCCAGCGCCTCGAAGGGCGAGATCTGGCCGAAGAGGTTGCCGAGGCCGGGGCCGTTGGGGTCGAAGGTCTCGAACGAGTGGAAGTCGATCATGCGGGTGATCTCCGGGGCGATCAGGACGGCGAAGAGGAGGGATGCCCAAAGGACGGGGCGCCAGGCTGCGGGGCCCGTCGCAGCTGCGGGGGGGCCTGCGGGCGGGGGCTTCGCCTCCGTTCTCGACCCCCCCGCATCTGCGCCACCCGCAGAGGGGCGGAATCGGCTAAAGGCGTACTCCGTTAGGGCCCAGATGATTGCGGCGGGGATCAGCCAGATGAGGGCCGGGAAGCTGTAGGTGTAGACGGAGCCGGCTGCTAGAAGAGCTGCTGGGACGAAGCGGAGGGGGAGTTCGCGCCAGGTGGGATTGGCGGTGGTCTCCCTCAGGGACAGGACGATGGCTAGGAAGAAGAGGGCTTGGATGGTCTCCTTGAAGGAGCCTTGGGCTAGGTAGGAGGCGACCATGTAGGTGAGGCCGACTACCAGGGCGGCGGGGATGCGGAGGGGCCAGGGGTGGTCGCGGAAGGCTGTGAGGGCGGTTAGGGATGCGAGGACTGCTACCGCGACGGTTAGGCCGCTGAAGCCTTGGACCAGGCCGATGCCTAGGCCCTTGCTTAGAGCGACGACTATCGCGTGCGGGCCAAGCGGATAACCCTGATGGAGAAGCTGAGACATCTCGCCGTGGGCGAGGCGATCTGTGGCCAGCAGGTGCTGGGACATGTCCGGGTTGAAGCTGGTGCCGAGGATGCCGAAGTGGCCTTCGGCGATGAACGGCAACGAGGCCGCGGCCAAGGCCAATAGCCCGACGGGAGCGCCAACACGAAGTGCCTCCCCCGCCCCGTCCAGGCGACGCCACAGGTAGGCGACCGACCCTGCGGCAAGCAGAAGAACAACCACCGCGGAGACCGACCCGTCGCCCGGCAGGCGCACGGTGCCCCAGCAAACCGCGCAGAGCAACGCCAGGCCGACCGCCGGCGAGAGCCAGGACCAGCGGGGCACTCCACAGAGCGCGATCGCTGCTTGTCCGATCGCCAGCGAGGCGGCGCACACGACGAGCACGGCTGCATAGGTCCCGACCACGAGGCCGCGAGCCTAGACTGGTTGCATGGCGTTCGTCCCTCCCGCCCGGCATCTGCTGCGCGCCAGGGACCTCGTGGACGCTCGCTACTTCGAACCTTTGGCGGTCGACGATCTGGCCGCTGTCGCCGGGCTCTCCAAGGCGCATTTCAGCCGCGAGTTCAAGCAGGCATTCGGGGAGTCGCCGCATGCCTACCTGCTGACGCGCCGGCTGGAGCGGGCCGCGGCGCTGCTGCGAGCGACGGATCGCTCGGTCGCTGACATCTGCCTCTCGGTCGGCCTGCAGAGCATCGGCTCGTTCACGACCAGCTTCAGCCGCACCTACGGGCGCTCGCCGACCGCCTACCGGGCGGATCACCCGCCGGCCTCCCGCGGGGCGCTGGTCCCCGGCTGCGTGGTCCGCGCCTATGCCCGGCCGCAACACCGCACGTTTCGAGAAGACAGTGCGCCGGCCCGCGCCTAGCATCGCCGTCGACCTTTCCGTTCAACCGAAGGAGAAGACGATGATCAGGATCGCCAACGCGCAGCTGTGGGTCCACGACCAGGAGGAGGCGCTCGCCTTCTACACCGAGAAGGTCGGCATGGAGGTTCGCGCCGACGTCACGCTCGCCGAGATGGGCGACTTCCGCTGGCTCACGGTTGGACCGGCCGGCCAGGAGGACGTCTCGATCGTGCTGATGGCGATTCCCGGTCCACCGGTGATGAACGATGAGACCGCCGAGCAGGTCCGTGGCCTGATGGCGAAGGGCTTTGCCGGAACCGTGTTCCTGACCACCGACGACTGCCAGGCCTCCTACGAGGAGCTGAAGGGCCGCGGTGTCGAGTTCACCGAAACGCCTCAGGAGCGGCCCTACGGGATCGACTCCGGCTTCCGCGATCCCTCCGGCAACAACATCCGCCTAGCCGAGGTGAGGATGCCGGCGGGGGTCTGAGACCCAGGTTCCGGGTGGTGACGATGGGCGTTACTGGGCTCGAACCAGTGACCTCCAGCTTGTCGAGCTGGCGCTCTCCCAACTGAGCTAAACGCCCCGGGAGCCTGAATCTAGCAGCGAGACGACGGGCGACGACGGTGGCTCAAGTTCGGTCCTGCAAGCGCCGATGCAACGGGTGCAACTTTTCGGCAAACGCGGTGTTTCTAGGTGCAGCGACCGATTAAGGCTTGAGGACCGACGAGCCAGGGAAACAAGTCTCACTGGTGGCACGTCCTTCGGAAAACAAGGGCCCCTCACGGGGCCCTTTTCCGTGGAGGATGGCTCAGGGGTGGTCCATCGGTACGTGCCAGCGTCGCGGCGTGAGCAGGGCATCGACCGGCTCGGGGCCCCACGAGCCCGGCTCGTAGGGCTGAACCGAAGGAGGATTCCGGACAACCGGGTCAGCGATCTCCCAAAGGCGCTCCACTGCCTCGGAGGTGGTGAAGAGAGTGCGGTCACCGACCATGACGTCGTGAATCAGCCGCTCGTAGGCATCGAGCGCCTGCTCGGGACCACCGAAGCTGTCGGCATAGCTGAAACGCATGTGGGCCTCGCCCAGGCGCAGAGTTGGGCCCGGCACCTTGGCGAGAAAGGAGGCCGAGATGCTGCCGGGGTCGCCCAGCTCGAAGGTGAGGTGATCGTGGCCGAAGGCCTCGGCGATCTGGGTGCAGTCGAGTGGAAACATGCGGCGCGGCGGCTGGGCGAAGGCGACCGTGAGCAGGTGGTGGCTCTCCGCCATTCGCTTGCCCGAGCGCAGGTAGAAGGGAACGCCCTCCCAGCGCCAGTTGTCGATGAAAGCGCGCAGAGCGACGAAAGTCTCGGTGTCGGAGTCGCCGGCAACCCCGTCCTCCTCGCGATAGCCGGCGTACTGACCTCGAACCACGTCGCCCGACTCCAGCGGCTTCATCGAGTCGAAGACCTTCTGGCGCTCGACCATCAGCGACTTCGGGCTCATCGAGGTCGGTGGCTCCATCGCGACGAAGCTGAGCACCTGAAAGAGGTGGGTGACGATCATGTCACGGAAGGCGCCGGTTTCCTCATAGAAACCGGCGCGCATCTCAATCGAGAGGGTCTCGGGCACATCGATCTGGACGTGATCGATGTGGTTGCGGTTCCAGACCGGCTCGAACATCCCGTTGGCGAAGCGCATCGCCAGCAGGTTCTGCACCGCCTCACGGCCGATGTAGTGGTCGATGCGAAAGATCTGCTCCTCGTTGAAGACACTGTGAACGAGCGCGTCAAGTTTGCGGGCGGAGGCGAGATCCCGACCAAACGGCTTCTCCATAATCACCCGAGCGCCCTCGCCGAGGCCAGTCGAGCCCAACCCCGCGAGCACGCTCTTGCAGGCGGCCGGCGGCAGCGAGAGGTAATGCAAGAGCTGCGCGTTGTCGGCAAGCTCGCGCTTCGCCTGCGCGACAGCTTTTCCCAGGCCCTCAAACCCGTCGCCAATCGAGGCGAAGCGCAGACTCCCGACAAAGCGCTCAAGCGGCTCGCCGGGGTCAGGACGCCGGCCTGAATCACAAATGGCATCACGAGCCAGTCGAGCGAACTCCTCCTCGTCAAGCGCGCTCCGCCCAGCCCCGATCAGCACGAAGCGCTCCGGCATCAGCCCGGCCTCGAAGAGGTGAAAGATCCCCGGCAGGAGCTTGCGCCGCGCCAGGTCCCCCGTCGCCCCGAAGAGCACGATCACCTGGTCGTTTGGGACCGCCGGCACCGCGGCAACCCCCGGTGCCTCTGCGACTTCGATCGCCATCGCCTCAGCCTTGCAGACCGGCCGCATCGCCTCGTCTGCTGGCCGGATGTTTGACGCGGCCGCAGAAGCATTTCGACCTTTCCAACGTTCAACTGATGTGGATGCCGTAAGCCAGCAGCCAAGGAACTTCGTCGAGTTTCCACGCCCCCAGGCGCAGGATCCGCATCCGACTGCTCAAGCTGACGACGCCTCAGAAAGACGATGGGGCTTCAAGCTCCCTTCCCTGCGCAGCAGGCCGACGCTCGCACACCCGCTCGACAAAGCAGCGCGAGACGAACGTGCCCAGGAGAGAGCGCGGGAAAAAGAGTTGGAGTCGATCGAGGCGGCGAAGCAGGCCTTCTTCGAAACACCGGCGGGAAGAGCCCGCCTCGCCTATAAGCGCGGGCATCACCTCTTCCAGTACGAGCTCGAGATTGGCGATCTGCAACCGCTCTCAATCCCGAGCCTGATCGGAACTCCCTCGCGAGAGACCAGCGATCCGGTTGACGTGCTCAACTCGGTGTCGGTCGAGGGCTGGAAGCTGGTCAGCGGAAAGTTCATTCACTCCGAGATGCGCAACGGAGTGGTCGGCTGCTACCTCTTCAAGCGCTCTCAGAAGCGGCGCCTGCAGATGAACAATCCCTGGCAAGCCTGACCAAATCGATCGGGCCCGAGCCTTGGGACGACGAAGGCGCCCACCGGAATCGAACCGGTGTAAACGGCTTTGCAGGCCGCTGCGTAACCACTCCGCCAGGGCGCCAGGGCGGATGAAGAGTAGCGACGCTAGGCGGCGCGCTGCTCGGGGCCTGGGTCCTCGTCGACGTCGAGGATCAGGTTGTCGTCCGCCGTACGGCGGACTTTGAAGTCGAGCGGGGAACGCTGCTCCAGCTCGCGCAGCAGCTCGACCGGCTGATCGAGGTGCATCGAGATCGTCGCGCGGCCCTCGGAGAAACGCTCGACCGAGATCTCTGAGGTAGCGCCGATCTGGCCAGCAGCATCCTCGAAGCCGACAAGCTGGGAGAAGTCATCAAAGGGCCCGATCTCGACTTTGACCAGACCCTGAAAGAGATCTTTGGCGGCACGCTCGGCCTGGCCACTGCCATTGCCGTTCGTGCTCGCCGCAACAGCATCAGCGCCCGTCTGGACTTCGCTCAGCTCCTGCGCCCGACGACCCACCTCGACCGCCTCGCGCAGCGCCTTCATCCTGATCCGCGTCGCCTGACCGCGCGCCTGAGTCTGGATCTCCGCCAGACGCGAAGAGACCAGCTCGAGCGAAGCGACGTTGCGGTCGTGGCGTTCGTTGGCCTCGAGCAGCCGCTCGTGCAGGCCGCGGATCTCGCGCTCGCGCTCGATCACCATCGCGGAGAGCGAGGCGAGCTCCTCCTCCGCCCTGGCCGCGACCTTGGTCGCCTCGATGCAGAGCCCCGAGGCCTCCTCGGCGTCACGCTGAACCGCCCAGTTTCGTGCGTCCCGATCCGCCAGCGCCGCATCCACTTCGGAGCGACGGTAGCCGAAGAACGCCCGCTTGAAGCTACCCATGCGCGGCACCGTAGAGGTGCCCTCGGACGCCATCCGGTGACGTCTGAAGCTCGAGCCGCGGCGCCTCGCGCCAGAGGTCCTCGAGCTGGTAGCGCTGCCGTTCCTCCTCGGTGAAGACATGCAGGACGCAGTCGAGGTAGTCGAGGACGATCCAGCCGGCGGCCTCGGCGGCCTCAGAGCCGGCCGGCAGCAGCGCCTCTTCCTGCTTCAGCCGCAGCTTCGCCTCGTCGGCGATCGCCCGCGCCTGGCGCTCGTTGCGCGCCGTGCAGATTGTCAGGAAGTCCGTGTAGGAGACGAGACCGCGCATGTCGAGGACGATGATCTCGCTTGCCGCTTTCGAGTCGGCCAGCTCGGCCAGGCGAACGGCCAGCCTCTCGGAGTAGTCGTCTTTGCTCTTCGCGCTCACGAGTAGATCCTCTTCTCTTCGATGAAACGGGCAACCGACTCCGGGACCAGGTAGCGCAGCGGCCGCCCCGCCGAGGCTCGCTCGCGCACGGCCGAGGAGGAGACGCCGAACTGCGGCATCTCCAGCATCGTCGCCCGGCCCTCAGCGCCAAGGCTGCGCAGGACGGCGGCAACGTCTGCCTCCGATATACCCGCGCGGCGGGCGACCGCGAGGCGGGCGAGCTCGGTCACCCGCTGCGGCTCGCGCCAGCTCTCCAGCCCGACCGCCGCGTCCGCCCCCATCACGAAGACAAGATCTTTGTCGCCTCTGTCTTTTGCAAGCAGCTCCAAGGTCTCATACGTGTAGGACGGCCCGTCGCGCTCGACCTCGAGCGCCGATACGGCGAAGCGCGAGTCGTCGGCCGCCGCCAGCCGCGTCATCGCCATGCGCAGCTCGCGGCCGGGGTCGTCGGCGATCCGCTTGTGCGGCGCGGTGCCGGTCGGGACGAGAATCACCTGCTCGAGGTTGAGCTGCCAGAGCGCCTCCTGGGCGAGCGCAAGATGACCGAGGTGCGGCGGGTTGAAGGCCGAGCCGAGGACGCCGATGCCGGCCGCGGGCGCGCTATTCACGTATCTGGCCGTCGCCGCGGACGACGTACTTGTAGGTCGTCAGCTCGCGCAGCCCGATCGGCCCGCGCGCGTGCAGCTTTTGAGTTGAGTTGCCGATCTCCGCCCCCATACCGAACTCAAAGCCGTCGGTGAAGCGGGTCGAGGCGTTGGTGTAGACGACTGCGGCGTCGACGCCCGCGGTGAAGCGCCCGGCCGCGGCCTGGGAGGAGCTGACGATCGCCTCCGAGTGCCCGGTGCCGTGCGCGTTGATGTGATCGATCGCATCATCGAGCGAGTCGACGACGGCGATGGCAAGCTTCAGGTCGAGGTACTCGGAGTCCCAGTCCGCGTCGGTCGCGGTGCCGACCTCGACGCCACCGGCGAGCTCTCGCACCCGCTCGTCGCCGACGAGCTCGACACCAGCCCCGCTCAACGCGGTGAGAGCCTCCGGCAGAAAGTCCGCCGCCACAGCGGCATCGACCAGCAGGGTCTCCGCGGCGTTGCAGACCCCGGGCCGTTGCGTCTTCGCGTTGACCACGATCCGCCGCGCCATCTCCAGGTCCGCGTCCGCGTGCACGTAGACGTGGCAGTTGCCGGCGGCGGCGTAGATCACCGGCACCGTCGCCACATCCTTCAAGGCGGTCTTCAAGCCCTCTCCACCGCGTGGGATCAGCAGGTCGACCGTCCCCTCCTGGGTTGCCAGCTCGGCCAGCTCGTCGCGATCACCGCTGGTGAGCAGCACCACCGCATCCTCGGGCAGGCCCGCCTCACCCAGCGCCTCACGCACGACAGCCGCCAGGGCGCCGTTGGACCTTTCGGCGTAGCTCGACCCCCGCAGGACGATCGCGTTGCCGCTCTTGATCGTCAGCGTCGCGCAGTCGATCGTCACGTTGGGGCGCGCCTCGTAGACAACCGCGACCACGCCCAGCGGCACTCGAACCTTGCGCAGATCCAACCCGCTCGACAACGTCTTCCGTTCAAGCTCCTCGCCTACCGGATCCTCCAGCGACAGGACAGCCTTCACGCCATCGGCCATCGCGGCAACCCGCTCCGCCGTCAGCGTCAGCCGATCCCTCAGCGCCTGGGTCAGCCCAGCGGCCCGCTCGTCGGCCAGATCAGCCGCATTGGCCTCGAGAATCTCCTCTGTCCTCTCCCCCAGCAGCCGCGCGGTCGCCTCCAGCGCAGCATCCTTTGTCGCCGTAGAAGCAGAGGCAAGCTCCCGCGCAGCCCGCCGAGCGGCAACGCAGCTTTCCTCAACGCTCCGAGTCGTAATCGCCATCTCGGCTAAGGGTAGCTACGAGCGCCGGGTGCCCCCTCCCAGAACACTCCAGCGAGGCTCCTGCCGAGCGTTCTCGGAGGGGGCACCCGGCGCTCCTCCTCCCCTCAGACCAACACAAACCGATCCCGGTGAATCACCTCGTCGGCCGCGTCCGGCAGCCGCTCTCGCACCGCCTCGCTCTTCAGCCCGATCACCTGCGCCAGCTCGGCGGCCGAGAAGTCGACGATTCCCTTGCCGATCACGGTCCCGTTGGCGGTCACCTCGACGGCGTCGCCGGCGTGAAAGTCGCCTTGAACCTCGGTGATGCCGACCGGCAGGAGGCTGGAGCCGCTCTCACGCAGGACGCGCGCGGCGCCCTCATCGACGACGAGCCGCCCGTGCGGCGGCTTGGCGTACTTGAGCCAGAGCTTGAAGCGCGGCGCTTTCGAGGCCTTGGCGGTGAAGCGGGTGCCGACCGGGTCGCCGGCCGCCGCGGCCGTCAGGGTCCCGGCGCTGGTGCCGTTGCAAACCGCGGCCGGGATTCCCGAGGCGCTCGCCATCTCCGCAGCTGCAACCTTGCTGCGCATCCCGCCAGAGCCGAAGGCCGAGGTGCGGTCACCGATCTCCAGTCCCTCGAGCTCGGAGAAGTCGGTTACCTCCGAAATGCGCTTCGCCTCGGGATCGACGGCCGGGTCGGCGCTGAAGAGACCGTCGGTATTGGTCAGCAGGACGAGCAGGCGGGCGTCGAGCAGGATCGCGACCTGGGCGGCGAGGAAGTCGTTGTCGCCGAAGTTGATCTCGTCGGTGGCTGTGGTGTCATTCTCGTTGACGACCGGCACCACGCCCCACTCGATCAGTCGCCGCAGCGTCTGGCGCGCGTTGAGGTAGTTGGTGCGGGCGGCGATGTCGGCGGCGGTGAGCAGCACCTGGGCGGCGCGGGTGCCGTGCTCGGCCAGGCGGGTCTCGTAGGCGCGGAAGAGGTCGCCCTGGCCGACGGCGGAGGCGGCCTGCAACTCATCCATCGAGCGCGGGCGCACCGGCAGCTCCATCAGCCGCATCCCGCGCGCGATCGCCCCGGAGGTGACCATCACCACCCGCTCGCCGCCGCGCTCCAAGGCGGCGGCCTGGGCGCAGACGGAGTCGAGGACGTCGGTGCGCAGCGCACCGTCGTCGGCGGCGACGATCGAGGAGCCGAGCTTGACTACGAGGGTCATTGCCGCTCAAGTGTATGAGCCGTGGGTGGCGCCGCCGAGCGCTGCCGCTCGCGCTCAAGGACGCCAGTTGCAACTGCCGAAGATCAAGCCATGAGCAGACCTCGGGACAGCCGCCTGCCCTACCTGCCCGGCATCGACGCTCTGCGGGCAATTGCGGTGCTCGCGGTCTTCCTCTACCACGCCGGAGTGGGCTGGATGCCGGGCGGCTTCCTCGGCGTCGACGTCTTCTTCACGATCAGCGGCTACCTGATCACCTCGCTGCTGCTCAGCGAGTACCGGCGGGGCGGCCACGTCCAGCTCGGCCGGTTCTGGGTGCGGCGGGCACGGCGCCTGCTGCCCGCCGTCGGGGTGCTGATCGCGGTGACGATGATCGTCGCGGCGATCATCGAGCCCGAGCAGCTGACCGGGTTGCGCGGTGACGCGATCTCCTCGCTGGCCTACGTCGCCAACTGGCACTTCGTCTTCGCCCAGCAGTCCTACTTCGACCAGTTCCAGCGGCCATCGCTCTTCCGCCACCTCTGGTCGCTCTCGGTCGAGGAGCAGTTCTACCTCTTCTGGCCGCTCGCCTTCGCCGCCGGAATGTCGCTGTTCGGGCGCAAGCGACTGCTGGTCGGCGTCCTCGCCGGGACGCTGGCTTCGCTTGCGCTGATGTGGATCCTCTTCGACCCAGGCAACAGCTCACGGGTCTACTACGGCACCGACACCCACGCCGCCGGCCTCCTGATCGGCGTCGCCCTGGCCCTGGTCTGGAGCCCACTGCAGCTGCGGCGGGCCAAATCGGGGCGCTGGTGCGGCCCGATCCTCGACGCGGTCGGGGTGGTCGCGCTCGGCTACATCGTCCTTAGCTTCCTCGAGGTCCACGACTACGACATCGCCCTCTTCCACGGCGGCTACCTCTGGCTAGCCCTGGCCAGCGCCGCGGTGCTTGCCGTGATCGCCCACCCGGCCGCGCGCCTCGGCGGGCTGCTGGCACGGCCGCCGATGATCTGGCTCGGCCTGCGCAGCTACAGCTTCTACCTCTGGCACTGGCCGGTACTGGCTCTGACCCGGCCCGGGCTCGACGTCTCGCTGCCGCGTGGTGTGCTGATCCCGCTGCAGCTCCTCGTCGTGCTCGTCCTCGCCGACCTCTCCTACCGCTTCGTCGAGCTGCCCTTCCGCGGCAAGCGCAAGCTGCCGGCCCTGCCCGAGAGCTGGCTGCGAATCGGACGACCGGCGCTGGCCTTCGGCGTGGTCGCGGTGGTCATCCTGATCGGCTGGGGTGGGATCTTCTCCAGTGACAGCCGCCGCCTCGAGCCGAGCCTCGCCGCAGCTTCGACGGCCGAATTCGCCAAGGTCACCTCCCGCCCAATCTCCAGCCGTAACGTTTTTTGGTCGCACAGCAACCACAACGCGTTGCACAGGGCGACGGAGCGGGCGCCGCGGGTCGTCGCCTTCGGCGACTCGGTGATGATCGGAGCCAAGGACAAGCTGGCGGCGCGCTTCGGGCCGCGCTTCTCGATGAACGCCAAGGTCGGCCGCCAGGCCGGCGAATTCGTCAAGCTGGCCCGGAGACTGAAACGACGCGGCGGCCACGTCGACGACCTGATCATCCAGATGGGCAACAACGGCCCCCTCTACGGCGACGAGATGGAGGACCTGCGCAAGGCGACCTCCAACGTAGGCCAGCTCTTCCTGATCAACGACCACGCTCCGGTCTCCTGGCAGGACGAGTCAAACCACGCCCTCGCCGAAGCCGACGCAACCTGGCCCCACACGACTCTGATCGATTGGGCTCCAGTCGCAGCCGCCCACGAAAACCTCCTCTGGGACGGCATCCATCTAACCCCCGGAGGCGCCGGCGTCTACACGCGCCTGGTCGTGCACTCGGTGAACGGATTCAGCGGCGATGCTTCGGAGGTATCGCCCAGAAAAGCTCGCGGTCACTGAGACTCGCGAGGAGCATCGCCACCAATAGAAACCCAACGTCACCGAGGCCCCAGGCCAGCCCCTGAAGATCAAGCAGACGCTGGAATAGCCCGACACCAACCGCCGAAGCGACCGTGGCCAGAGCGATACGCAAGAAACGAAGCATCAGCCCCATATTACCCAGAGGATGAAACGTATTGTCACGCCGATAGAGATCCAAGTGACCTCAATCCCCCTCACCCGAGGTGCCGGTAGCTCCTTTTCGCGACGTTGCTCGGACCAGTGAACAACCAGCTTGCCTACAACGGAGCCGACGCCAGCTCCGATGAGGAGATCCTGCACGCTGGGCCCCGCCGTTGAGAGCACACGAAAATACGAGTGGGAGTCGGGCATATCTGCACAAGACCCCTGAGTCCAAGACTCTCCCCCCTCTACTCAGGGGTAAAGCTCAAACTCGTGCTCGCCGACGCGGACGTCGTCGCCGGGCTCGAAGCCGGCGGCGCGCAGGGCGGCGATGACGCCGATCTCGTTGAGGCGCTGCTCGAGGTAGGCGAGCGCCTCTTCGTTTTTGATGTCGTGGCGCTCGAAGAGCAGCTCGACGCCGCGGCCGGTGACGCGGTAGGCGCCGTCGTCCTCGCGCTCGACCGAGTAGCCGCCCTCTCCCGCCGGGCGGTAAACCCGGTGCTCGGCCTCGAATTCCATCGCCTGCTCAGGACCGCTCTCGGGCCGGGCGACCACGGTCTCGGGCAGTGAAGAGAGGATGCGTTCGCGCAGCTCATCCAGCCCCTCGCCCGTCGCCGAAGAAGCCGCGATGACAGCCAGAGCGCCGTCCCCCAACCGTTCTCTCCACTCGGCCAGCGCCGACTCGACGTCCTCCGGGGGAAGCAAGTCCCGCTTCGAGAGCATCACCAGCTGCGGGAGCCCTTCGAGCCCGGCCCCGTATGACGAGAGCTCCGCCCGCACCGCCTCGTAGTTGGCCAGCGGATCGCCTTCGAGCGGCGTCAGCTCGACCAGGTGCACCAGCATCGCGCAGCGCTCGACGTGGGCGAGGAACTCGTGCCCCAGCCCCGCGCCCCCCGCAGCCCCTTCGATCAAACCCGGAATATCGGCGACGATCGCCTGTCGGTCCTCCCCTTCGATCGTCCCCAGCACCGGCGAGAGCGTCGTAAACGGGTAATCCGCCACCTTCGGCGCCGCCCGCGTCAACCGCCCCAGCAAGGAGGACTTCCCAGCGTTCGGCAACCCGATCAACCCCACATCAGCGAGCAGCTTCAAGCGCAGCTCGATCCACCCCTCCTCCCCCTTGGTCCCGTTCTCAGCAAACCGAGGCGCCTGCCGCGTCGAAGTCGCAAAGCGCTTGTTCCCGTGCCCCCCACGCCCAGAATGCGCCACCACAGCCCGCTGCCCCGGCTCGAGCAGATCGATGAGGCTTCCATCGACAGCTTCAGCCTGAGTCCCGGCAGGCACCAGAATCTCCCTCTCCTCCCCGCGCCCACCATGCCGATTCGAGCCTTCCCCATGCTTTCCGCGCCCGCCCCGAAAGTGCTTGCTCCCCTTCAGCGCCCCCAAATCTCGCTTCGAAGCGTCACAAACAAGCACCACATCACCGCCATGGCCCCCATCACCACCATCCGGCCCCCCACGGGGCACGTGAGCCTCCCGCCGAAACGAGATGCACCCGTTCCCGCCGGCCCCGCCCTCAACCCAGATCTTCGCCTTGTCGTACATCAGCTAAACGAGGTGTAACGCATAACCGCTCCCTCGGCGCCGTAAAACGTTGCACCTCGCGGAGCCGACGAGATGAAGAAGCAAAGGACGCGAGGTGCTGAGGTCGCGACGCTGGAGATTGGAAAGGGCGTCGGGTGTCCCCTCCCAAAACACTCAAGACCGGCTCCTGCCGGTCGTTTTGGGAGGGGACACCCGACGCCCCTCCCGTTTAAAAGTGCCTAGTCCTGTAGAACCGAGATCGTCCGACCCTTACGGGCCGACTTGAACTCAACAGTGCCCGGCCGCGTCGCAAAGATCGTGTGGTCGCGCCCCAAACCGGTGCCGTCACCGGGCCAGAACCGCGTCCCCCGCTGGCGCACGATGATCTCGCCGCCGTAGACCTTCTGGCCCGCGAAGACCTTGACCCCAAGCATGTTGGGGTTCGATTCGCGGCCGTTGCGGCTTGAGCCAAGTCCCTTCTTATGAGCCATCGTCAGAATCCTTTTTAGCAGCAGGTTTCGCTTTTTTGGCTTTCGCAGCTGGTTTTTTCGATGATGCCGGTTTCTCTGCTTTTTTCGCCGGAGCTTTTTTGGCAGCCGGTTTTTTGGCGGTCTCTTTTTTGGCGGCGGGTTTTTTCGCCGCCGCTTTTTTCTCAGCCGGTTTCGCCGCTTTCGGAGCCGCCTCTTTCTTCTCGGCGGGCTCCTCTTTCTTCGGCGCAGCCGCTTTGCGGCCACCCAGGCTGATCTCGGTCACCTCGAGCTTGGTCAGCTCGGAACGGTGGCCGGCGCGACGGCGGTAGCCCTTCTTCGGCTTGTATTTGAAGACCTTGATCTTCTTGCCGCGCAGGTGCTCGGTGACGGTCGCCTCGACCTTGACCTTCTCCAACTCCTTGGCCTCGGCGACGACCTCCTTGTCGCGGAACATCACCGGCCGCAGAGCGACTTTGTCGCCCTCTTTGGCGCTGAGGCGATCGACGAGCAGGGATGTCCCCTTCTCGACTCGGTACTGCTTGCCACCGGTCTCTATGACTGCGTACGTGTTCATTCGTCCTTGCTCTGGGTTGAGCCTGACCGACCGCGACCACCTCTGCGACCGCGACGGCTACTGCGCGAGGCGGAGGATTCTAGCTCGGAGCCGTTCTCGCCGCCTCCGGACCCATTGGTCACCTCCACACCGGGCAACGAGGCCACTGCGGCGGCCCGCTCCACCCGCTCGATCCGGACCAGCTTGCGCTCGCCGACGAAGCGACCGCCACCGGTGACGCTGACGATGTAGGAGTCGACCCGGGCGACGGCGTCGTCGGCGTTGTACATGTGCGGCTCGTCGATCTTGACCAGCACCTCCTCGCCGACCTTGAAGGGCAGCGCCCGCTCCTCGATCTGCGCACGGGTTCCCGCCTCGACCATGTCGAAGGTGTCGATCGGGAGCGCATCGCCGCCCTCGAAGTGGAACTGCTTGGCGGTCTCGGCCTCGAGCTGGGCCAGGCCGCTGTCGGGGTCGATCAACACGGCCGCGACCTTGGGGTGGACCCGCAACAGCAGCGCCTCGGCATCCTGGGCACCGGCCGCGATATCCGGCAGGCGCCGCATCGCATCCAGCGCCACCGTCTCGGCCGAGAGCACGACGCCCTCGCCCTCGCAGGTCGGGCAGGGCGCGGTGAGGATCTCGCGGACGCCGTCGGTGACGTTTTGGCGCGTCATCTCGACCAGGCCGAGCGGCGAGACCTCGACCACGTAGCTCTTCGACTTGTCGGTGTCGAGCGCTTTGCGCAGCGTTTTCAGCACCTTGTCGCGGTTGCGGGCCCGCGCCATGTCGATGAAGTCGATGACGATGATGCCGCCGATGTCGCGTAGCCGCAGCTGCCGCACGGCCTCCTCGGCAGCCTCGGTGTTGACCCGGGTGATCGTCTCCTCGAGGCCGCCTTTGCCGCGGCCGGTGAAGCTGCCGCTGTTAACGTCGATCACGGTCAGCGCCTCGGCGTAGTCGATGATCAGGTAGCCACCCGAGGGCAGGTCGGCGCGGCGACCCAGGGTCGACTCGATTTCCTTGTCGATCCCCCACTTCTCGAACAGCGGCTTCTTGTCCTCGTAGAGCTCGACCCCGTCGACCAGCTCCGGCGCGGTGCGCTGGAAGAAGCTGGTCACCCGTTCGTGCTGCTTGGGCGAATCGATGATCGCTTTTTCGAAGTCGCTGAGGAAGACGTCGCGCAGGACGCGCACCGGCAGGTCGGCCTCCTGGAAGACCAGGTCGGGCGCCACGGTCTGCTCGGTGCGGCGCTCGAGCACGTCGTTGAGCTTGTGCAGGTAGCCGATCTCACGCACGAAATCGGCCTTTTTCGCCCCGTGGGCGGCGGTGCGGACGATCAGCCCACCCGGGCCTTTGTAGGTGCGATCGACCATCTTGCGCAGGCGATCGCGCTCGGAGTCCGAGAGCCGCCGGCTGACGCCGACGCCGCTGCCCTGCGCGGCGTAGACCAGGTAGCGGCCGGCGATCGAGACGTTCATCGAGAGCCGCGCGCCCTTCGTCTTCAGCGGGTCCTTGACCGCCTGCACGACGATCTCCTGACCGGGCTTGATCAGCTCGTCGATACGACGGCCTTTGCCGGTGCCGCGACCGCGCCTCGGCGCCTGCTCACCCCCCGGCAGGACGATCTCGTCGACGTGCAGGAAGCCGTTGCGCTCGAGGCCGATGTCGACGAAGGCGGCCTCCATGCCGGGCAGGACGTTGTCGACCTTGCCCTTGTAGATGTTGCCGACGATCGAGCGCCGGCCACGGCGCTCGATATAGAGCTCCGCTACGTCGCGTTTGCCGCCTTTGGTCTTCGACTCGAGGACGGCCACGCGGGTCTCGCCACGATCGGCGGAGACCAGAATTGTCTTTTTCATTGAGTTAGCTCAGTTCAGAGTAGGTACGCACGTCTGGCCCCCTTCTAGGGGTCACCAGGCGAACCTGCCTTTCTGGCTGAGCCGCGCTTGCATGTGAATGCTCTGAAGGACGCCGATCGCCAGGAAGGTCGCCAGCACTGACGACCCCCCGTAGCTCATCAACGGCAGGGGGATCCCGGTGATCGGCATGATCCCCAGGTTCATCCCCACGTTGACGAAGACCTGAAAGAGCAGCATGCCGGCAATGCCGCCAGCCACAAGGGTCCCGTAGGAGTTCTTCGAGAGAGTCACAATCCGCAGCGCCCGCCAGATCAGCAGGGCGTATAGGGATAGGACCAACGCAGCTCCCGTAAATCCGTAGCGCTCACCGATCACCGCAAAGATGAAGTCGGTGTGCCGCTCAGGGACAAAGTCGAGCCGCGTTTGGGTGGCCCGATCGCCACGGCCGGTCTTCTCACCGGATCCGATTGCGATCTTGGCCTGGTTCTGCTGGTAGCCCGCGTCGCCTGGGTCCGCGCTGGGATTCAGGAAAGAGGTAAGCCTCTCTGCCTGGTACCCCTTGAGAATTGGCGTCCCGACTGCGGGAGCCGCCACGAGAACGATTGCTGTGATTGCGACGAAGGCCGCGCCGATTGCGGCGAAGTGCGTCCAGCGGACGCCCCCCACGTACATCACGGCGAGGGTGATCGCCCCGAACACCAGAGCGGTGCCGAGGTCCGGCTGCAGGAATACAAGCGCAGCCGGTGCCAGGCCGAGGCAGAGGTAGCGCACCGTGCGCTGCCAGTCGGAGCCACTCCTGGCGCCATCGATGACGAAGCCCGCTAGTGCAAGCACAAGCAGGAGCTTGCCAAGCTCGGATGGCTGGAAACTGAAGAAAGGGAGTTCAAAAGAGCGTCGTGATCCTCGCGCGGCAAAGCCAAAGACGAAGACGAGCGAGATGCTGACGCAAAGGAAAGTGTAGATGCCAACCCGGAGCTCGCGGAAACGCGAGTAGTCGATGCGGGTCAGCAGGTACATGCCGACGATGCCGAGACCGGCGTAGATGGCCTGCCGATCGACGAAGTAGTACGGGCTACCGGGCACGTCGTGCTGGGTCGTCTGGGCCAGGGCGAAGACGCTGAAGATCGCCAGGGCGACGGCGGAGAACGCCAGCGGGCCGTCCATATAGGGCAGGCCGAGTCGCTCGGCAATGCCCGGATGGACCGCGAAGGGCTCCGGTCGGGCCTGGCGTGCGCGGGTCGCGTACATCAGCCTTCGCCACCTTCGGAGCTGGCTTCCTTGGCGAGCCGGCCGGCGAAATACGCCTCGAGAATCTTCTTCGCCGCGGGCGCCGCCGCTTCGGCGCCGAAGCCACCTTCCTCCATGGTCACAAAGGTGACGATACGCGGATTCGGGTACGGAGCGAGGACGCCGTACCAGGACTGATCGGCGTGCCCCGTGCGCTGGGCGGTGCCGGTCTTGCCGGCAACCGGGATCGGAAAGCTGCCGAAAACGTCGACTGAGGTGCCGCCGGCGTTCTGCGCGGCGTCGTGCAGCCCTTCCAGAATCGCGGCGCGGTATTCGGGGTCGATCTGAATGTGACGGCGCGGCTTGGGAGCGAATTCTTTCAGCACCCGGCCGGCCGCGTCGTCGATCTGCAGGCCGACGTGCGGCGTGACGACGGTACCCCCGTTGGCAAGTGCCGCGTAGGCGATCGCCATCTGCAGCGGGTTGGTCTGAAGGTCGCCCTGTCCAGTGGCGAGCTGGACGTTGTCGCCAGCAGACCAGGGCCGGTCGGTCCCGCCTTCCTTGTAGAGCTGATTGCGCCAGTGCCGAGAAGGCAGCAGGGTTTGGTCTTCAAGGGGCAGGTCGATGCCGGTCGGCCGACCGATGCCGAGCGCGTGGGCCCAGTGCTGGAGATCGCCCGTATCCCACATGCGCAGACCGAGCGTGTAGAAGAAGACGTCCGAAGAGACTTCGAGCGCTTGGACGAGGTCGACTGACCCGTTGGCAGCTTCACCGGCGTTTTTGAATTCCTGGCCGCCGACTTCAAGCACGCCTGGGTCTTCGATCACTTCGCTCAGCTGCAGGTTGCCGCTTTCCAGCGCCGCGATCGCGGTTATGAGCTTGAAGGTCGAACCCGTCGGGTAGAGGCCGGCGATCGCCCGATCGGCAAGCGGCGCCAGCGGGTTGCGGTAGGTCTCGTCGACCTGCTTCTGAGTGAGCGGCCGAGTGAAGAGCGCTGGTTCAAAGGTCGGGTACGAGCCGAGGCCGAGGATTTCACCGGTGTGCACGTCCATCGTGATGAAACCGCCCAGCAGGCCCTTTTCCGCCATCGCCGCTTCGCCCGCGGCCTGGACGTCGGAGTCGATCGAGAGCTTGAGGCTGTCCCCCGGCGCAGGTGGCTTGGCGACCAGGCGACCGTTCGGCGTCGGCTCGCCGAGCGCGTCGACCTGCACCCGGGTCAGGCCCGGACGCCCTCGCAGGTAGTGGTCGTAGGTGTCCTCCACCCCGTCCTGGCCGATCTCGTCGCCGGGCTGCAGGCCGTGGAAACGGGGTTCCTTCAGCTCTTCGGGGGAGATCTCGCCAACGTTGCCGAGAATGTGGGCGGCCAGCGTCCCGTCCGGATAGGCCCGAACGAAGACCGGCTGCACCTCGACGCCAGGGAACCGATCCTGGTTCTCCTGCAGGTAGTAGATGAGGTAGTGGCCGACGTCGCGGCGCAGCGTCACCGGCGCCGCCGGCGCCAGCTTCAGCTTTTCGTGCATCGTCCTGCGCAGATGGCGCAACGAGTTGTGCGTAAGGTCGGCGAGACGGGAGAGCTCAGCACGGCGCTCAGCCGGATCGAGTGGCAATTTGCGCGGGTTGACCTGCAGCGCCAGGCTGGTGCGATTGCTGACCAGCACTTTGCCGTTGCGATCGAGGATTTTGCCGCGCGGGGCGATGACCCGGTAGGAGCGGGTGCGATTGTTCTTCGCTTCGGCGAGGTACGTTTCGCCGTCGATTACCTGCAGCAGCCAGAGGCGAAAGAAGAGCACGGCAAAGAGCACGACCGCGACACCGCCGAAGATCGCGATGCGCAGCGCCAGACGGTTGGTCATCGCCGGACCGCGCTCGTCGGAACGGAGGTACATCAGGTGGTCTCCAAGAGAGGAGCCTGGGCGGCCTCCAGGCGAATTGACACCCCAAGAGCTTTGCTCTTGGGGTGAATGAGGAGCGCAGCTTCGCCGCGCAGAAATCGGATTGCATTTCCGCCGCTTCGCGACATTCGCCTGGAGGCCGCCCAGGCTCCTCTCGACACGCGCCGATATTCCGAAGCTACGGAGCCCAGAGAAGACTTTCGTTGCATAGAAGCTTCAAGCGTAAGCTGCCCATCGCCTACTGGAGCTTCAAGGGAAGACGGCGCCTCGCACACCTGAGCTTCGGGGGAAAACAACGCCTCGTGCGGCGGAGCTTGAAGCTTGGCGAGCTTCAGAGCGGGCTGGCGGGGGTGCCTCTGCGGGAATGTCGCGAAGCGGCGGAAATGCAATCCGGTGTCTGCGCGGCGAAGCCGCGCAGCAGATTCACCCCAAGAGCGCAGCTCTTGGGGTGTCAATTCCCGCAGAGGCACCCCCGCCAGCCCGCCCACTATGCCCCCAACACGGTCGGCTGGCGTCGCCGCTGCACCTTCGGGTCATCGACCAGAGCCGGACGCAGCACCCGGCGCACGAGGAGGTAAATCGGCCAGGCGAGGAAGAACGCGTAGACGCTCTTCAGCAGCAGGTCGCGGATGATCAGGGGGCTGAGCGGGGCGTCGAGCCCGAGCAGCAGCTGGATCAGGCCGAAGCCCAGCTCGGCGGCGAAGGTAAGGCCCATGCAGAGCAGCGCCGGCACCAACGTGTTGTGGATCTCGAAGCGCTCGCGGAAGAGCCCGGCCGAGTAGCCGACGCCGAGCAGCACCAGCGAGGTGATGCCGAGCGCCTCGACCAGCAGGCAATCGACGAAGAAGCCGATCGCGAAGCCGCTGACGGCGCCGGTCATGCTGCCGCCGAGCAAGCCGAGGCAGACGACCAGCGCCGGCAGCACGTCGGGGCTGACGTGGAAGAGTTCGACCTCGGAGAAAAAAGAGAGCTGCAGGAGCACGCCGAGCAGCCCGATCGCGAGGAGGCGGGTGAGGATCTTCGGAGTGACGATCATTCGCGTGAGCCCCCGGTCAGCACCTGAACCAGGTCGAGGTTGCGCAGATCTGCGTAAGGACGCACGGGAACCTGTTCTTTGGCCTCCCGTTCGAAGATCGAGGCTTGCGTCACTTCCCCGACCGGCAACCCCGGCGGGAAGAGCGATTCCAGGCCCTGGGCGCGCCAGCCCGCGGTGACGACAGCCATGCCGCCGTGCACGTCCTTGGTCGAATCGATGAAATCGAGGATCAGTTCTTCGGGGTTGCCGACTTCGGGCTTGATCACACCCTGCACACCGGGCGGCACGACCTTGGCCGAAATCGCGCTGTCGTGATCGGTCAGCAGCATCACCTGAGAAGAACCCGGCCCGGCTGAAGCGATGCGGCCGATCAGACCGTCACCGCTGATCACCGGGTCGTCGACGCGCACGCCATCGCCACTGCCCACGTCAAGCACGACGCTGGAGCGCCAGAGGGTCGGTGAGCGCCCAATCACGCGCGCGATTACTTCCTTGTAGCCCGAGGAGGCAAGCGCCGGGCCGCGGTCAAGCTCCACCAGCTTGCGCAATTCGGCGTTCTCCTGCAGAGCCTCCTGCCCGGCCACCGCCTGCTCGCGCGCCTTGACCAGCTGCGTCTTCAGCCGGCTGTTTTCACCGCGCGCGTCGAAGGTCTTGTCGAACCAGTCGACCAGGTCGCGGGCAGGCTTGAGGGCACGGTCGGCGACCGACTGAACCGGGCTGAAGATCGTGCTGACGCCGCTCTGCAGGCCGCGCGAGCCCTGGTAGGTGAGCGTGAGCAGCACGAAGGAGCCGACGATCAAGAGGGCCAGCACCGCCCTACGGCGGCGTACTTGCTTTCGGTACACAGGGAAGACCTAGGTTCGTAGCTTGAGATGAATGGGAGCTAAGCAAAGTGCCTGGTTCCCGAATTCTGCTTGCTGGCGCGGTGCATGGTCTCGAACTCCTCCAGGGAGATGCCCGAGCCCACCTCCACGCACGTCAGTGGTGACTCTGCCAGTTGGCAGGGCATCTGGCACTCATCGCGCAGGCGCTGTTCGAGTCCTTGCAGCAGCGCGCCGCCGCCGGCCAGGGTGATGCCGCGGTCCATGATGTCACCGGCGAGCTCCGGGGGCGTTCGGTCAAGCGTGTCCTTGACCGCCTCGACGATGTGGCCGACCGGTTCCTCGAGCGCCTTGCGCACCTCCTCGGAGCCGAGCGTGATCGTCTTCGGCAGGCCGGAGACGAGGTCGCGACCGCGAATCTCCGCGCGCACCTCTTCGGGCAGGGGTGAGGCGGAGCCGGCCTCGAGCTTGACCTCCTCCGCCGTCTGGGTGCCGATCGCCAGCTTGTACTCGTGCTTGCAGTGGTTGACGATTGCCTCGTCGAGCTCGTCGCCGCCGACCCGGATCGACTGCGAGACGACGATCCCCCCGAGCGAGATCACCGCCACCTCGGTCGTGCCGCCGCCGACGTCGACGACCATCGAGCCGGTCGGCTCGGCCACCGGTAGACCGGCGCCGATCGCCGCCGCCATCGGCTCCTCGATCAGGTAGGCCTGGCGGGCGCCGGCGGAGAGGCAGGCCTCCTCGACCGCGCGCTTCTCGACCCCGGTGACGCCGGAGGGGACGCAGACGACCACCCGCGGGTGGGCGAAGCGGTTGGAGTGCACCTGCTTGATGAAGTGGCGCAGCATCTGCTCGGTGACGTCGAAGTCGGCGATCACCCCGTCCTTGAGCGGCCGGATCGCGGTGATGTTGCCGGGGGTGCGACCCAGCATCCGCTTGGCTTCCACGCCGACGGCGTGAACCTGACCGGTGTGGGAATCGATCGCCACCACCGAGGGCTCCGAGAGCACGATCCCCCGTCCGCGAACGTAGACGAGCGTGTTGGCCGTGCCCAGGTCGACAGCCATATCGCGACCGCCTAGACCTCTGAGGTAGCTGAATACGCCCATCCGTGCGTTTGCCGACTCCTGGAAATTCGCTGACTTGCCGGGGAGAACCGCGGAACCTGCGGGGAAATCATCCCAAACAGTTCAAATGCGGCGCGGATCTGGCGTCAGGCCTGGTCGAAAAGTTCCGGCGCGAGGTCGATCAGCAATCCCACTGGCAGACCGACCACGTTGGAAACACTGCCCTCCAGCCGCTCGACCAGTGTCGAGCCAAGCGTCTGGATCGCGTACCCGCCGGAGCGCCCTCTCCACTCCCCGAACCGCACATAGCGCTCCTTCTCCGCCTCGCCCAGCTCCCTGAAGACGACGGTGGTGCGTTCGAGCCCGCACCGCTCCTCACCGTCGACCACAACAACCAATCCGCTCAGCACCTCGTGCGCCCGCCCCGACATGCGGTCCAGATAGCGCCGCGACTCAGCCGCGTCGGCGGGCTTGCCCAGCGCTTTGCCGTCAAGCACAACGTCGGTGTCGCAGGCGATCACGATTCCGTCCCGCTCAACCGCGCGGGCCTTCAGCCGTGCGTTCTCGACCACCTCGAAGTCGGGATCACCGCCGCTGAGCTCGTCGACACCCGAGACGACGACCTCGAACTCCACCCCGAGCTTGCGCAGAATCTCGGCCCGCTGTGGCGAGCCCGAGGCGAGAACTACCTTCAAGAAAGCTCTGGGAACCAGATCTCGATCTCGCGCTCCGCCGACTCGTCGGAGTCGGAGCCGTGGACCATGTTGAAGGTGACCTCCAGGGCGAAGTCGCCGCGGATCGATCCCGGGGCCGCCTCGACCGGGTTGGTGGCGCCGATCAGCTGGCGGGCAGCGGCGACCGCTTCGTGACCCTCGAGAACCATCGCGACCAGCGTGCCGCCGGTGATGAAGGAGACCAGCTCGCCGAAGAAGGGCTTGTCGGTGTGCTCTTCGTAGTGCTTGTTGGCGATCGGCTCGTCGGCCCGCATCGTCTTCAGCGCCGCGATCCGCAATCCCTTGCGCTCGAAGCGGGCGATCACTTCGCCGGTCAGGGCGCGCTGGAAGGCGTCAGGCTTTACGAGGATCAGCGTCCGGCTCACGTGCGGGGCTCCTTTGGGGTTTTTTGGGTCGGGCAGTCTCTTCGTCCTTCTCCGGCGCTGGCGCCTCTTTGGCACGCGTGGCGGGGCGCCGTTTGGCGGCCGGCCGCTCCTCGCGGGCTTTGCGCTCCTCGCGGGGCTTGCGCTCCTCGCCCGCGGAGCGCTCGGCGCGCGGCTCGCGGCGACCCTCGGCGCGCGGCTGTTGGCGCCGTTTCCCGCCTCCCAGAGCGTTTTCGCAGTAGGGACAGAGGACCCAGCGGGGGTCGACCGGCTTGCTGCAGGTCGGGCAGGGATCCTTGAGGCGGTGCTGGCATTTGGGGCAGCGCAGGTAGTTCTTCTCGGTCGGGTATTCGCAGTTGGGACAGGAGGCCTCGGTCAGCTGGCGCACCTTCAGCTCCGCCGCCCTGATCTCCAGCTCGCGTTCGTGGGCGTCCTCGAGGAACTCCGGCGGGCGCACGATCGCGTAGACCGCGGTGCCGATGTAGGGGAAGAAGGAGCCGATCGTCGCGCAGGCGACCAGAAAAGGATCGGAAATGCGGCGCCTGGCGTCGAGGTAGGTGTAGACGATCAGGGCAAGCCAGACGACGACGATCATCAAGATGAAGAGGGTGGCCGCCAGATTGAGGCCGTCGTTGCTGATTCCGAAGATCGCTAGTGCCATGACTGGAGGCCCGCCGGGAGGTGGGTCGGGCAGTCTACTTCGCCGCCCACGCCACGAACCCTGGTCAGAGGAAGAGGCTCCCGAAGAGGTAACCGAGGCCGAAGAAGACGAGGATCACCGCGGCGACGACGCCGGCGACCAGCGCCATCATCGAGAGCAGTTCCGCGCTGGCGCTTTTAGTGCCGCTGTCCATGGGCCGAATCCTCGCAGAGTCCTAGGGCGGCGCGGGCGGGCGCCAGCACGTAGTGGGAGCCGGTGATCAACAGCACGCCCTCGGGCAGACCAACGGCGAGGTCACGAGCCCGCTTGACCGCGACCGCGAAATCAGCCTCGGACTCAGCCGCCACGCCCACCTCCCCACACAGCCGCGCCAGCCGTAGAGCGGAAAACGAGCGCCGACGGGACTGAAAACGATCCATATCTTCGCTTTCAGTCCCGGCGGCGGGGAAAGCGGGAGGTTCGGTGCAGATGACGTGGGTTAGGGCTGGGGCGAGGGTCTCGATCATCGCGGTGGCGTCCTTGTCGGCCAGGGCGGCGAAGCAGGCGATCACGGGGCGGCCGGCGGCTACTTCGGCGAGGCCCTCGGCGAGAGCGGCGACGCCGTCGGGGTTGTGGGCGGCGTCGAGGAAGGTCGGCGGGTGCTCGGCGACCTGCTCGAGGCGACCGGGGATGGTGATCGTCGCAGCGACCTCGGCTACACGATCGGGATCGAGCTCGCCGAGAAAGGCCTCGGCAGCCGCGCAGGCGAGGGCAAAGTTACGGCGCTGGAAGCGACCGGCGGCGCGCAACTGGATCGCCTCGCCGGGATCCTCGGGCGCGACCACCAGCTTCGCCCCACGCTCGCCGGCGACCCGCTCGGCTAACTGCGCCACCTCGGGGCTGACCCGCCCCAACACGAGCGTCGTGTGATCACGCAGCACTGCCAGCTTCTCGGCAGCAATCTCGAGCTCGGTCTCGCCCAGCCACTCGGTGTGGTCCAGCCCGATCGAGGTGAGGACCGTAACCCGGGAAGGGATCGTGTTGGTCGCGTCCAGCCTCCCTCCCAGCCCGGCCTCGACCACGGCAGCCTGCACGCGCGCCGCCGCAAAGGCGACAAAGGCCGCTGCGGTGGCGACCTCGAACTGAGTCACCGCCTCGCCCTGCTCGAGGCTGCGGTTGACCGTCTCCGCGGCCTGGGCGGTGCGCTCGACGGCGGCGGCAAACTCGGCCGCGCCAATCTCCTCGCCGCCGATCAGCACCCGTTCGGACCAGCGCAGCGGGTGGGGCGAAACACAGGCGCCGGCGCTGACTCCGTGCGCTTCCAACAGCGCTGCGACCATCCTCGTCACCGAGGACTTGCCGTTGGTGCCGACGACGTGGATCGAGGCGAAGCGGTGCTGAGGCAGGCCGAGGGCCGTGCTGAGCCGGTGCATCCGCTCCAGGCCGAGCTTCCAGCCGACCGGCTCCAGCGAGTCGAGATACGCCTGCGGGTCTATTCGCTGAGCTCCTCGAGCTCGGCCCGGTGGCGCTCGAGCTTGACCCGCTCCTCCTCGACCAGCTCCGCCGGCGCCCGGGAGACGAACTTCTCGTTGGCCAGCTTGCCCTCGGCGCGGGCGACCTCGGAGCGCAACTCCTCGCGCCGCTTCGCCAGCCTCGCCGCAACCGCCTCGGCGTCGATCTCGGCCGAAGCGAGCACCTTGACCGGGCCGACGGCAGCGATCGGGTCCCCCCCGTCCTCGCCGAAGTCAAAGCGGGCAAGGCGACCGACGAACTCGTGTGGCTGCTCGCCCGCGATCCGGGCCGAGAGCTGGCTCTTCGCCGGCACCTCGACCATGTCGCGCCAGGTGCGCAAACGGCGGGTCAGCTCGATCGCGCGCTCGACCTCCGCCTCCGCCTCAGGGTCGAAGTGAGACTCGTCGGCTCGCGGAAACCGGTGCACGGCGAGGTGGCCTTGGCGGGACGGGTGGTAGGACCAGACCTCCTCGGTGACAAAGGGCATGATCGGATGCAGCAGGGCAAGGGTCCGCTCCAGGACCCGGAGCAGGTTGGCCGAGACCTCGGCCTCCCCCTCGTACAGCCGCGGCTTGGCGATCTCCAGGTACCAGTCGCAGAGCTCCGACCAGAAGAAGGAGTAGGTCTCCTGAGCAGCATGGGCGAAGTCGTATGCATCGAGCTTCTCCGTCACCGACGCAATAGTCCGCTCCAGCCGCGAGCGGATCCACCGATCCTCAACCCGCTCGGGTCGACGGGACATTTTCGTGTCATATAGGGACGTTTCAGGCCCGTCGGCGGGGATTTCGGCGGTGTTGAGGAGGATTAGGCGACTGGCGTTCCAGAGCTTATTGGAGAGGTCGCGGCCTTGTTGGACCTTGGCGTCGGAGTAGCGGACGTCCTGGGTCGAGGACATCGCCAAGAGGCCGAAGCGCAGGGCGTCGGCGCCGTGGACGTCGATCTCGTCGAGCGGGTCAATGCCGGTGCCGAGGCTCTTCGACATCCGCCGCCCGTCGCGGGCCTGGATCACCGAGTGCACGTAGACGTCGCGGAAGGGGATGTCGCCGGGAAACTCGAGCCCGGTCATGATCATCCGCGCGACCCAGAGGAAGAGGATCTCGCGGGCGGTGGTGAGGAAGCTGGTCGGGTAGAAGGCGCGTAGCTCGGGTGTGTCGTCGGGCCAGCCGAGCGTGGCGAAGGGCCAGATCGCCGAGCTGAACCAGGTGTCGAGCACGTCCTCCTCCTGGCGCAGCTCGCCGCCGCAGGCGCCACAGCGCTCGGGCGCGGCGGCCGGATCCTCGGCGACGAAGACCTCTTCGCAGGGATCGCAGTACCAGACCGGGATCCGGTGACCCCACCAGAGCTGGCGCGAAATGCACCAAGGGCGGATCTCCTTCATCCAGTCGAGGTAGACGCGCTTCCACTGGCCGGGGGTGATGCGCACCTCGTCCTTTTCGACCGCCTCGATCGCCGGCGCCGCCAGCTCGTCCATGCGGCAGAACCACTGCAATGAGATCAGCGGCTCGATCCGCTCGCCGGAGCGGTGCGAGAAGGGGACCGAGTGGGTGTAGGGCTCTTCGGCGCTGAGCACGCCCTCGTCCCGTAGCGCCGCGACCACGGCCCCCTGCGCCTCGGCGGCGGTCATTCCGGCGAAGCGCTCGCCGGCCTCCGCCGTGAGCCGGCCGTCGGGGCCGATCGCGACGATCTCCTCGAGCCCATGCTCGCGGCCGATCTCGAAGTCGTTGGGGTCGTGGCCGGGGGTGATCTTCAGCGCCCCGGTGCCGAACTCGGGGTCGACGTGCTCATCAGCGATGATCGGCAGGCGACGGCCGACCAGCGGCAGTACGCAATACTGGCCGACCAGATCGCCGTAGCGCTCATCGTCCGGATTCACCGCGACCGCGGTGTCGGCCAGCATCGTCTCGGGGCGCACCGTGGCAACGGTCAAGACCCGGTCGGAGCCCTCGACCGGGTAGTCGATCGAGTAGAGGGTGTCCTCGACCTCGCGGTTCTCGACCTCGAGGTCGGAGATCGCCGAGTGCGAGCCTGGGTCCCAGTTGACCATGTAGTTGTCGCGGTAGATGTAGCCCTTGTCAAAGAGCTGCTTGAAGACCCGGTAGACCGCGCGCACGTAGTCCTGGTCGAGGGTGAAGCGCTCGCGCTCGTAATCGCAGGAGGCGCCGAGCCGCTTGTACTGCTCGACGATCCGCGAGCCGTACACCCGCTTCCACTCCCAGACCCGCTCGACGAACTCCTCGCGCCCCAGCTCGTGCCGGTCGACTCCTTCGGCCCGCAGCATCTTCTCGACCACCGACTGAGTCGCAATCCCAGCGTGATCGGTCCCCAGAATCCAGAGCGCATTGCGCCCCCGCATCCGGTTCATCCGCACCAGCGCATCCTGCATCGACCCATTCAGCGCATGCCCCATATGCAGCGCCCCGGTCACATTGGGCGGCGGAATCGCCACCGAGAAGTTCGCCTCCGGAGACCCCACGGCCTCCGGGTGGAAGTAGCCCGCCTCCATCCACTCGGCAAACAACCGCCCCTCGACCTCACCGGGGTCGTACCGAGTCGTCTTCTCAAGCTTTTCCCGCCGCGCGTCGTCCACGCGCCGAGTCTAGATAGATGCCGCCTCAGCCGATCCGAAGCTGCGCGTCGACGGAGGGGTCAGGTGCCCCTCTCGCAAAAGCTCAAGCGACCACACCACGAAGCTCCAGGCGCGACCTGCTGCGCAACGGCTTTTGAGGGAGGGGCACCTGACCCCTCCCACGGCTACGCGCTTTCCTCGCTCAATTCGTCACTAACCCCACTGATGTCCTGCGGCGCCGCCTCGGTCACCAGCGTCGGCCGCCTCCCCTGCTCGATCGTCTCCTTCGTCACCACGCACTTCGTCACGTCGCGGCGCGAGGGCAGCTCGAACTGTACGTCGAGCAGGGTCTCCTCGAGGATCGAGCGCAGCCCACGCGCCCCGGTCTCGCGTTCGAGCGCCTTGTTGGCGATCGCCTCGAGGCTGTCCTCGGCAAAGACGAGCTCGATGTCATCGAACTCGAAGAAGCGCTGGAACTGCTTGGTCAGCGCGTGCTTGGGCTCGGTCAGGATCGTGATCAGGTCGTCGCGGCTGAGCTGGTGGATCGCGGCGACGACGGGCAGGCGGCCGATGAACTCGGGGATCAGGCCGTATTCCATCAGGTCCTCGGGCAGCACCTGCTCGAACCACTCGCCGGTGTCCTTGGACTCGCGCGAGGTGATCGCGGCACCGAAGCCGACGCCCCGGTCACCGACGCGGTTCTCGATCACCTTGTCGAGCTCGGCGAAGGAACCGCCGCAGACGAAGAGGATGTTGGTCGTGTCGATCGTCAGGAACTCCTGGTGGGGGTGCTTGCGCCCACCCTGCGGCGGCACCGAGGCGGTGGTTCCCTCGAGGATCTTCAGCAGTGCCTGCTGCACGCCTTCGCCGGAGACGTCACGGGTGATCGACGGGTTGTCGGCCTTGCGCGCGATCTTGTCGATCTCGTCGATGTAGATGATCCCGGTCTCGGCCTTTTTGACGTCGTAGTCGGCGGCCTGGATCAGCTTGAGAAGGATGTTCTCGACGTCCTCGCCGACGTAGCCGGCCTCGGTCAGCGCCGTTGCGTCGGCGATCGCGAAGGGCACGTTGAGGATGCGGGCGAGGGTCTGGGCGAGCAGGGTCTTGCCGCAGCCGGTCGGCCCGAGCAGCATGATGTTCGACTTCTGCAGCTCAACCTCGGCGTCGCCCTCCGCCTGGCTCATCTGGACGCGCTTGTAGTGGTTGTAGACGGCGACCGAGAGGGCGCGCTTGGCGGCGTCCTGGCCGACCACGTACTCCTGCAGCACGGCGTGGATCTCTTCCGGCTTGGGCAGGTTCTCCAGCTCGACCGCGGCCGCGGCGGGGGTCAGCTCCTCGTCGATGATCTCGTTGCAGAGGTCGATGCACTCGTCGCAGATGTAGACGCCGGGACCGGCGATCAGCTTCTTTACTTGGCGTTGCGACTTGCCGCAGAAGCTGCAGAGGAGCTGCTCATTCGAGTCTGTGGGCCGTGCCAGCGGAATCCCCTCCTTGGGGCAGTGGTTGCCTACCGGCTCGCGCCCCAAAGCTTAAAGGGGAGATCAAGCCGGCCTGTCGGTGCGGTCGTTTACCTCGCCCACGGCGCCGTCCCTTCACGTGACTGCGACCTTGCGTCGCCGCGATACCTTGGGCGAGTGGCGAGCGAGCTGAAAGTCGAGCCGATCTCCAGCGAGCAGATGGACGCGCTGCTGCCGATGATCGCCGCCTACCAGCGCTTCTACGAGGCCGAGCGGGTCGACGACGAGCGCAATCGGGCCTTCTTCTCCCGCTTCATCGCGCCCAGCGAGGACGGCACGCTGCTCGGCGCCTGGCGCGACGGCGAGCTGGTCGGCTATGCCTGCCTCTACTGGAGCTTCACCTCGATCGTCCCCGCCGAGACGGTGCTGATGAACGACCTCTACGTCGACCCAGCGACCCGCGGCGAGGGCATCGGCCGCGCGCTGATCGAGGCCAGCGCCAATGTTGCCCGAGAGCACGGCGCTCAGCGCCTCGAATGGGCCACCGCGCCCGACAACGAGACCGCCCAGCGCCTCTACGACTCAACCGACGCCAAGCGCAGCGAGTGGATCCAGTACGAGCTCCCGCTCTAGGCGAACTGCATCAAATTACCGATCTAGCAGGTAGGGAATCTGATGCAGTTCGGCCTGCTTGGTCAGCTGTAGGCGTCCCAGCGCTGGAGGAAAGGCTCGGGGTCGATTGGGCGGCCTTCAGCGTGAATCTCGAAGTGGAGGTGGCAGCCGACCGTGATCGCGTTGCCGGTCTCCCCCACGGCGCCGACTCGCTCGCCGGCCCAGACGCGCTCACCAGGATGAACCGCCGCCGGATGAGGCATGTGAGCGTATAAGTAGCTGCGCTGCTCGCCTTCGCCGTGGATCAGCAGGTAGTTGCCGTAGAGGACCGGGTCATAGCCGCGGCGCAGCACCCTGCCGCCCCGCACGGCGACCAGCGGCGTGCCGCAGGCGGCGACGATGTCGAAGCCCTCGTGGGTGCGACCGCCACTACGCGGGACGCCGAATTCACCGATCGCGCCGCGCGTTCCGTGGGGGCCAAAAACCGGGAACACATGATCGAAGTACCTCGTGCCCCCATCCCTGGCCAAGCTCGCCGCCGAGGCGGTCGGCGTCACGAGCACCAGCGCAACGACAAGAGCGGCGACCCTCAGTGGTGTTCGATCACGCGGTCGACGAGGTTGTACTCCTTCGCCTCCTCCGCGCTCATGAAGTAGTCGCGATCGGTGTCCTGCGTGACCTTCTCGAAGGACTGACCGGTGTGCTTGGCGAGGATCTCGTCGAGGCGGCGGCGGACGTCGATGATCTCTTTGGCGTGGATCTCGATGTCGGTCGCCTGGCCCTGGAAGCCGGAGGAAACCTGGTGGATGAGGATCTTTGAATTGGGCAGCGACATCCGTTTGCCGGCAGCGCCGCCGGCGAGGAGCAGCGCGCCCATGCTCATCGCGATGCCGACGCAGATCGTCTGCACGTCGGGCTTGATGAACTGCATCGTGTCGTAGATCGCCAGGCCTGAGTAAACCGAGCCGCCGGGCGAGTTGATGTAGAGGCTGATGTCCTTGTCCGGATCCTCGGACTCGAGGTGCAGCAGCTGGGCCACGATCAGGTTGGCGATGTCCTGGGTGACCTCGGTGCCGAGGAAGACGATGCGCTCGTTGAGCAGGCGCGAGTAGATGTCAAACGAGCGCTCACCGCGCGAGGTCTGCTCGACCACCATTGGAACCAGAGGGCTCATGGACGGCACTCTATAGAAGGCACCAGGCGTGCTTGCCGCACGTCAGTCGGAGTCGGGAGTCCAGAGCTCACCGGCCTCCTCTTTCTCTTTCTCGGGCGTCCAGATCTTCTCCCGCGCTTCCGCCTGCTCAAGCGGAATCGGCTTAGCCGAATCGGCGACCACGTCGATCGCCTTGCGTACCCGGATGTCCTCGCTGACCATCGCGTCGCGGCCGTTCTCGCGCAGACGGGCAAGCAGCTTCTCGGGGCTCATGCGCTCGTGCTCAGCGGTGTGCTCGAGCGCCTCGATCATTTCCTCCTCGGAGACCTCGATCGCCTCGGCCTCGGCGATCGCCGCCAGCACCGCCTCGCGCTTGAGCTCGCGCTCGGCGTCGGGCTTGGATTCCTCGAGCACCTCCTCGCGGGTTTTGCCCTGCATCTGCAGAAACTGGTCCGGGTTCATCCCCTGCCCGGCGATCTGGCGTTCGACCCGCTCCCAGCGCTCGGCGGCACGAGCCGCGACCAGCTCCTCGGGAATCTCGATCGTGGCGGCGTCGACGGCGGCGTCGACCGCGGCGACCCGGAAGTCCTGCTCGGCGCGCTCGCCGAGCGCTTCGCCGACCCGCTTGGCAATGTCGGCACGCAGCTCCGCCAGCGTGTCGAACTCCGAGGCCTCGGAGGCGAAGTTATCGTCAAGCTCGGGCAGGACCTTTTCCCGCACCTCTTTGACCTCGACTTTGAAGACGGCGTCCTGGCCGGCGAGCTGCTCGGCCTGGTAGTCCTCGGGGAAGGTGACCTCGACCTCGCGCTGCTCGTCGGCGCTGGCGCCGGTCAGCTGCTCCTCGAAGCCCTCGATCAGCTGGCCGCTGCCCAGCTCGAGCAGATGGTCGGCGGCCTTGCCGCCCTCGAAGGCTTTGCCGTCGAGCAGGCCCTCAAAATCGATCAGCAGCACGTCGCCCTCGGCGGCGGCCCGATCAACCGGCTCCAATTTGGCGAAGCCGGCACGCATGCGCTCAACCTCGGTATCGACGATCTCCTCGGATGCCTCGGTATCGGCACGACCGACCTCGAGGCCCTTGTACTCGCCGAGCTTGGCCGGCGGGCGCACGGCGATCTCGAATTTGAAACTGAGCGGCTCGCCCTCCGCATCGGGGGCGGTGACGATCTCGATCTTGGGATCGCCGACCGGGCTGACGCCGGAGCGCAGCAGAGCCTGCTCGTACCACTCGGGCAGCGAATCACGGATCGCCTCCTGGAAGACGGCGCCGTAGCCGAGCCGCTGGATCACCAGCGAGGGCGGCGCCTTGCCCTTGCGAAAGCCGGGCATGCGCATCTCCCGCGCCAGGCCGCGGGCGGCGCGCTGCATCCCCTTTTCGACCAACTCGGCGGGAACATCCGCCTCGACCCGCACGCGCGAATCGGGCAACTCTGTGACAACGGTCTTCATCGAGCGCAGGACCCTAGAGGAATCGGGAGCCGGTGTAACGCGCTACGGCCCCTACAGGAGAACAAAGCGTTGCGCCAGGCTGGCGGTCGTCGACCGTAACGCGCTACAGCTCGCGTAAGGCGGTAAAACGTTGCACCGAGGTGGGGGGCTCTATCGGCGGCGCTGGTCGAGGGCGGTGCGCAGGGCCACGGCGAAATCGATCGTGAAGGCGAGGCCGCGGCCGAGGGAACCGGTGACGAGCCATGCCTTGGCCCTATCGAGCGCCGACATGTTGACCCCCTCCCCCGTTCTCGGTGCTTCCGGCGACGATTCGTTTTTCCAGCAGGGCGCCGTGGCCGGCGGCGACCGCGCGCTGGGCGCGGCGCTCGTCGAGGGCGAAGCCGCGGTCGTGGGCGAGGTCGAGCAGGCGCTGCTTCTCGGTGCCTTCGCGGGCGACCTCGAAGAAGACCCAGGCCAGCACGCCGAGGGCGAGGAAGGTGCCCTCGACCATCATGATCACGCCGGCGGTGCTCTGGTCAGCCACCGCGGAGATGCCCCAGTAGCGCTCGCCCGGAGCGTAGATCGGGTAGAGCACCGTGCCCGACCACATCAGCACGTTGCCGAGGATCGCCCCGGTGAAGCGCACCGCAATCACGTAGCCGACCTTCCAGCCAGCGCCGAACCACTGCGGCTTGGGCAGCGGGCCGAAGATCGGCATCCACATCAGGCAGCCGAAGAAGATGAAGGTGGTGTGCTCGAGGGCATGAACGGGCGCGGTGCCGTAGGCGGCGTCGTAGATCGCCGGCACGTGCCAGAAGAAGAGGTTGAGCGCCCAGAGCGGCAGGGCAAGCGCCGGGTGGGTGAGCACCTGCAGCCGGTTGAAGAGACGGATCGCGAGGATCGGCTGCAGCAGCGATTTGGTCAGGCCGAGGACCAGCAACAGCGTCGCGATGTCGCCGAGCAGCAAGTGCTCGCCCATGTGCGCGATCACCAGCTCCTCGGCGATGTGGCCAATCGGGCTGAAGAGGGCGATCGCGATCGTCGCCAGGCCGGCGCCGAAGCAGACCTGGCGCCAGAGCGGCACCGAGCGCTCGTCCCAGGAGAGCACCATCACCCGGTGCCAGTAGAGGATCGCGGCGACCGTGATCGGGAAGACCTCGATCGGCGCGAAGACGCCGGTGACGTGGGCAGACACAAGGCTCACCTGGCTCACGGTGGTAGCTTGGCACGGCCGTGAGCGCCGTCGACCCCCGCTTCCCCCCGATCGGCGGCTACGGCTTCCTCTCCGACTGCCACACCAGCGCCCTGGTCTCCTACGACGGCGCGGTCGAGTGGCTCTGCCTGCCGCGCTTCGACTCCCCCAGCGCCTTCGCCGCCCTGCTCGATCGCGGCGCCGGCCACTTCAAGCTCGCGCCGAAGGGGGTGATCGTGCCGATCAGCCGCCGCTACGAGCCCGGCACGCTGGTGATCGAGACGACCTGGGTGACGGACACCGGCTGGGTCGTCGTCCACGACCTGCTCTCGATCGCCGAGTGGGCGCCGGAGGGCGGCGAGAAAGACGGGCGGCCCGGAACCGGGCACGAGTCCGACCGCTCGCTGCTGCGGCTGATGACCTGCGTCGACGGCGAGGTCGAAATGGAGATGGAGTGCCTGCCGCGCTTCGCCTACGGTGCCGAGGAGGCGAGCTGGAGCGGCGGTGAACTGGGTGAGGCGGTCTCGCGCGGCAGCGACGGCACCGAGCTGCGCCTGACCAGCGACATGGAGCTGACGATCGATGGCGGCGTGGCCCGCGGCAGGATGAAGCTGCGCGAGGACGAGACTGGCTTCTGCGCGATCACCTGGGGAGACAGCGACCTGGGTGGGCCGCGCAGCGCACCCGAGGCGCTGGAGCGGCTCGACTCGACCGAAGAGTTCTGGCGCGAGTGGCTGCGCGCCGGCGACTTCCCCGACCACCCCTGGCGCATCCACCTGCAGCGCTCGGCCCTGGTGCTGAAGGGGCTGACCTACGCACCGAGCGGCGCGATCCTCGCCGCGCCGACCACCTCGCTGCCGGAGACGCCGGGCGGCGAGCGTAACTGGGACTACCGCTACAGCTGGATCCGCGACTCGACCTTCAGCCTCTGGGCCCTGCACACGCTTGGCTTCGACGACGAGGCACGTGACTTCATGCGCTTCATTCTCAGCGTCTGCAAGGACAACCCAGACCTGCAGATCATGTACGGGATCGGCGGCGAGCGGGACCTCACCGAGCAGACCCTCGACCACCTCTGCGGCTATGAAGGCTCGCGCCCGGTGCGGATTGGCAACGGCGCCTTCGACCAGCGCCAAAACGATGTCTGGGGTGCCCTGCTCGATTCGATCTACCTGCACGAAAAGGCGCTGCGGGGAACTGGCACGCCGACCGACCGCCAGCTGATCCGCCACCAGGTGGAAGCGGCGATCGCCGCCTGGGAGCAACCCGACCAGGGGATCTGGGAGTCGCGCGGAGAGCCCCGGCACTACGTCTCCTCGAAGCTGATGATCTGGGTCGCGGTCGACCGCGGTACCCGCCTCGCCCGCAGCCTCGGCTTCGACGACGTGGCCGAGGAGTGGAAGCAGACCGCGGCGCGGATGCACGCCGAGATCCTCGAGCGCGGCGTCCGCGACGGTGTCTTTCGCCAGCACTACGACACCGACGCGCTCGATGCCTCCACGCTGCTGATCCCGCTGCTGCGCTTTCTCCCCCCCGACGATGAGCGGGTGTGCGCCACGGTCGAGGCGATCGCCACCGACCTGACCGAGCACGGCCTCGTCCTGCGCTACAAGGTCGAGGAGACCGACGACGGCCTCAGCGGCGCCGAGGGCACCTTCCTGATCTGCTCCTTCTGGCTGGTCTCAGCGCTCTCGGAGATCGGCGATCGCGAACAGGCAAGGGCGCTCTGCGAGCGACTGCTCGAGGCGGCCGGCTGGCTCGACCTCTACGCCGAGGAGCTCGACGCGCCGAGCGGGCGCCACCTCGGCAACTTCCCTCAAGCCTTCACCCACCTGGCGCTGATCAACGCGGTATCCCACGTGATCGCCGACGAGCAGCGCAGCGACGGCGGCACGACCGCGGTCTTCACCGAAATGGGCGGTGTCCGCGAGGACGCTTGAGTACCGCAGACAGAACGTCTAGCAGACAATAGATTTCGTTTGCTCTATATTGCCCGCTACATGGCAACCAAAAGCGGCTCCAAAGCAAACGACTTGTTCACCGCGCTCGGGCACCCGCTGCGGCGGCAGATCCTGCGCACGATGATCGACGGCAACGACGAAGTCAGCCCCCGGCAGCTCTCCGAGCGCCTGCAAGAGCCGCTCAGCGCGCTCAGCTACCACGTCAGGGTGCTCGCCGAATGCGAGACGATCGAGCTGATGCGGACGACCCAGGTCCGTGGCTCGACCCAGCACTTCTACCGCTCGACGATCAGAGCGCGATGGGCGAGGACGGCGCTGAAGGCAACCCAGGGCCCGGCCAAGAAAGACAAGCCATAGGGGAAGAGAAGGACTGGCGATTCCCTTATAGAGGCAAGCCGTGAACGACCGGGATCAGATCCGCAGCACCAGCGAAGAGGACGCGGCCACCGAGTCCGCGGTTTTGAAGCATCTGCTCGCCCTCCACCCCACCGTGCTCACGCTCGCCGAGTTGATCCGCGAACTCGACGGCGAGGGCGAGGGCTTCGCCGGCCGCGACGCGATCGAACGCGCCGTGCACGACCTGATCGGCGCCGGGCTGCTGCACCGCAACGAGGCCTTCGTCGTGCCTTCCCGCGCGGCGCTGCGCCTCGACGAGCTATTCGGCGAGTGAGGAGTGAAGAAAACGCGTGGGCCCGGCCGGTCTCGGCCAGTTGGCCGGGCCCACGCAACCCTGCTGACACGGCTCCCCTGCCGGGGAGCCCCGCTGACGACGCCTCCAGCAAACGCGCGCGTTTATGCCATCAAAGAGGAAGACCCGCGCTAAGACAACGGCGTTTCGCTAACTGAGCGAAAACATAGGTTGGCTCCAGTAGCATCGCTACCCAGTTGATGCCCGCGCCGTTCAAAGTTCGCAGCGAGCAGGAAGCCGGAACGTTCGTGATCCTCGTCGAGGGTGAGCTCGACATGAACACGGCCGGCCAACTCGAGCGCGAGCTGGAGGCACCGCTGGCGGCATCGGGCTCGTCCCTGCTGATCGACCTCAGCCACTGCGAATTCATCGACTCGACCGGAATCGCGCTGCTGGTCAAGACCTGGCAGCAGCTCGGCGGCAACGGCCGCCTGGCCCTTTGCGGAGTCGCCGCGCAGGTCGAGCGGGTACTTGACGTCACCGGGCTGGACTCGACGATCCCCACGCATGCGAGCCGCGAGGATGCGCTTGCCCGGCTGCGCGGCTGAGTGGGCGTGCGCCGCCTCCTCCCTTTTCTCGCCATAGCGGCGGTCCTCCTCTTCGGCGGCGGCAGCTCGGCGGCGCCGCAACGGGGCACCGTCGTCGTCCGCGGCGGCGCTTCCGGCACTCACCTGCGCCTCACCGTGAGCGGGTCTCAGCTCCTCGTCAACGGCCAGCTCGCCGAAGCGGAGCCGCTTGGCTGTCGCCTCACCCGCGGCTTCAGCGCCGCCACCTGCGGACTGCAAGAAGCCGGCTCGGTGGTGATCGAAACAGGCCCCTCGAACGACAAGGTCGAGGTGCTCGACCCGCTGCCAGTGCCGCTGACCGCCTACCTCGGGGGCGGATCCGACATGCTGATCGGCAATGCCGAGCAGGACACCTGCTACCCGCAGGGATCACGGCGCAACCGCTGCTACGGCGGCGGCGGCGATGACATCTGCGTCTCCGGCCTCGAAAACACCGACTGCGTCGGCGGGCCCGGCAATGACTACTGCAAGACCCGCGACGGCAGTGACGGTTGCTGGGGCGGGCCCGGCAACGACGTCTGCCAGATGGGCGACGGGCTGGACGGCTGCCACGGCGAAGGCGGCAACGACCGCCTCTTCGGCGAGGCCGGCGCCGACCAGCTCTACGGCGGCGCCGGCAAGGACTACTGCGATGGCGGCGACGGGGTCGGGCGCTCGCACGAATGCGAGACCGGCCCCCAGCGCTGAGCCGTTACGGCGCTGCCAGGAACTCCCCGAGCGCGGCGCCTGTCTCCGCCGGCGACTCCCAGAACACGTTGTGCCCGTTGGGGACCGTCCTGACGCTGAGTAGGTCGCCCAGGGCGTCCTCGTAGCGGCTCTTCTGGATACTGCTCAGCAGCTGCAGCTCGGGGAGCAGGAGGAGGGTCGGCAGCTGGGCGATCGGCGGCGACTCGAGCGTCATCTCGCTCCAGGCGACCACCACCGCGCTCGGGCAGAAGCTGAGGCGGAAGCGGCCGTCGGGGCCTTTACGGGCATCGTCCCGAACGTAGTCGGCAACCACCTGCTGGGGCGGCGCCACCATCTGGTCGCTGGAGAGCAGGGCGTTGACGACGCCGTCGATGGTGGCGAAGCTCCAATCGAGGCGGTCGATTTCGGCGCCGCGGAGCGCCCGCTCAGGGGGCAGGTTGAGCCCCGGATCGAGCAGGGCGAGGCGATCGGTGCGCTCGCCGGCGCGCAATGCCGCTTCCGCCACCACCCTGCCCCCGAAGCTGTGCCCAACCCAGCTGACCCGCTCGATGCCGGCCGCGTCGACGGTCTCGAGCAGATCGGCGACGTGGGTCTCGGTGTTCCACGGCGGCTCGCGACCCGAATCGCCGTGGCCGCGCAGGTCGACGGACACGACCGAGTGCCCGGCGGCGGCTAGCCCCTGCCCGAGCCCTTCGAACACACCACCATGCTGCGTCAACCCGTGCACGAAGACCACTGTGTGCGGTCCGGGCGTGCCCCAGCTGCGTGTCTTCAACACCATTCTCGAGATTCCCCTTGTCTGTTTAGGCCCAGATCGCGCCCGGGCCGTCCTCGTTGCGACCCTCGTCCCCGGAGCTTGCGCCAACCAGGATCGAGATCTTTCCGAGGTGTTTGTTTTCGTGCAGTAGCTGGTGTGCCTCCGGCACGCTGTCGAACCCCATCGTCCGCCAGAGAACCGGTCGCACCTTGCCGTCTGCCATCAACTGGTTGGCCTTCATGCACTGGTAGGCGTTGGCGAAGTGCGAGCCGATGATCTGCTTCTGGCGCATCCACAGGTAGCGCACGTCGAAGTCGAGCTGGAAGCCCGAGGTGGCGCCGCAGATCACAACTTTGCCGAAGGGCTTGCAAACGAAGACCGAGGTCGGGAAGGTCGCCTGGCCGACGTGCTCGAAGACGATGTCTGGAGCGTCACCGAGGATCTCTCTGACCCGCTTGGCGAAGCCGCGCGAGGCCTTGAAGCGCTCCTTGTCGGCGGCTGGGTCGGCACGATTGTGCGGGGTGCGCATCATCTCCCTGAACTCATCGCGGTTGATGTAGTCGACGGCCCCGAGTCGCTTGACCAGCTCGCCCTTCTCATCGGAGGAGACGACGCCGACGGCGTTGGCGCCGGCCACCTTGCAGAGCTGCAGGGCAAAGACCCCCAACCCGCCGGCCGCTCCCCAGACCAGCACGTTGTGGCCGGCCTGCAGCTTGCATTGGTCGATCAGCATCCGGTAGGCAGCGAAGTAACCCACCCCGTAGGAGGCCGTCTCGGCCCAGGAGAGGTTGCGGGGCCGCTGCAAGAGCTGCTGAGCCTGCACCTTGGCGAACTGGGCCAGCCCGCCCCAGGTCGTCTCGTAGCCCCAGGCCTTCTGGCTCGGCGCCGCCATCGGGTCGAGGCCATGCACCTCGATGTCCTCGTAGGAAGCGTAATTACCGTGGATCACGACCTCGTCGCCGGGCTTCCACTGGGTGACACCCGCGCCGACCTTCCAGACGATGCCGGAGGCATCCGAACCGCCGATGTGATGCCCGTATTGAGGGTGGTCGCCGTAGCCGAAGACCGAGACCGGCTTACCCAGCGCCGCCCAGACGTTGTTGTAGTTGACACCCGCGGCCATCACCCGCACGATCACCTCGAAGGCGCCGGGCTCGGGGACCTCGATCTGCTCGAGCTGGAAGGCATCGACCGGTTCGCCCTCGCGCTCCTGGCGAATCACCCAGGCCGACATCGTCTTCGGCAGAGCCCCGGGTTCGGGCAAGACGGTCTCCGCGGGAGCAACCGCCGGGCTGCTAGCTGTCATGTTGACCCACCCCCAAATAGTGTTTTTCCTGCCCGTCCACCGAGGCGGCGAAGAAGGCCATCGAGCCTTCGGCAGTCACCTCATAGGACGAAAATCGCTGCGCCAGGGCAGCCTCCAGGTCCTCCCGGTGGTCACCCAGGTTGCTGAAGATCCCGCGGGCGTTGGTGCGGTTCATCATCAGGCGCGAGCGCCAGGTGTGCTCGACGCCGCCGTTCAGCACCGTCGCGCCGAAGAGGCGGCCGCCGGGCGCCAGAGCCGCTCGCGCGTAGTCGAACGCCACCGCCTTCTCGGGCATCGACCCCGGCGCGCAGCTGAGCACGTTGCACATCGCGATCGAGTCGAAGGACCCCGCCGGCAGCCCCCAGGGAGCGAGCACGTTGGCCTGAAGGGTGCGGGGGCGATACCGCCGCAGCCGCCGTGCCGCAAAGGCGAGCGAGTTCGAGTTGAGGTCCATCAGGGTGATCTGCGGCTGCGGGACGGGAAAGTCGCAGTGGTCCAGCAGGTATCCGGTGCCGACACCAACGTCCAGATGCCGGGCGGAGACGTGCTGGTCATAGGCGGCGAGAAGGCTCTCGATCGAGCAGCGCCAGATGAAGGGAGCGTCGAACCTGTACGCAACCAAGTCGTAGACCCGCAGCAGCGGCCCGCTGTAGACCGCCTGACCCGCGTACGCCGGGTCCCCTTTTTGGAGCCTGAATCCGGACTCGCTCATCGCTCGCCTCCGCCGCCGCCGTCCGGACGGCTGGACTGGGCTCCCAGGGCCGCCTCAACCGCCCGCGCCGTGGTCTCGGCATGCTCGATCATCATCGAGAAGTGGTTGCCGGGAACGTCGACGGTGGTGTGGGGAAGCGGCCAGGAGGCGCGCCAGCGGTCGGAGTCCTCGGCCCCCATCGTCGGCATCGGCTGATCGGCCCTGATCAGGGTCACCGGCGCGGCGAGCTCGCCTGGCCTCCACTCGGCGAAGAGGCGCATGTAGGCCGTCATCGCGGTGAGGCCGACATCATCGATCAGGTCGATCTGCTGATCGCCACCGAAGAGCGTCCTGAGCAGCGAGGGCGTCACCCAGTCCAGCCCGCCCCCCGAGGCCAGGTGCGTGTCGAGCAGGATCACGGCGCCGGGAAAGACCCCGACGCTCTCCAGCTGGGCGGCAACCGCGTGAGCCAGCCAGCCGCCGGAGGAGTGGCCGACGACGGCGAAGTCGCCGGGCGGTTCGTGGCGCAGAATCGCCTCGGCCCCCGCCCTCGCGGTCGCCTCGATGCTCTCGGGCAGCGACTCTCCGCTGAGGAACCCCGGCGCCGGCACGGCCAGCGCCCGCCGCCTGCCGCGCAGCTCCTTCGCCAGCCGCGCGTACTCCTGCGGCCCCGACATCGGCATCAGCGAGGAGAGGAGGAACAGGCCGGGAGCCTCGGGCCCCTCGGCAAGGGCCACGGTGTCCGGCGCGAACGCCGCGGCGCTTGCAACGTCGAAGCTGGGGCGAAAGCGGGACGCGGCGGCGACGAGCTCCATCAGCTCGGCCGCACCGTCGTCGTCCTCGACCCCGCGCAGCAGCGAGAGAAACGTGCTCGGCGACCCGACCGCGCCCGCTCCGGGGGCCGAGCCATCGAGCTGCGCCAGCAGGTGGCGAGCGAGCCCGATCACCGTCGGCTGGCTGACCAGAACCGCAACCGGCAGATCGACGCCGGCCGAGGCGATCAGCCGTTTGCGCAGCTCCATCGCGTTGACCGAGTCGAAGCCAAGCTCGAGCAGGCCCAGCTCGGGCTCGACTTCCTCGGCGGAAGCGTGGCCGAGCAGGGCGGCGGCGTGGCTGCGGACCAGCTCCAGCACGACGGTCTCCCGCTCGGCCTCGGGCAACTCGGCGAAGCGCTGGGACAAAGGGGTCTGGCCGGGCAGGGCCGCGCCATCGTCGCTCGGCGGATCGAACGCTGCGGCCGGCACGGAGGCATCGGCGGCGGCCGCGGAGTACCAGTAGCGCTTGCGCTGGAAGGGGTAGGTGGGCAGCTTGACCCGCCGGGCGCCGCTCCCCTTGAAGAACGCGTCCCAGTCGAGCCCTGCGCCCGCGGCGTGGGCTTCCGCCAAGGAGAGGGCGAAGCGCTCCGGGCCACCTTCGTTGCGGCGCAGGGTGCCGATCACGGCGATCGGACCCCGCTCGCCGCCGACCGTCTCCACGGTCTCCTGTGCCGCCGGGAAAAGCACCGGGTGCGGGCTGACCTCGATCAGCACGCCGTGACCCCGCTCGATAAGCCCGCGGGTGACCTGTTCGAAGCGCACCGGCTCGCGCATGTTCCGGTACCAGTAACCGGCGTCCAACTTCGCGGTATCGAGCAGCTCGCCGGTAACCGTGGAATAGAAGGGGATATCTCCCGAACGGGGAGAGATTGGCGCAAGGGCCTCGAGCACTTCGTCGCGCAGCCCCTCGACGTAGGCGCTGTGAGAGGCAACGGCGCCGAGAATGGGGCGCGCCCGCACACCTTCTGCTCCCAGCTGCTCCAGGGCTTCGCCCAGCGCCTCGGGATCACCGGCCACGACCGTCGAAGACGGCCCGTTGATCGCCGCCACCTGCAACCGGTCTCCCCAACGCTCGAGGCGCGGGGCAACTTCGGCCGCGGAAAGGACCACCGAGATCAGCCCGCCCTGCCCGGTGATCTGGCCGAGGATCCCGCTCCTCAGCGCGATCAGCCTGGCCGCATCCTCGAGCGAGAGGCCACCGGCGACGTGCGCGGCGGCGATCTCTCCCTGGGAATGCCCCGCCACCGCCGTCGGTCGCACGCCGAGCTCCTGCCACAGCCTCGCCAGCGAGACCATCACCGCGAAGAGGATCGGCTGCACCACGTCGAGCCGCTCCATCCATTCCTGATCGCTGCCCCGCAGAACCTCTCGCATCGACCAGTCCACAAAGGGCGCGAGCACTTCCTCACAGGCGTCCATCCCCCCGGCGAAGACGGGCGAAGAGTCGAGCAACTCCAACGCCATCCCCTGCCACTGGCCGCCCTGTCCCGAGAAGAGGAGTGCCGCAGGCCGCTGGCGGCGAGCAGTACCGCGGACGACACGGGGCGCCTCCGCTCCTTCGGCGATTGCCGTGAGACCCGCCAAAAGCTCCTCACGCCCTTCGCCCAGGGCCACGGCGCGGTGCTCGAAGCAGCTGCGGGTGGTGACGAGCGAGTAGGCGAAATCGGTGGGGTCGAGCCCGGGATCCTCCCCAAAGCGGGAGGCGAGGCGAGATGCCTGGGCGGCGAGGGCCTCAGGAGTCCGGGCCGAGAGGACGAGGGGAATCGGGCCGGACAGGGGTGGGGGCTCGGGCTTCGCCGCCTCGGTGTCGGCCTCGACGACGGCGCCCGCTGTCGCTCCGGACCCTTGCTGCTCGAGTGCCGGCGGCTCCTCGAGGATCAGGTGAGCATTGGTGCCGCTCGCTCCGAAGGAGGAGACGGCGGCGCGGCGCGGGCGGCCGTTGGCCTGCCAGGGCTGAGGCTCGGTCAACAGCTCCACCTTGCCGGCGGACCAGTCGACTTTCGACGAGGGGCCATCGACATGAAGCGTCTTCGGCAGCACCCCTTCGCGCATCGCCATCACCATCTTGATCACCCCACCGACCCCGGCCGCCGCCTGGGCGTGGCCGATGTTGGACTTGAGCGATCCCAAGCGCAGCGGCTGCTCCCGTTCCTGGCCGTAGGTGGCGAGCAGGGCGTTGGCCTCGATCGGATCGCCGAGCACGGTGCCGGTGCCGTGGGCCTCGACCGCGTCGACGTCCTTCGGCGCCAGACCGGCGCTGTCGAGCGCCTGGCGGATCACCCGCTCCTGGGAAGGGCCGTTGGGAGCGGTGAACCCGTTCGAGGCGCCGTCCTGGTTGACGGCCGAGCTGCGAATCGTCGCCAGGACCGGGTGCCCGTTTTGCTGGGCGTCCTCGAGCCGCTCGAGAACGAGCATCCCGACTCCCTCGGAGATTCCCGTGCCATCGGCTGCCTCGGCGAATGACTTGCAGCGACCGTCGACAGCGAGACCGCCCTGGGCGCTGAAGAAGAGGAACGCCGCCGGCGTGGAGAGCACCGTGGCGCCACCGGCGAGCGCCAGTGAGCAGTCGCCCTGGCGCAGCGCCTGCGCCGCCAGGTGCGCCGAAACCAGCGAGGAGGAGCAGGCGGTGTCGATCGTGATCGCCGGGCCCTCGAGGCCGAGGGTGTAGGCGACGCGGCCCGAGACGCCGCTGGAGGTGAGGGCCGCAAGCGCCCCGTAGTCCTGCATCATCGAGCCGGCGAAGACGCCGGTTTGCGTTCCCGGCAGGGATGTCGGGTCGATCTCGGCGTCTTCCAGCGCCTCCCAGGAGGCTTCCAGCAGGAGCCGTTCCTGGGGGTCGAGCATCGTCGCCTCGCGCGGACTGATGCCGAAGAAGCCGGGGTCGAACTCGACCGCGTCGGCGACGAAGCCGCCGTCGCGGGCGTAGCTGGTGCCGATGCTGGCGGGGTCGGGGTCGTAGAGGCGCTCGAGGTCCCAGCCGCGATCGGTGGGAAAGCCCGAGATCGCATCGGTGCCGGCGGCGACCAGCTCCCAGAGTCGCTGCGGCGAGTCGACCCCGCCCGGGTAACGGCACGACATGCCGACGATCGCGATCGGCTCGCGCGCCTGTTGTTCGAGGTCCTCGACCCGCCGGTGGGCCTTGCGCAGATCCACCGTGAGCTTCTCCAGGTAGCGGCGCAGCCTCGCCTCGTCAGCCATCGGTCTCCTCCCCCCCGAACTCGGCGTCGATCAGCTCGAACATCTCCTCGTGCGACATCGACTCCAGCCCATCGTCGGGCGCCTCGGCATCGGCCGGCTCGGAGCCGGAGAGGTCGACCAGCAGCGAGCGCAGGCGCGCCCCGACCCGCTCTCTCGCCTGCGGGTCCGCCTTGACCGAGCCGAGCACCCCCTCCAGCTGGGAGATCGCCTCCCGCACCTCGGCCTCTTTCAGCTCGGCTGCGACCTTGCTCTCGTCCGGGCTGACCTCGGCGACCAGGTAGCCCGAGAGGGCCGCCGCGGTCGGGTAGTCGAAGACGAGGGTCGGCGACAGGTGCAGCCCCGTGGCGGTGCTGAGGCGGTTGCGCAGCTCGACCGCCGCCAGCGAGTCGAAGCCGAGGTCTTTGAAGGCCCGATCGGGCTCGATCTCGGCGCCGGACTCGTGGCCGAGCACGGCGGCGATGTGGCCGCGGATCAGCTCCAACGCGACCTCCTCGCGATCGCCCTCGGGCACGGCGGCCAGGCGCTTGGCCAGCGAGCCCTTCTCGACCGGGCCGCCGCGGGGGGCGCGGACGATCGCCCGCAGGACCGGCGGCAGCGGGCTCGTTTCGGCGCGGGCCCGCAGGGCCGCGCTGTCGAGCTGGGCCGCCACCAACAGGGGCTCGGCCGAGGCGCAGGCCGTATCGAAGAGGTCGAGGCCCTGGGCGGTCGGCATCAGGGTCAGGCCGACGCGCTCGCGGATCGTCTGGATCGCCCGGGCCCGGTCGGCCTCCGCCAGCCCGCCCGTCATCCCGCTCTCCTCTTCCCAGCCGCCCCAGGCCAGCGAGTGGGCGGGCAAGCCCTGGGTGCGGCGATGGGCGGCGAGGGCGTCGAGGAAGGTGTTGGCGGCGGCGTAGTTGGCCTGGCCGGGCCCGCCGACGATGCCCGAGATCGAGGAGAAGAGGAGGAACCGGGACAGCTCGAGGTGCTCGGTCAGCTTGTGCAGCGACCAGGCGGCATCCAGCTTGGGCCTCATCACCCGTTCGAGGCGCTCGCGATCGAGCGATGCCAGGACGCCGTCGTCGAGGACTCCGGCCGAGTGGATCACCGCGCCCAGGGGGTGCTGCGGGGGAATCGAGGCGATCAGCGCCTCGAGCTGCTCGCGATCGGCGACGTCGCAGGCGGCGATCCTGACCGCGGCGCCCAGCTCCTCCAGCTCCGCGCTCAGCTCCGCCGCGCCCTCGGCCTCGGCGCCGCTGCGGCTGACCAGGAGCAGCTGGCGGGCGCCGTGCGCGGCGGCGAGGTGACGGGCGACTATGGCGCCGAGGCCGCTGGTGCCGCCGGTGATCAGGACCGTCGCCTCGGGATCGATCGGCTCGGCGGCGCGCTCCTGCTCCTCCGCCTCGACCCGGGCGAGGCGCGGCGCCGACAGCTCCCCCTCCCGAATCGCCAGCTGGGGCTCCTCCTCCGTCGCCGCGAGGGCGGCGCGCAGCGCGGCGGCGGAGGCCTCACTCGCGTCGGTGTCGATCAGGGAGAAGCTGCCGGGATGCTCTGACTGGGCCGAGCGCAGCAGGCCCCAGAGCGGCGCGGTCGCCAGGTCGGGCCGCTCGCCCTCGGCGGCGCTGACCGCGCCCTCGGCGAGCAGGACCAGGCGCGATGCTCCCAGGCCCGGCGCCCCCAGCCAGGCCTGCGCCAGCTCGAGCACGCGGGCAGCGTTCGCGTGGGCGGCGCCGACCGGGCTTTGACCCTGCGGCGCGCGGGCGCCGAGCGAGACGACCACGATCGCGGGAGCCGCGCCCTCGCCGATCGCCTCGCACAGCGCCGGCAGATCCGGGTGGCGCTCGACCTCGTCGAGGCCCGCGATCCCGGCCTCGCCGACGATCGCCAGGCGGGGTGGGGCGCCGCTCGGGGCGGCCTTGGCGACGGCCTGCCAGCGCAGGCGATAGAGCGAGCGGCGGCGAGCGAAGGCCTGCAGCTGGCTGCGCTCGACCGGGCGCAGGGCGACGGCCTCGACGCTGGTGACGTGGGCGCCGCTGTGATCGACGGCGACGAAGCCCCCACCGGCGGGGTTGAGGTCCATCTGCACCCGCACCGCAGCGGCGCCGCCGGAGCCTGCGACGACGCCGCGCCAAGCGAAGGGGAGCGGCAAAACACCCGAGGGCGCTGCCTCGCCGGCTGCGCTCAGGGCCAGGTCCGCGGCGACGTGACCGACGGAATCCAGCAGGGCCGGGTGCAGGCCGAAGCCGCCGGCCTGCTCGGCCTGCTCCTCGGGCAGGGCCAGCTCGGCGAATACCTCTTCGTCGCGCCGCCAGGCCGCCCGCACGCACTGGAAGGCGGTGCCGTACTCGATGCCGCGCTCGGCGAGGCGGTCGTAGAGGTGCTCGACGTCGATCGGCTCCGTCCCCTCGGGCGGCCACGGGGCCGCGGCAAGCGCCTCGACCCGTGGGTCGGGATCGGCCGGGCGGGGAGCGAGGACCCCCTCGGCGTGAACGGTCCACTCGCCCGCGGCCTCGTCCTCGCCGACGACCGGGCGGGAGTGGATGGCGACCTCGTGCCGGCCCTGCTCGGCGCCGCCGAGCGAGACCTGCAGCTGGACCGCGCCCTGCTCGGGCAGGATCAGCGGCGTCTGCAGGGTGAGCTCCTCGAGCAGCTCGCAACCGACCTCGGCGCCGGCCCTGATCGCCAGCTCGACCAGGGCCGCGCCCGGCAGCAGCACCGTGTCGAAAGCCGCGTGGTCGGCGAGCCACGGGTGGGTCTGAAGAGAGATGCGTCCGCTGAGCGCGATGCCCTCCCCCGCCGGCGAGTCGATCACGGCGGCGAGCAGCGGGTGGTCGGCCTCGGCGAGCCCGGCGGCGCCGAGATCGCCGGCGGCGCTGGGGGCGGAGAGCCAGAAGCGCTGCCGCTCGAAGGGATAGGTGGGAAGCGGGACGCGCTGTGCGCCGCTGCCGGCGAAGAAGGCCTCCCAATCGACCCCGGCGCCGGCGGCGTGGGCCTGGGCGATCGCGGCGCTCAGCGACTCGACCTCGGGCCGCTCGGCGCGCAGGCTGGGGGCGAAGACGGGCGGTCGCTCGGAGCCGACGGAGACGCTCTCCTGGGCCATCGCGGTTAGCACCGCGTCCGGCCCGATCTCCAGGTAGGCGGTCGCGCCCTTGGCCTCGAGGCAGGCGATCGCGTCGGCGAAGCGCACCGGCTCGCGCACGTGCGCCACCCAGTAGGCGGGGTCCATCGCCCGCTCGGCGGCCAGCACCTCTCCGCTCAGGTTGGAGACGATCGTCAGCCGCGGCTCGTGGTAGGTCAGCTCGCGCGCGACCGCCTCGAACTCGGCCAGCATCGGCTCCATCAGCGGCGAGTGGAAGGCGTGGCTGACCGCGAGGCGCTTGGTTTTGCGTCCCGCCGCCCGCCAGTGCTCCTCGACCGCCCCGATCGCCGCCGCGGAGCCGGAGACGACCACCGAGGCCGGGCTGTTGATCGCGGCGAGCGAGAGCTCCGCCTCCCTGCCCTCGATCGACTCGCGGGCCTCCTCCTCGCTCGCCTGGATCGCCAGCATCGCGCCGCCAGCTGGAAGCTCGCCCATCCGCCTGCCGCGGGAGGCGACGAGCCTGGCCGCGTCGGGCAGCGAGAGCACCTCGGCGAGGTGGGCGGCGGTGACCTCGCCGATCGAGTGCCCGGCGAGCAGGTCCGGGCGCAGGCCGAAGCCGGCGAGCAGCCTGAAGATCGCGACCTCGGTGGCGAAGAGGGCGGGCTGGGCGTAGCTGGTGTGATCGAGCAGCTCGGCCTCGGCGGAGCCGGGGGCGGAGAAGACGATGTCCTGCAAGGGGCGCTCGAGGTAGGGATCGAGCGCGGCGCAGGCCTCGTCGAAGGCCGCGGCGTAGACCGGGTAGGCCGCGTACAGCTCCTCGCCCATGCCGGGACGCTGGGAGCCCTGGCCGCTGAACAGGTAGGCGAGCTTGCCGGCGACGGCCGCCCTGCCCTCCAGCACCCCGGCAGTGGGCTCGCCGGCAGCCAGCGCGGCGAGGCGGGCAAGCAGCTCCTCGCCAGAGGAGCCCAGCACTACCGCCCGCCGCTCGAGGCTGGCCCGGGTGGCAGCGAGCGAGTAAGCGATATCGACGGGGTCGAGCTCAGGGCTGGCCTCGACGTGGGCGGCGAGGCGCTGGGCGACCGCGCGCAGGGCCGGCTCGGTCCTGGCCGAGAGGACCAGGGGGATCGGTCCGGCGAGGGCACGGGCGGGCAGGGAGCTCTCGCCGGCCGCGCCGCCGTCTGGATCGGCCGGGGCCGGATCGGCCTGCGGCTCGGGGACGGGGGCCTCCTCGAGGATCACGTGCGCGTTGGTGCCGCTGGCCCCGAAGGAGGAGACGGCGCCGCGGCGCGGGCGGCCGTTGGCCTGCCAGGGCTGGGCCTCGGTGAGCAGCTCGATCTTGCCGGTGTCCCATTCGACCTTGGAGGAGGGGCTGCCGACGTGCAGCGTCTTCGGCAACATCCCCTCGCGCATCGCCATCACCGTCTTGATCACCCCGCCGACCCCCGCGGCCGCCTGGGTGTGGCCGATGTTGGACTTGAGCGAGCCGAGGCGCAGCGGCGTCTCGCGATCCTGGCCGTAGGTGGCGAGCAGGGCGCCGGCCTCGATCGGGTCGCCGAGCACGGTGCCGGTGCCGTGGGCCTCGACCGCGTCGACGTCGCGCGGGGAGAGGCCGGCGTTGGCGAGGGCCTGGCGGATCACCCGCTCCTGGGAGGGGCCGTTGGGGGCGGTGAAACCGTTAGAGGCACCGTCCTGGTTGACGGCGGAGCCGCGGATCGTGGCCAGGATCGGGTGGCCGTTGCGCTCCGCCGCCGAGAGGCGCTCGAGCAGGAGCACGCCGGAGCCCTCGGCGACACCGGTGCCGTCGGCGGAGTCGGCGAAGGACTTGCAGCGCCCGTCCGGGGCGAGGGCGCGCTGGCGGCTGAAGAAGCTGAAGATCCCGGGGGTGGCGAGAACGGTCACGCCCCCGGCCAGCGCCAGCTCGCACTCCCCCGCCCGCAGCGCCTGGGCAGCGAGGTGCATCGCGACCAGCGAGGAGGAACAGGCGGTGTCGACGGTGATCGCCGGCCCCTCGAAGCCGAGGGTGTAGGAGACGCGGCCGGAGACGCCGCTCGAGGTCATCCCCGCCCCGTAGTCGGCGACCCCGTAGTCCTGGTACATGACTCCGGCGAAGACGCCGGTCTCGCTGCCGCGCAAACGGTGCGGATCGACGCCGCCGTCTTCGAGCGCCTCCCAGCACGATTCCAGCAGCGTCCGTTCCTGCGGGTCCATCACGATCGCTTCGCGCGGGCTGATCGAGAAGAAGGCCGGATCGAAGCCGGCGGCGTCGTCGAGGAAGCCGCCTTCGCGGGCATAGCTGGTGCCGATCCGATCGGGGTCGGGGTGGTAGAGGCGATCGAGGTCCCAGCCACGGTCCTGCGGAAAGGCGGTGATCGCGTCGGTGCCGCTGGCAAGCAGCTCCCAGAGCTGCGCCGGGGAGTTGGCGCTGCCCGGATAGCGGCAGGCCATTCCGACGATCGCGATCGGCTCCGAGGACGAAGCCGCGGCTCGCACCGCCGGCTGGGACCGTGCCGCCCCGCCCGCGACCTGTTCGCTCAGGTGCTTGGCCAGGGCGGCGCTGGTCGGGTAGTCGAAGACGATCGTCTGAGGCAGGCGCAGGTCGGTGGCGGCGACCAGGCGGTTGCGCAGCTCGACCGCCGCCAGCGAGTCGAAGCCGAGGTCTTTGAAGGCGGCGCCGGGATCGACCTCCTCGGCCGAGGCGTGGCCCAGCACCGCCGCGATGTGACTGCGGACCAGGTCGAGCACAACCCCCTCGCGCTCGGCCTCGGACACGCCGGCGAGGCGCTCAGCGAGCGAGCCGCGCTCGCGGCCGGTGGGGACGCGAACGAGGCCGGTCAGGGCGACGGGCAGCGTCCCAGCGGCGGCCTGCGAGCGCAGCACGGCGCCGTCGAAGGCAACCGGCACCAGCATCGGATCGGGCAGCGCCAGGGCGAGGTCGAGCAACGCCAGACCGTGTTCGGGCGGCATCGGCACCAGCCCGAGGCGCTGGCGGACCTGCTCGGCCAGGCGCCGCAGCGCCTCCTCGCCGACCTCGCCGTCGACCATGCTGCTCAGCTGGCCCCAGCCGCCCCAGGCCAGCGAGTGGGCGGGCAGGCCCTGGGCGCGGCGGTGAGCGGCGAGCGCGTCGAGGAAGGTGTTGGCGGCGGCGTAGTTGGCCTGGCCGGGGCTGCCGAGCACGCCCATCACCGAGGAGAAGAGGACGAAAGCCGAGAGCTCCATCTCCGCGGTCAGCTCGTGCAGGTGCCAAGCGGCGTCGGCCTTGGGCGCCATCACCCGCTGCAGGCGGCTCGCGTCGAGGGACCCCAGCATGCCGTCGTCGAGCACGCCGGCGGAGTGGATGACGGCGCCGAGAGGGCGGTCCGCCGGGATCGAGCCGAGCAGCTGCTCGAGCTGGGCGCGATCGCCGACGTCGCAGGCGGCAATCGCGACCTCGGCGCCGAGGCCCTCGAGCTCCTCGCGCAGCTCCTTCGCCCCCGCGGCCTCCTCACCGCTGCGGCTGACCAGGAGCAGGTGGCCGACACCGTGCTCGACGACGAGATGGCGGGCGAAGAGCCCTCCGAGCCCGCCGGTGCCGCCGGTGATCAGCACGGTCCGGTCCGCCGCGAACGACGCCGGCGCAGACGCCTGCGGCGGCACGATGGCGCGGGTCAGGCGGGGAGCGAGCAGCTTGCCCTGGCGCAGGGCGAGCTGGGGATGCTCGCGCGCCGTCGCGTAGGCGCTCGCCAGCGCCGCCTGCGAGGGCTCGCTGCCGTCGGTGTCGATCAGGGCGAAGCGGCCGGGCTGCTCGGACTGCGCCGAGCGGACCAGGCCGACCATGGCCGCGGTGGCGAGATCGGGGTCCTCGCCCTCGGCGGCGCAGAGGGCGCCTTCGGTGAGCACGATCAGCTGGCCCTCGGTCTCCTCGCCGAGCAGCCAGGCCTGCAGGCGCTCCAGGGCCTCGACGGCAATCGCGTGGGACGCCGCGAGCCGATCCCCGGCGTGCGGCGGCGAGCGGAAGTCGGCGATGGCCGGCTCCGCCACCGCCTCCTGCTCGGGGGAGGCGGGCTGGGGCTGAACCTCCTGCCAGCGCAGGCGATGGAGCGAGCGCGAGAGGCCCGACGCGGCCCGCAGCTGGCCCTGCTCGACCTGCCGCATGACGATCGAGTCGACGCTGAGCACCGGGGCGCCGGTTCCGTCGGCCGCCTGCAGGCGGCCGCCCCCGTTGCCGTCGCTGCCGATCCAGACCCGCAGCGAGGTCGCCCCGCTGCCGCTGGCGCGAACGCCGCGCCAGGCAAAGGGCAGCGGCAACTTGCCGGCCTCGACCGCGTCGCCGTCAGCGAGGGCACGATCGATTCCCGCGTGGGCCGTCGCGTCGACCAGGGCGGGATGGATGGCGAAGCCGGGCGCTTCCTCGGCCTGTGCGGCAGGCAGCGAGACCTCTGCGTAGATCTCCTCGCCGTCCTGCCAGGCCGCGGTCAGGCCCTGGAAGGCGGGGCCGTAGTCGACGCCGCGCTCGGCCAGGCGGTCGTAGAGACCATCCACCGCCATCGGCTCGGCGCCCTGCGGGGGCCAGGCGGTGAGATCCCGCGCGGCGGCAACGGCCTCGCCGGAACCGGCCGCCAAAACGCCGCTCGCGTGCCGGCTCCAGGCCGCCGGCTCGTCCTCCTCGGCGGCCTGCTCGGGGCGGGAGTGGATCGATACCTCGCGGCGGGCCTGGGCGTCGGGCTCGCCGACGGCGACGCGCAGGTGCACGGCCCCCTGCTCGGCGAGGATCAGGGGCGCCTCCAGGGTCAGCTCGTCGATCCCGCCGGCGCCGACCTCGGCGCCGGCGCGGAGCGCCATCTCCATGAACGCCGCGCCCGGCAGCAGCACCGTGTCGAAGGCGGCGTGGTCGGCGAGCCACGGGTGGGTCTGCAGGGAGACGCGGCCGGTGAAGACGAGCCCGGCGCCGTCGGGGGAGTCGAGCACCGCGTCGAGCAGCGGGTGCCCGGCCGCGGCCTGGCCGATCGTGCTCGGGTCGCCAGCGCTCGCCGAGGCGGCGAGCCAGAAGGACTCGCGCTGAAACGGATAGGTGGGCAGATCGACGGCCTTGGCCCCGGTTCCGGCGAAGACGGCATCCCAGTCGACCCGGGCCCCGGCGGCGTGCGCCTGGGCGAGGGAGAGGGCGAAGCGGCGCGGGCCGCCTTCGTTGCGCCGCAGGGTTCCCAGCGCCGCGACCGCGCCGGGATGCTCGGCGCTCGCCTCGATCGTCTCCTGCACGGCGGTGAGCAGCACCGGGTGCGAGCTGACCTCGATCAGCACCTCGGCGTCGCGCTGCTGCACGAGCCTGCGCATGACCGGCTCGAAGAGCACCGGCTGGCGGGTGTTGCGGTACCAGTACTCGCCGTCGAGCCCCGCGGTGTCGATCGGCTCGCCGCTGACCGTGGAGTGAAAGGGGATCTCGCAGCTGCGCGGCGATATCGGGCTCAGGGCCTCGAGCAGATCGTCGCGCAGGGCCTCCATCTGGGCGGAGTGGGAGGCGGCGACGGCGCCGGGGATGTTGCGCGCCCGCACCTCCTCCTCGGCGCAGCGCGCGAGCAGCTCGTCGAGCGCCTCGCGGTCCCCGGTGAGGACCGCCGAAGAGGGGCCGTTCAGCGCCGCGATCTCGATCCGACCGCCCCAGTGCTCGAGATATGGCTCGAGCCGGTCGACCGGCATCGCGATCGAGACGAGGCCGCCTTCGCCGGAGTATTCGGCGATCATCCGGCTGCGCACCGCCACGATCCGGGCCGCGTCCGCCAGCGAGAGGGCGCCGGCGACGTGGGCGGCCGCGACCTCGCCCTGTGAGTGGCCGACGACGACGTCCGGCTCGACCCCGAAGGAGCGCCACAGCTCCGCCAGCGAGACCATCAGCGAGAAGATCATCGGCTGCACCACGCCGACGGCCTCGAGCGCGGGAGCGCCCGGCGCGCCGCGGAGGACCCCCTCGACCGACCAGTCGACGTGGGGCGACAGCGCCTCCTCGCATTCGCGCAGCTTGCCCGCGAAGACCGGCGAGCGCCTGAACAGCTCGAGCCCCATCCCCTCCCACTGGGAGCCGTGGCCGGAGAAGAGGAAGGCGACCTTGGCGCTCGTCCTGGCGCGGCCGCCGGCCGCTGCCGCCGGCGACTCGCCCCGCGCCAGGGCGCGCAGGCCGGCGATGACCTCTTCGCGGCCCTCGCCGACGACGGCGGCGCGCTGCTCGAAGCTGGCGCGGGTCTTGACCAGCGAGTAGGCGACGTCGTCGAGATCGAGCTCCGGCTCGCCCTCGATGCGCGACGCGAGCCGCCCGGCCAGCTGGCGCAGCGCCGGCTCGGTCTTGGCCGAGAAGGGCAGCAGGACCGTCCCCGCAAGGGGAGGATCGGCCACGACCGGGTCATCCGCCTCCGTCTCCCGCTCGGCTTGCGGCGCCTCCTCGAGGATCAGGTGGGCATTGGTCCCGGTCGCCCCGAAAGAGGAGACCCCGGCCCGCCGTGGGCGCTCGCCCGGCTGCCAGGGCTGCGACTCGAGGAGCAACTCGACCTCGCCGCTCGACCAGTCGATGTTGGCGGAGGGCTCGTCGACGTGGAGCGTCTTCGGCAGCACGCCCTCGCGCAGCGCCATCACCATCTTGATCACCCCGGCGACCCCGGCCGCCGCCTGCGGGTGGCCGATGTTCGACTTGATCGACCCCAGGCGCAGCGGCCGCCCGCCGGGGCGCTCGGCGCCGTAGGTGGCCAGCAGCGCCCCCGCCTCGATCGGATCGCCGAGCGGGGTGCCGGTGCCGTGCCCCTCGACCGCGTCGATCTCCTCCGCGGTCAGGCGGGCGTTCTCCAGGGCCTGGCGGATGACGCGCTCCTGGGAGGGCCCGCTGGGGGCGCTCAGCCCGTTCGAGGCGCCGTCCTGGTTGATCGCCGAGCCGCGAATCGTGGCAAGGACCGGGTGGCCGAGGCGCTGGGCCTCGGAGAGCCGCTCCAGCACGACCACGCCCACCCCCTCCGAGAACCCGGCGCCGTCGGCCGCGTCCGCGTAGGCCTTGCTGCGCCCGTCCGGGGCGAGGGCGGCCTGGCCGCTGAACTGGATGAAGACTCCCGGCGTCGAGTAGACCGTGGCCCCGCCGGCCAAGGCCAGGGAGCACTCGCCGGCGCGCAGGGCCTGGGTCGCGAGGTGCAGGGCGACCAGCGAGGAGGAGCAGGCGGTGTCGACGCTGATCGACGGCCCCTCGAAGCCGAAGGTATAGGAGATGCGACCGGAGACGAGGCTGCTGCTGCCCCCGGTGGCGAGGTAGGCGGCAGACTCCTGGGCCGGGTTCATTCCCCAGCCGTAGTCGTGGTACATGACCCCCGCGAAGACCCCAGTGCGGCTGCCGCGCAGGGCGCCGGGTTGCAGCCGGGCGTCCTCGAGCGCCTCCCAGCACGCTTCCAGCAAGAGCCGCTGCTGGGCGTCCATGCCCATCGCCTCACGAGGGCTGATCCCGAAGAACCCGCGGTCGAACTCGGTCGCGTCGTCGAGAAAGCCGCCTTCGCTGGTCGACGAGCTGCCGTAGCCGCTGGCGCTCGGGTCGATCAGCCGCGCCAGGTCCCAGCCGCGATCGGCGGGGAAGCCCGAGATCGCATCGGTGCCGGAGGCGACCAGGTCCCACAGCTTCCGCGGCGAGCTCGCCCCGCCGGGGTAGCGGCAGCTCATGCCGACGATCGCGATCGGCTCGCCCGCCGTTTCGGCCAGGCGCCGGTTGCGCTGGCGCAGCCGCTCGGTCTCTTTGAGCGAGGCCCGCAGGGCATCGGCCAGCTGCTCGGGAGAGCTCTTCATCGCTCCGCCCCAATCTCCGGCTCGCCGGCTTGCGCTTCCAGGGTGCGCTTGACGAGGTCGTCGACATCCATCGCGTCGATCTCGTCGAGCAGATCCTCGGCCGCGCCCTGCTCCGGCTCGCCATCGGACTCGATCAGCTCCGCCAGGGGCTCGAAGAGGCCGGCGTCGCGCAGGCGTGACAGCGGGATACGGGCCAGCTCGCGCCTGAACTCGTCCTCCGGGGACTGGGCCCCTCCCCCGTCCGAGCTCACCTGGGCGAGCAGATACGCGGCGACCGCCGCGGTCGAGGGATAGTCGAAGACGAGCGTCGGCGCCAGGTTGAGACCGGTGGCGGCAACTAGCCTGTTGCGCAGCTCGACCGCAGCCAGCGAGTCGAAGCCGAGATCTTTGAAGACCATGTCCGGCTCCACCTCGCGGGCGGAGGAGTGGCCCAGCACGGCGGCGACGTGAGCGGCGACCAGGTCGAGGACGGCCGCCTCGCGCTCCCCCTCGGGCACGCCGGCGAGGAGCTCGGTCAGGGAGCCACACTCGACCCGCTCGGCCGGCGCGCGAACCAGGCCGGAGAGGATCGCGGGCAGGGTGCCCGCGGACGCCTGCGAGCGCAGCACGGCGGCGTCGAGGGCGGCCGGGGCAAACACAGGGTCGGCAAGAGCCAGGGCAGCGTCGAGCAGAGCCAGGCCCTGCGCCGGAGGCATCGGGACGAAGCCCAGGCGGGCGCGAATCTGCTGCGCGACCCTGGCCGTCGCCGCCGCGTCCATGCCATCGGCGAACGTGCCGTCGAGCCTTTCCCAGAGGCCCCAGGCGAGCGAGGTCGCCGCCAGGCCCTTGGCCCGGCGATGGCAGGCGAGCGCGTCGAGGAAGGCGTTGGCGGCGGCGTAGTTGGCCTGGGCGGCGCCGCCGAGCAGGCCCGCCGCGGAGGAGAAGAGGACGAAGGCGGAAAGCTCGAGCGGTGCGGTCAGCTCGTGCAGGTGCCAGGCGGCGTCGGCCTTGGGCCGCATGACGCGGGCGAGGCGCTCGGCGTCGAGGGAGGCCAGCACGCCGTCGTCGAGCAGTCCGGCGCAGTGGAAGACGGCGCCCAGTGGGCGCTCGGCGGGAATCGATGCCAACAGTCCCTCAAGCTGCTCGCGCTCGCCGACGTCGCAGGCGGCGATCCTGACCTCGGCGCCGAGCGCCTCCAGCTCCGCCTGGAGCTCGGCCGCGCCGCCTGCCTGCGGGCCCGAGCGGCTGACCAGAAGCAGGTGGCGAGCGCCGTGCTCTGCGACCAGGTGACGGGCCACCAGGGACCCGAGGCCGCCGGTGGCGCCGGTGATCAGCACGGTTCGCCCCGGGTCGATCGAGCCGCTGGGCTCGGCGTCCCCCGCACCGGCGCGGGCCAGGCGGGGGGCCAGCAGGCGACCCTCGCGCAGGGCGAGCTGGGGCTCCTGCGCTCCCCCCTGGAGCGCTGCGGAAAGCGCCTGGGACGAAGCCTCCGTGCCGTCGCCGTCGAGCAGGGCGAAGCGGCCGGGATGCTCGGACTGGGCGGAGCGCAGCAGGCCCCAGAGCGGCGCGGCGCCCAGCTCGGGGTCATCTCCAGCCGCCGCGGCCACAGCGCCCTCGGTGAGCAGGCAGAGGCGAGCGCCGCCGAGCTCCTCCGCCGCGGTCCAGGCCTGGGCGAGCTCGAGGACGCGAATACAGACCGCCTGCGCCGTCGCGGCCGGGCTCGTGTCGTCGCCCGCCGCCGAGCGGACATCGGCGACGACGATGCCGGGGGTCGGATCGCCGGCGGCGATCGCCTCGCGAAGGGCGGCAAGATCGTCATGGCGCTCGCCGTCGAGACCGTCGATGGCCGCCTCGCCGAGGATCGCCAGGGACGACTCACCCTCCCCCGCCGCAGCGGGCTCGACGGCCGACCACTCGAGGCGATACAGCGGCATGCTGCGCCGGGCGGCCGCCTGCAGAAGACCCCGGTCGACGGGTCGCGAGACGAGCGACTCGACCGAGACCACGGGGCTTCCAGCGCGGTCGAAGGCGGTCAGGGTGGCTCGGTCGCCCTGACCGGCAAGCCGCACCCGCAGCGAGGACTGCCCCGCCGAGTGGACGCGAACGCCGCGCCAGGCAAAGGGCAGGAACGGCTCGCCCGGCGGCTCGCCCTCGGCGGTCGGGCTGAGGGCGACGTCGATCGCGGCGTGGCCGGTGGAGTCGAGGAGCGCCGGGTGGACCGCAAAGCCCTGCGCCTGGGCAAGCTGGTCCTCGGGCAGCGATACCTCGGCGTAGACCTCCTCACCGTCCCGCCAGGCGGCGCTGAGCCCCTGGAAGACCGGACCGTAGTCGAAGCCGATCTCGGCGAGGCGCTCGTAGACCCCCTCGACCGCGAGGGGCTCCGCTCCCTCGGGCGGCCAGACCTCGATCGGCTCGGGCCGAGCCGGGGTCTCGGAGCTGAGCAGGCCGCTGGCGTTCTCCGTCCAATCCGCCTGCGCACCGGAGCCGTCCTCCTCGACCTCGGGACGGGAGTGGATCGAGAGCGCCCTCCTGCCCTGCTCGTCGGGGGCGGAGACGGTGACCTGAACCTGCACCGCGCCCGGCTCGGGCAGGACCATCGGCGCCTGCAGGGTCAGCTCCTCGATTCCCTCGGCGCCCGCCTGCTCCGCGGCCTTGAGCGCCAGCTCGACGAAGGCGGTGCCGGCGAGCAGGACCGTTCCCGCCACGGCGTGGTCGGTCAGCCAGGGGTGGGTGGAGAGGGAGAGGCGCCCGGTGAGGGTGAGGCTCTCGCCGTCGGGGCCCTCGATCACGGCGCCGAGTAGCGGGTGATCGGCGGGGGTCTGCCCGATCGAGCCGGGGTCGCCCATGGCGCCCGAGGAGGCCAGCCAGTAGCGCCTGCGCTGGAAGGGGTAAGTCGGCAGCGGGACCGTCTTTGCAGCGGTGCCCTTGAAGAAGGTCTGCCAGTCGAGCTTCGCGCCCGAGGTGTGGGCGGTTGCCAGGGCGGCGCCGAGGCTCTGGGCCTCCTCGCGTCCCTCGCGCAGGGTCGGGGCGAGGGTGGCGCTGTCGTCTCCCAGGCTCTCTGCGGCCATCGCGCTCAGCACCGGGTCTGGACCCAGCTCCAGGTAGGTGGTGGTGCCCTGGGCGGCGAGGATGGCGATCGAGTCCGAGAAGCGCACCGCCTCGCGCACGTGGGCGACCCAGTAGGCGGGGTCCTGGGCCTGCTCCTTTGCAAGCAGCTCGCCGCTTCGGTTGGAGGCGATCGGGATCTTCGGCTCTTGGTAGGTCAGGCTCTCTGCGACCTTGGCGAAGTCCTCGAGCATCGGCTCCATCAACGCCGAGTGGAAGGCGTGGGAGACAGCGAGGCGCTTGGTCTTTCGGTCCCTGGCCTTGAAGTCGGCTTGGAGCTGATCGACCGCTTTCTCCTCGCCGGAGAGGACCACCGAGGTCGGGCTGTTGATCGCGGCGATCGATAGTTCTTCCTCTTTGCCAGCGATCGCCTCTTTGGCCTCGGCCTCGGTGGCTTCGATCGCGACCATCGCCCCGCCTTCGGGAAGGGCGCCCATCAGCTTGGCCCGGGCGGCAACCAGCTTGGCCGCGTCCTCGAGCGAGAGCACGCCGCTTATATGGGCGGCGGCGATCTCGCCGATCGAGTGTCCACAGAGGATGTCCGGCTTCAGGCCCTTGC